>Ga0207847_100013_pt1 | contig 396194 bp, 276 predicted proteins | sample TtaePargueraPR_8_FD_187736 | JGI IMG/M metagenome (GOLD analysis project Ga0207847, IMG submission 187736) | Aerobic enrichment media microbial communities from Bioluminiscent Bay, La Parguera, Puerto Rico - Tt and E1 (SPAdes) | ecosystem: Environmental > Aquatic > Marine > Unclassified ... | reverse complement strand
AAACGGGAGGCCTTTTTTTTAAAGAAAATCAAAACATTATGAGACACACCTTGAGTCTAAGGGCTCATTGTCTCAAAACCCCAACATCTCACTTCAAATATTTTTTAAATGCGTTTGCCCTGATTTACTCACCCCATTTATATCCTTATTCCAACATTTCATTAAATTGAACGCTTATCCATAAACTATTCAAAACAAATGAAGCCCGTTTATTCCTTGCTGTTTCTGATCCCTATCCTTTTGTCATGTCAGCCTGAGTCAGATTCAACAAAAAGAAAGAATCCATTCTTAACCAATCTGAATGATCCAATTGACTATGCCAATGTTGCAGCCGAAGACCTGGATGAATACGCCCGGGTTTCCGTAGAAAATGCTGTCAACAAAATAGCAGAAATCAAATCTATTGAAGCTCCTACATTTGAAAATACCTTTGTTGCGCTGGATGATATGTACCACGAGCTCGGAAAGGCCAGCGATAATTGCTTTACCATGTATTGGGTTTCGCCAGATTCCCTCACCAGGGTAAGAGGATTAGCAGATTATCAGTTGATCGATTCACTCATCAATGAGATCGGGTCCGACAGACAATTATTTGACAAAATTGATCAATACCGAAACTCAGAAGAATACGGAACGCTGGAAGGGTATCGAAAAAGATTTGTCGATGACCTGGTCGTGTATTTTGAGCAGTCCGGTGTGAATTTTGAACCCGAAAAACTGGAAAGATTCAAGCAGCTTACCAATGAGATAACCGACCTTTCGTCACAATACTCCATCAACATGAACTCAGCCGACAGGGTATTGGTGATCACAGAGGAAGAATCGGAAGGACTTCCGGATAATTTCAAAAAGAGCTATCTCAATGACGATGGCCAATATCACATCCCGGTCATCCCAGCCACGCGAAATCAGGTAATAGAGAACGCTATCATGGAATCCACGCGAAAGACCTACTTAGTGGAATACTACAATCGCGGGATGGATGAAAACATGAAAATACTGGACCAGCTGATCGCCAAACGTTACGAGATTGGGCAGTTGATGGGGCCAGGGTCTTATGCTGATTACAACCTCAAACCAAAGATGGCTAAAACTCCTGAAAATGTATGGACTTTCATCAATGACCTGATTACTCAAACAAAGCCAAAAGCCATCGAAGATCACGAAAAGCTGATGCTTTTCAGAAATGAAAACATAAACAATCAGGGCAATCAACCTGTCGAACCCTGGAATGTAGCCTTTTATAAAAACCAACTTCTTAAAACCACCTTCGAAGTTGACCATGAAAAAATACGTGAATATTTGCCCATGGAGTCCTGTCTAAGTGGAATGATGGATATTTACCAACAGGTCTTAGGTTATGAATTCCGAAAGGTTGAAAATCCGTCCGTCTGGCATGAAGAAGTGGAAATGTACGAAGTATATGATGGAGAGACCCTGCGAGGCCGGTTTTACCTTGATTTATTTCCACGACCCAATAAAGAGTCCTGGTTTTATGGGGTTGGTTTATCACCTGGAAAGATGACCAGCGAGGGATATGAAGTTCCGGTAAAAATGTTGCTAGGAAATTTTGCAAGGCCAACGGATGAACTACCCTCCCTTATCAGCCACAGCGATCTCAGGATCCTCTTTCATGAGTTCGGTCACATCATGGATGGGATATCCTATCGTGGAGAGCTTGCCTGGCAGGCAAATTCCAAAGCAGACTTTGTAGAATCCATGTCTCAGATCTTTGAAAACTGGATCTGGGATTACGACATGTTAAGCACCTTTGCCATTCACTACGAATCGGGAGACACACTACCCCAAGAAATATTTGACAAAATGCTAAATGCTAAAAATGTCAACTCAGGACTGTCAGCCATTGGAAGCCTCCGATCGAGCACGTATGACATGACGATCTATGATCGGTTTGACCCTGCTTCCCCCATCAATACGGACGACCTTTGGAAGCAGATAGATCATGAAATTGGTGTTATGGATGGCTATATAGAAGGAACCCATCCGCAGGCAAGCTGGATACACATCAATACGCATCCGGTTTACTATTATGGCTACCTTTGGTCCGATGTCTATGCACAGGATATGTTCACAGAATTTGAAAAAAACGGCCTCCTCAACCAGGCAACGGGAATTCGCTACCGGGACATTATTCTTGCCAATGGGCTGCAAAGAGATCCGGTTGAAGCGGTCGAAGAATTCCTTGGACGACCTTCGAATAATGAGGCGTACATCAAAAGTTTAGGATTGGATTAAAACAACTGATATTATGAAAAAATTAGGAAAATATTCATTTGGGGTTGGAGACAGGTTTATGCAGGAAGGGCCATTTCAATTGTCGGCATTCATGGCAGCCAGGGAGCTTGGAGTTGAAATTACACCAGTGTGGAACAAATCAAAAAGAGAGCACCAGACAGTCGGGACCGGTCCAAAAACTGTACGGGAAGAAGCTGATTCTGCCATTACTTCAGCCAATTGGCAGGAACCTTATTTTGTCGATGCAGATCACATCACGTATGATTCGGCTGATGAGTTCGTGCCCTATTCTGATTTTTTCACGATTGATGTGGCCAATCAAATTGATGCCGGGGTATCGGATGAGGAACTTGAGACATTTAAAACAGAAAATGACTCATACCTGGGCGATCTGCATATTGAAGGAATTGACTCTCCATTTCAGATCACCCATCAATTCCTGGAATTAGTCGCCAATAAATACTACAGGGCTATCAAAGAAGCTAAGCGCATCTATGAAAAAATAGTGGCACATAAAAATCATGACCAGATTGTCATTGAAGTTTCCATCGATGAAGTAGACAGTCCTCAAAGTCCGCTGGAGCTGTTTTTCATCCTCAAAATGCTGGGTGAAGCCAAGGTCCCGATTCGAACCATCGCTCCAAAATTCATTGGACGCTTCAATAAAGGTGTGGATTATGAAGGCGATCTGAATGTTTTTGAGAAGGAATTTGAAGAATGCCTGATGGTGGTTAGCCATTGCATCGCCAATTTTGGGCTACCACCTGACCTGAAAATTAGTGTTCACACAGGAAGTGATAAATTTTCCCTTTATCCAATCATAAACAAGTTGATCAAAAAGCACGATTCAGGGTTGCATCTCAAAACGGCCGGCACCACCTGGCTGGAAGAAGTAATTGGCCTGGCAGAAGCGGGAGGGCAAGGGTTGGATTTTGTAAAAGAGATTTACAAACAAGCAATGGACCAATACGATAAACTGACCGGCCCCTACAGTACGGTGCTTAATATTAATAAAAACCTCCTGCCATCGTTTGAGGAAGCCTCCAAATGGGATAGTAAAAAGTTTGTCAACAGTTTGAACCACGATAAGAACCATACGGAATACAACCCCAGCATGAGGCAACTTTTTCATACTGCTTACAAAATAGCTGCCGAAAAACAGGATGAATTTTTCGATTTGCTGAAAGTTCACAAAGACCTCATCGGAAACAGGGTCTTCAAAAATATTTTTGACAGGCATATCAAGCCTTTGTATCTCTAAAATGTTAAATCTGGCATTAATCGAATCCCAGTCCCTGGTTGGTGTCCCACTGATATAATTTAAGAAAGGCTAAGGGCTAGCGAGACATCATCTTGGCCGAGAAAAACCTTACCCGCATCCCGTTTTATCTTTGTCTGCATTAAGTAAAATCATTTTGCTCAAAGTGTTCAATCATTTACCGCATAATGTTTCATCATTTTGCTCAAAGTGTTTGGACATTTTCCGCAAAGTATTTTATTACATTGAAATCCGGAATTTAAACCCTTCGGGCCATCGTTGGCATTAAGTAAAAAATATCAAAATCAATGGAACGAATCGTCATTGTAGCTTACCGTCCGTTACCCGGAAAAGAAAAGGAGCTGATGGAATTAACCAAAACACATTAGGAGATCCTTGATAAAGAAAATCTTGTTTCTGCCAGAAAACCTGTCATTCTACAAGCCCGGGATGGGACGATCATTGAAGTTTTTGGCTGGAAATCACAAAAAGCTATGGAATCCGCCCACTCCAATCCAACAGTTCAGAAAATGTGGGAGGCATATGCCAGGGTTTGCCAGTACATCCCCATCAGTAAGGTAAAGGAAAGCGAGGATCCGTTTTCTGAGTTTACGCCGGTTAATTGAAAATTTTTGCTTTTCCTATTTATATCTATGCCCGGTTTGTAGAGAACCATTTTTCCTAATTCGCCAATTCAAAACTTGTGATCAAAAACTCGAAAGGCGTTGTTTCTCCAAAATAATCGTCATCCAGCACATAATTGAAACGGAAAGCCATCGTCATCTGGAACAGGCGAAACAATCGCATATCGATGTACAGCTGGGCGCCAGTAGAATTCATATTCTGTTCGAACGACTGGATCGTTCCTTTGGAATAATCGAAAAACAATTCTCCACGGAGTCGCTGAAAAAATGCCACCGAGCCAAGCGACAGGTCCGGATACCAAAGTGGTAATTCATAATTTGCTCCAAGCACATAGATCTCCTCAAATGGCGCGGACAAGTACCCTCTCGGCATCATAAAATCATCGACATATCGATAGGTGTTGACAACCTCTTCTTTTTTATATCTTCCTGCAAAATTGAAAGAATGATTTCGAGTAAATCCGGGGAAAAAGAGATTAGTGACCGCCTTGAATTGCATAGGGTTTTCATCAATGGCTTCCTGATAACGGAGGTTAACCACCTGCCCCCAGCGTGGCTTGACTTGTTGCCTTGCTGTTTCCCTTAACCGGAAGAATTCAAGTTCCCCTTTCCATCCATCAAAGCTTTCATCCGCTGTAACGATGCTTACGTCCGACGAATCCAGCGCATCCACATCATAATATTCGTAATAACCTCCCAGCGTCAACCGGGTATGATGCGTTCCCTGGGTCAATTTAAATGGAAATTTCAAGCCAGCCGAAACTACATTCTCCCTCCACTCCTGTTCGTAATATTCCGGGATTTCCGACACATCGGTAATATCATCCGACCTTCGTCTGCCATGCTGAAATCCGACATCGATGATTGGATAAAGCGCAGCATATTCTGCATGGGCAAAATACCGGAACTGGTCTTCATTTGTATTGTAGGTAACTCCGAGCGTTCCCCGCAACGTGCTCATGATATTCCTGGTGTAAAACTCCAATCCATACTCCGGGGGGGATGGTATTGGGAACCACCCGTAAATGTTGAACAATCCTGAGGTCCAGGAGTTGTATTTTTCAACCTGGTATGTTGTGTCAACTTCCAGATGGGAAAGATCTTTCCCTTCTATCTCGTAGGATTTTTTATGGAACAAGATATCTGTCTCAGATTTCCCTGACCACCGCTCCCACTCATTCACATTCAAATCCATTTCCCGGATCTTGTATCCATCGGCTGTGTAAGCTGCATACAAGATTTTAGATCCATCAGGAGAGACAACCGGCTCATAAGCGCCAAATCGCACACTTGTGATCCTGAATACTTCACCTGAAGATATTTTCACCGCATAAATATTGTCAATTCCTGTATATCCACCCGAAAACAAAACGTAATCCTTCCAGGGAAAAGGCCGGGTAACAGGCACCTCTGTTTCAGACAAAATGGTGGTCAATCCTCCTGTTTCAGAATCGATTTTGACAATGCTGTTGCCTCCGGTTGTTATGGACAAAGCCACCAAAGACCGATTGTCACCCATCCAGCGCAGATGGGTAATGAACTTGTTGGAAGGAACTGGTAATTTTCTGATCACCTCACCATCCTCTGCATTCAAAATGGTGATGAAAAAGCGATTGAATTCATCTGTCTCGTGAACGGCAATAAGCTTTCCATCGTGAGAAGGCGCAGGCATGAAGTACCGGCTCTTGCCCGATATTTTTCTCGTTTTACCCGTCCTGAAATCATAGACTTTAACAATCGAATAGTCTTTGTTCACCCATCGCTCATGAAATGAAGATTCCGCCCAGGCCATCAGGTTTCCTTCGATGACAGTCGTAGCGTGATCTTCCGTATAAACACCCGGGGAAAACAACCTCATTTCTTTCCCATCAGACATTTGGTAGTAAGTCCTGATCAAATCGAATCCCGATTTCAAAGCAACGATCGAACCATCTTCCAAATAGTGTGGATACCGGTAATTTGTATAAGTTTTGGTCTGTTCCTCCGTCATTGTTTCGGAAGGTGTCAGATCCAATTCCGCATCTGTTTTTTCAAAAAGGCTATCCAGATCGATCATCGTGGCCTGGTACAAGTCCTTTGTTCCCATACCTGTGAGATCTTTCAAGCTTCGGCTGAGCGGATAAATAAATCCTTTTTTATAGTGGGTATCATAAAGCACCTTCGACCAGACATCAACTCCGTGGTCGTTTCTGACTTTATTCACCATGTAATATCCCAGGCGATAGGGATTGGGAATGAAATCCTTGTACGAATAAAAATGGGCTTTTTCATAGTTATAATCATATCCCGCCAGTCGCAACGCCCTGTATTCCATGTGAAAAGAAGGCAACCTTCCCCTCCCCCCTTTCGAATAAATCGTTTCAGCGTAGGTGGCATCCCCTTCGCGGAACCAAAGTGGCTGAAGCATCAATGCATTCAATAACCAGCCTGTCTGACCCATCAGGATCTTCCAGGGAAGGGTGATGCCTCCACGTGCCATGTCAAACTGTTGGGTATGGCGATATTCATGAATGGTCAGCACATCCGTCCACATGGTTGGCCCCATGAATGGGTTTTGAGGATATGAAAGGTACAATTCATTCCTCCAGGGTGCCGGTGTAGAGAATCCCGCCGGAAGCGTCGATTGATTTTGCATGATAACCGGTACTCTCCTGGTTTTCACGTCACCGATAATGGAACTATCATGTACATTTTGAAACTCCATCAATGAGGCGATCCTGAATGCGGAGCTATCCATCCCCACAGGAAAAATAACTTTCCCAAAACCTCCTTCGATCTGCATCCATTTCATGGACGGCGGATTGAGACCAATCTGTTCTTGGCACCATCCTGAAAAAGTAACAAAAACCAACAGCCAACTGAATACAATTCTCATTCTTAAAAAATTTTTCCGCAATGATACATGATCCATTCTAAACAATCGTATTAACCGCTAAGTCGGCACCACTTTACAGCTGAATTTTAGAGGTCTTATTGTGCTGATTCTTCCATTCACTTGGTGTCAGCCCAGTTACTTTTTTGAAATTGGTATTAAAGGCGGTTTTGGACTTAAATCCTGCTTCAAGTCCCAGGGCGGACAAATTCAAGTGATTAAATTTATCATCCATGATCATTTGCTTCACTTCCTCCACGCGGTAATCATTGACAAATGCATAAAAATTTTTGTTAAAATGTTCATTGATGACCTGGGTTAGATGGTGGCGGGAAATCTCCATGTCCTTTGCTACCTGGTCAATGGTAATATTAGGATTCCGGTAAGGTTTTTCTTTATTCATATATTGGGTAAGCTGTTCCCGGTAAGAAATTGCCTTTTCCTCTTTCAATCCGGATCGCTCATATTTTTTCATACCATTTTTTGAATGACCTGTTTTCAGGTTGAAAACTTCGGGAATCAGCATGGATTTATACGAAAGGAGGTATATCCCCACGGTAATGGTTAATTGCACCAACAGGTAAAACTTATTTACTTCCAGGCCGAAAATGATTAAATGTGAAATGGTAAAGGATAACACATAAATACAAGTGATGAATATCAGGAAGAATTCCAGCCATTGAATGTCTTTTGAGTTGTGAATATTTTCATTTTGGGTCGGCTGATTTCTGTATTTTCTCAATAACCATATTGCCAGAATATTATAGAACAGGATCTGAATGATCAGGCCTTCAAAAGCAATGAAACCCGCCAGGTCTGATTCAAAGAAACTGTTCCCGCCGATAAGAACCGTAATAATTTCAAGCGTTAACCCTAAAGCAAAGGGAGAAAAATGAAGATAGTGTGACGATCGAAATGTCCGTTGGCTTTTAACCAGATAATACACAAAAAGATAAATTAATGGCCCGTATAAAAAATTGCCAAGGGCAAGAACAGTAAAAGTCCATTTAAAAAACGGGTATTGCGTGAGGTTGGCCTCCATATAAGGCTCCAAAAGACCCAGGGAAAAGAACAGGATGAATATGCCCATGAGCTTCCTGGTCAGGCTGATATTTTTACCTGACAAAAATACGATGCTGAGTATCAAACCCTGACCAGCACCGATAAAGGAGATGAACTGAAATACCTGTTCAAACACAGGTTAAAGTTATCAAATTATTTTATTTGACCGGATTACTCATTCTAATGATACAAATGTGTATGTGAGTAATAAACTCATCATAAATCTACCAAACCTGTTTATTCCACTAAGAACTCTGCATTCTTTCTACTTATATTTAGGAATGAAACAGACCAATTCGGCTAATACCCCGGAAAAATTCCATTTCGATCTGATGGAAAATGAACGGTTGCGGTCGATGTTTGTCGGGGTAACTGTTCTTTTGATAATAATCGTTCTTTTTCTCTATATTTTTCTAAACTATGACCTGTTTGCACAAAATTTTACCAACAGGTTTTATTGGTTTGCCGGCATCTTTTTATTGGTGTTTCTTGCTGTCCGTGGGTTTCTAATCTCAAAGTATATTAAAGTACTATACCTGAAAAAAAAGACCATTCCCAAAAAATTCCTGTATGTGAATGTACTTTTTGAAGTAAGTATCCCCTCGGCGATTATTTTATTCTTCGGGCTACAGGTAAATCCATATGTTTCCCTGATCTCCCCTCTGACACAGATCTATTTCATCATGATCGTTTTAACCATCATGGAAATGGACATGCGTATTTCTACATTCGCCGGAATTCTCTCCGGGCTGGAATTCTTTATCATAAGTTATTATCTGAAAACCGATTTTGAGCCGCCTAACGAGTTTGCGCTTATCGGAACCAATATGTATTATGTTGGAAGGAGCATGATGATGATTGGGACAGGTGTCATCGCGGGTTTTCTTGCAGAAAGAATAAAAAATAGCGCTATTAACCTCTATACCCAGCAGGAAGAAACGAGGAAAATCGAGCAGCTTTTCGGTCAGCAGCTTTCACCACAAATTGCCAAAAGATTGATGGAAAGCACCTCGCTCATTCAGCCTGAAAAACACCAGGCATGCATCATGTTTCTCGATATCCGTGATTTTACACAGACTACTGAAAACATGTCGCCGGAAGAAATCATTGGCTTCCAAAACCACATTTTTTCGGATATGTTCGGTATTGTAAACCAGTACAATGGTGTCGTCAATCAGATAATGGGTGATGGGTTCATGGCTACATTCGGCGCACCTGTGACATCCAATCAATGTTGTGAAGAAGCTGTACAATGTAGCCTGTCACTACTCTCCAGCCTGAAGAAAATGAACCAACAATCAGATTTTCCGAAAACCAGGTTTGGGATAGGGCTCCACTATGGTTCCGTAGTCACAGGTAATATTGGCACAGAAGAAAGAAGACAATTTTCCATTACAGGCCAGACGGTTATCATTGCTTCGCGCATTGAACAGCTTAACAAAACGCTCGACACACAACTGCTTTTTTCCGAGGATGTTCATCAACAATTAGCTAACCACAAATTTGAATTTACCAAATTTGGCAAACATCCGATCAAAGGTTTGAGCCAGCCGGTTAATATTTTTGGTATGTAGAATTAAATTATCGGGATTCCACAATCTTTATTATTTTCGAATATAAACGATAAAATAGCCAGTGTCCAAAACATCAGTTTTTGCCTGGATTTACCCATCCATTACTTAATATAGGGTAACACCTCACAGTGGATCAATATTTATTGTTTAACTCATTCTCCTTAATTACAATTGAAAAACTTATCTCTTATGAAAATTCTTATACTGATTGCGGCATTTTTTAGTATTGCACTTATTGGCAACAGTCAGGTCATGACACCTGAATTACTCTGGCAGCTCAACAGGGTAAAACCGGTTGGCATTTCCGATGACGGCCGACAGCTCATTTTCAAAGTTGATCGATACGATATATCCTCCAATTCTAAATCAACCAGAATTTTTCAAGTTCCTATCGAAGGAGGGGAAGCAATTGAAATGGAAGATTACACCAATATTTTTACTGATCCAAAACTCTCTCCCGACGGGACTTATAAAATCGAACCTGAAAATGTGAAAGTTATACCGGTTTCGGGGAAGGACTATTATCCCGATTTGAAGAAATCTAATGTTTACATATACGACAACCTGATGTACCGGCATTGGGATGAGTGGGAAGATGGTGAATTCAGTCACTTGTTTTTAAGGAATCTGAAATCAGGAGAGGAAATCGACATCATGAAAGGTGAACCCAACGATTGTCCTATGAAACCTTTTGGAGGGGAGGAAGACTTTATCTGGAATAATGAGGGTACTAAAATCCTTTACGTAACGAAGAAGGCTTTTGGTAAAGAATATGCAATCAGCACCAATACGGATATTTATGCATATGATCTGACCTCAAAATCTACCATTAACCTGACAAGTGAAAATCAAGGCTATGATAACCATCCGGCTTTTTCAAGCGATGGGACACTTGCCTGGCTTCAGATGGACGAACCGGGCTATGAAGCCGACAAAAACGATATCATCATTTCACGTGATGACGAACACATTAACCTTACCGGCCACTGGGATGGTACCGTCGAGGAATTTCATTGGAGTCTGGATGGTAAAAATATCTACTTTACAGCCGCTACAGGTGGCACCATCCAGTTATTTGCTGTTAATGTTCCCAAAAAAGGTCAACCTAAAATTAAGCAAATTACAGATGGACAATTTGATGTAACAGGAATAATTGGTGAATCCAAAAACCAAATTTTCGTCACGCGAACAGATATGAATCACGCAACTGAAATCTACTCAACTGACGTGAAAAGTGGTGGAATGATGCAAATCAGTCATGCCAATGATTCGATTTATGAAAAAATCAACCTTAGCAAGCTTGAAAGGAGAATGACTACCACGACCGATGGCAAAAAAATGGTAACATGGGTTATCTATCCACCGGAATTCGATCCGTCAAAAAAATACCCTGCTCTTTTGTATTGCGAAGGTGGTCCACAATCCCCATTGACACAGTTTTACTCTTTTCGTTGGAATTTTCAACTGATGGCGGCACATGGCTACATTGTCATAGCACCAAACAGAAGAGGAATGCCCGGCCATGGAGTAGAATGGAATGAGCAGATCAGCGGCGACTGGGGTGGACAAAATATTCAGGATTATTTGTCTGCCATTGATGAAATCAGTCAGGAGTCTTTTGTAAACAATAACCACCTGGGGGCGGTTGGCGCCAGCTATGGCGGGTTTTCGGTGTTTACATTGGCAGGTGTTCATGAAAACCGGTTCAAAACATTTATCGCCCATGATGGGGTTTTTAATACCAGAAGCATGTATGGAACCACAGAAGAGTTATTCTTTGTCAATAAAGATTTCGGGGGACCCTACTGGGAAAATCAGGAGTCTAAAAGCTATAATGAATACAATCCTATCACTATGGTCAACAAATGGGATACCCCTATTCTGATTTTCCAGGGAGGTAAAGACTATCGTGTTCCCATCGGTCAGGGACTGGAAGCTTTCCAGGCCGCTCAATTAAGAGGTCTTAAAAGTAAACTATTGTATTTTCCGGAAGAAAACCACTGGATCCAATCGGCACAAAATGGCATTATCTGGCAGAAGGAGTTTTTTAAGTGGTTGGAAGAAACGTTGAATTAGGTAAATTCTTCTTCGCTATGAAAAAGTTTCAATACCTGTGGGAAAATTTAAAAGGCAGTTTTTGGTTCGTACCAACATTAATTTTATTTGTGTCGTTGATAGCTTCCATCGGATTTATTTCCCTGGATAGTTACATCAATTTTAGCCCATCAGGGATTTTAAACTACCTGTTTTCCGGCAGCCCGCAATCTGCCCGAAGTATTTTATCCATCATTGCCGGTGCCATGATCGGAGTAGCAGGAACTGTTTTTTCCATTACACTTGTCGCACTTACTCTTGCCTCTAATCAATTTGGATCCAGACTTCTCCGTAACTTTATGTATGACCGGATTAACCAGATTGTATTAGGTACATACGTTTCCACATTTGTCTATTGCCTTGTGGTATTGAACTCCGTCATGGACAACGAACAGAATCAATTTGTACCTGTATTTGCGGTTTTTGTTGCGATTCTCCTCGCCCTTATCAATATGATTCTGTTGATCTATTTTATTCATCACATTTCGATGAGCATTCAGTCCGACAAAGTCATTTCAGACATTTCAAACTCTATGACCCGAACGATCAGAAAATTATTTCCTGATAAATATGAGGAATCCAGCGAACACATGGAATTTGATTTAGATGAATTGAGGGAACAATACAAACATACCCTACAAATCGAAAGTACTCAAAACGGGTACATAGAATCGATTGATTACAATCATCTGTTGGCAATTGCCAAAAAGCAAGACCTGACCATCAACATCAGTTATCGGGCTGGTGATTTTGTGGTGAAAGGAATCCACATCATCGAAATTTATTCAAATAATAAAGCTGATGATGATATCACGCAAAAAATCAATAATGCAATTATCATTGGCAATGTCAGGACACCCCTTCAGGATGCTGAATTTGCCATCCACCAGATGGTGGAAATTGCGATTCGGGCATTATCACCGGGTATAAACGACCCCTACACAGCGATCGCATGCATCGACAACCTGTCTTCAGTATTATGTTATCTTGCCAAAGCAAAATTCCCCTCCAAATACCGGCATGATGATGATAAAACCCTTCGATTAATCATCCACAACTTCACTTACAGCAGTATGCTGGATGCCGCGTTTAACCAGATCAGGCAGTTTTCAGGTGGAAGTCCTTCTGTTGTCATCCGCCTGATGGAGGCGCTGATCACCATTGATCAATTGTTAAAACTCAAAAAAAACAAAAAGGCCATCCGTAAACATGCTGAGATGGTTTATAATCTGGCAAAACAATCATTTCCTGAGTCACACGACCTGAAAGACCTGGAAGGCAGGTACCGTAATTTAATTGAGTGATTTTGTGATCTGTTGATTGGGAGATTTGCTTGCCCACCGAAGGTAAGGGTTATTTATTGATTTGTTGATTTATTGATTGAGTAATTTAATGATTTGCCGAACTCATCCTGCAACCCGCAACCAATTTTACCGATCACCATTTACTCTCCGCCCTCCGCTCTCTGCCCTCTGCAAATTTCCGACTACAGGCTTCGGTCTTCTAACTTTCATGTAAACATATCTCCATCTTTTTAAAACATTGATTCATCCGCTAAAAACATTTGCCATACATCTTCAAACGATACAACATTTAACATCCACTAAAAAATTGTTGATTAGCGATTACAATAAGGAAGTTGAAAGTTTTACTGTTAAACATTCAATTATTCCAGTATAAGGGTGGGCCCACCTGATTACTGTTTGCACCTGTGTGCATGAAAATAAATCAGACACCTTTAAAATGGAATATTATGAAACCTCATTGCAGAATAATTTTGACAATTCTTGCTATTACATTGAATCTGACCGCTTATTCTGAAATTAAGAATGGGTATGAGTGCAAAATAAAATTAGCAGTTGAAAATTTAGAATACTTCGATAGCCTGGAGCAAGTTTACCTTAAACTTGACCAGCAGCAAAACCTGAGAACGATACGCTATTGGTCAAGATGGGTACAAAAAAAGCACGACAAGTATGTTAAAATGTACATCCTCACACAAAACTATCTCGCAAGTTTTAAAACAATCTCCCCTATAATCTACAACAGTATCGATTCAATTCAGGACAAAAATGGAAATATTACTGATGTCTACGTGATGATTATTGAAGAAAATAGTTTTCAGGAGGAAGGAATAGTTGCAGTGACAAATTTAGATCAATGTAATGATAACATTCACACCTATCATTCCGACTATGGACACCGATCAGTAAGCTTAATAATTGAACGAAACAGTCAAAGAAAAATATTAGAGCTTATGGCCCATGAGTTTGGGCATGTATTGTACCAGGTTCCGAACCTGGCCAGCTATATTGAATATTTTAATAAAACATATGATGACACAAATCAGGAGAGAGGACATTTTAAGGAAGATCCGAGTCATCATTCTGTCAAGAAAACGTTAGATCGTTATTGGCAGTCCTACATTAATTATCAAAGTATCAAAAGGGAAAACCGAAAGAAAAACGAATCCAATGAAATAGCATTTAATAGACAATAAGACACAATTTTAAAACAATACAACATATATGAAACTTTAAGTAATGGTAATTTATTTGTGGTTTTTACCCTGTTAGAAACAGAATGGATAGATGGGAAGATTTTGAATAGTATCAGTGATGTCATTCTCACCATTATTGTTCATGATTTCCACTGGATGCAGGATTGCAAGATATTTCATGGAGATGATCTTGGTTTTAACAAACTAACAACATCCATAAAAATACTTCATATTTTAGTTATTTAAGTTTGATGAGGAAAAATCCGGTTCAATTTTGCTGAACCTTGTCACATTGATTTTAGCAGGATCAAAATGTTAGGAGGTTTACATTTATCAACTCAATGAATCCAGAGAAAAAGTAAACTAATTTCATTTGACTACTTTTAAGATTAGGTGAACTATTAATTTGGGGAGGTAGCTTTTGGATCGTTTTTTCCTTATTTTTAATTAACTCAGATCAGGATTGAGGGACAATTCCATGGAGTTTTATTGATATAATTATTAATACATTCAATTTTTTAAATATGGTTTCAAATAAACCAGGATTAAAATTTTGCTTACCCCTACCAACCATAACCTCCATTATTCGCTGGTGCAATTCCGAATACTCAATAAGAAACCTGATACTATTGCTGCTCATTCTTTTTATAATAAGCACTATCTGCATCGGCCAGGATAATTCGCTTAAGTTCAGAAGGCTCACCATAGAAGATGGATTATCGCAGAGTTCTGTTCACTCCATCGCTCAGGATAAAGAGGGGTATATTTGGTTTGCCACAGCCAGCGGACTAAACAGATTTGACGGGTATGAATTCAAAGTATTTAAAAACCAAATAGACAATGATAGCAGCCTATCAAATAACCGTTTAGCAAAGCTCTTCGTCGATTCCAAAAACCGGCTGTGGATAGGAACAGAAGGTGGCGGATTAAATCTATTCAATGATCAATCCGATACATTTAAGGAAATCCCACTCAAGTCAGGAGCGCCATTATTCATTCACGCAATAGCTGAAAGCATGGATAGCACCCTCTGGATTGGTACCCGAAATGGAACCCTTTACAGATTAATACCACAAGGTGGAGACTCTTTTTCTATCACAACCTACCCGCTCATTATTAATGAACTCCCCATTAAAAATGGCATCAACGATATTATTTTCTATCAGAACAAATTATTACTCGCAACTTCAGGAAAGGGCATGATTTGCTTTGATCCGGGAAAAGAAAAATTTTCGGAATTTGATTATACTCAATACGGCGATCAGCTTCGTAATTGTATTGTCAATTCTTTTTATAATGATAAAAATCAAAATTTATGGATAGCCACCGATAATTCGGGAATATTTATTTTTCAGAACAAATTACGAACAGTTACCAGAGTTGACTTCGAGAGTTTTGGTTCGAGAGGCCTTATTTGCAATAATATTTATTCATTAACAGAAGACCAGCTTGGATATCTCTGGGTAGGAACAAAAGGAGGTTTGAATATTTCTGAAAAAAAACTCGATGATTATAAAAACTTTGATTCGTTAGCTTTCACCAGGCATGTCTTTTCACCTTCAAATCAGAAAAGCCTTTCCAATAACTTTGTGCGAACGATATATGAAGACAGATCCGGGATAGTGTGGATTGGTACTACAGCAGATGGTGTAAACCAGTTTAATCGAAGTTCTGATCTCTTCAATTATTTTCAAAAAATCGAAGGGTTGCCCAATAGCCTGGAAAATGAAATAATCATGTCCGTATACGATGATGACAAAGGTGCGCTATGGATAGGTAGCGATGCCGGACTTATCAAATTTAATAAGCATAAAAAGTCCTTCGAACATTTTTGGAACGAAATTGACAAAGCAAGTTTTAATTTCAACACCATTATGTCCATAACAGAACTAGATAATGATAAGCTTTTGTTAGGGACGTACGGCGGTGGACTAATTGTATTCGATCAGGTTCAGAACCAATATTTGTCGCTGATTAAGGAAGACAATGCGTCATTTAAAGTTTGCCAAAGAGTATTGACAACTTACAAGGATCAGTATAAGAATATTTGGGTTGGGACAGATGGTAATGGAGTTATTAAATTCAGGTATAATAAAAATTTTGATGTTATTAAGTTTACAAATTACATACACTCACCTGGTGACACCAATAGTCTAAGTCATAACGATATCTGGAATTTCTTTGAAGATGAGCAAGGCACACTTTGGATTGGAACTGTGGGAGGATTAAATCAATACCACCCCGCTTCAGATAAATTCACATCATATAAGCATATTCCCAAGAATAAAAAAAGCCTCAGTTCAAACCGTGTTTATTGTATTGAAAATCTGGATTCCAACAGGTTGATTATCGGGACGGATAATGGATTAAATATTTTTGACAAAACTACCCGGGAGTTTGAATATTTTACTGAAAAAGATGGACTACCTGACCATGTCATTTATGGTGTTTTAAAGGAGAACGATACGTATTTTTGGTTGAGCACAAACAATGGGATTTCCCGGTTTGACCATCAAAAAAGATTATTTAAAAATTTTTCTTCATCCGACGGGCTTCCTTCAAACGAATTTAATTCAGGAGCTTATTATAAAAATTCCAAAGGAGAATTGTTTTTTGGCAGTACGAGAGGATTGCTATGGTTTGACCCATCAAGCCTTCAGACACTCTCCAACAAATTCATTCCACCGATAGTTATTACAGACATAGAGGTAAATGGAATTGAAAAACTAACTAATTTACATGCTGACAAAGACCTGATATTAAAACACAATCAGAATACCATCACATTATCTTTTGCTTCATTGGATTTTACATCTCCCCTTAAAAATCAATATTCTTACAAAATTGATTATCCTGGTCAGGTTTGGACCAATATAGGTAACCGCAGGTTTGTCACATTCAGTAATTTGGCTCCCGGGAAATATAAATTTTTAGCAAAAGGTTCAAATAGTGATGGAATATGGAATGAAACGCCTGTTTCATTAAATTTTATTATCCATCCTCCATGGTGGCAAACATGGTGGGCATATTTGCTTTATGGCTTATTTGTACTTGCTCTGTTTTTTACATTTTACCGATTACAGCTCAATAAGGAGCTGGAAGCTACGGAAAAAGATCGCTTAACAGAGTTGGACACTTTTAAATCCCGATTTTACACCAACATCACGCATGAGTTCAGGACACCTCTCACTGTGATTTTAGGCATGACCGAACAAATAAGAGAACATCCTAAAGAATGGTTAGAAAGTGGCATAATGATGATCAAGCGCAATGCAAATAACTTGCTTCAATTAGTCAATCAAATGCTGGACCTTTCCAAATTGGAAGCAGGCATGCTAATGCTTGATTTGAAACAAAATGATATCATCTCATTCCTGAGATATATCGTCGAGTCTTTTCATTCGCTGTCGGAGCATAAAAAAATATCCATTCATTTTTTGAATGACATGGATCAACTGACAATGGATTATGATGCCGACAAGATTACAAAAATTGTTTCCAACCTTCTTTTTAATGCTATAAAATTCACCCCGGAAAAAGGGAATATTTACCTATTCACGGAATTGACAGAGTTGAATCATCACCCAGCCCTGATGATCAAAATAAAAGATACCGGGATCGGGATCAGTCCAGAGCAGCAACTTCATATTTTCGACCGTTTTTACCAGGGAGATGATACAACAACCCGAAAAAGCGAAGGGACCGGGATCGGGTTGGCAATCACCCAGGAACTGGTAAAATTAATGAATGGCAGGATTACTGTTCAAAGTGATGTAAATAAAGGTTCTGAATTTACTATAGTCTTACCAATAACAAAAGAGGCAACACTAGCCGAAAATCTGACCACTATTGACGAGAAAGAGGAGATTCAATTATCCATAGCTACAGACAATAGGGAAGATGTAGAAAAATTCGATTTAGGAAGTGAAGAAGGTAAGGGAAAACCTACAGCGCTCGTTGTCGAAGATAATAACGACGTTGTCCATTATTTGAAAGCCTGTTTACAAAAGGATTATTCTATCAAAGTCGCAAATAATGGACAAGATGGTATCGTTACAGCAACAAAACTCCTGCCTGATATCATTATCAGCGACATTATGATGACGGAAAAGAATGGCTATCAACTGTGCAACACCCTGAAAAACGATATCCAAACCAGTCACATACCCATTATTTTATTAACAGCTAAGGCCGGGGAAGAAGACAAATTAGAAGGATTGGAATCAGGAGCAGATGCTTATCTGACCAAGCCCTTTAACGAGAAGGAATTAAGACTGCGTATCGATAATTTAATTCGGCAAAAAGAAAAAATCTGGAAGCATTACAAAGAGTCACTTATCATTATTCCCAGGAAATTAAAAGTAAGCTCTCCGGATGAAAAATTCCTGACAAAAGCACTCGATATCCTTGAAAAGAAAAAATCTGATCCCAGCTTTGACACATCAATGTTTTTAAAAGAGTTGGGCATAAGCAGGGCAATGCTTCATGTAAAATTAAAAGCCCTAACAGGTCAGTCGACAACAGAATTCATCCGCACATATCGATTAAAATATGCCGCACAATTGATCCAGCAAAATTTCGGTAATGTTACCGAGGTGGCTTACGAATCTGGCTTCAATGATCAGAGTTATTTTACAAAAAGTTTCAAATCCCATTTTGGTGTATCTCCTTCAGAATATCCAAAAAAGATAAAGAGCTTTTGATTGGGTGATTGGGTGATTTGGTTATTTAGTTATTAAGCAATTGAGTTGAATGGTTGAATTAGTTGTTGGTTTCTGGTTTCTTGTTACTAGTAGAGGAATTTGACCAACTGCCTAATTGAACAGAACCACTGCCTACTGCCAATTGCCAACTTTTACTTTTTCCCTTTAACCTTTCACCTTTCAGCTTTCAACTTGCTCCTTCCTCCTTTCACCTTTTGTCCTCTGCCCTCCGCTCTTTGCCCTCCGCACCTACACCCTCATTTCAAACACCGTTTCCTTTCCGGGTTGAGAATGGACCAATAGCTGCCCCTTATGGAGGTTGACGATCTGGCGTGAGAGGCTGAGACCGATGCCGGAGCCGTTTTCCTTGGTGGTGAAGAATGGAATAAACACCTGGTCGAGATTTTCAGGGGAAATACCAGGGCCATTATCAATGAATTTCAAACTAATATTGCCAGATTCTGTCGTCGTAATATGTATGATGATCTTTTTGTTTTCTACTTCCCGGATTGCATCGGCGGCATTGTTCAGTAGATTCAACACAACTTGTGTCAACAGTTTTTGATCGCCCAGAAAAGTTTCCCGCTTGTACTCGTTTTTAACTTCTATTTCAATTTGATCATTTTCCGCACGATCCTGGAACAGTAACAGTATGGAATCCAACCAGGTATTCACATCGATCAGTTTAAAAACAGGTTTGGGGATCTTTGTCAAGGTACGATAGCTATCGACAAAATGGATCAGCCCTTTACTCCGGTCGTTAATAACATCCAGACCATGTTCGATATTATCCATTTCCTTGACAGAAAGCTTTTTCCCGTTGTGAAAATACTTCATCATGGTATCGCTGATAGATGAAATAGGAGCGATGGAATTCATGATCTCATGGGTAAGGATCCTGATCAGCTTTTGCCAGGTCTCCATCTCTTTTTCCTCCAGCTCCGTTTTAATATCACTCAGGGAATAAATATTAAAATTCATCTCGCCAAATTTCAGCTTGACCATTTTGATCAAAACAATGTGCAATTCATCCTTTACAGAAAGCTTAAGCGTCTTGGATTGATTAGGTTTAAGCGATTTAATGACTTCATAAAGTTCCTTATTGACTTGCTTCAGTCGTTTTAAATGTACCAGAATCCCCGTATTGAATAGTTTCAAAGCCGCATCATTGACTATTTCAACATATCCTTTTTCATCCACCGCCATTAATCCTGTTGTGGAGTGTCGCATAAACTCCAGGAAAAATCGCTCTTTATGCTCGTTACGAATCTTGATCTTAGAGATGACTTCATTCAAATGATTAAGGCTCTGATGCAGCTTTTTAGTAGTCTTAGCCCTGACCCTTTCCGGAAAATGAAGTGTGCTGTCTTCGTTGCGGATGGAGTCAAAAAGAAAAGCAAGCTTCCGATTCACAGAATTAAAATAGTCGATAATATTATAAATGGTGAGGGTAAGAAATAACATGCATAGAGCAAAAAGTGTCCATTCTGCGGAAATAAAAAGAAAAGTTGCTCCGACAGTAAATGAAATCAGAAAAAACACACGAGTAAAAAGGGCGATGTTAAAATTCTTATAAACCATACCTCTTCACCTTATTATAAAGTGTCTGACGAGTAATACCCAGCTTATCTGAAACCTGTGTGAAATTGCCATTGTACTTATCCAATGCTTCTTCAATCATGGCTCTTTCCATGTCTTCCAGGGTTTGAAAGTCATTTTTCACCAGACTTTCGGAATTTCTCCAGGAAAAGTCGTCCGGTTTCAGGACTTCATCTTCTGCAAGGATCACCGCTTTTTCCATCGCATGCTGCAATTCGCGGATGTTTCCCGGCCAATGGTGTTTTTGTAGTTTTTTAATGGATTGACTGCTCAATCTCAATCCTGATTTTTTGTATTTCTTCTGGTAAACTCCCAGGAAATGGGAAGCCAGCAATTCAATGTCTTCTCCTCTCTCCCTCAAAGGCGGCAATTCAATTTTTATAGTATTCAAACGATACAACAGATCTTCCCGGAATCGCTGCTCACCAACCTCCTTTTCAATTGAGCTGTTGGTCGCACTGATCAACCGGATATCTACCGGAATCTGCTTGGAAGAACCCACCGGTGTAACAGCCCTGTTTTGCAAAATAACCAACAATTTGGATTGCAATGTAAACGGAAGGTTTCCGATCTCATCCAAAAATAAAGTCCCTTTATCAGCCAGTTGAAATTTACCGACACGGTCTTCCTTGGCGTCCGTAAAGGCTCCTTTCTTAAATCCAAACAGCTCGCTTTCAAAAAGTGTAGCTGGAATGGCTCCCATGTCCACAGTCACAAGCAATTCATTCCTTCGCTCCGAACGGATATGGATCTCACGTGCGATCAGCTCTTTGCCGGTTCCGTTTTCGCCTGTTATCAAAACATTCGCATCCGTACCGGCCACTTTTTCTACCATTTGCATGACTCGAACCATCTGCGGAGAAGATCCGACCAGCATTTTGCTATCCCGGTTGATCTCTCTTTTAAGAGTATTTTCCCTCGCTTTTAATTCCTGTACTTCTTTGTTGGAAAGGCTGAGCTTCAAAGTGGATCGAAGAGTGGCAAGGAGTTTTTCATTTTCCCAGGGTTTCATGATAAAATCAGCGGCTCCCTTTTTGACAGACTTGACGGCCAATTCTACATCTCCATAAGCAGTCAGCATAACCACTTCAGTATCGGGAGAGATCTTTTTTATTTCACCGAGCCAATAAAATCCTTCATTTCCTGTATTAACGCCAGCTGAAAAATTCATATCCAGCAGCACCACATCAATGTCATGCTGTCGAAATGCAGATTGTATACCATTGGGATTGGATAAGGTGATAACTTTCGAAAATTCCGTATCCAACAGCATTCGCAAAGCGCTTAGTGCACCTTCGTTGTCATCTACGATCAATATCTTGCCGTTCTTCATGGCTCTGTCCTTTTTTCAAATTTAAGGAAGAATTCAACCCGAAAATATTTTGTCAATTTTTTTTACACAACACTGTATCTATTTTTAACACAAAAAGAATTTTAGGATTTATAAATCACTGTTTATCAATGCATTAATTTTTTGGTATTTCATTTGGCACATGTCTGGCATATGAAAATACTCTTAACAGCATTTCTATTTTTAGCCTTGGTTTTCCAGGGAATGTGTCAGAAGCAATGGACCTATCAGGAATGTGCAAAATACGCCCAGGAACACAACATTGAACTTAACAATTCACAATTACAGGTAGAACAGCAACGTGTCTTTGCAAAAGACGCCAAAAATGATCTGCTTCCAAATATCAGTGGTTTTGTGGGATATGGCATCAACCAGGGAAGATCAGTTGATCCTAATACCAACACTTATGTAGAAAGTGAATTTTTCAACAATTCTTATGAGATCTCCGGTTCAATGAACCTGTTCAACGGTTTCCGGAAGCAAAACAGGATCTCATTCGAAAAATACAACCTTTCCGCAGAAGAGGAAGCATACGAAGCTCGCAAAAATCAACTAAACTATGATGTGCTGGAAGCTTATATTAATTACCAGGTTGACAAGGGGTTGATAGAAATCATTGGCGAGCAAAAAGAATTGTCCGAACGCGAATTAGATCGAATTACTAAATTTATTGAGCTCGGCAGGGCCGCAGGAAGTGAAAAATATGAAGTTGAAGCGAGATTGGCTAATGATGAGTTCTTATTGATCCAACAGCAAAACAGGGCCAACCTATCATTACTGGAATTGAAACGATTGATGAATTATCCGATCGACTCCTCATTGGTAACGGAAGAACTTCGGCTGTTTGAGGGTGTCGATCCGAATATTACGCTGGACAGCATGTTTGACCAGGCCAAAGCAAACCTGCCCAGGATGAAGTCTTTGACCAATCGACTGAATGCCGCTGAAAAGCAGGTAAAGATGGCGCAGGCGACCCTCTACCCTTCTCTTGACCTTTATGCCAATTATAGCACCCGATATTCGGACACGTTTGTGGAGCAAAATGGCGATGTCATCTCATTTAATGACCAGTTCAAAAACAATCAAAGTCTGAACTATGGTTTAGGTCTGGCGATTCCATTATTTGATGCTTTCAGTCGAAGGAACCAAATCCAGGTCACGAAAATTGCCCGTGAGCAAGCGGTGAATAATTACAAAACAGGACTTCAAAACCTGGAATACGAAATCTACCAGGTGCAGTTAGAATGGCATGCAGCCATTTCGGAATACCTTTCTGCTGTGAAAAGAGAACAAAGTGAAGAAACTGCACTGGAAGCAGCCACCAGGAGAAGGGAAAAGGGTTTGATAAGTGTGATGGAATATTATGAAGCACGAAATAATTCCGCTATCGCACAAGCTGAAATATTGAGAACGAGTTTACAAACATTTTTAAAAGAACGAACGGTAAACTTTTACCTGACAGGAACTTTATTAGATTAAAAAATGGATAGAAAAATAGAAGATAAACGGTTAATAAAACCCAAACACTGGAAATACATCATCGGTGCTGTATTTGTCATCGCTGTCATCGCAGGCCTGGTGTTTCGCGATCCGTCAAGTGTTTACCGGGTTGAAAGCGACAAAATCACCATTGAAGAAGTAAAACGAGACCAGTTCCAGGACTATATCCGGATCATCGGATACGTTGAACCGATCTCCATTGTTTATCTCGATGCAGTAGAAGGCGGCGTTGTCGAAGAAAGGTTAATTGAAGAAGGCAGCATGGTGAACAAAGGTGATGTTATCCTTAAGCTTACCAATACCAACCTGAACCTCAGCATTCTGAATAGTGAAGCCCAATTGGCCGAAAAATCCAACTTTCTGAGAGAGACACAGATCAACATGGAGCAACAAAAGCTCCTGCTTCAAAGGGAATTGATCAACCTGGACTTTGACCTGATCCAAAAAGAAAGGGCTTATCAACAGAATGAAGAACTTTATAAAGATGAGTTAATTTCCAGGGAAGAATATATGCGCTCAAAAGAAGATTTTGAGATGGCTGTCAAGCTCAAAAAGCTGAGTCGGGAACGCTATTACCAGGATTCCGTTTTCCGTAAAAACCAGGTAGAAAAGATCAGCCAGAACCTGAATAGCATGCAGCGAAATCTTGAGCTGATCTACCAGAGACAGGAGAACCTGAATATCAAAACACCTGTTGACGGACAGTTAGGGTTGCTGAATGCCGAATTGGGAGAAAACATTGCCATTGGCCAGCGTGTTGGTCAGATTAATGTGCTGACATCCTATAAGATCAATGCAGAAATTGACGAGCATTACATTGATCGGATTCGGCAAGGGCTGAACGCCACCTTTGAGAGGCAAAACGAAGTATTTGGTCTGACAGTCAGAAAGGTTTATCCCGAAGTAAGGGACGGACGGTTTGAAGTTGATTTGAACTTTTCCGGTGAGCTTCCCAACAACATTCGTGCGGGACAAAGCTATCACATTGGTTTGCAGCTTGGTGAAACCCAGGAAGCGGTGCTCATCCCACGTGGTGGCTTCTTCCAGTCGACAGGTGGACAATGGGTTTACGTGATTACGCTGGACGGTAAAGAAGCGGTAAAAAGAAACATTAAGATTGGAAAGCAAAACCCGCAGTATTACGAAGTACTCGAAGGTCTTGAGCCCGGCGAAAAAGTCGTCACTTCAAGCTACGATACATTTGGGGAGAATGATAAGTTGGTACTGAAGTAGCAGAAGTAGCAGAGGCAGAGAGCAGGGAGCAAAGAGCTAATGCCTAAGGGTTTCTTCATCCAACCACTGGATGTGTGCATGACGAGGGGGAAGTGGTCGGATGAATAAGTTCGAAGGAAGCAACTGAAGCAGGGGGGCAAAGAGCTGAGGGCAGAGGGCTAAGAGCCAAAGGTTTCTTCATCCAACCACTGGCCGGTGTGATGGCGGGTGTGAGCTGGTCGGATGAATAAGCTGGGAGAATATGGCAAGGACTGAGAGCAGGGAGTATGATGGTATTGTGAATAGGAGATTAGATTATTGAAATGAAATAATATAACAACTGTATATTGATGGTTTAAACAAAAAGTAAGCCCTAAAAGCAATATGCAGATGATACACTTTAGATTCATGGATTTAGACATTTGGAAAGATTCAATAATGATAAGCAACGAGCTTTATGATATCGCTGACAACCTGGAGGAATCAAAAAAATTCCGATGGGTGGAACAATTAAGGGGAGCTTCCTTGAGTATTTCTAACAACATAGCCGAGGGATCAGGCTCTTACTCAAATAAGGACTTTGCTAACTTTCTCAATATCGCCAGACGATCCGTTTTTGAAGTGGTAAACATTTTAATTGTGATCAACAGAAGAACATATATTAACGATGAAATATTGAACAACTACCTGTCTCAATTAGATGCACTAAGTAGAAAGATCTCAAATTTCAGAAAATCAATTTTAAAAAATAAATATTAGAACAAATGCAGAATCAGTAAGCTCTCTTTGCTCTCTGCTCTCTGCCCTATGCTAAATTAGTATGATACGAACAGAAGAATTATCGAAAGTATTCCGCACCGAAGAGGTGGAGACGACAGCTTTAAACCAGGTTAGCTTTCATGTGAAAAAAGGTGAGTTTGTCGCCATTATGGGACCCTCGGGATGCGGAAAATCTACCTTACTTAATATCATTGGATTGCTGGACAACCCAAGTGGTGGGTCATATTTTTTTGACAGCAAAGAAGTCTCAAAATTCAGGGAAAGACAGCGAACATCTTTAAGAAAAGGAAACATTGGTTTCGTTTTCCAGAGCTTCAACCTGATTGATGAGCTCAATGTCTATGAAAACGTCGAACTGCCACTTATCTACCTGAAATTAAAGGCCTCTGAAAGAAAACGAATGGTGGAAGAAGTACTCGAACGAATGAAGATCGGGCACCGAAAAAAGCACTTTCCACAGCAGCTATCGGGTGGTCAGCAACAACGTGTTGCCCTTTGTCGGGCAGTCGTCGCCAATCCAAAACTGATCCTGGCGGATGAACCGACCGGAAACCTCGATTCAAGGCATGGGTTGGAAGTAATGAAGCTTCTGACAGAGCTCAACAAGGAAGGAACAACCATCATCATGGTTACACACTCGGATCGAGATGCAGGTTTTGCACACAGAGTTGTGAACCTGTTTGATGGAAAGATCATTACGGAAGAGGAAAAGAAAAAGCTGGAAGAAGTAATGGATCCAGATGCGATCGACTTGTAGCAGAGGGTTGCCAGTTGCCGGTTACGAGTTACCAGTTACCAGTTTAACAACTCGTAACTGGCAACCTGCAACTCGCAACCACCCAAATAACTTACCAACACAATAATTCAATAACTACAAAATGAGACGTTTTTTCAGTGCTGTATTGAGAAACATCAAGCGAAATCCTCTTTTTACATTGATCAACCTATCCGGTTTGGTTCTGGGATTTGCGTGTATCATGATGATCGCTATCTGGATCCGGAATGAGTTAAGTTATGATACATTTCATCCGAACAAAGAAGATATCTACCGGGTTCATCGGTATTTCTATGATCCGGATGGAAAAGAAAACCTCCACCTACCCTACGTCGCTCCTCCGGTCACTCCCATGCTGGAGAAGGAGTTGAAGGAAGTTGAGCATATTGCGAGAGTGTTCCACAATGGAATGTCATTCACGAAAGATGAAGCTGTCTCCCTGGAAGATGATGTCTGTTTTGCTGAGCCGGAAATACTTAAAATCTTCTCTTTTGAAGGATTACCTGCCGATGAATCATTGCTGAAAGAGCCAATGACCATGATCATCTCTGACAACCAGGCAATGCAGTACTTTAACAAGCTGGATGCCATTGGCGAAACCATTGAATTCACTGATGATCAGGGGGAATCCCACGATCTGAAAATTTCAGGTGTATTTAAACAATGGGACCAAAACAGTCATTTCCATCCGGAATTTTTGATCTCTTTTACCACCTTCCGGTCATTTGTCGGGGAAGAAGAATTCCAGAGGTGGGGAAGCAATAACTATGAAACCTTTGCGCTTATCCCCCACTTACCTGCAGATATTAATTCCCAGCTCGACAACATGATCGATGAATACCTGGAAAATGGAACCGACTGGACAAAAATCAGGCTGGAAAGTCTCACAGATATTCATTTTAACTGGTACAGCAATGAATCCTATGTATACATTCTTGCTTCTATATCCTTATTGATATTGATCATTGGCAGCATCAATTACATGAATCTGAATGTCGCAATGTATACCAGGCGATTGGAAGAGATTAAAATGAAAAAGATCATGGGAGCTTCCCAAAAGAAGCTCTCTTTACAGTTATTGGCAGAATCAATTTTATTTTGTTTTACTGCATTGATCTTAGCTATGCTGATCGTATGGATGGTTATTGCTAAGTTCAGCGAGATATTAGGATATTCCATTCGATTCAATCCTGGCGATAATATTCTATTAATTGGAAGTTTTGTACTTATTGCGCTATTAACAGGCGCCATATCGGTCATTTATCCGGCAATTGTTCTTTCTTCATTCAAACCTGTTTCAACTAAAATCAGTGATAAAATTGCCATTGGGAAAGCATCTTTCCGGACCGGTCTGGTCGTATTCCAGTTCTTTGTTTCCATCGCGCTAATTACTTCGTTTTTATTTGTTTACAAGCAACTCAATTACGTCCATCACAAAGAATTGGGACTGGACAAGGAAAATATTATCACTATCCCCACTACTCCGCAGCTGATCGAAAAATTAGATGTATTTAAGCAGCAATTGCTCTCAAATCCGAATATTTTAAACGTTTCAGCATCCAAAAGAATACCTTCCGATGGACTGTTGGATAGCGACGGCGCTGAATTAGTTTCAGGTGGGGAAGCCAATCCGCTGGATTTCCGGCTTGCCAATGTGAGAGTTGACGAAGATTTTTTAGCAACCTATAAGATTCCATTAAGTGAAGGCCGAAACTTTGATGGGAAAAATCCCGGATACGGCAGCTTCATACTTAACGAAGCTGCAGTGAGGCAAATCGGCTGGAAATCATCTGAAGAAGCCATTGGCCAGGCAATACGATATGGAGGAGAAGAAGGAACGGTGATTGGCGTAATAAAAGATTTTCATTACGAATCGCTATATTATCCCATCAGTCCGATTTTGATCGTTCATGACCCAACTTCCTTTAACCGCATCTCCATCCGCGTAACCTCGCATGACAGGCAGGAAACTTTGGCTTTAATAGAGGAAACATGGCAGAAATACAATCTTCCCAACTATTCCTTTTTCTACGAATATGTTGACGACCGCTTCGCTGAGCTGTACCGCTCTGAAGAAAGCGTAAAATCGATTTTGAGCTATTTCATGGTCATTGCAATTTCCATAGCAATTCTTGGGCTGATTGGCTTGTCATTATTCCTAATCCAAAGAAGAGTCAAAGAAATCGGTGTTCGAAAGGTCAACGGAGCAAGAGTTTGGGAAGTGATGACCCTGCTTAACAGGGATTTCCTGAAATGGGTAGGTATAGCTTTTGTCATAGCAACACCTATCGCATGGTATGGCATTAGCGAATGGTTGGAAAACTTCGCTTACAAAACAGAAATAAGCTGGTGGATATTTGCATTGGCCGGCATGATGGCTGTGATTATTGCACTACTAACAGTAAGCTGGCAGAGCTGGAAAGCAGCGACGAGGAATCCAGTCGAAGCGCTGAGGTATGAATAGTCTTAAACAGTAATTAAATGAAAAAGTATGGTTAGAAAAGCTAACAACTGAAATATTCATCTATATCAATTGAAAAAAATGAATGGAAGTATACTTTTTAAAACTCCTCTACTATTATGTGGAATACATTGAAACTATTTATACGGTCACTCAAAAGAAATAATGTCATCTCGACTATCACTATAGGTGGATATGCAATCAGCATGGCCGTTATCATCATTCTTAGCTTATTCATTATTGGTGAAAAAAGTGTAAATAAAAGTTTCCCCAATGCCAAGGACATATATCGAGTAAAGCGTGGGGAGAATGTAGCAAGCGTTCCGGAAACTTTGTTGACTGATGTAAAAGAAAAGGTGCCGGGAGTAGAAAAAATGTGCGTTTATTCCATTGGAGAAGCACTTTATGAATTTGAAGACAACAAGGCAATGGCAAGATTCATGGCCACAAATGACAACTTTTTGGATATTTTTTCATTTGAATTTGTTCATCAATCTGCAAACCCTACTCTTTTGGTGAAAGATAATATTATCCTAACCAAACAATTCAGCGAACAGCTATTTGGTGCCATAAACCCTGTTGGAGAAATGTTGGAGGTCAACAATGAAATGTTAAACATTGTAGGAGTTGTCACTGATCCACCACAAAACTCTTCCTTTGTATTTGATGCCTTAACGAGTGTTGAAATGACTTTTTCTAAGTCAGAATTGGTCCATAATGAAGAACGCCATAATATGCTCAAGGCATTTGTCTTATTAAATGATAAAGTCGACATTGAGACGGTTAATGATAATATTTCAGGAATGCTGGATCATTGGCAGGCATTTAAAAATCAAAAACTTTCCCTCCAGCCATTTAGCAAGGTTTATTTTGATAATCGCACAGATGACGATTTAATTCATGCCAATGCAGATATGATTTATCTGCTCTCATGCATTGCAGTGATTATCCTCTTTATGACGATTTTTAATTACGTGAACCTCACCATTTCAAGTGGATACGAGCGACTGAACGAGATTGGAATTAAGAAGGCCACCGGAGCAGGAAGAATGAATATCTTTAAGCAATTTATTATCGAATCCTTGTTCCTTTGCTTATTTGCCCTGATCCTTGCAATTTTCATCGCTACATTGATTGCTCCTCTGTTTTCTGAAATTCTTGGAAAAAGGGTTGAGATCATGGAATTGATCCTACAACCACAAACTCTACTGACCATAATGGTAATCTTCCTGATCATAGGGATGGTATCGGGATTTTACCCGGCGCTGATTGTCTCCGGAATTTCGCCTATTCAGATAATCAACCATCAAAAAATACTGAAAAGCGGAAACAATCGAACAGGTATAATTACCATCCAATTTATCTTTACAATCATATTAGTCACCTCATTGTTATTCATCAATCAACAACTAAAGTATGTCAAAAACAAAAACCTGGGATTTGACAAGGAATTATTGATCAAGCTTCACCTCAATGGAAATTCACAAAAAAAATGGAAGGTATTAAAGAATAAATTAATCGCGAACCCCTCTATTGTTTCGGCGTCAGCCTCGCTCGGAACTCCCATGGAAATCCTTGGAGTTTCCGAGGGTAATTTTAAAGATAGCGGAGATAAAACTGTGGTAGATATGCAAGTAATTGGCATTGATGAAGATTTTGTCAAGGCGTTTGACCTTACTTTGCTGGAAGGCCGCAATATCTCATCATCCGATTCAAATGTTTGCCTCATCAATGAGCATTTACACAACTTTCTTGAATGGAATGATATTGTAGGAAAAAAGGTTTTTGGAAGTGCCGTAATTGGAGTTGTTAAGGATTTTCATCATCTGAATTTGCACAGTGAGATCGGGCATTTGCAATTATCAAATTTAAGCAGTTTGGGTCCTGGTATTCCCAGTTCCTTAAACATCAGGATAAGCGGGAACATCTCACAAAACCTTGAATTTATTCGCAAGACCTTCAACGAAGTAGAACCTGGCACTCCTGTACAATATCAATTTTATGACGATTGGATACAAAACTTCTATCAAAAAGAAGAAAGTCAGGCAAATGCTATCAAACTATTTACCGCGATAGCCATCATCATATCCTGTCTTGGATTGATAGGATTAGTGGAGAATACAACGAACAAAAAAGTAAAAGAAATAGGCATCCGAAAGGTAAACGGCGCCAAAGTATGGGAAGTGATAACCATGCTAAACAAAGATTTTGTGAAGTGGGTAATGTTAGCCTTTGCTATTGCCACGCCTGTTGCATGGTACTTCATGAACAAATGGCTGGAAAACTTCGCCTATAAAACCGAATTAAGTTGGTGGATTTTTGTGTTGGCTGGAGTTTTAGCTTTGGGAATTGCCTTGCTGACCGTGAGCTGGCAAAGCTGGAAGGCCGCGACAAGGAATCCAGTCGAAGCGCTGAGGTATGAGTAGCTAGCGAAAAGAAAATTGAACCTTATTTGACTGATATAAAACGCTAAATTATGATCAAAACTTTCCTAAAAACCGCATTTCGGCAAATCAGATCAAACAAACTGATATTTACCATCGATGTGGCAATTCTGTCGGTCACAGTAGCTGCCTGTCTGATCATCGGTGTCAATATCATTAATCATCACCAATTCGACACGTTCCATTCCAAATCCAATCATATTGTCAGGGTGGATTATATCTACAAGGACAGTGAAAACCTATACCACGATCTGGGGTTAATGGACAACTCCTTTTTCGACGATTTTCGAAAAGACCTTCCTCAAGTCATCCACTCTACCCGATACAGAACTGGCCATGAATGGGCGAAAAATGTCGAAAAATCAGTTAAAGTTTCCTTAGCTTTCGTGGATTCAACTTTCCTTGAATCTTTTGACTTCAAGCTACTTGCCGGCGCCAAAGAAAATGTCCTGGATGATCCCGGAAGCATCGTCATTACCAAAAGCGTGGCAGAAAAGCTATTTGGAAAGCAAAATGGAGGACTCGATCAATTCATTGGACAAACAGTAACCCTACCAAACGCCGAGCAGAAAGATTTTAATATTTCGGGGATACTCGAAGACTTACCTAAACAAAGTAGCATGGACTTCGATGTCCTGGTTAACTTCAATCACAGTGCAACCTACCCACGCAGTTCAGATGGAATGGGTGATACCAACATATTTCTTGAGCTAAACAATGAAAGTAATATCGAAAACACAGAGACCGCCCTTCAGGGGCTCGTAGGTAAATACTTTGGTGAACAAATGGCTGAATGGAGAAAATACGGCTACCTTTCCAACGATAATGATGCTTTGCAATTTAAACTCCGGCCATTTCCTTCCCTCTATCTCGACAATAAGGCCACACATAATTACCTGAAATCAACCGATACTCGCGAACTGGGAATGATGAAATACATTGCTCTTGTCATATTCATCCTTGCCGTTGTCAATCACATTACCCTTAGCATCAACCAATCTGTGAAAAGAGTGAATGAGCTGAATATCAAAAAAGTTATTGGAGCGGGCCGGTACAACCTGATTCTCCAGTTTTTTACCGAATCAGTGTTCTTATCATTGATTTCAGTAGTCGGAGGACTCATCTTGTATATGTGGATTTACCCATTGATGCAGGAGGTATTTGATTGGAATTTAAATGCAGCTAACCTTCTTGTATCAGATTCAATTCTTCTCATTTTAGGGTTGTTTTTGGCAATCATTTTATTGACATGTCTGGCTCCGGTTATTAAGCTCATTTCTCCAGGATCTTTTAGGTTCAGTTCCAATAAATTGGCAAAAACACCACTTTCCAGAGGCTTTATGGTGTTTCAATATTGCGTCTCTTTTGTCTTGATCACATCTGCCATCCTGATTTTCAAACAGTTGGAATACATGCGCAGCAAGGAATTAGGATTTGATCAGGAAGGTGTGATGGTCATTAAGCTGGCAGACTCCTTTTCGGATAACCAAAGGAGTCGATTGACTAATCTGCTTGCTAAACATTCATCCATTGAAAATATCGCTACAAGTGACAGAGATTTTGTCTCCGGATCACAAACACGCGGATTTCAACTTCCCAATAACAAAGGAATGCAATCCCGCTTTATCAGGATCGAAAAGGATTATGTCAATACCCTGGGTTTATCTATCCTTGAGGGAAAAAACCTGGATGCAGATCGAATAGAACAGGAAGAAGTACTTGTGAACCAAACCTTCATAAAAGAATCCGGTTTACTGAACCCGATTGGTCAGTCACTCGATTTGGAACTGGTTGAAGGCCGCAAAACAATCATTGCAGGAATTGTCAAAGACTTTCACTTTGACGCCGTAAAAGGCAAAATTCAAGCGCTTGTGATCACCAATGCAAAAATCAATGGCATCTGGAATATCTTTGTCAGGTATCGAAGTGGACGGCTAGATGATGCCCGTGCATACATCGAACACACTTGGGCTGAAGTGGAACCTGAGCTGCCCCTTCAAATCTCTTTTTTGGATGAAAACTTGCAAAACCGGTATCAGAAAGAAGAACGATTTGGAAGGGTTATCACCTATTCATCCGTTATCGCTATTCTTATTACTTCCTTCGGATTATTTAGTTTGTCATTAATTACGCTGACATCGCGAATAAAAGAAATAGGCATTCGAAAAGTTAACGGGGCGCTTTCAATAGAAATATATTCAAGGTTTGTACAGAAATACTTTGGGTGGGTCGCAATTGCCATTGTTTTAGGTATTCCGATCAGCTGGTTTCTCATTGACAGCTGGCTTCAGAATTTCTCTTATCGAACCAGTGTCGATTGGTGGATCTTTGTTCTTTCTGGCGTGCTGGCACTATTGATTGCACTGTTTACAGTTAGCTGGCATAGCTGGAAGGCAGCCACGAGGAATCCTGTCGAAGCATTAAGATATGAATAAAGAATACTACGATGATAAAAACCTATCTAAAAATCGCCTGGAGAAATCTTTTTAAGAATAAATCATATTCTTTCATCAATATCACCGGATTGACAGCAGGAACGGTCTGTTTTCTATTTATCATATTGTATGTCAATGACCAGTTGGGCTACGACACGCACCATGAAAATGCTGATCAGCTGTACCGCATCCGTACTTTTATCAAAGGAGGAAACGGAAATAATGATTTTAATTCAGCTACGGCTTCCCCACCCATTGCATTTGGGTTGAAAAATGATTTTCCTGAAGTGGAACAAGCTTGCAGGATCGTCTATATCAAGGGAGCCACCGATAAATTGATAAAAAGTGAAGATGTCAAGCAAGGTGTATTTGCCGAACGTGGATATTTAGCAGATTCTACCGTATTTGATTTATTCTCTTATCGATTTACCCAAGGCAATTCCGAACAAGCACTGAAAGGCCCGAACACCATCGTGCTTTCATCAAGCCTGGCAACAAAACTATTTGGTGATAAAAACGCGATTGGCCAGGAGGTGACCATTGGCGCTGGCAATGATGAACAAACACTCACTGTCACCGGTGTCTTCGATGAAACCTTTGGAAAATCTCATTTGAACCCCAATTACATCATAAGCATGAATACGCCCGGACTGGGTCAGTTCGTAAGGGATAATAATCAATGGTTGGGTCAAAATTTTGTGGTTTCTTATGTCCGCCTGAATTCCAATTCAGACGCCTCTTTGCTGGAAAGTAAGTTTCCCGGTTTTTTGCAAACACATGCCGGCGACGATCTGAAAGAAACAGGTATGGAAAAGAACCTATATCTTCAAAAAGTAAAAGATATCCATTTGTATTCAAAAGGAATTGAGCATCAAATTGGAAAGACTTCTGATTTCCAATATTTGATCTTGCTATTGTCATTAGCAATTTTTATTCAGCTTATCGCATGTATCAACTTCATTAATTTAAGTACTGCCCAATCAAGCAAACGGTCCCGGGAAATTGGTATGAGAAAGGTGATCGGCTCCAGTAAAAACTCAATCGTTACTCAATTTCTAGGGGAATCAATGCTCATTACTTTTATAGCAGTCATTGTGGCATTGCCTGTTTGTTGGCTTTTGTTTCCCTTTTTTAATGAAATGACACAGAGCAATATAGAGGTTCAGGATCTCGTCCAGCCAGAAATTGTACTTGTAATTGCTGGACTGGGACTGGGGACAGGATTGATCGCAGGGATTTATCCGGCCTTGTATACAGCCTCCATCAAACCACTTCAGGCAATGAAGCGTTTTGGAGGTGTCGCCAAGAACTTTGAAATTTTCAGAAAAGCGCTTGTCATTTTTCAATTTACCATCGCCATCGGTCTCATCGTAGGAGTAAGCATTGTTGGTAACCAGGTTCGATTCCTCCACAATAAAGATCTGGGATTTGATAAAGGAGAAAGAATTGCCATAAGCATGGACACGGAATTGACCCGTGATAAATTTGATGTCATAAGCACACAATTACAGCTGCTTCCAGAGGTCGGGCGCATGGCAGGCAGTCAATTTTACCCTTCAGAAAATGTTCTTTACGACAGAGGTACCCGGCTAGCCGGTCAGGGACTGGAAGAGCAAACAGGTACAAAAGTTAACTTCGTCACTGAGTCATTTTTTGAAACCATGGGTATTCCTATAATCGCCGGTAGAAGCCTTTCCAGAACCGATAGCAATCAGGTTGTTGTCAATGAAATGTTATTGAACAACCTTCAAATAAATCTTTCCGAAGCTATCGGAACGAGGCTTTTTAACACCTATGAAGACCAGACAGAAGAATACATCATTGTTGGGGTGCACAAAGATTATCATTACAGCAGTTTAAAAGATCCGATACAGCCGTTAATGAGTTTTTACACCTCTTCGCCGAGTCGGCTAATATGTGAAGTAAAAGGTGGTACTTATGCTGAGATTGTTGACAAAATAGAAAACCAATGGAACGCGACGTTTCCGGATGTTCCCCTCCAATATTCATTTGTAGATGAAAATATCAGGAAATTATACGAAGAGGAGTCGAGGTTGATGCAATTGTCGGGAGTGCTCACATTCCTTGCCATATTGATTTCATGCCTGGGACTATTCGGGCTGGCTACCTTTGTTGCTACGCAGCGCACAAAAGAGATTGGCGTTCGTAAGATAAATGGAGCAAGGGTCTGGGAAGTAATTACCTTACTCAATAAAGATTTTCTAAAATGGGTAGGTATTGCATTTGTGATCGCAAGTCCGCTTGCGTGGTTTGTGATGAGCAAATGGCTGGAGAGCTTTGCTTATAAAACAGGACTGAGCTGGTGGATCTTCGCGTTGTCAGGAGTGTTAGCTATGATTATTGCACTGGTGACCGTCAGTTGGCAAAGCTGGAAGGCAGCGACGAGAAATCCGGTTGAAGCGCTGAGGTATGAGTAGGAATAAAGGAGAAAGGTGCAAGGGACAAGGAGCAAGAAAAGTAAAGAGCGGAGGGCGAAGAGCAAAGGGCGGAGAGTAGAGGGTAAAGGGAAAATTAAAAATTTGTCTTTGTGAACCTCTGTGAAAAATCTTAGTGCTACTCTGTGGTATAACTAACTAGAGCTGGAAGTTCTAAACCATTTAAAGGACTAACAGATTGGTATAGGCGAACACTAGCTCACTTTACAGAGACTCAGATAGATCGATTTAAGCAACAACATTAAGAATAAATTGATATGATAACCCACTTTATAAGATCTGCATTTCGCCATTTACTAAAGCATCGAATGCATTCTGTCCTTAACATCACAGGGCTTACGATCGCATTTTCGTGTGTTATGCTTGTGTCAATTTTCGTAAGGTATGAATTCAGCTACGATGAAGGATATGAAAATGCTGAAAACATCTATCGGGTTATCCAGGAAGACCTGGAAGACGAGTGGAGGGGAACAAATCTTTGGAATGCAACCAGTGGCTTGCTAAAACCCGCTATTCTAAGTCATTGTCCTGAAGTAATGAATGGAACACGGTTATTGCCCATCGAAGAAATCGAAATTGTATTAGATAATCAGCACTTCCTGGATGAGAAATTGTACTTTGTTGAACCCGATTTTTTTGAAGTCTTCTCACACCAATTTATTCATGGAAACTCAACTAATGCAGTAAACAATCCTAACAGTTTGGTCATTACGGAATCAACTGCATCAAAATATTTCCCAATTCTTGAGAATCCGGTCGGAAAGCAAATCGAAATCAGCAACATCTCTTTTACTATCAGCGGAGTCATCAAGGATGTACCCGAAAATTCGCATTTGCCCATAAACTTTCTGGCTTCTTATCAATCAGTATTCGATCCTGCATATGATTTTGGTGATGCTGAATTTGAATGGTTTAACAATAACTTTTCCACCTATGTCACCTTGCAGGAAGGAATTGACGCAAATCCCCTTGAAAACAAAATCACAGCTACGGTTAAGGAAGTTCGGGGCAGAAATATGCCCGAAGCCTATCATTTGCAAAATATCCGGGACATTCACCTTCACAGTCATGTAAACCTGGAAGCAGGCACCAATGGGAACATTCTTTATATCTACATTTTTTCAGGAATTGCACTATTGCTTTTGGTAATTGCCGGATTTAACTATGTGAACCTGACGAGTGCACAATTGCTCTTTTTCACAAAAGAAACGGGTATAAGAAAAATCACAGGTGCCAGTAAACCTCAGATCTTTTTACAGATTTTAGGCGAGGCTATTTTGATTTCCCTGGTAGCTTTTGGCTGTTCTCTGTTGGTCGTTAATTTCGTGTTACATCCATTTAGTCAATTGGTAGAAAGGCAATTAACCCAGGACATGGTATGGAATGCAGGTTATCTTAGTTGGTGGTTCCTTACGATTATACTTTTCGCCATATTGACAAGCCTGTATCCCGCTTTTAGAATTTTAGGTCTGCATCCCATTCAAGTATTGAAATCCAACAAAATCACATCAAAGGAATCCCTAAAAACAAGAAATTCCCTGGCCATCATCCAGTTTGCCATTTCCATTGCATTGATCGCTTGTACGATCATTTTGTATCGTCAACTGGACTATGTCAAAAACAAGGAATTAGGTTTTCAAAAAGAAAACATCATCAACATCCAGATACCGGATATCAATATCGAACAGAAAAAATATTACCCGGCGCTGAAAAATGAATTGAGCCGCTTGCCTGATGTACTGGAAGTAACTTACTCCCAAACTGCATTGGACAAAGACAATTGGGGAGGAAGCGCACAGTGGGCTGGAAAATCCCCAGATGTCGAGTTGCCATTGTACCATCTCATTGTAGATGAAAACTTCCTTGATTTTTATGGCATCAATCTCCTTTATGGCCAATCCTTTTCACCGGAAATGAAAGCAGAAGGACGTTCTTCCTATTTCATTTTGAATGAAGCGGCGGTAAAAGCTATTGGATGGAACGATCCGATAAATAAAAAACTGTCGATGCAAATGTGGTCGGATAGCCGGGTGATTGGGGTGGCAGAAGATTTTCATTACCAACCCTTGCATCTTGGCATTGAGCCACTGGCCATTTCCCTTGGAAGCCCGGAGCGCCACGCCAATATCATATCCGTTAAAATCAAATCGGAGCAATTGTCAACTACATTAAATAATATTGAAACAGTTTACAGCGAGCTTTTCCCGGAGTATCCATTTAATTATCATTTTCTCGATGAAAAACTTAGTGAGTCATACCGAACTGATCAAAAGCTGGGAACAATGTTCGGCATATTAGCCGCAATAAGCATAGTCGTTGCCTGCCTGGGTTTATTTGGCCTGGCTTCATTTATTGCCAGAAAAAGAATCAAAGAAATTGGAATCCGAAAAGTAAACGGAGCAAAAGTTTCAGAGATCCTGACCCTGCTGAATAAGGATTTCATTCGATGGGTTGTCATCGCATTTGTGATCGCCGTGCCATCTGCTTGGTATGGAATGAATAATTGGCTGGAAAATTTTGCATACAAAACCGCTATGAGCTGGTGGATCTATGTATTAGCAGGTGGAATTGCCTTAGTAATTGCACTAATAACTGTGAGCTGGCAGAGCTGGAAAGCGGCGACGAGGAATCCTGTTGAGTCACTCAGATATGAGTGACGAAATCCCGACAGAGCGTTAGCGATCGTCGGGATAGAGGCGCTACGTTATGAGTAATTGCAGAGGGCAGAGAGCGGAGGGCAAAGGGAAAATTAAAAATTTGTCTTTGTGAACCTCTGTGAAAAATCTTTGTGAGACTCTGTGGTACAACTATTTGACTAATTGAATACAACAATATGCAGAAGGAGTTCAATATTGAAAACGGAAAACCAAAAACACTATGTTAAAAAACTACATTAAAACCGCCATTCGAAGCTTGTTAAAAAACAGGTTGTTTTCTGTGATCAATATTTCCGGATTGGCCATTGGATTGGTTTCCTTTGCCATCATCATGCTCTACGTCAATTATGAGCTGAGTTATGATAGGTTTTACGATAAGGCGGAAAACATTTACCGGGTTTATATGGATTACCTGGAAGGAGATCAATATGAACCAGGAGATGCTCAAACTTACAATCTAACCGGTCCTACTCTGAAAAAGGAATTCGCCGAAGTCCTGGATTTTTTCCGGCTTTACCGACTTGACAAAACTTCCATTGAATTTGACAATGAAATCATCGAAGTGCCAAACGGACACCTGGCAGACCCCTCCTATTTGACGATTTTCTCCACGCCCCTATTGAGTGGTGATATCAAATCAGCACTTGTCGAGCCTAATTCCATAGTATTGACCCAGCATATTTCAAAAAAGATTTTCGGCGATGCCAATCCTATTGGGAAATCAATAATCGCTTATCACAGCGGGCAGAAAACTATGATGACTGTCACAGGCATCCTGGAGGATATTCCTGAAAACACCCACATGAAAACCAATTTCCTGGTTTCATTCTCCACTTTTTACAAATGGAGAGTGACTAATCCACAAGAGCTCAATTGGAACAACAATAATTTTTTCACCTACCTCCTACTTGACAAAAACGCCAATATTGATGGACTGCGTCAGAAATTAGCAAAAATGGATGTTCCGCTTGATGGTGAAAGACACAATATCGAAGCGCTGACCAGCATTCACTTATACTCCGACAAACCATATGAAGCTGAGGCAAATGGAAACGCTACACGAGTGAAATTTTTGCTGGCTATCGGTATCATCATCCTTGTCCTCTCCTGGTTGAATTATATCAACCTCACGACCTCCAAATCATCGGAACGGACAAAGGAAATTGGCGTGAGGAAGGTATCCGGGGCGCGAAAAAACCAATTGGTCGCACAGTTTATTTCCGAATCTCTTCTTTTGAACCTGCTGGCTTTAGCACTGGCAACAGGTGTGGTAGTTGCTTGCCTCCCCTATTTTGAAGCCTTTTCGGGAAAACAACTTCTTGCCGGTTTAAGCTGGAATACGACATTGTTGTGGTTAGCTGGAATCCCTTTGATTGGCACCTTTCTCTCATCCGTATATCCGGCCGTTTTGCTATCCGGGTTTAACCCTTCAGGAATTCTAAAAGGAAGCATCAAGTCCTACTATCAAAGCAGTGGCATTCGAACCGGCTTAATTATCGCCCAATTCATGATTACTATCGTTTTGATGATCGGCACCTTTACCATTATCAAGCAAATAAAGTTCATCGAGGATCAACCGCTAGGGATCAATTTAGATCAGGTAATTTCGATAAAGGGAGAGATCATCGACGAAAAGGAAAATTTTGCTACAGCTTTTACCACCTTACGGGAGGAAATACAAAATTTACCGTATGTGAAAGCCGTTTCATCATCCTGGACCTATCCGGGCGAGGGTTATGACAACCTGGGTTCATTCATGAGCTTGACATATCCTGACGGCACACATGATGCGCGAACAAACTGGTTTACTTACGAGGCAGATCATGCGTACATTCCTTTAATGAATTTGAAATTGCTGGCCGGTGCAAATTTTTCCGAATCCCCCGAATCAAATAGAGGTCAAGTGATTATTAACGAAGCTGCCCTTAAAAAACTCGGCTTTCAAAATCCGGAATACGCTGTGAACCAAAAAATCCATTTTTGGGGACAGGACCGCTTTATTACCGGTGTTATTCAAGACTACCATCACTTTGGACTCAAAAATGAAATAGAGCCACTCATCCTGCGTTTCGAGCCTATCACCGGAGGTCTGCTCGTGAAATTAGATCAAAACTACACATCTATAGCCGGAACAAAGGAAGCCATTGATGGCTTGAATGAAATTTGGGAAATGGTCTTTCCAAAAAGTGCCTTTCAATACAGTTTTGTAGAAGCAAAATTTGCTGCTCAATACCAGGAAGACACCCAATTTGGGAAGGTTTTTAGCTTTTTCACCTTCCTGGCGATCTTCATTGCTTCATTGGGGTTGTTTGGCCTGGCCTCCTATCGCTGTATGGTTCGTACTAAAGAAATTGGCGTGAGAAAAGTCAATGGGGCAAAAGTCTCAGAAATCCTGACCATGCTAAACAAAGATTTTATCAGATGGATAGTGATTGCATTGGTCATCGCATCTCCAATTGCCTGGTTTGCCATGAATAATTGGTTGGAGAATTTTGCCTACAGGACAGACCTGAGTTGGTGGATTTTTTCATTGGCGGGACTATTGGCTTTGGGGATTGCCCTGCTTACAGTAAGCTGGCAAAGCTGGAAGGCGGCGACAAGGAATCCGGTTGAGGCGCTCAGGTATGAATAGTAAGAGTTGAAAGGAAAGATGCAGAGGGCAGAGAGCGGAGAGCAGAGGGAAAGGGTGGACAAGTTTTGTAATCAGTGATAAGTTTATCTCTGTGAACCTCTGTGAATAATCTTTGTGCAACTCCGTGGTATAATTGTTTAGAGATAGCAAAATTCAGAAGGAAAATTCATAGCAAACAAAAATTACCGCATAACCCCCGAAGGAAAAGAAATCACACTTTCAAACCCATTCTTTCCGACCGTTGCCACACCAAATAAATAATTGTCAATCACAATTCCTTCCAATGTGAATTCATCCACATCCCCCACAAACCTAGAAAATTCCCATTGCGGAGAAGTGGTATATCGCCAATAGATTTTGTAGCCCAACAATTCCGGATCAGTTGATTTTTTCCATTTCAATCGTGTGGATGGTTCAACGACTCCTCCGATTTGCACACTATCAGGCGCTAATGGCGCCCAAGCCAGTGAGGCCAGATTGATAGCATTTACGGCTGTTAGTTTCCTGGCGTATTCAAAATCGACACCCTCGATCACATCTCCGTATTCAATGCCATCTTCCACACGAATATCCTGGTGCTGGCGATTGTAATTTTCATGTGCTTCCATGATCCTGACTCCGGCAAATCCTGCATCATTAAAAGGCCGGTGATGACCTCCCCTGCCGAAACGGTCCAGCCGGTAGATCATCATCGGATTCATTTCGGGCATGTATTCCAATGTGGTTTTATGGATATACCTGGCCAGCTGTCGCGAAATGCCGTCAACTTCGCCACCGTAAAACCGTCGCCTTCTTCGTTCCTCTTCCGTTTCCGTGACCGGAGTAGGCTCAGAAAAAATACGGAAGGTGCGATTATCGATCGCCCCATCTACCCCTTTGATGTTTCCGATCATATCGTTGTTTAAGACCCCGATAATATCCCAGTTTTGCTCCTTTGCCACTTCAGCCATGTATTTTCCACCGAAAAGGCCTTGTTCCTCTCCGGACAAGCCTGCATAAACAATAGAATTGGGAAAATTATATTTTGTCAAAATCCTGGCTGCTTCCAATGTACCAGCCATCCCGGAGGCATTATCATTCGCCCCGGGTGATTCATCCGTGGAATTCATTGGATCACTGACTCTGCTGTCGATATCTCCCGACATGATAATGTAGCTGTTGGGATTTTTGGTGCCTCTCTGGATGGCGACCACATTGACAACGTAGGCATCTTCTTTTATGCGCGTTTCCGGATCACCTTTCACGAAGTAGTACTGGTAAGAAACCTCCAGGCAGCCATTACATTCTTCTGATATTTTTTCGAATTCACTATTAATCCATCGACGGGCAGCGCCAATACCACGAGTCTTGGAAGTTGTATCTGACAAGGTATGTCGGGTGCCAAAACTTACCAGTTTTTGAATATCCTTTTCGATTCGATTCGCCGAAACGGCATCTATGATTTCATATACCTTAATACTTTCCTGTGCTTTAAGATCGGGCGAAATGAAAAGGAAAATGCATATAAAGATCAATGAAATAGCTATTGTTGTTTTCATTTTGTGGATTTTAGTTTATCCTAAAATAAAAACGGATTGAGTCTTATTCAAAAAGACAGCTGTTTTTTAAGAAAACCTGGACTTCATATTATAACCTACTGTTCACTATCTTGACACCCGTATGTCAATTAATTATACAAATAATAACCAAACATTTAATTAACTATTTGATTATGAATTAATTATATTTCAGGCACACTATTTATGTTTTTAATTTTACTGCGTTTGAACACTTGATAACTTAGGTGAAAATCCAATGATAGTTTAAAGTAGCAAGAAGGCGCAAACGATATTTAAAAAAACAACCATGCTTAAAAACTACCTGAAAATCGCGCTTCGAAACCTTTCCAAATACAGGAGCTATTCCATGATTAACATCGGCGGTCTTGCCATTGGCATTGCCAGTTGCCTGCTGATTTCCCTTTTTATTTACGATGAACTCACGTTCGACCGCATGTTTGCAGATGCTGAGCGTATTTACAGGGTAAATATTGACAATAAAACTGCCGGGGAAGTAAGCTACTATGCCGCTGTTTCCGGGCCTTTGGCAGAGGTTGTTCAGCGCGACTATCCACATGCGGAAATGGTGACGCGATTCCGAAACATGGGAAGCATTTTAGTTCGCGAAAAAGATGCTGAACAAAATGTCAAAGAAGAGCATGTGATAGGTGTGGATTCTACATTCTTCGAAATGTTTGGATTGGAGCTATTGTTTGGAAATGAGAAAACAGCCTTGCAAAACCCAAAATCAATCATCCTAACCAAAACAGCAGCAGCAAAATATTTTAATACCAATGAGGCAGTTGGCAAGGTTCTCTTGATGGATAATTCAGAAACATACACCGTAACAGGAGTAATTGATGATTTGCCAAAAAATTCCTTTTTGAGAGATCATTCTGTTTTCATCTCGATCAATAGCTTCAAAGACCACACTACCGAAGCGTGGAACACCTGGTATTTCCCAACCTTCGTCAAACTCGTACCCGGCGCTCAAGAAAAAGATTTTCAGGAATACCTGGGAACCGTCAAAGAAAGGTACTTAATCCCCTGGGCGATGACTTTTGTACCAGGATTGACCCTGGAAAAAGCCCGGGAATCCGAAAAAAAGAATGGCGATTTTATGATATTCAACGCTACCCCACTAACGGATATTCATTTGCATTCCAAAAACCGGGAAAAAGAATTCAGCGCCAACAGCGATATACAAAACATTTATATCCTCACCGTCATCGGAATTTTTCTACTTCTTTTAGCAAGTGTGAATTTCATGAATTTATCGACCGCTCATTCCCTGAAAAGGGCAAAAGAAGTCGGAATTCGCAAAACGCTTGGATCCAACCGGTTTGGCCTTATCGGTCAATTCCTGAGCGAATCGGGATTGATCTCTATCCTATCCCTTTTCATAGCCATTGGGTTGTCTGTTCTTCTTTTACCCTATTTCAACGCCCTCTCAGGAAAAGCGATTTCCATACCTTTTAACAATCCTTTATTCTGGATTATTCTGACAACTGCTGTCGCAATTTTGAGCTTATTCTCCGGTACCTACCCTGCCTTTTTCATGTCCAGGTTTATGCCTGTCAAAGCCCTAAAAGGAAATGGCAAGCAACTGTCCGGAGGAGGAGGCATCCGCAATTACCTTGTGGTATTCCAATTTGCCGTATCTGTTCTGCTGATCGCATGTACATTGGTGGTCTATCAGCAATTAAACTTTATTCAAAACAAAGACCTGGGATATCAAAAAGACCAGATCCTGATCATAGAGGATGTTCAAGCGGCAGGAAAACATGTTGAGTCCTTCAAACAGGAGGTGAAAGAATTAGCCAATGTCGAAAATGCTTCATTGAGCAGCTATTTGCCAACTCCATCACGCCGCTCAGCCGGAACATATTTCAAAGAGGGAGCAGCAGAATCTGGTGAATTCAACTCGGATAACGCGGTCATAATCGGTAAATGGGAAATTGATTATGACTACCTGCCTACACTTGACATTGAGTTCATCAAAGGAAGAAATTTTGACCAAAAATTTTCAACTGACTCCAACGCTGTCATTTTAAATGAATCTGCACTTGCCATGTTGGGAGTTTCAGCGGAAGAAGCTATCGGTATGCGCCTTACAGACGATTTTCATCGCCCGGATAAGGAAAACATGAAGTATTCCACCGTCATTGGAGTGGTGAAGAACTTTCATTTTGAATCGTTGAGGAATTCAATTGATGGTATGACCTTTACATTGGGAAGCGATGCCAATAAAATGATCGTCAAACTCCAGTCGGGCGAATTTTCGGAGACGGTTTCTTCTATTAAAAGCAAGTGGGAAAAAGTCGCCCCTACGCAGCCATTTAATTATTATTTTATGGATGAATCATTCAACAGCACCTATGAAGCAGAACAACGGCTTGGAAAAACATTTATCACCTTTACTTCCTTGTCCATATTCATTGCATGCCTCGGTTTATTCGGCCTGGCAGTATTCAGTACGGAAAAACGAACCAAGGAAATTGGCATCCGAAAAGTGATGGGCGCTACGGTTTCCAGCGTTCTGGTATTGGTATCAAAAGACTTTTTGAAACTGGTATTGATTGGTGGATTGATCGCCATCCCTGCAGCCTGGTGGGCCATGGATAGATGGTTGCAGGACTTTTCCTACAGGATTAATATTAGCTGGTGGGTTTTTGCCCTTTCGGGATTGGCAGCAATTCTTATTGCCCTTGTTACGGTTAGCACTCAGGCTCTGAAAACGGCCATTACGAATCCGGTGGATTCTTTGAGGAATGAGTAATGGAAGGTGAAAGGTGAAGGCTCAAAGGTGAAAGGAAGGATGCTGAGGGCAGAGAGCAGGGAGCAGGGGGCAAGTAAAAAGGAAGGTGATCGGTAATTAGTATTCAGTAATCAGTAAAAGGTTGCGAGTTGCCTGTTCCCGGTTGCGGGTTGAAAAAAATGCAGACTGCGGCAACTTAGTACTTCGTCCGACCACTGGATTGAGCCTGGGCTTGTGTGAGTTGGTCTGACGAATAGATCCGAGGAATAAGTAGATGAAAAAAAAGGATGCTGAGGGCAGAGAGCGGAGGGCAGGGAAAAAGGAAGGTGATCGTAATCAGTATTCAGTAATCAGTAAAATGTTGCGAGTTGCCGGTTCCCGGTTGCGGGTTGAAAATAGTAAGTGGGCAACTTAGTACTTCGTCCGACCACTGGATTGAGCCTGGGCTTGAGCGAGCTGGTCTGATGAATAGAAGGCTGAAAGTTAGGTGAACGGTATTCAGTAATCAGTAAAATGTTGCGAGTTGCCGGATGCGGGTTGAAAATAGTAAGTGGGCAACTTAGTACTTCGTCTGACCACTGGATTGAGACTGGGTTTGGGCGAGCTGGTCTGACGAATAGAAGGCGGAAAGTCCATATATAAGTAAAGTAGAGAGAAAGAAAGTGCATGGCGTTTACCACAAATTTTGAATAAGGCATTGTTTAAAAATCACACAGACATGTGTCTATTCTTTTGACAACTAAGGACTTTAAACAAAAATAAATAATTGATTTACAATTGCTTACAATTCAGGCATGGAATTATAGTAAGGGATTCCTGTCCTTAACTTTATTCTATTTACTGAGACAATGACTAGAGTTCTTATTTAAATGCATATATCTATGCTTAAAAACAATCTTAAAATAGCCTGGAGACATTTATTGAAGAATAAATTTATCTCACTGATCAATCTGACCGGACTCATCGTAGGCATGACGACGGTATTGTTCATTTGGCAATATGTCAATCATGAGCGTAGCTATGATCAATTTCATGAGAATTCAGACAGGATTTTCAGAGTACGGACGGATCGGGTAGAAAATGGCATCCCATTCATGCAATTTGCGGGAGGTACCGCAGGAGCTGGACCTGTATTGAAGGAAAACCTGGCCGAAATAGAGGACTATGTAAAATTAAAAACTACCGGAGAGGCGATCTATTCTGCTTATGAAGGATTCTCGATAAGAGATGACAAAGTTTATTTCGCAACGCCCTCCTTGTTCAGCGTTTTTTCATTTTCATTAGTCCAGGGTAATCCCGAGAATGCCTTGGCGGAACCATTTACTGCCTGCATTTCCAGGTCTACTGCAAGGAAGCTATTTGGGGATGAAGATCCTACTGGAAAAACCCTCACAAGAAATGGAAGAGAAGAATACAGGATCACAGGAGTGTTTGCCGACTGCCCTGAAAACTCCCACATCAAATTCAATATTTTGCTTTCTTATATAACTTTTTCAGATGTTTTTAATAAAGAAGCACCAACAGAAACTTCGTTTACCTGGGATGGATACTTTACTTATCTTTTGCTAAAACCAGGAACGGACTGGAAATCACTGGAGAGTAAATTTCCGGAAGTGATTGAAAAGGTTGCTGGTACGGAGATCAAAAATTCCGTCAGCCTCTATCTGCAGCCTTTGGAGGACATTCATTTATACTCCAATTACTTAATTGAAGCAGAAGTGAACGGCGATGGAAATGCAGTGAATTTTCTTTTCCTTATCGGAATAATTGTGCTGTTCATTGCCTGGTTTAATTATATCAACCTGGCAACTGCAAGATCTGAACTCAGGGCGAAGGAAATTGGGGTAAGAAAAGTAATTGGTGGTGACAGGAGAAAACTTATCCGGCAATTTCTAACAGAAGCCGGACTGCTGAATGTTATCGCACTTATTGGAGCATATTTGCTTACTATCGCCTTGAATCCGTTTTTTGAGGTATTAGTAGGGCATCAACTTTCATCAACATTATTTAGTCCCAAATTATTAATTGCCAGTGTCCTGATTTTGTTTTTCGGCACCCTGCTGGCCTCCTTATATCCGGCTTTTTTGCTTTCATCGTTGGAACCGATTACCGCCCTCCAGGCAAGAATGCACATGGCAAAAAATGGCTTTCAACATCTCTTTAGAAAAACCCTTGTTGCTGCGCAATTTGTGGCCTGTATCGGATTGATTGCCTCTACAATAATAGTCTACAAACAGCTAAACTTTATGCAGGAAAGTGACCTGGGAATTAATATTGACCAAATACTGGTCATAAAAGGCCCGAGAGTTACGGATTCTACCTCAAGCATTCAGTACAAAACCTTAGAGCAGGAAATGATGAATATACCGGCTGTCAAAGAAGTGACCGGGTCTACTTCAATCCCGGGGCAATCATTCGGTTGGACGGCTGGAGGCGTTCGACGTGTGGGTGCTGCCGATGATCAGTCTGAAAGCTTTCATGTGATGGCTTCTGAGCCCGACTATTCAAAAATGTATGAGATGAAACTCGTAGCAGGCAGGTACATGTCCAATGAAATGAGGACAGACGAGCTGGCATGCCTGATCAATGAGACGGGGATGAGGTTGCTTCAATTCAAAGATCCTGATGAAGCACTGAACTCAGAAATTGAGTTTTGGGGAGAAAGATTCAGAATCGTTGGCATCTTAAAGGATTTTCATCAGGAATCTCCCAAATCAGCCATTGAACCCATGATTATGCGTGTGCAGCCGGAACACTGGGTATCAGAATACATTTCGGTTAAATTGAGCACTGCGGGTATTGCTCAAACAATGGATGATATGGAAAGGCAATGGAGGGCTTTTTTCCCGGAAGATCCTTTTGAATATTTCTTCCTCGATGCTCATTTCAATCAGCAGTATCAGAAAGATAAACGGTTTGCCAGAATATTTACCATTTTTTCTGCTCTGGCCATTTTCGTCTGCTGCCTGGGCCTTTTTGCTTTGGTCAGTTTTGTGGTTGAGAAAAGAAAAAAAGAGATCGGCATACGCAAAGTGCTTGGAGCTTCGGAAGCTGGAGTGGTTAGCCTTTTATCAAAAGACTTTATCAAACTAGTCCTGATCGCAATTATGATTGCCACGCCTATTGCCTGGTATGCCATGCACCGATGGCTTCAGGAATTTACTTACCGAATCGAACTGCAATGGTGGATATTTGCCCTAGCTGGACTAATGGCTGTATTAATTGCCATGGTGACGGTGAGTATACAATCCATGAGGGCAGCGATGATCAATCCAACAGAGTGTTTGAAAGAAGAATAATGAAATTATGCTAAAAAATTATTTCAAAGTCGCCATCCGAAACCTTAGAAAATATGGGAGTTATTCTATCATTAATATTGCCGGACTGGCAGTTGGCCTGAGTTGCACCATTCTCATTTTATTGTGGGTGAGTGACGAACTTTCCTGGGACCGGTTTCACAGCAATATTGATCGACTATATCATGTATACATCAATCGACCTGAGAATAATGGGCTTTTTACTCAGACCGTTGTTCCTCTGGGGCTGTGGCAGGAGATTAAAAATACACCCGGTGTTAAACATGCATCCCCATCAGCAAATTCAGGAGTACAGCTTGTTCTTGCCTATGGGGACAAACGTCTCGAAATGAAATTCGATTATGCAAGCGAGGATTTTTTGAACATGTTTGATTTTCCTCTCGCAAGCGGGACCCATGAGAACCAACTCAATGATCCATCGAGCATTGTATTAACAGAATCCGCAGTAAAAGCATTATTTGGTGACGACGATGCGATTGGAAAGGTAGTGCGCGTAGATAATCAGGCAGACCTGACAGTCTCCGGCGTACTCAAAGATCCGCCTCACAATTCTACTTTCCATTTTGACGGTCTGATTCCTATGCAGGTATTAATGGCCTTTGACCCAGGCGTAAAAGAAGACCTGTCAAATTTCGATGACAGCTCATGGTATATAAATATTGAACTGGAAGAAGGAACCGACCCCGCGGAGTTGGAAAATCGCATCCGGGGCATGATCACCGAACATAGTGAAAAATCCGATTATGAGCTGGCATTATTCCCCTTCAAGGATACCCGTCTTTACTCTGAGTTTCGCGATGGAAAAAGCGTGGGAGGCGCCATCGAGTATGTCCGGATCTTCTCCATCATCGCTTTCCTGATCCTTGGCTTGGCTTGTATCAATTTCATGAATCTGTCGACAGCCAAATCAGAAAGCAGGGGCAAAGAAGTTGGAATTCGCAAAACCGTTGGTTCCAATAAAAAACAGCTCATTTTCCAATTTCTCATTGAGACCATCTTGATGACCCTTTTTGCACTTATTATCGCAATTGGCATTGTAGAGCTTTTACTGCCATTCTACAACACATTGGTCAACAAAAACCTGTTTATTGACTATTCAAGCCCACTTGTGTGGCTGACCGCTATTGGCTTTATATTGATCACAGGGCTGGTGGCAGGAAGTTATCCCGCATTTTTCCTGTCGTCGCTCAAACCGATCAAAGTCTTAAAAGGCAAATTGAGCTTCGGAAAACAGGGAAATCTCCCTCGCAAAATATTGGTTACCGCGCAGTTTGTCTTTTCGATTGGGTTGGTGATCAGCACCATTGTTATCTACCATCAACTCGACTTCATTAAAAACCGGAATATAGGTTATAATAAAGACAATCTACTAATGGTGTCCGCCACAGGAGAGGTGCGGCAGCATTACGAGCTGATCAAAAAAGACCTTATTGAAAAAAATCTCGCCGAATCTGTGACATCTTCCTCAAGCCCTCTTACTGATATCCATGGCTGGAGCAAACCGGAATGGCGAGGACAGACGGAAGATAAAAAAGCTTTTTTTGCCATCGTTGGTGTTGAAAATGAATATGCAAAAACCATTGACGCCAAAATTCTACAGGGTCGGGAATTTGAAAAGAGGTTCAATGACAGTTCCTCTGTGATGCTGAACAAGGCAGCGCTGGATTTCATGGAATTAGAAGATCCCATCGGAGAGGTCATTCGATATGGAGATCGGAACTATACCGTGGTAGGAATTCTGGACGATGTGATCATGGGATCGCCCTATCATCCCGCAAACCCTACCTTGTTCCTGGCAAAACCCTGGTGGTTAAATGATGTGATCATCCGGTTGCCTGAAGAAGACAACATAAGTGAGACCATGGCAGGCATAGGAGATGTTTTCAAACAATACAATCCGGAATTTCCATTTTCTTATTCCTTCGTTGATCAGGAATTTAACAAAAAATTTATGGCCGAGGAATTAATTGGGAAACTTGCCCGGGTGTTTGCATTCCTGGCTTTATTCATTTCCTTCCTGGGCGTATTTGGATTATCTTCCTTTACTGCTGCTCAGCGAACAAAAGAAGTGGGTATCCGCAAAGTAATGGGAGCTACCATGGTCAATATTCTTTCGCTTTTGTCAAAGGACTTTATCAGATTAATTGTCATTGCATTTTTACTATCCGCACCGGTAACATGGTGGCTGCTGAACCAATGGCTGATGGATTATTCATATCGCGTGACGATTGAATGGTGGATGGTGATGACTGGAGGCATTACAGCAATTTTGCTTACCTGGCTCATAGTTGGCATTCAGGCCTACAGAGTTGCGGAACTCAATCCGACTGAAAGTTTAAAAGAAGAATAGTTAACAACAATTACTTATGTTCCTAAAAAATATCAAAACCGCTTTACGCTACATCAAAAACCACCGGCAATTTGCGCTGGTAAATATCCTTGGCCTTACGCTCGGCTTCTTTTGCTTTTTCCTGTTGCAAGCGTATGTATTGAAAGAACGCTCTTTCGACCTGGAACAAAAGCAGGTATACCGTTTGCTCGAAAAAAATGTTGATGAAAATGGAACTACTCATGAAACTGCATCCGTTGCTGCGCAAATCGGCCCAGAATCGGAACAACTTTTTGATGAGATTGACGACCAAACACAGATATTGTACATAGGTAGAACCAATGTTGGCAATGATATAAATAGTACCATTCATCAGGATGTTGCAGTTTTAGAAACTGATTTCCTCAACGTTTTTGACTTTAATATACTGGAAGGAACAAAAGCAGATCTTTTAACTCCCAAAGAAGGCATTATACTCAATGAATCCACCAAAGAATTGTTTTTTGGACAGGAGAAAGCCTTGGGCAAATATTTGAAGACAGGCTATGGTGAGTTTATTGTTATTGGTGTTTTAGAGGATTTTCCAGAAAATTCACATTTGGAAAACTTGCTATTCTTCACTCATATGACCGCATCAAAAGTATTTACACAATGGAATCAACTCTATTCGTCCGATTGGTCAGGTCACAATTTCATCACCTATTTCAAGCTTAAACCGGGCACAAATGCAGACAACTTACAACAAAAGATCACTTCTCTCGCTAAGGAAAAGAATTCTGAGGATCCTGCCTATAACAGTATATTTTCACTTCAGCCAGCACAGGACATTCATTTGTATTCTAAAAATGTTGAAGGTGAGATCAACAAAGCAAAGGGAAACAGTCTTTATGTAAAACTGTTTTTCTGGACAGGACTTTTTATTTTGCTTGTGGCATGTTTTAACTACGCAGGTTTGCTGAATATTTCCTTCATGGACCGATCCAAAGAAATTGGCCTGAGGCAAACGGCAGGAGCCAGCAAATTCCAGCTTTTATTCCAATTTCTGTCGGAAAGTTTTGTCCTCACGATCATTTCTATGGGGCTGGCATACGCCCTGTTATTGGCTTCTCAACCCTTTATAAAAAACTGGTTTGACACAAGTATTAAATTAACGGCTCTCCCAATACCAGGCATCCTGCTGACATTCTGTATCGGGCTCGCGGTCAGCATTCTCGCAACTGTTTATCCATTCTGGATGATCATCCAAAGCAATAAAACCATTACCATCCATCAATTAACGGATAAGAAATCAAAATTACCATTCAGAAGGGTGATGCTCGTTTTCCAGTTTGTGGCTGTTATTGCTTTTCTTACCGCATCGATCGTTTACAGCAGGCAATTACAATATCTGCAAGATAAGGAATTGGGCTTTGAATTAGACGGATTAGCTACGGTAGACATTAACAGTGGAACAATGAGAAGTAAATTCAAAGTCATCAAAGAAGAATTTTTAAGGATCCCGGAAGTAAGCTCAGTGAGCGTTTCTTCCAGAGTGCCGGGAGAATGGAAGCAAGTACCTGGCGTAAAGGTACTAAAAAGCGGACAAGAGGAATCGCAAGCCAGTGATATGCTGTTTATATGCGGTGACGAAGATCTCTTACCTACTTTTCAGATGAATTTATTCGCCGGTGATAATTTCAATGGTTCAGAGGCAGACAGTACAAAAGTATTGCTCAATCAATCCGCTGTTTCTGCTTTGGGATTCAATGACCCTATTGGACAGATGATTGAAATTCCCTCAGCTAATTTTGGTGGAGAAATTTCAGCATTGGACAAGCCGTTGAAGGTAAGGGTCGCCGGAGTAGTCGAAGACTTTCAGATGGAAGATTTCCGCACCTCTATCAAGCCCATGGTCATTGGAAACTGGAATAACCCTATTCACAATATCGACTACTACACCCTTAAAATAAAAACTTCAGACTGGCAAAAAACGGTAGCTGACCTGAAGGCAGTAAATGACAACTTTGCTCCAGAAACACCGATGGAATTCAACATTCTGGGGGATAAGTTCAACCGGTTTATCGAAGCAGATCTGGTGAGGTTTAACCTACTCAATTTCTTTTCCGGTATTATCGTATTGCTCGCATTTATGGGGCTTTTTGCCATGAGCGCTTTCGTTGCCAAAAGCCGGACAAAGGAAATCGGTATCCGGAAAGTGCTGGGATCAAATGTATTTGGTGTTGTAGGGCTTCTGTCAAAAGATTTCGTCAAATTAATGGGAATTGGACTTCTTATCGCCTCTCCTATCACCTGGTATCTCATTCATCAATGGCTATCTGATTTTGCCTTCAGAATCGATTTTAGTTGGTGGATGATTGCCTTATCGGGGATAGGATGTTTGATCCTGACACTTTTGACTGTAAGCTTTCAATCCATCAAGGCCGCTTTAGTGAACCCGGTTAAATCCTTAAGAACAGAATAAGGGCAAAGAGCGGAGAGCAAGGAGCGAAGGGTTTCGTAATTGCTCAATAACTATTAATTGAAAAGATCATGCTAAAAAACTACTTCAAAATCGCCTGGAGGAATATCTGGAAACATAAGGTTTTTTCTGCCATTAATATTACAGGTCTCACCATTGGCACGGTTGCATTTTTGTTGATCATGCAATACGTCAGTTTCAAGCTTAGCTACGACCAATTTCATGGTCAAGCCAATGACATCTACCGGGTTGTAAATGATCGATATCAGAATGGGGAGCTGGTCCAGCATGGCACCATCACTTATTCTGCTGTCAGTAAAGCAATGTACGATGATTTTCCGGAGGTCATCAACTACACCCGTATGGTTCCTTATGGCCCCTTGATTGTCATCAATCAGCAGATAAAAATGGGGGATCAACTTGGCTTTGCTGTAGAAAATTCATTCCTGCAAATGTTTGATTTTGACTTCATTTCAGGAGACACAAAATCTGCACTGGAAAATCCTTATTCCATTATTCTCACCGAATCATTAGCCAAAAAACTATTCAATGGCATCGAAAAAAAATATGATACAATAGTCGGGCAATCCATTACTCTTCAAAATGAAGAAACTATCTATACTGTCACTGGTGTTTGCAATGATGTACCTGAAAATTCACATCTGGATTTTGATTTCCTGATATCTTACAACACGCTTTATAGTGATGAAAATGCCTGGGCAGCAGCAGAATATGATTTTAGAGCTTCAGATTTTTGGCACTATATTCAGTTAGAGCCGGGCACTGATTTCCAGTCACTTGAAGCGAAATTACCTGACTTCAGCCAACGACATTTCCGGGGAAATGAAGTCTCGGGAAGCATGGAAAAATTCTATCTGCAGCCTCTACCAAAAGCTCATTTATATTCTGATTTTGAATATGAGATTGGCCAAACGGGTAGCGCCACGGTCGTATGGGGGTTGTTGATCATTGCCCTATTCATCATTGTGATTGCCTGGGTGAATTACATCAATCTTGCGACAGCCCAATCTATTGAACGTGCCAAAGAAGTCGGAATTAAAAAAGTAATTGGAGGCAAGAAAAGCCAGTTGATCCTACAATTCCTGATTGAATCCACCTTGATCAACATGATCGCACTCGCATTGGCCATTATAATGGTTGTGCTTTTGCAAAGTGGGTTTAACAATCTCCTTCAGATTAATTTGTCCCTCACCGATTTGTTTAACAATAGCACCAATGGATATGTTATATTTATCACATTAGCAGGATTTTTGATTTTCGGTATAATCCTGTCCGGGATCTATCCGGCGTTCGTGCTTTCGTCTTTCAAACCCATGAAAGTATTAAAAGGAAAAATTGGTGGTCGAAGCGATCGCTTTTCCTTCCGGAAAGGGTTAGTTGTGGCACAATTCTGTATTACCGTGGTTTTGATTATCGGCTCCGTGGTTGTTCTTCAACAACTGACATTTATGAATTCCAGGGAACTGGGTTTTAATCCGGACCAGGTAATGACCATCGAACCTCCTGTTCTGACTAGGTGGGATTCAACTTTCATCGATAGGGTTAACAGTTTTAAAGAGGACATTAAACAGTTATCGCACGTAAAAGAAGCGGCAACGTCATGGGCAGTACCCGGAGCCGAATTGAGTAGAAGTTTTGATGTCCGCCAATTAGATTCTGCCAGCACAAATCGCATTACCGTTCGCCATACAAGCATAGATTATGATTATTTAAAGGTTTATGAAATTGACTTAATAGCCGGTAGAAATTTTGTGCCATCTGATCACAATGCGAATTGGGAGAGATTGCATAGTATCATGATTAACCAATCGACAGCCAAATTACTTGGCTTTTCTTCACCTGAGGATGCCATAGGTAAATCCATTTTAAGAGGAGATAGAAGATGGAATGTGGTAGGTGTGATTGATGATTATCATCAAAAATCGCTTCGCTATCCGATGGAGCCAAGCATCTTTTTCCCGGGTTATAGCAATTATAGCACCATCTCTGTAAAGATCAGCCCTTCAGATATCTCACAAACAATAGAGGATCTAAAGAAGAAATATGAGGAATTCTTTCCGGGGAATCTTTTTGCCTACGAATTTCTGGATCAGCACTATCAGAGCCAATATGAAAATGAACAGCTCTTCAGTCGGGTGTTTGCCATATTTTCAGGATTGGCCATTCTGGTGGCTTGCATGGGATTATTTGGACTGGCCATGTTTTCTACTATTCAGAGGACAAAGGAAGTTGGGGTAAGGAAAGTGATGGGCGCTACTGTATCTAATATTTTAGTATTGGTATCCATGGACTTCATAAAACTGGTAGTTGTGGCTAGTTTGATTGCCTTCCCAATTGCTTGGTGGGTGATGGATAAATGGTTACAGGATTTTTCCTACAAAATTACCATCAGCTGGTGGGTGTTCGCATTTTCTGGTGGACTTGCCATCCTCATTGCCTTATTAACGGTGAGTACCCAGGCGCTAAAAGCAGCCGTTTCTAATCCTGTTAATTCGCTAAGAACAGAATAATCGCAAAAGGCAAAGGGCGGAGAGCAGGGGGCAAAGGGTAAGGAAGAATATGATAACCTAAAAACGGACAATTGATGACCGATAACTGAAAAGATCATGCTTAAAAACTACCTCAAAATCGCGTGGAGAAACATTGTAACCAACAAGGTTTTCTCAATAATTAATATCACAGGCCTGGCACTTGGCTTAACCGCCAGCATACTCATTTTGAAACACGTTAGCTACGAGCTGAGCTTCGATCAGTTTCATGAGCATAAGGACAACATCTACCGGGTCAACCTGAATATCTACAAAAACGGCAAAAAAGAAACGCAAAGTGCCCGTGTATCACCTGCCGTTGCATCCTCATTCCAAAAGGAGTTGTCAGGAATCGAGAATTATACCCGAATGATTGTTCTTGGACCGGATGGAGTCCTGACTTATGAAGACCAATACACCGGTGAATCAGATATTTTCCTGGCCGATTCCGCTTTTTTTAATGTTTTCTCATATGAACTCATTCAGGGAAATAAACAAGAGGTTTTTAATGAACCTTTTTGCATCGTCATCACTGAAAGCACGGCAAAGAACTTATTCGACCATGAAGACCCAATTGGAAAAAATGTGGTCATTAATGCTAAAAATTTTGATAACACATCCATTCCATTTAAAGTAACCGGGGTCATTGCGGACTTCCCCGAAAACTCTCACCTGAAACCTGGAGTATTAATTTCCTACCCTACCCTTTTCGAATTCGTAGGACACCGGTTTGATGAATCCTGGCAGTGGAATGAGACTTATACCTATTTTCGGCTTCAGGAAAACGTAAATCCTGAAACACTCGAAGCACAGTTCCCAGCCATTGTCCATCAATTCATCGAGCAATTGTCCTCTCAAAATCTTGATTGGGTTTACCGGCTGCAACAGATTACCGATATTCATTTACAATCCGACCTGCAGCATGAAATCTCCCAGAATGGAAAAGCCATTTACGTGTACTTCCTTGGGATCGTTGGCATCCTGATCCTCCTGATCGGATATGTCAATTTCATCAATCTTGCCACCGTAAAATCTTTGGAAAGGGCAAAGGAAATGGGTGTCAGGAAAATAACGGGCGCTCAACGCAAACATCTTATTTTCCAGGTTTTTTCTGAAGCTTTGCTTGTGAACGTCCTGGCTATATTATTGGCCTCTCTCCTGCTCTATTCGATTAATCCTTATGTATCCGGATTGTTTGATATCCGGCTTTATTTTACCACCAGTTATCATCCTGAAATTTGGATAGGCTTTGCTGTTTTTATATTTCTGTTAATAGTTTTAAGTGGATTTTACCCTGCATTTGTCTTGTCTGGTTATGAACCGGTTAAGGTTATAAAAGGAAATTTTGCGAAAAGCGCATCAGGGCTCTTTCTAAGAAAGTCTTTAGTCACGACTCAATTTGCCATCGCCCTGGTTTTGATCGCCATCACAATGATAGCCAAAAAACAGGTCAACTTTATGCAACAGCAGTCCCTTGGCTTTGACCCTGAACAGATCCTGGTGGTCAAATCACCTAAGGCCTTCGATTATGGGTATGGAACAAATTTCACTGGATTCCAGGAGAAGGTTAGAACATTGGCGCATGTGAGAAACGTGGCAGGTTCGAATGTGGTCCCAGGACAGGAAATCTATTGGTACGATGACAATGTAACATTAAATGGAGAACAGACTTCAGGTGTATTTTCAATGATGGCAGTTGCTCCGGATTACTTTTCGCAATACGATATCCCGCTTATCTCAGGTCGGTACTTCACAAACGAACCAGCTGATCAGAATAACTGGATCATGAATGAATCCGCCATTCACCTTTTAGAATTTGAATATGAAAATGATGCACTAGGTCAAAAAATAAATAACGGTCATATCATTGGTGTCGTAAAAGACTTTCACCATGAAAGTTTAAAAACAGCCATTCCTCCTATCCTCTTCAATTGTGGACAGGTATTCAATTACTACACGGTCAAGCTGGAAACAAGTCAGTTGACCCATACAATGGAGGAAATAAAAGCTGAGTATGAAAACTTATTTCCCGGCAGTCCTTATGAATATTTCTTTCTGGACGAATTCTTTAATCGACAGTATAAAGCAGAACAACAATTCAACGCCCTATTCGGATTGTTTTCAGGGCTTGCTATTTTCATTGCTTGTCTCGGTGTATTTGGCCTTTCCACCTACACCACATCGCAGCGTACAAAAGAAATTGGCGTTAGAAAGATAACCGGAGCATCGGTAAGCAGCATCGTCATTTTATTATCAAAAGATACGATCAAACTCATGCTGATTGCCTGTTTGCTGGGCTTACCGATAGCTTATCTGGTCATGCAAATGTGGCTGGAAAATTACGCTACAAGAATAGAAATAGATGGATGGCTATTATTACTGCCAGTTATGATCATATTCATCATCAGTCTTATAACAGTTAGCTTTCAATCAATAAAAGCAGCTTTAGCTAATCCGACTAAGTCTTTGCGATACGAATAGGTTGAAAGCTGAAGTTCAAAGGTGAAAGTTAACGGAGGGCGGAGAGCAAAGAGCAGAGGAAACAAGGAGCAGGGAATAAGGAAAAGAAAAGTGATCGGTGAAAAGTGATCGGTGAAAAGTAAATCGGTATTCGGAAATTAGTAATCAGTCAAAAATGGTTGCGGGTTGCCGGTTACTGGTTGATTTCTGAAAGCATTCATTCACCAAATTAAAGGGTTTCTTCATATCAGCACTGGAAGTGTGAATGGTTTGAGGGAAGTGATCAATAAAAAAATCGGACAGTAGCCAGGAAAAAAATGTAATTGAAGGCTAGAGGTCAGAGAATTGGCCTAAGCAATCTCCCCTTCCTTTTGAAGGCTTGATATCATGGCTGCTTTCAAAAAACCTCGTAAGCTTAAATCCTCATCCAAAGCAGGCCAGTGAACCCCTGTTCTGCTGATTTCGTATTTACTAAGCTCTGATTCTGAGGCATTCTTTAATAGTTTGAATTTACTAATGGATTCCTTTATAACTTTTTTGTTATTCAATACGACCAGCATTAAATCCAACTCCTTGTCAAAGAATAATTTTTGAATCCTTAATCCACCTTCAAAAATCATTTTGTCAATCGGATCAAACCGTTCTTTATTTCCCTTCGAAGTATTCATACCATTTTTCAATTAAGTAATTCTTATTTTCTTCTACGATTTTCATTATTTCCCTTTTCTCTTGACTCTTAAAATCTTCAAGATATTCCTCTTTCAAATCAGGTTCTAACCAAATTTTTCCGTCTCCATCTCCTCGTTTAACGTGTATATGGCACGGCTCGTCGACATCTGACGAATAAAAAAAGAATTTGTACCCTTTGAATTCTAATATTTTCGGCATTTGAATCCCTAATATAATATTTTAGCCAAATTGAAGTTTGTTCTGGAGATTTATATTTCTGATCCAATATGATTCAAAGGGGTATTATTCCAATAGAAAAAATTTTAATTAGGAAGCTCACTTATTATTATTAAGTGCTCTTGTCCGACATGTATATACTTTTTGTCATGAAGCAAATAATGTACAAAATCAATACATATCCCTGTCAATATTTTTTACAATTGCCTCACATCGTTATAACATAATTTACTGTATTTCAACCAATTAATTTTCAGGCACAATATTTTTAAGAAAAATCCTGATGATGTTCTGATACTTTTAACAGCTATTGAATATGCTAAAGAACTATTTTAAAATTGCCTGGAGAAACCTGACCAAACACAAAGTTTTTTCCCTCATCAATATCACTGGTCTGACGATCGGTGTGACGGCCTGTATTTTGATCACGCTATACGTCATTCATGAAACGAGCTACGATCGGAATATTCCGGAAGGAAATCAGATTTACAGGGTTCTTGTTTCTTTTGATGACAATGGAAACGTGCAGAGATCGTGGTCCATGTCAGCCCCTATGGCTGCTGAAGTTGAGAAGATCTTTGATGAGGTAGAGATGTCAGGAAGGATCATGGCAAACAACCTCTTCTTTGGAGCAGGTAGCAACGATATCAAAATACAGGGGCAAACGGATGAATTTCATGAAACCGGATTTGCCTATGCTGATCAATCGATCATCGATATGTTCCACATCCCGATGATCTATGGAGACGCTCCTACAGCATTGAAAGAGCCAAACACTGTTGTCATCTCAGAAAAAATTGCCAGGAAGTTTTTCGAAAATGAAAATCCGGTCGGTCAATCCATCATACTGAATGGAGACAATGCTAATCCTCGCAGGATTTCAGCAGTAATGAAAGATTTCCCAACCAACTCCCATTTACAATATGACTACTTCCTGACTTTATCAGGTGTAGAATTCGGTGATGGTGAGCAAACCCGATGGTCCCAAAACAATTACTTCACCTACGTTAAGCTTCAACCTTCTACCAATGTCCCATTGTTTGAAGAGAAATTTTCGAACACAATCCTGATAGAATACATGAAGCCTGCTGTTATGGCTTTTGATAAAGAATTGGCTAATAGCATTACTGAAAGGGCATTTTACATTCTACAGCCCATGACGGATATACATCTTTATTCAGCAGATATCGGTGAATATGATGCTCGTGGCGATATCAACATCATCAAATTATTTAGTGTGATTGCCATATTTATATTGCTGATCGCCTGCATCAACTACATCAACCTGACAACTGCCAAATCAGCTAATCGTGCCCCGGAAATCGGCTTGCGAAAAGTGGTGGGTTCACAGCGAAAAAACCTTATCGCCCAATTCCTGACTGAATCATTTATTATCACCTTCATTGTGTTTATTTCCGGCCTTGTGCTGGCAAGAATACTTCTTCCTTACTTTAATGAATTGGCAGGTAAATCACTTTCCATCCCATGGAATGAAGTGTGGTTTTTGCCATCTCTTTTAATGGGCGTATTGCTCGTCGGTTTAGTGGCGGGAATTTATCCTGCCCTTTATTTATCCGGTTTTTACCCCATACAGGTGCTGAAAGGTGGGTTTAGGCAAGGTGTTAGATCGAAAGGATTCCGGACGGTTCTGGTCGTGTTTCAATTTGCCATTTCGACATTTCTGATTGTGAGTACTTTGGTTATATTCCGTCAGATGAATTTCATTCTCAATAAAAAAGTCGGTTTTGAAAAAGACCAGGTAATCCAGTTGCTTGGAACCAACATGATCGGCGACCAGATCGAAACATTTAAGGGTGAGATTGAAAAAGTGAATGGCGTAACCAGTGTAAGCATCGGTGATTATTTACCGGTAGAAGGAACCAAACGCAATGGTAATCCATTTTGGAATCAGGGTCGCCAGGGAATTGATGAACCAACCTACGGTCAGGGATGGATTATTGATGAAGATTACATTGAAACAATGGGAATGAAGCTGATAGCTGGAAGAAATTTTTCCAAAGAAATTGCTTCGGATAAGGACGCTGTGATCATCAATGAAACCATGGCAAAAAGATTGGGGTTGATAGACCCTGTTGGAAAAATGCTGGTGCGGTTTGGCAGAGATTGGAATATTATTGGTATGGTAGAAGATTTTAATTTCAGATCTCTCAAGCAGCAAGTTGAACCCGTCGGGATGTTTTATGGCCGCAGCCAATCCATTGTTTCCGTAAAGGCAAATGCAGCAGATATTAAGCCCTTATTAGAAGATATGGAAACGGTATGGAATGAATTTGTCCCGAATGCAGCTTTCCGATATGCTTTCATGGACGAATCATACGCCAGGATGTACGACAATGTCTACCGCACCAGATCCGTTTTCACGAGCTTTGCTGTTTTGGCGATTTTTATTGCCTGCCTGGGATTATTTGCCTTGTCAGCCTTCCTGGTTGATCAGCGCAAAAAAGAATTGAGCATTCGTAAAACACTGGGAGCATCTATCCAAAGCATTTTTCAGCTTGTGACGAGGCATTTTGTGGGCCTGGTTTTGATCAGCATTGTGATTGCCGGACCGATTGCCTGGTTCATTATGAAGAGATGGCTGGAGGATTATGCCTACCGGATAGATATTACCTGGGATGTTTTTGCCTGGGCAGGGATTTTATCCATCATGACTGCTTTATCCACGATAAGCTACCATGCCCTTAAATCTGCCATGGTTAATCCTGCAAAGAATTTGAGGACGGAGTAATGAAGCTCAAAGGTAAAAGCTGAAAGTTGAAAGGAAATGCGTTAGAATGGATTTTATATCACCCCTTCGGGGTTTAATCGTTTGGATGGTTTTGATGTTATAATAATTTCATCCCTTCGGGATTATGTTTGTCTGTTTTTGTGGAATAAGCATAACATCATCTCTTCTGACATTTGTTCGTGGTTTATGCCTTGCTTTTTCAATGGAAATGTAATTTTTAGTTCTCAGCGATCAGCAAATCCCGAAGGGATGACATTTTTATAGAAAAATCCATTTTCAATATAAACAAACCCTGAAAGGGTGGCACAAATCATGACTGGTACATTCTCACAAATTTTATTCAATGTGTATTTGCTGTGAAGGAAAGAAAGAATCTTAAACCAAAAGCATAAGGAAGGGAAGCTCACAGCCTCTCATTCGATCAGGTGAATCACTTGTCAGACAAAAAATAAACAGATGAATATCAACTGCTTTTGATTTTTTTCATCTCCCAACGGGATTAAGCGTTAATTCCTTTCCTCCCTCAAATTCATCTTCAAAAACGACTTCTCCCTCAGGATCATCCAGGCGGACATAGTCGATCGAACCGGTGCCTTCAAAAATGTACAGCAAGGCAACAATATCACCGAAATCTTCTTTAAACTTTTCCGTGAAAGCCAATTCGTCATTGATGTATATTGCTGCATTTTTATCACGAACGGAAACTTTTATATCCTGCCAATCATACACATCACCACCCAACGCTGACAAGTCATTGTCTCCACCCCCGCGGGTAATTTCCCCCATCTTGTACCAGGCATACCGCTCACACCCCTTTTTCTGCATACCCACACTGAAAATATGCACATCCGTAACAATAATGACCGTCATCCAGGGACATAGGGAAGTGAAAACACTATCTGATTTAATTCGGGTGGTAAAGCTGAAATTATCCGATGGGACATTAAACTCACGGCTATTGGTAATCCTGCTCAAAAATGTTCTCGAGAGGTCTACTCCTCGTTTCTTAAGCAATGTTTTATCCAGGTGTAATCTCCCGTTGCTAATAAAATTTTCATTTTTAAAATCGATAGGAATTAAATCTTCCTCGCTGTAGTAAATATGAGGGTCCCAGCCATCGCTCAGGATGTGAATGGGTCGCATGGCAATCATGGAATCGTTAGCGATCAGTCGCGCCCGGTGGAATCCCGATTCGTAATAAATATTCGTAAAAGCATTTTTTTCGGAATCGATAGCAAATCGGTGATTGTCGTTCCAGCTTTGCTGGATGTAAAAGCTATCCGCCTCTACATTCGAAACATCGTATTTGAAAATAACCGTATTGGGAATGCCCGAAGTGACGGTTTTCTCTGTGGTAAATTCAACAGGGCCATTGATCCTTATCTTCCTTTTGGTTTCCCCGAATCCACTAAAAATAAGGAAGGCAATTATCAAAAATGCCAAACTAATAAATACCCCTGCAAAAAGAGGCTTAAATTTTCTTTTATTTTTACGGTTTTCCAGCTTGAAATGCTGCCAGTCCTTATAATCCAGGATCTCCACCAGAGCATTTAAGGTTGCCAGCTGCGGGCTCTGCTTAAAATCATTTTTCCACAGCCGTTTCAGAGTTGACAAACTGATATTGACGCCCGTCTTTTCCTCAATATATTGAGACAAAATTTCCAGGTCACGTTGTGAATATCCATGACCATTCCCAAATGAAAATCTCTCTTCAATCTGCTTTTTACAAAGGGCAATATAATCCTGCTCAGAAAACGCCATACATCAGCAAATGTAACCAATTACATCCAGAATAGGGATTCAAATTGTTTGAACGGATTTTGACCTTCCTTTGAACCGAATTTGGAACCGAACAAACTCTTCACCTACTATACCTTAGCTTCAAACAAAGCATTCCGAAAGACGATTTCTTTTGGAATCATTTTAAAAATTAAATAACATGAAGAAAACTACCCTAGTCATTTTAGCCCTTTTTTCGACCCTCTCGTATGGACAAAGCCAGGTGATTCCCATGGAGTCTGCATACTGGGAATACGACTCCTCAAAAGTTGAATTTATCAGACATCGGTCAGCAAGTGCTGCCCAAAGCATCAATGGGAATTATTTCGAGTTGATCCTAAAAGATCAAACTTTTATGGATGGCATAATTGAATTTGATGTGGAATTAACCGGAAATGGTTTTCCCGGTATTGTTTTCAGAAGCTCGCAAGATCAAAAAAACGGAGAACACTTTTATATACGTTCATTCGGAGAATTTAGTCCACTGAAACGAACCACATTGCAATACGCAGCTCTCGTCGACGGAGTAAGTCTTTGGGATCTCACTGATGAATACCAGGCCGGTGCCACCATTTACAAGGAAGGTTGGAACCATATAAAACTTGTCATCGCAGGAAAACAAATGCGGGCTTATATCAATGATATGGAAAAGCCGGCCCTCTCTGTACCAAAACTCGAAGGAACCGAAACATCCGGAGGAATAACCTTAAGCGGCAATGTTATCTATGCCAATTTTCAAGTCAAACATGGGGTGACAGAAGGATTAAATCCGGATGCTGGTGTTGTATCGACGGAAAACGATCCCCGGTACATTAGAAACTGGCAGGTTTCAAATGCGATTGATTTTCCCTTCGGCAATGACCTGGTTATTGCCCTGCCTGGCATGTATGGTACACTTATTAAATCTGACCTCCCGGATAGCACAACAAAATGGGAAAACCTGTATGCGGAAGATCGGGCGCTTGTGAATCTCACAAGAAAATTTGGAGCCGTACAGAATGATGGACGAAGATTGGCCTGGATCAAAACCTATCTTCACTCTGCCAAAGCGCAGGAAAGAACAATAAACCTGGGTTTCAGTGATGAGATCTGGATATTTATCAATGGACAGCCACTCTATGTAGACAAAAATTATTATGGGACACCCTCACAAAAGGAGCCAAGAGGACGGTGCACTATTGAAAACACGAGTATCAAAGTTCCTCTCACTGAAGGTGACAATGAGATACTGATTGGCCTGGCCAATTACTTTTATGGCTGGGGCATCATTGCCCGGTTTGATGATATGGAAGGGATCACTTTGAAATAGCCCATTTTCAACAAAATTTTAATATCAAGTAATAATAAACAACGAAAACGATGAAAACGATTATCACTATTTTTCTTCTGGTTGCAACTGGATTTGCCAATGCTCAACAACCTCAAAAGTCTGCAATTGCCAATCCCGATCAATGGACTGTCCACAACCGAAAAGTCAGTTTTTCGGATGAGGCCATCCATTTAAATGCTCAGCCAGGAGACGGTGTCCTGTGGCTAAATGACTTCGAATTCAAAAACGGGACCATTGAACTGGATATAAAAGGAAAAAATGCCCCCGGACAAAGCTTCGTTGGGTTCGCTTTTCATGGCAAACACGACAATACTTTTGACGCCGTGTATTTCCGTCCTTTTAATTTCAAAAATCCGGAAAGAAATGATCACTCGGTGCAATACATTTCTATGCCTGAAAATGACTGGTCCACCTTGCGAAATGCCTTTCCCGGAAAATATGAAAACACGGTCAATCCTGTTCCCAATCCTGAAGATTGGTTCCATGTAAAAATTGAAGTGGATTTCCCCGATGTAAAGGTTTATGTAAATGGTGCCGTAAAACCTTCACTTTCCGTGAAGCAAATCAGCGAGCACAAACAGGGAAAGTTGGGCTTATGGGTAGGCAATAATTCCGAAGGATGGTTTAAGAATGTTAAGATTTACCAAAAATAAACAGCTATGAAAATGAATAATATCTCCTTTACAATTCTTTGGTGCAGCTTTATATTTTCTGTAGCATGCGGTCAATCAAAACCCTCCAAGTCGGATGATAAAATCAGCCAGAAATCTTCCGTAAAAACCGTATCTGGCAAGTATCATATTAAGATGGACCTTGCCCACGAACCGGTTTTCTGGAACGATCCGAAAGACATGGGAGGTAAACCTACAAATCAGGTAGAAAGAATTAATTATATGACAGATCAATTGCTTGTAAATGCTAGCGCCTTGAGCGCAGATGTTTCATATCTAAAGCATGAAATAAAACTTGAGGATTTGAAGAATTGTGACCTGCTTTTTATTCACATCCCTTCGGAAAAATACAGTTCCCCGGAAGTGAAAGCCATACAAGAATATATTGAGAATGGCGGTTCCCTGTTCCTCGTAATGGACGTGGATTATTGGTCGACGCTCGACCAGACGAATGTCAATGATTTGATCAAGCCATTTGGAATAGAATATGGACAAAACAGCCCCGACAGTCTGTCTGACGGATACGCTAAAGCAAGCCCTGTCACCAACAACCGTTTCAAAATCTCGTATCACGGCAGCAGAATTGTTAAAGGGGGCACACCATTCTGTTTTAGTGCTCACACGAATGAATATCCATTCGGAGTATACAAAGAAGTCACAAACGGTGGGAAAATCGTAGTAATGGGCGATGGTATGACCTCGTTGTACATGACGAGCTGGCAGGGAGTGGACGACTACCAGTGCCTGGAATTCATGGAAGCTGTATTTGGATGGCTGCTTGAGTAGGATTTGGGAAAGTGTTTAACAGAATAAAGGATTATCCGGATCGTTGGAAATTCCATTTGAGGAATGGTTCTTATTCGATGGATTTAATGTCACCCCTTCGGGGTTTATGGTAAATATCAATTTTTGGGCTAAAATAATTTCATCTATAATAATATCACCCCTTCGGGGTTTGTGTTTGTACATTTATCCATTCTATAATAATTTCATCCCTTTGGGATTAGTTTTATTGGTTATTTTTCTATTTGAATTAAATGGTGATTCGATTTTTTGGCAACCAATAAATCGAAAATAATTTCTTATAAACTTCTTTCAGGTTTGACATTCTGGTAAATACAAAACTGATATGAAACATGCCATTTTAAACTTGTTTACACCTAATGTTTGGAATTCGAATAATATGGAGTTATTTTTCTTATTCTTAATTTACAACTGGATTATTTTCAAATCCATGAAAATCCCGAAGGGATGACATTTTTATAGAAAAATCCATTTTTTAATCAATCAAAACCCCAAAGGGGTGGTACAAATCATGGCAGGAACATTCTCTCAAATTTATATACAATGTGTATTTGCAGTAAAAGGAAGAAAAAACCTGATTCACAAAACATGGAAAGAAGAGGTCTACAAATACATGGCTGGAATTATTAAAAACAAAGGTCAAAAACCAATTATTATCAATGGCGTCGAAGATCATGTTCACCTTTTTGTCGGATTGAAACCTTCCATGGCATTGTCTGACCTCATGAGGGATGTTAAAAATAATACCACCAATTTTATCAATGAAAATAATTGGGTTCCTGAAAAGTTTTCATGGCAGGAAGGTTTTGGTGCGTTTTCATATTCTCATTCCCATATTGACAAGGTGTATCAATATATCCTTAACCAGGAGATTCACCACCAAAAGAAAACTTTCAAAGAAGAATACATGGAATTGCTGGACAAATTTGAAATTCCATTTGAGGAAAGGTTCTTATTCGAATGGATTTAATGTCACTCCTTTCAGGGTTTAACTTTTCACACTTGTATTTTGGGTATAATAATTTCATCCCCCAATATAAACAGTGAAGGTTTTCATGGATTTCACCCTTTCTTTTTTAACATTCGATGTGTACATTATCTATACAAAACGCTGTCAACATTTTTGACAAGCCAAGGTAATTGTCATACATTAAGTTACTGATTTACAATTCATTAATATTTCGGCACAGAATTGTATGACCACCTACTGACTTAGATTTTCATTCTACGTAAAACAATTTTTCCGATGCTCCGACACCACATCAAACTGACATTGCGCAATCTTTGGAAAAACAGAAGCTTTTCAGCTATCAATATTTCCGGCTTTGCCATTGGAATTGCTGCCGCGACCATGTTGCTGATGTACACCTGGGATGAGCTGTCCTATGATAATTTTCATGCAAAAAAGGATGACATCTACCTGGTTGGTGTCAAACAGCAGGGTAAGGATGGTGAGACTGAAAGCGGATGGACCACTCCTCCAACCGGGCCGGCACTCAATGGATACTTTCCGGAAATAGAGACCTTCACAAGGGTTTGTATCTGGTTTGACGATGTGACGACCAGACGAGGTCAGGAAAAATATATTGAGAAAAATGTTGTCGGCGCCGATTCCACATTCTTTGACGTGTTTACTGTGAATTTCCTTGCAGGTAATCCTCAAACAGCATTAAAAGAGCCTAATTCTGTTGTCATCACAAAAAGTATCGCCGAAAAATACTTTGGCAATGAAAATCCCATTGGCAAGACGATGGAATTTGAATCATTTTTCAGTGAATGCACCATTACCGGTCTGATTGAAGACCTGCCGGAAAACAGTCATCTTGAAATTGATATCCTGTTTTCCCTCAGCTCCCTTCGTAATATTAATTTTGATTTCGATAAAAGCTGGGAGAACCATACCTTCATTACCTATGTCCTGCTCAATGAATTTGTCGATCCGCAGGTAGTTGAATCCAAAATCCCCGATTTCCTGAGCGAAAAAATGGGAGCATACTTCCAAAATTCATATGGTCAATCCTTTGAGGAAATGATGAACGGAGGAAGCGATTACCGGCTATTTCTTGCTCCGTTAAAAGATGTTCATTTAAGCACTTATGTGCACGAAGGTAAAGAAGGCAAGAAATTAATGACCTATGCTTTAGGATTGATAGGTTTGGTCATCATCATCTTAATTTGCATCAACTTTACCAATCTGTCGACATCACTCGCCATAGATCGTATCAGGGAGGTCGGTGTTAGAAAAACATCAGGAAGTTTGAAATGGTCAATGATCCGCCAGTTTCTAACCGAATCTGTTGTGACGGTTCTAATTGGGTTCGTGATTGGTTTAGCCATCATGCAATTGGTTCTCCCCTATTTCAATAACCTGACCGATAAAAATCTAAGCTTAGATTTCTTTCATTTGCCTTTTGTCTTATGGGTATTGGGCATCGCCGTCCTTCTCGGAATTATCACCGGACTGTATCCTGCTATATATCTTTCATCTTTCAGTCCCATTCAAGCCTTAAATCCAAATCCAGGCGAAAGATTAAACACGACTTTTGTACGAAATGGCCTGGTTGTGTTTCAGTTTGCCTTGTGCATTTTCATGATCACAGGTACCATTGTTGTGTACAAACAATTGTCACATCTAACCCAAATAAATATTGGATTTGACAAAGAACACATTTTAGTTGTGAAACGACCCTGGGCTCTTGGGGAAAAAATGTGGACGTTGAAAGAAGAATTGTTGGACGATCCTCAGATAAAATATATTTCCTACACGAATACCCTTCCCGGCAGACATTTTGACGGACACGGGCAGCATTTTTCAGGAGATCCAACCGATGTTGGGTATACCATCTATCCATTGATTGGCGATCCGGACATTCTGAAATTACTGGACCTTGAAGTGGTTGCAGGAAGAGAGTTTACTGCTGAAGATAAAAATAAGCCCGTAGTCCTGCTCAATGAAGCTACCGTCCAAAGATATGGTCTGAAAGATCCTCTCAATAAAAAAATTAACGTCGGCACCATGGGCCGAAAAGAGGTCTCTGTTGTTGGGATTGTGAAAGACTTTCATTTCCAGTCCTTTCACAATCAGATTGAACCAATGGCGATTTTCCAGACCAATCAGGATCAGATGTACAATACCAATTACATGTTGATCAAAACTACGGGAAAAGAGCTGTCCGGAATAATTGAAAACGTAGAATCAAGATGGAATAAAATTACCGAAAACCAACCTTTTGAATATACGTTTCTCGACCAGGATTTTGCGCATGTGTTTGAAAGGGAGGTGATTACATCAAAGGTATATACAATTTTTTCCACTATATCCATCATGATTGCAAGCCTGGGTTTATTGGGGTTGGCCATGTTCTTCACCAAAAAACGAACAAAAGAGATTGGAATTAGGAAAGTAAATGGCGCGAAAATATGGCAGGTTCTGTTATTACTTAACAATGATTTTATCAAAAGAGTGCTGATCGCTTTTACCATAGCAAGCCCGCTTGCATGGTATACGATGAACAAATGGCTCGAAAACTTCGCTTATCAGACAGAGCTGAGCTGGTGGATATTTGCTTTGTCAGGTCTTCTGGCCTTAGGAATTGCGCTGTTATCCGTTAGCTGGCAGAGCTGGAAGGCGGCAACGAGGAATCCTGTCGAAGCATTAAGATATGAGTAGTACCTTAATGTGGAGATCCCGACAAAGCGTTATCGATCGTCGGGATAGAAGCATTGAGGCATGAGTAATTTAAATAAATGAACCATTTATGTTAAAGAACTACATTAAAATAGCCTGGAGGAACCTCCTTAAGAACAAGACCTATTCCATTATCAATATTGTAGGGTTGGCTATAGGCCTTGGTTGCTTTTTGCTGATCTCTCTGTATGTCATGGACGAGCTGAGCTATGACAGGTTTAATGAAAAAGCTGATCGGATTTACCGGATTGACGCCGATATCATCTTTGGAGGCTCTGAACTGCGATTAGCGACCAGCTCGGATCCTATGGGGGCGACTCTCAAAGCCGATTATCCCGAAGTGGAAGCATATACCCGGCTGTATACAAGTAGTGGGTCTAAATTCATCAAAAAAGGAGACCAGTTCATTGTTGAGCTAGCGGTCGGGCACGCGGATTCAACGGTATTTAACGTCTTTACCATGCCGTTTATAGCCGGCAATCCCGATCGGGCCCTTACCGAACCAAAAACCGTTGTTATTTCGGAGTCGGCAGCGATCAAATACTTTGGCACTACCGATGTACTAAATAAAACATTGGAAACAACCGACGATGAGAAAACACTCTATAAGATCACCGGTGTGATGAAAGACATTCCCCATAACGCACATTTCCAGTTTGATTTTCTGTTTTCAATGCACACTGTAAATTATGGATTTGGTAATTATCTCAGCCATAATTTTCATACGTTTATCGTCCTGCAGGAAGGGATTGATCCTCAATATTTCGAAAGTAAGCTGCCCGAATACGTCGACAATCATGTACTTCCACAAGCCCAGGCTATGATGAATATCAAAAGCATGGATGAATTTAGGAAAAGTGGAAACGACCTGGTGTATTCCCTGATGCCACTTACTAAAATCCATTTATATTCAGACCGCCATCCTGAGTTGGGGATTAACGGGAACGTCCAGTATGTATACATCTTTGGAGCCGTAGCCATTTTCATCCTTTTAATCGCCTGTGTCAATTTTATGAACCTCGCCACAGCGAGATCATCCAAGCGCTCAAAGGAAGTTGGTATCAGAAAGGTGTTGGGAACCCGTCGGAACAAGCTTGTGCGACAGTTTCTTGCTGAGAGCACGCTTACTGCTTTCATTTCACTTGTAATTGCCTTGCTTTTAGCCTGGCTGATGCTGCCCTTTTTCAACCACCTTTCAACGAAGTCGATGAGTATGCTTAAACTATTTCAAGCGCCCTACATTTACTTTCTATGCCTTCTACCATTGATTGTTGGTACACTGGCGGGAAGCTATCCGGCTTTCTTTTTATCGGCTTTCCAGCCAATAGTAGTGTTAAAGGGCAAGTTAAATGCTGGTGTAAAACGAAGTGTATTTCGTAACTCACTGGTCGTTTTTCAGTTTGTCACATCCATCTTCCTGATCGTCGGGACAATTGTGGTCTATAATCAATTAAATTATATCCAAACCAAAAAACTAGGCTTTAACAAAGAGCAGGTGCTAATCCTTGATGGAACCGGTGTTCTCGGCAACAATTTAAGGGCTTTCAAAAATGAAATCGGCAGCTTTCCGGGAGTCAAGACTGTCTCCTATAGCGGCTACCTTCCTGTCCAGGAATCGTCAAGAAGTGACCGAACATTTTTTAAAAGTGCCGCTACCGATCCACAAGACGGCCTGAACATGCAAACATGGAGAATTGACTATGACTACCTCCAAACACTCGGAATGGAGATGAAACAAGGGCGGGCCTTTTCTGAAGAATTTGGCACAGATTCGTCAGCTATTATTATCAATGAAACCACTGCCACCCTTCTTGGCTACGACGATCCGATTGGAAAACAATTGTACGTCCTTGAAGGTGATCCACCCAACAGGGAAGTCATAGCCTATAACATCATAGGTATGGTAGAAAATTTTCATTTTGAATCCCTTCGACAGACAATTGCCCCACTTTGCTTTGTGCTTGGGGAGTCTCGCTGGACGTTGGCAGCAAAAGTTGAGACCGACGACATGGGAAGCCTCATATCAAAAATTGAGTCTACCTTTAAATCCATGGCGCCGGGCATGCCTTTCCATTATCGGTTTCTCGATGATTCCTTTGACAATATGTACAATGCGGAACAACGTGTAGGAATAATTGCCTTTGCCTTTTCTATACTGGCGATTTTTATTGCATGTCTCGGTTTATTTGGGCTTGCCACCTACATCGCGGAGCAAAGGACAAAAGAAATCGGAATAAGAAAAGTAGTAGGGGCTGGCGTAGACAATATTGCTGTAATGCTTTCGAAGGATTTTATGGTATTGATCCTGATTGCTTTTCTTTTTTCTTTCCCGTTAGCTGGCTGGGCGATGAACAGATGGCTGCAGGATTTTGCCTTCAGAATTGAAATCAGTTGGTGGATCTACCTGGTCGCCGGTGTAATGGCTATGGCAATTGCGCTGCTTACGGTTGGGTACCAGGCAGTTCGCGCTGGCAGGGCTAACCCGGTTGATAGTTTGAGAAATGAATGAGAAATTGAATAATAAAATCCGAAGTGTAATTTGAGACTTATTCATATGATTTGTTGTCCACAATCTATACAAAACCATGTCAATATTTTTGACAACAATTGAGGACATCTATTCATAAAAACCTCTTTTACAATGCGTTAACTTTTAGGCATAATATTGTATTGTTTGTTGGAAAAATGACTAAATCAAATTGGTTTTATAAAAATCATATGATAAAACAACCTTAATTCCATGATCAAACATTTTATCGTCACTGCATTCAGGAATATACTAAGGAAAAGGACCCTATCCTTTATCCAGATATTTGGCTTAGCACTTGGCATTACTGCATTTCTTTTAATTGCCAAATATGTGCAGTATGAAAAAAACTGGGACAAATTCAACACCTATTCTGACCGTATTTACAGGGTTCAACTTTATAAAAAGACAGATGCATTAGATGTCGATACCCAAACTTCACCTCCTGTGTCCACCTATATTTCGCAAAACATATCGGATGTTGAAGAAGCTATTACTATCAAGGAGGTTTGGGGTGAATACCTCTCTCCAAATCCCGAGGCTACTTTTTATGAACCCAATGGATTTTTTGCACCAAGTGAAATATTCTCCATTTTCTCCATTGACCTGATTGAAGGTGATTTGGAAAATGTCTTAGATCCACCCAACGCCATTGTTTTGTCAGAATCCATGGCGAAGAAATACTTCCCGAAGAGCAATAATTATGTAGGCAAAATCATCCTGGACAATCAAAAGAAAGAGCTTGTGATTACCGGGATTATGAAAGACCTTCCAGAATATTCCCACATCAGGCCTGATTATCTTCGCTCCATCACAGAAATAATGAAATACGATACGAACTGGGGCAATGATTCTTATAAAAACTACGTGCTTCTTAAACCCCATATCAGTGCCCAAAAAATCGATGCCCAAATAAAATATCTATATGATGAACATACGGAATTAAATAAATACTACCTCTTTCTGCATCCATTGGGGAAATTGCATCTGGAGCCGGATCGATCAGGTGATCTAAGTGCAGTAGTATTTTTCAACAGCCTGATTGGCATATTAATCCTGGTCCTGGCCCTTGTTAATTTCATGAATTTGTCCACCGCTTTTTCTTCCACCCGATCGGTTGAAATCGGCATACGAAAAACCAATGGCAGCAGCCGGAAATCCATTGCATTTCAATTTCTTTTTGAGTCGATGTTTCTTGCAACCATTGCTTTTATATTGGCAGTCGGTCTTTCATTTATTTGCCTGCCCTATTTTAATCACATCGTCGATCGGGAGATCACCCTGTCGCTGACCAATGACTTTACCATTTTACTATTTGTATTCCTGATCATCATTTTATCGAGCATCATTTCAAGTGCCTATCCGGCAATCCTGGCGTCGCGATTTAATCCAATTAAAGTGTTGAAAGGAAAAAACCTGATCCAGGGAAAAAAAGGATATGTTTCCGGAATGAAGGCTATGGTTTACATCCAATTTGTTCTATCAGCGATTCTGATTGCGACAAGTCTTTGGAGTTTCAAGCAGGTTCAGTATTTACAAAACAAGAGTCTTGGCTTTAACAAAGATCAACTATTGCATACCCGAATGGATGCAAACCAATCTAATTGGTCATACCAAACCCTGAGGGAGGAGTTATTGGCTAAACCAGGGTTAAATAATGTAACAATCTCCTCAAATTCGCCTCTACATAGTAATTGGGGAACAGGAGTATTTTATGAAAATGGTCCAACTGACGAATACAGGCATGTGAATTTTAATTACGCATGCCCTGATTTCATTGATACCTATCAGATTACGTTATTGGATGGAAGGAACTTTTCAAAAGATTTTTCTGCCGATGACAACGGCTGCCTGATCAATGAAACAGCGGTAATGAAATTTGGCTGGAAGGACCCTATTGGTAAATGGATTGAACTTCACGATAAAAAATTAAATGTAATCGGTGTGGTGAAGGATTTTCATCAGGGCGATGTCCATAACCTGATCCAACCTTTTGTATTAATGTTGCATGACGGCAATATGAACCAACTGAATGATTACACATTTCAAATCAATCAAAATACCCGTCAAGCATCGGTTGACCACATTAAAAGTGTTTTCAACGAAGCATTCCCAAACAGTCTCTATCAGATATTTGACTTTGAGGACGACGCAGATCGGACGGAAATAAAGATCTGGTCCAGTGCTCGCGACACATTTGGTTTTTTCGCATGTATAGCCATTTTGATTGCCATTGTAGGGATATTTGGATTAATCGTTTTTGCCACACAGCGAAAAGTCAAGGAAATAGGAATCAGGAAAGTGCAGGGCGCTACGATCTTCCAGGTCTTTAGATTATTTATAAAAGAATATATGGTATTGTTAATCCTGGCCAATATCTGTATCTACCCGGTATTTCCGACACTGGTAGAATATACACCAGGAGCTTATAAATATCATGCATCAATTTTAGATATTTTAATTGTGATCACCATTACGATCATGGTTGTACTGGTCTCAAGCGGATACCTTGCCTATAAAGCAGCATCTAGAAATCCTGTTGAGGCACTCAGATATGAGTGACAAAATCCCGACAGAGCGTTAGTGACCGTCGGAATAGAGGCGCTGAGGTATGAATAGGATGATCGGAGGGCAAATAGCAGAGAGCGGAGGGCTTTGAGTAATCGATGATCAGTAAAACTCAGTTAATTTGACCCAATGCCCAATATCTAGTGACTAATGCCCAATGACGAAAAAAATCAGAACAGGCAACAACTGGCAACCGCAAATAAAATATTGATACCTGAAAAAGGATAAAGTTGAAAGAATATGTTTAAAAACTACTTAGTAATAGCCTGGAGGAATTTATTGCAAAACAAGACCTTTTCCTTCATAAACATCTTCGGTTTATCTGTCGGACTAGCTACTTGTTTCATCATCATGCTATATGTTTTTGATGAGACAAGCTATGACAAACATCAAAAAGACCTGGAACAGATCTACCGGGTCTCAATAAAATCTGAAACGGGGCAAGACCTTGGCCAATGGGCGGGTACGCCAGCGCCACTGGCCCAAACCATCAAATCTGATTTTGGTGAAGTAGAGCAAACGACCAGGATATTGAATTTTCAGGCTTTCGAAAAAATGTTCCTGCGAAACGAGGAAACCAACCAGGTGTTTTTGGAAACAAACGGATATTACGCCGATGCTTCGTTTTTTGAGATCTTTACTTACGAATTCAAATATGGTAATAAAGCCTCTGCCCTTGAAGGACCTAATACCATGGTCATTTCAGAAGATATTGCCAATAAGCTCTTTGGGAATCAAAACCCAATTGACAGGCTGATTATCGTAGAAGGGCCGAATGGAAAACTTGAATACACTGTCAAAGGTGTATTTAAAAATTTGGGTCACAAATCACACCTCAAGGCAAATTATCTACTCTCCATGAATAATAATGGTATCGGACAGTGGGTCAGCAGCCTTACCAGCTGGGCGTACAACAATATCTTCCATGCCTACATCAAGCTCAATAAAGAGGCAGATGTCTCATCCTTCGAAGAAAAATTACCAGCCTTTCTCGATCAGCATGGAGGAAAAGATTTAAAGGAAATGAACTTGTCCAAAAGCCTTTTCCTTCAGCCACTGAAGGATATTTACCTCACCTCGGATATCGGATATGAAGTTTCGGCCAATGGCAGCATCATATACATCTATATTTTCAGCTCTATCGCATTGTTTCTATTGCTGATCGCGTGCATCAACTTCATGAACCTGTCAACCGCAAGATCAGAAAAACGAGCCAGGGAAGTAGGAGTAAGAAAGGTGATGGGCGCTCAGAAAATTGCTTTGGTATGGCAATTTCTTGGTGAATCATTGATGATGGCGCTAATCGCATTTCTATTTTCCCTGATAATTGCAGGGCTTTTTCTTCCCCTCATCAACAGCATTGTACAAAAAGAACTTAGCCTGTTTCAGAAACCCATACTTGTTTTTTGGATGCTTGGGTTGACCATTATAACAGGTTTTATTGCCGGACTTTATCCTTCAGTTTTTTTATCCTCATTCAAAGCAGTGGTAACGCTGAAAGGCAAATTATTGAACAGCCTTTCAGCGGTTGCCATTCGCAAGGGTTTGGTCATTTTTCAATTTGCCATATCCATTTCCCTTATTCTTGTAGCGATGGTTATCTGGCAACAACTCCATTATATCAAAAACAAGGATCTCGGGTTTGACAAGGAGCAAAAGGTTGTTATTCCTTTTCAAAATACTTCTTCCGCCCAAAACTACACAGCACTAAAAAATGTGCTCCTTCAAAATCCGGGAATTATTTCAGCCTCTGCAGGTACGAGTTACCCGGGCATTCAGCTAATAGAAGACATGCTGTTTTATCCGGCAGACAAACCAACCGATGAATTTGTAGATATTCATCTGGTAAATGCCGCAAACGACTATATTGAAACCCTGGGGTATGAAATGTTGAATGGGCGAATATTTTCGCAAAATGACTCCACCGATCTCAACTCCATTATCCTGAATGAAACAGCCATTAAACAGTTGGGATATGATAAAAATGAGGCTATTGGCAAATCCATCTATTTTGACATGGGCGAAAAGACATTTCTTACAATTATCGGTGTTGTCAGGGATTTTAATTATAAAAGCCTGCATGAAAACATCACTCCCTATGGCATTTTAAAACTTGACAACCGTTTACCACGGTATTTCATTACCAACATACAAAAAGACAATGTAAAAGGCACTCTTTCCGACATTCAGGAAGCCTGGAATAAAATAAATCCCGACATACCATTTACCTATTCATTTTTGGACCAGGATTTTCAAAAAAACTATGAAAGGGAAGAACGTACCTCCAGCATCATTGTGGCGTTTACGATCGTTGCCATATTCATTGCTTGCCTGGGATTGTTTGGTCTGGCCTCCTTTACAGCAGAGCAAAGAAAAAAAGAGGTTGGGGTACGAAAAGTCTTAGGCGCTTCTGTGACCAGCGTTACAGCTCTACTTTCCAAAGACTTCTTAAAACTCGTAGTATTAGCCATTTTAATTTCAGGGCCCATCGCCTGGTTCCTGGGCAACAGGTGGTTGGAGGATTTTGCCTATCACATTGACATGAGCTGGTGGACATTTTTACTGGCTGGTGTGGTTGCCATTTTGATTGCGTTGATCACCATAAGCTTTCAATCGATTAAGGCAGCTTTGAGTAATCCGGTAAACTCGTTACGGAATGAATAAATGGAATACATTCATATTAGTTGCCCGATGTTCGAACCCGAATACGATTTTTATCGACCGTGATCAAAGCGTTTTTGTCAAGTTCTTTCTTGTATTTTTCCAAAATCTTTACGCAAAGGGAACCTTGTTCTGCAGCACGATGGTCAATAATTATAGGGACATAGGCAAATCAATTCGTTCATGCGCAACTATTTTATGGGCGTATACCAAACAGGCTTGTATGTCTTCAGGTTCAATCCAGTCATACCCTTTAAGGATAATTTCAGCGGTATCACCGGCAGCTAGCATACCCAATACATGCTCCACTGCCAATCGCTTACCGCGAATAATAGGTTTTCCCCCAAAAATTTCAGGATTGAAGGTTATACGTTCTAGTAGCTTTTTCTCTTCCATGAAAATAAAGATCATGATTAAAACTTTAAACTCACTAAGTAAATGATACGGAGCTACCTGAAAATCGCCTTCCGAAACATTAATAAAAACAAAGTTAATTCCCTTATTAACATCGTTGGGCTTTCCATCGGGATCACTTGCTGCATTATCATCATTATTTTTGTTAACTACGAATCAAACTTCGACAGCCGCCATTCCCATTCAGCGCTGACTTACCGTGTCGTTCAGCATACGAAAATGCCCGAACAGACTTTGCATTGGAATACGACAGCATACCCATTGGCAGAAGCGCTCAGAAATGATTTTCCGGAATTAGAGATGGTAACGCAATCGGCAGGACCAGTAAACCGGATGTTTAGTGTTGAAGGTCGTAATGGAAATATCTTTCGCTTCGAAGAAAACTTCGTTCTGTTTGTGGATTCCTATTACCCCAGGGTGTTTGATCTCGAATGGATTCAAGGAAGTCCGGAATCTGCTTTAAAGGATCCAAATTCAATTGTATTGACAGAAAACATTGCCGAAAAAATTTTTGGTGATATCACCTTAAGCAAGCCGTCAATTCTCGGTAAGGTTATCATATTAAATGGAAAAGATCCACTCACCATTACCGGAGTCGTCAAAAATCCTCCAGGAAATACCAACCTTCAATTCAACCTGCTTATTCCTTATGAATTTTTTAAAATGCATAATGTTTACCAGACCAATAACTGGTCTGGGAATTACCAGGGAACCACTTTCCTGGTTTTACCTGATAAAAACATCAAAGACGACGTCCAGGATAAAATCGCCGGTTGGAAAAAGAAATATCTCAAACCTGAAGATGACAACCGGATTTCATATGAGCTTCAGCCACTTTCAGAATCACATACAGAAACGCTATATGGGAGCAGTCCGGGCGGATATACCATGCCTCGCTACCTGCTTCAAACAGCCTATTTTGTAGCCTTATTTATCCTGATCATCGCCATTGTCAATTTCGTGAACCTCACGACTGCCCAGGCAACATCCCGTGCAAAAGAGGTGGGAATAAGAAAAACCGTCGGAAGTACGCGATTGGATCTGATCAGGCAATTCACTTTTGAAAATACCGTACTTGTTATAATCTCTCTTGCTCTTTCGACGGTGAGCGTTCATTTTTTGATCAGTCAACTCAATGACCATTTATCCATCATTAATTTGCAATTATCTTTTGAGTGGAGTAATGCTGGTTTGATTATCCTTATTGGCTGTCTTACTATCATTCTTGCAGCCTTTTATCCGGCTTTTGTACTTTCTTCTTTCAAACCCATTCAGGCCATTAAGGACAAGATTTCGACAGGAAACAAGAGTGGTTTAACCTTTAGGAAGTCGCTGACCGTATTTCAGTTTTTAATTGTCCAGCTTTTTGTCATTGCCGCTATGGTCGTTGCCATCCAAATGGATTATTTCAGAAGCAAAGAACTAGGATTTTCATCAGAGGCAGTCATTTCAACTCCGGTCCCGGAATTCAATAAAATCGAGGTGTTCAAAAACTCGCTTTTGCAAAACAATAAGATTTCGAACGTGGCCATTGGCTCGGGACCACCCATGGCGGTAGATGGATTTATGCTCGGTACAACTTTCCGACTTCCTCATCAAAGCAAGGAAGAAGCGCAGGAATCAGAAATGAAGATTGGCGATTTGAATTACCTCGACTTTTTTGATTTGCAACTGATCGCCGGAAGGAACTTTAGGACTACTAAACAGGCATTCGATGAGTTTATCGTAAATGAAAAACTACTGAAATCGATGGGATGGACACCAGAGGAAGCTATCAGTAAAAAGCTTGTGATCAATGAAGGAGAAGCTATAATTGTTGGCGTTGTGAAAGACTTTCACAATAATTCCCTGCAAAATGAGATCACACCCTGCATTATTATGAATTGGAATTACTTCCAGGACCAGGCTTTTATTAAAGTTGAAAACACAAGCAGTGGATACCTGCCTGCTATCAGGGAAATATGGGAAGAGGTATTTCCAACCTCGGTTTATCGCTATGGGTTTGTCGATGATTCGATAGAAAGGGAATACCAACTTGAAAGCCTTGTTTTTAATGGATTTACCCTTTTTTCTATTCTGGCGATAACCATCGGATGTCTGGGATTATTTGGGTTGGTTACATTTGCTACGGAGCAAAGAGTCAAAGAAATCGGCATCAGAAAAGTGCTGGGGTCAACGGTAACTCAAATTGTCACCATGCTCACCAGAGACTATGTCAGCCTTGTGTTGATTTCGTGTTTCATAGCGTTTCCAATTGGATTTTACCTGACGAACAAGTGGCTTCAAAATTTTGCTTATGGAATAGATACCCATTGGTGGATCTTTGCATTAGCAGGATTCATTACCATACTTATTGCCTTTATCACCGTCAGTTTTAAAAGTATCAGGTCGGCCCTGGCAAACCCTGTGAAAAGTCTACGATCGGAATAAAAATACTAAACTATGCTTAAAAACTACTTCAAAAATCGCCTGAGCAAACATTACAAAAAAACAATATTCTATCACATTTGCCTCCACCAACCCGACACTCAATTGTCTCATGTAAATCCCTCTTTCAACATCAGGTCAATTCTCCATGGATAGTAAAATAAAACACCGCTTGTTCATATTTTTAACACCCAGCTGTACAATAATTTGACAATAATTCCCGGCAATCCGTCTTAACAATCAGACATTCAGATATTTACAAATCAGGCACGCTTTTGAATTGTGTGTTTTCAGATATTGTTAAAAGATTTGTTTATATGCTCAGACATCATCTGCTCCTTATCTTCCGAAATTTCAAACGACACAAAAGTTCGCTTTTTATTAACCTGATCGGTCTTTCTGCGGGATTGGCTTGTGCTTTACTGATCTATCTGTGGGTGGATGACGAGCTGAAAGTGGACAAATTTCATGAAAATGACGATCAGCTTTTTCTGGTGATGTACCACCAGGAATTATCTAAAGGAACTTTTACAAGTGACAAGACCCCTGGCCCACTTTCAGAAGCATTGAAAGATGAAATACCCGACATCAAATATGCCGCTACCGCCACATGGGTTGAGTTTCTTACGCTTTCTTTGGAAGATGAAAATTTAAAAGCGCGGGGAATATACGCCAGTGAGGACTATTTCAACGTGTTTTCCTATGAACTTATCCAGGGAGGCCAAAGTGAGGTATTAAAAGCTCCCAATTCAATCGTGTTGTCCGAAAGCTTATGCCAAAGGTTATTCCATACGACAGAAAATGTGATTGGTAAGTCAGTGGAATTCGAACACGAATCGGTCTACCAGGTGACGGGTATCTTTGAAAACATTCCTGCCAACTCTACTATGCAGTTCGACTTTGTATTGTCTTTTGAAGAATTTGAAAAGCGCTATGCATGGGCATTAGATTGGAATTCGTCCGGCCCGTATACTTATGTAGTCACGAACGAAAATTCAGATCTACCCTCTCTAAATGAAAAAATTGCGGATTTCGTGACCGTGAGAAGGGAAGAAGGACCTGCCATCGAGCTGTTTTTAAAACCTTATTCTGAAAAATATCTATACGGCCGCTATTCAGAAGGAAAACAAGCAGGCGGAAGAATAGAATATGTAAGGCTATTTTCTTTCATCGCTATTTTCATCCTTATCATAGCCTGCATTAACTTCATGAACCTGTCTACTGCCAAAGCTTCCATCAGGCTAAAGGAGATTGGAGTAAAAAAAACCATAGGGGCCAGTCGCACTGCGCTGGTATTTCAATACCTGGGGGAGTCGATATTGTTAACTTTTCTGTCACTCTTTGTTGCTATCCTTCTTGTCGTTCTTTTTTTACCCAGTTTCAATCAGATTACCGGAAAGCATTTTACGCTAAGCGTTGATATATCGTTCTTTTTGTCAGTGATTAGCATTTCTCTAATTACCGGTATACTAGCGGGCAGTTATCCGGCTCTGTATCTGTCAGGTTTTAATCCCATCGCCATGTTAAAAGGAAAACTAAATGTTTCCGTCGGGGAAATTTTTGCACGAAAAGGACTGGTTGTATTCCAGTTTGTAATCTCGGTTATATTAATTGTCGCTGTCTTGGTGGTTTATAAACAAATAGAATTTGTTCAAGAGATACATCTGGGATACGACAAAGACAATATCATTTACTTTAAAAAAGAAGGAAAAGTAGCTTCGAAGCCGGAAATTTTTCTGGATGAAGTCAGAAATATTCAGGGAGTTAAAAATGCCTCACTCCTGGGGCATAGCATGCTGGAATACACCATGAATACCAACAACATAGATTGGGAAGGGAAAAATCCGGATGAAAAAATTAGTTTCGAGTATATGTTCGCTGATTATGACATGATGGAAACCCTGAATATGAAAATGCGGGAAGGCCGGATGTTTTCAGAAAACTTTGCTACAGACAGTGCAGCCATCATTCTTAATGAGGCTGCAATTGATTATATGGGAATCGAGGATCCCTTAGGGAAACAGGCCAAACTGTGGGGTAGTAACATGAAGATTATTGGAGTCGTGAAAAACTTTCACTTCACCTCTCTTCATGAAAAAATCAAACCGTTAATCATCATACTCAGACCTGACGTTGCATGGAACATCATTGCAAGAATTGAAGGAAACAGGCAAAACGAAACAATAAGCGAAATTGAGGAACTCTACGGGTCATACAATCCCGGTTTTATTTTCAACTATCAATTTCTGGATGAAGACTACCAGGCCCTCTACACCGCCGAACAGCGTGTCTCCACGTTGTCTAAATACTTTGCCGGTTTTGCCATTCTTATTTCATGCCTGGGATTGTTTGGCCTGGCTTCATTTACCGCACAAAGGAGACAAAAAGAAATTGGCATACGAAAAGTTTTTGGCTCAAGTGAACTAGACATTGTCAAAGTATTATCAGGAGACTTCACCAGGATGGTGTTTATCGCAATTGTAATTGCTCTTCCAGTCAGTTATTTCTTTGCCGTTCGATGGTTAAAGGGCTTTGCCTATCACATCGATTTATCATGGTGGATGTTTGCCGGTGCAGGGCTGGTGACGTTATTGGTTGCATGGTGCACAGTGGGAATGCAAACGGTAAAAGCGGCCCTGGCAAACCCGGTGAAAAGTTTACGATCGGAATAAAAATACTAAACTATGCTTAAAAACTACTTCAAAATCGCGTGGTGAAACCTAACCAGAAATAAAAGTTTTGCCATCATCAACACATTGGGTTTGGCGCTTGGTTTTGCCTGCTGCATCCTGATCTATTCGTTTGTTCAATACAATTTGAGCTTTGACGATTTCCATGAAAATTCAGATCGCATATACCGGATCGTGACAGAAGAACACCGTGATTACATCGATTACGAGGCTAGTGTCCCTCCTGCATTGGGAAGGGAATTTCGGAATGATTATGATTATGCGGATAAGATCGCCCGGATCGCCACCATGGAAGAACAGATCATTTCTTTTACACAAAATGGCCTGAAACAAAAGTACGAGGAAGAAGTTGCCTTTGCAGAGCACGAATTCTTCGAGATTTTCCATTATCCATTAATCTCCGGAAGTTCATTTGATTTTCTCACCGAACCCAATACAGCTATTATCACCGAACGCATTGCTTCAAAGTTTTTCGGGAGCACTGATGTTATCGGAAGGACCTTCCAACTCGATAACCGGATCGAACTTACCGTACGTGGCATCCTGAAAGACCTTCCGTTTAATACGCTCAGGCAATCCGAAATTTATATCTCCTACCCTACTATCGAGGATTATGGAGGATTTATTGCCGGCGACAACTGGAATGGTATATCAAGCGCCCTACAGTGTTTCACCTTGCTGAAACCAAATATCTCTCCGCAGTTGGTTGAGAGTGAATTACAAAAGTATGTTCCTATCAAACGTGCAAATAATAAAAACGTGCATCATTACAAACTCCAGCCAATAGCGGATGTGCACTACAACACCCAATATGATGGAGTCATTTCCAAGCAAACCCTTTTGGTGTTTTCCTTTATCGGGCTATTCCTGATCATTGCCGCTTGTATTAATTTCATCAACATGTCTACGGCACAGGCGATGAGCCGGTCCCGCGAAGTAGGTGTCCAAAAAGTTTTAGGTGGGTATCGATGGCAATTATTCCGAAGGTTTATGAGTGAAACGGCTTTACTGAGCCTGTTTTCATTGTTCCTTGGTTTGATATTGGCATATATCCTCTTACCATACCTCAACAAATGGTTTGAAGTTAATATCGTTGCATATCAGCTGATGGTTTTTGAATTCCTGATTTTTGTTGCCGCTCTATTTATCGGCATCACCCTATTTGCAGGTGTTTACCCGGGATTATTGTTATCCGGAATTTCACCAACGCTGGCATTGAAAGGTAAGCTCACCCAGCATCATACAGGAAGTCTTTTTACCCGGAAATCACTCATTATTACCCAATTTGTGATATCCCAGGTGTTAATTGTCGGTATGATTGTGATTGGCAAACAAATGCATTTCGCTCTCAATACGGACCTGGGTTTTGAAAAGGAGGCCATTATTACTGTCAGTATTCCAGCTGAGTTGGATTATGAAAAACGAAATGACCTAAAAAACAGGATGTTGGATATTCCCAATGTCCAGGAGATTACAGCATGTCTTGCCCCGCCTTCCCATTCCAACAATTGGGGAACAGGATTGCGATTTGACAACCACCCGGAGGATGAAGAATTCTCCATCCAGGTCAAAGCGGCTGACGAGGATTACCTGGAAACTTTTGACCTGGAATTGATCGCGGGAAGGAATTTCTTTCCATCCGAATCGGCCAAGGAATTTGTAGTTAATGAGAAGCTTGTGAAAAAATTGAACCTCCATTCTCCTGATGAAATTATTGGGAAGACCCTATCAGTGAATGGTGGTTCTACAACCGGGCCAATCGTCGGAGTTGTCAGGGACTTTCACAACTGGGACCTTCATTCGGAAATTGACCCGGTCTTTATCACAACCCTGGATTTTGCCATAAGCCTTTACGCTATCAAGATCAACATGAACAATCCTCAAAGTACCATCGATCAAATCGAAACCAATTGGAGTGAAGTCTTTCCCAATTATATCTTTGATTATGAATTCCTGGATGAGCACATTGCGAGGTTTTACGAATCCGAAGCCAGAACTTTCAGACTAATCCAGGTATTCACATTATTGGCGATTTTCATCAGTTGTCTGGGCATGTTTGGTCTGATTTCATTTTTGGTCAACAGAAAAACCAAGGAAATAGGTGTACGAAAAGTATTGGGAGGAAGTGTTGCCCATGTACTTTGGTTATTTCTGAATGAATTCCTTAAGCTGGTTATGGTTGCAGGAATAGTTGCCATACCAATTTCATGGTTTATGATGGACAGCTGGCTTCAAAATTTCCAATACAAAATCGAAATAGGCATCTGGATCTTTGGTATTGCCGTGCTGGCAAGCCTTGTCATTACTTTCATCACAGTAGGATTTCAGAGTATGAAAGCAGCGTTGACGAATCCGGCGAAGAGTTTGAGAACGGAGTGAGCGGGGATTGAGGATTTGGGATTTCGGATTTCGGATTTAGGATTGCGGATTGCGGATTTGTGAAAGTCTTCATCCAATCACCGCAATGGGCAAATGTACGTGCGAGTTGACCGCCTGCCTGATGGCGAGACATGGAAAAATTGCAATGAATTGGTTCAAAAACCATTAACTTATTTTAGACTGATAAGCAAATCTTATTTTGAATTCCAGAATTGGAGATTAATTCAACCATACCTTAAGTCTTCGGTTCTCTAAACCTCCCCGTTTAAGAATGCAAGATCTTTAATCCCAGATATTCTTCAAATGGATCGAAATCACGATCCCTATGAAGCAAAAAATGTTGATGGTGGATACAGAATGTGGCTACAATTGTATCAATTGTCTTTCTGATAGTAATGCCTTTTTTTCTCAAAAATCCATAATTTTCTGCACTTCTGATAGCTAATTCCCTATTACAAAGGGAATAACATTCCAATTTCTCTAAAGCTTTTTTGGTGGTTTCAAAATCCTTTTTAATACGGAACCCCTGCAAAACTTCCAGCAAAATGATATCACCTGTGATGATCAATTCATTCCCTAATAATTGGTCGAGTCTATCTGTTTGCCAATTTAATCGTCCATTAAAATAGTCTATCCATACAGAAGAATCTACCAGGATCATCTTTCTTCCCGCGATTCATCAAGATTTCCTTCCCACGACAATTTTCCTCTTAATGATTTAATACCGGCCTGTTCTTTCAATGAAATCACTAACTTCAATCCCTTTTCTATAACAGCTTTCTTTGTCTTCAGACCACTGGATTTCAACGCTTTTTTCATTAGCCGATCATCAATTACGACATTCGTCCTCATATACACATTTTTATTGCAAATATACACATTAAAGATCTGTGTAGAAATATTCATTTAATTTATTACAGATTTACACATCGAATTTTTTCATTTCTTCATATTCAAAAAAATCAATTCACGCTCAGGATATTTTATCGGCAGTTTCAAGTTTGAATAAAATTGGAAGATCAGGCTGATCTCACAGTTATAAGCAAAAAATTCCAAAGCCAATGATTAGCAATGCCCGACAACTTGCATTAAATTTGTATAGTACCAGCTAGCTAAACACCAGAAAAAATGAAATTCGGAAGAGTTGACCACCCGGAACAAATAGATTTTACACTTCCTCCTGATCATCCGGATACAGATAAAATACTGAATAATGGAGGGGATGGCTTTGAAGCCTATGTGGGTTGTGCGAAATGGAATCGTCAGGACCTGAAGAACTTTTATCCACGGGGAACAAAGGACGAGCTTACCTATTATTCCCGACAATTTAATAGCATTGAGCTCAACTCCACTTTTTACAACACCCCTTCCAGCCAACAAGTGGTAACCTGGAAAAACAAGACTCCTGAAGGTTTTAAGTTCTTTCCAAAAATTACGAATAGCATCAGTCATTTTAAGCGATTGACGAATGTTAAACCCTTTGTAGATGAATATTGCGATGCCGTTAGCTCTTTTGAGGAAAAGTTAGGAGCGGTTTTCCTGCAACTACATGACAACTTTAAACCTGTAGATCTGTATAGGGTGGAAAAATTCATCAAAGAATTTCCAAAGGCAATCCCCCTGGCAATAGAAGTAAGGAACCAGGAATGGTTTCAACAAACAAAAGAGGTTCAACAATTTTATGATCTGATGGAAGATCATGATGTCACGAACATCCTGGTTGATACAGCCGGTCGAAGGGATATGCTTCATATGCACCTTACTACTACGGAAGCATTTGTGCGCTATGTAGGTGCTAACCATCCCAGTGATTACAACAGGCTGGACGACTGGGTGGATCGCATTAAAATTTGGAAAGAAGAAGGGCTAACCAAACTATACTTTTTTGTCCATCAAAATATAGAAAAAGAATCACCCTTACTGTCTGCCTATTTTATCAAAAAGCTGAATGATGAATTAGGGACGAATCTTAAGGTTCCGGAAACACTTGGTTGAGTTATTAAGTTATTGGTTGATTAGTTTATTGAGTTAATTGGGTTTCTGGTTTCCAGGTTCTTGTTGCTGGTTCTTGTAAGGATCCGTAGCGGCATCTCGCAACACATTCACTCCCTTACCTCTCTGCTCTTTGCCCTCTGCCTACTTTGTCAAATTTTTTAACACATATGTCCATTTTTTGTTCACTTTTCGCACCCCATTCACTTATAAAATATTAAAAATCAATAACTTATAATTCTGGCATGTAAATGACAGCAATAATAGACAGGGTGCAGAGGGCGAAGAGCACGGAGTTCTTGGAGTCTTAAAATTGTTTGAAGGTTTTAAAGAGTTGATTGGTTGTACAGTTTAGGCGGAAGTATTTTTAAGAAGTATGCGACCTACCTAAATAACTTAATCAACCAATAACCCAATAGCTATTCAATTGAGGAAAATATAGTAAAAACACATGCCTATAATCTATATAAAGTACTAAAAATCCGATGCAGTTAAAAAATATCATTTACGCGCTTAGGCACATTACACGATACAAGGAATACTCACTCTTGAACGTAATTGGTTTGTCTCTTGGCATGGCTAGCGCCATCCTGATCATGCTGTGGGTAGAACATGAGGTTCGCACGGATAAATTCCATGCAAATGGAAAAGACATTTACATGATGCGAAAACTGGTGAAATATTCCGATGGGGAAATCTCTATCAGTACTGCTATGACCAGTCCTTTTGCTCCGATTATTGAAAAAGATATTCCCGAAGTAGAGCATGCCGTTCGGGTCACCTGGGAACAAGAGTTGCTTTTCCGCCTAGGAGATAGAATGTTTTACGAAAAGGGCCATTATGCTGACAGCTCTTTCTTTAATGTCTTTTCCTTTCCATTGGTTTTGGGTGACCCTTCAAATGCCCTTAGTGACCCAAATAATGTTGTGATATCCGAAAAGTTAGCCGAAAAATATTTCGGCAAAGAAAATGCCATGGGAAAGGCCATTCGGATTCGTGGGGATAAAGAGGAAGTTTTCACTGTCACCGGGGTATGTAAAGAATCCCCCACCTACTCTTCCCTGAAGTTCGACTTCATCATTCCGTATAGCAAGTATGCAGAATACAACAAATCCTGGATCGGTTGGGGCAATTTTCATATGATGACTTTCGTCCATGCTCAACCGAACGTAAGTAAGGAAATCATCGAAAGTAAGATCAATGAATTATATGAAAAACATGGCACCTGGGAATTGCCATCCTTTTTTCTTCAATCATTGAATGACATTCATTTATATAGCAGGTACGAAGAATCCCCGGACAGTCCATCAGGTTTGATCCTCTACGTACGGATATTTTCATTAGTAGCGCTGTTCATCATTTTTCTCGCCTGTATGAATTATACCAACCTGGCGACTGCTATTGCCACCCGTCGCGGAAGGGAAGTTGGTGTTAAAAAAGTATTCGGCTCAGGAAGACGTTTTATCTTTCAGCAATTCATTGCAGAAGCATTGACCCTTACCGTTCTCAGCTTCTTGCTATCAATCGTGATTGTTATGTTGGCGCTACCTATGTTCAATAAACTGATTGATACCAATCTTACCTTTGACTTTCAAAATTACAGGATCATATTGATTGCTTGCCTGGTTCCTCTTTTTACAGGATTTCTGGCAGGGATCTTTCCGGCTATGTACATGTCTTCCTTTAAACCGATCACGGTTATGAAGAGTTTCTTCAATCCGAGAAAAGGGCTCCCCCAGCTCAGGCAATCACTGGTCGTTTTTCAATTCGTAATCACCATTGTATTCATCATCAGCTCCCTGCTTATATTCAAACAGATCCAATTTATCCAAAACAAAACATTGGGATTAAATGAAGACAACATTCTTTTCTTTCCACAATCCCTAACCATTCAGAAACATCAGGAAACGTTCAAACAGGAACTCGAAAAGCTGCCTGGTGTCTTATCTGTTTGCTATACAAGCGATTCTCCTCTGCAGGTAGGAAGCGACACGTCAGACCCAAGGTGGCGAGGTAAAAGTCCTGATTATAACCTCAGTGTACCTTATATCCGCGTTGATCACGATTTTTGTGAAACTTTTAATGTGAACATCATTGCCGGAAGAGATTTCAACGAAAAATATCCTTCTGATACGAATTCCGTCATCATCAACCAGAAATTTGCTGAGATCATGGGATTTGAAGATCCTGTGGGTGAAGTTCTGGAATATTGGGGGCGCCGGGCAAATATAATCGGTGTAGCCAAAGATTTTCACATCGGCGGAATGCGCAGACCGATCCAGCAGCTCCTGATCATTAACCGCCCATCCACCACATGGATTACCATGGTTCGGGTTGACGGAAATATGAGACAGGAAGCGATTAAAAGCATTGAAAGTACCTTCAGGGTTTTTGATGAAACGGTACCATTTGAGTACGAATTTGTCGATGAGGATTATGCAAAAAGCTATGATTCGGAGAAATACCTCAGCCGGCTGGCGATGCTTTTTACTGTACTTTCAATTGTCATTTCCTGTCTTGGACTATTTGGCCTGGCTCTATTTACAGCTGAACAACGCACAAAAGAAATTGGTATTAGAAAATCTATCGGAGCCAAAACCTCCCAGGTAATGACCTTACTAACCAAAAAATTTCTCACATGGGTAATCCTGTCTTTTTGCATTGCCAGCGTCATCTCTTACTATGTCATGCAGCTCTGGCTGGAAAGTTTTGCCTTCCGAACAGACATCTCATGGGAGGTATTCCTTGCAACCGGCTCAATAGCCGTTTTCATTGCGCTGATGACAGTCAGCTGGCAGGCGTATCGTGCAGCTAATCGAAATCCTGTTGAATCGCTACGATACGAGTAGCGAGGAGATCCCGATAGTGAAACGTATCGGGATAGAGTCTTTGTGATATGAATAAAAAATTTCTGAATTATGGATAAAATTTTTAAGGTATTTGTTTTCACGTTTTTGATTTTCGGAATATTCTCTTGTCAGAAAGAAGTAAAAGGTCCGGAAAATACTCCAGGGGAGGAAAAGCTTGCACAATTGGATAAGAAGATCTCCGATATTGCCAAAGAGCTCAATCTGGAAGCTTACAGCTATGCGGTTGTCTCAAATGCTGAAATGCTAAACCTGGCACAGAATGGAATTAATCCCGACGAAAAAATTGAGGTTGGTGATCTGAAAAACATGTTCTTAAGCACCCTGTTTCTTCAATGTGCCGAAGAAAAGCTTGCCAACCCATCGGATTATCTAAATAATTATGGTGTTGCCGGAGATAAGGGAAAGGTGAGAATAAAAAATGTACTTTCTTTTACCGATCAACCCTCCGAAAAACCTGTTCATTATGACAATGAAAATTATCTTTTGATCTATCCCATCCTTCAGCAAGTCAGCGAGGAAGAGGTTTCTGACCTGTTTGAATCCAACATTTGCCGGAGCCTGAAAATGCCTCAAAGCACCATTACAAAAGAGGGGGATGTGATCCACTGTTATTCAAGTCTGGACGACCTGGTTAACTTTTCCATGGCCATCGACAATCAGCGATTATTCGAAGAAGAAGATACGCATGAAGAAATGTTTCGTCCGGTTTACCTGGAATCAGGGGAAAGAAGTCCTTCAGGTTTGGGATGCTTCATTGATATTTCCGATGAGCGAAAGATCATCTGGTCGGCAGGCCACACAAATGAGTATTCTTCACTATTGATCAAATCAGAAACAGATTCCCTAAGCTTTATCATGGTGGCGAAATCAGAAAGGCTGAATGCACCATTCCAATTGGAAAATGGAGAGATTGGGAAAACTCCTTTTTACTACGCATTTATGCAAAGCATTCTTCGACCAGATTCACTCTCAGTGAACATTGATTTTTATGGAGATAGTGAATCAATCAAAAATTCTATCCAAGAGGCAATTGAAAAAGGAAACCGGGATGAAGTGTATGATGAATTGACATCCTACATGAAACTTTCTGCATTCATGAAGAACGGAGTACAGTTTGAGAAGCTTTCACAAGTTTATCAGGAAGTATTTCCTAAAGATATACAACCAAAATTTTTACTCGATGAACCCCTGGCAAAAATCAAAGCCAATACCAATTACCTGAACTATCAACGCACTTTTTCTCTTGGAAAAGACGATACAGTGACTCTTTTTTCCACATGTGAATTCACAAAAACCATGACTTTACAACCCTGGGAATATGACGATATTGAAATGTACTTCGACATGAATCATGAAAAATTGCCATCGTTCAGGAGCAGTGAAGACGACAGGCAATATCGTTTTGATTATGACTTTCCTGACATCACAGGCAATGCCCCTACTTTTGAAGGAATAAATTTCGCCCAATATGATCAGTCCCCTACCCGATACAATTTTGAAATAGCCTTCCCATGGAAAGTACTATTCAATAACGACACCACAAAGCCGAAACTAAATCAAAAAATCGGGTTTGATATGGCCACGTCCGATAACGATGGTCAGGCCCGGGAAGGTGCCCTTGCATGGAATTCCATTATGGACCAGACTCCCTGGTCAAACACAAGCTTTTTGGGAACATTGATCCTTGCCAGTTCCCAGGTACAAACGGACGACAGTATTTGCCTATCCATGGTAACGCAGGGAACTATCCAAATCGATGGACAAAACAAGGGAGAATGGGATAATGTACCCCGCTATAGCATTGCTCACGAATTCATGACCGGAATTACCGGCCCGGAGGACCAGTCTAGCTGGTTCCGTACCCAGTGGGACGAAAACAATCTTTATTTCTTTGTTGAAATCGAAGATGATATAAAAAGAGAAATTGAGAAATCAGCAGATTTCGGATGGTTGGTCCGCAATGAACAGGATACCGTTTGGATGCAAAAAGAGGACGAAACCCTGCATGCAGGAGGAGCTCCAAGCAATAAATATATCCTTACACAGGTACCGCTGACAGCTGGAAACTACACCTTGCATTATCAAACAAATAACAGCCACACCTATGGACTCTGGGATAAAGAACGTCCGGAATTGTCATTCTATGGGATTGTAGTGTATTAGGGCAGGGAGCAGAGAGGCAAGGTGAATGTGTTGCGGGTTGCCAGTTGCGAGTCAAAAAGAACCATCAACAAGGACCCATAAACCAGAAACTCAATCAACCAATTAACTTAGTGATTAATTAACTCAATAGCCAATGATAAAAAGTGTAGAGAGCGGAGAGGAAAAGGGTTGCGTGTTACGGGTTGCCAGTTACGGGTCAAAAAGAACCATCAACAAGAACCCTGAAACCAGCAACCCAATTAACTAAATAGACCTATTAACATAATAACTCAACAACATAATCCATGATTAAAAACTACCTCAAAATTGCGTGGAGAAACATTGCTAAACACAAAGTGTTTTCGGCTATCAATATTCTTGGCCTGGCGATGGGTGTCACATGCAGTCTGCTGATCGCCCTATGGGTGATCGATGAGTATCAAACGGATTCCTTCCACGAAGATATCGACCGGATTTATACTGTTTACGAGCGTCAGTATTACGATGGAAAGATAGAAGCCGGTTATTATACTCCTGGAGTTCTGGCGGAAGAAATGAAAAAGGTTCTTCCGGGTGTTGAATATGCAACAGGCATGTCATGGAATGATTATCATACCTTCGCTGCAGGAGACAAATCCATGAAGTTTGAAGGCACTTATACAGGAAACGATTTCTTCAACATTTTTTCCTTCCCTATTATTCACGGTTCTAAAGATGACGCTTTGAGCGCACCGGAGTCCGTTGCTATTTCCCGAAACATGGCCAATAGCTTTTATGGAAGTCCGGAAGCGGCCATCAATCAGACATTGAAATTTGAGAATGAAAAGGACCTGACCATCACGGCCATTTATGATATTCCTGAACGGGCATCTAGAAAATTCCAGTTTCTGCTCAACTGGGATCATTTCCTGGAAGGACATGTATGGGCACAGGATTGGACGAACAATGGCCCTCAAACATACTTCAAATTGAAAAAAGGAATCGACACTGAATCTTTTGAAGCCAACCTGACAAATTTCCTTGATAACTACAACAAAGAGCAGGGAGACGATTTTCATATCGAACTCGGTATGCAGCGGTTTGACAGAATGTACCTTGAATCGCGATTCCATAATGGGGAAATTGTTGGTGGCAGGATTGAATATGTTCGCATATTCAGCATTGTAGCCATTTTCATTCTCTTTATCGCATGCATCAATTTCATGAACCTGGCTACAGCCCAATCCGGAAAACGCGCGAGGGAAATTGGTGTCCGAAAAGTAATTGGCGCTTATCGGGCTGGTTTGATCCGGCAGTTTATCAGCGAGTCTATTCTTATCACGCTATTTTCAGTTGTTCTTGCAGTTGTATTAGTCATTGTCCTTCTACCGGTTTTCAATACCATGGCAGGCAAGAGTATTCAGCTTCCTTTTGATCATATTTATTTCTGGTTGGGTCTGATTTTGTTGGTCCTTACAACCGGTTTGATTGCCGGTAGCTACCCTTCATTTCTGCTTTCTTCCTTTCGTCCCGTCATCACCCTCAAAGGTGGTAAAAGCTCCGGATCGGGAAATTCCTGGATGAGGAAGGGTTTGGTCGTATTCCAGTTTACGCTATCCATCTTATTTGTGGCAGGCACGATCGTGGTCTCCCGACAGGTTAATTTTATTCAGAATGTAAACCTGGGTTATGAAAAAGAAAACCTGTTATACATTCCGCTAGATGGAAAACTCTTTTCAAATTTTGAGACATTTAAAGCTGAGGCTGGTAAAATTCCCGGGATAGAATCCATCAGCAGGATCTCGCAAAGACCCGTTGAAATGGAAAACGGTACCGGTGGCGTTGATTGGGATGGCAAAGATCCTGAATCAATGTCCATGTTTACCTACATGGCAGTGGGCTATGATTTTGTTAAAAACATGAAAGTCGAAATACTTGAAGGAAGGGACTTTTCAAAGGAATTTGCGACGGATAGTACGAATTATATAGTAAATGAATCTGCTTTGGCTAAAATCGGGTATAAAGACCCTATTGGAAAAAGGTTGTCATTTTGGGGGAATGAAGGAATAATTGTTGGGGTTGTAAAGGATTTTCATTTCAATACCTTGCACGTGCCCATCGAACCAATGATCATCCGATTGGGCAAAACAGATGATTTCAGCTATGCAGTAGTCCGAACAGGTATTGGACAGACTCAACAGGCTATACAGGGATTGGAATCATTTTGTGAAAGGTTTAATCCGGAATTTCCTTTTGCCCATCAGTTCGCGGATAAGGAATACACAGAGGTTTATCAAAGTGAAAATACAGTCCGTCAATTGTCCGGTTATTTTGCTTTCCTGGCTATTTTCATTTCATGTCTGGGACTGCTTGGCCTGGCCATGTATACTGCCGAGCAACGAACTCAGGAACTTGGCATACGGAAAGTTTTGGGAGCAAATATCCAATCGTTGTTTGCTTTATTATCAAAAGAATATGTCCAACTCATGCTGATTGCATTTGTCATTTCCGTACCTCTTTCCCTTTGGGCGCTCGATAGCTGGCTACAAAACTATGCCTATAAAATCGAAATAAGCTGGTGGATGTTTGCTGTAGCAGGCATGTCTGTTATGCTGATTGCAATTCTGACCGTCAGCTTCCAGGTATTGAAAGCAGCTTTTGCCAATCCGGTAAAGGCGATACAGGCTGGTGAATGAGGGTTGCAGGTTACCAGTTGCGGGTTGCGAGTTACCAGTTACGGGTTACACGAAACTAGCAACCGGCAACTCGCAACAATTAACAATATTTTTACAATCAACTCAATCAACCAATTAACTTAGTAACCAATTAATTCATTAGCCAATGATAAAAAGTGTGGAGGGTGGAGAGCAAAAAGGGTTGCGGGTTGCCGGCTACCAGTTGATCAAGATCAAAAAAACCAGCAACAAGAACCAAGAAACCAGAAACCCTATTAACTTAATAACTCAATAACAATTAACTACTTTTATACATGATCAGACTAGAAGAAATCGACAAGTATTACTCCTCAAAGTTTCAGCGAATTTTTGTGCTGAAGGGAATTAACCTCGAAATCGAACAGGGAGAATTCATCAGCATCATGGGACCCAGCGGGGCGGGTAAATCAACCTTGCTCAACATCATCGGGTTGCTGGATGAACCTTCGGAGGGAGCATACTATTTTTATGACGAACCCGTCCATAAGCTTAAGGAAAAGAAAAAGACAGAATATCATCGAAATCACATCGGTTTTATTTTCCAGGCATATCACCTTATCGAAGACCTGACGGTTTATGAAAACATCGAAACTCCCCTACTCTACAAAGGTGTAAAAGGAAAAGAGCGAAAGGCGATAGTCGCGGACCTGCTGGACCGGTTTAATATTGTCGCAAAGAAAGACCTTTTTCCGCAACAACTCTCCGGCGGACAACAACAGCTGGTGGGGATTGCAAGGGCAATTGCCGGAAAACCCAACTTGCTGCTGGCCGACGAACCAACCGGAAATCTCCATACCGACCAGGGAAAAATGATCATGGACCTGTTGAAGCAACTCAACGAGGAAGGCATGACGATCATCCAGGTCACCCACAACCAGGAATTTGCCAATTACGGCAGCAAGATCATTAATATTGTGGATGGGATGGTTGAGGAGTGAATTGCCAGCCAGAAAGATTGAAATCTTGAATAAAATTTAAGGCAAAATGAAGAGAATATTATTCATTCTGGTGATTTTCATTGCTATCTCCGCACAAGCACAAATAGAAGAGAATTCCGAACTCTTTTTGATTTTGAAAGAGCAGGATAGCATCTTTTTTGAAGAGGGATTCAACCAATGTAATATTCGATATTTAGAAAAAACTGTAAGTGAGGATTTGAAATTTTTTCATGATCAGAGTGGGTTTCAAGACAGAAAAACATTTTTCGAAAATGTCGAAAAGAACCTCTGCTCAAATCAGGGCAAAAAACCAATAAGAAAGTTAGAAAAAGGGAGCCTGGAAGTTTTTCCATTGTTTAACAATGGTGTCCTCTACGGCGCAATCCAAAGAGGAATCCACAATTTCTACCTTCGGGAAGCGGGAAAAGAAGACTTATGGACTGGCACTGCTAAGTTTACACATGTTTGGATTTTGGAGAATGACACCTGGAAACTAAGTGAAGTATTAAGCTATGATCATCAGAACCCACCCTCAGACAAACAATAGTAAAATTAAAAACTCTTATTGTGAGTATTTTCTTAAAATTTATACATGAATCGAAGAAATTTTATTGAGACAGCAGGAATACTGGGAACAGCAGCCTTGTTACCAAAAACAGGCTTTTCAATGTTCAACAACCCAAAATACAAAATGGGTCTTCAGCTGTATACCATCCACAAAGGTATGACCGAAAACGCCATTGAATCCTTAAAAGCTGTGAAGAAGATGGGCTATCAGGATTTCGAAACATTCGGATTTGATAACGAAAAGGGGACCTTTTACGGGTATGGATCTGGCGAGTTTAAAACAATACTGGATGACCTTCAACTTACCGCGTCCAGTGGACATTTCGGATTTTCACCATATCTAGACAAACCCAATGATGAGCTAAGGCGATTTGTAGATCAGTGTATACATGGTGCCCGCAACCTGGATTTAAAATACATAACCTGGCCCTGGCTAGCGCCCGAACAACGAACCATAGAGAATTTCAAACTGATGGCTGAAAAGCTCAATGCAATAGGTGAGCAGGTAACGAAAGCAGGCCTTGGGTTTGCCTATCACAACCATGGTTTTGAATTCACAGATCACGATGGCACAAACGGTTTTGATATTATTTTAAATGAAACAGACCCGGAACTTGTAAAACTTGAAATGGATATGTATTGGGTGATGCATTCCTCCAAACTAACTCCAAAACAGCTGGTGAAAGATCAACCCGGACGGTATGTTTTGTGGCATATAAAAGACATGGACAAAGTAACGAGGGATTATACGGAACTCGGAAATGGAAGCATAGATTACACGGAAATACTTCCAGATCCGATTGAGTCCGGACTTGAATTTTATTACCTGGAGCAAGGCGGTAATTTTGCCCACAATCCCATGAAAAGCGTAGCCGATAGCGCTGATTATTTTAAAAAACACTTACAGAGTTATTTGTAATCACCTACTGCTAATATGCATCATGATGCACAAGAACTCCAATCGCAGTCAATGAGTAATCGGACTAAATCGAAACAGGATTGTGTGTATCATAGATAGAATGTTGGAGGAGTGATACTTTTAGAATGTGATTAGATTTGTGGAATCCTCCGGTAATAGCCTACATTGCAAACCAAGCGTAATCGTTTATTTATATGTATAATTATACGTTTATCCCTTAAACAGTAGAATGATTAGAAATTTAAGCACTTTTTATTGTTAGAAACTTACTAAAATTGCCTATTGAAAATTTTTAGGGTACTTATGCATATGTTACAGGTAATTTAGGATATGCTACTAGCCAAGTTTTTTCTGATCATATCAACTTTTCTAACCCAGAACTCCCAGAACTATGAATTTGATCTTATGAAGATTGAATTCCGAGGACTTCCATTTATGTGTGAGAAGGAACGAATCATTGAGAAATTCGGCGAACCGACTATCAACTATCCAAATTATGAATGTGGTTTCTATTCGGACGAACAGCAGAACGGGCCATATTACCAACTCAATTACAACGGATTTAACTGGATTGGAAGTGACAAGGAGAAATTCGTTTTAGAGTCCATTGAACTAGACGCAGAGGGAACAACTTATCTGCAATACGGCGAACGGAGAATTAGCGGAAAGATGACGAAGGCTGAATTCATCAATTGGATTGGTGATTATGCTGGCGAACACTTTAAGAACCCCAACAACAACGCACTAGTAATCTATTCGAAGAACTCTGATGACGGTGCTCGATTCACCTTCACAAACGACCGGTTAACGCTTTTCGAATATTGGTCTCCATGCTAAACGAAACATACCTGTAACAGGCGATATAGCGAATGGCCAAACTACCTACCTGATATTTCAGTGCAAACTCGCCCGTGAATCTGCCCATTCTGCCAGCTTTTGTGCTCCTAGATATTTATTCTTTCTGGATTTAGACTTTCCGAACGCAGTGCATTGTGGATACTGTTGTGGGGTTGGGCAGTTTCACTACATTAGTGCTCTTTAGAAAGGGTATGGCCACTCGCCATATCTAATCGTTGTGCATAATTTGAAATATGAAACTTGACTTACTAATAATTCCAATTGGGATGTCAGTACAACTAATCTTCTTATTTAATAGGGACTTATTGATTGACAAAAAAATTGAGAAATGGATTTGGATTGGATCTACCACAATTTTTTGCATTGGATATTTTTTAACAATCAATTTCGGACAATCAATTAAAACTTTACCGACACTTATGGTTCCTCTTATGGCCTATGGAATTTATCGACTTATGCATTGGAGTTATGTAAAGTTATTTAATTCAAAGCCAGTTGATACATTTTACACAATGAACATAAAATTAATGAGATCAGGAATATTCAATTTTATCTTTTGGGTAGCCGGATTGCTAATTCCAATTTTGATTTCATACGAACTGATTGAATAAAAAACTAAGCACAACAATTAAGCTACAATGATGCGAAGTGAGGCATTTGAAAGGACAATGCAATCCATAAACTTCAGTGCTTCTAGCAACTGGATCGCATACTTATTTTAGTTAGACGCTTCAATTATATCTCAATCAAAATTACCCTTGGCTATATTTACCCACTTATACTCATCGAGACGAAACATAATTTATTCACACAAATTATCTCTTCCTGATAGCCTTTACGGCTTTCATGATGGTATAATTTAGTAGATATGCCATCTTAACTTCAAAAAAGTGCGGACGTTACTATTTTTCATTTGTTCATTCCTGCTGTTTGTCAGTTGCAATCCTGAAAAAGAGATCAAGAAAGTGCGTATTGGCATGTGTTCTGACGTTCATCTGCCTACCATGCATGATGCCGAATACCGGATCTCTTCATTTATCGATAGCATGAAGATTGCCAAACCTGATTTCATTGTTGAGTTGGGTGATTTTGGGATTCCGGATGAGCGATATGAGCCCTACTTTGATATCTGGAATTCCTTTCCGGGGCCAAAATATCATATCATTGGCAACCACGAGATGGATGGGGGTACCTCGATGGAAGAAGCGTTGGCCTATCGGGGAATGAAGAATTCGTATTATACCTTTTCACAAAATGGATTTCTCTTTATTGTTCTGGACGGAAATGACAAGGAGTACCCTGAACAAAAAGGCTATCGATCCTTCATCGGACCTAAACAAGTCAAATGGATAAAAAAGGAGTTGGAAAAGGCTTCTCAACCCATTGTTTTCTTTTCTCATCAGGGCATCGGGACAGATCCGGGAACTCCTGGCGAAAGATACAGCATCAAAAATTCGGAGGAAGTAAGGGCTATGTTTGAGGAGCATAATCGAAATCATCCAAAAAGCCGGATCATCGCCAGCTTTAATGGGCACACCCACCATGATTTTGCAGAAAACATCAATGGGATCTGGTACATAACCATCAATTCGATGGCCTATAAATGGCTTGGAGAGGAGTATGAACACCTGAGATACAGCGAGGAAGTCGACAAGGATTTTAGGTGGATAAAATTTACCGCACCCTATAAAGATCCTCTTTTTACCGTAATCGAAATATCAACAGAAGGTTACATCAAAATGTCAGGAAAATATTCGTCTTATGTCGGTCCATCACCCTGGGAGATCGGATATCCTGAACATTTAAAACAGTTTGTCAAGCCAGAAATCAGGGAGAGGTTAATGGAATTTTAAGCGTACAAATGTATTACCGATGCCCTGGTATGTTTACAAAAGCTGGAATATTCACTTAAGTTTTTACGCTTTGGAACATTCCTCCTTTTTAGAATTATCGTCAGCATTTAAGCTCAATAGAAGTGCTATTTACTCACTTATCTCGTCCATAATCACATTCATAACGCAACTCAGCAAACCCGGAACCCATTTGTCTTACGGAAATAAGCCTGAATGGTGGTGAGGTCACGCGACGAGGAAAAAGTTGCTTGCCTTTTCCCAGTGTTACCGATCCGACCTGAACAATAATCTCATTCAACAATCCGGCATCATAGAACTGCCCGGCCAGATCCCCACCCCCTACAATCCAGATATTTTTCGAACCGGCAGCAGCTTTCATCTGTTCATACACCGGCCGGATATCTCCCTGTACCATGTGGATATTCCTGCCCTCTTCAAGAGGTAGTGATCTGCTTGAAAAAACCCACGTTGGTTGAGTATAAGGCCATGGTGAGCCAACAGAAGAAATTACTTCATCTTTATGGCGGAGCATCCACTCATAAGTGGCAGACCCCATAGCCAGAGCTCCGACCTCTGCGATAAATGATGGATAACTCGTCTCATTCACATCTCCTAATGTGAATAACCAATCCAAAGAATCATCTTCAGTTGCTATAAAACCGTCGAGACTGGTGGCGGTGTAATACTGAGTCTTCATATGTGTGCTTCTTATTATTTTGGTTTTCTCAATTGTCCTGCAAGGTGAACAATTCATAAGTTTAACGTGGTTCGATAACGTGAACCAAAAAAACCTTCCTAAACGTCACTCAGAGCCCTTTTCTTGGGATGGGCGTAGGAAAAAGGGCGTGAGAGTCTCGCTATTACGAGATTCCTCCGGTTTCTCTACCCGCAAATCCACCCTGAAACCTCTGAATGACGGTTTTTGTAAGTTTCTTTTGTCGAACTAAGGTTAAGTTTAGATAAAAAAACTTTTTTCTCAAATTCCTTTGATCCGGCATTTACGAAAGAATTAATCTAATGAAGCAGGGAATAGCCTATTAGCAACTTTATTCCTGATAAACACTCTCCAATTATATTCTAATCTTAAATTTTATCGTCTTAACTGATATCGACAGGAAACTCGACATGAAAAGTCGCCCCCTGGTTAACGACACTTTCGCACCAGATCTTCCCTCCCATGGCATCTACATAGCGCTTTACGATGGCTAGTCCCAGACCAGTTGATTTTTCACCCGCCGTAGGTTTGGCGGACAGCTTTTGGAATTTGTTAAACAACATCTTCTGATCTGATTCATTGATACCCGGTCCGCTATCTTTTACTTCAATTTTAATTTCTTTTTCATTGTAATAGACTGCTATATTTACTTCTCCCCTGATAGGTGAAAATTTAATCGCATTGGAAAGCAGGTTTTCAAGTATTTGGAAAAAGAAGTTTTTATCAAGATTTACCAACCCTTCATCGACATTAGATATTTTTTGCAAGCTGATTTTCTTTTCTTCAGAAGTGGGTAAAAACGAATCAAATACCTGGTTGATCTGGTCGATTGCATCAAATTGTTCAATCTTTAATTCAATTTTCTTCGCATCAATTGCGCTGATATCCAGTATTCTGGTGATCATGTGATTCAGTCGATCGGTTGCGTCAATCATTTTTTCCGAAAAATCAGTCACTTTTTCATTTTTTGTTTCCATTAGAATCAGCTGAGCAAGTCCCTTCATTTGATTCAACGGACTACGCAGGTCATGGGAAACGACATTGATCAGATCATCTTTTTCCTGGTTGAGATTCGTGAGTTCCACGTTTTTATTTCTCAGTTCATTCCTTTGTTGTTCCAGCTCTTGCGTCCTTTCTTCCACTTTTTGCTCCATGCTGTCATACAGCATCGCATTTTCCAGAGAAACAGCCATTTGTCCGGAGAGAAGCTTCAATATTTCGACCCGCCTGACATTGAACACCCCGGTTGTGAGGTTGTTTTCCAGATGAATAAAACCCGTAATCTTTTTCTTGTTAACAATTGGAAAACACAGCATCGACCGGCAATCATGAGTTTTCACATAGTCATCATCTAAAAAGCGGTCATCACTCTGTGCATCTTCAATGATTAAGGTTTTTCCTGTTCTCTTCACAAATTGGATGATCCTTTCAGAGTAAAGCTGTCCATTTTTAGTCTCTTCACTCGCTGGTACGGTAATTTGCCCATTCTCATCAATAACGGCCTGTACCTGCATCCGATCACCGACATTCAAAATAAACACTCCACTTTGTGCACCGGCATTTTGAGTGACTATTTTCAGCAGTTGGTGGGTTAGCTTTTTTAGTTTGATCTCGCTGGAAATAGCTGACGAAGCCTTAATAATGGTCGATACATCAACCATGGAAAGATCCCCGCTCAATTCATTGTAAGTAGTCGATACAATTGTTCCATTTGCAGAAAGCTTCTCCTGCGGTCCGGCGTAACTTTCAAGCTTTTTCAGCTTGATAGCAACTCCCCATTTTTTATAAGCAGAATAAGCTTTCGTTAAGTGCTCTGCCTTTTTATTCACATTTCCAATGAGCCCATAAAATTTACCTGTCAGTTCACTCGCAACAGCCAGATCATTGGTATATTGATTTTTGATCGCCTCGGCAATGCTATCTTCAAAAAGGGATTGCGCTTTTTCCTGATCTCTCTTAAAAATGTGGTTGATTCCAGCTTCTACAATCAAATATTTATGGCTGTAGTTCATCGGCGCATCCTTCTTCCATTTTTTCAGTTTCCTTTGATTGTCAGCAATTCTTTTAACCCATTTTCTTCGCAATGCAGTTGATTCCGAATTTTGACACAACGCCAATCCAATCAGGGAATCATAAAATACATGATGCGGAATGAACGGCGTACTCATTGCTACATCCAGCTCTTTCAATTTTTCACTATGTGTAAACGCATCTTCAAAATTCTCACATAAATAATGATGGCTCATTTTAAGAAAATGGAAATGAAAAAGGGCTGTTTTGTCATTTCTCCTTTCCTGTTGGTCTTTGTTTTCCAGGAAAGCTTGCTCATCGAAATATTCACCGGTTAGCTCTGCAGGATTTTCCGGATTTGATGATAAATTGACAACTGCCTGGATATCGATCGAACTATATAATTCATAAGATTTTTGATTAAGCTGACTTATTTTGCGATGAAATTCCTTCATTCTGGTCAGCAACGTAGGCAGTGACTCTCCCAATAAAAAGGAGTGATAAGAATGGACAAATATGGAACCGGCAGCAAATTCCTGATCACCAGACTCTAAACCATCATGGTATGACTCAAGAAGCAAAGGCAATGATTGATTGAGGTGATCCTTCCAGTGATTGATGAATGTGGTGAAAATAAGTTTTGTTTTGGATTTTGCCTGGCTTGTTTCGGGAAAAGATTCCAGCATCTTGAGCGATTCAGTCCCGTAAAAATACCCTTCATCCATTTTTCCCGCTATCCCACAGAGTAAAATACCATATGCCGCATAAGTAGATATCAGATCCGTTGAGGAGCCATACTTCAACGATAGCCGAAGCATTTTCATGATCACAAGAGGGAACAATTCCGGAGTAACATGATATGCAGCCGAGGCAAAACTAAGGATAATCTCGAGGATTGCCAGTGCCTTGCGGTCTTCAATTGGAGGAAGATTTTTAAAATGGCTGGCTTTTTTCCTACCGATTACAAACCTCGTTTTCAGGTAGCTGACAACTATCTGAAACTTTGTAGGATGTGCGGGGAAATGAACGTTAAAATTCTTCAAGACCTCAATTCCCAGATTCGTAGCTTCCTGGTAGCGGTTTCTGGCAATCAGGGAATAGATCGTAACTCGGTAAGCTTCCAGCTTTTCGAAAACTGAATCTGTATGTTTAAATACCTGGATCCCAAGATTTTCCATTTTGTCATAATCACCAACCAGGTAAGCGCATTCCATTGCACCAATGAGCAATTGCAAAGTCAATTCCCTGTCATGGACTGTTTTGGAAGGTAACAGAAGTTCGATCGACCTTTCGTAAAGGGAAAGGGCATTTTGATAAGCTGAAGAAGATTTCGCCTTGATGGCCGCTTTGTAATTGAGAATAATTAATTCGCTTTTTAATTCAGAAGAAATCTTTCCATCAGCGCCATTGTTCAGATGAAACACAACGTCAAATATCTGATCCATCAATTTTTCCGGGTCAATATTCTTCAGCATCTGCTCGCCTATCTTCAGATGCAAATCGGCCCTTAGCTCCTCGGGAACCATCGCATAAGCAGCCTGCCTGATCCTGTCATGGGCAAATTTATAGCGTGGATTTTTGTTTACCTCACTACCATCAATCCTGCTTTGCAAACGCATATAATCAGGATTTTCATCCAATAATGAGACATATTGATCTTTTACGAGATGATATAGGTATTCCTCCACCACGTGTCTTGATTTACTACTTATAAAGCAAAGTGTCTCCAGGTCAAATGTATCACCGATACATGCTCCTAACATCAATACTTCTTTTTCATCTTCATCGAGCTTTTCAATCTTACGAATCATGAATTCCACCACATTGTCAGTAAAATTCATTTTCTCCATACCATTCAAATCAACTTTCCAGCTACTACCGCCACCCTCCCGCTGAAAAAATATCAGCTTGTTTTCATGAATGGCCTGAAGGAATTGATTGACAAAGAAGGGATTACCTGCCGTTTTATCATATACTATTCTGGCAAGCATTGTTCCCTGATCTTTCTCCAATAGTAAAGTTTCACAGATCAGCTCCTGTACGTGCTTCAGGGAAAGCTCATGAAGATTTATTTTGTTAATCTCAACAACGCTTTTAAGCTCATTGATTACAAGCGCCGTAGGATGGGTATCATCTACTTCATTATCCCTGTAGGCGCCAATGAAATAAAAATTATCGATCTCTTCATCACTGATAATCTTTTTCAGCAAATGAAGGGATGAGCTGTTTGCCCACTGCAGGTCATCGACAAATAAAATAAGGGGATGATCACCGGTGGCAATAGCTTTAATGAATTTTAGAAAAGTATAGTCAAATCGATTTTGAGCTTCGTTGATGCCGAGCTTATCCAGCGGTTTTTGTTCACCAATTATCAGCTCAAGATTTGGGATGAGATCTGTGAGAAGCTTTCCTTCCGAACCTAATGCTACTTTTAATGTATCCTTCCAATATTTCAACCTTTCTTCACTTTCTGATAGCATGAGGTTGACCAGGTAAGTAAGCGCCTGGACCAGGGCATGGTACGGTATATCTTTTTGAAATTGCTCAAATTTTCCATGAATAAAATAGCCCTTCTTTTGTGTTAGTGGCTTGTAAACTTCATAGATCAGGGAAGTTTTGCCCGTTCCGGAATAACCGGTGATAAGAGAGATTTCTTTGCTCTTCCCCAGCTTGTCAATGGAGTCCAGTAAAGTTGCAACCTCTTTATCCCTTCCATATAACTTTGAAGGGGTCAAAAACTTCTCTGAATGATCCTTTTGAGCAATTTTAAATTCCTGAATGTTTACTTTTAGTTCTGTCTGACTGTAGCAATCCACCATATCAGACAGCACTCCCCCTGCTGTTTGATATCTGCCTTCCATATTTTTTGAAAGCAGCTTCATAACGATCTCAGAAATTACCGGAGGCGTTTCCGGGTTCGCCTCCTCCAAAGGTGTGGGTTTTACAGCCAGATGAGCATGGACGAGCTCCATAGGATCTTGTGTGGTGAATGGAAGCTTTCCTGAAAACAGCTCGTATAAAACCACACCCAGAGAGTACAAATCCGACCGCTGGTCTACCACATGGTTGACCCGTCCGGTTTGCTCAGGAGAAATATAGGCTAACGTTCCCGCTACATAATTGGAAACATTTTGCACATCTGTCTTGGTATTCAGTTTCGTAGCCAGACCGAAATCAATCAAATTAACTTCCTGGTTATGATTAACCAGAATGTTGTGGGAGTTTACATCCTTATGAATAATATCCTGCTGATGAACTTTTTCAATGATCTTGCAAATGGAAATGGCAACCTGAAGTCGCTCGACGAAAGGCGGTGCAACCTGCTGTATATAGTCTTTCAGGGTAAAACCTTCGACATAATCAAGTATGACAGCCGGGCTGCCTTTAACTGTTGTCTGTCCATAGGATTTTCTTACCCCTTTTATTTCAATCTCCCTTAATAATTCATATTCATTTAAGATCTGGGTGGTATAGGGATAAAAATTTCTTTCCTCCCGGATTACCTTTAATAAAACCGGACCGTTAAACTCACTCTCTTCCTGATAATATATGAGTGAATTCCGACCTTCAGCTATTTTTCTGGCCTCTTTCTCTTCCAAATGAATCACATCATTCATCATAAAATAATTTACGGGGCTATGGAATAGGCCAGCATCGCGCTACCCCAAATCCACAGTCCTTCCAATATTCCCAAACCAATTGCCAGGAAATAATTTCCCCTTTTCACCGTCATGTAAATACAAGTCGGCAGCAAAAGCGAAACCAGCGCCTCACAGATAATGATGTAGTAAGGTGCATTCCAAATCATCGAAACATTTACATACCACCACCATCCGGCATCCCTGGCAAAATTTTCATAAAATGGAATGTACATTCCACCGGCGATTGCCATTGCTATCGAAGCAATGAAAATGCCTTTCCATCGAATCAGCAATAAACTGTAATATCCCAGCTGAACAAATACGTTCGCCCAGGCAAATGGCATATACAGCGGCGAACTAATCACCATAGGCTCATTTCCCGGGTAAATTAAGGCGTTGATGGTTGCTACAGAATAGTGATCGGCTATTAGTTCCAATATCCCTCCGGTAAGCCCGAATGCTAGGAGTAAAAAGATTAACCGGCTATTGGCTATTATGGCGTAGACTATGAATACAAAAAAGCACAAATAGGTAATTATTGATGCGGAAATTGGTCCGGCTTTTAATATAGAACTACCCAAAGACCAGATCATCATCATGACCTGGGTACCAACTATTAACCAGGTAGTGTTTTTACTTATGCCCCAATTAGTCGATTGATCTTCCATAGCTAAAAAGTTAATTTCTATCTTGTTTTTGTTGCCACGCGATCCTGTTCCCCCAAATATTGGGCGTCAGGAAAAATTTGTTTTGCCATTCTTCCGCAATATTCCAGTCCTTGCAAAGGGAAGGTGGAATAAAGAAGTGAATGTTTTTGCCACCGTTGTAATGTTTTAAATATCCATGCAAAAGAAGCTTGTTAAAAAGCCCTGAAGCTGCCTGAATAATTTGCGAATGGTCTTGTAAGTGGCTGATCTTTTTGGACAGGAATTTACTGATGGCCATCACCACCATTTCTTTAACCCCTGATCTTTCCGTTACCCCAATTGTTGAGGCAAGATCAATACCGGTTGCCGCTGACATATCCTTGAAAAAGAACCACATCATGTATTCGGAGACGCCATTAAATACCGTTCCGGGCATAATGGTATCAATAAACGTGATGCACGACCGCGTAAGCTCTTCCCCTTCAAGTGATTGAGCGGATTGGTGCCGCAGGATCTTTACAGCGAGTTCCCAATTATCTTTCTCTGTTTCGGGAAGCAATGCGGGATCTATTCCCATCAAATATCCGATTATCCTCCAGCAGTGTAAATAAGCTTCCCGCTGATCATTTGTCAGCTCTACATTCAAATTCTTGAGGCCATTGAGAATGATGGGGCCAAATGACATCAATGTCCCGGCGAGGTCCTCCTGGTTGATCGGCTCCCCAAGGACATCAACATCCCAGCCATGGGGGTTAAACTTTTCATGCTTTAGGAAGTAACGAATGGAAGCATGAATTAACCTGACTTTTTGCAACGTAATGATTCCACTTCCCCCGGGTGCCAGCCCTCCCGGAGACATGGCATTCACCACCATTTGAGCGGTCTCCATCAACCTTCTCGTCAGCGGATCCATATTACCTTTCCTGTCTGATAGTCGGCCGGTCATATAGAGGACCTTGGCTCCCTTATGACAAGTATAACACATCGGTAAAGACAGCACATTTAGCAACATAAAAATCTCCGGTCCGAAAAGGCTAAATACCATTTCCCCGGTTTTTACTTTATCGGTATTGGCCCAGGACGGAAGAACGCTTGTGCAATTAAAATAGCGAGTGATGGTTTGAAAAACCTCCTCCGGAAGGTCCCGGAACATTTCCGGGTGATAGCTTTCGTTTGTTACCAGTTTTAAGAAAACATCATTTACTTTTTCTTCATTTCCCGAAGTGATTATTTGAGTTATTACCTCATCTGCGATGGGGTCACTGTGTTTTCGCTTTTCTTCTAAAAAATCGTTGGTAATAACTTCAAGGCTAAAAGAGTTAGCATGAGAGGTAGTCATTCAATTAAAAAATTGTGTTTCAGTTAAGAGTGTGCTTCCGTAATCTATGCAATATTACATTTTCTTGTGTTAAAAACAGGGAGTTTTGTTAGAAAAAATAGTCTCAATACCCTAAAGAAAGTCAAAAGTCACCGGATTCGCTTGATTAAACACATTTCTATTATCTTAGGCAAAGCATAAGGACTTACTATGAGCATCTCACGAAAAAAATTCATTAAGATAACAGCTGGCACAACGGCTGCCGGATTGTTTTCACCTCTCTCTTATGGGAATGGATTGAAAGGAAAGAATCCAGATGAATTGCCAAACATGACTGCTGATGCAAAGCCCATTTCTAAGGAGGAAAGAGGAAAAAGAATTACAAAAGCTCAACAACTCCTGGCTGAAAATCAACTGGAAGCGCTGATCCTCGATTGTGGATCCTCCCTCTTGTACTTTACCGGCATTTCCTGGTGGCCAAGCGAGCGACCCATGCTTGCCATCATTCCTGTCAATGGTGAAATCAGCTATGTCTGTCCCGCTTTTGAAGAAGGCCGGCTGAAGGAAATGATCACCATCGGAAACAAGATTTATACCTGGGAAGAAGATGAAAGCCCCTATGAACGAGTATTAGAAGCTTTGGAAAGTGCAGGCATTCGATCTGGCAAAATTGCCATGGAAGAAAGCCTTCGTTTTTTCATCCTTGACGGAATACGTAAAGCTGCTCCGGATTTTGAATATGTGGGTGATCCGGTCACGAAATCTTGCCGGCTCATTAAATCCGATGCTGAAATCGCGCTCATGCAAAAAGCCACAAATATTACGATGGAAGCAATCAAAACCGGTATCAGCCAGCTTCGGGAAGGCATGAGTCAACATGATGTCTCAGGTATCATCGCCAGTGCCCATGGTCGAATGGGTGCCGTGCATGATTTTGCACTCGTTTGTTTCGCGCAAGCCTCTGCCTCTCCGCATGGCAGCATCCTTCCCCAGGAATTGAAAAAGGGCGATATCGTCTTATTTGACTGTGGTTGTCGGGTGCATGGATATTCATCGGACGTCAGCCGTACCATCGTCTTTGGCGCCAAACCGACCAAAAGGCAATTGGAGATTTGGAACCTGGAGAAAAAAGCCCAGGCAGCTGGATTTGCTGCTGTCAAATTAGGAGCCACCTGTGAAAGCGTAGATGCTGCCTCCAGAAAAGTGATCACCGATGCCGGATTCGGCCCAGGCTATCAATTGCCAGGTCTGCCTCATCGCACCGGACACGGCATTGGCATGGATGGCCATGAATGGGGATACATTGTCAAAGGAAACAAGCAGGAACTGCAACCAGGCATGTGCTTCAGCATTGAGCCAACCATCGCCATTCCCGGCGAATTCGGTGTGCGACTGGAAGATTGTGTGTACATGACGGAAGAGGGTCCTAAATGGTTTTCACAGCCTAGCCCTGATATTGAGAGGCCTTTTGGTTAGAGATGGATAAGAAAGATTGTAATCTTACTTTTGAATAATTTATCAAGCATCCATGCATTGTAACTATTATGTTTATAAAGTTGCTATTGAAGCAAAATTGCTGTATATTTAAAGCAAATCTGTTTGAATGACAATAAAAAACAAAGAAACATCACGTAATACCAGAAGGTATAAGCCCACAAAAAGTATAAAAAGAGCAAAGGTAAGAAAATCAAAAAGCCCTAAGTGGCGCATTATAGTTGACAATGGAGAATATGTTTGGGCTACTAGAATGGATAGGGTGAAAATTATTAGGGAAGGGCTTCCTTATGAATCTTTTGAAATAATAAGTAAAAGAGCTGATTTACCTGTAAAACAGGTATTAAACCTATTTGGCATTCCTCAAACTACTTATAACAAGAAAAAAAGAGATAAAGATTTACTTGGCGGAAGAGATAGCGAATTGGTTCTTGTCCTGACTGAGTTACTGGATTTTGGATTAGAAGTATTTAACAATGAAGCGGAAAAGTTTCAACGTTGGTTAAAAAAACCAAATATCTCATTAGGTGGTGCAACTCCAAATAGTCTTTTTGATTCGTTAACAGGTATTCAGGAAGTCAGAAATAGCCTCAACAGAATGGAATATGGGAATTTGGCCTGATGAGGGTTTATAGAATTGAAAGAGAAAAATATCTGGACACCACATTGAATGGCATAGGTGCTGCTCTTACTGAAGGATATCGCTGGAATAGTCTTAACACTTATTTGGTTTACACTGCAGAATCCCGGGCACTTGCAACTTTAGAAGTATCTGCTCATTTAGATCTGAGTGAAGATTTACCAACTGACAGGTATTATGTGGAAATAGATATTCCTGATGAAATTGAAATTTTTGAATTAAGAATTGAAGATCTGCCAAAAAACTGGAATGCTAAACCTCCAATTCTTGAAACACAATACATAGGTGATGATTTTGTCAAAGAGAATAGAGCGGCAGTCTTAAAAGTACCAAGCTGTATTATTCCAGTCGAATTCAACTATCTAATCAATCCTAATCATCCAAGCACAAGAAAAATCACTATAATTTCAAAAATGCCACTAGTTTTCGATCAAAGATTTAAACAAGCAAAGCAAAAATAGTTTGATGTTTTTGTACAAGAGCTAATATTGCATAACTAATATAGCTAAAGACATCACAGCTAAAATGTCTAAGGCCAACCCATTCATATTTTTATGCAAATATGAAACAATTTAACAACTTCTTAATTCTATTAATAATCATCAATTCGGGTGCTTTTGCACAAAACTCAAAAAGAACAACCAAAAAACTCTACAATCCATCAGATGATGCCCAAGTCATGATCGACCAGGCGGTGCAACAAGCTGCCAGTACAGGCAAGCATGTATTTCTGCAAATCGGCGGTAACTGGTGCAAGTGGTGCATCCTATTTGACAACAAGGTACAATCCAATGACACCCTACGAACAGTGATGGAAGAAAACTATGTCGTTTATCATGTCAATTACAGCAAAGAAAACCGGAACGAGGAGGTACTGGCGTCATTGGATTATCCGCAACGTTTTGGATTTCCCGTATTCGTGATTTTAGACAGCCATGGAAATCGCATTCATACCCAAAACAGTGTTTACCTGGAGGAAGGAGAAGGACATAGTGCCAAAAAGATACTCGGATTTTTAAACGACTGGTCACCGGGAGCTTTGGATCCTGAAAATTATATAAAGAAATGATGGTGCTTCACTTAAAGAATATACCTCTCTTTAAAAATTAATCAGAATCAGTGAACGTACTTTCAAAAATGTCCACTATTCTTTAACCCTCATCACAATTAACTCTTAGCACTGAGACAAATTGAAATTTATGTTTCAAATCTAGTGTTGTGTCAAGTATGGTCTTACGTATTTGCAAAAAGTCGAATTTTTTTAAAAACACACCCCCTTCGCCCCTCTCGAGAGGGGAATATAGGTTAACTTTTTGCAAACCTAAGCGTCATTGTATGCTTGACACTACACTAGTCTGCATTACATATTCCCCGTAACCCGATTGTATTCTGCAAGGGCGGTGAAGTAATTTAATCGCGATTCGAGGACGGAATTATAGGCTGACAACCAACTGAACTGAGCGTCCAGCAATTCAATAATAGGCGACAGCCCTTCCAGGTACCTGTCTTCGATCAATTCCACATTTTCCCTGGCCTTTTCCAACGAGGCTTCGGTTAAGGTTATTCTGGCAATGGATTCATCTAACTGGTAATAGGCAGTGGAGACTTCCAGGGATATCTGGTCCTGCAAATCCTCCAGTTCCAAAAGGGATGATTCATAGTTGAATTGTTGAACATTTACTTCGTGATGTCTTTTTCCCCATTGGATTAATGGCATAGAAATACTTGCGAATGCGGCCGTGTTGAAAATAGGATCCGGATCCAACAGATCGGTATTGGGTGCACCCCAAACAGGTTTAACGTTTAATGATATCTGTGGAGAGTAATTAGACTTTACAAGACTGATGTTGTTCTCACTGATACTGACCATATCTTTTTTAATGGATACTTCCGGCCGTTCAATCATCACCTGGTCCATTGTTTCCATCGTTGGCAATGAATAATCATTGTAAATCGCATCACTTTCGACCGTTATCTCCTGATTTATTTCATATCCAACAATCCTGTTTAATTCCATCAGGCTTATTTGATGGATTGTCCGGCTTTTATGAATTAATAGTTCAGCTTCATTCTGTTTTACTTCTGTCATCAGTAGATCATTTCTAGGTACCAGTCCGGTTTCAACTTTATCACTGACTACTTGTACCAATTCATCCAACAGGTCTTTGTATTGAATGGTCACATTGTGTACTTCCTTTGACCAGGTTGCTTTCCAATAAGCAAGTTCTGTTTGGAAAAGCAATGCATCTGTTGTGAGTGCCAGGTTGTTGCCTGCAATGCTTTCTTCAATTTTGGCATTCTCCGAATTTAACTGAACCCGACCACCTGAGTACAGGTTTTGTGAAAACAACACACCAACATCGTACAGATGCTCGGTACCGGTAAACTTTTCACCTTCAAGATCGATCGACATAGGATCCGCCAGGTATTTGTAACCAGCATCTGCAGAGATCGACGGATAAAGATCACGAGTCTTGGCTTTAGCATTTGCTTGCGAGCTTTTTACCTGGTTATCAGCGATCTTAACCTTTGCATTGTTTTCAACGGCTAATTGTCGGCACATTTCAAGGGACAATGTTTCTTGTCCATGGACTTCCAGATTAAGAAGGTACAATAGGGCTAATGTTAAAATTCTGTATTTCATAATACAATGATTAGAGACTTTGATATTTGGAGAAATTACTTTTCTGGTGATTTAATTTTATAAAAAACGGCATATAAAGCAGGAACTACGATAACCGTTAAAAGCGTGGCTGCAAAAAGCCCTCCCATGATGGACGCAGCCATACCACCAAACATGGGGTCAGGTAAAAGCGGGGCCATTCCCAGAATGGTTGTTCCTGCCGCCATGGATACCGGCATGACACGCGACCTTGTTGCTATTTTGATGGCATCGTATTGGGATTTGCCATCAGCTAGCTCCAGGTTGACCTGGTCGATGAGTACAATGGCATTTTTGATGACCATACCAATCAATCCCAAAACACCCAGGATAGCAAAAAATCCAAAAGGCGCTCCTGTTATCAGCAAGGCAAGTGTAATCCCAATGATCATGAATGGAACAGTGAGCATGATCAGGATGGGCTTTTTAAAGCTGTTGAAAAGGACAGTTAATATCATCAAAATAATGAACACCATGATGGGCATTTTCGCTGCTATTGCTCCCTGTGTTCGCATTTGTGTTCGATACATCCCGTCATACATCATGGAATAACCATCTGGTAACTCTATTTGCTCCATCAATGGGAAAAGTTTGGCTTCCAGTTCCGGTGATTCCACACCGGAAATAGGATCGCATTGTGCGGAGAGCCCTCTTTGCCGGTCAAATCGCTTTATTACAAAATTTCTCCAGTCAAAATCCTGCCGCTCTGTTACCTGATTCAGCAGTACGGCGCTTCCTGAATTAGAAAACACAGGTATATTTCCCATGTTGGATAGATTGATCTGACCGAAATTTTCGTCCTTCATTAAAATCGTAATGCTCTTGTCCCCTTCGCGATAGTCACCAATCGGCACACCATTGGTGATGGTCCGCATGGAAAAGGCCATACTTTCTTTGGATACACTCAACAATTGACCCCTGTTTTGTGAAAAGATTGGTTCCCACACGGGAATTTTATCTCCCCAGCTATCCCTTACGTTCTGAGCCAATGGTTCACTTCGCATTATTTCTTTTGCCTGTTCTGCGAGGCCTCTCAACACATCTGCATCGGGCCCTTTAAACATTACTTCAATGTCAGCGTCTGGTAGGGGCGATACCTTAAAGCTCTGAAGTACGGGTAAAGCTCCTGGTAAATTCTCATTGATAAATTTCCCAAGAGCAACTTGAACGATTGGTGCATCGTCGGGATCGTGGGTTTCAACTAAAATATTCGCAAAATGAGGTAGTGGTCCGAAGCTCGTGGAAGCGAGATAATATCGCAGCGGAGAAGCTCCAAGTGTGACTGAGACCTGTTTGACATCTTCGCGGGCAAGAAGAAAATCTTCGATAATTTCAATGTCTGCTTCGGTTTTATGGATGTTGGTTCCTGCCCGCAACCAATAATCTACCTTAAAATAGGGTTTATTAATCGCAGGGAAAAAGCTTCTTTTTGTTTGGCTGAATGCAACAAGAGATAGAATGAAGATTCCGACAACGATACCGATGGTCATAAAAGGACGTGCGAGAATCCCGGTGATAAATTTTTCAAACCAATTGTAAAACTTGTTGTCATATGGATCCTTTCCCTGCTCTGGTTTGACATTAAGGAGAAATTCCCCATATACAGTCGTTTGGGAAAGTGCAAAAATCCAGCTGAGAATCAAAGAAATAGCTAATACAATGAATAAAGGTTTAATTACCTCTGCTGCATTGGCTCCAGCCAGGTATAAGGGAAGAAAAGAAGAGATTGCAATGATAGTGGCGCCAAGCAAACCCCATTGCGGAACAGTAGCTCCATTTATCAACGCTTCCCGTTTGGGCACACCTCTTTTCATAGAAATCATTGCATTGTCCGTCACAACGATGGCATTGTCAACTAATATCCCCATGGCAATGATAAATGCGGCTAAAGACGTTCTGTGGAGACTCTCGTTAATGAAAATCATAACCATCAACGTACCAAGAATACTGAACAAAAGACTCGAACCTATCAAAACACCAGCACGTACACCCATGGTCAGCATCAGGAGTATAACTACAATTACGATCGAAATGATCAGGTTAAGGACAAAGTTGGCATTAGCCTCATCGGCAATCTGGTCTTCGAAATAAATGCCTTCTATTTCAATGCCGATGGGTATTTGTTCTTTTATTTTCTTGAGCTGTTGCTGGACTAATTCACCTACTGCCACAACATTGGCATCGATCGGAGTGGAAATACCCATACCAATGGCCGGTTTACCATTAAAACGCATTTTCGTAATGGGCGGATCGAGGTAGCCTTTCGATATTTGGGCAATATCCCCTAACCGGAACTGCCGGTTTTGAGAGCTGTTGATAATCACATTCTGGATATCTTCCACACTTCTGAAATCGCCTTCTGCCTTGATCTTCAGTTGCAAATTGCCCGCCCTCAGGTCTCCTGTATTGATTAAAACGTTTTGTGATTGGAGCGCGGTTGCTATTTCTGTGGGTGGCAATCCCAGGTTGGATAAACGCTCCTGGGAGATCATAATGTTAACTACTTCCGTCTGTTCACCAAATAGGGAAACCTTAGAGACGCCCGATATCGGCACAAGCATTTTCTTAATGTAATTCGAGTAGTCCCGAAGTTCGGAGTAGGAGTACCCTTCTTCCGCTACAACAGCAAAATAAAGTCCATAAACATCTCCAAAATCATCATTGATATCGATGGAAGAAGCTCCGGGAGGAAGTTTCGCCTCTGCTGCTTTAACTTTGCGTCTCAATTCATCCCACAGCTGGGGCATATCGTCATTTTTATAGTATTCGTACATATTCACGAATATCTTTGACATTCCATAATAAGATTCTGATCTTAGGAATTCGACACCGCGTGCTCCCTGCACCTCACGTTCAATCACTTCGGTTATCAATTCTTCTACTTCTGCTGGTGTCGCACCGGGATATCGGGTGGACAAAACAGCAATTTTTATAACAAAGGGGGCATCTTCTTTTTTTCCAAGGATATTGTATCCTACAATTCCGAGGACAAAGACAAAGATCAATGCCATGTGGACAACGTATTTGTTATCCAATGAATATTTTGCAATGTTCATATCAGATTAATTCTGTGCAGTTGAAAGAAATTTTACCTTTTGATTTTCGGTAAGGAGGTTCCCACCCATCGTTACGACGGTTTCACCCTGGGAAACCCCTGATGAAATCACGATCATATCCTGTTCGGCGAGAGGACCTATTTTGATTGGTCTTTTTTGAACTACCATGGAGTCAGGTTGAACTACCCATACGTATTTGTCATCATTATCTGCTTCTTCAAATACGGCTGTCAGAGGTAAAACAATGTTATCTTCAGCGCTGACGGTTTCCGTTTCAGAAGATTTCAAAACGACCTGGACGTTACAGCTCATTCCCGGTGTAATCTTGTACGGACTGTCAGCGGTATTTTTATGTCGAAGCACAATGGTTACAGGAATACCGGCACTTCCAACTGATCTTTTTTCCACTTCCTTCATATCCGCCTCAAACTGCTTATCGGGATAGACATCAAATGTCACCAAAAAATAGTCGTAATTCCGGTATTGCGTAGCAAGCATATCCGGAACAGAAAATTTTACTTCAAGGGCTGAAAGGTCAAGTAATGTAACTATCGTCTGGCCAACCGACACCCGTTCATTGTTTTCAACCATTTTCTGATCGATATATCCATCGAATGGAGCTACCAAACGCGTGTCGGCCAGTGCATTTTGCGCTGCTTCATATGCAGATTTTGCTTCCAGGTAAGCTGCAAGTTTCTGGTCATATTCGTTTTGTGAAACTGCATTTCTCGATAAGAGGGTCTCGAACCGTTCCTTTTCTGAGCGAGCCTGGATAAACCTTCCTTCTTTCGCCGACAGGTCAACCCTGAAATCCCGGGAATCAATTTCTGCCAACAATTGGCCCTTATTTACCCGCTGTCCCTGGACAACATTCAGTCTGACGAGAGGCCCTGAAACCCTAAAGGCCATTTCGACGGTTTGTACTTCCTGGGAAACACCTGGGAATTTCGCTCCTGAAAGTTGTTTCATGGAAGTGATGGTTTGTGTTCTTACAGGACGAACCAATGGTTCTTCCTGTGTCTCCTTTTTACATCCGGCCAATAAAAAGCCAAATATCAAGCTGTATAAAAATAGGTGTTTCATAGTGGTACATTTTAATTTCATTTGAATTGCCGGGATAAATTGTCATTCAAATATGGTTCAATTATTTAATGAATTCGCGGAATTTATCAAAAAAAACAGCCTGAAGAAATAAATTAGCAGAACTATTCTTCAGACTGTTCAGGATTTTTAATTTTCTAATTTTAATACGGCATGAAAACCAACCCCAAATTCAATGACACATAGCTCTGGGTTGGCAAATCACCGGATTCCAAGGCAATATAGTACTTAGCCGTAGCTGCTAATCCAAACCCGGATGAAACCTCATAGATAACACCCAATTCCGGTCTGAGAGCAAAATGCCATGCTTCTTCTTCGATAGAGTAGGTTCCCATGTCAGTATTTCTCCGTGAATACATGGTTCCTATTCCTAATCCCGCAAAGGGATTTACTGTTTGATCTGGTGAAAAATAATAATCTGCTGCAAATAACATGGGTAACTGATTATTATATCTCCATTGCTTTCCAGTCAATGATAAGTTGTCCTTCGTATAGGTATCGTAATCACTTTCTTCATAAAAAACGTTCCATCCAACCTCAAGTCCTAATCCTACATTATCATTTATTTTATTTCTGTAATCAAAAACAAATCCGCGAAAGCTTGGACTTCCTATAAAATCACCCAGATCTCCAGTCCCAAACCCTATCGCATATTGAATATTGACAATGTTTCCCTGTGCAAATGTATTCAAGCATGCAAAGGAAAATATGATTATTAGAATTTTTTTCATCTTCAAAGTATTAATTGGTTTTTAAGTATGGTGATTGTGCAAAGACCTGATCTATGGCCCTTTCGATACGATCTGCATTATAGGTACCGGTTAATAAACCGCTTATCGCACCCGTCCATTGTGAAATGGGGGTTCCGGTAGCGCTCTCGGTATCCGGATCTATTAAGGTCATGACAAGTGTGCCTGTAGTATAAGAGGAAACATATACCGGAGGATAGTATCCCGGCCAGTAGCAGCAACCCCAGCCTGGGTAGTAGCCTCCCCACCACCATCCCCAGTAGTCGTACCACCAGAATACAGTTGTGGTCTCCCATGCAGCAGGGGCCAGTAACATATCAGGGTTTTCATCAATACCTACCCGTTGCCAGCCAAGGTCACTCATATTACTTTCTATCATATCCAGGATGGCATTTGCAGAAATGTCCGGAATGAATTCGGGTTCGTCCCCTTCCGTAATATTGCCGGTTATTTTAACAATTCTATCAGGCATGGCATATGTTGTTTGTGCCTGAAAGTCATAATCATCCTTAAAGTTTGTCAGGGCCACATCGAGCTCCTCTGTGTACTCAGGCCCACCTGGGTAACAACCTGTTAAAAGCACCCCAAGGATCAAGGTGGCAATTGTAAGTTTGTTTTTCATTTTAATCGATTTTATAATGTAATATTTACTTGATAGACTTGTTTTAAAGAATTGCACCAGCCAAAATCCATCCCACAAAACCACATGTACAATTAATTTTCGCCCGAAATTAATAAACGTTTATATTACAATTGTTAAGTGGCAAGACTTATTTGTTACAAAGTTTATTTAAAAGATGATATCTCTTTCTCGCTCAGATGATTACTTTTGATAGCCTCGAATATTCTATTCCGTCCTTTCTCGACAGATGATGAAAATTGAACTATATAATTCTAAAAATTTACCAATAAATAATTGTTTGAACAGATTGAATAATTTGCTGTGGAAAACAGGAGACTATATTTAATTACTATCCAGAAATACTGTTCGTCTTTGCTTATTTTAAGGTAAAATGAGGACCTATTGAAATATGATCAATTAATTGATGAAAACACGCTTAACATTTTGATATATTTACGGCATATAAACTGGTAACAAAAGCTGGATTGAAGTTTTTGTGTTTTGTTCAGGATCTATAATCTATTTTTGGCAACATGTCTTTTAACGAACAATCTATTCATTTAGGAAATTTAAGAAGGGTATTATTTTCAACCGGTTTTACTTTTCTGGTAGTATTTGCAATAATCATCCTTTTATCAGGAATGGCTTATAGCCAGGTATATTCCAATAAAGAGGTAGGGAAGAAAAATGAAGAGGTGATTGACAGCCTCAAACAAACCGCTTACCCATACATGCTTCCCATTTGGGGAAAAAAGGCAGCTGGTTTAGGCTTTGAACTCCCCTATTCAGCTGGTCTTGGGTTTAATTTTATCTGGCAAAAATCTGACCTGATCATTGATAACCTGCAGGTAGGTTTTAATAATGGGCCGCTTTACAACCTGGATGAGGTAGTGAGGTTTAATAATGCAACTTCCGAGTTAACTGGCTACAATTTTCGGCCAGATATCTGGTTATTCCCCTTTTTAAATGTGTATGGCGTCATCGCTAAGGGAAATCCATCCACTTCCGTGGACTTCGGGGTGTGGGTACCTGACTCAACCAATACCTGGAAGGAGGTCTTTTCAACCTCTTCGAAAGCTGAATTTGGATCTACTTCGATGGGCTTTGGCATGACGCCCACTATAGGTATTGGCGGTGGTTGGCTAGCCCTGGACATGAATTTCACATGGTCGGATATATCGGCACTTGAGAAACCCGCATTTGCTTTCATTTTCGGACCCAGAATGGGGAAATCTTTCAAATTGGGAAGACCCGATCAAACGATCACATTTTGGGTTGGAGGTTTTCGGTTGACCTTAAATTCCGGAACAGAAGGTGCCCTGCCTTTGGATGAATTGCTGGAGCTGGACGGACTTGAAGAAAAGGTCAATATGGGAATAGAACGTGTTGCTGATGCCCAGGGACAAGTTGATGCCTGGTGGAATAACCTGACACCACCTCAGCAAGCCAATCCCGTTAACAAAGCAAAATATGAAACAGCAAACAGAGCTCTTACTGCCGCTGGAAACGTGCTAAATTCGGCTGATGAGGCTTTACAAAATGCCGAAAACTCTTCCGTTCAGTATTCACTCGACAAACGCCCAAAAGACAAATGGAACTTTGTCATTGGCTCTCAATATCAGCTAAACAAACATTTTATGATACGGGCTGAATATGGTTTTTTAAGTAGCAGGACCCAATTTATTGGGATGTTGCAATACCGGTTTGGATTATAAATTATCGAATACACAAATAGAATTTGCATAGACAGAACTCATTTAATTAAAACTAACCATAAACACAATGAATAGAAATTTCATATTAATTATTGCTGGGTTGATAATGATGATCCAGCCAATATTTGCGCAGTCGACTGATGATTACCTGGAAGTTGCCAGGGATGTGCTCAATACTGAGAAAAAGGCAGTAGTTGCTGAAGCCATGCAATTAAGTGAATCAGAGAGCGGCCCATTCTGGGAATTATATAATGAGTATAACGCAGAATTGTATAAAATTCACACTACCAGGGTGAACATCATCATGGATTTTGCTGACAACTATGAATCATTGACGGATGATAAGGCAGAGGAGTTGCTGACGAGAATGGTGCATTATCAAAACAACTTACTTGGCCTGAATAAGACCTACATCAAAAAGTTTAAAAAAGTACTCCCTGCAGGAAAGGTTGCCCGATATTTTCAAATCGAAAATAAGGTTGAAGCCATGATAAATTATGATCTGGCTGAAGAAATACCACTGATTGAAACCAATTAAATTGAATACCCGCTATGAAAATTAAACGCATGACACAGCGTATCGGTGAAAATGTTTTCATGTTGTTTTTAGTTGTTATAGTCCTTTCAACCTGTACACAAAAAAGCAACGACACAAGCTTCAATTTACCTGCGACCAACCTCGAACTGATCAACGGATACGTTAAATCTGTTGAAACCATGGATTTTGAGATCATGAAACATTATCTGGATGATCGTTACATCGGTATTGGCCCATCAATTGGTGATTCGATCAATAAAACCCAGGCTATAGAAAACTGGAAGACTAATGTTCAAACCCTCTATGAAAGTATATCCTATAAAAAATCCAAAAGTATTGCTGTAACGGTTGATTCCGGTGAAAATGAGGGGGAATGGGTGTCAAACTGGGCTGAGCTGGAAATCACCTACAAAGACAACAAAGGTACCGTGACCATCATGGCCAACACCATTTACGAAATCAACAACCGTAAAATTGTCAAGAGCTATACTTTCTACAATGAAGCAGATGCTCTCAAACAGCTCGGATATGTTTTCATTAATCCCAACAATCTTTAAACACTATCACTATGAAAAATATAATATCACTATTGATTTTGTTCCTGCTTGGAACACCTGTTTTGTTAGCCCAGGAGTCAGGCACAACCTCAATTTCCAGCAGTTTAGGCCTCTACGTGTTTCCATCAAATGAACAAAGCAAGGATACCCAGGATAAGGATGAAGTAGCTTGTTACAAATGGGCCAAGGAACAAACGGGCATAGACCCAACCAATCCGCCACAAGTAGAAGTAAAAGAAGCCGACACTTCGCTTGATGGGTCAGCTGTTGTGGGATCCGCTAAGGGAGCAGCTGCCGGCGCAGCCATAGGCGCCATAGCCGGAGATGCTGGTGAAGGAGCTGCCATCGGCGCGGTAATAGGTGGACTGAGAGGACGCAGGGCAAGAAAAACCGGGGACAAAGTTGAACAGCAACAAAATATTCAGGCTGCCGAAGCTCAGGAAAAAGAGATGATGGATAACTTTAAAAAGGCTTTTACTGCTTGTATGGAAGGAAAAGGTTATACGGTTAAGTAACAACACTCCCAAACTTAAAAACATCAAATATCTCGAAAGCTGAAAAAATCAATGCCGTGAGCAAAAATAAAAAAAAGAAAAAGTCATCAGTGGAAAATCCAGAAAAGGGAAAGGATAAAATTTCCCGAGCCGATTATGAAAAGGAAATCGCAAGATTACAGGAAGAACTGGTACTCCTTCAGGATTGGATCAAATTTAAGGGATTGAGGGTAATTGTCATCTTTGAAGGAAGGGATGCCGCAGGAAAAGGTGGTGTGATCAAGCGAATTACGGAACGTGTAAGCCCACGGGTTTTCAGAGTTGTTGCCCTACCTGCCCCCAATGACAGGGAAAAAGAACAGTTGTATATTCAACGCTATCTGACACACTTCCCGGCATCTGGTGAAATGGTCATTTTTGACAGAAGCTGGTACAATCGTTTAGGCGTTGAACATGTCATGGGCTTTTGTACCAAACAGCAGTATGAAACTTTCTTGTCGGATTGCCCTCGGTTTGAATCGTATTTGACCAATAATGGGATCATTCTGATCAAATATTTCTTTAATGTAGGAATGGAGGAACAGGAACGACGGTTCCTCAAGCGAATCAATGACCCAGCCAGACATTGGAAGCTTAGCCCAATGGACCTGGAGTCGTACCGACGCTGGTGGGAGTATACAGAAGCTTACGATAAAATGATTTCAGCTACCCATACCGTAAATGCTCCATGGCACATTGTGGAAGCGGACAACAAGAGGAAGGCCAGGCTTAATTGTATCTCCCATTTGTTGAGTGCAATTCCTTATGAAAAAACACCATTTAAAAAACCTGAATTGCCAAAACGCACAAAACGAGGCAAAGGGGTAAGAGACACTCTGGAAATAGGAAATAAGGTAAAAGAGAGATATTAAAAACGGAACACCATTTTATGAATCTACTGCAAGCTATCTGGGTAGTAACAATCCTATTTCAATTTAATGCTTCACGACTTTTAAGTTGCTGTGAAATTAAAACCCGTTCCACAACATATGTATCAATCCAGCATCAGCATGATCCTTATATTCATTCCTGAACTCCTGCCCCTGACTTCAAAACGATCCAATGTGATAAATCGGTAGTTGACACCGACCTGGGCTCTGGGAGAAGGCCACCAATTAAAGCCGGCAGAAGTTGTCCGCATCCTTCCTCCCATTACGGCGCCATCGTCCAGGTCGATAAATGAGTGGCGGAACGAAAGCTCAAATGCTCCTCCCCCGCCCTGACCAACAGGCTTCGATACAGGTAATGGATCAAAAATGCCACTTCGCTTTCTGTAGGGACGCATTTCTCCTGTCACCGCCCAATTGCCCATAATATTATATCCAAAAAGAGAAGGATTGTCAACATCAGGTGCTTTTACACTATTGCCAATGTATTCACCTCCCAATAAAAATGGACCTTTACGCATGTAAACCTCAAGATCATAGGTAAAGAAATGATCGGCCTGAATTCTTTGTGTTTCTACAAATACCGGAGAAAGGTAAAACTCAGACTCCGTCCTGGCTACAATCGGCTGTTTGGCATTCGAATACCGCAAGGCAAAACCCAGATGGAGCAAATTGCTTTCATCTTCTGTAAGGTAAGGTATGCCCGTCACCCTTCCTGTAATTTGAGTAGGTGTATCCCGAAAAGTTGTGTCGCTGTCAAAAAAGTTTTTGAAAACCCCCACCCCCCAGGTTCCGCGGCCTTTCATGTACATGCTGTTAAACACGATCCCATAATTCCGGGCTGGCAGAAAAGCATCTTCAGCAGCTTGCCGTTCCTGCAAGGGAAGGAAAACCAGGGTTGTGAGACGGCTCAGGGAAATGGGTTCTTTTTGTTTACCAATACTCATGGTAATTCCTGCCGGCAGTGGTATATCCACACGAAGATCATATAGGGTCAACCTGTTCCTCCCTTCTGTATAATCACGGTCGAAGGTATTGTTGGTGATAAAAAAAGTATACACCCAGGGTTTCCTAAAGTTAAATGTGCCAATAAGTCCGAACCGGATCGCTCGGATCTCACCCAGGGAGCTTTCCGAAAGTTCGCCTACCTGGCTTTCGCTGTTTTCGTTTTGGGATAACCATATCATGCGGTCGAGCGCCATGATACCATTGAAAAGACCCGAGATGTATTTGGTATCGAACCGGTTCCATTTTCTCGAGGAGTAATAGTTAAACGGCACCGCCATAGGAGGCGGGTTGTAGGCAGTCCAGGTAAAACGCTTATTTGTTTTCTCTGTTTCGTGTTCTACATCCTTTTCCACCTGGCCGAGATTATTCAAAACGATCTCGCCATTTTCCATGGCAAAGGTTATGTAGTCTTTTGAGTTGAGAAAGATGTCAAAATTCTCTCTCGGGTTCTCACGAAGCACCACGAAACTTGGTGGTTTGCCGATACTTACTTCTCCCATGAGGTAGCCGCCATGTCCGTCGTAGACTTTAGCTCCCGGGGCTGATTCAATATCATCGGTTGTGACGATTTCCAGTGTATTGTTCAAGAGAATGAGGCAAACCTGAAGGCCGGCAGTATCCTCCATACTAATTAAATAAACATTTCGGATCAGGATGCTGTCGGCAGCTTCTTCGTTTGATTGTACTTGCGAAAACAAGTTGGAGGTGGTAAATAATGACAATGCAAGTAAAAACAAAAAACAACGACTTAACCGAATGAAATGATTCGGCTGTTTTTTTAAAATATCCATAATATTAGAATAAGATATCCATCCTGATAATGTATTGTTGACCGATGGATATTCCCTTTTTAATTTCCCATAAAAATAGTATCGTATTTAGGTATAGAATAAACAACTTGAAAACATCAAATCATTTGCTGACTCCACCATAATTACTGAAAAGTACAATAATCTTATTTTCAATGCTACTATTTAAAACACGGAATAGCCCTGTTTTCAAAGTTTTCTTCGGATCAGGTTTACATGATCTATACAACTTTAAAATTGATTTTAGTGAAAAGTTTAACAGCTCTGTTAAATTTGATGCTTCAGGAATTTGTGGAGATTGGAAACAAAAGGCGGTAAATCCAGTGAATGAAGGAACAATAGCTTCCACGCATTATCGAACTATATCTGGTTTTATAACATGATTTATCCAGAGTAATTGCCCTGGGCAGGGTTAAATAGCGGTTTTTGTCAAGGAAGATAGTTATTAAAACAATGAAGAATTTACCGAAATACCCCTCACTTTATCAGATAAATACCCGGGTTTGGTTGACGGAATTATCCCGAAACCTGGGTAGAAAGGCAACCCTGGATGACATTCCCGATTTCGAACTGGATGAAATAGCATCGTTGGGTTTTGATTGGGTCTGGCTGTTAAGTGTCTGGCAAACATCAGAAGCAAGCAGGAAGGTATCTCTCGAAAATCCGGATTTTCGCAAAAGTTTTGAAAAAACTTTGCCGGATCTGAAGGAGGAAGACATTGGCGGCTCTGGCTTTGCCATAGCAGAATATAAAGTGAACCCAGCAATTGGTGGAGAAGAAGCTCTAAAAAAATTCCGTAAAAGACTAAAAAAGCGCAACATAAGGTTAATGCTTGATTTTGTACCAAACCACATGGGTTTGGATCATTTCTGGGTGCATTCACACCAAAAATATTTTGTTGAAGGAACAGAAAAAGATTTTGAAAACCAGCCACAAATTTTTACTCATGTGAAGATCTGGGGAGGCAATGCAGTGCTCGCCCATGGTCGCGATCCCAATTTTGCCGGCTGGCCAGACACCCTTCAGATCGATTACAGCAACCAGAGCGCTGTCAATGCGATGGCAAAAGAGCTCGTTAAGATTTCCAAAAAATGCGATGGCGTTCGTTGTGATATGGCCATGCTGATTCTTCCTGAAGTTTTTGAAAAAACCTGGGGACGTAAGGCGTTGCCTTTCTGGCCTGAGGTTATTAAAACCATTCGGGAAAAACTCCCGGATTTTTGTTTCATGGCAGAAGTCTATTGGGACATGGAGTGGACGATGCAGCAACTGGGATTTGATTACGCCTATGATAAAAGGTTGTACGACCGACTATTAGAAGGACATGCAACACCTGTTCGTGAACATTTCTTTGCAGACATTGACTACCAGGACAAGCTGGCCCGTTTCCTGGAGAATCATGATGAATCTCGTGCGTCAATGGAATTTGAACAGGAAAAACATGAAGCAGCGGCGGTGATCACCTATCTATCGCCAGGGTTGAGGTTTTTTCATCAGGGCCAATTTGAAGGTAGAAAGGCCCATATTTCACCTCATCTGGTAAGAGCCCCCAAAGAGCCTGTTGATGAAAGCATCCAACAATTCTATTATAATTTTCTGGAGGTATTAAAAAAGCCTGTCTTCAGGGATGGGCAATGGAAGCTGGTGGAATGCGCGCAGGCATGGGAAGGAAATGAGAGTCATCATGATTTTCTGGTGTTTTACTGGGAAAAGGAGAAAGAGGCAAGCTCACTTGTAGTTGTAAATTTCGCTGATCATTTCAGTCAGTGCTACATCCACTTACCACTGCCCGATCCTGAAGGAAGCACCTTAAGGTTACAGGATCTGGTGGGTACTTTCAGCTACGACGGGGATGGTGGTGATCTGTTAACGAATGGTCTATACCTGGACATGCCTGGTTGGGGGTATCAAGTATTTGAAATCAGCTATTTATGAAGCATCGATATTTTCATCATCATTTGTTTTGGATAATTTTCAAATTATCCTTGCTGGTCAACTTAACACCAAAAGGATCATCAATTGGAAAATTGGGAGCATGTATGATGGAGCGAATTATGATGGCTGTTGAAGGAAACAGGTCTTTGGCTCTATTATGAACAAAAATTTTAACCAATTTAGAAAAACTTTTAATATGATATTATTTGATATCTTTATTAGGGAAAGATTGACGCAGTTAATGATATTGGTTTGAATCACACATGTTTATTTTTAGTAACAAGAAAGAAGGTTTTGAGATTTTCTTTAAGCCATCAAATGCACCTGTGGTATGATTTAGACTGATTCAATTTGAAATGAAACTCATATTTTTCCTAAATATGAATTAGATTGTGCTGACTTAACACGTATTATTCATTGAAAAACATGAATAATGACGATAACTTATTGAATAACAAAAGTTTTCAATAAGTTATGTCAGGGTTAACCCCGATTTTAACAAAATCCTTATTCCCCAAATTTGAGGAATGTTTGAATTATACATTTAATATGAAAAATAAACTTAAACTCATTTGTGATCAGGATTTTGCTAAACGTCGGCTCATGACGATTTTGTCAGAGTCAGACATCCATTGTATCGTCTGACCCATCGGGTTGAAAATACTGATCTAAGCATCAGTGCGGAAAATTTAACGAATTTTCCGGGTTAAATTTACTTTAAACTTTGTCACTAAAAACATATGAAGAAGGATATTTCAAACGATTCAATTTATGACATAACCATCAAGCTTTTTATTGTCGTTTTTATTGTCGCATGGTGTCTCATGATCATGTATCCATTCCTGAGTATCATATTATGGAGCCTGATCCTGGCCCTTGCACTGCTGCCCATACACAGGCCCTTGTCGAAGAAATTAGGAGACAGACCCAAACTTACTTCATTCATTATTGTTTTTTTCATTCTAGTCATCATCATTTTACCATCCGGACTATTGATAAATAAATTATTTCTTGAGATAAAAGAGCTCAAAGTAAGTTATGAAAATGGAACGCTCGCCATTCCCCCTCCAGCTGAGAAAGTGAAAGATTGGCCGGTAGTTGGTGAAAAATTATACAATATCTGGCTGGAAGGTTCACAAAATATTGAACAGCTAGTAACTCACTATCAGGATGAGTTACTGGCTGCCGGCAAAAAACTAGCTGCCGGGATTGCCAGTGCCGCAAGCGGTGTCATTCAGATTGTAATATCCCTTATTATTGCTGGTATTTTACTTGTGATTGGTGGAGCAGGAGAAGCAATACGAAAATTTTTCAGAAAGCTGGCTGGAAGCCGTGGAGATGAATTTGCAAACATTACTCTCAAAACTGTTTCAAACGTCGTTAAGGGAATTCTGGGTGTAGCTCTCATATTAGCTCTCATTCATGGGATTATATTTTTGATCATAGGTGTTCCATATGCCGGTTTATGGGCATTGATCATATTTATCCTGGCAGTCTTGCAAATACCGGTAGCCATCGTCACGCTACCAATCATTGTTTACATTTTTACCACATTGGATCTCTTCCCGGCAATAGCCTGGACAGTTGTCCTGATGCTGGCCGGGTTATCAGACAATGTATTGAGACCCATACTACTGGGAAAAGGTGCTCCTGTTCCAATGATTGTCATCTTTATCGGGGTGATCGGCGGATTCATTTTCTCAGGGTTTATCGGATTGTTTACAGGAGCTATTGTGTTATCGATTGGCTATAAACTATTTGTTGGCTGGCTCAATACAAATGATGAGTTAAAAACATAATGGTTCTTCCAAAAACAAGTGCCAGATTAAATAAACAACCTTATATTGAATCTATATTCACAAGTAAAAACATATTATACTCTTGATATTTTAAGCATTTAATGGATATCGACGACTGAATTCTCAAATGCGCTTTTCAATCTTGATTATCCACATTTACCGAATTCATTGAGTGGATCGTACACAGAGTTCAACGGGTTGCATTTATTGATTAGGGAAATTAGTAAAAAGAAAACCCTCCAAATGTAGTTGCGTATTGACAACTTAAACTTTGTAAATTCGTCCTCCGTCAATTCTTCTCCACTATGACCAGAGACATCATCAATATCAACGACTTTACTGTTCTCATAGAAGAAGCAAATACAGATGAACCAACCATTGATACTTGTGCTTTTGAAGAGCCGCTCATTGCCGTTGCTTTTTATGGTTCTGGGAACACTAATTTAACTGTCAGATACGGAGATAAGGAAGCTGTTTACGACCACACAAAGGGTTTAGCGCTCTCTTTTTATGCTGATGAAAAAGTCGAATTTATCCACAAGATTTCATCTTCACGACACCTTAGATGCATTGTGATTGCCACCACAATCAAAAACCTCGATAAGTTACCGAATCATGAAGGAGATCTTTTTAGTGAGTTGTTGGGCCAGCTCGTCAACCCAATGGACCATTTTGTTGAGGGTCCAAGCTTTTACATGACGCCGGAAATGCAGTCCATTGTGGAACATGTATTTCATATCAATTATGAAGGAAAGACAAAAATGATGTTTTTCAGAAGTCAGATAACTTCTCTACTCGCACATTATTTCGGACAATTATCCTTGCTGCCCAATAAAACAATTCCCAATGATGAAAGGAACAAGTTACAACAGGCAAGAGATATTTTATCAGAAAATCTCGAAAACCCACCTTCCTTATCCGAATTATCGAAACAGATTGGCCTTAATACTTTTAAGCTAAAGAAAAATTTCAAGGAATTATTTGGCGTTCCGGTATTCAAGTACCTCCAAAACGAACGGTTAGTAAAAGCACACGATCTCCTTAGAAATAATGGAGTAACCATACAGGAAGCTGCATGGCATGTGGGCTATGACAGTTTAAGCTCATTTTCAAGCGCATTCCTTCAGAAATTCGGCTTTCGACCAAGTGAAATAAAAAAGTAATCCTTTTCAGACAAATTCCGCTCCTTTTGAAACAAATGATTCAGGTTTGACTCTTGCAACTTTACAGAGTCAAACAATAAATCGTAGAATCATGAACATCAAAAGAGCAATTGCAACTGGCATTCTGGCATGGCTGATCATCTTTACTGTATTTGCCATCATGAACTTCATTCCCGGCATCAGGGAATCCATGGTAATTCAGGGCCTAATTGGCGGTCTGTGCATCATTCCGGCCGCTATTATCGGTGCTTCCATCTACTACAAGAAAAGTAATCGGGGTAATGGGTTTCTGATTGGAATCGTAATGGTTTTCGTTGCGTTATTACTGGATTTATTGATTACTGTTCCATTCATAGAGATCCCATATAATGGACGCGGTCACATACAATTCCTGGCAAATCCCGTGTTGTGGATTTTGTTAATAGAAAATGTAATCGTGATCCATCTTTACTGGCTTCGAAAAGTCAAACCATCCATAGAAATCAAATAATCAACTTTAAATTTTAGAATTATGAACAACAAAAAGATCCTCGTTTTAGGAGGAAAGGGAAAAACGGGTCGAAAAGTGGCTCAAAAATTAGCAGATCAAAACTATTATGTGAGAATCGGTTCACGGTCAGGAAATCCGTCTTTCGATTGGGAAGATCCGACAACCTGGAATGCAGTGTTGGAAGGAATAGATGCAGTGTACATCACCTTTCAGCCTGACCTTGCAGTTCCAGGAGCCGTTGAAACCATTACCACGTTTACTAATAAGGTCGTTGAAAGTGGTGTCAAAAAATTGGTCCTATTATCCGGAAGAGGAGAAAAAGAAGCAGAAGAATGTGAAAAAATAGTGATGAAAGCCAGGGCCAATTGGACGATCGTCCGGGCGGATTGGTTTCACCAGAACTTCAGTGAAAGTTTTTTACTGGAACCCATTCAAATGGGGCATGTAGTGCTACCCAGAAATGAGACCAGTGTTGCATTTGTCGACACCGATGATATTGCGGATGTGGTAGTTGCTTCACTGTTAGATGATGTCCACAATGGGAAGATCTATGAGCTTACCGGGCCGGAGCTGATCACATTTCAAGATGCCGTTTCGGAAATTGCAAAATTTACGGACAAGGATATCAAGTTTACAGGAGTGACAATCGATGAATATGCCAAAATGTTGAAGGGTTATGGTATCCCCGAGTCTTATGTTTGGCTAGTCACCTATCTCTTTGAGGAAGTTTTAGACGGGCGCAATGAAACGTTGACAAATGATGTGGAAAAGGTGTTGGGTAGAAAAGCAAAAAGTTTTTCAGACTACGTCAAAGAAACAGCCGAATCTGGCATCTGGAAGGAAAATATAGCGCAAATACTGTAAATCCATATAATCAACCTATGCCCTGAGTCGCATAGGTTGATTATTTTCCACGAACTCTCAAACATTCTCATTCAAACAGGCTTTCATCCCAACAGAATTGTTTCCCAAACAAAAAACGTTAAGCTATCTTCTGAATATTCACATTTCATATCAACCATAGGAAGACACCTGTCTTTAAATTGTTCATTCAAAAAAGTCAAAAGTTATAATTTTTTGAATTTGTTAAACAAAAAGTTATTAATTTCGTGATAAGATTAAAGAATTTCATCAACAGTCACATTTTTAAAAAAATAGTCTATCGAGCAAAGTTTACGATTTTAAAAACAACACTTTTTGGATAATAAAAGACACTTTGCTCATGAAATTATCAAAAGATTTCAATGATACATGGAACCAATATTATGACAAACTAGTCAGGTTCTATAAGAAACATGGACATCACAATGTGCCATCTGACAACAACGATCACAATAAATTACTGGAATGGGTTCTGATACAAAAGAAGTCGAAACACCAGCTTCCCAAACAATATATTGAAAAGCTTTCTGCCATTGACTTTGATTTCTCTATAAATCAGAAAGCTCGTTGGTACGAGAAATTTAAAGAGCTGGAACAGTTTTTTGTCAAACATGGTCACGCGCATGTACCAGCAACAGATCAACGTTACAAGACCCTTCACCATTGGTTGATGACTCAGGTCAGAAATCAGGATAATCTGGACGAACTGCAAAAAAGGAAACTCGATTCCCTGGCGATATTCTGGGACATAAAATCCAGTAGAGACTGGAAATGGCAGGAAATGTACCTTCAATTGAAGGAGTTTCATCGTAATAATGGTCATTCAAGTGTCCCTCAAAAATGGGAAGAAAATCCCAGGCTTGGCATATGGGTAAGTGTTCAACGTCGCAGATTATCGGAGGGAAACATGAAAAAGGAACGTAAAACCAGGTTGGATGCCCTAAATTTTGTATGGGATTTTGGCGATGTATATGAGAAGCAATGGAAAGATAAATATCAAAAGCTGATTGACTTTAAAAAAGAACATGGCCATTGCAAAGTCCCGTTAACACACAAAGATCAGCAACTGGCAGGATGGGTGGATCGACAGCGAACTCACAAAACAAAGGGGAAATTATCCGAAGACCGCATAAGGAAACTTGATCAAATTGGTTTTATCTGGGATTGTACTGTTTTGGAAGAAGAATCCTGGGAGAAAAAATTCAGTGAACTTCTGGCTTATAAAAAGCAATATGGGGACTGCCAGGTGCCCGTGAACTGGAAGAGAAATCGTTCATTGGGAATATGGGTAAGCACCCAAAGGACGCTGGAGAAGAATGGAAAGTTAGACCCTCTGAAAAAAAGCAGGCTTAAAAAAATTGGATTCGTCTGGGGCAAAGAGGCCTGGAAGCTGCAATTGAAGAAATACGATCAGCAATGGGAAAAGAATTTCCGCAAGCTAAAAGAATATAAAAGGAAATATGGAACATTTCAGGTTTCATTAACCATCGACAGGTCATTGGAAAAATGGACTTGCACACAGAGACAACACAAAAAAATCGGCAAATTATCTAACCACAAGACCAAAAAGCTTGATCAAATAGGTTTTCCCTGGGATTTGCATGAATCGTATTGGATGAGTATGTATCATCAGCTTCTCCGATTCAGAAATAAATATGGCCATGCGAAGGTACCCTGGCGTTGGAAAGAAAATCCCCAGTTGGGTCTTTGGGTCTCCAGAACCCGGCTAAAACAATATGAATTGACCAGGACCCAAATCGAACTACTGAATAAAATAGATTTCGAATGGCACGTCATTCATAAAAATCCTGTTCCGTGGGCAAAGATGTTTGACCGATTGAAAGAATTTAAAAATGAGTATGGGCATACCAGGGTTCCGGTAACCTGGAAGAAAGACAAAAAACTGGGGAAATGGGTATCGCGTATGCGGTCCGATCAGGATCAATTGAACCCGGAAAGAAAAATACTACTTGATATGATCGGATTTGACTGGCAAAAAGGAAAGAGAATAATTATGAAAAAAGAGGATCATTTTGGAGTGGAACTAATGAGGTATAATGTACCTCATCAGGCTTGATATTGATCCAATTTTTTCGTTTGGTTATTTAATTCCTTATCATTTGAGGTATATCACTTAAAATTATCGATAAGATAAAAGGATGATGGCTTAATTTACGTACCCTCAGGTATTAATTCTGTAAACTTTAAAACTTAACCATAGAGGTAGGTTCGCTCTTTTGTTTTTAACAGGCCATATTTCGGTTATTGAAAGAGTTCACTATTAGAAGGTGAATTTTTAACAAGTGATGAAATCATGGTACATCAACACAAAATCCTTTTGCAACAAAATTGATTGGTTAAAAAGAAATGTAGAGTTGTCCTTTACTAACAATTCTATTACATAAAATGCCTTCTAAGAAACGATCTTGAAGTAAACCATATCAATCCGGCAAAAAATGCAAATCCAATTCCCAACATCAATCCCGCTGAAATACCCTGCGTTACGTTTTCTACGCTTTTAAAAATCCAGTAGGTGGGGAACACTCCAAAAAGATGTGACCATTCGCCAGGAACAAAAAAGGCAACCAGCGGAATCAATACAACAATGTTCAGAGCTTTGACATAAATAAGTCCTTCCATCCGGTTTTTCGCAATAATATTAAGCGTCAAGGCATATAGTGGCACGACCAGAGCAGCTAAAAGGGAAATAGAGAGGATGTTCATCCAATCAAAGTGATAAAATGGCTGAACGACAAAAAGGATGATGTTCAGCAATACTGTAAAGAAATAGGGAAACAAAAACCGGCTCACCAAATATTGTCGTTCTTTAAATGGTACAATCCCATATACGGTTGCTACATTACTTTCTTTCTCATCCACGAGCACCATGCTACTGATAAAGCTAAACATCTGTGTGTTTTCCACCACACAAACAATCAACATGAGCGGAACATACGGTTCAAGAAAATCATACTTCCCGACCAGGTAGGGCACCACCCAAATGATCAATGCAAATAGCAGTGTCGGCAAAAACAGGAATGTATAAAGAGAAGGATCCCTGAAGATAAGTTTGAAATCGATGAATGCCAGTTTAATGATCTTTTGCATGATAATCAGGGCTATTGCTGAACAATTTTCTTTTGAAACAACTGATAGGCTACATAGTAAAGAACCAATGTAAAAAATACAATTGACCCATATGCATACCCATGGTGGATGACCGTATCACTTACAGCATAATCGATCAGATCGACGCTACCCTGAACCGGGAAAATATACCTTAGGGGCCCAAGATCAAAGATATTCAAGTATGCTGCGAGGGGTATATTAATGAATAACAAAAAAGAAGGAATCGAGATCAATGCAAATTTCAGGAATTCTTTAGCGAATGGAAGCATGATAAGTCCAAGTAGGGCCGAAAGCAGGCTCACACCAAACGAACCGATACTATACTCTAAAATATGAAAGTCGATTCCTTTGACAGAAAAAGCCATTAACAAGGAGCAAAGCGTACCAATGATAGACAAAGATAAAATGCGTGTGATAAGCAGTTGGTGAATACTGAGAGAGCTTACGAATAGCGCTTCCAGAATACCGTGCTTTATTTCAATGTAGATTGCCAGGGCAATAAAGAAATAACCAATGACAGAGGGGTCCAATAAAACAAGCGCGACCAGCAACTTGTCCAGGCTACCCACGTCCCTGAGAAAAAACAGGATGATACCGTAAATGAAGGTCACAGCAAAACTGATACTGATGATGTTGTTCTTTTGCAGTAAAATGAACTGCCATTTTAGTTGTGTTAAAAACGTGGTCATGATTTCAGTGATTTTCCGGTAACCTGAATAAACACCTCTTCCAGAGAAGCCTCCAACGTATGGATCCTCCTGACTTCCCCTTGTTTGATGAAAGAAAGGAAATCAGCGTTTTCGCCCAGGCTTTTCAGAGGAAATTCTTTAGATTGTTCATTGGCCAACTCGATTTTCACAGCTTTTTTACCATGCTTGCTCTTCAGGTTTTTTGGAGTGTCTGTCACAACAAGTTCGCCATCTACGATGAAGGACACCCTGTCACAAATTTGATCAGCAGTTTCCATGCTATGTGTCGTGACAAATATAGTTTTGCCTTTTGCTTTCAGATTCAAAATATGCTGCTTGATCTTGTGTGCATTGACCGGGTCAAGTCCTGTAGTAGGTTCATCAAAAAATAAGATGTCCGGATCATGCTGAATGGCGCGTATAAAGTTCAGACGCATTTTCATTCCTTTGGAATAGGTCTCTACCGCTTTATCGATATCTGACTCCAGGTCTACCATTTCAAACAGCGCGTCCACATTTCTCTTTTTTCCATTCGGATAGAAGGTGGCAAACAGGTCCAGGTTTTCCCTGCCGGTGAGCTTCAGGTAGTGATTGGGAAGCTCAAAACCAACCCCAATCTTTTCAAAGTAGTGTTTGTCCCAATCATGTAGGCTTTTACCGTCAACCCTCACGGATCCCTGATAATCATAGTAGATCTTGTATAGCACCTTTTGAGCCGTGCTCTTGCCGGCACCCGATGGCCCCAAAAACCCAAAGATCTCTCCTTTGTCAATTTCAAAACTCAAACCCTTTAGCGTGGGGCCATCATTTTTTGGATATTGAAACACCAGGTTTTTTACTTGTATCATACTTTTAAGGTTTATCAAATGCCGGCCTTACCAGCCGGATATAGCCGTCTACCACCCGCAGTAATTCCTGCTTTTTCCCCTGATATACAGGAGTGTTGTTTTGAATACTTTCTTTAGGGTTGATGATTCCTGAAAATTCAAGTTGTTCCTGGATACTCAAACCTACCTTATAAAGGGCAAACCCCATTGTCTCAACAGAAACATCGTCCCGAAAAAGGCCTGATTTGATCTCATCCTTTACCATCTGCTCAAATGCCCGCACCGTTTGGTTCATCATGTCCCTGAATAGTTCTTTGATTGTAGGAGAATGGAGATTATTAGCAACGTTGTGGAGGAAGTGACTCTGTAAGGGGTTTTCATTGTCAAACTGAAAGCCCTTTTCGTACAAGACCCTGAAGTAAGCCCAATAATCAGGATAGTCATCCCGTTTGATGGAATTGACATATTTCATTTTTACAGTCGAGCATTCCTGTATCAGGAACATAAATAAGTCAAGCTTATCCTCAAAGTACTGGTAAACACTTCCCTTGGCAATACCCAGTTGTTTAACTACCACAGTCAAAGAGGCTTCATCAAAAGTCCGTGTCGCAAATTCTCGCAGGAAAGCGTCAATAATCTGCTTTTTTTTCGGTTCTCTCAGGTTGATAAATGTCGTTTTAGGCATAATTATGACTGACTAGTCACAAACATAATAAAAATTTATGACTATCTGGTCACTTTTTACTTTCCTTGTTATATTTCGACTTGTATTCATTAGGGGAAATTCCGGTAATCCGACTGAACACATTCCTGAATGCTTTGCTGTCACTATACCCTACGTCGTACATAACTTCATTAATGTTTTTTCTTGTGTTCTCCAGGGATTTTTTAGCGGCTTCAATTTTAACGCGTTGCAGGTATTCCAGAGGGGTGATACCGGTCGACTTGATAAACCTTCTGTCAAAATTCCTGCGACCCACATGAAGCTTATCTGACAGATCCTTGATGGATATTTTGTCCTGATAATGTGACTCCAGGTAAACCTGGGCTTCAAGAACTTCCTTATCACTATGCTTTTTATGACCATTGAAAATTCTGAATTCGGATTGATAACTTCTGTCCATATCGATCTGAAAAATCTTTGCGCAATAGATGGCGGTTGGCCGGTCATAGTATTTCTCAATGAGATAAATAATCAAATTCAGAAATGAAAAAGCGCCGCCGTTGGTGCAAATCCCATCTTCGTCTGTTATCAGTTTATCCGTTTTTAAATCGATTTGTGGAAATTTCTGTCTGAATTCGGCATCCACCGACCAGTGGGTGGAACAGGTTTTACCATCCACCAAGCCCGTCGATGCAAGCAGGAATGCTCCCGTGCAAATGCTGACAATCGAAGACCCTTCTTTATACTGCCGGATGAGCCAGCTGACCAGCGGTTCGTTTTCCCTCAGCGCCTGTTCATAATTATGATTAAGTGAAGGAATGATGATCAGGTCTGTTTGGGCAATCTCGTTTATGTTTTTTTGGGTCTTAACAGAGAATAACCCATCGTGAAAATCCACACTCTTTGAAGTGCCCACCAGTTCGATTTTAAAGAGCTCACCATAGCCCTTTGAACTCCAGATCGCATTCGCCCTTGTAAATATTTTATAGGACCCTACAATGCTACTGAGGTTGTTTTGTCCATTGGGAACCACGATCGACAAGTGCTTCATTAAGTGAATTTTTAAATAAAGATAGCAAAGCATATTGTCTAATTCAACCGTTCATAATGTCCAATTCAACTATTTTAAAAGGGTTATTTGGACAGTAGATTTGTAAAAATAAACACATCACAAAAACAAAACCGAAATGGAAACCATTGAAAAAAACACCAAAATCAGGAACTTCACCTACAACTTTACCACATCAAAACCATCTCAGGAAGTTTTCGAATTATTGCTTGACGTGAAAAAGTGGTGGTCGGGTTTTTATGAAGAGACCATCACCGGCCAGAGTGCTAAAATAAACGATGAATTTTCCTTTCTGGCTGGTGGAGGTGTTCACTTTACCAGGCAGCGCCTGATCGAATTGGTACCACCAAACAAAATTGTATGGTTGGTTTTTGAAAGTAAGCTTACCTTTCTGAATGTACCGGATGAGTGGTTCAATACCAAGATCAGGTTCGATATTCAAAGTCAGGATGAAAAGACAAGTGTTGACTTTACGCATGAAGGCTTAGTTCCAGTGATTGAATGTTACAATGAGTGCTCCATGGCCTGGACCGGGTACATGAAACAACTCGAACAGATGTTGAACTAAATTCTTCCCCTCACTGGTAGCAACATTTGCGCTTCCTTGAAGGTTTTTTTCAATTAGTATAAAATACTTTAAAATAGAACATGATGAACAATCAAGATTTTACCGCATCCATATTTGTTGATGAAACACCAGAAAAAGTCTACCACGCCATTAAAGATTTTCGTGCTTGGTGGTCAGAAGAAATCGAAGGTTCCACCGATCAACTAAACGAAGAATTTTTCTACCATTATAAAGACATCCATTTGTGCAAAATGAAACTGGTAGAAATGATAGAAAACAAAAAGCTCGTTTACCAGGTCATTGAAAATGAATTCAATTTCATCCAAGACAAAACCGAGTGGATTGGCACGAAGCTAATTTTTGAAATATCAGAAGAGGACAGCCAAACAAAAGTAACATTCACACACAAAGGGTTGGTTCCCGACAATGAGTGCTACGATGTTTGTCATGACGCCTGGACGGGTTACATTAGCAACAGCCTTTACAAGCTCATTACCACCGGCAAGGGTGAACCCAATCCTAAAGATAAAGATGGATTTAACGCGGAGCTGGCAGAAAAGTGGAGTTTGCATTGATGATCTAAAGTCCATGGTGCCTTCTGGCTGAACTTGCAATTTGTTGTTTAAGAAACTTCTTTAAACCCAGATTAAGCTTTAGCTTAATCTGCCCTATCGGTTGACGAAAAACTGCGTTTTTGTCAAGGTTAACCCTGACAAAGCTCCGCTTTCGTCAGCCCAAAGGGCAAATTCCGCTCCAATGCGGAATTTGGGTTAAAGTCATCCAAAGTGAAAGGAGGTGTAACTTTTTCCGGATAAGTCTATCCTACTTAAAATACCAATTAAAAAAATGGTCTCAAATGTAGAAATATCTGACATTCGGTTACATGCAAAATTTGTTGGGTTCACTTACCTTATGACAACAATAATAGGTTTGGTCAATAATTTTTACGTCAAGGTTGGCGCGCAGGACCCTTCCACCCTACTCGAAAATGAGTTCAGATTCAGGACTGCCCAAATGTTGGACCTATTGATGTTCCTTTTGGTAATTTGGATGGCACATGCATTATATCTAACATCAAAATCTATCAATAAACATGCTGCCCAATTGGCATTTCTATTCAGGTTTGGAGAAGGGGTGTTAGGTTGTGTAATCGTCTTATTCACCTTTATACCCCTTGTAATTCTGAATAGTGAAAGTGCGAATATTTTTTCGAATGAAGAATTGAAATCATTGGCCAACATATTCTTTGATGTAAAAAGCATCGGCTGGAATATCCATCTCATACTGATGTCTGCCGGGGCGATCATTTTTGTTTATCTATTTTTAATTTCTTGTTACATACCAAAATGGTTGGCTTATTGGGGACTGTTCACTTATGCATCCGTACTTGTCTGCTTTGGCCTGCAGCTATTCATTCCCGATTTTCCAAAGAAACTTATGATTGTGATGGCACCCGGGGCCTTGTTTGAATTCGTATTCGGATTGTGGTTTTTATTCGGAGGTGTTAAATTACAAGCAAGCATTGAGAGAAGCCTTAAATAAAATATGACAGAGTTCTGGGAAACAAGCTTTAGGGATAAACAGACCATGTGGGGATTTGAACCTGCTGACTCAGCCATTTCAACGGTTGAATTGTTCAAAAAACAGGAGTTAAAGGAAATTCTGATTCCGGGATTTGGATATGGTAGAAATGCTAAAATATTCACGGATAATGGATTTCAAGTTACCGGGATTGAAATCTCCGAAACGGCGATTGGGTTGGCAAAAAAGCATTACGAGGATCGAATAAAAGTATTTCATGGAGGCGTGAGCGACATGCCATTTGATGAAAAACTGTACGATGGTATCTTTTGTTATGCTTTAATCCATTTGCTGGATGAAAAAGAGCGTGCTAAGCTGATCAATGACTGCTACAACCAGCTGAGGCCGGGCGGGTACATGGTATTCGTCGCCATATCCAAAAACACCGCTACTTATGGAGAAGGAATAGAAATAAGTAAAGACCGGTTTGAAACCAAACATGGTGTTAACCTATTCTATTATGGTTCTGACTCTGTTGACAAAGAATTCGGCAAATATGGTTTGATGGAAGCCAGAGAGATCAATGAACCGGCAAAAAATATGCAGAATAAACCCTCCCAAAAATTCTGGTTGATAACTTGCAGAAAACAGTAGTTCGGTATTGATGTTTTTCCCAAAAGACTACCCCGTCAGCATTTTGTTTCATTTTGATTATTCAGTGATATATTACTGTAATCCTACTTTTTAATGAGCATGTTTTATCCCGTTCTTTGTCATTACCTTCAGATTTCGGCTTCGTTTTTAAAAATGATGGTAATGATTAGGTTTAACTGTCAAGTGAAATTCAAACGAAAAACATTATCGATCCGCTACTAATGTAAAAATGGACCTCGATGATATTTCCAAAGAATTCCCTATGTTAAGCTCACCGCTATATTCAAGATCCTTCCCGCTGCTTGTCACATAGGTTTTGAAATCCCTTTCCGAAAAATCTCGAATGTCCAGATTGACGGTTTTCGAGTCGTAATCGGTGTTGACGATCACGATAACCAATTGATGTTCATCCTGGTAAGAAGAGATTAAAAGTTTATCGCTGTCCGAACCGGAAGTATTCACTACTGCAATTCTTCTCATGCCCGGCCTGACGAACCTGCTGAAATTACCCATACCCCACAGCATTTTTGATTCAAATACCTCACCATCGTTTTTATTGTAATCCATATAAACCAGTCCATCCTTATAGTCATATGGGCTGATGGCAATCCACCAATGCCATGCACTTGCATTGGCTAGTGTCAGATCATAGTGTATGACCTTTGCAAGGTAAATAGCCGGATCCATGGATAAATCCCTCCCTCCGCCTTTGATAAGGGGATTGTCTTCTAAAATGCAATATTCACTCATCCAGAACTCAAGACCCGGATCAACCTGTATGAGACTGTTATAAAGCTGTTCGCGAAAGCTTCTGAGTTGGTTTTCCGGATAGGTAGTAAAGTAGCTGTGAGCAGCTACTTTTTTGGGTATGCTGGGAAGGTCGCCTAAATAATAAGGGCTTGAAGGATCAAAAAAATCATGAATTTGATGGTTTCTTTCCGGTAATGAATCATTTTGATACAGATCGGTGATCCTGCCTGCTTCCGGGATCTCAATTTTGGTTTCGAGGCCTTTCTCCGAAATCGATTCATCCAACTCTTTTACCACTTTGTAAATATCCTCATTCCTGTATGAAGATCCTTCCTGACCAGGATTGTCCCAGTTCCACTGAGGCTCGTTTACCGGACTGATGTAGTTAAATGAAATTCCTTGCTCCTTGAAATGCTGCAAAACGTCAGTCATAAAACCGGCAAAATCGTCTATGTTTTCATCTTTGAGATTTGCGGTATTATCACTGGAGGAATACCCTTTTCCGTTTTTGGTATAATGAATGGGAGGAGAATTAACAAAGGCGACAAACTGATCTACTCCTCTATCCCTGGCAGCTTCAAGAAACCATTGCTGGCCACTTTGCTTGCTCCAGTCGTATGACCCATCGGAATTCAAAAAGGTTTCGGCCCGTCTCCACTCATCCTGAATATCGCTGCTTTCACCCTGCTCTGCCGTGCCGGCTCCAATGTTAAACCTCCACAACGAAAGCCCTATTCCTTCCGGGTTATGGTTTTGATCTACTTCCGTGCTGAATAAAAGGTTAGCTATTTCATTGCGTTTTTCCAAAGGCCAGTTTTTACCCACAAATTGACAAGACCAGGCATCGGAAGCTCCAAAATTGTGAATGATTTGTTTCTCATTTCCAGGGTCAATCTCAAAAGTCAACGGCTCATCAACCTCTTCCGAATTTTCCAGTTTGGTACAACCATGAGACAACAGAATTAGGCAAAAGATATAAAAACAGAATTTGTACATTTTTAGGAGTGAAAAGAGTTGGCAATCGGCAAAGGGCAGTTGGCAATTACCCTTGCCAACTGCATTTCACCAACTTTTGTTTATTTCAATTTTTAGTAATTAGGATTTTGCGCTAGCTGATCTCCCGAGGACTGAATTTCTGCCCTTGGAATAGGAAGCCAGTAGTGCTGCTCTTCAAAGTTTCTGCCATCCAGGGCAATTTTCCTGGTATAGGTCAAATCTTCTCCCTCTTTGGTGATCGTAATACCATAGGCGGGGACATTCTCGGTTTCCATGGCGATCTCCCATCTTCTCACGTCATAGAACCGATGCTCTTCAAATGCCAGTTCAACCTGTCTTTCCCTGCGAATGTGTTCACGCATCTCATCCTGGCTCAAACCTTCAGGCAGGTCAGGCATTCCGGCCCTCTCTCTTATTAAATTAATGGCGTTGTAGACTGATTCATCCGGACCAACCGCTTCGTTCTGGGCTTCCGCATAATTCAGGAGAATTTCAGCATACCGGATGTAAATCCAGGGCTGAACGCCGGCGATGTCCCATGGATTGTCAATGGGCAATTCTTCATCGATGAATTTGTACAGATAATAGCCCGTCTTTGAAGCGTTCCAGTTTGATGGCCCATCGGGACTATCCTGACCACCCGGGGTAAAGGTCTCTACCTCCCTACCCCTATAAATTGCACCATTGTAAAGAACAGTCGCATAAAAACGAGGATCCCGGTTTTCGTAAGGATTTTCAGCATGATCAGGATTATTCCAATCAAAAGGCTCAGCAGAAGATCCTCCGTCTTCGACTACTTCATATGCATCGACAAAATTCTGAAGAGGTGTGTTTCCTGCCCATCCACCATAACCATTCGGTCCATTGGATATCTCCAGACACACATGTCTTGCCCCTCTTGTATAGAGTCTCTCGAATATAATTTCGGGACTATTTTCATCCAGAAATAAAGTTCTGTAATCAGAATGCAAACTGTAGTAGCCAAGATCCATCACCGCTTTGGCAGCATTTGCGGCATCCTGCCATGAACCGGTATTATACAATGGGCTTGCAGCGTAAAGCATTAACCTTGCCTTCAGCGCCATGGCAGCTGCCCTGGTCGCACGCCCCAATTCCCATCTGCCTGAGTTCTGGTCCGGTAATCCATTGGCAGCTTCATCCAACTGTTGCAACGTGTAAGAAATGGCCTCAGAAATCGGAGAGCGATTAAATAGCTCCGGATTCGTGAGATCATCTGTCAATTCATAAACCTCGTCTCCCATCAATACCACCTCTCCGTAATTTCTAATAAGATCGTGATAACGATATGCACGGATGAATTTAATCTCCGCTTCCAGAAGATCTTTGCCTTCCTGGCTCATTGGTACGATTTCGAGGTTTTCAAGAGCATAGTTACATTCGCGGATACTTCTGTAGCTTCGCCCCCAAATCGTACCGGCTATACCGGTATTTTCGGGTGCCAACTGGCCTCTTTGAATTAGCCAGGTATCATCGTCGTTGTTATAAATGGCTTCGTCGGTTAGCGCCGCCCATAGTGCATATTCAAATCCTCTTCCGAAACCGGGAGGGGTGCCTTCTGCTTCCTTATTTGTCAGGCGCACTCCCATATACCTGTTAATAACAAAATCTTCAAACAAGGTAGAATCGGAAACAATAGCAGCATCGGAAATCCTATCGGTAGCTGTCACATCGAGGAATTCATCATCACAACCTGATAGCATACCAATCAGGCCAGCCGCTAGTATTAAATTGATTATTCTATATTTAATTTTCATTTTCTTCAATTTTAAAACTGAACATTTACACCTAAACTTATGATTCGCTGCTGCGGATAGAATTGAGCACTTTCACTGCTTCCCTCAGGATCATAATCCTTTACTTCCGTAATGGTAAACAGGTTAAAGGCGTTTAGATTTACACGCAAACCCGAAATACCGATCTTTGAGATCATTGCCTCCGGGAAGTTGTAACCAATTGCTACATTTTTAAGTCGTAAAAATGCGGCATTGTTCAGCCAGAAATCATTGCGATAAAGACCTCCATTGATAGATGATGAAGCACGGGTATCTACTCTTGGATAGGAGCCATCCGGATTGGTTGGACTCCATCTGTTATCCGCCCAACTGCTGTAAAAATTACCAATCGTTCCGGACTCAGCCAGTACATATTGTCTCACCCTCGCCTGACCGGCAAATAATAGAGAAACATCAAAGTTTTTCCAACCACCACTTAAATTGAGCCCATAAGTTATTTGCGGAATGTTACCCAATTCGGTCCTGACCTGGTCATCTGCAGTGATCTCTCCATCACCGTTGTAATCCTCATAGATCAAATCGCCCGGTTGTGCGCCAGACAAATGTGGGTAGTCATTTAAATCTTCATCAGACCTGAAAATACCCAATACATTGTAAAGTAAATAGGTATTTAACGGACCACCGGTTTGACGTTGATAATCCAACACAGTTGGCGCTTCATCGATAAAAATGATCTCGCTTTTCGCATACGTCATGTTGGCGGAAACATCATACCAGAAATCATTCTTCATGTTTTTATAGCCAATGGTAGTCTCAAATCCATTATTGTTTACCTTACCGAGGTTCTCATCGGGAACCAGGGGGACAACATCATCCGTATTCGGATCAGGGTCGTATGGATTGACAATTCCTGATACATTAGGAATGGAAGCATTCCTCGCTGCAAGAATATCGGATCTCTTTTGCATAAAATATATGAATTCGAAAGAAAAGCCTCTGAATAATGTTGCATTCAATCCAATATCTGTCTTTTCTGCTTTTTCCCATGTGATTCCCGGATTCGCTAATTTTGTCAGGTCGATACCGGGATGCCTCTGACCACCAATTACATATACACTATTGAAGGTGTAATTATTGAAGTACTGAAACTGGCTGACATTATCATTTCCCAACTGGCCGTAAGAGGCTCTGATCTTCAGGTCGTCGATAAAGGAAACATCATCAAACCACCCTTCTTCTGATATTCTCCATCCTGCAGCAATTGCGGGAAAATATCCATATCTTTCACCGTCAGGAAAAGTAGAAGATCCGTCAATCCTCATTTGCACCTCTGCCAGATATTTTTCATTGAAATTGTAGGCAATTCTACCAATATAACTTCGCCGGGTATAATTATAGCTATCGCCATAATTATCACGATCATTGGCCGCAGATCCTCCCTGGGATAATTCAGGAGTTTCTATGGTAGGGTAATTCAACCTTGAAGCCCCGAATGTCTGTCTTGTATTTTTACTTTGCTCATATGCGATGAATGCATTGATATTGTGCAAACCAAGCTGTCTTTCATAATTCAATTTGATATTGGAAGTAATCAATGAAATGTTTTCCTGGCTTTCATCTAACCTGGCTGCACCCGAAGAACCTCCTGTAACAACAGGTATATAAGAATCATTTTCACTGTCATAATTGTAGAGTGTATAGGGTTTGCTGAAAGTCTTGGTGAAATTCCAGGTCTTATCAACCGAATAGAAACCATCAACAGACACACCATTCAGAAAAGGAATGTCATATCGACCCTTTAAGATTCCGTTAAAAACACTGCGAGGGTTATCGCTTGTGCCACCAATATCAGTAACCATCACTACAGGGTTATAATTTTCAACCCCTGTTGAAGGCAATCCGTTCGGATATCGATCGATTACTGTTGGATATGCGCGGTAAATATTCCTGAAAAGGTCTCCGGCACTATATACAGGGTAAAGCCTGTCTTCTTGTCTTCCATTCAGTAATAAACCGACACTCAAATTATCTGTGATATTGGCATCAATGTTTGAACGAAAGCTGTATTGTTTATAATCAGTGACACCATCCTTGTAGAGGCCATCCTGATCCAACAAACCCAATGAAACAAAATACTTTACATTTTCAGTTCCTCCGTTTACAGATAAATTGTGCTGTTGCTGGATACTCGTGTTTTGCAGGGTAGACTCCGCCCAATCGGTATTTGGGTAAAGAAAGGGATCAGAACCATCTCCAAATTTTTGAATTTCATCTTCCGTATAAACCTGGTTGAGACCACCTGCTTTATTATTGTAATACTCTATTTCATTCTGAATAGTGGCATAGGTTGGAGCATCCGCCATGTCTGGCAATCTTGTAGGAGAAGAGAACCCAAGATCATAGCTGTATTGGATATTGGGCTTCCCCAATTTACCTTTTTTGGTTGTCACCAAAATAACTCCATTGGCAGCGCGGCTACCATAGACAGCTGCCGATGCATCTTTCAAAACGGAAATGCTCTCAATATCATTTGGGTTAAGACGGCTGAGACCTCCCAACTGACCGGGAACACCATCCACAACGACAAGGACATCGTTATTTCCGGTTGTGGCCAATCCTCTGATGAAAATATTACTTCCATCATAACCTGGTTCACCACCTCGGTTATTGGCGACAAGACCAGAAAACCTGCCAGCAAGGGAGTTGGTAACATTTGGCTGGGGGCTTTCAACGAGTGCCTCCCCTTTCACCTGTGAAATAGACCCTGTTAATGTCTCTTTCTTTTGCTCACCATAACCAATGACCACAATCTCAGAAAGTTCGGCAATATCCGGAGTCATTGTCAGGTCAATAACCGACTTTCCTGTGATATCGACTTCTTCAGAGAGATAACCAATGTAGCTGAAGACCAAAGTCGAATATCCCTCCGGAACCTGAACGGTATAATCTCCATTGACATCAGAGACTGTTCCTTCAGCTGTACCTTTTATCAGGATGTTTACTCCTGGTAAGGGTTCATTTTCATCCGATATTATCGTACCGGAAATGCTTTTCGCACCACTCTGGCTAAAGCCTAAACTTTGCCAAAACACAAGGAGTATCAGCATCACAATACTCCGATAATTGGGTAATTCTTTTTTCATACTTTTTGATTTTTATCTTAAAAATTCGTCATAACTGACAACTAAATGTAGATTGAATTCTGTTGCTTTTGGGGATCAAATCATTCATTCAGCATACATAAAAAGTTCATATTTTCGTGGCTTGCCACAGGAGGCAAAGGCCTCTCTGAAGGCCATTATTTCTTCAGAGAGGCAGAATCACTAACCAATTCCTTAGAAACCTCAATGGTCATTTCAAAAGGTTTTAGCCATGGAGATGTAAATGCTACCTTGATTTCACCTTCTTCTCCAGTAGCCTGGATGTAAGCGAGGATCCTGCCATGGTACACCCTGTGTGCATCGTCGGTGTAGTCGGTCATATCTTTATTATTACTGGCTTCCAATCCAAGCAGCTTGCCGGGACCCGCAATGTGGCAGGTAACTTCGTTGTCTGAGATCATAACAGGGATGCCATTCTTATCCACCACCTGGACAACTACCTGTGCCAGGCCATTATCCTGACTAATTTTTTCTTCTCCTTTCAGGATGGTTAAAGCAAAGGGCGCTTCCGATGACTGAATGGCGTATCGCGAAATTTCTTCACCATCATTATTTAATCCGATTACTTCTAGTTTTCCCTCTTTATAGGGGATGTCCCAATAGATGATGCCGGTATTCTGATCATATTCTTTGATCTGACCAACCACCTCGCCATTCAATTCCAATCTTGCTTTGGCAGCGTTGGTGTAGCAAACAACGCGGATGGATTGTCCAACCCGGTAATTCCAGATTGGCCAGGCATCCATAGAAGGGACTTTTTCTACATAATCACTTCCTTCATCTTCGTATTGGGACAACACATCATTAGATTGGTTTTTACCTCCCCTTCCAGGGGTGGGATAAGTACCCAGATAAGCCATAGGTTTGTCGGACCACAGCGACATGCGGAAATATCCTCGGGGTTTAATAAATCCTCCAAAGTCCATCAATCCAGAATAAAAACCTCGTGAAGGCCATCTTCCTGATTCACCCAGATAGTCTATACCCGTCCAGAGGAATTGTCCGAAAATAAAGTCATTCTCAGTAACTGCTTTCCACGCGTCGATATCATGACGGTTCTCACTTCCGTAAATGACCCTTTCCGGATATTTTGCATGATCTGAAGCATAACGGCTTTCTGTGTAATTATAACCGGCTATATCTAACGCTCCCGGATATTCCGTTTCGTTGGACATGGCCACTCCGGCCAGTCCCGCGGTGACGGGGCGCGAGGTGTCATATTTTTTCACCACAGCAACCAGTTTTTTAGCAATAGCCCCTAGTCGCATGGCATCCGGAGCGTCCTTTTTATATCCGCCAAAGATGGGTTGGGTGAAGCCATCCTTTTCACTTCCATCGAGTATCGGATGAGAATAAGGATCATTGGGGTAGTCCACTTCATTGCCGATGCTCCAGGCAAAGATGGAAATGTGGTTTCGGTCACGACGGACCATATCAGCCAGATCAGTCTCTCCCCATTCCTCAAAGAAGTCATAAGACCCTTCAAACCCAGGCGTCCCCACATTCCATCCTTCCAGCCATTTTCTTTTTGGGAATTCCCATTCATCAAAAGCTTCGTTTAATACAAGAACACCCAGTTCATCACATAATTCATATAAAGAGGGAGCCTGTGGATTATGACTGGTTCGGATGGCATTTACACCAATTTCTTTCAGCGTCTGAATTCTTTTTTTCAGGACGTTGTGATATACGGCGGAACCTAATACACCTTCGTCATGATGCAGGCAAACACCCTTAACTTTCATCCATTTTCCATTCAGGGCAAAACCTTTATCGGGATCAAAAGTATAAGACCGGATCCCGGTGGTCGTAATGGTTTCATCGGTTATTTCCCCGTCTTCCAGTACGGTCGTTTTCAGTTGATAAAGATCCGGAGAATCAACACTCCAAAGCTTCGGATTTCGAACTTTCAGATCCGCTGAAAGTTTATTCTTTTGACCAGCCGCCACGGAAATGTTTTTAGTAGCTTTAGCAACTACTTCTCCATCCGGTGAGAATAATTCATTGACCACAGTCAGATCGCTATCGCCTGATGTTCCGTTTTCTACTTCTACTTCTACCTTTATATTGGCTTTCTTATCCGAAACATTTTCGGGATAGGCAAAGACACCCCACTGTGCGATGTGAATGGGATTGGCATAAACCAGCCATACATTCCGATAAATACCTGACCCTGTGTACCATCGGGAATCGGCAGATTTACTGTGGTCGACCCGAACAGCAATGACATTTTCTTCTCCTGTTTTAATATGGGGAGTAGCATCGTACATAAATGAGATATATCCGTTGGGACGTTTTCCCAACAATTGCCCATTGATGTAAACTTCACTGCGGTTATAGACTCCTTCAAAATACAGGTATACCCTTTTACCTTCCTTATCATCCGGAATCTCAATGGTTTTCCGGTACCATCCTATTCCTCCGGGAAGGTATCCGGATGCGCTTGCCAGGGTGGGGCTTAATTGACCTTTCACACTCCAGTCGTGTGGTACAGAGATTTCCTTCCATTTGCTATCATCAAATGATGGTTGCTGGGCATCTTTTACATCCTCCAGCCTAAACTTCCAATCATCATTGATCTTTTCTCCCTCTCCAAAAGATACCTGACCAAAAGAGGGCCATGAAAGTGAAACGATCAACAACCACAAAATCAACGGGTATTTATAGTTCATTTTTATAAGAATTTTTGTTGAAAATATGGGTTAAGGTAGATAATTGCCTGACCACAGAAGGGCTGATATCATTCACAAAGTGGTAGTGGAGAATTCAATTTTGGATCCCCTCAAACCCTCAAAGCGTTCAGAACCCCTGGAGGGTTTTCTTTGGAGAGGTTCCAGATTTTACTTTTGCAGATCCTTGGCCATGGATTTGAATTCCCGGGAGTATTCGGAAGGGGTCTTTTGGTAGATCTTGAAAAATGAATCCCTGAAATATCGTGGACTGCTGAATCCGACTTCATACGCGACTTGCGTCACGGAAAGTCTATTTAATTTAATAAGCTCGGCAGCTTTTTTGATTCGTATCGACCTGATAAACTCTGAGGTGGATTCTCCGGTAAGTTGTTTAATTTTTCTGTAGAGTGTTGGCTGGCTTACACATAGTTCATCCATCAGATCTTTCAAACCAAAATCAGGTGTTAACAGGTTTTTTTCTACAAGATCGATGGCCTTGTCCAGAAATTCCTTATCAGCGGAGTCGATTCCTTCTTCTATTGGCTGAAGCAGGATCCTTGAGGTGTAGTAATCGTGAAGGTGAGATAAATTGCGAATAAGTGTGTCGATCTTTGCCTGTAAAATTTCCGCATTAAAAGGTTTAGTTACATAATCGTCCGCTCCTATCGAAATACCTTCCAGTTTATGCAGATCATCTGCCCGGGCAGTGAGAAGAACTACCGGAATGTGCGCGGTAGAGTTATCGTCCTTGATCATTTTGCACAATTCTATTCCATCCATTCCCGGCATCATAATGTCGCTAATGACCACTGAAGGCATTTTTGATTTAGTAAGGTGGAACCCCTCTTCACCATCGCTCGCCTCAAAAACTTTAAAGGAATGAACAAATAACGATTTTAGATAATTGCGGATGTCGTCATTGTCTTCAACCACCAGGATGGAATGTCTATGTGGCTTTCCATTTCCATTCTGATGATGCAACATGTTTTCTTGAGAAAATTCAGCAGCAAGGGTGTAATTTTGTGGGTGTTCGCTATCCACATGTTCTTCCAATAGTTGATCGCTATCAAAATGATTTTTTCCCAGTTTAAATTTTAATATTACTTCGGTTCCTTTGTTTTTCTCGCTTCTCACTTTGATCTCACCCTTGTGTAATTCCACCAGGTCTTTTACCAGCGCCAGACCAATACCCGATCCCAGGATGTTGGCGGTGTCGGCCTCAACAACCTGGTAATAGCGGTTGAAAATAAGATCGATGTATTCCGATGAAATTCCCTTTCCATTGTCCCTGATGTGAATTTCACAATGCTGCGGATCATTCTCCGGACTCGCCCTTATTTCGACCATTATTTTACCATTCTGATGTGTGTATTTAAAAGCGTTGGAGATCAGGTTGTACAGGATCATTTCAAAATGCTTCTGGTTAAACCAAAGCCTTAGGTTTTCCGCGTCCGTTTTAAATTCATATTTCACCTTATTCACCTTTGACAGTTCTGCGAATGCGTGGTAGATCTCATAGGTGAATTTCACCAGGTCATTTTCGGTGACTTTCAGATTGACATTCCCTGATTCCACCTTTCTGAATTCCATGAGCTGGTTGATCAGGTGGTGAAGTTTGTGGGCATGATTGTAAATCGAAAGCAATTTATCCTTGAGAAAACCCGAGATATTCTGATCCCTGATTATTTGTTCAAGCGGACTGATGATCAGGGTAAGTGGCGTTCTAAATTCATGTGAAATGTTGGTGAAGAAATTCATCTTCAGGTTGTGGATCTCGGAAAGCTTTTTCTTTTCCAATTGTTCGATCTCCAGTTTGCGTTCCATCTTCATTTTATTTCTGCGATACCTTCTTGTAGCATAGATTGCAGATGCAATGAAAAACACATAAAATGTGTAGGCCCACCATGATTTCCAGAATGGAGGTAAAATGGTTACTTTCATCGTTGTGGGCTCAGACCAGATTTTATCATCCAGCGACGCCCTTACCTTGAATGAATAATCACCATCAGGCAGTTTTGTGTAAGTAACACTACGCATATTTTCCCCATAATTCCAGTTTTCATCAATTCCTTCAAGCTTATATGAATAATGTACTCTCTGAGGATTTGGGAAATGAATGGCTGCGAACTGAAAAGAAAAGACAGACTGGTTGTTTTTTAATACGACCTTGTCCCTATTGTCAATTCCTTCCTGTAGTATATTATTGTTGTCTTCTTTCTCTGGTTTGATGGTTTCATTAAATACCTTGATCCCCTCTATAAGAACTTTCGGTGTAGCAGCATGGATCTGTTCTTCGCCAGGATTAAAAAACACCAAACCATCCAGGCTTCCGAAATAAAAGTTCCCATTGGACGACTTAAGCACAGATCCGTCATTAAAAGCAACAGTTGGCAAACCATCGCTTTTGGAATAGTTATAGAATTCCTGTGATTCAATATTAAATTTTGATATTCCTTTGTTGGAGGACAACCAGATATTTTCATGCTGGTCGATTGTCAGTGCATGAACAACATTGTTGGCCAGACCTTTTTTTTCATCAAAAATCTCAAATGATTTAGTTTCAGGATCAAAACGTACCAAACCCTTCCCATATGTTCCCAACCACAAAATACCCTCTTTGTCTTCGTCAATCGAGAAAACTATATTATCCCTCATACCTATATCGGTAATACGGAAATTGATAAAACTACCATCATCAAACAAGGTTAGTCCATGTCCAAATGTACCGATCCAGAGCCTTTGCTGGTGGTCAATGTGCAAAGCCCTGATATCGTTTATACTTATATTGCTGTTTCCGGTGTGGTACCGTTTGAACTTTCCGGTCGATTTATCCAAAACATTTAAACCTCCCTGATTAGTCCCTACCCAGATCTTTCCACTGTTATCCTCTATGATAGTCCTTACATCATTTGCACCAATGGATGTGCTGTCCTCGCTATCGTATTTAAATGACCTGAATTTTTCTTCTTCCGGAAGATAAAGGTTTAAACCTCCCGCATACGTACCAAACCATAAATCCCCATCACCATCTTTATAGGCACATAGAATGGCATTGTCACTAATACTTCCACGCTGACCATCAACTGCAAAATTCCGGATATTCTTAGTTTGAATATTAATTTGATTCAATCCACCTCCATCTGTACCTGCCCAAATATTTCCTTCTCTGTCTTCGCAAAGTCCCCAAACCTTTTTATGGCTAAGAGTATTTTCAATGAATGGATTTCTTCTTATCGATTTAAAGAACCTTTTCTCTGAACTCATGTAATTCAAACCGCCATTATGCGTTCCTATCCATAGTCCTCCGCTTGCATCTTTAAACATACAGGTTACAGATCTGTAACTCAGGCTTCCCGGCCATTCGTTGTCTATAAAATGTTCATACTCATAACCGTAGGTAGAATAAGAGTTGATGTAAAGCTTGTATAAACCTGATTGTTCCGTACCGATCCAGATATGGCCTTCCTGATCATTCAGGATGGACATAATGCGATTATCAATTTGACATTTTTTTGAAATATTGATTTTTCTAAGATGATCACGCATAATGTCAAAGTGAAACAATCCGGTGCCATAGGTTCCTATCCATATGTTTTTGTTGCCGTCAACTTCGATCGATGAAATATGATCGATCTCTACGCTATCTTCATTGCCGTTTACTGGTCTGATAGAATTTTGTATTCTGTCGATAATCAGCAAGGTGCCTTCCCATGTTCCGGCTATGATGTATCTTTCATCATACTCTTCAAATACATTGATAGCCAAAGAACGATCGTCAAACATGTTATTTGATTGATCTTCTTTAAATGAAGCTCTTTGAAATTGCTCGCTTTTCTCAGAAAATATAAATATGCCCTCATTGGTCCCTATCCAGATGGTAGAATCCTTTGATTCAAAAATGGTTGAGACAGCAGTCTCCGATCTCAGAACCTGTGTAAAGTTGTCCGTGTCGGCATTGTAGAGATCGACACCTAGCTCAGTTCCAATCCATAGTCGGCCTCTTTTGTCTTTTACCAAGGAGGAAATGGAATTGTGGTGGATGGTCAATGAATCCGCCGGATCATGCCGGTAGACGGTCATCTCATAGCCATTGTATTTATTGAGACCATCGTCCGTTCCAATCCAGATATACCTTTGATCGTCTTGTGTAATGGCTCGGACGTAAGCATTGGAAAGCCCTTCATTGAAAGATATGTACTTAAATTCTGTCCCACTAAGCTGGGCAAAGAGAGTGGAATAGCAAAAGATTAGAAACATTATCGTTCCCGCCAGTTTCCGTCGCATACAGGTGATTCTAAAATTTAATATAAAGATACCTCTTTATAAAAAATATTGAAAAAGGGAAATACCAAATTACAGATTAACCTCCTTATTCATGGGAACAAATCGTTCAACCACCATACATAAATCGATCAAACTACTTTCCATAAACCACAACACTCGCTTCTTCCAATCCCGGCGATTTAGCCGTAATTTGTATGGATCCATTTTCGCCTGGCTTTGAACGGACGATCACGAGCACCAGACCGTTAAAAGCCTTACGTTCATGACTGGGAAATGGTGTGAAATTCGTGGGGTCTCCATTGTCTGTAGCCACAATCTCTCCTGGTCCTTCAACGGTAAATTCGATTTGGTTACTTGCAACCGGAACTAAAAGGCCGTTTCCATCCATTACTTCTACTGTGATGAAAGCCAGATCTTTTCCATCGGCCATAATTTCCTGTCGGTCTACCGTTGTTCTGAGCGCTGCAGGGGCTTCTGTAGTTTTAACAACATCTTCAGCCCATTCTTCACCATTCTTGTAAGCTACTACCTTTAATTCCCCCGGTTCGTAAACCACGTCATCCCATCTTAACCGGTATTCATATTCACCTTTTTTCTTTCGCCTCAGCGATTTACCATTTAGAAACAGTTCAGCTTCATCCCCGGAAGTCAAAACATGGACAGGTGTGACCTCTCCTACCCTGTCCGGCCAGGTCCAGTGAGGAAGAATATGAACCATCTTCAGGTCGGGACGCCAGTTTGCCTGGTACAGGTAAAACCTGTTCTTTTTAAATCCTGCAAGATCAATCACTCCGTAATAGGAACTTCTGGCAGAGTAATAAGGTGTTGGTTCGCCAATATAGTCCCAACCACTCCAAACAAATCCACCTCCTACATATGGGTGGCTATCAAGCGAGCCAAAGACTTTGTCTGCTGACGAACCGAATGGTGCAGTGTACAATTCATAACTGCTTACCTGTGCTGTTTCCGGGTTTCCACCTAATCCATCTTTAACCGGAGCGCTGACACCTTCGGCCACCGGAAAGGTATATTCCCCACGGCTGCTTAACGCTGCTGCATTTTCACTACTTATGATGAGCTTATCAGGAAATGCCTTGTGGAATGCCGGATACAGAGGTGATGTTCGAATTCCCTGCAGACCTGCATAAGCCGGGGCATCGCGGATACCCTCTCCCTGGTAATTCAGGTTGATCACATCCATCACGCCCGGAAGCGGCATATCTGGCTTTGCAAAATTCATGGAAATAGTTGTAGGGCGACCGGGATCTTCCTCCTTTGCAATTGCGTGAAGATTTTGAGCAATAGCTGCTCCATCTTCGCCGGTGTACTGCTCTCCTACTTCATTTCCCAGACTCCACATGATTACAGAGGGATGATTTCGATCACGTCTCATAAATGACCGTACATCCTGCTCATGCCATTCCGGAAAAACGAGATGAAAATCGAGTGGTGTCTTTTTCCTTTCCCAAGAATCAAAAATCTCATCAATCACCAGAAAACCCATCTTGTCTGTCAATTCAAGCAATACCGGATCGGGCGGATTATGAGCCATGCGGATCGCATTGCAACCCATCTCTCGTAATATCTCAAGCTGGCGTTCTGCTGCGCGGGTATTGAAAGCTGCCCCAAGAGCTCCAAGGTCATGGTGCTGGTTGACTCCTTTTAGGTAAATATGTTCTTCATTGACATAGATCCCAGAATCGGCATCGAAACGTAAGGAACGGATGCCAAAAGGTGTTTCGTACCGGTCAATTTGCTCATCTCCCCGAAACAACGTAGTAATGGCCACATATCTGTGAGGAGTTTGTGTAGGTGGAGGGCCCCACAAAAGAGGATTTTCGATCATTAGGGATGACTGGACCCGGGTGTGCTCACCCGCATTAACGGATGTTTCCAATGGCTCAAACTCAGCAACTTTCTCTGCAGAAATCCTGTCATCCTGATCCAGGGTGAAAATATGGGTAATAACCCGGATGTTTTCGCTAGCTTCCGATTCGTTCTTGATAGTCACTTCCAGGTCTACCGTTGCAGCGGAAGGTGAAACATCCCGGGTATTTACAAAAGTCCCCCAATGATCTACGTGAACCTGATTGGTCTTTGTCAACCAGACATTGCGATAAATTCCTCCACCCGGATACCATCGGGATGAATGATTTGGATTGTCCAATCGGATAGCCAATTGATTCTCCCCTCCTTGGATGATATACGGTGTAAGATCAACTCTCCATGAAGCATATCCATAAGGCCATCCACCAACCAGGTGTCCATTCAGCCAAACCATGGCGTAAGACATGGCTCCATCTACATCCAGAAAGAAGGACTTACCTCTATCTGATTCAGATATATCCAGTTTTTTTCTATACCATGCTACACCATGGCTAGGCAGACGTCCCATTCCTCCTCCTACTTCTGCATCTTCTCCCTCAAAAAAAGGTCCTTTGATCGCCCAGTCGTGGGGAAGATTTACGGTTTCCCAGGACCCATCATCGAAACTGGCCTGAACAAAAGGGAAATCGCTACCGGGATCTCCCTCCGGACAAACATATCGTTTGGATGGATCCAGTATAAAAGCATTACCTGTAGGTAAGATCCAATCTTTCAGAACTTTCTTAGAGGATTTGACTTCTACAGCCTCGGTGGGTTTCGAATCGGCGTCCTTGCTATCGTTGATATTTTCAACCTCCGGTCTCTCATCATAAATCAACGAATCAGGATTGGATTCATACTTCATGAAGCGCCATTCATCATTAAGGGAAATTCGTTCTCTTAAGTTTTTTTGATCTGCATCCTCCAAATCACTTCGCGGAGTACAACTGGCAATCGAAACAGCAATTGCTAATGCAAAGTAAATTTTCGACAACACAGATTTGGTGAATAGCACTGAACTATTTTTTACTATCATTGTGATTCTTCTATTTGAAAATTTCATCATTTCAATCAATTCCAAATCTACAAATAATGATATGCAATCCTAAAACCAATTTTTGTGGTTAATAATACATCAAAAGAGTTTTGAAAGAATCAATGAATGATATCTAAAAACATTGTAATAGAAATGGCTCCCAATAATTGAGTTGTTAAATACATCAATGAATTTAATAAAATTGGATAACTACAATCCTTCTTCAATCATTCACCTCAATTCACCTTGTTGAAAAGTTGATTTATTTAATTCTTTTGGCTAAATAATAAAGGTATTGGTAATATCCACCTGCCATTTTATCCTAAATCCGCTGTAGGTTCAATTATCAGGAACCTTCATAATACCAATGTAAAAAATACAGGATTTATAAAGAGGATAAGTTTTTTTGGCTCTGTTCGGACATATTATATTCATTTGTTTCAGTTTAGCTTCACTGACTGCTATCGCACAGGATTATTTCATGAAGCAGTATCGGGTAGATTCCGGTTTGCCCAGTGATATCATTAAGGCAAGCACGCAGGATTCATTGGGATACTTTTGGATTGCTACGGATGAAGGTCTTGTCAAATATGATGGCATTCAATTTACCAATTACAGGGATAGGCTTCACAGCAATTTCGTTAAGGGTTTTCACACCACAAGGGATGGCAGACTCCTTGCATTCGGAGACCTGGACTTTATTGAAATAATTAACCAGGAAGACACGGTTATTTTCAACAGGTTATTTCATGTAGGAAGAATTGCAGACGATACCACGCTTACATATCCAAAACTTATATTCGAGGATGCCGGTGGAAATCTCTGGGTGAGTGAGTCGCAGGCCGTGGTCAAACTTAATGAAAATTCTTTCAATCGTTATTCTTTTGATATTTCCAATCGCACTCCCCAATTCCTTCGCTCGTTTTCTTTTTTTGAGGATCAAAACAACCATCTTTATGTGTCCTCCTTCCAGGGAAATCTATTCAGGTACAATACTGATGATGACAAATTTGAGCCGGTCGAAAAAAAGCTTCCTTATGGCATTGAGTTCATTTCCGACATAAATAATTCACTGATCATCGGGTCCTTATCCGGTGTCTATAGAGCATCACTTCCTGAAAAGGGAGGAATTGCAAACAGCTCGCTGATCAGCAATATCCCCAATGTTTCATTTATAGCACACATAGGAGACAATAAGCATTTCATTGCCACCCGGGAAATCCGGCATTTTCTTATAGATTTTGATAGTAATTCTATCGATACTCTTCCCCATTCTATTAATAACATTAATCATATTCATGTGAGCCGGGAAAATGATATCTGGCTTTCCGGAAATGAGGGTTGGGTCCTGATCCGGGAAAATATATTTCAAAAGGTTAATGACAATGTCATAGATTTTATCGAGACTGTTACGGAAAATCCTTCAACTCAATCCATTTATTATGCCAACAGCACAAGACTATATGAACTGAATCGTAAAACCAACCAAAACTCCCTTCTTCTTGAATTACCTTCCGGATATTTTCAATCCCTACTTTACACAGATGATGGTCTTTGGATTGCCAATGCTTTTAAAGTCTTTTTGATGGCTGACAATGAAATCAGACACGAGTTTGATTTCAGTAACAAAACCCGCTTCATAACCGGATTGTCCCGGGATTCTAAAGAAAATATATGGTTAAGCATACCTGGACTTGAAATGGTCTATATGATCGACCCAAATCTTCATCTCAAAGAATATTCAATCCCGCTTGGAGATGATGGTGTTATCAACATCATCCGGACGGGTGAAAACGGCATCTATGTTGCATCATCAGGTCAAAACAGCTACCTGTTTTTTAAAGATAAGTCCGACTCTGATTTCCAAAACATAAGCATTCCGCTGGATTTGGATCAAAATGGAAGTTTTAATGTAAATGATATTGCCATTGATGGTGATTTCGTATGGCTGGGCACTTCTCATGGTCTATATAAGCTAAACCATTGGGAACATACAATTGAGAATTCAGAAGTACGATTCCTTAAATTGCCAATCAATGCCATTCATACTTTTGGTGCGAATAAAATACTCATAGCCAATGCGTACGGACTGATCATTTACAACACAAAACTCAATACATATGAACTTTACAATGAAAGCACCGGCCTACCTTCAAACACCATCACTCCAAGGGGTTTTTTTGTTGGTTCAGATAGTACCATATGGGTAGGAACCGCAAAAGGGTTGTGCTATAGCAAACATTCATTAACAGATAATTCAGTGACACCTGCCCCCAGATTCACGCAGATCGAATCGGATGGTGTAAAAAGAAGGTTGAATAAAGAAACAGAAATTGACTTCGGCAGCTTTCTCTCCATCCATATTTCATCGATCACTTTTCCTGAAGACGAGGTAAATTATCAATACCGGATATTGCCCAGCGAACAGTGGAGATCTACTTATGATAATGAAATAACCTTTGACGCTCAAAAAGCCGGTGATTTTACAATAGAAGTGAAAGCCAGGAAAAACGGGCCTTATTCCTGGAGTCAACCGTCGGTTCTTGCATTTTCAATTGCCAAACCCTTTTGGCAAAAATGGTGGTTTTTCCTGCTGGGAGCACTGACCATTGCTTTACTGATAGGAGGAACATTTTATGGTGTGAATATTTACAATGAGAAGAGGAATGAAAGACTAAAGCAATTAATTAACGAGCGAACGGAAGAATTGCGACAAAGTAACGAGACCCTGGTTCGCTTGAATAGCGAGAAAAATAACCTGATCGGTATTGTAGCTCACGATCTAAAAAATCCATTAAGTCAGATCAAGGGATTGATCTCTATCATCAATATGAGTGGAAAAGTAGACAAGGAATCGGCCAAAAATATTGAAATGATGGATCATAGCGCTTCCAGAATGAACGAGATGATCACAAAAATTCTGGATGTGAATGCCATTGAGTCTGAAAAACTTAACCTCTCAATTGAAAAAGTTAATTTATCGGAAGAGGTCCACGATATCACGAGAAGTTTTGAAAGCATTGCTTCAGCGAAGAACATTAAACTGATCAAAAATATTATCTCCGACCTTTATGTCAAGGCAGATCGTAATTATACCATCCAGGTAATTGAAAACATTCTTTCCAATGCAATAAAATTTTCCCCTTTTAACAAATGTGTTCACATCAGTCTTTCATCAAAAGAAAAGGAAGTTATTTGTGAAATAAAAGATGAGGGACCTGGAATAAGTCAGAAAGATATGAAAAATCTGTTCGGTAAATATCAGCGATTGAGTGCAAGGCCTACCGGAGGCGAAGCATCTACCGGTCTGGGATTGATGATTGCCAAAAAATTTATTGAAACAATGGGCGGCAGGATCTGGTGTAAAAGCGAAACAGGAAGTGGGGCTTCCTTCTTCATTTCTCTGAAAAAATGAAAAAAGCTTTAGGCTTAACTTTCCTCAAGTCTATAGGAGTTATGAAACAGACTTTATATTGGAATTAAAAGAATACAAGCCTTTTATCAGATATTTGAAATAAAAATGATTTAGATTGAAAAATAAGATTATCTTCATTAAAGGCTTTGCTGACTGAAAAAAATCCTTTAGAAATGACAATTTGGTTACTTAGGGCCTCCCAGCCATTTATAATGCTGGTCTGAAATATTCATTCATATTATAGGTATTTATGTAGGTTTTAGAAATGCCACAGAGTCAGTTCATATTACAACAAGGGCTGTCAAAAGAGCTGGAATTGTTTCCGCACATTAGTGAATTTGGTCTGAGAAAGAACAATACCATTCAATTGAACTCCTTCATAGTCTCACAGTCAGATAACCTTCAAATCTATTTTATTATCGATGGTAAATTTGACTGGATCATCAACCACCAACATCAGGTGCTTTACCCGGGAGATACTGCACTGGTGCTCCCAGGACAGGTCGTAGGTGGTTCCAAAGGATATCTTGGAATAGGCGCTTACTTCTGGCTTCACCTTCAGGTTAAAAAAATTGATGCCAATGGAAAGCTGATCCCTGGAGAGTGGAGTAATCTGTCCTCTGGCGATTGTCAGGCAATAGGCAAAATCCTGTTGCTTAACAACTTACCTGTACTGAAAGTAAAAGAGGTCGCTGGTATTTTGCAGGAAATGCGCATGGAAATCACCAGCCAGGAGTTGGGATACATTACACGGGTTAATCATATCATTGATTCACTGCTCATAATTATTGCAAGGCATTCTACCCGTCAGGCCATTTCAAGAAGGGATTTTCCACAAACATTTTTAAAACTTGAACAAACTTTACGTCAAAACCTCGCCCATCAATGGACGGTCGAAGAAATGGCTGCGATGGTCGGGCTTTGCTCAACGGCCTTCACTGAAAAAGTAAAAAACTATACAGGTTTTTCGCCTCTTCACTATCTGATCAACATAAGGGTCTCTGAGGCTGTAAAGCTTCTAAAACGAGAGAAGGTCAACATTACAGACATTGCACTGGAAACGGGATTTTATTCGTCACAGCATTTTTCCACAACATTTAAAAAATTGACAGGCCATACTCCCGGTGAGTATAGAAAAAGTAATAATTCTTATAAATAGCAATAAAGGATCGAAATGGATTGCATCATTACAGTCGAAATAGGTACAAATGCGGTAAGGGTAATGGCTTTTGACCTGGACGGAAATGTCATTGGCTCGGCAAAAGGATCATACCCAACTTTTCATATAGAGCCTGATTTTAGTGAGCAGGACCCCGACCAGATATTCATTACCACCTTGTACGTGATGAAAAATCTTCTTACTGAAAAGATCCATCCCAGAAATCATAAAGTAATTTCCATTTGTTTTAGCGCTTCCATGCACAGTGTGTTGCCAATCGATAAAAATGGTGTTCCATTGGGAAACGCCATCACCTGGGCTGATAACCGGGGAAAAAAAGAAGCCCAGGAGCTCAAAAATTCCCCTCTGGGAGCAAAGATCTACGATGCCACAGGAACCCCCATTCATCCCATGTCACCCCTGATAAAGATCACCTGGCTGAACAGAAACGATCAGGAGCGATTTAAACAAACATATAAGTTTCTCTCCATCAAAACCTATATTCTCCAACAGCTTACCAAGGGGTATTTGTTAGATTACAGCCTCGCTTCTGCCACAGGCCTATTAAACATTTCTAAGTTATGCTGGGAAGAGGAAGCGCTCAATTATGCTGGCATTAATGCGGATAAATTACCAGAGCTCGTTCCTGTCTTTCATTCTCCAGGAAAACTAAGACGGGAATATCAGCAATCACTGGGACTATCTGAAGACGTTAACATCATTATCGGTTCCAGTGATGGGTGTTTAGCCACCCTTGGAGGCGGTGTCTGGGATGAAGGAAAGGCTACCATAACTGTAGAGGATAGCGGCGCTGTGCGGGTGGTCGGAAAAGAAATATTGAAGGACAAAAAACAACGCCTTTTCAACTATTTGCTTACGGATGAATATTTTGTGTCAGGAGGACCGACAAACAATGGTGGAGTGGTCTTTGAGTGGTTTACCAATCAGTTTGGTGATTTTAAAAGCCCTTATGATCTGGAATATACGATGTCAAACCTTGTCAAAGAAGCTTTAAATGTTCCTGTAGGTTCGGATGGACTATTGTTTCTTCCCTATCTTTTGGGCGAAAGAGCCCCTATCTGGAATCCGTATGCCAGAGGTTCGTATTTTGGCATTAACATCAAACACGAAAAAGGTCACTTTGTCAGGGCTACACTAGAGGGTATTCTCTATGAAATCTACAGCATTGGAAAAACCCTTCAGGAACACGTCAATATCAACACACTTACCACAAACGGAAGTTTTGCCTCGATACCTTTCTGTACACAAATGCTGGCTGATATATTTAATAAACCAGTTAGTATTGGCAAAAATCCTGACAGCATCGCTCAAGGAGCATTCTTACTAAGCGCAACAAACATGCGTATTTATAAGAGCCTGGAGGAAGCTGCTCGCTCTGTGGTATTATCAGTAGCTTATGAGCCCCAGATTCAAAATCATGCTGTGTACCAGAAGTACTTTTCCATTTTTGAAAGATTAAGTTCCAAACTCAACAATGAATTTGAGGACCTGGTTAACCTTCAGCACGAACCATGGTGATTTTTTTAATAGACAGAAAACTAATGAAGTGACCTGGCAGGATACCAATCCACTTTATTTTGTGCAAAAATCAACGGCGGTTTTTATTGGAAGAACTTCTTCATACTGTTTCGAATCTTTAAAATAGAATCTGACCTGTTTTAACTTGTTTACCTGGCCACAAAACTCTTGGGAGTCGAAGCTGATTCACCGGGAAAATCTAAAGAGGAGTTATTTATCCATTATAAATTTCCAATCCCTTAAACTATGAAGCAATTTTACGCATTGTTCAGCTTGGTTCTGCTAATGCACGTAGGGGCTACCGCTCAGAATATTGAGCTATACGCTTCTCAGGCAGAGACCAACCAACCAAATTCCGATGGGAATTTTATTCAGGCAACCAATCAGCAAGATCTGAATGTCACTGGTCGTGTTGCAGATGAAAATGGTGAACCTTTTCTGGGTGTTACCATTGTACTGAAAGGTACCACAACAGGTACTACTACAGATGCTGACGGAAGGTATTCGATAGATGTCCCTGACGGTAACAGCATTCTGGTATATTCTTTTGTAGGTTATTTAGATCAGGAAGTTTCTGTGAATAATCGATCGGTAATCGATGTTTACATGAGTCCTGATATTCAACAGCTGGATGAAGTGGTCGTTACTGCGCTTGGTATCGAGAAATCTACCAGGAGCCTTGGATATGCAACTTCAAAAGTACAAGCCGAGGAGTTAACCATTAACCGGACCCCCAACATCATGAATACTCTTCAGGGTAAAGTTGCGGGTGTTAATATTTCGTCTTTGGGTACCGGACCCGGAGGTACTTCCAAGATCCGCATTCGTGGGCAATCTTCCATTACAGGTCAGAACAATCCTTTAATCGTTATTAATGGTGTGCCGATAGACAACACCAATTTCGGCTCGAACCCAAACAACCAGGGTGCCGACGGTTCAGTAGCCCCCCGAGCGGGAGGTGGGGTAACATCAGATGGAGGAGACGGACTTTTGAGCATTAACCCTGACGATGTAGAAAGCATGACGATACTAAAAGGAGCTGCTGCAGCGGCTTTGTATGGCTCACGCGCTAAGGATGGTGTCATCATGATCACTACCAAAACAGAGGGTAAGGGTTCCGGAATCGGTGTAGCCTATAACTTGAACTATACCAACGACACTCCTCTTGATTTTACGGATTATCAGTATGAATATGGGCAGGGTGAAAATGGAGTAAGGCCCACAACACCAAATCCAACGTCCGGGCAATGGTCCTTTGGTGAAAAATTCGAACCAGGCATGACCCAGGTATTGTTTGATGGAGTGGAAGTTCCGTATGAACCTGTCCGTGACCGTGTTAAAACATTTTTCAGAACCGGACATACCGTAACCAATACCATTTCCTTGTCATCTGGCGGAGCCAAGGGTGGCCTTAACTTTTCCATCTCGGATATGAATAGCAAAGGCATTACACCAAACAATGACTACAACAGGAAAACCATTAATCTTGGATTTAGTTACTCGCTCACTGAAAAATTAGGTGTTAAGGGAAACATCAATTATTCAAATGAAAGAAACGAAAATCCACCCAACGTTGGAAACCAGGACAATACCATTCCGGTAGCCTTGTACAACATGGCTAATTCCATGCCGCTGGATTTATTGGATGAGAAGAAGTTTAATGACCAGGGGAATGAATTTATTTACTCCAGGTTCATGAACCGAACAAATCCCTATTTTACATTATCACAACAGTTTAACAATATCAAAAGGGATCGCATTTTTGGTAACGTTTCTGTGCGTTATGACCTTCTTCCCGGATTGTTTGTCCAAGGTCGTGTAGGTCAGGATTATTGGTCCCGTGATCAGGATTACAACAACTTCCCAACCGGCCAGGCGTCACGTCCCGCAGCTCCCGCAGGTTTTGTAAATGGAGTGTTTACGCAAGAGTCACGTCGATTCAGAGAGATCAACGCCGATTTTCTTGTTGGAGCCAATCGTGAATTTGGAAAACTTGGCGTAAACCTCAACTTCGGTGGAAACCACATGTACAGAAGAGCTGATGTCAACAGCGTACAGGTAACTGACTTTGTCGTAAGAGATCTTTATACGGTTCAAAATGGACGGGTGAAAGATCCCACTTACGATTTGATCGAACGCGGAGTCAATTCGCTTTATGGTTCGTTAGAATTTTCCCTTGGCCAGATGCTGTACCTGAGTGGTACACTGCGCAATGACTGGTTTTCCACATTGTCATCTGAAAACCGCAGCATCCTCTATCCGTCCGTTTCTCTGGGATTTGTTTTCACAGAACCACTGGGAACTACTTCATGGCTAACTTTCGGTAAGCTGCGAGCAGCCTACGCGGAAGTGGGTAGCGATGCAGATGTGGCACCTTATTCGAACGTGCTGTTTTATTCAATAAACAATAACCTATTTCCCAACCCATCCGGAGCGCCACAACCCGTTGGCGGGCCGAGTGGCAATACCATTCCTAACCCGGATCTGAAGCCAATGAGGGTGGGTGAAACCGAATTGGGTATCGAGTTAAAAATGTTCAATAACCGGGTCGGTCTGGATGTTGCTGTTTACCAGAAAACAACGACGGATCAAATCGTTCAGGCCCAGGTTTCGGATGCCTCAGGATATGTTAACACTAACATCAACAGTGGTGAAAGCAGAAATAAGGGTATCGAAATGCTTGTCAATATTGTGCCAATCGAAACACCGAATTTTAACTGGTCTTTTACCTTCAACGGTTCATACAATAAAACAAAAGTATTGAGTCTTTTGACTGATACACCTGGTGAACGAATAACTGTGGGTACTCACATATTTAATGGAGAGTTGCGACACATCGTAGGAGAAGAATTGGGTCAGGTGTCGGGTTTTGGATATCTGCGAGACGATCAGGGCAGGGTGATCTTTGGTTCAAATGGAATAGCCCTGGCTACTTCCGAGATGATCAGCTATGGAAGCGGTCTTGCTAAGTGGTTCGGAGGTTTTACCAATTCCTTCAATTATAAAGGCATTAGCGCCTCATTCCTCATTGACTTTAAATTGGGCAATAAAATATTATCCGGTACAAACTTCAACGCCTATCGACATGGTTTGCATAAGTCAACTCTTGAGGGTCGCGAATCGAGTGTGACTGGAGATGGTGTCAATGAAAATGGTGAAGTCAATACTGTCAGCGTTTTCCCGGTTCAGCCCTTCTATGAAGTTGTCAGGTCAAAAGGATTGGTTGAGCCTGTTGTTTATGACGGAGGCTACTGGAAGCTCCGGCAAATTACTATTGGGTATGACTTCTCAAGATATTTGCCTGAAAACTGGCCTTTCAAATATGTGCGGCTTGACTTTGTCGCTAACAATGTCGCCATGTTGAAAAAGTGGATCCCCAATATTGATCCTGAATCCTTTGGCTATACATCCGATAACCTTGTCGGAATGGAATCAACCGGTGTTCCTACCACCAGAAGTATGGGCTTCAACCTGAATATCAAACTCTAAAGAATTCAATCATGCAAAAGATAATATTATATAGCTCGCTTATCCTGATGTTTGTTTACATCAGCGCGTGTGACAATGACTATGATGATCTGAATACCAGCAAGGTAGCAGCCCTGTCCATCGATCCGGCTTATCAGCTAAACAATGTTGTTTTGAATATCAATGGTGGAGGCTTTGCCGGCGGAAGCCAATTGATCTATGATCTCGGTATTGTGCAGCAAATCATTTCCCCAAACTCAGGGGTGTTAACCGGCGCAAATTACAACCAGGATAATCGCGGAGCCACGCAAACACTCTGGCAGGCATATTACCGCAACTGCGTACGCAATACTGTTGATGTGATGAATCAAACAGCTGACGATCCGGAAAGGGCTAATTTGTATAACATGGCCCGGATCCTCAATTCCTATGTCTTTCTGGTGCTGACCGATGAGTATGGTGATATCCCATACACAGAAGCTGGCAAAGGTTATCTTGACCAGAATTATTTTCCGACATACAATTCTCAACAGGATATTTATAACAGTATCATTTCGGAATTGTCTGCCGCTTCCGCCGCCTTAAATCCGTCCGGTAGAATCGAGACAGCGGATGTGCTGTATGGTGGCGATGTGACCAAATGGAGAAAGTTTGCCAACTCGCTCCTGTTTCGTGTTGGAATGCGGCTCAGCAAAGTAGATCAATCAAAAGCGCAACAAACTGTTTCAGCCATTTCCCTTGCCGACCTGATCCTTCTGAATGAGGACAACGCCATGATCCGGCATGACAACAATTATCAGAATGGAATGGGCATTACGCTAAATGGTACGGAAGCAGCAAACTTTTATCTCACTGAACCATTTGTTGAACACCTGAAAGTCACAGACGATCCCAGGCTCTCATCCATAGCGGTCAGGTATGTGGGAGCAACGTCCGGCCCTACCCAAACACCCGAAATCGCTTCCTTTGATCCTGCCGATCAAATCGGCATGCCAATGGGGCATGACAACAGTACCATTGGATCTGTTGCCACTGACCTTGGTCTGGCAAGTTTCTACGATTTCAGTCAGGTTGATCGAAGAAGAATGATAAAGTTAACAGCACCCTATTTTATGGTTTCAGCAGCTCAAACTCATTTATTGCTGGCCGAAGCCCGGCACAGGGGTTGGATCACAACAGGGGATGCTGCTACGTATTTTGAAACTGGTATCCGTCTGCACATGGAACAATTGGCAATGGTTGATGAGGCATCCGCGGTTGACCTGGCTGATATCAATGAATATATTTCCAATAATCCATTTGATACCAACATTGCTTACGAGCAAATCAACACGCAATACTGGATCGCTTCATTCCTGAATGGTCCTGAGGTATTTGCCAATTACAGAAGAAGTGGATATCCGGTATTAACTACTAATCCATATCCTGGTAAAGAAGTAGATTTTATCAGACGGCTTACCTACCCGGTGTCAGAAGGTTCTGTTAATGAAGCCAACCTACAGGTGGCTATTGATCGCATGGGACCCGATGTTCTTGACACAAGGGTTTGGTGGGATACACCTTGATTAACTTTTTGATTGCATAGAAAAAAAGGGAAACAGTTAAGTAATTGTTTCCCTTTTCTTTTTAGGAATCCGGTTAATTGAGAAGAAGCAACAGAAAAAAGATGAATGTCTAACGGGTTTAGCTATAAAAGCTACTACAATCTCCTGATCCGAACATTCCTGAACCAGACATCGTCGCCATGATCCTGAAGGCCGATGTGTCCTTCAGATTTTTTAGCGAAAGGTTCCATTTCCGCAAATTTGCTTTTGGCGATCATCTGGTTCCAGTCGTCTGTCCATAGCTCAAATTCAACTACCTGTTCGTCATTCTGAAAAAATGTAACTCTTCCCTTCTCTTTCACTATTCTTACTGTATTCCATTCCCCAAATGGTTTTGCATTTTGAGGATCTGCCGGGATCAGGTCATACAATGCGCCGGATTTGTGATTGCCATTAACCCCATTTTTAGCATCCGGGTGGTTAACATCATCCAGTACCTGCATTTCGGGAGCTGAATGATAAATGGGTTTGCCTTCTATTTCTTCTGCCATAAAAAAGATACCGCTATTTCCTCCTTCAGAGATTTTCCATTCCAATTCCAGTTCAAAATCATCAAATTTTTGCGTGGTGATGATGTCTCCACCTCCATGGCCTTCATCGCCTTCCTTTGCTCCTTCACATTTCAGAGAACCCTCTTCAACAACCCAGCCCGATTCCGGAAAACCATTCAACAGATACCCCCGCCATATATCAGTTGATGTGCCATCGAATAGCACAATCCAATTGTCTTCCTTAGCTGCATCAACCATGGTTGTTTCTACTTCAGTCGCCTGGGTTGTATCTTCTTTGGGTTTTTGCGTGCAAGCCTGCAAGCCAATTGCAATAAGCACGAGAAATACTAAAATTCTTTGAATGATGACAAAATTGATAAGCTTCATGGTTTTCGTTTTGTGTTTTACTTTTCGTGGAAGGAATTTAGTGGAACTTTTAAATTGATCCTAACCGATAATTAATTACTATCAAAATTAACTAAGTTTGGAACGAAAAGTATACTGGTTCTTATCAAATTACCGTTAGCCGCTGGATAACACTGAAAATAATTAACAAACTTTATAACAAACACATGTGTTTAAGAAAATATAATTGATTCAAAAAACATGTCAATCACTAAGGAGTACGAATTAACCGGAATGCTAAAAGTAAGTGAAGTAGTAGCCACTACACTTAAAGAAATGAGAAACTATGCAACTCCCGGAATGACGACCAAACAACTGGATGACTTCGGTGGACAAATGCTTCGTAAGGTTGGAGCAAGATCTGCGCCCAGGGAAACTTATGGCTTTCCCGGATGGACGTGCATAAGCGTCAACAATGAAATTGCACATGGCATTCCATCCGAAAAAAAGAAGCTCAAAGAAGGTGATCTTGTCAACATTGATGTTTCTGCCGAGCTTAATGGCTTTTGGGCCGACAACGGAGGTTCGTTTGTCCTCGGACCCGATATATTCAATCATCAGGAACTTGTAGAATCCTCAAAAAGAATATTGCGAAAAGCCATAAGTAACATCCGTGGTGGGATACAGATCTCTAAAATAGGACAACTGATTGAATCGGAGGCGCGAAAATCAGGTTACAGGGTGATAAAAAACCTGACGGGACATGGCATTGGAAGAAGCCTGCACGAAGAGCCGTACGAAATAGCGAACTTTTACGATCGATTTAACCGGATGAGATTTAAGAAAAACTCCGTCGTAGCAATCGAAACATTCATTTCAACATCATCGACTATTGCCAGCACAAAAAGTGACGGATGGACATTAATTGGCAATCGGGGAGGATTTGTTGCCCAGCACGAGCATACCATTATTGTGACTGACGAAAATCCAATCATCCTTACGGGGATGAACGACATTTGGAATTGAATATCAGGATGAAAGGAATGATTTGCTCATTTGGCGTGTTTAACCTGCAAACATTAAATCGCAAAATTTTGATTTGAATTGTAAAGCTTTTTTAACTAACACACCTCTGTATCTCCTCCTCACCTTTGCGTAGCCGCTTCGGCAGAGCAAGGTCAAGAGGAGAATAATCAGGTATAATTCAAGTCAAAATTTCTCTCAATTGTAGGATAAATAATCAGTGTGAAGTTCGCATATTTCAAGAATCTGATCATTAAATGATCAGCTGCTTACAGTAGCAGCAACCAGCTTCTTTTTCTTCGATGACCTGATGTAAAAGAAAATGATCATGCCTATTCCAACAATCAATAAGCTTATGCCCAATACGGGCCGGTAAAATATCCAGGCTATCGCCATGGTGGCCAATGACAGAGAAAGCGCAACGATTCCGGAAAAGAAGGACAGCCCCATACTCAGTAGATTCCCTAGAAATGGTAAAACATCTGCCAAAACAACCAATGGTTTAAAAATCAGGGTGAGCCCGAAAAACATCACAAGGAACCCAACGAGCCTGAATATCCATGTAGTAATCGTATTGCTCTTTTGGGCAGCCTGAAACATGTTTTCCTGGGAAAAAATTCCCGCGCTGACCATTTCAATGGAAGTACCCGTTGACGTATTGAATTTTTCAAAGGTATTTCCTACTTGTTTAGCGACGATGCTGTAATCCCCAGGCTCTACTATCTGAAAAGTTAACTTAACATCACCAATTTGCGGGTCGGCATTGGTTCCTTCGCCGATGTAAATGTTTTGTTTTTTGTTCACTGCATCTTCCAATATAGTTGCTTTTTTCACTTTACCTGTATCGATCTTATCGATTGAAAAAGCATTGAAATTGTTAATTTTTGATAAAAGGGACTGCGAAACGGCAAAATTACCGAGGGAGGCATTGCTGACCTGGTGGGTATATTCGCCATAAGGAAATGCTTTAGGGTTCATATGTCCTTCACTAACCTTAAAATCTCCTGAATTGACCAGGTTGCTCACCCATTTTTTTTCGTAGTTGTAAGTTGTAGTTGTTTTTTCACTTCCTCCAACCTGTTTTTCTTTCTTAGACTCCTCTTCTTCTACCCATTGATACATGACTACCTGTCTCCTAAGTTTGAGTGCATTCACCTCTATACCAAACTCATCATCTTTGAGAAGATCTTCCGTGACAACTTTACCCGTTACATGAACCAGCTTGCCATCACTCGCACTTGTGGCTGAATTTGCATCGATGCTTACTACCTGACTTGCTCCTTCATCCAATCCTTTAGCAGTTCTGACGGCACGACCTTCATTCCACCAAATGACGACAAAAGAGCCGAAAAAAAGTAGTATGCCAAATAGTACAGATTTGATAGATCCCATAAGCCTTGATCCCCAGCCTTCTGTAGTTACTTCCTGATAGCTGTTTTGATTTTCCATTTTCCTTCTTTAAAAATTGTACAATGCGTGTTGGTCTCAATAAAAAATATAATTAAGAATTTTGTGTGCATGATATATGAACAATGGTTTTAATTCAAGCTATATATCACCAAAAAAGCACCTGGAAAGAATATTGAAATTAAAGCTCGAAAACCGGGGATTGGTGTTCGTTCATGAAGTACATTCTATTTGACGAAAAAGCATTCTTGCGATCTTTTAAATTAATTTCTTATAATTGCCGACATTTTTTAGATTTTTTTCAATTAACAACATTTAACATGAGTAAATTATTTAAGCTATTATTTTTCTGTCTGATTTTCACTTATTCAGATATTCATGCTCAATTTTTCGTAAAGGATGAAGAAAGCACCAAATTAATTCAATCCAGTATTTTAGGTGTGGTAAAGGAGGAAGTAGAAGACAAGGAATCCAAAAAATACCATAAGGATCCCGATTTGTTGAAACAGTACGAGAACGAATTAAATACATTGAACAAATACATTAAAACTGTAATGGACAGGGAGTGGAAGTTTTCACAGAAGATTGAATACCTGACCCAGGAACAGGCAGATAAAATCCTGGAAGAGAAAAATGAGAAATATTGCCTGCTTAAAGTAATCCAGGTCCAGAATTATAAAATGAACGACTTCTACAAACCGGGTTCAACTTCGGGTTTTAACACCCCACAAGCCTGGGCATATCACATGGAGCTTGTCGGTCATGGACATGGTTTGGTTATAAAATGGGCTGGAGAGCCTAAAAAAAACATGGTTGCATCAGCATTTCCAATCATAGGACTTAGTGAAGGCACCATTACATTTATGATTGACAATCTTCAAAATCAATTGCATGACATCAATGACAAAGGTATTGACAGGATTTCAGACTTAAAAAAGGATGTAAAAAGTCGCGCTCCAAAATTAAAAAATAAAACGCTTTACATTCCTAAATCCTTAATGGCAGACGGATTGATTAAACAAATCGAAAAAGGGAAGCTGGACAAATACTACCAATACAAGTACAAAGTGGTGGACAATGACGAATTGGAAAATGCTATTTTATCGAAGGATAAGGAAGTGGCCTATCTATCTGTCATGCCAGCCTACGCCGAAACATTTGGCAAAGAATTATACAATTACTTTATCGTCGATGCAGAAGACAGCAGGTTTCTTTTTATGACAGGTTCCGCTGTAGCCGGTGCAAACGGGAAATTTCATCATGGACAGCTTATGATGGCTGAGAAGGACATTGATTAGTAAAACTTAAGAAAGTTTGTCAATAAAGTCGTGCCACTACAATGTGGTACGACTTATCAATAGCTACCTCTTTCACTCCAAATCAAATTCTTCCCCTTCTTTTCCTCTACTATAAAAGTAAACTTCACCAATATTACCTTCGTTTTCCAAAACGTATTAAAAAAACCATTTTCACTTATGGAATCCTTATCCTCCCCGCATCATAGTTTCAAAAATGATCTGAAACTTTAAATGCGGGAATATGAAGAAATTTTTACTAATGCCATTGCTCGTCATTTTTTTAAGTGCATCTAATTCTTTCCATCAGGCGAAAAATATCGTCGGATGCCTTACGAACAAAAATGGAGAATCATTACAAAAGGTCAACTAAAGTGAATTTGCTAAATGATACCGAAACTAATCTCAATATTTTTATTACTCACATCAACTCAAATTTTTGCCCAAAAGCACTATGATTTGGAATATATGTACATTTCGACTCTTGAATATTATTTTGATTCAAATCAAGGAAATAATATTCAATTGGTTGTAGACACTTTGGTCGATTCGTTACCTGAGAGTCTCAAAGGAAATCGATTTATATACTATTTGCACGCGGATCGAGCTTTATTGAACCAAAAAAGTCGCTCTTTTAACTTATTCCGGATAAGTCACAAAATAATTAATCAAGATACTGTAGATATAAACATCGGGGGTTGGACCGCTAATGTCAAAAAGGGATTTTTCATCAGGAATGGAAAACTATCTTTTAGAAAGATAGAATTAGCAGCCTGGTGTGGAGGAACGATGGGTTACATCCCTACTAAGAGATTTGTGATTTTAGAAAAGAAAATGATCGAATTCACTTCTGCTGAACTTATTGAATTAAAAATAAAGGAAAGAGAGAAAAGGATATTAAACTGGAAAAACAAAAATTAAAACTACAATATTCTTAATCAAGCTATTAGCAATATGAACGCTAATTATATCTTTAATATTGACATTACCTTAAATCACATCTTCTTTTGGATGAAAGTGCTTGATCTTTGATTTCAACTCTCTTGAAGGCCTGAGGCAATATAAACTCATCGGTTTGGTCAGAATTGATTCTTTATTGCCCGATTAGTCGAGTCAGCTACAGGTACATACGATCTATTTGGTAAACAGGCACTAAAAGCCATTAAAACCCTGTTTAGATTAAAACCCCACTTTTTCACCCTATTGCACAGGTTGATTTCGTTTGTTTGTTTAAACGATTAAGCTATCTTTGTTGGATTGAAAATTTCTGATGCAGAAAAAGACTTCTCTAAAGGATATTGCTGAAAAAGTCGGGGTTTCTACAGCTCTCGTATCGTATGTCATAAATGGCCAGGAAAAGGAGAAGAGAGTGGGGAAACAGATGACAGAGAAGATTAGAAAGGCAGCAAGAGAGTTAAATTATAACCCAAACTTTATTGCCCGTAGCCTTAAAAAAGGATCTACCCATACAATTGGCCTGATAGTCGCCGATATCTCCAATCCTTTTTTTGCCAGTTTTGCAAGGGCAATAGAGGATGAGGCTGAAAAGTTTGGATACAATGTGATTTTTACGTGTTCCGATGAAGACACCAGGCGTTCCGGATCTTTAATAAATACCTTGGTAAATCGCCAGGTGGACGGAATGATCATTGCGCCCTCAGAAAATACGGATAATCAACTACTTGAACTAAAAAAGAAAGGAATACCCTTCGTTTTAATTGACAGGTACTCTTCAACCATTGATTTCAGTTATGTAATCATGGATAACTTTCAATCATCATTTCACGCGACTTCATTCCTAATTCAACACGGCCATACCAAAATCGGTTTCATTGCATATGACACTTCCCTGAAACATATGAAAGATCGTATTTCGGGATATGAATCAGCCATGAAGGAAAATGGGTTGGCTGATGAGATTTTTGTAGAAACAATTCCATATGATGACACCGAAAATAGAGTGTTTCAGAGTCTTGATAAAATGAATCAGGGAATCCGTAAGCGGAATGCCATTATTTTCGCAACTAATTTACTGACTATAAATGGCTTATATTATTTTAAAAGAAATGGGATTGTTATTCCTGATCAGACAGCAGTTATAGGATTCGATGGAACACCGGCATTCGATTTATTCAATCCACCGATAACTTATATCGAACAACCAATTAAAGAAATGGCTGAAAAAGCGGTGGGAATTTTACTCAGGCACCTGGAGGGCGACTTGAATCCGGAACAGGCCATGCTGAAACACAAATTAGTAATCAGAAATTCAGCATAAAAAATTTTAAATGATTTGCTTAAACGATTAAATAAATACTATGAGTTACAGATTAATTGGGAAATTACCTAAAGTAGGAATCAGACCTGTGATTGACGGAAGGGAAAATGGCATCAGGGAATCCCTCGAGGAACAAACGATGGCGATGGCTCAGGCAGCAGCTGATTATATTCAAAATTCTTTACGCTTCCCATCGGGAGAAAAGGTGGAGTGTGTCATTTCAAACACTACAATTGGTGGTGTGGCGGATGCGGTAAAATGTGCAGAACAGTTTAAGGAGGAAGGAGTAGAAGTTTCCCTTACCGTTACACCCTGTTGGTGCTATGGGACTGAAGTAATGGATACAACTCCAATGATCCCGAAAGCGATCTGGGGATTCAATGGTACTGAAAGGCCCGGAGCTGTTTATCTCGCAGCTGCATTGGCAGGTTATACACAAAAGGGTATGCCTGTATTTTCAATTTATGGTCGCGAAGTGATGGACGCCGGGGACATGACCGTTCCAGACGATGTAGGAGAGAAAATCCTTCGATTCGTCAGATCAGGCCTGGCAGTAGCACAAATGAAAGACAAATCTTACCTTTCCTTAGGGTATGGGTCAATGGGAATTGTAGGTTCTATGGTCGACCAGGATTTCCTCCAGGATTACCTGGGAATACGAGCTCAGTTTGTGGACATGAGTGAAGTGACCCGAAGGTTGGAACAGGGCATCTACGATGAAAAAGAATTTGAGATGGCAAAAGAGTGGGTCCAATCCAATTGCATAGAAGGGAAAGACAGGAATAAAAAACCATCGTCCAGGGAACGCAAAGACTGGGAATGGGATACGGTCATTAAAATGACTCAAATAATGAGGGATCTGATGATTGGAAATCCCAAACTGGCAGAAAAAGGGTTTGGTGAAGAAGCCCGTGGAAATAATGCCATTTCAGGCGGGTTTCAAGGCCAAAGGCAATGGACCGATTATAGTCCGAATGGCGATTTCAGCGAAGCAATTCTCAACTCCTCATTTGATTGGAATGGCATCCGGCAACCATTTGTTTTTGCGACTGAAAATGATTCTTTAAATGGCATATCCATGCTTTTCGGTCACTTATTAGCAAATACAGCTCAGATATTCTCAGATGTACGAACTTTTTGGAGCCCCGAGTCTGTCAAACGTGTAACAGGTTATCAGCCTGAGGGATTGGCTTCAGATGGATTTATACACCTCATAAATTCCGGTTCTTCCACGCTAGACGCCACAGCTCAAATGAAAGACGAAAATGGAGTTCCGGTTATGAAACCTTATTGGGAGGTTACACAGAATGATGCTGATTCGTGTCTGAAGGCAACCACATGGTATCCGGCCAACATGGAATACTTCAGAGGAGGTGGTTATTCATCACAATTCAAAACGGCTGGTCAAATGCCCGTAACGATGTGCAGGATCAACCTGGTTAAAGATCTGGGGCCTGTGCTACAACTTGCAGAAGGCTGGACAATTGAACTTCCCGATGAGGTACACAAAGTACTTGATGAAAGAACTGACCCTACCTGGCCAACCACCTGGTTTGTCCCGAGAACAAATGGTGTAGGATCTTTCAAGGATGTATATTCGGTAATGGCCAATTGGGGATCCAATCATGGAGCTATTTCTTATGGCCATATCGGCGCTGATCTGATAACATTGGCCTCTATGCTACGGATACCAGTCTGTATGCACAATGTTGAGGAAGAGAAAGTATTCAGGCCGAGCGCGTGGAATTCCTACGGTGATGATCTTGAAGGTTCCGATTACAGGGCATGCAAAAGCTATGGCCCATTATACAAATAGTTAAATATACATTGGGTTTGCGGGCAACCTGAGAAAAGTTACCCGCAAATCCATTGTCCTTTAAAAAGAGACCCTTAACCGTAAATTTCTGATATTCAATTAAATATATCTAGTAAATCAACCCGGACGTTAGAATAGGTGACATTTTATTGAAACCAGTTTGTTTCTATTTGTATGAACCTATTGATAAAACACATTCTGATAAAGCATCCCTGATCCACTTTTTTCTGTAAGTTGAAAATGGGTGCAGATGATGCCAAGATAACAAGATTTTCAACCTTTTGTCCACTGGCCAAAGTGGACTACACTGCCTGGAAGACTCAGAGTCTCAATTAGAAATTGCAATTGTGCCATTGGTTAAAACTTTCCAGGCTGATTGATGACTCTGAGGAGAAGTAATTAGTTAGTATTCTCTGGTAGGGCCTAAGTGTGCTCCAAATCACATAGAATTAAAATCAAATAATATTCACATAATATTAAATCATTGTAAACAGTTGAAATATTAGTATTTAGTAGGTATTCTTCATTAAATATTTTTTCATTTGAAAAGAAAAAATTATCAATTACGTTTTTAAAGTTATTATTCGCTTCATCATATTGTATATCTAGACTATCATAAAAATTTTTTTCAATTTCTACACTTAAAATATTCATCACCGAAACTAATTCTGAATTGGTATGACAGCCTTTAACCAAAGAATAATTTTCATTATAACCACCTCCAATTTCTATTATATTTTGAGATGTAGAATCAATTATATCAATTATTTTCAAGTGGCTTTCATGTCCTTCAGAGTTTTCAAGACATGTGCTTCTTAAATAACTTTTTAATTCAAAATTTTTAAAGCAAGAATTAATTGGACATTGATATAAATATTCATCTTTTTTTACATTACATGATATAATTAGAAAGAATAAGAAAAAGTAATAAATAAAATTTCTCATGGATAACATTGATTTTATAAATTAATTTAAACTCCTAATATTTATTAAGTCGAATACTATCTTCTTTTGTTGCTACATCGATCAAAAATGTTCCATCATCTCTATACCGTATTAAATAATTTGTTTTTCCTCCATTCGGATAATATCTATTAATAATATGCTCATGTGTCTGTTTTGGTTTGTCATTTCCCCCAAGCTGTTTGGAGTGTTCCGCAGGACACTTCAAACTTCAAATGAAAATTGAAGTCTGGACTTGTAACTATTCTATAAATTCCACCTCGATCAATCCTTGCTTTCCCTGAGGGAAATCATTTCTTCATGGGGTATCCTAAGTCATCATGCAAGTCAAATTCAAAAATACTTGAATCACTTAAATTAGTTTTTTGGATAGTTACTTTAAATGAATTGCTAAACTTTATCAATGAGTCCCCATTTTCCAAAACATCATCCAACATAAGACCTTGATTATGTTCATACCCAACAACTAATCTCCTCTTTCTTCCATCCAACAAAGTTAAATACACCTGATGTGGGTTGTTTCTGAAAATTTGCGGATCACCTTGATTAATATCAGCAATACTAGTAAAAAGACTCTCTTCAAACGATATAAGTGGATATTCTTCTCTTAAACTATCAAGCTCTTTGTTTTCACTTTTGATACGAAACACTGCAATTACAATTATCATACAGAAAAATAAAACTATTAAAATTAAGTTGTAAATTTTTGGGAATTTCATATTTACTTTTTTATTTCTCCAATATTGTAACCACCTCCTAACCAAGGTATTGCAGATAAACCTAAACCTATTTGAATAGATTTAGGTGTTACTTTTTGCTCATCAACCCAAGCTGTTTGGAGGGTTCCGCAGGACACTTCAAACTTCAAATGAAAATTGAAGTCTGTGACTTGTTACTATTCTATAAATTCCACCTCAATCAATCCTAGCTCTCCGCAGTAATTTTGCGCACTTGAATAATTGTAATCTTCTGGTTTACTCACGATACCATTCTGTACAGGATTATTATGAATATATTCCAATTTCTCCTGCATAAAATGATTTGTAACTAATTCCTTCGGTTGATTGTTTTGACGCCAGAACTGGTAATTTTTATTTTTCTTATTTCTTTTTCCCGCAGACTTAAAAATCCATAACATCCAGTTTCTTCTACTTTCCTGTTTATTTTCTTCAATTGCTTTGATTATTTTGCCTGAAGTGAACTTTTTAAAATCCCTTAATATATCCGATAGATTATAACCTTCCCTTGCTGCAATGATCAAATGAAGATGATTACTCATTAAACACCATGCATAAAGGATCAATCCTTTTTCATTCTGACAGTATTTCAGACTTTCAATAACAATTTCTACATATTCCTTTCTGGTAGATGCATCTACCCATTCGACAACTGCAAAAGTGATATAGTAGATCCCATCTTTATTTCTGATTTTGTAGCCTTGGTCCATGCTGTTATAAAAAAATGTAATCCTTGTTTAAAAAAGCGAAACTAATTAAAAAACTATTTCCACACGTATTAATCAACGCAACTATTTCTTCTCATAGACCGGATCACAGATCCTGCTTTTCATCAGAAGTTTGCAGTCTCGCAAAGCTAAGACTACAAACAGCGCACACTACCGAGAGCGGGGGCATATATTACATATTATGCATATTTAACAATCAAATAATAGCACATATTCTCCATAAACAATAGCTTGGCCGCTATATTTTCAATATTGGAAGTAAGCATCTTTTTTCGATTTAAACTTCCCTCATTACTGAAAAAATTATGGCTGATAATCTTATTTAATTCCTCATATGCTAAAGTATACTTTTCTTCCTTATGAATATCTTCAACTATTAATTGAATGTCTTTATAAAATAAATTCAAATCTTTTTCACTAACTCTAATGTTTGAACAGGGATTGCTTAAGCTACCATTTGGCAATAATCCACCTGAAGCATCAATCGCATTTCTTGCAAAATCTCCAATCTCGATAGATAATTTCAATAACTTATTTTGAAGTAAACTATCAGTTGGATGCCTGTTATTTAAATAGGGGCGCCAAAGAGAAAGATTATAAAAGTTGGCGTAGTTTATTAAGTCCCCTTTTTCGTTACATCTTTCATTCTTCTGACAAGAACAAAGACTAACAATTAAAACCAAGACAACAACCAAATTTCTAATTGACCTGTTCATCAAAATTTATTTAATACGTTTATATTTTACGCTATCCGCATGATTTGCTCTTCGTGCATCATGGTATGATCCAAAATTTCCATTTGAAAGTTTTGGGACCTAAGACTACAAACAGCGCACACTACCGAGAGCGGGGGGTTGCCAAGTGAACTACACTGCATGCATGCCTCAGAGTCTCAATCAGAAACTACAATTGTGCCAGTAGATGAAGCATTCCAGGCTGATTGATGACTCTGAGGAGAAGTAAGAGGAGAAGTAATAGAGGTTTGATATTTGAATAAGACAAAAAAACGGATTATCGCAATTTATTTATTATTTCCCACCAGTCATCTTATTAAACAGATTCAGCTGTTCTTTCATAGCTGAAATTCTGTCAGCTGGCTCCGTCCTGGCTTCCAATAATATCCACCCCTTGTAATTCATCCCTACAAACAGGTCCATCAGGTCCTGGTAAGGATATTCTCCGACATTTAGTTCTCTGATATGCACTGTATCGCCAAACCACTTTTTTACAGAATTGAAATTCGCCTCGAGCCCTGGGGCTAACAGGTCCTCATCATTGCAGTTCCAGCAAATCTTTACACTCTTCTCCGTAACCTGCTCGAATATGGCCTTCATATTGGGTATCTCCTGGGTGAGTTTCCCATGAACCTCCACTCTGACCAGCTGTCCCTGGTCACTGGCAAACCTGCCCACTTCATTCAATGAGGCTGCAATCTGGGCTATCGTCTTTTCTTTGCTCACTTCCTCAGGTAAACCATTTGGCTTGACCTTGATGCCCGTTGCTCCTATGTCTTTGCACAATTTGATATACTCCTTCGTCCCTTCTATATTCTTCCTGACCAGGTCCTGATCAACGTGGTGGTAGTCAAAATTTGATCCATAGCCCACACAGGTTACAGAGCTATCAGCAAACCTTTTCCTTACCTCTTCCCTCTGTTTCGAACTCAGGCTCGTTTCTACGCCATGTGCGTGTTCTGTGCGCAGCTCCACACCAAGTAATCCTGTCTTTTCGCAGTTTTCAATCAAGGTCGGGAGATCCCAATCCCGCCCCCATTGATAAGTTACCAAACCAAGCTTCATCCTGGTTTTTTTAGCTTTTGCCATCAAAATTGAGGGATCTATCAATGACAGCCCTGCTCCGAAGACCAGGCTCTTTTGTATGAATTGACGACGAGAATGATTATCCATAGTAGTTTTTAACTTTTGTTTTATAGCTTATGGTCTTTAATTATTCTTTTGAATAATCGTCTGCCAGTTTGTTGATCTGTGCATCATTCAGATCCTCGCCAGCTACCACAAGCCTGTACTTGAAAGTTACTGTTTCTCCTTCTTTTAGACAAAAATTCAACTCAAGTTCTCCATCAGAGAATACTTTCTGACCAAGTGTGTTGGCCGCGAACAAGCCATAATCACGTGCATGCCAATAAGTTGGGTACCCAACATTTTTGGGATGATCAATGATAACAAGCGCTACCGACTCACCCTTTATTTCACTCCCTAGTTTCATCCATCGGCACCTGGTCCCCCATACTTCGTTACCTTCAACACCTTCTGCACTTCTGTAGTTACCCTTCACGTACGTGTTGTCCATCTGCTTCACTTCGGTGACTGTTCCGTGCGAATCTACAAGCTTGGTAGGTTTCTCTGAAGGAAGCTCGAGTTCACGTGCCACACGGATGGCATACATTCCCTCTTTATTATCTGTGAACTTCACCTCGTCAACCATGGCTTTCAGGGTCGTTGTCCGATCAATAATTCGTACGTTCCCATCAGAAATAAACTCAAACTTAGTCTCCTCTTCCAGCAACACTTTGTTGTCGGGAGATTTCCAATCTGAACGGGTTACGAGTACTGCCTTTCCTTTTCCACTTTTTGCTTTTTCAATTGTCTTGTGGTAGATGGTTCCAAAGCCATCTCTTTTTTCCGGAGAAATAGCATCGGAATTATTCCAGAAGTCGAGCCCGTTTACATCGCCATAGTTGAACCAGACTCCCACATGGTGAGGATGATCACTTCGATCTCCTTCTTTATTAACCATTGGATAGCTTCTTGTCAGCACATTTCCTTCCGGAGACATTACCGGCCACAATACAGGCTTTTTCACATTCTCCGGGTATATGTATGATGTAAATAGCTCACCGTCAATTAATACATCAACTTTTCTCTCTTTAGAATTTTCATTTAGTTGGACCATTTCTTTTTGTTGACCGAACAGCATTGAGCTGCTGAATATGGCAACTAACAATATATAATTTCTCATCTTTTAATCTTAATTAATTTTTCTTGTCCTCCTGAATTAGCTGTAAAAAAATAAACAAACCTGCCAGTCAAGGATATTCCGGCAGGTTTCTATTTTATTTATTTTTATCATGAATTTCTTATACCTTATCAGGAACTACATAATCACCCCGATAATTTCTTGTGAGCATCTCGTCAGCTTCCGGATCATTCACAAAGGTTTCGGAATCCGGGTTAAATGTTAAAACACGATCCAACCTGTAAGCGATATTCCCTAGATGTGCCAGAGCTGATGACAGATGGGCGGTCTCAACCGGTCCATTCAGGATGGTCTTATCACGTTTCCTTACTGCCTCGATGAAATTAGCAAAATGAGCATCCGTACCACCAAGGCCCCGATCCATTTCTGAACCTGATTCCCCACCATCTTCGCCTGACTTACCTGGTGTCCTGTCCTTGCCCAGATAGGACTTATACTTGTCATAACCATCCACTACAATGATTCCCTTATCACCATAGAAAATATTACCAACTGTAGCGCCTTCCTCGGAATTAGTACACCACGGACGTACTTCAAATTGTATAATTTTATCCTCATCAGGATATTTATAGATCGATGTTAATAGCTCCGGAGTTTCCTTGCAGTCATCCCAGAGGAACTTACCTCCCATTGAGGTGATCTTTGTTGGTAGCCCAACGTCCAAACCCCACATGCACAGGTCTGTCTCATGGATCCCCTGGTTGCCTACATCACCATTACCATAATCCCAGTGCCAGTGCCAATTGTAGTGTACCAGGTTTTCAGTAAATGGTCTCATGGGCGCCGGACCTGTCCATAAGTCATAGTCCAATCCGTCGGGAACCGATGAAAAGCCCTTATTGCCAATATCTCCTCTCCATCTGAACACCAACCCCCTGGCCATATACACCCTGCCTATATAGCCATCCCGCATCAATTGTATGGCTTCGTTGATAGCCGGAGAGCTTCTTAACTGCACCCCGTGCTGGACAATTCGGCCATATTTCTGTGCTGCCTCAACCATCTTCCTGCCTTCCCAGACATTATGTGAACCGGGCTTCTCTACATATGCATCTTTTCCCGCCTGACAAGCCCATATCACTGAAAGAGCATGCCAGTGATTCGGCGAGGCAATACTGACAACATCTATATCTTTGTTGTCCATCACACGACGAAGATCCTGCTCGAGGTCAACATTTTTATTGTACTTCTCCTTAAAGTCTTTCTGCCTTTCTTTCAGCACATTCATGTCAGGATCGCACAGCATCGTTACCTCAACATTTTCCTGCACCATCAGTCCTGATATATGGCTCTTACCACGACCGTTTACACCTAATACCGCAGCATTGATGCGGTCGTTGGCACCAAAAGCTCTGGATGAAATAATAGTCGGTGCTACAAAGGCAGCCGAACTGGCTATTGCACTTTTCTTTATAAACTCTCTCCTGGAATTTTTCATTTGTGACGTTTTATGTTTACTTTTTTATTTCCAATATACTTTTTTTATATATGATACTCCAGATTTTCGAATAAGGCCTAAACCAATTTTGATTTTTTACTCCATAGAACTAAAATTTCTTATACTTCTTTCTTGTTTCTCCCGGATTCAACCATTAAGGTGGGTAGTCCATTTGAATAAGAATCCAGTAGTATAGTAAGAAAATAGACAATCTGTAAATCAATGAGAAAACTCATATTTTTTTCCTGTTTCTTGCTATTGGTAACACTTTTTAGCTGCGTCCGGAATGATGAAAATCCAGACATCAAAGTTCACTGGAAACACTTTACCAATTTCACAGACGAGCCGGGGGTGTTTGAATCCAGTTTTATTCTATATCATCAAAATGGTTTTTCACTCGATGGATCTAATTGGGCGTTGTTTTTCAATATGGCACCAAGAACGATCGTAGAAACAAACACTCCACAACCAGCTTCGATCGAACATCTCAATGGAGACTGGTACAGGATGGCTCCTTCCAAAGATTTTCATTTATCGCAGGGGGATAGTATCACGATAAATTATAGAGGTATCGAATCGGTCATTAAGGAATCCGATCGACCCCTTGGACTGTATTTTGTCTATTATGATGAAAATGGTGATGAAAAGGAAATCGTGGAGGTCGCAGATTATAGCTACACTGCTTTTACTGAGCAAGATCAGATCAACAGAAGCCCCGAAGATTATGATCCGGTCCCTACTCCTGAATTTTTATATAAGTCCAATCAAAAATTATCGAAACTCCCTGGCGAGGAATTGGATTTAATCGTTCCAACACCGGTGAAAATGATTAAAAAGGAGGGCTTCTTAACTTTCAATGAAGAATTTAAAATCACATATGATGAAAATACGAAAAGTGAAGCCCAGTTCCTTCAGGATAAACTTAGCAATGACATTGGCATCAGCCTGACTTTGTCACAATCTGATCCTGGCCCTAAAAAAATAACATTAAGAATAGGCGATGTCACAGTCGCGGGCAACACAAAAGAAGCATATAAGTTGACAATTAATCCAGATGGAATCAGCATTGTCGGTTCTGACCAGGCAGGTGTATTCTATGGCATTCAGAGTTTGAGGGCTATGCTCCCTTTAGAAGCATTTCAGAATCCCGGTCAGCCGTTTACTTTAAATTACCGGGAAGTTAGTGATGCCCCTCGATTTGGATTCCGAAGCCTTCACCTGGATGTAGGGCGAAATTTTCAGACCAAAGAGGCTATACTCAAGTTGTTGGATGCGATGGCTTTTTATAAACTCAATCACTTTTTGTTTTATGTGACAGAAGATGAAGGATGGCGGCTTGAAATAGAAGGTCTTCCCGAATTAACCGATGTAGGCGCAGTAAGGCAACATACCAATTCGTTCAAAAACAGTACACTTCATCCTGCATATGGATCTGGCCCGTTTGCCAACGATCCGGACAAATACGGAAGCGGTCATTACTCTAAAGAAGACTTCATTGAGATTCTCCAATATGCCCAAAAAAGACACATAACCGTTATTCCTGAAGTTAACTTTCCCGGTCACGCCAGGGCAGCCATCAAGGCAATGGAATACAGGTATGAGCGTCTGATGAAAGAAGGCAAACCTGAAGAAGCAAATGAATACCGGCTGATCGATCCCGATGATACCTCAAAGTATATTTCCGCCCAGAGCTATAAAGATAATGTCGTATGTGTAGTTAAGGAAGAAGCCTATCACTTCTACGAAAAAGTGGTAACGGAAATACTTCAGATGTATAAAGAAGCCGGTGTGCCAATTTCAAAATTTCACATGGGCGGCGATGAAGTGCCAACAGGCGCATGGACAGGATCTCCCCTCGTAGTTGATTTTATGAAAAATCATCCGGAGATCGAAAATCATCATGCACTTCATGCATATTTTGTAAAAACCATGACTGAGCGACTATCTCACCTTGACCTTGAATGGCATGGTTGGGAGGAAGTGGCTTTAAAAAAATCAGAAGGCAGCCATTACAAACCCAACCCCGAGTTTGTCGGAAAAAAAGTTGTTCCTTATATATGGAATAATCTGTTTGATTACCCTGATATAGGATATCAACTGGCTAATGCCGGCTATCCTGTGGTGCTGTGTAATGTGTCTAATTTCTATTTTGATCTTGCATACAATAAGGATCCGAAGGAACCAGGGCTTTACTGGGCAGGATTTATCAACGAACGAGACAGTTGGACTTTTGCTCCCTTCAACATGTTCCGAACCACACTGAATACCTCCTCAGGTCAGGGAATCCATGTTTTGAGAACTGAGCAAAGAGGAGATGAAAAAGTAGATATTGTTAAAATAGAACCCGGCGATCAGCCAGGCCTCGAGTTAGAAAGGCTTAACCCTGAAGCCCGGCCAAATATAGTTGGCATAGAAGCGCAGATCTGGAGTGAGACGATTAAAGGTCAGGACATGCTGGAGTATTATTACTTGCCAAAACTTATTGGCTTTGCTGAAAGCGCATGGACAAAGGAACGATCCTGGGAAAATACAGATGATGAAGAATCAAGGATCTCTGCCCAACAAAAAGAGTGGAATGTCTTTGCCAATCTGCTTGCACAAAAAGAGTTACCCAGATTTCATTATCTCAATAACGGTTACAATTACCGGATACCACCTCCAGGAGCAATTATCGAAGATGGATTCCTGAAAGCCAATGTAGAATATCCCGGATTGCATGTCTATTACACGATAGACGGATCTGAACCAAACAAGAATTCACAATTATTTAGTGAGCCAGTACCACTAGAAGGCAAAACCACAATCAAACTGAAATGTATTGACATGGCAGGAAATGAAAGTCGCACTGTTGAAATTGAGAATTAGGCTAAAAGGCCTGGATCACTTATTTATCTTGCAACAAAAAACATTTTGCTATTTGACCTGAAACAATTCACTCGATATTTCAATGAGGAAATTATCCAAGACATAACTTATTGAAAACTTTGTAATGAGAGTGTAACAAACAATGCCAAAGGCATTCCCACGGGGTAAATCAGGAAGTTTTAAGAAAAAACATAGCACCGCTATGGTGATGAAAGAATGAAACGAATTGACTGATTTGCCTGCCCGCCACAGGTGGGCCTATCCGATGTAAGTTAAGGATGACGGCAAGTGAATTAGGCTCGAATTACCAGCCTGTCTGACAGGTATTTCTAACAATAATTTGTGTTAGAATAATTGAATTGTAGTTTTTAGAATTTATTTATTGAGCAGATGCTAATTGGTCATACCATCAGAGCAACCAGGCAATATTCAATTCACCTGCGCTCTAATGATTTGCTTGGCTTTCACCAATTGGTTTTTCACGGTATTTTTTGAGATGTTCATCAAAAAGGCTATTTCTTCATATGATTTACCTTCCTCAAAATTCAGTTGGATAATCTTCCTTCTTTTTTCTGTCAATACACTAATAGCCTTCTTTATTTTAAAAATTCTTTCTTCTTTCAGGTCTGGCTCAGGAGTTTGGTACTCCATAATATTTTGCCAGTATCTCTCCTTGACAAATTCATTCTTCTTCACCTCTTTCAAATAATCATATACTCTATTCCTGATGATGGTGAAAAGGTATGAATTGAAATTCAATTCAGGATTTATGCCGTCACGTTTCTCCCATATTTTGATGAACACTTCCTGAATCAGGTTTTCTGACTCTTCGACATCCTTAATAATGGAATTACAAAATCTGATTGCAGGATCCTTGAATAAACAATAAAGCTCCTGATAAGCACCCTCATCACCATTTTTGATCCGAATAAGCAACTCTTTTTTCATATTTTAAATTTCAATTTTTAACCACCAAAAAAAATTACCACTATTCTAAATAAATCAGGTTATCCCAGTATGACTATTCAGTTAACTTTGTAACATTTCAAGGAAATTTCCCATATCATGCATCAACTGAAAATAAATCGTTCGTATAAATGTATCTTGATAATTTTAAAATGTGGTGCGCAAAATGCGCTTTTTACACCTTAATTTGCGCAAGCTAAAATTTATAGACCCGCTTTTAGTCGTTTTAACTATTTGATAAAAATTTCATCCTTAATTACAATTAATTGAAATAAATATGGTTTTATTGGCTTTTTTTTATCAAAATTTTAAATATTAAGTTATTTTACTTAACACAAAATTCATATTTGATTTGTTTATAAAAAAATAGTAGGAAAAGAAATATATACAGGTGATAATTACAAATTTAACATGAGGTGGGAATTTCCCCTTTGGGTCCGACGATATATGTCGGGCTATGATCACAGCATCATTAGCTCTCGAAAGCAAAGCTTTGCCAGGGTTAACATTAAATGTGAATTTAACCAAGTAAGGGTTTTCTACTTTTAAGCGGGTTTATCTATTTCTTGATTAGCCAAACCTCAGAAACAATGGTACCCCATCCGCCGGAGTTTCTCCATTGCTCTACCTTCACCCGATCTCCATCGGCCACATCGGGAGCCTTTTCAAACCTGATTGTTAGTTCACCATCACTGGTTGCTTTTTTGGGTATTTTAAAAGTGAAAAAATCGCTCATTTGGAGAGGCAGTTCTAATTCTTTTACCAGCAATTCATCATCCGCATAAATACTTTCAGACTTTTGGTTCATTCTCAAATCGTATCTCTCCTGATACCATGGTCTTACAAGAGTCAATCTGATCTTATATTTTCCGTTTGGATCGAGATTATCATAAAAAAGAGTTACCCCCTGATTCTCATCTTGTGTAAAATGCATCGACCGCTGGCTGGGCCTATTCCCTTCAGACAGCATCTGCTGGACGTATGGCTGTCCGTGATCATATGGATAGCCATTCACCACATGTGGGGCTTTGTCGGAAGTTCCAAGGTTATCATAAAAACCACCCTCTCCCGGATTTTCGTAGTCAACGATCATTCTGAGCAATTCCAATCTTTCTTTACCTTTGGCTTCCATTGACCTGGATATCTGTCGTTCAAGCCACCCTAAACCAATAAAATCATGATCAAGATTATAAAGCCCGTCGTTGCGAACTCCAAACAAATCATTGCTTTCCTCACCCAATAACAAGGCTTCTTTCTTTAAAGAATTCATTTCATTGGTTTCTTTCATTCCTGATTTCAATAATTCATCTGCCTCTAGCAAATTTTGGTCTGCCATATTTCCATCCAATCCGGTTGCAACCAATATTTCAACTTTCTCCTGTAATTTCATTTGTTCTGAAACAGCCAGTTGAATATATCGATCGAGAGCTGCTTTTTGCATGTACATTCGCCACAACCAATTATCTTTCATCAACAGGTCGGGCATTACTTCCCCTGCCTTTTTCACCAGGTTGTAGTATTCCAATACACCTTCCTTTTCCGGTAAAGGCTTGCCTGGTATTTCTTCCAGGTTCTCCTCCAATTGGAATATTGCTTTTGCCATAAAAGGTGCAGCTTCCTCCCCAAACCACGTTTTACAGTAATCATCTACAACATTCTCAACAGTTGTTCTCGGTGACCACAACAATCGTTGCCACATCCATTGATTGAAATGATCATGATGACCTGAGGAATGAGTAATGTCCCCTACCCCGTACCTCATCAGGTCATTGAATACGCGATGGTAATTTCTTGGCCATGCATAGAATGTAAGTCGGTTGTAAACCATTGTGAGATATTGGTCCGGCCTTCTCTCATAAATGTCATGACCCCAATGTGGCGGTAAGTCTCCGTTTTTGTCAGCCCTTGGATACATCTGGATATATGCATGCTGGGCATATTTCCAATGTGTGATCTCATTGTAATAGACAAGTTTATGTTGTGGAGGCATTTGCCTGACAATTTCCAATGGATAAAGTGAATAGGGTCCAAAGCCAGGATACCTGAAAAGATCCATTCTATGTGTTTGCCGATGCCCGGGTTGCCAGGTGGTAGCATCCGAACCCGGACCAAAGCCCCACGCCCAAAGCCAATCTCTTGGTTTCTCCTGCAAATAAGAAAAGATGGCATTATCATCAGCATTATCGAATTTCTGGTTGGTAAAGTATATCCTGGTGTCAGGGTGGTATTTATGAATAATGTTTGCCATATCCCCGACAAGCTTAATGAATGTCAATCCATATGGTTCGCATCGATCACACTCACATCCACCTCCATCGCCACCATGAAATTTGACCAAATCATAAGCAGGGCCGGCCTTTGCAAAATCTTCACATTTTTTCAGCATGTATTCCCGGGCTTCAGGAACGGAGGGACAAACATACCCTACTCTTCCTATGGACTCGGAAGCTAGCCAAGCCGGCTCTTTTATTTCCGGGGCTGTATTCGCTCCAAAACCTCCCTGGGTCATCAGGTCATAGGATTTGATAAAATCGTACATGGGGCCAGGCTTTACACTGAAGATGTTTGCCCCGGCAAGGGCATAATCTAAAATGACTCTCTGGTTTTCCTCTTCAGTCCAATCACGGACTTTTGCCAAGCGCTTGGCAACCCCACTTTGCCCGAACTGAGTACCCCTTATTTCAAAGGCCGGAGCAGTTCGAATATCGAGATCACCGGGAACCATTATATGATCAAAATGGAAAGTAATTTGTCGTAGAAGTTCCCCAACCGCATACAAACACCCTCTATTATCATAGCCAGCCATGACCAATGATTCATCATCAATTTGTTGCAAAAGAAAACCTTCCTGACCGGGCTCAAGATCGCTCAGCTCCGGAATGCGATTTTCTTTAAACTTGTCTGCAAGCAGGGCGTGATGACTGGGCATTCCAAATAATATGGTCAGACCTTCTTCTTTTTTGGAATCAATCTTTTTATCGATCGAAATATCAATATTTGATTTTTCGAGTATTCTATCCCTTAAAAGTCGTGCTACTCTCTCTTCAATCTCACCAGAATCTTCACCAAGGACAATTGAAATTTCATCATACCTCATTGGTTGAGAATTCGAGGGAATATTTCCCTGAGATTCAAAAAAGGCTGCCAAAAGCAAGATCAGAAAACCTGATGCAATGTTTAATTTTTTCATATCAGAAATTATCGAAAACGAATGATGTTTCATCCCGGGAGGATGGCTCTCGTTTATGAATACTTCAAACTGCTAAAAAAAGACTAGGAAATAGTCTTTAATCATAAATCGCCCGTATTACCACTGAATTTAAATGATTGGTGATATAGTTATCATCAGATTGATCATTTTATCAATAAATTAATGGAACTAATGCGTCGAGTATCAATCTTAATTTTTTCAATATTCTTTTTTTCGCTCTCAAAGGGAGCTGACATCAACTTAGCAGAATCCTCAGTTATCATTTCCCAGGATATAAAACCAAAAGTCAGGGAATCAGCTTTGAAGATTCTACAGGAGGAAGTAAACAAACGAACGGGAATCACCTGGTCAGAAATTACAAAATGGAAGGACAGTGAGAAATATACCCTTGCTTTGGTGTTGTCATCAACCAAAAAAATAGATGGAAAGTTGCTGCCACAACACGAAGGCCAAAACCTGCCCGAACTACAGCCTGAAGGATTTAGGATACAAATGCAGGACAATATCCTCTGGATCATCGGCGCAGACTCAAGAGCTATCATTTTTGGTATTGGTGAAATACTTCGTAAGTCCACCATGTCGGAAGGTGAATTTCTAATCGATGAAAACCTCAATTTTGCCACTGCTCCCCAGTATTCTATCAGGGGTCATCAAATTGGATATAGAAATACCGCCAACTCTTACGATGCATGGAGTGTGGAGCAATATGACCAATACATCCGGGAGCTGGTATTGTTTGGCACAAATGCCATCGAAAACATTCCTCCGCTTGAAAAAGACGATAGTCCTCATTTTAAAATCCCAAGGGAAGAGATGAACATCAGGATGAGTGAAATTTGCGATGCCTATGACATTGAATACTGGGTATGGACACCTGCTAAGGTCGATCTGACAGATCAGGAATTAAGGGAAAAACAATTGGAAATACATGAGGCCAATTACAAGCAGGTTCCCAGGCTGGATAATGTATTTTTTCCCGGAGGTGATCCCGGACACAATCATCCCAAAGAGGTAATGCCTTTCCTCAAAGACTTACATTCCAGACTTGTAAAATATCATACGGATGCAGGGATCTGGATATCCCTGCAGGGATTTAGCCAGGAGCAAATTGATTACTTTTATCAATACCTTGCCCAATACAGTCCCACCTGGCTTAGAGGTGTGGTTTCAGGCCCCAGCAGCCCCTCGATTTCAGAGACGAGATATAGGCTACCAAAACAATATAAACACCGTCACTATCCCGATATCACACATAATGTAAGATGCGATTACCCCGCCCTCAACTTTGACCAGGCATTTGCTCTGACAATTGGCCGGGAAGGAATTAATCCTCAACCTGTCTACTATGCCAAAATTCATGCTAAATATGCGCCTTTTACTGATGGTTTTGTCTCTTACTCCGATGGATGTCACGATGATGTAAATAAAATAATCTGGAGTCAAAGAGGGTGGGACATCAATAAAAACGTTCTGGACATTTTAAAAGAATACACCAAATTTTTCTTCCTGCCTGAAGTAGAGCAGGAAGCAGCAGAGGGAGTCCTCGGATTGGAGCGCAACTGGGATGGCTCTATTATTGACAATGGAAGCATCGAACCGACATTGGCTTACTGGAAACAACTCGAAAGCCAATACCCTCAATTATCAAATAACTGGAGGTGGCAGATGCTGGTTTTGAGAGCCTATTACGATGCATATGTCCGGCAACGAAGAATCTATGAAGGAAACCTTGAAAAACAAGCAAACATAACACTTTTCGAATTTCGCGAACGCGGTGCTGATATAGTCATGAAGGAAGCGCTGGAAATTGTGAACCAGGCAGATACCAAACCCATCAAGAGGGAGGAAAGGCAGAAGATTGAGGATTATTGCCGCGACCTGTTCGAGTCCATAGGGCTGCAAACAAGTGTCGAAAAATACGAAGCCAGTAATTCCCAGCGAGGTTGTATCCTTGATTTTGTTGACTATCCTCTTAATAACAGGTGGTGGCTTACTGACCAGTTTGAACTAATTGAAAAAATGGATTCGGAAGAAGAAAAAAATGAACGGATCATGGTGATTGCCAACTGGGAAAACCCCGGGCCGGGAAGCTATTATGATGATGTTTCCAATATTGCGAATAGCCCACATGTCACAACCACCGTTTACGATGCGGTGGACTTTGGATGGTGGGACGGTGGCTATTGCCGTTGGAGGCTTTCTTCACAGGTCTATCAGAATGATCCCATACTTGAATACGAAGACCTTGATCCAAATGCACGATATATTGTCAGGGTAGTCGGTTATGGCGATGCACTCATCCGAATCGACGGAAAACGACTTGAACCCCTGGTATATGATAAAGAAATAGAAGGATTTAAAGAGTTCATCGTCCCGAGAAATGTTGTTGGTGACGGAAAAATTACCATTACTTTCGACCGGCCTGAAGAGTCTCATTTGCGATGGAGAAACTACTCAAGGATCTCTGATGTTTGGTTGATTAAAAGATAGCAATGGTCATGAACAAAATTGTATATTCCTTTGCTGTCATTTTATTGTCATTCTTTTCCTGCCAGGAAAAAGAAAAAGAAGTTAAACTGAATCAACCGGTTTATGAGGATGTTCCCTATCTACAGGACTATGCTGTGAAATACTATCCAAAAGAGGACGGATTGGAATTCCTTAAGGTGTTTACAGACAGAAATGAAATCATTCAGGTTCTCACAAACAAAGGTGTAATGAGGCCACATAATGGGCATTTTCACTATCCGGGAATCCTTGAGCCAGACATCACCTATATTCCTATGACCGACAAAAAGATTTCTGATATGCTGATTTATCAAAACCAGTTTGTTTACCTGGATGATGAAGCTGTATTCAGCAATGCATGGGCAGGAAAGCTATTCTCCAGGCATAACCTTAAACAGCCTCAACTAATTGCAGCTGGCAGTGATTTCACATTTCTACTAGCAACAGGTAGTTCATATTCGATTTTGAAGGATTCCAAGATATTATCCTCTGGTAAACTTTCAGCAGAAATCCTAGAAATCAAATATGTTGAAAATCAGAATATGTTTTACGCTCTGACTGAAGAATCAATTTATAAAATCAATGAAATTGATGGAAAAAGCAGTCTCTTATATTCCGGTGAAGGACTAACTTCTTTCGACCAAATGCAAAACAATCAAATCGCTGTTGGTGCGGAGAGTGGATTTTTGATCATTGACCAGGCAGGAAAAGTCATTCAACCAATAAACACAAAGTTACCCTGGACGGAAATTACCACTATAAAAAACATTGACGGAAACCTGTGGTTTGGCTCAACAAAAGGAGCATTCATGCTAAAAGAAGATGGCAAATTCAATTATTACTATGGTGAAAGATGGCTTCCTGGTGAAAGTGTAAAGCAAATATCAGAGGGTTCTGAAAATTCAGTGCTCATCCTGACAGATAATGGTCTTGGACAAATATGCTTCAAAGAGATGACCCTGGAAGACAAAGCCATGTACTATGAAAAGCAGGTAAGACAACGGCACATTCGCTATGGCATTAACAGCGACAATGCGAGACTTGAAAACCACCAATTGTCCACAGCTGAAAATGACGTTGCTGAAAGTGATAATCTTTGGACAGGAATGTACCTGGGAAGTCAGCTTTTCCGTTACCTGGCTACCAATTCCGAAGAGGCAAAACAAAACTGTTATGAGTCCTTCGAAGCTTTGGAACGACTACACCAGATCAACAATATTCGGGGATTGTTCGGGCGTACATTTGAACGAAGCGGCTATCATGAATTCACAAAGTCATATCGTAGCTATGTAGAAAACTACTGGTATGACGGATACAACAACAATGTCAGCTGGCAACATTCAAATGATCCGGAATGGGATTGGAAAGCCACGGCGAGTAGCGACCAGACAGTTGGGCAGATCTTTTCCATGATGCTGATGGCAGAATACATTGACGACGAGGATTACCGTCAGCGAGCCATCACTATCCTGGATGATTTGATCGGATATATTGTTGAAAACGACTATAACCTGGTAGATGTGGATGGCAAGCCGACGCTTTGGGGAAGATGGAATCCTGAATATGTAAACCGGTTCCAAACCATGGTCGGCGATCGAAAGATCTGTTCCTCTAACATGATCGCCTTTCTTCAAACGGCCTACAAGTTTACAGGCAAAGAAATCTACAAGGAAAAAGCATTTGAGCTAATGTCGGAATATGGCTATCTGGAAAATCTAGCAAGACCCTTTAGTGAAATTGGCAGTGCGCCGGAATCAGCCGACGAATGGAGTAAGATGCTCTCCGCTGAGTGGAACCATAGCGATGATGAAATGTATTTCCTGGCATATTGGGGATTATATCCCTATGCTTTTAACGATACGCTAAGAGATGTTTACAGGGAAGCCATCAAAGATCATTGGGAATTTGAAAGACCGGAAAAAAATGCGTTATGGAATTTTTGTTATTCGATGACAGGAGCGACGGACTTTGACCTGGATGAATCCATTTGGCATCTCAGGGAATTCCCTCTGGATATGATCCAATATAAAACTGTCAACAGCCACAGAAAAGATATTGAATTCGTCGAGCAGAATTTCTGGGGCCAAACAACTTCTGAAGTACTTCCGCCGGACGAGCGCCCTGAACTGAAGCACAACAGGAGTCTGTTCAAATTGGATGCTGGTGACAGAAATTCAGAATTGAGCGCTGGAGATACATTTCTTCTTCCTTATTGGATGGGAAGATACTTAGGAGTTATTAGTGCTCCTGTTAGCAGCTGATTAAAAAACTTTTGATAGACTTTGTCAGATAGATGTTCCGATGAATATTAATAAAGCTATTGATCGAGATGTCCAACATGAGCCTGGACCTAGTGATTGTAGCTGCAGTTGAAAAAATGAAGACGTAACATGAATCAGTTTAAAAAATTTTTAATACCCATTTTCGCCATTGCAATAGTAGTGTTTTCTTCCTGCCAGAACAGGCACCAGACTAAGGTTTCAAAACAACCAGTGGATTACGTAGATCCGTTTATTGGGACAGATTTTTTCGGACACACCTTTCCAGGCGCAACATTACCGTTTGCCATGGTTCAGCTGAGCCCTGACAACGATACGGAAGGCTGGACTTATAGCTCGGGATATTCATATTCGGACAATACCATCATGGGTTTCAGTCATACCCATCTCAGTGGCACAGGCTACACCGGGTGTGGAGATGTACTCATCATGCCAACTGTAAGTGACAAAATCATGGTCGTTCCGGGACCAAAAGACGACACGTCAAATGGATACAGATCAGCTTTCAGTCATGAAAAAGAAACAGCCTCACCGGGATATTATTCAGTACTATTGGAGGATTACAATATCGAAGCTGAATTGACCGCCACAAAAAGGGCGGGATTTCATCGTTATACTTTTCCAAAATCCGGTAAAGCTCCCATCATCCTTGATCTTGGGCACACAATAGGTGGCACCTCAGAGGATGATATTTCAAAGATCACCATCGTCAATGATTCTTTAGTGACCGGGGTGAAAAGCTCCATGGGTGTAAAGGTATTTTTTGCAGCCAAATTCAGCAAACCAGCCAGTTATTACGGAACATTTGACGCAGGTTACTACACACCGGAATCAGGAGCCAGTTTATTCCCTTACAAAAATGAAGAGATTGGTAGGAATATCGGCGCTTTTCTCATTTATCAAACTGAACAGGATGAGCAGATTCTGGTGAAAGTAGGCATTTCTTTTGTTTCGGTTGAAGGCGCACAAAACAACCTGGATAGTGAGATCGACCATTGGGATTTCGATAGAACAAGGAAGGAAGCGGCTGAGGAATGGAACAAGGAACTTTCAAAGCTGGAAGTCAAAGATTCAAATGATGAAAACAAAGAGATCTTTTATACAGCTGTATACCACAGTTTACTGGCACAACAAATCTCCCAGGATGTGGATGGAAAGTATTTCGGTATGGATGGAAAAATACACACAATAGAAAATGGGAATTTCTACCCGTCTTTTTCATGCTGGGATACTTATCGAACTGAACACCCACTGATGACCCTCATTGCGCCAGAACATATAAACGACATGGTAAGTTCAATAGTGGCTAAAACGGAGAATTACGGGTGGCTACCGGCTCAACATTTCAGGAATGAATTTGATCAGGGCATGGTGGGTGATCACCTTATACCAATTATTGTAGATGCCTATATGAAAGGATTTCGGGATTTTGATGTGGAATCCATATACCAGGCTATGAAGACCAAGGCTTTGGGAATACCTCCGGCTCCTTTTCCTGCATCTGCCGGCCGATCCGGGATTTTGGACTATATTAACCTTGGATATGCCCCCTACAACAAAGTTACTGAGTCTGTACCCAATACAATGGAGCTGGCTTATAATGACTGGTGCATTGCCCAAATGGCCAAAAGCATGGGTGATGAGGAGGATTACCAATTGTTCATGACCCGTGCTGAAAACTATAAAAATGTTTTTGACAAACAGACGCAGTTTTTCAGACCAAAAAATTCTGACGGATCCTGGCTTCCTGAATTAAAAGACAATGATCAGGAAATTTCACAGGCGGGCGACCATAGCTATTATAAGTATTTCGACCCATTGCTGGTGGGTAGAAGGCCAAACCGCCATTACACGGAATCAAATGCCTGGCAATACCTGTGGTCGGTACAGCATGATCCTCAGGGCTTGATAGGGTTGCATGAGGGCAGTGAGTCATTCAGCCAGCGGTTGGATCAATTTTTCCATATGACTCCCACCATTACGCCACCAAAATATGTTGGTGTGGTCGGCACAATCGGTCAGTATGTGCATGGCAATCAGCCGTCACATCATGTGACCTATTTATATAATTATGCTCAAAAACCATGGCGTACCCAGGAAATGAGCCGGCAAGTGATGCAACAACTTTACCGGACAGGACCGGGAGGATTAAGTGGCAATGAGGATATGGGCTCCCTTTCCTCCTGGTATGTTTTGAGCGCCATGGGCATTTACCCCGTAACCCCGGGAAGCACTCAATATGCAATCGGATCACCAATATTTGATGAGGTTACCCTGGATCTGGGAAGTGACAAAACCTTCAGTTTTATCACAAGGAACAATTCTCCAAAAAACATCTACATCCAGTCAGCCCGGCTGAACGGAGAGCCAATTAATCGGTCATGGATTGACCATTCGGAAATAGTAAATGGAGGTACATTGGAATTTGAAATGGGGCCTGAACCCAATAAGGAGTGGGCCAGCAACCCAGACTCGGTACCCTATTCGATGAGCCAATCAACTTTAGAAAAGAGATAGCTTTCTTCATTCCTTTAGACTTTCCTAATCCCAATTATTAACACTCCGAATATTTCAGACTTTAAATTCACCTTACTAAATAGTCTCTTCCGGGAAAACCCAAGTATTACAGGCAAGAAATCAGTATAATTTTTAGATTATTATTTTATGAAACCGAGCATAACGCAAACGACATTCGGAGTGATGATTGTGGAATGCGAGGTTCCATGTGACCGTTAAAAAACAAATTATTAACACATGAAAAGAATTATTTATACATCGCTGCTTGGATTGAGCGTATTTTTCCTTAACTGTGCTGGTCCGGCAAGAGATAAATCAACAAATATTCAACCTGTTCATCAGGATGTTCCCTATGTGCAGGACCTCAGCATTAAATATTATAAAACATCAGAAGAGCTAAAGTTGAAAAAAGCCTTCATGGATCGCAATAGCGTGATCCAGGTATTGTCCGGGCAAGGGTTGATGAGGGCACACGATGGGCAGTTTCTTTATCCTGGCGAACTGGTCGCTGATCGTACTTACAGACCATTGACAGACAAAAACATAACTGATATCGCTAACATTGACAATCAATTTGTTTACCTGGATGATGTTGCGGTATTGAGCAATGCATGGGCAGGGGAGTTGTTCATCATACATGAAATGAAAGGTGCGAAAGTATTTGCCGGTTCATCAAAATTTGAATTCCTGATCAGTGACGGAAAATCACTTAAATTCCTGTCTGAAAACAAAATTGCCTGGACAGGTGCATTGAACGGAGACGCAGTTGTGGATATTCGGTTCGATCAAAGCACAGGTGATTTCTGGGTACTGGGAGAAAAAACCATTAGTAAATTCAACTCCTCGGAAAAAGGCCTTAAGTCATTCTATTCAGGCAATGGGTTTACTTCTTTTGCTGTTACTGATGGTAAAATTATTATTGGTACCAATGAAGGATACCTGGAAATAGATAAATCGACTGGTAAACAGGACGGAGAAATAAATGACAAGCTCCCCTGGACCGAAATTACAGCTATTGAAGAGATTGATGGCCACATTTGGTTCGGATCAACTAAAGGAGCTTTCATGCTGAAAGACGATGGCAAATTCAATTACTATTTCGGAGAGCGTTGGCTTCCCGGCAATCATGTACTTCACATTTCAAAGGCCTACGACAACTCTGTTCTAATCCTTACCGATCAGGGACTTGGACAAATCACATTTAAGAAAATGACATTGCATGACAAAGCGATGTATTATGAAAAACAAGTACGTGATCGACATATCAGGCTAGGGTTTAATGCCAGCCTTGTGGATATGGAAAAAGGAAATGTAGATACTGGTAGATTGAGCGACTCTGACAATGATGGTCTGTGGACAACCATGTATCTGGGAGCGGAAATATTCAGGTATGCTGTTACAAAATCTCCGGAAGCTTTGCAAAACTGCATTGAATCACTTGATGCGATGGAAAGGTTGTACAGTATCAATCCTGTTCCCGGCTTTCCCTCACGATCGTTTGAGCGAAGCGGATATATTGAACACCTTGGAAATCCGGAACGTTGGCAACATACAGATGACCCTGAGTGGGACTGGAAAGCCACTACCAGCAGTGATGAAGCAATCGGACACATTTTTGCTTTCGGAGCCATGGCCGAATTGATAGATGATGAAGACATAAAGAGAAGGGCGATCACGCTAATTGACACTCTGATGAGTCATGTTGTAAAAAATGACATGTACCTCGTTGATTTTGATGGTGAGCCAACTACCTGGGGTCGCTGGAATCCTGATTATGTAAATGCCCGGCCTAAGGTCGTTGGTGATAGAAAGATCAATTCATCTAACATCATAGGTATGCTGCAAACAGCTTATCATTTTACCGGGAAAGAAAAGTATAAGGATAAGGCTTTCGAATTGATGAATGATCACGGATACCTGGAGAATCTCATGAGGCCGATGGACAAAATTGGCAAAGCACCGGAAGATGCAGATGAGTGGAGCAAGATGCTTTCCGAAAACTGGAACCACTCAGACGATGAAATGTATTATGTAGGATACTGGGGACTGTACCGATATGCATTTAACGATTCGCTTAAGCAGATGTACAAAGAGGCAATCATTGACCATTGGCAAGCTGAAAGGCCTGAAAAAGAAGGGGCATGGAACATCATGACCGCCCTGGTTGAAACGGATGAATTTGATCTCGAAGAGGCCATTTGGTATCTGCAGGAGCACCCGCTTGACATGATCGACTGGGACATCATGAACAGCCACCGAAAAGATATTGAATTTATGGAGCCTAACTTCAGAGAACAGACCATCACGGAGGTATTGCCGCCGGATGAGAGACCTGTACAGAGACACAACGGCAACATGTTCAGACTGGATAGAGCTGGCAGAAACGGTACTTCAGAACACAGCGCTGGTGATATCTGGCTGCTGCCATACTGGATGGGGAGATATCTTGAAGTAATTAGCGCCCCAGCTAAATGATAAATTGATTAGGTTGAAATAAGTGTTAGGATAAGTCCCATTAAGCTTTTTAGTGGGACTTCCTTCTTTTTAATGATGATGAGAACTACAACTATTATTTTTTCTTTCCTGACAGTCTTACTGGCTTGTCGATGTCAATCTGTAGAATTCAAGGAAGAAATTCAATTGACGATGGATTCCTCCTACAATCATGACCTGGACAATAATGACAATTTTTCACCTGATGACCAATGGCTGGTATACGACATCCGTACTGAAGAAGGTGGAATTGGTGCCTGCAACAGAATTGAAAAAGTAAATGTAAATACCGGCGAAAAGGTGACTATGTATGAACTATCACAAAACACTTCGTATGGACCTGGAGTGGGTGCCGTCAGTTATAGTCATCGTGAAAATAGTGTGGTCTTTATACACGGATTGATGAATGTGACCGAAGAAAATCCCTACCAGCAGTGGCGGCGTACAGGAGTCATCGTTGACGATGCCCATCCGGGAACTCCTATCTATATGGATGCCAGGGACATCACTTTTCCATTTACTCCGGGAGCATTGAGAGGTGGAACCCATCGCCATGAGTGGAGCGGTGACGGGCAATGGATCGGTTTTACTTACAACGATGCCATTATGAAAGCATTGGAGGATTCTACCGGACAAATATACAATTTAAGAACCATCGGTGTTTCCAGGAAAATAAAACCTGTTGTGGTTGAGGAAGATCCCGATGGAGAAAATGTTTCCGGCGAGTGGTTTAGCGCCCTGGTAGTTAAAGTTGTATCCCAGCCAAAACCTGGCTCCGATGATATCAGCAGAGCTGCCGGAGACAGCTGGGTCGGAACTTCCGGATACGTGGATGAATCTGGCCGTAAGCAAATTGCCAGAGCGTTTATCGGCACTGTAAAAGATATCAACGGAAATGATGTTGATGAAGTATTTGTTGTCGATATCCCGGAAGACATCACAGTTCCGGGCAATAATGGGCCGCTGGAAGGAACACCTGTTAATATGCCTTCTCCACCGGCAGGAACACATCAGCGAAGACTGACATACACGGCAAAATCACAGTTCCCGGGATGCACGGGTGTTGTGAGAAGTACTCCCGATGGTAGTTTACTCGCTTTCCGGGCACTTGATGACCAGGGGATCAGGCAAATATTTACCATATCGTCAGTCGGAGGCGAGCCTGTTCAGCAAACGCATCACAACTCTGAGGTTCAAAGTGGCGCAAGGTGGCATCCGGATGGAAAGAGATTTTTCTACGTGTGGAATAACAGCATTGTCATGAAAGAGGTGGGAAAAGAAACATTCACAACATTAACAAAACCGACAAACCAACCTCCCGCTGACCTGGTCATTTCACACGATGGATCCATGATCGCCTATAACTATTTGGTACCCCGAAATTCGGAAAACCAGACAAAACAAATTTTCCTCATTCATTTAGATTAAAAACGATTCAGAAATGAAAACCACCTTTTGCACCAAATTGGTCCCAATGCGAACACATTTAAAAATTTTATCCTGTCAAAAACTTCTATTTATCTTTAACATACCCCTTCACCCCTTTCAAAAGGGGACTAATGGCGTTTTTTACAGGATAAAATTCAACAATTTATACCATTCATTTGCAAATACGTTTAGTGTAAAATTTGTACTGACTTTCGCCTTTATAATATTGCAAATTTCAACAATATCGCTCGCGGACGGTATGATTGATTTTTCGGGTAGCTCCATATATGCATCCCGTGCGGATTCCAAAGAGTTGCAGAAGGTGATCCAGGTTCTTCAGGAAGAAATACAGAAACGGAGTGGTATTCTGGTAAGTACCACAAAAAAAGTGAAAGATAAAGGCCCACAAATTATCATCGTACTTGAAAATGGATTTAACTCATTACCAGACAAATATGTTTCCAGTTTAAACACAGATAAAACCATCAATCAGGAAGGGTACCATCTGATGGTTTTGCCATCTGAAGAAAAGGTCATCATTTTCGCAAAGACCCGACGGGGAGCTTTGTATGGAGTGGGAAAATTGTTAAGAAAAATGGAACTCAGGCAAAATGAAATTCTTGTGCCTGGTAACCTTGAAATTACTACCTCTCCGAAGTATGAAATAAGAGGTCACCAGCTGGGATACAGACCAAAAACAAACAGCTATGATGCCTGGTCAGTGGACCAGTTTGACCAATACATCCGTGATCTGGCAATATTCGGAGCCAATAGCATTGAAATTATGCCTCCGCGTACCGATGATGATTTTACCAGCCAACACATGCAAATTCCGGCGATTGAAATGATCAATGAGCAATCAAAAATCTGTGATGAATATGACCTGGATGTGTGGATGTGGTATCCGAATATGGGTTCTGATTATCAGCATCCTGACTCGATTAAGAAGGAAATAACAGAGAGACATGAAGTGTTTTCAGCGATTCCAAGGTTGGATCATCTCTTCGTTCCGGGAGGTGATCCTGGCGACCAGGAACCCGATATACTTTTTACCTGGATGAACCAGGTGGCAGAAATACTCCACCAGTATCATCCTGATGCCAAAATCTGGTTGTCACCCCAGGTGTTCAGGCCTACAAAATCCTGGTTGAACACCTTTTTCGAGCATATCAACAACAGACCGTCTTGGTTGGGAGGAGTAGTATTCGGTCCATGGGTGAAAATACCAATAGACGAAATCAGGGACATAGTAGACAAAGAAATTCCTATCCGAAGGTATCCGGATATCACTCACAGTTTGAGTTCTCAGTATCCAATTCCGCGATGGGATCTCGCATGGGCAATCACCCTCGGAAGGGAGTGCATCAATCCAAGACCCACCGACCAAAAAATGATCCATAATGCTCTGGACCAATATGCAAATGGTAGCCTCTCCTACTCTGAAGGGACGAATGATGACGTTAATAAGTTTATCTGGAGTGATCTGGACTGGGATCCGGAAACATCTGTAATCGAGACATTACGGGATTATGCACGTTTATTCATTTCGCCTGACCAGTCGGAAGAAATAGCCCAGGGAATCATAGCATTGGAAAAGAATATTGAAGGGCCACTTTTAACGAATGAATCTGTACAAAAAACGCTTATGCAGTGGCAGGAAATTGAGAAAAGAGCTACTCCTGACATGCAAAGAAATTTCAGGTATCAGATGGGTCTGATCAGAGCGTATTTTGATGCCTATATTCAAAAAAGATTTATTTATGAAACATGGCTGGAGCAGAAAGCCAGAGAGGAACTTGGAACCTATTCAGAAAAAGGCACCGGACAAGGAATAGCTTCGTGCAAAGCCGTTTTGGCGCAAGCCTGGGAAAACCCAATAGACTCTCAGTTAAAATTACAATGCGAACAGTTAGCGGATGACTTATATGAAAACATTGGCGCTCAGTTAACCGTAAAAAAACATGGCGCCATGGGCGGCAGAGGCAACTTTCTGGATAATATTGATAATCCTCTCAATGACATTGCGTGGATCTACTCTCAATTATCAAAAGCCGAAAAAACCGAAAGTGAAGAAGAAAAAATAAAGTTGATAGAAGGTATCCTTTCAAGAACAAATCCTGGCCCTGGTGGATTTTATGACAATTTTGGCGCTTCATCCGGTTGGGAGAAAGTAAAGTTTCACCATGATGTAGCCAATGATCCCGGTAACCTAAAGACTCCCCGTGTGAGCTTTGGCATTGGCTTGCAGGGTAAGGAATGGGTACATGAAATTACTGCCAGTGGATTCGAAGGTGATGCCTCACCCATGGCCTGGATGAACCAGGTCACTGCACTCTACGATCAACCTCTCGAAATCGCCTACGACAATCTTGATCCGGAGAGCTCATATACGCTAAGGGTGGCGTATACCGGTAGGTTCAGATCCCGGATGAAATTGATGGCTGATGGGGTCATGGTTCATGATTTTATCCAAACCGGTGTCCAGCCTATTTATGAATTCCCAATTCCGAAAGATGCATTAAAAGATGGCAAAGTTACATTCTCCTGGACCTGTGGCGAGGCTGAACGAGGAGCCCAGGTTTCTGAGGTGTGGATAATCAAGGATTAATTCAACCCGTTGGGCTGATTAATAGTTTCTGTCTATTGAAAAATCAGATTAAAACACCGCTATTCCCTCCAAGTGAAGGGGGTGGGTTTCTATTGAAAAGATGTTTTTACCTGATTTTTCACAACCTGATTATTAACCTGAAATAGGTTTTTTCCAAATACCCGCTAACTCCTTTTGGGAGGAGAAAATAGAAATATTTCAATTCAAAATTGCGTGAGCTTATATCCAACTCCGGATATTCAGAACCACCAACCACAATGAAGTGAACTGCATTTAACTTTGAGATGCCTTATTATAATTGATTTTAGCAGTCAATTAAACTTTCTTTTTCCAGATTGTAGCTAAAAATCCGGTGAAGAATATGATCAAAGTACCAATAACGATTGTAAGATAGGTATGGAATGGACTGGCAAAATTTATCAAGGGTTCCTCTGTAAATGCCATCGGGGATAAACTCAGCCACAAAATGGCTGCCAATCCCAGTATCACACCAACAATGGTGGCTTTTACATTAACTGTCTTTACAAAAGCTCCCAGAAGAAATAATCCCAGCATGCCTCCACTGAAAACTGAGGCCAGCTTCCACCAGGCGTCCAATGCACTTTGTACATTGATCATGGCCACACCAATGATGATACCTATGATACTGAATGTCAAGGAGGAAATATAGAGTACTTTCATCGAATCCTTTTCAGTAACTTCCTTTTTTGCATATCGCTTATAATAGTCGGTGAGAATAACCGTCGATCCGCTGTTGATGCTGGTAGAGATGGTGCTCATTCCAGCGGCAAATATTGAAGCAATCAACAAGCCGGTAAAACCTGCCGGTAAATTATTGACGATAAAAAACGGGAATATCCTGTCACTCATTTCCGTACTTTGTAATTCAGCAGGTAAAGCGTCAGGTTGTGCAGTATAGTATGTATAGAGGGCCGTTCCAATCAGAAAAAACACCAATGAAACCGGAATGTATAACATGCCTCCGAAGAATGCCGAACGTTTAGCCTCACGATCTGATTTCGACGCCATATACCGCTGCACATAGTTTTGATCAATCCCGTAATTCTGAAGATTAATGAATATTCCATAGATCAATACAACCCAAAAGGTGGATTCTTTGAGGCTAAGGCTGAAACTTCCCAAGCTGAATTTATGATGCTCACTGGCAATTTCAAACACCTGGCCAGCACCCTCCGGCATGGAAAACATAATGTACAACAGGCAAAGAACCGCCCCTGATATCATGATAATCCCCTGAATGGCGTCTGTCCACACTACCGCCTGAATACCACCAAGCAATGAATATATCATAACAGCCAGGCCGGTCACGACAATTATGATGACAATATTCCATCCGAACATGACATTTACCGGCAATGCCAACAGATACAATATGGTGCCCATTCGCATAATCTGAGTAAGCAAATAGCAGGCTGAAGCATAGATCCTCGCCCAAGGCCCAAAGCGGGTCTCAAGATAGGTATAGGCCGATGGACTATTAGCTTTTCTATATAGTGGTACAAATACCTTTACTGCAAGTATGGAAGCAAAAGGAATGGAAAGGCTAAAAACAAAGGCATTCCAGTTGGACTGATAGGCATTTCCAGGCAACGCCAAAAAACTTATGCTGCTCACAAAGGTGGCAAATATAGACATGGTTACCACCCATCCCGGAATGGCGCTGTTGCCCAATGTAAACGCAGCAGCTGATTTATTCTTTCGGTAGAATGAACTTCCAAATGCCGTAACACCAACCATATAAACAAAAAAGACTATCAGGTCCAGTACTTTCACTTTTTGAAATTTTGGGTTAAAAAAATTTATTGAAAACCATTTGTATCTATTTACAAGGACGACTCGATTCCGAATTCTACCATGATGTGCTGAAACAATTTATGGAGTGCATCCTGGATGTTCTTATCTTTCACTGTCAATTTACTCATCGGGATCCTGGTATTTGTACAAATGTCCATCCCACGCTTCTCCAAAAATAACTTTGCAGACCATGGATAGAAATCGTGGGTAATGCGGTCCATGGCTGTCAAATGGGTATTGAGAAGTTCCAGTTCGTCGTTCTTCTTTTCATAAAATAATTTGAGAAAATGACCGTACAACTCTGGATAGAAATTCCCGGAAATGGGTGAAATGCCTTTTGCACCATCGCGCAATGATTCCAGAGCTGAAGGTGTATCTGCATTATACAATTGAAATTGACTGCCCTTTATTTTATCTAACTTCCTTTTGATGACACCCGCATCACAAGTGGTATCTTTGTGGTACCAGAATCTACCGGTTTCAGCCAGCCATTTCATCATATCAGGACTGATTACGCGCTTATAAGGCACAGGACATTCGTACAATCCCAATGGAATATTTCCTGTTTTGGCCATGATCTCCTCCAGACGACGCTTGAGGATATCGTCACTTTCTTCCGGCTCTACCAGAACACTGGTAATCAGGATCACAGCTTCGACGCCCAGATCATAAATTTCTTTGATGAATTCAGCATTCTGATTTCCTTGCTGATAAAAAGAACCCGTAGCTACGACTGGCACCTTATCCTTGCAATGGTCAACAACCGTTTTCGTCAGCTCCAGCCTTTCTTCACGTGTTAACTGAAACATCTCGCTGGACAAACAATTGGCAAACATTCCAGAGGCGCCCGCATTAAGGTACATATCTGTTATTTTGCGAACTCCATCGAGATCGAGGGTATTATCAGATTTAAATGCCGTGATCATTACCGGCCACAAGCCTTCAGGAAGATTTTTCATTAAATTTATTCTAATCAGATTTATACAAAATACTCTTTTATCGGACAAACAGACTATCGGTCGTCTGATTTTCCTCAAAGCCTAATATAATCATCGCCGGTAGCAAATCCACCTTTGAGGGACATAGTTGATGCATTACGGAATTTTAATGAAAGTTGTATAGTACTTAGGCTGACACTGAGAGTATATTTATTGAGATTATCTCACACTAAAAATACCTGGAATATTCTCATGATAACTGGTTTTCAAAAAGATGATTTAAAACAGAAATTGCTTCAGAGGCATCAGGTATATGGAACCTGCATAACTACCAATGCTCCAAGATGGCCCGGAATTGTGGCAGGATCTGATCTGGACTTTGTTTTTATTGATACAGAGCATATTGCCATTGATCGTGCCGAGGTATCAAAAATGTGTCGCAGTTATCAGGCTTTGGGTATAACACCCATTGTGCGTATTCCCAAACCCGATCCATTCCTCGCGAGCCAGGTTGTAGATGATGGTGCGATCGGAATCATAGCACCATACCTGGAGCACGTTGATGAGATAAAGGGACTGGTAGGAGCAACAAAATACCGCCCTCTGAAAGGTGAAAAGCTTAAAAATATACTGGATGGAAAAATCCATCCGACAAACGAACTGAAATCTTACCTTGAAAAGTACAATCATGGCAACCTTTGCATTGCAAACATTGAAAGTGTGCCAGCGGTAGAGCAGTTGGATAAACTCCTTTCCATAGAAGGCCTTGACGGTGTATTTATCGGCCCGCATGATCTTTCTATCAATATGGGAATTCCGGAGCAATATGACCATCCTGAATTTATTAAAACTGTCAAGGTAATTATCCAAAAGGCCAGAAAACATACGCTTGGTGTTGGAATTCATTTTTCCCTGGAGCCGGAGCGTCAGCTTTACTGGATAAAGGAAGGTGTGAATATCGTTATACACAGCTCGGATATGGCGCTCTTCAGCCAAAAACTGAGGGCTGATATGAACATCCTAAAATCATTGGATAAGAATATAAAAAATGATGAGCAGAACGACTCTTCAATAATTATTTAGTAGATAAAATATACATCAATGCGAATAATTTTTAGCCTATTATTTATACTGCTTTTGTTCCTGCAGGTTCAGGCAAAAAGTGACAAAGAATTTTTACAGGACGTAGCCCTGGTGCATGGAGCGAATCAAAACCTTCCGGAAGGGACTGTAGCGAAAATCATTCTTCAGGATGGGAATCCTCTCATTCAAGTCTCTGATCAATGGTGGGAATTCGACGGTAAATCCTGGAAAAAATTTAAAGGGAAGCTTAAATCAGATATTCCCAAAACACCCATGCTCCCTCCGACTGCCGAGGCACTTTTGAGCCAGGTGAACTATCAGAACGGAATCGTGATTGGCTGTGATAATGGCCTGTACCTGGTAAACGAAAAGGGAAATGAATTTGAAACGCTCATACCTCAAGACGAAAATTATAGCTGGAATCCCAGGGACGTAGCAGCTTTGGCTGTGGATACTGAGGGCAATCTTTGGGCTGGAATGCATGAAGGTGTCGGAAAATTTGATGGTAAATCCTGGAAGCTTTTTACAGGAGAAGAAGGATTGCCATATAACCAATTTACTTGCGCCTCATCCGGTCCAAATGGAGAAGTTTGGTTCGGCACCGAAAAAGGAGCAATCAGGGTGAGGGACGACTATTTCTATTATCGTGCAAGCAGGAGATGGCTTCCTGATGACTATGTAAATGATATGGTGGTTGATGAATCGGGAACTGCCTGGATTGCAACCAAAAAGGGTGTGAGCCAAATTTCACCGATCAGCATGACCTACGATGAAAAAGCGGACTATTTTATTCAGCAGGTAGAAGAGAGGCACAACCGAATCGGATTTGTTTGCCAGAGCGATCTCCCAGTTCAATATGATATAAATTCCTCAAGACTGGATATTTCTGATAATGATGGTCTTTATACAGCCATGTATGGCGCCTCCATGGCTTACCGTTACGCATTAACCGGTGACGAAAAAGCGCGAGAACTGGCAGTCAGAAGCTTCTATGCATGTAAATGGCTGGTCGATATCACACATGAGCCTGGATTTCCCGCCAGGGTTATCATTCCTATAGATTGGAGGGAAGATGTTAATGCACATTACAGTAGAGAATACAATAAACGAAACCAACAAAAAGATCCTTTCTGGAAAGATATATATCCCCGGTTCCCAAAAAGTGAGGATGGAAATTATCGATGGAAATGTGATACCAGCTCGGATGAGCTTGCAGGTCATTATTTTTATTATGGGATTTTTTACGATCTGGTAGCTGAAACAGAGCAGGAAAAGGCTGATGTCCGACAGGTGGTTGCGGATATTACCGATCACCTGATCAGACATGGGTTTTGTCTGGTGGATCATGATGGCAAACCTACCCGGTGGGCCAATTTTCAGCCGGAATTTTTCAATTCTGTCTGGGGATGGGAACAGCGCGGGCTCAACTCTATGATGATGCTGTCTTTCCTGAATGTGGCGAGTCATGTGACCGGAGATGAAAAATATGATGAAGTCGCTCAAATGCTGCGCGATAAATATGACTATCATATCAATGCAATGCACGCCAAAGAGTTTTTCCCTCCTGAAAATGCCGTGCCCTGGGACAACAACCTGAGCTTGATGAGTCTCTACGGATTAATGAATTATGAGAAAGACCCTGAGTTGCTCATCATGTACCGCAATGCACTTGAAAATGCCTGGCTGCATATCAGCAAACAGAAAAATGCCTATTGGGATGGATTATATGGTGCTTTGGCAAATTCCTTTTCAGAAAAAATTGAAAATGGGTACTTTGAAGACAAGGTATTGTTTAAAGAGAATCCATTGTTTGCCCAGGCAGCCCTTGATAAATTCAGTAGCAGCAGTTTGAATACCGAATACATGGAGGAGACCTTGCAGAGAATCCCGCTGGACCTTATTGGTTATCCTGTTGATAACAGTCACAGGCTGGATGTCGTTCAGGATCCAACTCCCGGACAAGAAGACGGCATGGGTTGGCGAACGGATACCTATGCCTTGCCTATCGATGAACGTGGACATGTTCGATTAGATCGTGACGCATTTGCAATTATTTATTCTGAAGGCAATGGATATTCCGAGCATGAGGGAACCTTTTATCTGCTCCCCTATTATTTGGCTTTGTACCATCAATTGATTGAAAAATAATATCCAAGCGATCCTTGCAGTCTGATGTATCCCGGAATTTCAAATATCTAAGTAATATTTAATCAAAATCAGATCTATGTCTATAAGTAAATTATCTGTTCTTGTCATCATTTTATTAATAGTTATATCCACTGGTTTTATAGTGAAAACCAGTGGAGATATTTCAAAATATCAATATCCTCATCACATCAACATTTCGTGGGAAACTTCCCCTGCGACAAGTCAATCCATTAACTGGCGAACGAGTGAATTACAAAAAGAAAGCTACGTGGAGTACCTGGAAGCTCAATCCACTCCATTCTTTGAGGACAAAATAATTTCAATCAAAGCGGAAAGTGAATCTTTCCCAGCGGATGATGGCGTTTGGAATTACCATGGTGTCAATATCACCGGCCTAAAGCCAAATACTTTGTATTCATATCGTGTTGGAAATGGAAATTTCTGGTCGGAATGGGCAGAATTCAGGACTGCTACCGGCAATAATGAGGATTTCACCTTTCTGTATTTTGGTGATGTTCAGAGAGATATCGTTTCAAAAGGCAGCAGGACTATCCGCCAGGCCATATTAACACGACCAAATGCTAAATTCTTGCTGTTTGGTGGAGACATGGTTCACAGGGGTGGTTTAAACAAAGAAAACTGGAACGAGTTTTTCCAAACTGGTGGCTGGGCTTTCCAGAATTACCCAATTGTAGGCACACCCGGCAACCATGAACATTTGATTGCCAAAAGCGGGGAGAACCTGTCCGAACACTGGGGTTTAAATTTCGTCTTTCCGTTAAACGGACCCGAAGGACATAAGGAAGAAACCTTCTATGTGGACTACAACAACATTCGGGTGATCTCACTAAATCTTTGCCGGTATAAGTATCCCGAGGATAGGGAGACCATCCTGAAATGGACAGAGGAGCGATTGAAAGAATTTACCGGAGACTGGGTTTTCATTACACATCATTATGCAATGGACGCATCAGCAAGGAACCGAAAACCTGGCATCCGATTTCCGGAATTTAAAGAGTTGTATGAAAAATACAATGTACCCATCATTTTGACAGGTCATGAACACCTATATGCCAGGGGCAGGATGGACAATAAGTTTCCCGTTTATGTAGTATCTGTTTCCGGCCCTTATCAAAATGCCATACAATTTGGAGATTGGATAGAACGAGCCGGAACCTCCCTTCAACTATACCAGGAAATAGATGTTTCCCCGACTGAGATCCATTACGTTACCAGGACAGTTACAGGAGAGGTTTATGATGAGTTCACTATTCAAAAAGATAAAAAAGGGAAATTGGTCTTCATTGAAAGCAAAGAATTAGGACCCGAAAGCCTGCTCCCGCCATTGGATTTCGAGGAGCGGTATAAGCAGGAGCTGGTCGAAAGCTGGGAAAAGGATAAGAGCGACTATCTAAGTAAAAAGAAAAAATAGACGTCGGAATCATTCGCTTTATACTTATTCCGCAGGATTATCATTGCTAGTAAAAGCCATTTTGGAATATTGAATTTTAAACTGCAAAAAACTATGTTTTAGATTTGACATACCCCTTCACCCCTTTCTAAAGGGGAATAATGGTGTTTTTTGCAGTTTAAAATTTTTGAGCACGTTTGCCCTGATCAACTACACATATAAAGAACTGAAATGAAAAAATTGTTGGTAATAACTCTTGTAACTGGTACTTTCTTATCCTGTACCTCTTCATCTGAAAAAAAGGAAGTCAGTAATCCCTCAACGACTGATTTCAGGCATATTGAAGTTTCCTATGAAGAGGGCCGTTTCAGCGGGTGGCCGGCCAATTTTGGCGCCTGGAGCTGGGGCAATGAAATCCTGGTCGGGTTTGACAAAGGATTTCACAAGGATCTCGGACCGTCCATGCATAATATAGATCGCGATAAGCCTGAGCAAACCCTGTTTGCCAGAAGCATGGATGGTGGAGAAACATGGACCATTGAAGATCCTTCCTCAGACGGAATACTGGTTGCAAGAGGTTCCTCCCTTCATGGAGTGGAACCCAAATATCCCAACCGGGGGGAGCCTATGGATTTAGTGGATCCGGTTAATTTCAGTCATCCCGATTTTGCCATGACGCTCCGGTTTTTAAATTATAACACAGGCCCCTCTCTTTTTTATTATTCTTACGATCGCGGCCATAGCTGGAAAGGTCCGTTTAACCTTACGGTTTCCGGCAGGTCTGACATCCTGGCAAGGACAGACTACATTGTACAGGATCATCAGAACTGTGTGGCGTTTTTGTCATTTTCAAAAGAGGATGACCATGAAGGAAGGCCTTTTTGTGCCATCACAAAGGACGGTGGGATCACCTGGGAACTGGCAGGACTGATCGGGCCGGAGCCAGAAGGATTTGGTATCATGCCGTCAACAGTTCAATTAACTGATTCTGAGTATATCACAACTATTCGCAGACGAGAGGACACACATCGCTGGATAGATTCCTGGAAAAGCATTGATGGGGGTAAGACCTGGCAAATTCTCAATCCACCAATCGATGATCTTGGAGAGGGCAATCCCCCTAGCCTGATTAAATTAAAGGATGGTCGCTTATGCCTTACCTATGGCGTCCGTGCTGAGCCCTATCGTATCGCTGCGAAAGTAAGCGATGACAATGGCAATTCCTGGTCGGATGAAATTGTATTAAGAGATGATGGTGCAGGGCGTGATATTGGGTATGTCAGATCAGTCGAAAGACCGGATGGTAAGGTGGTGACCATGTATTATTTTCAGGATAATCTAAAGCCGGAAAGATACATTGCAGCCACTATTTGGCAACCGTAAAGCGAATAAAACGAATTATGTTTTCTTTAACTCGAATATGATTCAGGAGCCAGAAGGAAATGCATCCACAGTTTTTCGAATTTAAATTATAACACCCTGAAAATTCTGTGAGACAGAAAGGTATTCCCAAACATGTCAACCGTTCGGATTGTCATTTTATGCGTGCCTTCTTTCAGAGTACCTGGTAGGTTCCCAATCCAAAAATGATCTGACTTACTTGGATAATCCATCTTCCAACCCAACGCCTCATCCAGCTGTTTTCCATTTACTTCCTGATCAAGATAATCGCTTAACCTGTACAGTTCCATGTTGGCAGGATCACTTGCAACTGTCTGCGCTAGTTCAATCCACTGTCCACTTTCCCCTACCTTCATTTCAACTTTTGACCTTGATGAACCATTGAACACATTTACCAGGACCTTTGTCGTATCAAGCGCTTCACTTGAAATCTCTTCCGGCAAATAAATGTTCATCTGATAGTCAGAAGGTCTGCGCGCTGCTTTATAACGAATATTGTATTTGTTTCCGGAAAATTCGATAATGGCATAACCATTTGGCGCCCCGTCATTCATCGTTGCGTGAGGTATCCCCAATTCATCCCGGATACCGCACCACCAGCTTCCACTTACCGTCCCATTGATAAACATGTGATGAGGTTGATCACCTTTCCACCCATATTGGTCCCCTATAAATACATTCGCCAATTCGTGTGTATGACCGGCGATGGATAAAGTATGTTCTCTGTTTTCAAGGATGCGGAACATCTTCTCCCGGTTATCGCAAGCCACCATTGGGATGTGCATCATAGGGACAATAAGGTAATCTTGAGACAGGTATTTTAAATATTCCTTTACGAAATGAAGCTGGTCGTCTGTAAAATGAGCTTTATATCCACCCTCCTCTTTAAAGAATACATTGTTTAAAGCGATGAAAGCCACTTTGCCATATTCGTAGGCATAGGTGGATGGACCGAAATTTCTGACAAAAGTAGCGTCAGCACCTATATTGCCATTGATAGCTTTGTCATGATCGTGATTGCCAAAAACATAGTACCAGGGAATTCCGATCTGACCGATACCAGCGCTGATCTCATCAAATAGTTCCGGATCATCAGCAACTATATCTCCCAGGGCCACACCGAATTTTGCCGGACTGCCAATGCATTCTTCCACTACATCATGCATCACGAAATTCACCTCTTTCAAACCTCTGGCCTGGGTGTCTCCAAAAAATAGCGCTTCAAAATCATCGGATGCAGCTTCATCTTTCCACAACGGGAGCCGAATGCTTTTCTCAGATCCCTTAACTAAAGCATAGTGCTGAGGCACCATTGAACCATTTAGCGGAACCCGGTAACCTGATGGCTGAATGACAAAAACTGCCTGATCTTCTCGTACCGATAAATTCCATTGTCCTGATGCGTCAGTTTTCACGATGTCTCGCCCATTGCTTACTAATATATCAGCCAGTCCTTTTTCACCCGGATCCATGAGCAAATTATTGTTCAAATCCTGAAAAACAAACCCGCTAAGTTGCTGGGCATTTACTATTAAAGTTTGTATGAAAAACGAGAGTAAGAGGATCAAACCAGATTTCTGCATAGTATAAATATGATCAAAGTTTAATAAAGTATTGATTTCTGTACTGGTGCCTAAAGAGACAACAAATAACAACTACAAATAGAAAGAATGGCGCTATAACGTTTGCAAAAGCCATCCCAAAAATGGCAAAGCCGCGATAAAAATCCGAAGACATTATTCGCGGCTTTCCGGGGTTCTGATCCTTTTGCTTGCAACCAAACCCGCGCCAATAATTAAACTAACTACTTGTCAACTTAAAGTTTTATAAATATCCTTTTTCGATACATGATTAATGCAGGGATGAACGTGATGCACACATATATCAAAGAATACAACATACTCGTAAATTTCTCTCCCAAACCTATTCCTGTGAAAACATTGAAAAAATGCATGTTCAACGATTCTCCTCCTACTTTTATTCCATAAAAGATCCCAGCCAAAACATCGCCCAGTACATATACTGTAATCGCATTTGCACCGAAGATAATCCCGGGTTTGGTACCATGAGTATACCCTTTCATATCCACGAGATAATGAAATGCTCCCAGAGCCATAAATGCTATTCCTGAAGTAACAAATACAAATGAGCTGGTCCAGATATTTTCATTTACCGGAAATGTCAATCCCCACAGGTATCCGGCGAAAGTCATGAAAAAACCAAGAACCATCAGGTGAATAACCTGGACTTCTTTGGTGCGCTTACTCAAAATGATAAAACCTGCGAGCATACCGGTAATCCCTGATACAATGGAAGGAAAAGTGCTCAGGATACCCTCCGGATCCCACGTTCCCTGCCACATCGTGCCGGGTAAATACTTGCTGTCGACCCAGGCTGCCAGGTTCACTCCCGGTTCCAGCATCACTTTTCCTACTCCTGGTGTTGGAATCAAAGTCATTGCCAGCCAATATACCACCAAAATAAACCCTCCAATCCATGCCTGTTTTTTCCAATCTGTATTTAAAAACAAAATTGAACAAGCAAGAAATACAACAGCAATTCTTGGCAAAGTTCCGGTCCACCTTAGTTCAGCAAAATTGAAATCCCATAGTAAATTCAATAGGATTCCAATTGCAAATATTTTAAATGATCTTATGACGATCTTTTTGTACATATCTTTTTTCGGCAGGCCTTTTTCCAGTCTTTTGGTATAGGCCAGTACGATGGAAACGCCGACAATAAATAAAAAGAAGGGAGCAATCACATCGGTAGGTGTAAGTCCATTCCATACACTATGCTTTAACGGTGCAAAAACATGATCGCCATTTCCTGGAAAATTTACCAGGATCATGGCAGCAATGGTAAACCCACGCATCGCGTCAAGTGAGATTAACCGGTTTACAGGTTCTGACATTCTAAAAAATTAATGTGAAAAAAACTGATTTATTTATACTACCTGATTCTCCTCACTTCGGACTACAATCACACAAGGAATCTTCTAACTTCCAAAAAATCAGACAGAGTAAAAACTTCCTCAAAACCCGTTTACGCAGTTTATGGTAAATAATGCGCAAATTGCGTAGTCATTATTTTTAAATCCGAAGTATTATTGATGAAATTTTGCCGATAGGCTTAGAAAAAATAACCAGAAATGAAAATCGGAGTAGACTTAGGCGGGACAAATATCAGAGCATGTTTGATTAACAATCATCAAATCGTCAGGATGAAAGAAATCCCTCTTCGGGAAAAGGAAAATCTTGAAAGTACGCTTGATCAATTAAAATCACTTATCACTTCTGTTAATGACCCAAATGTGAAAGGTATCGGTATTGGAGTGCCATCTGTTGTTGATCGTGAAAAGGGAATTGTATATGATGTTGTTAATATCCCATCGTGGAAAGAAGTCCCTTTAAAAGACATACTTGAAAAGCAATTTGGTGTCCCGGTATATATTAATAATGATGTCAACTGCTTTGTGCTCGGTGAGAAAAACTTTGGAATTGCAAAGAGGTATAAAAATATTGTTGGCATAACCATCGGAACAGGTATTGGCGCGGGGGTTATTCTCAACAACAAGCTATACAGCGGCTCTAATTGCGGTGCTGGAGAGATAGGATACCTTCCATACCTTGATCACGACCTTGAATATTATTGCAGCTCCAATTTCTTTCAGGATTTTCATCAAACAACGGGCTATGAAGCTTTTCAAAAGGCTGAAAAAAACGATCCGGCAGCACTGAAAATCTGGAACCAATTCGGCCATCATATGGGCGTGGCTATGAAATCTGTCATGTACACTTACGATCCGGAAATCATTATTCTGGGAGGGTCAATATCCAATGCATTCCCTTATTTCAAAGATCAAATGCATAAGACCCTGCGAAATACTCATTTTCCCAAATCTGTCGATAATCTAAAGATTTGTCCATCTGAAGTTGAAAATGTTTCTATGTTGGGAGCTTCTTCATTGGTGGATGAAAGCGTAGAAATCATATTAAATTAACTGTTCATTACTGTCTTTTTTAACTAAAAATATCTTTACCAAAATGAAAAAGAGTTACATCATAGTTTTCCTGATCCTTCTCACCTTTTTTGTCATTTCCTTTCTTACCAATATTCTTGGGGCATTAAACCCCAATGTTTCTTCGAGCTATACCCTTACGGAGACCATGGCGGGATTTTTACCATTTGCTTTTTTCATTGCTTATGGTATCATGTCCATCCCTTCCGGCTTGCTGGTAGAGAAATGGGGTGAAAAGAAAATGATGATACTGGCATTTGTTTTTGCTTTTGCCGGAGCATTGATGTTTGCCCTGTTTCCCAAGTTCAATGTTTTTGTCGTCTCTCTCTTTACCATCGGGACAGGGATGGCAGCCTTGCAGGTAGTCATTAATCCTTTATTGCGGGTTTCAGGAGGAACAGAGAATTTTGCTTTCAATTCAGTATTGGCACAATTGGTTTTTGGGCTTGCATCATTTATCAGCCCACAGATGTACACCTACCTGGTGACCAATATTGATAAAGGAAATATCGAAAAACCATTTATTGGCCTGATGACAAACCTGGTTCCAGAAGCTCTTTCATGGGTATCGGTTTATTGGATGTTTGCTTTATTCAGTGTCCTTATGATGGTTATTATCATTTTGGTAAAATTCCCAAAAGTGGAGCTTCAGGAAGATGAAAGGGCAGGTTCAAAAGAAAGCTACATGGAACTATTCAAGAATAAATTTGTCATCTTGTATTTCCTGGGAATCTTCTGCTATGTAGGTACAGAACAGGGAATATCCTACTGGATGTCAAAATTCCTCGGTAATTACCATGGCTTCGATACAGACACGACGGGCGCTGATGCAGTATCCTATTTCTGGGGATTGATGACAATTGGGGGAGTTTTGGGTTTGATTCTAATGAAACTATTCGACAGCAAGAAGATATTGCGCTGGTTCACGATCCTTGCCATGGTTTGTGTATTTGCAGGATTGTTTGGAAGTGCTGACATTTCTCTATGGGCGCTGCCAATTTCCGGTTTCTTCCTTTCCGTCATGTATCCGGTGATCGTTTCTCTTGGACTTAATTCAGTTGACAGGCATCACGGATCCTTTGCCGGTATCCTGATGACAGGTATTGCCGGAGGTGCAATCGTTCAAATTCTTATCGGAGGCATCAGCGATATTTTCTCTCTGAAAGTAGGAATGATGTTCATTTTTGTTACACTTGGATACATTCTGAGCATCACATTCTGGGCAAAACCATTGGTGAACAACAAAACCATAACGAGCCTAAAAGATCTTTTTAAACAGGAAAGTTAATGGTAATTTAAGCCGTTGTACTAAATAATAGTTTATGTCTATTGAAAAATATGATGAAAACACCACTATTCCCCTCCTTGGAGGGGTGAAGGGGTGGGTCACTATCAAATAAATGTTTTTATCCGATTTTTCACAACGTGATTATTAACCTTATGATTAAAATTATTCTGCTCACAGATTTCGGAGAAGAATACGGAACCAGCCTGTTAAAAGGTGTTACAAGGTATTCACAGAAATATGGCCCCTGGGTGTTTTGCCGTATGCCCGGATATTACCGTGAAACAAAAGGGATGGATGGCATTCTGAAATGGGCAAAAGAGTGGAAAGCAAATGGAATACTAGGTCAGTTTTACAATAATTCCAATGTAGAAAAACTGGTCAGGGAAGGAATATCGGTTGTGGGTCAGGATTTTAAGGAACGTCATAACAATATTCCAAATATCACCGGTGATTATTTCAAAACCGGACGAATGGGCGCAGAATATTTCCTCAAAAAAGGCTTTGAGAATTTTGCATACTATGGCTTTAAAAACATTGTGTGGTCAAGGGAGCGTTCAGAAGGTTTCGAAAAACGGGTAAATGAGGAAGGGTATGAAGTTCATAATTTCGAACATACCCGAAAGTTTAAATCACGTGAATTGTGGTATTACAAGCCTTCGGCATTGAGCAAATGGTTGAAATCGCTTCCCAAACCCATTGCGCTCATGGCTTGTGACGACAATCAGGCAATGCATATAACTGAAGCTTGCAGGTTAATAAATATCCGTATTCCTGAAGAAGTAGCCGTTTTGGGGGTAGATAATGATGAAATGTTGTGCAACTTGTCAGACCCTCCCCTTTCAAGTGTTGGCCTTGATACCGAGAAAGCCGGATACGAAGCAGCAAGACTTCTCCACACCATGATTAAATCCAAAAACCGGCAGTATTACGACATTGTTGTGGAGCCCACCCAGATTGTAACCAGGAACTCAACAGATATATATGCCGCTAAAGATGAGTATATAGGACAAGCGCTTAAATACATTCACAGCAATTTAAAAAACAACCTCAAGGTAAAGGATGTATTACAACAGGTCCCGTTATCCAGAAGGTCTTTGGAAAAGAGATTTTCCCAGGTGACCGGTTATCCGGTATATGAATACATTTTTAATCTAAGAATTGAAAAATTTACACAAAAACTGTTGGAAACAGATTTGTCCGTATTTGAAATAGCCATGGACCTCGGACTTAGCGACAGCAAGAATATTGCCCGTCAGTTTCGACAGATAAAGGGATGTACCCCATCAGAATACAGGAAAAAATACCTGATAGATAAATGAGTGTGAAAAAATTATTTAGCCGTGAAGATGTCAATCTTCCGGTTCAGATGTTATGGAAAAATAAGCCCAATCATAAATAATATGGCATTCTTATGCCCATTTTTGATTGTGCCAGATAAAGTTTTTAATGATCTCAATATTTAAATTTCAATGAAAGGAATATTTCAAAAATTCAAAACTCAAGCATTTTCGTTAGTTGCATTAGCACTTTTAATAAGCTCTTGTACAGAAAAACCGGCGATAGAAGAATTAATATTGACGGAAGGCTGGAAAATCAGCTCAAGTGCTGAGGTAGCCGCCGATGGTAAAAAATTAACAACTGAACACACCACATCATCTAGCTGGGTTGGTGCCACAGTGCCCACCACGGTTTTGGGAGCTCTCGTTGAGGCCGGCGTACATAAGGATCCCTTTTTCGGGGACAACCTTGCTAAAATACCACGAGAACCTTTTGAGAACACCTGGTGGTTCAGGAAAGAATTTTCATTGGATAATTTCAATTCTGACCTTGAAGAATTACGTCTATTTGTCGATGGAATAAATTATCGGGCCAATATATGGCTGAATGGTCAGCAAATTGCCTCTCAAGACACCCTATTCGGAGCATTCCGTCAGTTTAATATAGATATTACCAACTCAGTGCAAGCTTCGAATATTCTTGCCTTTGAGATCATACCACCCAAAGCCAGGGATTTTTATATGGGATTCGTGGATTGGGCTCCAACACCACCGGACAATTATATGGGTATCTATCGTGAGGTGCGCCTGAAAAGAAGTGGTAAGGTGACATTGGATTTTCCTTATGTAACGACCGATGTAAACACAGAAACCCTGGATGAGGCACAACTTAAAATTGGCGGAGAACTTACGAACTTCGGTCAAGCTAAAAAAACAATTTCTGTCGAGGCTTCCTTTAGGGATATAAAGATCTCAAAAGAAATATCACTTGACCCGACTCAATCAATGGAGTTTTCACTCACACCTGATGAATTCAAGGAATTGGTTATCCAACATCCAAAACTATGGTGGCCAAACGGACTTGGCGAACCCAATATGCACCAACTTAAACTCCAGGTTTTAGACGGAAACATATTGCTGGATGAACAGGTAGTAAATTTTGGGATCAGGGAAGTGGAGACCTACCTCAATGATTCTGGAGTTCGTGGATACAAGGTAAATGGCCGTGAAGTGCTGCAAAAAAGTGGCGGCTGGGTAGATGATCTTTTCTTGCGATACATGCCTGAAAAAGACGCTGCCCAGATCAGGTATGTGAAAGAAATGAATATGAACGCGCTCCGGTTTGAAGGGATTTGGGGCAATAACCATCACATTTATGATCTGTGTGATCAGAACGGTATCATGCTGATGGTTGGATGGAGCTGCCAGTGGGAATGGCCCGATTACCTTGGATTGGAACTTGTTATTGCCGAAGGAGATGAAAATCTATCGATTGCAGAAGGAACTGAAATTTATGGAGTTAAGATCAGCGAGGAAGAAGAAAACCTGCTTTCCACTTATTTCAGGGATCAGGTAAAATGGCTGAGAAATCACCCTTCCATCGTTTGCTGGGCAGTAGGAAGTGATGCAATGCCCAAACCAAGCCTGGAACAAAAATATCAAAATACGCTGACCAAATTTGACGCAGACAGGTCCCTTTTGGTTTCAGCAGGGGAATTTGAAAGTACCCTTTCAGGTCCTTCCGGGATGAAAATGAATGGTCCGTACGAATATGTACCCCCGGTCTACTGGTATGAAGACACAAAGCTTGGCGGCGCTTTTGGATATAATTCTGAAACCGGCCCCGGCCCTCAGATCCCACCTATAGAAAGCATTAAAAAAATGATCCCACAGGAAGATCTATGGCCACCTATGAATGATATGTGGAATTATCACTCAGGAAGAAAAGATTTCAATTCCGTAGGAGTTTACATGAAAGCCCTTGACAATAAATATGGAAAACCCGCTGACCTGGAAGAGCTGGCGCTGAAAGCACAACTGATGAATTATGAGGCCATGCGACCGATGTTTGAAGCTTTTGTTATCAACAGGGACGTATCCACCGGAGTGGTGCAATGGATGCTTAATTCTCCATGGCCTGAATTTTACTGGCAATTGTACGATTATTATCTTATGCCAACGGGCGCATATTTTGGCACGCAAAAAGCCTCTCAACCTGCTACGTTGATTTACAACTATGATAACAACGAGGTGTATGCCAGCAATGACGCGACCGAAGGAATAGAAAATTACCAGGGTGAGATCAGGATCTATGACGTCAATTCCCAATTAATCTTTAATGAAAATTACCCTGTCAGCCTGGGAGAAAATGAGTATAAATCGTTGATGACCCTGCCTGAATTAAAAGGAACAAAGGAAGTTTACTTCCTGGATCTAAAACTAAAAAACGGATCCGGTGAATTGGTGGCTGATAATTTTTACTGGTTGGCTACTCAAAAAGACCTCCTGGATTGGGAACAGTATTTCTGGTTTTATACCCCGCAAAAGCAATATGCTGATTTTACCGGAATCAATACCATGCAAAAGATTGACATACAGGCAGAAAAAGAAATAGTGAAGCAAGGTGACGAATGGGAAGTAACAGTCACCATTGACAATCCATCTGAAAACCTGGCCTTTTTCATGGAGATGATGGCCGTAAAAAAATCTGACGGATCATCCATCCTGCCGGTATTCTGGAGTGATAATTATATTTCTCTTCCTCCAGGCGAAAGCAAAACTGTAAGTCTGAAATTCTATGAAAAGGATCTGCAGGGCGATGAGCTTCAGATTAATATTCAGGGAATCAATCTTAAGAGTAAGGTAAAGATTTAGATCGGAAATACCGGGTGGTGGATTGTATTGAATGGCTAATACAATCCACTACCCGGATTAATTCTGAAAGTTCGTGGCTTGTCCCCCGAAACCGTGGTTTGTCCCCCGATGGCGAAGCCATGCCTTCGGCGCAAACCACCACAATCATGAAAATGATTTCAAACGGATAATATTCCTTCACTGTCTGTATTTGGATTTTTTGGATTGATGGATGACTGGATTGGTTTCATTAATTTGACTTTCTTCATCCGAAACCGTGGTTTGTCCCCCGACAAACCACCACCATGAAAATGATTACAAACATATAATACTCCCTCACTGTCTGAATTGGGATTTGTAGGATTTGGGGCCTGCCCGCCGTAGCATTTGCGGAGGAGGGATGACTGGATTGATTTCATGAATGTGACGTTCTTTATCCGACCACTGGATTGTGCGGATGTTTGCGAGAGTTGGTCGTCCGACCGAGACAAGGAAGGGATGAACAAATCGGGACCTGGTTGGAAGGAGGAAAAAGAAAGGAATAATGTCTGAACTATGATAAGTTTCATTACATAAAAACTATGAAAAACGACAACCGACTCCACGGCGTCATTGCGAACGGATCCGCCAACTGGCGGAGGAGTGTGGCAATCTCGTTAATCTTGCATTAAGGTTTTATTTGGCAAAAAACATTTGTACTGTCTAAAACGAGATTGCCGCACTTCGCACCCACGCCATCTCCCTACGCAGGCTGCGTTCGCAATGAACTGTGCTAAAAAACAAGCTCCTTAAAGAGAAAATTCATAGTAAGGCAAATTGTTTTTAACTACCCTTGCTTGAAACCCAGTCCTTACAAAAGAATATATGAGAGTTCCTTATTCTGATGAGCCTCTTTCAATCAGAAGGATCAATTCCTTAACTGGAACGCCTTATTCAAAATGAAGTGAAGTTGACAATACTTAAATTTGGGATTAGCTCAAATCAATATCTTCTTCCCTATTTAATTATAAGTCTAAATCAATGTCTTATTCACTCTGCATATCCTAGAAATCCGGCCTTCCAGGCCCTTTGTACGGAGCAGCACCGAAATCTTTATTTCTTGGCTCAACCGAAAGCAAAGACTTATCCGTAGCAGCGGGGGCTTCTATAAATCCGTGATATCTTCCCATCCAGTAATCCCTTAAAAATCCCGTTGGCTCCATCACCCTTCGGCCACCTGCCCCACCATCGAGCGTTGTTGCCGGCCTGCTTCCTCTCATCACAGCTTGTTCACGTGGTGAAATGGCCTTTACTCCACCTTCATAGGACGTATATCCACTTTCTACATGGAGATCATCACGATGCGAGTTACTAAAATCATACTCGATACAATCCAATGTCCATGCACGAAGATGCTTGATGCACTTTTCATTATCAAAGTCATTGTTCGTAAAAGCGCCATACGTATAATTAAACCATGGTATGTGCTCCATTCTCTTGATCTCATAGCTACGCTCCAGGCTTCTCAATAAAAAGGATTTTTCCTTCGGATCATCCGTATATCGGAGAATTGTATTGTATGCCTCAAATGCAAGGTTGTCGTCCCAAGGGGCCAGTGTAGAGGGCGGGAAGGTATTTTTTTGTCGCAAAGTATTTGTCAGGTATCCCCATTCAACCAGCTGCTGATATCCATCGCGGAACTTCTCATCTCCCGAAACCGCATAGGCTGCCTGAATAAATGCCAGAGCCTCCAATCCATTCACACCACGATCGTTGTAACCATAAGGTCGGAGCAGGTATTCCGGGTTCCATCGTCCCCAGCGCGTGGGCTTGCCATCCATATCGATCACTACCCAACCATTTTCCATAATATAAGAGGCCATTCTCGTCAAATGTTCTTTCGCCAGCTCCTTTTCCCTACCCTCGGCCACAAGGTCATGAAAGAGTGCCACTGAATAAAAATGTGCGATGACTTCATCCGAAGATGTGTCACCCTTCCAATACCATTCACCATCTTCTGTAGCGTACCATTTAGCAGGCAGACCCCCGGAACCGTGACGACCCATTCCTCCTTTGTCTCCTTTTACGGAATAGATCGATCGGGCGATAAATCCATCAATTGGTGTGATCCTGTCGAGCCAGATCATTGCCTCAAACGCATCGACCGCAGCAGCCCTTGCATCCTCATCGCCAGTAACTTTGTACTTGTAACACATGGCTGCCAGGTAGGTGGCAGTATGAGCGCCATCGTTATCGCTCACCTCACGGATCCATTCCCCATCCTTATAAAAAACTGTTTGAATGAATCCCAAACGTTTGTGACCCCATTCCTGGATGTGCCTTTCATAATAAGCGGCCTTTTTCTGAAGGGTATATTCCTGATACTCGATAATACCCAAACCACCGTCAGTGGCTATATAAACGTTTTTATCCGCGACAGCTATGTCATTCACCTTGTTGTTGGGCAGCCAATGTTCAGCGCCAAAATATTGCCAATCATTGTCCAGCATTCTCACTGCTCCTCTTTCTGTGCCAATCCACAAGTCATTGTCAAATCCCCTGGTGAGTGAAGTTGTATTTTCTACAGGCAATCCATTTTCTCCTTTAATGGTGTTCAATGTAGCGCCACGCAATTCCCCTAATCCGCGGTCAGTCGTAATAAATAAACGACTACCAAAGCTTAGCATGTCCCTGGTGTTTCCGGATGGCAGTCTTCCCCAATCAATAAAATCTGTGTTGACGATCTTGCCGTCAAACTGTACCAATTCACCAGGTCGCAAGATATGCAACGTACCTGCATAGGATTGAATCCTTGCAATCGGTCCCAATTCAACAGGATCAGCATGTAATTGAGTGCCATCCTCCATCAACATGGTAACATCGCTGTTGTAATATCCACCTTCCGGTTTTATGGAAATGAACTTGTCATTCACCAGCTTGAAAATTTCGTTGCTTGTAGCAGCATGCAGTGCACCCAGGTGCAGGCACATATCCACAAAATATTGGTCACCGACCTTTTCCCATTTCTTGCCATTGAACCGGTAGGAACCATCTTGGGTCAATGCCCAGAGATCGCCATTGAGCGTTACAAGTCTGTCAACATTTTGAAGAGTATTGCTAACAGATTCGAAATGGTCTCCATTGAGTTTTTGGATCTGATGGTCTATGATGACAAAAACCTGATCATTGGAAACTCCAACACCGGTGATTGGTTTTTCACTATAAACTTTATGGGCAATTTCCTGTAAATAAACATCGTCAGCGATGGGTTTCCAGAATTTTTCGTCCGACTGTCCGTAAGTAAGTAGAAAATTGAATATCAGGCTGATAAGCAATAGGCTGATCAAAAATCTTCTTTGTGGAAATTGTTGGGAGCTCATATTTTTTTCTTGGATTTAAAATTCACATTCTAGTTGTATTACCATGTTATTGCCGATGTAGGCTATTGTAAAAAAATCTAAATGGAGACAAATACAGTCTGCTTCGTCTTTAGGATAATCACTTTTAACTTTGAGATTGATGAAATTTTGACTTGAATTATGTAGTTTTTAAATAATACACCTCTGAATCTCCTCTCAAGAGGAGAATAATGGTATAATTCAAGTCAAAATGTGAGCTTTCCATCGACTCACATAGTTTGATTCCTTTTGACTGTAATTTTATACTCCCCTTTGGATGTCTTCCTCCAGATGCACAACCTTATCTATCAATTCATCAGCGATTTGTTCCTGTATGGTATCAAATGCCATTTTTGGCTGCCGGACATGCGCCGTCGGATATACCCCCTGCCTCCATAACAACCTTTTGAAAAACAGGATAGAGATATCAAGATGTTGGTTGGAAAAAGCCAGCACCGGTAAAATCTCATTAAACAAAGACTTTGCCTTTACATGGTTACCCTGGCTGTACTCCCTGAAAATTGTGCAATAGATCCAATGCATTCCTGTTGGCATGAAGGCATGAACCCCACGTTGGAGCGCTTCCATCATTTGAGCAACCGCCCAGCCTCCGCTAACATGGAGCTTTCCGTCTGTCAGCTTTAATATTTTCGAATATTTTAAACTGGCCGGGACTGTTTCAATCTTCAGGCATCGAAAAGCGGGAACCTGCTCAAAAAGTTCTAAAATGAGCTCATCAGGCAATCCATAACCGGTAAAATCCCAGTCCTGAAGCATAACCACCTTCGGGTCTGATTCAACAAGCTTTAGAAAATCCGACTTGAATTGAATATCTGACTGATAAGGCAACTGGATCAGGAAATGTTCACAACCTAAACCCTGGTACGCCTTAATCATATCCCTGGAATCTGAAAGTGTATATGAAGCCGTTCCGGCAAAAACCGGCACCGTTCCATTCACCGTTTCCAGGGCGACTTCCAGCATGCCAAGCTTCTCTTTTTTTGAAAGAGAATGAACTTCTGATGCCATTGCAGGCAGTAAAAATCCCACCACTCCAGCTTGAAGCGCCTGATGGATATTCCTTGCTAAAGCGGAAAAATCTATCTTATTCCGATGATTAAACGGGGTATTAAGAACCGTGACGATACCTTGCAGTGGGAAAAGGTCCTTCATTCACATTCAATCTTTTCTGCCTAACATCCTTTTATTGAATGGGTTAATTTTGATCAGTCATTTACTGCCTCCTGAATTTTACGTATTGCCAGAGCGATCAAATCCATATCTTCCTTTGTACCGAGCATGGTATTTTGCATAATCCAGACAGCATCTTCATAGCATGCTTTTTCCGTTTCAGGGCAGCATACTTCTGTGTAGTCAACTTCCTCCGGAATCGCATAGCACATAAAATTTTTCTTCTGAAAAAGAGGTTGCTTATAAAGAGGTTGCGGATATCCCATGAAGGAAGGGACCCCTTCCGCGGCCAACATGTCGGTAAATTCGCGCTTGGAAAGATTATTGAATTTTGATTTATCATACTTAAAAATATAGAGATGATAGGTGTGAAGCGTTTCTCCATGACCTCTTGTCAATGGCTGGATCCCATCTATCTTTTCCAATAAAGAATTAAGATAACGACCGTTTTCATCCCGTCTTTGCGTTTGGTCCTCCAGACGAGACAACTGTTTTAAAAGCAAAGCTGCCTGAAGCTGGGTGATCCTGTAGTTGCACCCGGGATTATGATGTTCGTACCACATTCCGTCCTTCACACGGCCCACATTGCGCAAGGAATTCATCATGTTATACAATTTTTCGTCATCTGTCACAACGATTCCTCCTTCCCCACTGGTGAGATTTTTTGAGGACTGAAAGCTGAAACAGCCGGCATCACCAATACTGCCCAGTTTTTTTCCTTTATATTCTCCACCATGAGCATGAGCAGCATCTTCTATTACTCTCAGATGGTGTTTTTGTGCAATTTCCATTATTGCATCCATGTCACATGCCTGACCGGCAAAATGAACCGGAATGATAACCTTTGTTTTTGGCGTAATTGCCTTCTCAATTTCGTCCGGATCCATATTATAGGTTTCCGGATGTATATCAACAAAGACCGGCACACAATTAGCTTCCAGGACGATGGAGGCCGTTGCAATAAATGTATAGGGTGGTACAATCACTTCATCTCCCGGCTTAACCCCACAGGCAATCAATGCCAGGCGCAAAGCCACCGAACCATTGACACAAGTTATGGCATACTTGCTGCCACAATAATCAGCATATTCCCTTTCAAACTGCTCGACCAGTCCGGCGCAATCCGGATTGCCCCATGCTCCTGATTTTGCTACCTCTCCAATGGCCTCCAGATCAGTCTGATCAAATATTGGCCATGGGAATTTCTTATTCAGCGTTTTTTCACCGCCGTTTATCGCAAGTTGCTGTTTTATATCTTCCATTGTAAATGTCCTTGTTAAAGTATTATGGTATCACTAATGTTTTCTCGATGATAAATTTTTTAGTCTAAATGCTTGTAGCACAATTTAATTGTTTCCAGGGAGGATTCCGGCAGACATAGATCCGGAGTCACCTTATTTTCGATACATTTATAAAAATAATCTATCTCACGATAGAACCCGTCCACATTTTCCTGAACCGGAATATTTATAATATCCCCATCCGTTGCTACCTGGATAATTTCCGGTTTTAGGGTAGAATAAAAAATGCTTGCATGATCAAAATTTGCCATATATCCGGCCTGGAATGGAAACGAAGTATGAAATGTGTTTCCACCCTCCACTTTCACCTTCAATCCGGATTTTTGGTACTCCCAGAATGCACTTATGTAATCATGGTTGCTTAGTTTACCGGGAAGTGTGGTGCTTTGAATTTTATCGGGAATCCCCAGTGCATACTGAGCAAAATCGATGTCATGTATTAAAAAGTCAAATAGTGCCCCACCGGAAGATCCAAAAGCTTTCTGCTTATCCTTCCATTGTCCCCATCCGGGTAAACCGGAAAATCTTGATAAGGAAAGAAACCTGAGCGAACCATATGACTTCTCATCAATCCATTTTTTAAGCTTCTGATAGGGCGACATAAACCGAACCACATGTCCGACCATTAAAATGCGCTTTTTCTTTTTGGCCAATTCAATCAATTCCTGCCCCTCATCTAACTCAAGTGTCATGGGTTTTTCAAGAAAAACATGCAGACCATTTGACAAACATTTTTTTGATAGTTCGTAATGAAGGTCGGTATGAACGCAAATATGTACGGTATCCAGCTTTTCCGACGCAAGGCAATCATCTATAGTGGAATATTTTCGGGTCTGGGAAATGGCTTTCAGATCAATATCCTCGATGTCAAAATTTCCGGTTTTTGAAGTTAGCTTGGCTTCAATTTTATCAGGGTTTTTAGTAACAATTGCAACGAGATTAAGATTTTGATTTTTGAGGATATTGGCCACATGGGTCATACCCATGAATCCAAAACCAATTACGGCTACGTTTTTCATTTGATTGTTTTAAATCATTAAAATGAATTCAATTAAAATACTGAAATATTAAGGTAATCGGGCTATCCATATTATCAGAATTCAAAACGCTTTTGCATACCGGGAGATTCACCATGGATGCTAATCGCTACAACAGCCAGCACAGCTAAAATCAATAACAAGACCAGAAAATTCCTTCCCCACTTGTTAGCGTTTATTTCCCTTGTATCAAACACCGGTTTCAACTTTGAGATGAACATCAAAATAATTGCATAATTCACCAGGTACAGGTATTGTTCAATGCGGTAGATACTCACAATTGCGCCAGTTATTAACAGACTGAATATTGCATACAGTGCAAAGTGTGTAAATAAGAAAGTTTTTACCTCGTTCGCGGTGTATTGAATCAGGTTTTGCTTGTTGAAATGATATTTTACCAGAATGAAAATTGTGTGGCATATAACCAGAAATAGAGCAAGCAGCAATACAGCCCAAGCCCATGTTTCCGTATTCCCGTCAATTAATTCCGAATAATTCTTTTGAAGCTTTTCAATACGGAAGGTTTGCTGCCACACAACAAATGGAATTAACAGAACCACCAATAGCATTGGGATCAGATTAGAAGATTTTTTCTGGCTGGCTTCCGCCGAATCCCATGATGAAGTGAACACGCCATAGGCCATTCCAGCGCCACCAAAAAAACCAAGCGAATATTCCATGACATTCCAAAAATTGAATGGGATTTCAGAAACATTCCCTAACACCTGTAAAAAGTTCCCGAAGGCAAATCCGAAACCCCCACCGAGACCGGCAAATGTTGCTACTCTCAGTGCAGAATAATGCTTATGGTGAATCGTAAACCATGTGAGGAAAATGGCAACTCCCAGGCACAATGCCCAAACTTCAGACCGTGGAGGTGTCATCAACCATTCCCATTCAATAATCAGGAAGAAATAAGTCACTATTCCACTCACCACCATGCCTGTGATCAAATTCACCCATTTGATTCTTTGATCCTTTGAATCGGTCAATGTGAGGCCAAAAAGTCCGCCACCAATGAATCCATACAATCCTCCAATCACAAATAGCATCAATAGCCCATAATAGACATTGACAAAATCAGTTCCCCTGCCGTACCCAACAACCAGGCCATAACTCATGATCCCTCCGAGACCCCATCCGATTGCTGCAGCCAGCGTAGCCTTAAACAGCTTGCTATACCAGTCTGCCCTGCCTGATATTAATATGACACTTATTGCACCAACCGCACCTGCCCATGCTGCGCCTTGCTCATGACCAAATTGGCCCCTAATGGCCCAGGTCGTGCCAAGGGTCATCCCGGCAATGATCATATTAAAAAGTAGTTGCTTATTTTTCATCCATTTTAAGTTTATGAAATTACTTAATCAATCCCTGGTAACGGCCCATCCAGTAAGGTAGCAGCCAATAAACCGGCTCACGCTCCTGTGCCGGATTGCCGGCTACGGCGAAATATGGGTTTCGGTCCCAGCGCATGGTTCGATACTCACTTGGTGGTCTCAGCTCATTTACCTGAACATCTTCCAGGCTAGGCTCACGCACCAGGTGAAGGTCTTCTCGCCGTCCATTGTCAATTGTCCAATCAACGAGGTCTAATGGTGCATCCTGTAAAAAGAAAATGGAGGTTTCAAGTTCATCGGTTCCTTCCGTCAACAAATTGTATGTGAAATTTAAAAGCGGGCTTTTGGTTTCTCTGAATTTATGAAACCATTGATCAAAGTGTGACTGGTATTCAGCTTTTAATGCTTCATCTTTTTCAAGATTTATAAGCGCCGGATAGATGTATAATGCCAGGTAAATATCGAAGTATGTCTCCCATGCCGGATTGGTGGTGTAAAGTGTCTTTGCATTATCCAGATAGCCCTCATCATGAATCAATCTCAGGTACTCATCCTGGTATATTTCTTTACCGGTAATTTCATGGGCAAACTTTAAAAATGATAAGATCTCCAAAGAATTCAATGGTTTTTCAGGCGACCATTCCGGATCCTGATTCAGGCTTTGCGGCGACCAGACTCCCCATTTGGTGGGTTTGCCATCCACCCCGATCAGGTAAAAATCATTCCTCACCAGGTGATCCATTATTTTTTCTACATGGTCGGCAACTCTTTGCTTTTCTGCATCATCGGCAACCAGGTAATAATACCAGTAATACCCAAAGAAATGTCCATCCAACTCGTCGCTGCTGGTATCGCCTTTCCACATCCATTTACCATCCTCTGATAAATGCCACCTTACCTCCACCGGCTTTTGCCTAGGATTATTTACTAATTCATCCGCCAATTCCTGTGGGGTGTACGTTCTGTTCATATCGTGCGTCCTCTCCCAATCTGCAGGAACAATTGTTCGGGCAAAGAATCCATCCATCCCCGTTACTTCCCTCAAATAGTGCAAAAAATCAAACGCTTTTTTTGCCCGTACCTTCGCTTCTTCGCCACCCGTAACGGCATACCGGAATGATTCCATGGCGAGATACATTGCTGTATATTCACCATCATTATCATCATCGTCCGGAACGATTGTTGAAGTATCTCCAGGAACTTCCAGTAAAAATCTCCCTACTATCCAGGGCTCACGAACATGGCGGGTGATCAATTGGGTGTAAAAGTAGTCAGCCTTTTGGGCTAAAGTCATTTCCTTCCTTTTTATCACACTTACACCACCCGCAGTTGCTATCCAACCATTCCCGCCTTTATCAAAAGTAATATCTCTCACTTCATCAGACATCAACCAGCGTTTGCTCAAACGAACAGAATATTCAGCTTCACCTGGAGTAAATCGGGAAATGCCATAATTGGTACCCACCCACATTCTTCCATCAGGTGCCTTTTTCACTACATTTACCTCCGAGTTTGTGATCCCATTTTCGGGTTTCTTTTCATCAATAACCTGATCATTTTTTCTGATGGTTACGCCACCCACAACACCAACCCAAAGATTTCCCCTATTATCATAATCTAAACCTCTGACATAAGCGCTGATCAAATCCTCGTTTTTGTGGAACACAGTAGATTGATCATCATTTGCATGACAAAGTCCGACATCGGTTCCGATCCAAAGTCCACCCTGACCATCAGAAATGGCTGCGCGCATGCTCCTGGCTTTTGTATAATCCTTTTTTATCCAATTACTTCCCTGATAAAACCAGATACCTTTTGGACCTAAGGCATATACTCCTTCCTCGGCTGTAACGACTTTGGCAACCGGACCTTCCGGTCCATCCATTTTTTCTACTTCTCCATTGATATCACTGTAAATTCCATCCCATGATGCAATCCAGATATTACCTTTATCATCAGAATCCACATCATAACCTGGTCCCTGCGCTTCACCCGAGATCATCGGTGACCAATTATTGCCGGAAGGCTTCTTTGAATAGATCCCGTTTTTTGTAGCAATCCATACATTGTTTTTGTCGTCGACATGGATGGCTCTCACATCATTGGTTGAGGCATTTTCCTTGTCAATGATATAACCTTCATGGTATTCCTGGGTAAAAGGTTCATCCTCGTGAACGGCAGACAATGTTTTCGTTTGTTGCTGATTTTTTTCATTGCACGAAAATGATGAAATCAAAAAAATACCAAAAACCAGGAGTAAACGGGAATTGAAAATTTTCATAATCTATTTTGTTATAAAATCAATCGGGGTATCAGTCATCTCAAATTCGAGGACACCTCCTTTTATAATATCCTCATGTTTGATAAATGGACTATTCAAAAGTTGATTATTCAGGCGGACCTCCTTGATGTAAATATTCTTTTCAGACACATTATTCGCTATTATTTTAAATGTCTTGTTCATTGGAAGTGAAAGAGTTACTTCTTCAAATTGGGGGCTGCCAAATTCGTATTGACCTGAAACCGGATTTACCGGATAAAATCCCAAACAACTCCATACATACCATGCTGAGATCTGTCCACAATCCTCATTACCACACAGTCCGGCAGGAGTAGTGTCATACAATTCATCCAGGATCTTATCTACCCAATACTGTCCCTTGTATTGGTTATCAGTATAATTATATAAATAGGCTACATGGTGACTTGGTTCATTGCCATGTGCATACTGGCCGATCATTCCTGTAACATCCTCAGTATCCTCACCCAGCAATTTTGATGATTGATTAAAAAGGCTATCCAGCATCATCTCAAAATCTGACGAACCTCCCATTTGTTCAATCATCCCATCTATGTCGTGTGGAACAAAAAAAGAATAATGCCAGGAATTGCCCTCCACAAAATGCGGGTTTCCATATTCGGCAAAAGTAGGTTGGAAACCTTCCAGCCATGTGCCATCACTATTCTTTCCCCTCATCAATTTGAAGTTCTTATCAAAGACATTTTTGTAATTCCCGGCTGAATTCATATAGAAATTGTAGCCATCCTGATCGTTCAAATATTTAGCAACCTGCGCGATACACCAGTCATCATAAGCGAATTCGATGGTCTTTGATACGGTACCATTTTGCCCCTTGTCTGTCGGAACAAATCCAAATTCCCGGTATAATCCAAGTCCTTTACGATCATACATGGAGGAAGATTTCATTGCATTGTATGCAAGTCGTCGGTCAAAATATCCAATATCTTTAAAAATGGCGTCAGCGATTACCGGCGCAGCATGGTATCCTATCATTGACCCTCCCTCATTACCTGCGATTTCCCAGTAAGGCAACACACCCGTGTGTTCATATTTTGCCAGAAGGGAATGAACGATATCCCCGTAAACATCCGGTTGCAAAACCGTTAGCAGTGGTTTTAACCCACGAAATGTGTCCCACAATGAAAAGATGGTATACTGGGTGTGATCCGCCCTAACCGGCCGACCGTTGAATCCTTTGTACATTCCATCCACATCAGAAAAGCGATGTGGCGTCAGGTAACTTCTGTAAAGGGAAGTATAAAATAGTTTTGTCTGCTTTAGGTTGGACGATTTTACCTCCACTTTCCCCAGCTCCTCATTCCATTTTTCCCGTGTAGAGACATGCGCAGCGTCAAAATCCCACTGAAATTTATCACTTGTTTGCAGGTTCTTCATAGCACCTTCGATGCTTGCAGAAGAGATCGCCGTTTTCACAATTAGATTTTCACCGGATTCCGGATTAAAGGAAAAAACGCCTTTCACCTTTTGGCCTTCTGCTGTTAAAGCTGATACATTTTCGTATACAAAAAATTGCTTATCGCTAAACGGCTTGGAAAATGCCATGGCAAAATAGACCTTCTGATCTTTTGCCCAGCCAGTTGAAAACCTGTAACCTGTAATTAACTGATCATTGACAATATTAATTGCAGTTTCCGTCGGCTTGTCTCTGTTGATATGAAATCCCAGGTCGAGAATCAGGTGTTGAATTTTGTCTTTATTCAAATAGGTATAGCGATGCCACCCTGCAAATTCCGTGACGGTAAATTCTGCTTTGATATTATCATCATCCAGTAAGACGCTATAATGTCCGGGACTTGCCTGTTCGTTTTTATGTGAAAAGCGGGACCGGTATTTTACGAGGAAATTGCCTTTTAATGACTCTCTTGGTATATGATGGTCTTGACTCCATTGATCCAAAAAATCGTTCCCCTGCTCAAAATACACTTCTTTAATTTCCTTTTGAGTAGGCATAACCGAAATATCGGCAAGATCACCTACCCCGGTGCCACTTAAGTGGGTATGACTAAATCCTGCAATCATGCTGTCGGGATAGTGATAACCAGAACAATAAGCCCAGCCTTCACCACCATTATCGGGGCTCAGCTGGATCATGCCAAATGGATAGGCAGCGCCGGGGTAAACATTTCCATGCCCCGCTCCGATTTCACCGCCTGTTCCGATAAATGGATCCACAAATTTCGAGTAATCTTCATGTTCTGGCTCGCCTACATCATTACAAGAACATGACAGGGAAGACATGGCGATGAGAACGCACAGCTTAAAAAATATTTTCATTCCTATTTTACTTTCCTAACTATTCAAAAATATTAGACGTCAATATCTCGTCCCGGGAAACTTCGTCTGATGCAATCCAAATCTCTCCAAACTGCTTTTTGTTGACATCAGACAACCTGATGGTTGAGCTTTGACTCCCTTGTATTTCTATTGCAGCTTTAGATTTTGTGTAGGATACAGGGTTTGCCAAAAAAATATCGGAGACATTATTGGCTTTCATATAAGATGTGTTTTGGTTGATATCGGCTTTCAGATCCCTGAATTGTCCGTGTTTTACATCCTCCAGGAAAAATGGTGAACGACGATCATCGGCGGCCAGGTAAAATTCAACATTCGAAAAGCGAACATTTTCTGCATGCCGGATAAACATGCCATATGCGGGCAACTTGCCAAACATGGTTGCTTCGGGATAGCTCTTTTCTTTTTCATCCACACTTTTATCCGCATCAGCAGGTGTTCCTCCTCCCGAATAAAAGATCCTGACATTTTCCATGGATATATTTTTAACAGGATATCCCGGAATCCCGCTTATACTTGAACCGTAATCTCCTGCATTGTAGGCTGTCACATTGGAAATATGGACATTTTCAATGCTTCCAACACCAGGTTTGGGTAATGCTTTGTCGTAGCCCCTAGCACGGTTTCCCAGCCGTATGAAAATTGGCACAATCGGGCCATCCATAACTATATTGGAGATATTTACACCATTTAGCTCTGCCCCGTCTACAACTTCAAGGGAAATACCACTGATGCCATCCGGTTTTCCATAGATCACCTCCCGATCCCTGGAAGGTCTGATGACACAATTAGATATGGTAATGTTTTTAAAGCCGGCATTTGATTCTGTCCCGCACTTTATCGCATTGCAATGACTGCTCAGTATGCAATTCGTAATGGTAATATTCTCATTTGGCTGGGCATGGGTGCTTTTAAGGGTAATGCCATCATCATCCGTATCGCCCCGACAGTCAGATATGATGACATCTTTGCAACCATCGATATCCATCATATCATTATTTTTGTTGCTATGATTATATACTTCTATGTTGTGGATATAGAGTTTTTCGCATGCCAGGTAATGCTGCATCCAAAGGGCAGAATTTTGTAGCCTGATCCCTTCTATCTTAATATTTTTGCATTTTATCATCCAAATGACATAGGGTCTCACACTGTAAGAGCTTATGTTTTTATCTTTTGGCTCTTCAAATGCAGACCCCTGCCCATCAATCGTTCCTTCCCCCTTAATTGAAATGTTCTCTACATTCTCTGCGTATATCAACGCTCTCTTTATCACATCTTTTCTGAAAAATGAATAATCGGGTAAATTCTCCGGATAATGGATCAGGTCGGTACTCCCCAATAATACAGCTCCTTTCTCCAGCCTGATGGACACATTGCTCTTTAAATAAAGCGTTCCGGTAAGATACTTTCCAGCAGGAAAAACTACTATTCCACCGCCTTCGGTCGCATCATCAATAGCGCGTTGGATAATTTCTGTGTTCAGCTTAACACCATCTGCCGTAGCGCCATAGTCAAGCACATTATATTCCTTTGCACTTACTACGAATGATACCATGGTAAAGAAAAGAACAAGTACTGCTTTATTAAATAGATAGTTATTGATATACATCATGTAGAATTAATTATCCTTCACCCAGCTCACTGGAAAAGCTGCATATTTTATCGTTTTATTTCGTCCGTCCTGTCGATCTTTTTGATGATAACTGTACACAATGTGTATTCGTCTGTTATCTCCCTGGATAATAGCCGGATAATGGAAGGAAGTAGCATTTTCTTCGCGTGGGTCGTGCTCGATTTTTTTCTTCCATTTCCAGGACAAGCCTTCATCATTTGAAATCGCAATGGTAAGATCGTGTCGTCCATCTTCCGTGTCATTGTACACCATTGCCCATTCACCGGATTCCAACGTCACCATATCAAATCCTGCTCCCGGGTTAGGTATTTCAGTATCTTTTGCAATGGTCCAGGTGTATCCTCCGTCATTGGAATTAGTTACCTGCATTCTCTGTGGTGGCGGGCCATTGTCACGCAGATATGCTGTCAAACTCCCATCTTTTGAAATGCCTATTGTCGGTTGAATGCCAATGCCTCCCATCACCGGATTGCTGTACTGCCACGTCTTACCGAGGTCATCTGTTAAGGCAAACAATGAGCAATCGAGTCCATCAGAATATAAAGGTACAATCACCCTGTCGCTTATGATAATGGGTTTATTTTTGGTTTGCCAACCGATTCGTCTGGAAAGAGGATACCCAAGTGTTGCGGAATGTTCTTCATCGCCATCTTTAATTCGCCCGCTTCGCATCATGTTGGCACCACTTGCCAGACTGTCAATTCTTTTCCTGTAGGCTTTCCACCTCTTTTGCAATTGATCTTTTTGCTCACCAGTGATTTTTGTCATGAGCTCCTGGTTTAGGTAGGTTTCATATTCATCCAATTGTTTCTTTGAAGCTTCGACAAACCGATCTCCAGGTTGTATGCCGCGCTCTGTCTTGTCTCCTGGCTTCACCAAAATGATATCCTGCCATGACCAAATGGGTGCTCCCGGCTCTTCATAATCATCACTGATCCGATATTTTGGAATGGAAGTTTCCCATTGATTGGCAATAACAGGGTACCACATCAACCATAGCCTTTCTTTTGTATCCATAAAAAGTATAGGGTTAATATCCGGGAAACCAGGAGTATCCGCCATTATAAACGGATCCGACCATGCCGTATCTCCTTTTTGCAACCTTGATCCCATGATCCTCACGTCATCTGCCCAACGTTCTCCGGACCCCTGGAACCAAGCAGACAACAGGTCCCCGTTAGGTAATTCTACGATTGTCGGACCATGTGCATGCTCATGCTGCAAGGGAAATATAATTTGTTCAGAGACGGTTTTTTTTAATTTGTCCTCATTCTGTTTCATGCCACACCCCAGCATAAGGAGTATGATAACCCAGTATGATTGCTTCATTGATAGTTTCATTAGTTTATTTTTCTTTTTTCTAAAGCCAGAAAGTCGCGGTATCAATTGGGATTTGAATCAATAAAATTGATCGTAGAGTTTATTGGTTAATATCAGAGCTCAGCTGCTTCAAAACGCTTCATTATTTCCTTCCAATCAGTAAATATGACACCTTCCTTTTCAAAGAACTTTATCATTTCAGGGTCGGAAAACATTTGAGCTTCCCATATACGCTGCTGCCAGGATCCCGTAATGGTTTTCAAATGTTCCGTCTCAACTGATGGATGAAAAATAATCTCTGTGATTCCAGCCGGCAATGAACTTACAAGGCCTTGGAAAGCCTTTATTTTTTCCTCATAGGTTTCAGCATTAGGGGCGCTGGTAAAAAAATCTATTTTTGGCAGTGAATACGATTCCATAAATTCAATCAGTTCATCCGTAATTGGATATCCCTGACCTTTATAATATTCGACTACTTCCTGGTTTGACATATCAATCGCGTTGGCCGGTATGCTGTATTCCATTGCTATTTGCAGATAAGCTTTTGCAAATTCAGGATGCCCATATAAGGTGCCCATATGTGTGTCTATATGGCCTGGACGGTACCCCAGGGCAAGGGATTTCTCTATCTGAGCCCTCACTTCTTTGGCAACTTCTTCTACCGTGGCATGCTGCACTACCTCTTCTACACTTCGCCACATCATCCCCTCCTCATCAATTAAGCCTGGCACTTCATCAACAGGTGTAACGGATGGCCAACGATATGTTTTCCACTCACTTGTCAAAGCAAGGTGTAGTCCTATGTCCATATCAGGATGCTCTTTCGCCCATTCTATCATGTCTTCAAAATAGGGACATGGAGGCATCGCAGCAGCTGATTGAATATGTCCATCCAACAAATCTCTTTTAGTAGCAATGTTAGCTTCTTCACACATACCAGCATCGTCCGCGTGGAGCATGATTACTTTTTTCCCGGCCGGATATCCAAGTCTTTCTGCCCAATTTGACCACTCTTTAACTGACGTTTGGTTTTCGTCAGACTTTTTTTTCTGATCGCAGGCAAGAAAAAACAGAATGGAAAAGATAAGAACAGGTAAAGTTTTAATATACTTCATAGCATTTTTTAATTAATACTGAAGAATCTTAAAATGTTCCTATATAATAACTGGATTTTTTATAGCGCCAATGACTTGTCAATAACAAATTCATCTGAGATCTCGCCGAGACCGTTGTAAGATCTGTAAACCAATTTATGTCCATCAATAGACATATGTTGATAAAACTGTCCGTCCTTGTACCTCACTTCTGCATAGGGTTCCTGTCCGATATCATCATGATTCCCATTGATACCGATCGAAGTGGCATATACCGTTCCTTTCTGGAAACTGTTTACCACATTCCCATCAAACATGGGTTTTGACCTCATATAATAATGAACGTGTCCCGCCATGACCATATCCACATGATAACGATCAAAAATAGTACACCAGGCGTTCTGAATATCCGGATAAGGTTCTTCGAAATTATAAGGAGGAAAATGGAACATGGCAAATTTCCAGACCGCATCTGAATTTCTGAGTTTTTCTTCGATCCATTCTGATTGTTCTTCTATCGGATGTGTTGAATCGATCATAAGAAAAAGGGCATTTCCATATGTAAAAGCATATGTGCTTTCAGGGTGAACATGGGTCGGAGCATCTTTTGGGAAGTCAAACATTTCGTAATACATCCATGCTCCCAGACCATCCTGTCTGTCGTGGTTCCCTGGTACAGGCATCAACGGTTTCCTGGCAAATACTTCTCCTGAAAAACCGAACAGATCATCCCATTCATTCCTGTATAACCCCGTAGTTACCAGATCTCCCGCAATAGAATAAAAAGCCACTTCAGGATGCTTTTGATCAGCCACTTGCAATAAGTCTCCCCATAACTTTGAATGATGCGTGTCTCCAAACCAGATAAATGAAAACTGATCCTGATTCTCAGCCTGTGTTGTGAAGGTCATCACGTCAGACCAATGGATATTTTCGTTTGAGCCAACGGTGTATTCATAAGTTGTTCCTGCATCTAAACCTGTCAGACCAGAAGTAAATCGATGTACATACCTGTCGTTGTATAACATACGATCTTCCATTACAAATTTATCGGCAGAAGCAGTCAATGTATCTGTATCATTTTTCTTCCAATATTTTACCTCAGCGTTGCTGACGGAAGTACTTGTCCTCCACTGAATAGATTGCGTGTTTTTGGGATCATCACTCCATGTAAGCAAGATCTGATCCGGCTGGTCGACGGATGGGAACAAAGTCTCCCGAAAAGCTCCTTTTACATGCGCCTCACGGGCCCTTCCTCTTACAGTTGTAAACAAGGACTGACCTTCCAGTTCAGCAGGTAAATTCCGGATAACCAGACCCGACCAGTCATGGTAGGTGAAAGCGCCTTCTTTCAACGTCATGATAGGATACTGTTCAGGATAATGATCAGAAATCACCAATTTGTCATTTGGTTCCTGTGGACCTACACAAATAAAATAAACAGGGCGATGCATATCGAATCCATTGATCCCAAGATTGATCCAACCTGTATCAAAATCCTTCTGCCAAACTTCATATTCATACACCTCATTTTGTACAACATTATTGGTTTTCACAAAACCAGCCTCCTGCATCCAGAAAGGAATATTTTTTTGGCCAACATGCCGCATTAGCGAAACTGTAACCGGTACATTTACCTTGAAATACTGGTATTGTGTGGCCAACACATGTTTTTCTTCATTGGATAAAAAATCCATTATAAAGTCATCGTCAACCGTCTGATATTTATCTGACGGCACCTCTTGATACAACCTTGTAATAACATCATCCATAACTTCCTTGACCGAACGCCGGGTATCAGGATGACTTTTAACACCACAAGAAAAGCTTACAGAAATAAGCAAAAGAACAGTAGGTATGCTTATTAATTTTGACATATCAGAGATGTAGTTTTCGTTTTTTCAATGCTCTTAACAATATTTCAGGCTGATCCGTCTGGATGATGTTTGCGCCGTTTCTTAACAAATCATTAAGCGCTTTCTTTTCATCGCCCGCATCCAGCAACTCATCATACTTCCCCAACGCATTGATCCACACCCTGCCATGATTGGATTTAATGAGCGCAGAAACTTCTTGTGTATAAAATGAAAAATCTATGTGAATAACTTCCGGGTGAAACCGGACTATTGCCGAGTCAGCCATTTCGTATGAATATGCACGCGGCATGAGCATAAAATCAGGGTCAACATCTATTATATGTTGCAGCCCTTCATAATCGCTATCAAACCAAAAAACATGGTCTTCGCATTCCAGTTTTTTGATGACATGAATGATCGGATCCAACTGATCCGTTTTAATATCAATATCCACCAACACCTTCCCTTTGACCAATTTTAAAACTTCTTCAAAAGTGGGAATTTTCTCATCCGTAATATTCCCATTGTGGAGCAACCTGAATTTTCTTATTTCACTCAAAGTATAATCGGATGGTTTGCCGGAGCCGTTGGTGGTCCGGTCAATGGTGCGGTCATGCATCAAAACGGGAACCCCATCTTTAGTAACTTTTACATCCAGTTCTACAATATCCACTCCCATGTCAATCGCATCCTGAATGGCCGGAAGCGAGTTTTCAGGGTAGTGATTGTGAGCAGCCCTGTGGGCAGCAACTAATACATATTTTGAATTTGCATCCAAAAACTGATTCCTGATTTCATCTACAGGATGCTGCGCACATACTACCGACGAATGGATTAGTAAGAATACAACCCAAAAAAATCTAATCTTTACCATCTTTTTCTTCAGATGAAAATTATTTAATCTGTTTTGTGTCGCTCAGGAAAGTCCGGGATTTTATTGACAAGTTGATTGGGGTCTCCATTGTCACTTTTTATCAAATCAAAAGCATCATACAACTCACCGGTAGCGGTATAAGCGCCATATGATAAGGTATTTCCTTCGATAGAAATAATTTGATAAAGTTGAGTGTTCCCTGCCTTTCGGTCCATCCATGGGTCATGAGAATGGTCATACATTTTTGGGCCGCTGACTGAAACAACATACATTGTTCCGGAACTTTTGTCTTTCACCTGGTACCCGGTAGGCACGTTGTTAACCATTCCTCGACCGTAGGCATGGTCATGGCCTTGCAATATGATATCTACCTTGTGCTTATCGAAAATGGGCTTAAACATCTCCCTGAACTCTACATTATCCCGGTTTGGTTTCGTTGAAAATATAGGATAGTGAAAGGTGATGGCGGTCCATTTTCGCGGATCATGCGTCAATATCGAATCCAACCAATCCCTTTGGGCAATTTTGTATTCCTCCGATTCATCGATTTGTTCAGCATCCAGGGATACCACTTTAAAGTTAGGATAATTTACCTGGTAGCATTGTTCCTCCAGTCCTTTTGGCCCGTTGGCGGGAAGGTTGAATTGCTTTTTCCATTGAGGGGAAAACACCATATTTTTGTATTCGTGGTTTCCTGGAGTCATGACTGCCGGAACCATGGCATGGATAAAAGACCCTGCATAAAACCATTCACCCCATTCTACATCCCTGTCAAAACGGTTGATCAAATCACCGGCGTGAAGCATAAAGTCAACCTCTGGCTTAGAGCCATACGCCTGTCGGATCACCCTTGACCACATAGACTTCACACTATTCTGTGCATCTCCAAAATAGACAAATGAAATTTTCTTGTCCGGTTCAGGCATTTGTATCTGAAACCACTCACTCCACCCAGACTCTGATCCTACCCGATACACATATTTTTTCCCCGGTTCCAATTGATCTATGATAGCGGAATGATAGGTTGCAGAAACTTCTGGATCATTTTCCGGTTTGTAGATGAGCATTTCCCTTTTTCCGGGTATATCTCTTGTTTGATCAATAAATTCGGGGCCATGCGTTGCCTCGGCTACCTGAACAATTGACTCAACGACGGAAGTATCCGTCCGCCAGTTAACCGCCACAGAGTGTGTCGGATCATTTGTCAGGTTAAGAATAATTCGGTCAGGTGAGGTCGTCGGAAAGAGAAAATTGTTTGGTAAACCAGTAGATCCTGGCGTGTATACAATTATATTTTGGTCGGCAGGTTTAATGTTTCGACAACCTAAAATCCCAACAAGCAATACCCCTACTATAAATAATGTATTTCTAATCATCAAAATTAATTTTTAAAGTCAAAATCCAGGTTATAACAAATATGGCGGTAGTTGGAATGAATATCTTCTAAATTCAAGTGAAACAATTATCAAGTGGTTTTTCAAAGCAATAAATTATCTATACACTTACAAATAGTGTATAAAGCCATCCCGAAAATCGGGATGGCTTTTATTATCAATTAACCCCAATTAATACCAAATTGGATATCTTACCATGGGTTTCCTGTTCCTTGAAGTAACCAAGGTTTAGAATACGGGCTATCTTTTCCTAGTTGGCCGGAATAATCCGTTGTTTCCAGGTTATCAATAGCGCTATTCACATTGTCTGTATTATTATTGAGTTCATCACCACCATAACCAAACCTAACGGCAGGTACCGGTTGAGGTGCACCATTGCCAACACTTAATACAGGAAATCCTGTTCTCTTATAATCATTCCACGCTTCAGTTGCCGAAGTGAAACTAGCTACCCATTTCTGAGTAATAATTTGTTCAACGGTTCCGTCAAAAGCAACCTGTGCTACAAAATCAGCATACTGATCAGCCACTCCCCAAACCTCAAGGGAACTTCCAATTCCAGCATTGTAGTGTTCTTCAGCATCTCCAACATTCCAACCTTGTAATGCCATCTCCGCCAGTGTAAAATGCATTTCAGCCGCAGATAATAACCTTGACTGAAGTAAATCTCCCGGCAATGCATGACCATCCATAAAGGTTGAGGTCATCATCGAAACATGGACATTATGCCTACCCTGACCCGGGCTTGGGTTTCCATTGTAGCTTTGAATTTCTGATATTAAAATACCAGGTTCCACTCCAACATATTCACTATCGATAAATGTGACATCATTAGGATTGTATTTTCTTGTGAAAGTAGCTGAACTACCCTGATAATCTATCCAATCCGGCCAGATTGCACTTTCAACGCCATCGATATACATTACATCCTCAAAACCACTGATATTTGTATCCTGTACCCATCGAACCTGTACCGGATCAAACCACACAGATAATCTTGGATCATTTGATGCAGTAAGCTGATCAATGAATGTTTTACATGATTGATATCTTGTAGAGCTTTGCTCATTATCATATATAAGCGGCCACTGATCATCAGCCCCACCGGTATAATCCATTGTGGCATCCTCACTGGTCCTTGAAATATACTTACCACTTGCCACGATGGCCTCTACAGCAGATTTAGCCTCAGAAGCTTTTTTCTCAGATAATCGTACCCAATATCTGATTAACAGAGAATTTGCAAATCTTTCCCATGCCTCCATATCACCAGCGTAATACAAATCTGCATTTTCATCAACAAAAGTATCATCTCCGGTAGCAAACAGTGCAGATGCCGCCTCTAAGTCTGCGATGACACCCATGTATATCGATTCCTGTGAATCAAATGCCGGATATTGAAACTCAAGTTCTCCTTCTGCTCCTTTTAAGGCAGTTGAATAAGGAGCATCTCCCCAATAATCAGCAATTTGACCAAATAAAAACGCACGCATTACCAGGCCAACGCCTTCGTGAAAAGCAAACCCGTTTTCTCTTGATACTTCTATCAACAATTGATTCGTTCTCAGATTGTCATAATAAGAAGTCCAATCAGAACCATCCCATTCGAAATAGTTAATACTTCCTCCCCAACCAGAAGCCTGCAATTGTTGCATGGCTCCGGCCATATTTATTAATCCGAGATTAAGATATGAAGATGCAGTAGGACCCAAGACCGAAGGCATTAATAAATTAGCATTGCCATCAGCCGGATTTACCGCATTCGGATTCTCATTCAATTCTGTCAACTTATCATCACAGGCATTCATGACCAGCAATGTCATAGCCAGGATTAATATTCCTTTTATTTTTTTTATCTTTTTCATTTCTAATGCAATTAAATATTCAAATTAGAAGTTGAAGTTTAGTTTGAAACCGAAAGATGCACTCCATGGCATCACGTTTTGGCGTTCAAAACCCTGCTTAAACTGGCTGTTGGTATTACCCTGTGTTCCTCCGTTTGCCTGGAAAGCCCTTTCCGGATCAATACCGACCTGCGCAGCGTTCCAAAGCATCAGGTTTCTTGTATAAACCGCGAAGGATGCATTGCTAATGCCACCGAAATTTGGAATCCGGTAAGCAAGCGATAGTTCCCTTAGCTTAACAAAAGAAGCATCAAAAGTTATATTTTTATTATAGCTCCATGGATAGGTGTCGGTTATGGGTGCAAATACTGTACCTTCACCACCTAAGTTCTCCTCATAAACATCATCGCTGTAATCATCAGGAGTATCTGCTCCAGCTACCTGAACTACACCAGGAATAAACGCTCCATCATACCCACCATCGTCAAGTGGAAATCCACCGGTTTCCTGTGTATGTCCACCAACTCTTGGATATTTGCCCACCTGAGGGATGATATATTCTTCCGGATTGCTTTTTAATAAATCTTCCAATTCTTCCGGAGACATATTTCCTCCCGGAATTAACTGATCAATTTGTCGTTGCGATTTCCAGTCAGATTCGCCATACCTGTAAGTGTAGGACACAAATTCCCCACCTTGTCTCCAGTCTATACTGGCACTTAATATAAATCTACCGTAGGACAAAGTGGTCTGGGTACCCAACATAAAATCGGGATTGAAATTCCCTACTTTTTCCCAATCCTGAGTATCTTCCAATGTTACCCATCCTCCTGCTTCCAGAATAGGCCATTTGTAGTATTCGGAATTAGGGTCTTGTACCTGCGCAATACCGTAGCTGTAAATATCACCTATTTTATCACCAACAAATGAATATGCCCCCGCATTCTCACTCCATATCTGGATGAACTCAAGATCGTCGGTCAATTCCTCAACTGTTGTTGAGTTCCTTGTGAAATTAAAGTTAATATCCCAGGTTAAGCCATTGGCATTCCTGATTGGAGTACCGCCAACTGAAATTTCAATACCCTCACTATTTATCAATCCGGCGTTGATCAATTTACTGCTGAACCCTGATGACCTTGGCAGTGGAACAGAAAAGATTTGGTTTTCATTATCCATTGTATAATAGGTACCGCTGAATCTCAAGCGATCTTCGAACATGTTGAAATCTATGCCAAATTCCAATGATGTTGCCTGTTCAGGTTTCAAATCAGGATTAAGTAATGTACTCGGTACGGTCTGGGTTGTTAAAGAATTCCAGGTGCCAATATCGAGAGATTGTTGTAGCCTGTATGGATCTGTGTCATTACCAACTTGCGCCCATCCTGCACGTGCTTTCAACAAGCTGATACTATTAGGCAACGCAAATGTATAGTTGGCCAACCAGCTTAACGATGCAGAAGGATAGAAATAAGATCTGTTTTCTGCTGGCAATGTGCTTGACCAGTCATTTCTTCCTGTTACATCCAGGTATAGCATACCTTTATAACCGACCGATGCTAATCCATATAAACTATAAATAGCCTTCTCATATTGATCCTGCTCTACTCTAATATTGTTTATTGGTATATTTTCGATGGAATAAAGACCAGGAATTACCAGTCCATTTCTTCTATCATTTCCGGACCCGGTTAGTGAACTTGAGCTTTTGCGATTCATGATATTCCCGCCAACGGATAGATTAATATCCCAATTTGCATTTGCCTTTTTGTAGGATGCCAGGAAATCGGTATTTGCTTCCTGGTAGAATATATCCTGAACGGTATAGTTACCATTTGGCATTCTGTCATTGCTAAACGGAACAATCGTTTCCCTGTTCTCATTGTAACTGTCCATTGCCGACCTGACCATCAAAGAAAGATTATCAGTAAAATCATAGGTAAGGGACAGGTTTCCATAAGCCCTGTCACGGTTAAATGAATTACTCATTGCATACGCTATAAAATATGGATTATCACCTCTTGGAGGCTTATTTTGCTGAATACCTTCAAGGCCTTCCTCCCAGTAATCTTTCATCAGGTTCACATCTATATATGAAGAGGTGTAAACAGCTTCCAATGGGTTATTTCTTCTATCTCCCGTACTTGGAATGTCATTTGATTTACTCCTGCTCAGGGTGATATTAGAATTGAAGGTCAGCTTGTCCAAAAGCTTATAGTTAATGCTTGTTTTCAAACTGTTGTTAAACCGATCGCTGTTTGGAATCATTCCCCTCATTGACATATTCGCATAGGAAATCCTAAAATCACCTTTATCGCCACCTCCGGTAATTGCAATATTATTTGTGGATGTTATTCCGGTTTGCATAAAATCCTTCATATTATTTGGGTATGACTTGAGTTCGGTAGGTGAATCGTATCCCCACTGCTCATGAACATTACCAGCATCCAAAGTAGGTCCACCCCAATAGGCAGAACCCTCATCCAATGTAGAATTTCTCCCACCATTGGCATATTTATAATGGAAATCAAGAAGCCTGGTTGGCTTTTCAAACAATGTGCTTGTAGAAACTGATACGCCAAGCTTTTTTGAACCTGAACCCGATTTTGTTGTAATGATAATTACACCATTACCAGCCCTGGTACCATATAGCGCTGCAGCACTTGGCCCTTTAAGGACCGTCATGCTGGCGATATCATCCGGGTTAAGATCAGAAATTGCATTACCATAGTCAACCTGGTTTCCATCTCCATTCTGAGCGACGTTATTTAAACTATTGCTCATTGGCACACCATCAATGACAAATAGTGGCTGGTTATCCGTAGTAAGAGAAGTTGCTCCCCTGATTATGACACTTGTTGTAGAACCTGCACCACCAGTTTGATTGATCTGTACACCAGAAACTTTACCAGCTAATGAGTTCATAACATTGTCCTGTGAAACGACTGTTAACTCGTCGCCATCTACTTCGCCAACAGAATACCCCAAAGATTTGGTTTCCCGCTCTATTCCTAGCGCTGTAATGACAACTTCATCCATTGCGGTAACATCGGGAGACATAGCCAGATCAATCACTGTTTTGTTCCCAACCTCAACTTCTTCGGTCAAAAAACCCACAGAGCTGAAAACCAATACACTTTCGGTGCCAAGAGTTTCAATGGCAAATTCCCCATTTACATCTGACACAGTTCCATTTGTAGTACCCTTTTCAACAATGTTCACTCCCGGCAATCCTGTGTTGTCTTCCGTAGAAGTAATTCTACCGGTGATTCGGGTACTTTGCAGAACACCACCTGTGTTTAATTTAGATTGAACTTCTGTACGTTTCCTGACGACAATATTATTATTGACCGCTCTAAATTCTAAGTTTGAATTCTTAGAAATCTCAATTAATAAATCACGTAAATTTTCAGCATTCTCAATTTTAATTTTTTTGTCTAACTCTGTTTTAATCTCATCTTCATAAATGAAAAAATATTTCGTGTTACTAGATATTTCATCTATTATCTCGATGATTTTACCTTCCTTGATACGCATTTCTACTTTGGTATCTTTCAGGTCTCCCAAACTACTTGCAGCAGCATACGCTGAACTGTAAGCAACAATCGCTACTAAGACAACAAAAGGCCTCAATAACAACTTAATTTTTGTTCTTAGATCCATAGCTTTGCATTTAACTTAATTTGAAACATTTGTTTTGTTGGCAAAAATTCTTCTGCGATTCCTCTTTTTCATAATTGTCAGTTTTTTATTATTATAGAATTATCCTTGATCAAGTATTTTGTTTTAGTAGCAAATGTTAATGATTCCAGCACTGATTTCAGATTTTCATTTTGATGCACTCCAGTAATTTCCTTTTCGTAAATACTATCGTTATCAATAATTATTTCTACTCCGTACCATCTCTCCAACATTTTTTCCACTTCTGCCATTGTGGTTGAATTGAAGCGAAGAATTCCCTTTCGCCAGCTCAATTCGTCTTCGGCATTTACAGAAATTATTTTCATTTCATCAGATTCCCGAGAGTAGATCAGTTTTTGATTGCTGGTTAAAACCACGGGGTTTATCTCTTCATTATTCAACACTACCCTCACTTTTCCTGATTCAACCGTAACGGAAAAATCATCTTCTTCCTGGTATGCCTTTATGTTGAATGATGTGCCTAATACTTGTACTGTATAATCTTTTACTTTAATGTTGAATGGTCTGGTTTCATCTCGCTCAATATCAAAATAGGCCTCTCCTGATATTTCAACTTCTCTTTGATTATTTGAGAATTTTTGTGGATAAGAAATACTGCTGGCTGCATTTAAATGAACAAAGCTACCATCCTGCAGCCTCGTCCTGAACATTTTCCTGCTGGGAGTACGTTTTGTGATTATTTGCTCTTTAACCCCATTGTCACTATACCGATTCTGTTCAACTTTTTGATTTTGGGTGATTACATAAAATGCGGAGATTGCCACCCCAATAAATCCAAGTATAACTGCTGCTTTGGGATATGATAGAAAACTATATTTTCTTTTTGTTTGCTTGCGACGTACTAATTTCAAATCAGGATTTAAAACATCCCTGGTTTCATCAAGAGGTTCATCGGTCGATTCAATTAAATGGGAATCGAGTTCTTCCATGAACTTTTCTTCTAAATACTTATCATACCTGGCCCGAATCCTTTCGTCATCCAAGCCATCCAGAAGCAACTCAAATTCTTCTCTCGTAATTTGGTTATTTATCAACTTACCAAATAATTCCTCCGGATTCATATTCTATTTTTTCAATTACTTTTTACCTAAATACTTGAGTATGAAAATTTAGTACTATTGGAAAAGAAAAATATTTAAGGCTTTTTTTAAATCCGCGAATAGGTTAACATTAGCATAATACCCATGAATAATATGGATGTGCGTTCCAGTTCATCGCATATTCTTTCTATCATTTTTCCATTAGCTTCTTACCCAAAATACCTTCCATATTATTTATCAGAGGAAAATACTAGTCTGTTATTGTAGGATTCTCAGTACATATAAAAGAAATGACTTTTAAAATAACGTCTGGGGAAGTTCAATTTACACAAGTACAAACTGCGCAAGGCCGAATAAGAAAAAAGACAGATTAACAAATTATTAAGGAGAAATTGGCCATGATTTGTCGTTTTTTCACATCCCTGTAAAACTGTATGGTGAGATAAGGGAACTTGAATTGATTCAGAAAATTTATGTAAAAGTCAGACTGATCAGGAAGGATAAATTGGGTATGAATACAAATTTCAAATGTAATTGTCATAATTTTGCCAAAATTGCGTTGGCAAGTTTTAAGAAATAGTTAAACAGGTATTTTTTGATGATATGAAAATGTGGGACAGAAACTTATGCAAAGCCATTGTTTTAATGTATGGCCTTATTGTAGGAACAGGTTATTTTACAGATGTACAGGCTCAGAACAATGATTCCCTTGATTTACCCTCTTTCGTCATCTTTCCCGAAAAGGTGAATGTATATAGTATTCTTGGGCAGAAACCCTTTGTCAATTCCGATACAGGGTATTCCTTCGAAAATATTTCAGAACTTCCAACAGGTTTTGAATTCCATAAGAGTGGGTTACTCGCGTGGTTCCCTACCCCAAAAGAATTTAAGGAACTAAAAAACAAATCCGTGACAATCGTTTTCGAAGCTCACGAGACCACGGGTAATTCAACAAAAATGGGAAAAATACTCATTTCTGCCAACGACACAGAGGCTCCAAAGGAAGAAGCAGAGGTAGCAACGATTGACACCCGGAACATTGATGTAAAGGATACTCTTGATATAAAGCTTCCTCATTTTAACGGGTGGAATGAGAAAAAGGAAGGGGATTTATTTTCCTTTACGATAGGTGCCAGCGGAGGAACAGGAGGTTATCGGTTTCAGGCAATTACCGAAGATGATATCAATTACACATTTGATAATGATGGAACTTTTCAATGGAGTCCGGACTACAGCTACGTTGATGGTAAAGTTACATTGAGAAGCTCCAAGATTACCTTTAAGGTAGAAGACATGAAAGGGAACAAGGATTCCGTAGTTGTTGATCTTGTCGTTCACAATACCAACCGCCCACCTGTTGTTCACGAGTTACCTACCTTTTATGTACAATGGGACAAAGAGAATGTTTTCAATTTAAATCTTGAGGGAATCGTTTATGATGAGGATAAGGACCCTATCGTTTTTAAGCCTATACTTTCTGAAATGCCTCAGGGTATGACCCTCACGAAAGAAGGTGAGGTAAAATGGCGACCTTCTGTGAGCCAGTTTTATCAGTTGCGCGAGCAGCCTCTTAAGCTTAGGTTTACGGTATTGGATGAGCCGCATGGTCATCAGACAAGCGCCACCGCTCGCTTTGAAGTAACCCAGCAGGATCTCCCCCCTCAGCTAACGATGGTGCCCGCAACGGACATGATTGAAATTGATGAAAATGAAGCCTTAAATCTTGGCTTTTTCATCAATGATCCCAACGGAATTGAAGATGTTGCAGTATTTAATTTTGTCTCCGACAATGATGAGGTTGAGACGGGTTCTCTTACTTCTGTTGATCCTATGCAATATGAATTTAAGTGGGTTCCGGATTATTCTTTTGTTCAGGAAAGAGGTGAAAGCGAAGAGTTCCAGATCACTTTTTATGCCTTTGACAAAGAGAATAACAGAACGGAGAAGCAAATCAGGGTAAAGGTCAATGATGCTGAAAATATAGAAGAAGAGGATCGCAGACTATACTTTCAGTACCGAACTGTCCTTGCTACAGCCTTTGAACTTGTGGAACAACTCTCCGAAAAGGAAGATGAATTAAAAAAAGAATATAAGCACGCCAAAGGAGGAAAGAAAAACAGGGCCATTGCCAATGCATCATTGGGAGCCCTTACCGGACTTTCCCCGATATTCCTCGAAGGGCAGACTCAGAAAGTTACGGTGGGGATTGGCGGTACCGCTACTGCAACGATTGGCACCCTGGAAGCCAGCAATGTCATTGGAAACCCTCCGGCAGATATCATGCAAAGATGGTCTTATGTAACCAGCAAGAAAAATGAGATCCTTTTGTATGGAAACATTTTTGCCGGAAAATACGCCCAAAAGTCAGAGCGAAGAAATAATTCCTTTCAAAATGATCTTAAAAATCTCACATTTCAAATGAATCTTCAGGACATGACCAAGCTGGAACTGGATGCGAGTTGGCAAGGCACTAAAGATCCCTCAGACCGAAACATAAAAAAGCTTTTTAAAGATTTTTATCCTGATAAAGAATATGATGTGAATTAGTTTGCCCGTTAATTCACATCATACCATATTTGATCAATAGAAGAAGCTGAACTTGAGTTTGTTAGTCAGCCAGACGGTTTTGAGGTCAGAAAAGCCGATTTTAGCTTTTTCAGAAGTCGTATAACTTTACTAGTTGAGCTCCCGGATCTTGATGCTTCTGTAACTTACCTCATCTCCATGATCCTGGAGCAGGATTGATCCTTCAGACCATCGGCCGAAATTGTCCCATACCTTATATTTGCTATAGGCTACCAACGCCTTAAACATTTGAGAAAACCGATCATATTCCACTACCTTCTCATTGTTGAGCCAATGCTCTACTTCGCCATTCTTAGCGACTATCCGAGCCTTATTCCACTCACCTACCCCCTTAAATTGTTTGTTTCGACCGGGAACAGAAAGGTTTTCAGCGGTTATCAAATCATATAGTGAGCCTACCGTGCGATTACCGTTGACGCCTTGTTTAGCATCCGGGTGGTTTTTGTCATCGAGTACCTGAAACTCACAACCGATTGCCGATCCGGTATCTTTATTCAATGAAGGATCCACATAGTATTTGATCCCGCTGTTAGCTCCTTCCGTAATCCGAAACTCCAACTCCAATTCAAAATTCGAATACTTATCGGTAGTAACGATGTCACCCGGCCCTGTTGATTCGCCACCATCAGTGGCCAAAATTGTCAATTCTCCATTTTCAATCGACCAGCCTGATTCCGGGAAGTCATCCAGTTTGGCGCCTCTCCAGCCCGTTGAACTTTTACCATCCCAAAGCAGTCTCCAGCCATTTCTCTTTTCCCATTCGGTCAAGTCATTCTTTAGAAAACTAACCTGTCCGACATCCGGCTCTATGTTATTTAAATTAGCTTCAACATCATTTGTCAGAATTCTAACATTCTTCCATTTAACCTGATAACCTTTTTTACTATCATCAATGCTATGCACCTGCAAAGCAATCAAACCCTTTGTCAACGCATCATCCACCAGGTAAGCACACATTTGCCCATTGATAAAGGTCCGTATTTCACTGCCAAAACATTCAATTCTAAAGGTATTCCATTCCCCCATCTTAAAAGCATCTCGAGCTTTCTCATTTATACTTAAAGGGTAGAGCCAACCTCTTAGCTGCTCTTCATATACACCTCCTGAAAACGCCCGGTCAGAAGGATCAATTTCACATTGATAACCTTTCACAACGCCATTGTCAACATAACTTCGAAACTGGATACCGGAATTAAGGTGATTGGGAAGTAAAACATCAACTTCCAGAATAAAGTCTGTGTATTGCTCACTGCTGCATAAAAAGGTGTTGGGAGTATTGGTGACAGCCGTCCCAACAATAACCCCATCAACCACTTCATACTTTGCTTTACCACCATTTATCTCCCAGTTTGAAAGATCCCGACCATTAAAAAGGGATTGCCATTGTTGTGCAGAGGCACCAAGATGACAGGTAATTCCCAGTATCAAAATTAGACTTCTTAGAATCATGAGTTTGTTTTTATTAATTTATGATTTTGAATTTTCTACATTATTCTGAATGGAATTTCTCAACCCAAATTACGGTGCTGAGCTTATATCTAAGCAACAGCCAATATAGCATATTTATATAATCCAAAACAACAGAAATACCAACATCCAATCACTTCCGGTGTCTGTGCTAAGATTTTATATCGCGGAATTCGATGCCATCTACAAAATAAATTTATGAATTAAAAACTATTATCAATAAAGACAACTGGATTAAAGGAGGCAGAGAACCCTGGTAGAGAAATTCCGAAAAAATTGAATAGGATTGAAACGATAATGTTGTCCTTCAGGAAATGGGTTCCAATGTAAATTTTAAGATGTTGTCCAATTTCAAAAGCAAGGTGTACATTAATATTGTGAAGCAACAAGTGAAAATACCTAACGGTAAATAATTTTCATTTACTTTTAAAACCCTAATTCCAGCTGCCCCCCTACCTTCTCCTCCTCATCTATAAAATTGGAGAGTGTTAATCCCAGCAAGCGGATGCCTCGCTCGTCTTCGGGAAGTTGATGGAACAACTCGCGAGCCACTTCCTCTATCAGGTTTTCATCAAAAAACTGGTTGATCAGGGTCTTGCTGCGGGTGATCGTATGAAAGTCAGCATAGCGGAGCTTCAGGGTCAGGGTTCTGGCCTGTACAGGGATCCGTTTCAGATCGGCAACAAGTAAATCTGCAATCTGCATCAATCTTTCCAGTTGATTTTCTACTCCCAGCACGTCGATGTCAAAGGTCCGTTCATTTCCGATTGATTTGCGTTTTCGGTTGGCTTTCACCTCGCGGTCGTCGATTCCCCGACAGATCTGGAAATAATAGTGACCCGCTTTTCCAAAATGTTGGACAAGAGATACCTCATCGTATTTCCTAAGATCCATTCCATTAAAAATTCCCATCCCATGCATTTTTTCCGCTGTTTTCTTCCCGATCCCAAAGAATTTCTCAATGGCTAAGGTCTCAACAAATACAGGTCCTTTTTTGGGTGTGATGACGTACAGCCCGTCAGGTTTATCCATATCACTGGCTGTCTTTGCCAGGAATTTATTGTAGGACACCCCTGCAGAAGCGGTCAAACGGGTAGCTTCCTTAATCTTTTCCTTTATTTCTTTGGCGATGGCAGTTGCCGTTTCCATCCCTTTTTTATTTTCTGTCACATCCAGGTAAGCCTCGTCGAGCGAGAGCGGCTCCACTTTATCGGTGTACTCATGAAAGATCGCTCTTATCTGCCACGAAACTTCCTTGTACATTTCAAACCTGGGCTTCACAAAGATGAGATCCGGACAGCGGGATTGTGCGATTTTGGATGGCATGGCAGAGCGCACACCAAATTTCCTGGCTTCATAGCTGGCAGCAGCGACGACACCACGCTCACGACTTCCTCCGACCGCCACGGGTTTCCCTTTTAATTCGGGATTGTCCCGCTGTTCGATCGATGCAAAAAAAGCATCCATATCGATGTGGATGATCTTCCGGATGGGAGCATTATGGGCCATGATTCAAAATACGTAAATTATCAAAGGAATAGACATTTTGATATGGATGGAATAAATTCATTTCATTTTAAAACTTTTTTATCAAACCCCTCATCTATAAGTTGAAAGTCGAAAAAAACGGATGACAAAAGTTTTACAGGAAATAGCTGTGGACCATAGTGACAGTATTATTGAAAAAGCGAAGGCCGGAGATCAAAGGGCCTTTAACAAACTCGTGGGACTGTGGTTCAACCGCATCTATAACTTTTGTTTGAAATACTTTGACGATCATGATCTGGCGATGGAAATGACCCAGAAAACGTTCATTGCCATGCACCGCCATCTGCCCGGGATCCGGGATAATGACCGATTGAAATACTGGCTCTATAAGGTGGCCCGAAATCATTGCTATGAAGAAGGAAGAAAGAGATCACGCGGAACGTGGCTTTCCCTGTTCCAAAGCAATGAAGCCCATACGCAACAGGATCCCTATTTCCATCCGGAAAGAAAGATCTATTCAACAGAAAAAAAGCAATGGGTGGGCGAACTGCTGCAAAGATTACCCGAAGAACAGCGGACGGTAGTCATCATGAAAGAATTTGAAAACATGAAATTCCGGGAGATTGCTGAAGTGTTGGATGTATCTGAAAACACGGTGAAATCCCGGCTGTATTACGGGCTTAAAAGCCTGCGAAAACAAATTGACAATAGTGGATTTAATTACAGGGAAGAAATATAATTATGGAAAATTCAAGTAATCATCTGGATATCATCAATTACTTGTACGACGAGATGGATCCGGAAGAAAAAAGAAAGTTTGAAGAGCGAATGGAGCATGACAGCGCTTTGAAAGAAGAAGTAGAAGCGATGATGGAAACACGCAATTCGTTGGGTCAGATGACTGACCATGATGAGATAGACATTCCTGTGAAAGCGACTCCTTCCTTTATCAGGCAAAAACAGGAAACTTTTCATTGGATAAAACCACTGGTATCTGTTGCCGCAGTAATTATGATCTTGTTGGTTACTGGCTATCTCACGCGCTTTACCATTCAATACAATGAAAAAGGATTGCTGATCAGCTTTGGTGAGACGATCAGCAACCAATATGCTGAAAAAAGCGAGGTTGATAGAATGATAAAAGAAGCGCTGTCTGGTCAGCAAACAACTTTTCATAGAGAATTGACGAAAACGAACGACTCCCTGAAATCCCTGTCCTCGCTATTGACGCAATACAACCATGATCTCAACAAGGGGACATCAACTTCCAGAATGGTGAGCGAAGCAGAATTGAATGAGCAGATTGCTGACTGGCAAAAAGCCAATCAAACGCTACTTCAAAATTATATCCAGGTGGTCGGCAAGCAGCAGCAGGAGTACATGCAGGATGTTCTTGTGCAGTTCTCGGATTACCTGCAGGAACAACGGGAGAAAGATCTCCTCATGATCCGGCAAAACCTGATCGACCTGAAAGATTATCAGGATCAGCAAAAAATGGAAACCAACCAGACACTGGCCAGCATCATGAAAACGGTCAGTCAACAGAAATAATCAGGAAAAAATGAAAACAAAAACGATGAAAAATATTCTAGCCCTTTGTCTTTGCACACTCGCATTTGCACCTTTAAAGGCGCAAATTGATGAAAAACGGATGCAGCGCGATCTCGACATTTCCAAAAATATCCTGTCCTCCTTAATGGAAGAAGGATATGGACGCGTTAGTGAACGGCGCATCGAAGCCAGCTATGTCGACGGTTTTGGAGTGATCTTTAAGATTCCTGAAGGTCCTATCTTTTTCAACTATCATTTTAACATACCTGAACCGATGCCTGTTCCGGAAGATGTTATCGGATTTAAGGATGAGCGGGTCATCATTTACAGCCACAGTAGCAGTGAAGATCATCAGATAAATGTGGATGTAGATATTCAAGAGGAAGGTGAATTGAATGAGCAGGCGGAGCAGGAAATGCAAGAAGCGGAGGAAGCAATGCAGGAAGCCGAAAAGCAACAAAAAAGGGCTGAAAGGGAATTTCAAAAAGCCAGAGAAGATATAGAGAAAGTAAGGAAAGAAAAAATGGCTTTCCGGGAACATTCCCATACATTTTCGGATGACGACCAAAATTCAGAAGAAAGAGAAAAAGAGCTGGAAAATGCGATCATTACATTTTTGGCCGATTATGCTGACCTGATCGGACAACTGAAACCCGGGGACAAGATCATGGTGAAAAAGGACTCGGACAATGAAAGCTTTGCGATGGTATGGAATGGGCGAAGCGAAGAACAAATTCAAAATGAAACAGGAAATGGTATATCCATTACGACCGTAAAAAAGGACATCACTTCCTATAAAGCCAATAAGCTTGACAAGGATGAATTTATCGGCAAGCTGGATATAAAAAAGGGCAAGAAAAAAGAAAAAATAGCTGACCTTGAGATATTTGCGAATGTTTTCAGGCAATATTTCAGTACGGAATACAGCAAAACCTTTTTCATTACTAACCAACCTGACTACGAGCGTCTGGATGGCATGGGAGTGGTTTTTAATACCCAGGCCTTCGCCTCATACGATGGAGATCAGATATTTTATTCGCCGTCGAAGCGTCCGCTTGCAGAGGATGAGAAGGAGCAAAAAGAAAAAATGGAGGCGCTCTATCCGAAATTTTTAAGCGACCTCAAATTATTCATTGTGGATTACGGCCGCACCATCCGTTCGTTAAAGGAAAATGAAAAGCTGGTGATGAAGATCGAACTGACGAAATGCGATGGCTGCTCGACGCCAAATTTTACCGAAGCAACCGTGCCAATATCGGTTCTGATGGATTTCGATCAGCAAAAGATCTCAAGGGAGAAAGCCATGACCGGGGTGGTTATTAAGGAATTGAAGTGATATTTGCATCATCTGATTTCTGTCAGATCAAGTTGGAACTATTACAGATTATCAACTATTTATTAAGAAAAATCTAATTCTGTTCACCGGATTGTTCACCAGAGTTACATTAAAACATGAATAAAATGGCACCCTTAAAAAACAAAAAACCCTCCAAAAATTAATTTTAGAGGGTTTTAGTTTAAATTGAAACTGTAAATGTCGGGGTGGCAGGATTATAACCTACACCGCTAATGTCTTATGTATCATACACTTAGTATTCTATTTCAGTCTTGGGTAACCAAATGGGTAAAATTTTCATTGATTTCCATTGGTTTTATTTGTGACTAAATTATGAGGTTTCAGTATTACAAAGAACTTGTTTTCTTTCACTAAATATACTCAAAAAAGGTCAAATTTTATGGGTTTTGGATAGGAAAATGCAGGATTAGAACCTTAAAATTTAGGCTAATCGGTGATGAATTCACGGACCAGATCAGGGCATAGGCCGGTGTATTCTGCGAACTCATCTATGGTGATGAACTGGTGTTCTTTCTTTCCCAGCTCATTTCGAATCTGCTGAAGTAATCTTCCTCCAGTTCGCTCGCTTTTACCTGTGATCCGCTGCACATCTTTTGGGTAAATGCACACTCGCTTTAATCGCATGATATATCTTTCAATTATACGCACTATATAGGCTTTATATACGCTTTATCCTGGGCTTTAATATAAGGAATCATCCTGAATAATACTGACCATTTCTGCCATATCGGCCAGAACCAACCATACTGGAAACTGATTTTTGTCACCTCCATTCTCTTCAAATATTTTGCTTCCTAATCATAACAAATTTTATATGGCAAGACAAAAAGGTATTATCAAATTGAAAGGATCCATCGGGGATGTGTCCTTTTACAAAACGCAAGACGGCTACCTGGCCAGGGAAAAAGGCGGGGTAGACAAGGAACGAATCAAGAACGATCCTGCCTTTCAACGGACCCGTGAAAATGGGGCTGAGTTTGGACGAGCTGGATCCGCTACCCGGATTCTTCGGACGGCCTTCAGGCCACTGCTTCTTAAAACTTCTGATGGCAGGGTAACTTCTCGACTCACAAAGGAAATGATGAAGGTGGTAAAAGCTGACCAGGTGAATGCACGAGGGGAGCGAAATGTATTGGATGGTGAGCTGGAGTTACTGCAGGGTTTTGAGTTTAACATCAATGGTCGCTTAGGGGCTACTATGTATGCTCCTTATGATGCAACCATTGACCGGGCAACTGGTGCAGCTGCAGTCAATATTCCAGACTTCATACCGCAGAATGCGATCGCGTATCCGCAGGGGGCAACGCATGTGAAGTTTGTCTCTGCTGGAGCTGAGATCAACTTTGAGGAGGATTCATTTAACCTGGTCACTTCTGAAAGTGCGGAGATTGTGATTGGTCCTCAAAATGAGGCAGCGGTTAACCTGGCTAATGCATTGCCTGCAGGAAGCGTATCGCCATTGTTCCTGGCTTTTGGGATAGAATTCTACCAGGAAGTAAATGGTGTGTTCTACCCGCTTAAAAATGGGGCTTACAACGCTCTGTCTTTGGTAACTGTGGATGGTGGCGCCTAACCATGGAGTTGATTCTCAAAAGGACATATTATCCTGATGGCACCAATGGGGAGCTTTATTATGGAGATCATTTGCTTGGTTACATAATAGAGCTTCCCTGGCTTCAAAACCAGAGAAATATTTCCTGTATTCCGGAAGGGACCTATCCATTAGCTAAGAGGGAAACTGAAAAGCGAGGTAAGCACATTATTGTTCTCAATGTACCTGGTAGATCCGGGATCCTCATTCATCCGGCTAATGATGCCCTGAAGGAGTTGAAAGGATGCCTGGCACCGGTTTCAAGACTTACTGGGCCTGGTAAAGGACTTGAATCCAGGTATGCTACCTTCCAGGTAGAGCGGTTGGTTTTTGAAGCTTTAAATGTAAAAGAAGAAGTATTTATCACTATTAAAAAGAAAGAAATCATGAATATCATTGAACGGGTGAAAGCGCCTGTACCTAAATTCTTTAAAAAGATCCGGACCATTGGACTGGCATTGGTAGCCGCTGGCGGAGCAATTGCTGCTTCTCCAATTGCTTTGCCAGCCAGTATCCTAGCCATTGGAGGTTATCTGATCGTGGGTGGAGGAGTATTGACGGCTGTTAGTCAAATAACAGTTGATGAGGGAAACCAGGAAACTTCCAAAAATGAGTAGCGAACTTGGAATCGGAACTAAAGCTGGGATCATCGGAGGAACTTTGCTGAGTATTTTCGGGAAGGTAAACTTCGATGATCTTGTTTCTACTGCTATTTTGGCTGGCGTAGGTGCTGTGGTCAGTTTCTTTGTTTCAATGACACTGAAATGGACCTTTACCTACTTTAGAAAAAAAGGAAAGACCTAAATCTTTGTTACTATTCGACCCACAGTAAATTGAATCTAACATACACCTCACCTTCGATTGATTCAAATGTACATTAAATGATGCGGATAGCTTTATGCTTAAATATTAACCAGCTTACCCACTCATCACCTGGTATGGTTTTCTCATTCCACCAGATCGATTTACTGCTTCAAAGCCATTCAATATCTCAATGGGTTAAGGGATTTTCCATTTTTGTTTGAGATAAATATAAGGCCTGAATGCATTGAATATATTTTTTCGGAAGATGGAAAAAAGATAGCTTCAGATGGAATTTGGGACGGATTAAAATGCAAGGCCTGAAAACAGAAAGTAAAAGTGTGGTACTATAATCCCGCCTTGCTTTTTAACTCCGGAACAAATTTTCTTTGCTCCTCTTTTTTACTCTTTTTCGCTCTTTCTTAATGTCTTTTATTTCATTAAAGCTTACCGCCCCGTTTATTGGCTGCGGGTTGGGTTGGATGTATGGGATGTGGGCTGACCGCATACCCTGGCCAGGCCATCCGGGAGTAGGGCAACGCGGGCAGGCGAAAAAAGCAAGGCCGCTTTCAGGAGGGTAAAACAGGCGGCTGAGAAGGAATGAGCGAAAGGAGCTGATTGGCGGCTTACTAAGGCTCTGGGATTTTCATTTTTGATACTTTTTTGAATAGAAAAACGGAAAATTGATTACGGCAATGAATTGCCGGCATCAGTGACTGTAGCGAGTGAGTGAGCAGCTGCCTGTGCGGGTGTGATGTGGTGGTTGCGTGGTTGGTTAATCGAGGTAGAAATGGGAGGCGTAACATATTGATATTATTGAGGCACAATTTTTACTTGCTTTATAACCACGCAATGGCCACAGCACGGAGGGAAAGCGCTTTGTATAGCCTTGCTTTTTTCCCGCGCGGAGTAAAAACGGTGCTTGCCCGGCCGGTGTGTTCCTGGACAGGGCGGCAGGGGCGGACAAACTCAGGGCGCTGGCTACAGGTGAAGCTTCGGCAATGGGCGGCAGACCTGTAGAGAGAAGCGCCCGTGAAGGAATGGGGGCTGTGGAGTGTTGCACCAGTGAATGCGGGCTGGTTGCGGGATTTTGGGCAGTGTGATTGCTGAGCTGGTGCTTTGTGTTGGATCAGAGCGGTAGAACGGTACAGGTCCCATGACTGAACACCGCTGAACCTGTAAAGGTTAATGCCTGCAAAATGTTTCCAGACGACCACGAGGGAGGAAAGAGTGTTCAAGAACTATTTGTGGTTGATGTATTGATGATTGAATTGCCAATTAAAGCTTTCTTATTATTGAAAAATAACCTTTAAAGTTTAACTTGACTAAATGACCGGATTCAAAAAGCCAACATTGAAAGATATAGCAAAGGAAACTCAATTGTCCATTTCAACTGTATCGAGGATAATTAATGGTAAATCTGACGAATATCGAATAAGCAGGAGGTCACATGATTTTGTTATTGATGCAGCGAGAAAGTTAAATTATTATGCAAATGATTCAGCTGCTGATTTGAAGTTGACTGAGACAAGGACAATCGCCTTACTGATCCCATCCCTTAGAGATTCTTTCTTTGCGAATATTGCAGGTGTAATAAGTCAAGATTTAAGAGAAGAAGGATTTTTAACCATATTATGTGAAAGTGATGAAGACCTAAATACCGAAAAGAAAATTTTAGAAAACTTATTCAAAATAAATGTTGAAGGATTGATTATTGTACCATGTAGCAACTCATATGAACATATCCTCCTGCTTAAAGAATCAGGTCTACCTATTGTATGTGTTGACCGTTATTTTGAAGAATTAGACCTTGCTTATGTTTCTACCAACAACTACATTGGAAGCTATCAGGCAACCAGCTATTTAATTGAAAGTGGTCATTCCAATATTGTTGCTATTCAGGGATTGATACAGGCTATAACAAATAAACAACGCGTAAATGGCTTTGTGGATGCCATTCATGAATATGGAATTGATGATTACAAAATCATTGGAAAAGATTACAAGATTCAAAATGCATACCTTGAAACCAAACTAATTTTAAAAGATATAAGGCCTTCAGCGATATTTGCACTCAGCAATACAATTGTTATGGGTTGTATAAAGGCAATTAGTGAAGAGAATTTAATCATACCAGAGGATATTTCACTTATTGCATTTGACGACGATTCTTATCTGGACTATCTGTCAACACCAATCACTTCTGTTGTTCAACCTGTGAGTGATATAGCAAAATTAGCTACTCGAATTTTATTCTCTATTTTTAATAATGAGGAAACCAATACGCAAAAAGCTTTGTTGAAACCTATCTTTAAACAAAGAAGCTCGGTAAGAATATTAAACTAATTGGCTCGGAAACATAGCTATTAATCATAACAATTTTGGAATCCAAAGGTTCTTATTTTCAAAGTAATATGAACAGACTCTTGCTTTTAATTTCAGGTGCGTAAAACATACATCCTCATCACGAAGTTCTAATGACAAGTTTGGATTTAATTCTTTATCCAATCATCTTTTTCCAACCCATATAATATCCTTTAACTTTCTCCAATTTCTCACCAGGGATGGTGATATTGAAATTATCCTTATTTAAGTTTTTGAGCTGTTCTAAACTTTGATAAATTCCAGTATTCAAGCCAGCCAGATAGGCAGCACCTAAAGCGGAGACATCGGCAATACCTATATTGGTCACCTTTCGTTCCAGCAAATCCGCCAGAAACTGTACCACAAACCGGTTGGAAGTAATCCCGCCATCTATTTTGAGTTCCGTAAGGGGAGTTCCTGAATCTCCTTCCATGGCAACAATGACATCCTTGATCTGATAAGGAACTGATTCTACAGCTGCCCGGATAATGTGGTTTTTACCTGAATCAAAAGACAGCCCTTCAATACTGGCTTTTCTTGTCATGTCCCAATGGGGAGCCCCTAATCCACTAAAAGCCGGAATAATATAGACACCACCATTATCCTCAACTGAATTGCAAATTCCTTCTAATTCTTCCGGTTTATTAAACAACTTCAATTGATTTTTTAACCACTCAATTGTGGCGCCGGCAGAAACGATGATCCCTTCCAGCGCATAGTCTACTCTATTTTCCATGCTCCAGCAAATGGTCGAGACCATGCCATTTGTTGAGTTTTTTGGCTCACTGCCTATATTCATCAGGATCGAGCTTCCCGTTCCGAGGGTAGCTTTGGCATTGCCAGGTTCAAAACACCCTTCTCCAAATGCCGCAGCGTGCGAATCACCGATCATGGCTGATATGCTAATTTTGTGTTCGAGCAAACCATTTAAGTTTGTCTCGCCAAAATGAAAGGAGGAAGGCCGGACTGCAGGTAAATTTAATTTCTCGAGTTTGAAATCTGACAACAATTCTATGTCCCACTCCAGTTTTTTCAGATTAAAAAGCAAGGTTCGCGATGCGTTGGTGTAATCGGTCAGGTAGGACTTACCGTCTGTAAGTTTATACAATAACCAGGTGTCTATATTCCCAAAATATGCTTCACCTGCATCAATTGCTTCCCTGATTTTGGGTTCATTTTCATACAGCCAGATCACTTTGGTCCCTGAAAAATAAGGGTCGATGATCAACCCGGTTTTCTGATTGATTTTTGGACCAAGATTTTCCTTGTCCAGTCGTTCGCAAACATTAACTGATCGTTTGCACTGCCAGATCACAGCATTATACAAAGGTTTTCCGGATTTGTCCCAGAGAATAAATGTTTCGCGCTGATTGGATATGCCACATGCTTTTATTTGCATTTTATGGCCACCGTTTAATTCAAATCCTTCCAGGCATTCTTTAACAGAAGCCAGTACATTTTGATAGATCGCATTGGGATCCTGTTCCACCTTATTACCTTCCAGGTAGTAATTCTCCAGAGGTTCGGAGGCTTTAAAATATGCTTTGCCATTCTCATCGAAAATGATGGATTTTGTGCTGCTGGTCCCCTGATCTATAGCTAAGATATATGACATGTTATTCTCCCCTTTTATTTGTTTTATCAATGATAACGGCCAGAAGTATGACCAGACCCTTAATAACCTGTTGCCAAAATGGAGAAACATCCAACAAAACCAGTCCATTGTTTAAAACCCCAATAATAACCGCACCCAAGACAGTACCCAGTATCGTTCCTCGTCCTCCGGCCAAAGAAGTACCGCCGATCACTACCGCAGCTATCGCATCCAATTCATAACTAATCCCTGCATTAGGCTGGGCAGAGTCAAGACGAGCGGTTACCAGCAAGCCTCCAACCGCTGCTAAAACACCTGCCAACACATACACCCATATTTTAATTTTATTAATCGGAATTCCTGAAAGACGGGCTGCATTTTCGTTTCCTCCAATCGCGTAAATATACCTGCCAAATCGAGTCTTGCTTGTTACAACCACAGCAATGATCACTACCAGGCCCGATACCCAAACCGGCATGGGTATGCCCAGAAACCAGCCTGTTCCGAGAAAACCGAAGGATTCACCCAAACCCGTTATCGGATGACCTTTTGTCCACAACATGGTAAAACCCCGCGCCATGGTCAACATGGCCAGGGTCGCGACAAATGGAGGTACCTTGAATTTTGTAATCGCATATCCGTTGACAAAGCCTAATGCCCCGCCTGCTACAAATCCGGAGACGATCACTCCAAATACGGTAAATCCAACGAATAAATTTACTTCCGGAATCGCGATTCCATATTTTAACAAGCCTGCTGTAACTGCGCCACAAAAAGCTAAGATGGAGCCCACGGACAAGTCTATTCCTGCAGTCAATATGACTAATGTCATGCCTACGGAAATGCAGACATTTACTGATATTTGCCGCATTACATTCCAGAAATTGTCTGTCGTCATAAAGTTATCCGTCATCAGGGCCAAGGCCAGGCACATCAGAAATAGCGCTATCAGTGATTGAAAACGGGCGATATTTGAATATTTTTTAAGTGTTAACATCAATTTATAGTTTCAGGAATGCATGCTTGCATAATATTATGCTCGGTGGCTTCATCACTGCTAAACTCAGCTGTGAGTCTACCTTCTGACATCACCAGGATCCGGTCAGAAACCGAAAGGATTTCCGGTATTTCAGAAGAAATAACAATGAGGGAAATTCCTTTTTCTGACAACCTTGCGATCAATTCGTAAATTTCATTTTTGGCATTGATATCAATACCGCGTGTTGGCTCATCCAGCATAAGCACGGTTGGGTTGCGCTCTATCCACTTTGCCAATACCACCTTTTGTTGGTTTCCGCCACTTAGGTTTTTGATTAATTGTTCCTCGGAGCTGACTTTTATTTTTAAAGCACCCACATGTTTGTCATACAGTTTGGATTCAAGGCCAGCATTTAAAAAGCCAAACTTTTCTATTTTATTTTGCACCGTAAGGCTGATATTTTTGGCTACCGACATTCCCGGAACAATACCGTCACTTTTCCTATCCTCGGGAACCAATGCCATACCAGCGTTTATTGCTTCGATTGGATTTTTGAAGTTGCATTCAACATCCTCCAGTTTGATCAATCCGGATAATGTTTTGTGGTGTAGTCCGAAAAGGCACTCGCTCAGTTCGGTTCTACCGGCACCCATTAGTCCATAAATACCAAGCACTTCACCTTTATAAAGGCTAAAATTAATGTCCCTAAGAATGGGTCGTTGTGGGTTTTCGGGATTTTGTAATTCCAGGTTTTGTACATGAAGGACTTGTTTTTCATTGGTTTTCCGGATCGCTTTTTTTGAAATCTTCACTTCGCGACCAGCCATCATGTTGATGAGTTGGTCCCGGGAAATATTTTTCATGCTTCCGTTTCCAACTTCATTTCCATCCCGCAATACGACGAAATTATCGGCAAGGGTAAAAAGTTCATCGAGTTTATGCGAAATGTAAACAATAGCTTTTCCTTCTTCGCGAAGTTGATTGATGATTTTAAACAATACTTCCACTTCACCTTCTCCAATAGCTGACGTGGGTTCATCCATAAACAGCACCTCTGATTCAGTTAAAAGCGCTTTAGCTATCTCAATGACTTGTTGCTGTCCTACTTTCAATGAACTAATCAAAGCTTGCGGATCGACATTCAATTTCAGTTTTTCAAGCAGGGACTTTGATTTTTTGATCATTCCCTTGCGATCTAAAAAGCCAAGTTTTGTAACTAGCTCCCTGCCTAAAAAAATGTTTTGTGCGACCGTTAAATGAGGGATCAGGTTCAATTCCTGGTGGATAATGGAAATACCTAAATCATGCGCATCCTTTGGCTTTGAAAATTTAGTGTTCTGCCCTTTATACAGAATATCACCTTCATAGTCCATGTAAATACCGGACATGATCTTGAGTAGTGTCGATTTCCCTGCGCCGTTTTCCCCGATCAGTGCAGTCACCTTGCCTGGTTCCAGCTGCAGGGTCACCTCATTCAGAGCCGTTACACCCGAAAACTTTTTAGTGATATTTCGAACTTCTAACAAAGGCAGCATGCTATGGAACAATTTGTAGGGATATTGGAATTATTTCAGGTTCATTTAGATCAAGATGTGCCTTGTTCAATTCAATGGCGCCCTGAAAAGATATATGATCCCCTTTTTTGACTTTTGTTCTGAAATCCGGGATGAGTTGTTTTCTGACTTTTTCATTGATCGATTCTGAGATGCTGTTCAAATCGGAGGTTTTATCAAAATCATTGATCCGAATTAAGCCGGAAGCGTCACGAATCGCATTGCCAAAGATAAATTCTGTCTCAATTTCAACATTCTGATCTCCAGCAAGGATGATGACATTGTTTTCATTTACTTCCTGAACAACTCCTTCTCCTTTTACTTTAAAATAACCAATGTTACCGATTCCAAGTGCGTTTGATTCTTGTGAAAATGTTTGTGCCGGATCCTGTCGTAGCTTGTCAAAAAGAGAATTAATCTCAACGGCGCCGTTATACGCTGTTTGCAGATCAGTCCACATCCCATCAACATAAGCGCTCGCATCAAATTCACGTATCTCTTCAGAAGCTAATTTTTCATCAAGCGGAAGCAAATACATGGAATTAAAAAGGGTGACCCCAGCAATGATGATAAATACGGTATATTTGATTCCCTTTTTCATTTCAATTCAATACTTTTTGCCCTCATCAGTCATTGCCATACGCTACATAGTTTCCTACATTTTCCTGATTGACCATTTCAACGGTTACAGGTATCTTTTGGGCGAAATCACGTTTTCCTTTAAAATATTCATCAGCAAAGTTTGCTGCGGTTTTAGCCATGAGTTTTGGATATTGCATTCCTGTTGCGAGGATTTTTTTTTGCTGAATGGAATTGATCACATCAGCCGCTCCATCGAATCCGAAAACCATGATATCGTCAACTTTTCCGGCAGATACCAGGGCCTGGTAAGCCCCCATTGCCATGGCATCATTTCCACAAAAAACGCCTTTGATATCCGGGTGTACCTGAAGAATTGATTCCATCACTTCCATGGCTTTGTTCCGATCAAAATCAGCGCTTTGCTGAGCAACCATTTTTAGATCCGGATAATGATCTACCACGGAATGAAATCCTTTTGATCTGCTCCAGGTGTTGTTGTCGCCCACTAATCCAAGAATTTCTACATACTTCCCTTCTTTGTTTAGCTTTTCCACAAAATATTTCCCAATGGCTACGCAACCAGCATAGCTGTCAGACAGGATTTGGCTTGTTGCAGCATCGGTTGCATTTACCTCACGATCCATGCAAAAGACCGGTACGCCTGCTTTTTTGGCCATGCGAACATTAGCAATGGACCCATCAGCATCCGTTGGATTGAATAATATGGCATCAAACCCGGATGCAATGGCATTTTCAAAATGATCGGTTTCCAGGGAAGTATTATTTTGCGAGTCAAAAATTGTTGCTTCATAGCCCAATTCCCTGGCTCTCTCAGCAGCTGTTTCCCCCAAGACCACAAACCAGGGATTGTTAAGGGTCGAAATAATGACTGCGATTTTATTTTCTGACTGCCCTTGATTCCTTTTATCTGAATGATGACAGCTAAAAAATGCGTTCGAGGTCAACAATAGAAGAAGGAAAAAAAATAAAAATCGGTTGGTTTTCATTTTCCAATCATATTTTAAGTAATTCTACGGCAACCTTTAGAATTCCTTGTGGTGATATACCATAGTGGTTAAAAATTTCAACCTGCGAACCTGTAACGGTATACTCATCGGGAATACCAATAATTTGAAATGGATTTTTAAACCCTTTCTGAAACAAATGCGATGCGCAAGCTTCTCCCAGACCACCATTCACCATATGTTCTTCAACCGTGATAATCGGTTTTCCATTGGTTGCCAATTCTTCCAACAAATCAGTATCCAATGGCTTAATGGTATGCATACTTACAACCGAAGCTTTCACATCATAATTTTCCTCCAAGGCTTTTGCTGCTTTCCATGCGGGATAGACCGTTTCCCCTGCTGCTATAATTGCTATACCCTCTCCACTTTCAAGAACTCTCCCTTTGCCTAATTCAAAACATTGATTGGATTCTCCCAGGTTTGGCATCGGTTTTTTACCAAATCGTAAATAAATGGGTTTATTAATTTCGATGGCCTTTCTGAGAGCCTGTTCCGTTTCAAAATTATCAGCCGGCGCTACAATTATCATATTGTTGATCGCGCGAAGCACAGCAAAATCATGCAGACTATGATGGGTTGTCCCTAACGCTCCATAGCTGACACCTGCACTTATGCCAACTAATTTTACCGGATTGTCAGAATAGGCAACATCATTTTTGATTTGCTCAAGAGCTCGGGCAGTTAAAAAGCAAGCCGGAGATACGGCAAAAGTTTTTTTCCCTGCCGACGCCAAACCGGCAGAAACACCAACCAGGTTTTGCTCAGCAATACCTATTTCAACTATTTGATCCGGGTATTTTTGTCCGAAAGGAACTAATTTTCCCGACCCACGTGAATCACTCGTTACAACAATGATATCCTTATCGGTAGCAGCCAAGTCTTGTAAAGTTTGAGAAAAAACTTCCTGGTTGGCCTTACCCATTATTAAATCTTTTTCTTCAATGATGTCTAATTCCATGATTTATTAAATTAAGGCAGCTGATTCATTCAATTCTTTTTGAGCTTGTTCATATTGTTCCGGATTAGGTACCCCATGATGCCATTTTACCACTCTTTCCATATAGCTTACTCCTTTTCCTTTTATGGTATGTGCAATGATAAAATTTGGTTTTCCGTTTTCAACAGGACCACTATTTAAGGCATCTTCCAATTGCAGTAGATTGTGCCCATCTACTTCTTTTATCGCCCATCCAAATGCCTCCAACTTATCACTGATCGAATCCGTATTCATCACTTCTTGTGTTGACCCGGTAATTTGCTGTTGGTTGTAATCCAGAATTGCGTATAGATTGTCCAGCTTGTAGTGTGCGGCTGACAGGAATGCCTCCCAATTCGATCCTTCCGGTAGTTCACCATCTCCCAGGAGGGTGTATACCCGATAACTCTTTTTATCAAGTTTAGCGGCAATGGCTTCTCCTACACTGATGGACAAACCATGTCCCAACGCTCCCGTATTTTGTTCAACTCCATTGACTTTCTTTGTGGGATGGCCAATGTAGTGCGATTGGTATTGGCAAAGGGTTTCCAGGTCAGATTCCGGAAAAAAACCTCTATTAGCCAACGTAACATATAAGGCTTCTACAGAATGTCCTTTACTCTGAATATACCGGTCTCGATCCGGGTCCGAAAAATTATCAGGATCGACATTTAAAACCTTATTGTATAATACATTTAAAATGTCAGTACAAGACAGACTGCCACCCGTGTGGCCAGCTTTGGCTTTGTATATGTACTTGAGGATATTCTTCCTCAGATTTATTGAATTTAATTCCAGTTCCTTGTTGTTCATGGTTGGCTATCTATTTATCCATTGTGATGATATACTTCCCATCCCATATAGTTTTCAAAAGCTTCCTTTAAAACATCAGCAGTATTTGATGCATTCATCACTACATGGTGTTCAAATCCATTTCTGCATACATAATTCATCAATCCCTGTAAATCATTGATTTTGGCTACTGCCCGGTTACCGAAGGTATTCAACTCATCATCGGTCAGGCTTCCGTCGCCCACATAAGCTTTCATGATGCCGCGGGTATCATCTGTGCTGATTCTACCATAGGTTAGTGGTGATGCCGGTGTTCTTCCATCCAACGCTCCATATGTGTTTTCAACCCCTACCGTTGTTCCGAGTATTGGAGCATTGCTTATTTCAATATCAGGAAGGAAGGATTTGGCCCAGTTACCACAGTGAAACAATACACATTTCTCATCATCCTCTGCGTAATTATTGTTCCAATCAACCAAAGCGCTCGGTGATCCGGACGCCAGTTGTAATGCATACATGGACAATGTACCTGTAACATCTACCTCGCAAGCACTGGGTATCATGTTTTCACTAAACATGCTGGCGCTGGTGCATACATTGCAACCATAGTTTTGCTGCAAAGAAGTCCAGCACTGAATGGCGTTGGCATCCAATTCATTTTCCTGCATGAAGTCATTCAATACGACGTCAAGTTTTGAAATTTGAATGAGCGCCTGAGGAGGGGTTTTTCCAACAGAGGCATAATTATGGATCTTATCAAGATGTTCTTTTACCCTTTGATCGTCCTTGGAAAGTTTATCTGCTTTGCCCAAAATTTCAGAAAGGTCACACGTGACGACCGAAATACCATTTGCCTGGAGTATTTTTTCGCTGTATCGAACTGTATTGAAAGCAGTTGGCCGGGCCCCAATTGCACCGATGCGTACATTTTTTAATCCTTTAACAACGCGGCATACAGCAATAAAACGGGTAAGGTCATCCAGGAATTCAGGATCTTTTGGATGAACTACATGTTTGGTTGTTAAGGTATATTTGATACCGTATTGATAGAGGTTGTTACAAACCGATATCTTTCCACACCAACTATCCCGTCTGTTTGCAACGTTTAGCTTCTGAAGCTCATCCGGGTAAGCCTGTACTAATATTGGTACATTGAGATTGGCGAGATTTATGGTATCGGCAATTCCTCTCTCGTCTCCGAAATTCGGTAATACTACCAATATCCCGGCTATTTCATCCTTATTTTTTTTAAAAAGATCAGCACATTTACGGGCATCACTGAATGTCTCAACTCCCCCCAATTTGGTTTCGTTTTCACCGAGCATGATTCCTTTGATCCCCTGCTCTTCCAACACCTTGGAAATATCAGCTCTTGCTTCCGTTACCAGCTTGTCGGGAAAGAAGTCCCTGTTACCTATAATTATGCCAAGGTGGATTTTATTGCTATTCATAAATAAACCATTAAAGTGACAGTATTCATTTAAAAATCACCCTAAGTTAACTTTAAAGATTGTATTCCAACATTTAAGATTTTTGAAATTCAATTCAAAATCTTGATTAGCTGGCAACTACCAAAATAATGCATCTTCATCAATAGGGAAAATTATCAAAGTAATACGAAAACAAAAGTGAATAAATGAAATAATATTTACAAGAATTAGAAACATTTTTTGTCCACAGCACCAATAATAATTATTTCAATTTTTTACTTAAACCCCGTCTAGCTTGTTCAAGCATCAAATACATTTGCTTTGTTTAATTATTAGGATTCATTCGTGACATATTACCAAAATCATTAATTAAAACCCACAAAACCGTTGTTTTTTATATTATTTGCATTTATTAGCTCCTGTTTTACGAATTAGATATTTCCATCAAGGAATTGCTATTTTCCAAGAAACCTTCAGATTATCTATATTTTTTCATTTATTTCTTTTAAGTTTTGTTTATTTATTTTTACATTCGTTTAGCACAATAATATATAGCTAAACGTCGCGATAAATAAGTTAAACCATAAATGAATTAGGTGTTAAACAAAAGAAATCTATTATCGGTTTTCAAATAAAATTTAGGCTAACTATAGCCACCCTGAAAAATGATTTGGTTTAAAGCCAATAAAACAGAGGAAAATGATTTATGAACCCGGCATTAAAGCGAATAGCTTAGAATAATGAAATACCATTCAATTAAAATATCCCATTTATTTGAATTCAAACTAAATTAAAGATCTATGGTTATACATTTAAAACATAAAACAAAATTATGAAGAAGTTAATAATATTATGTACAGCATGCATTGCCTTACTAAGCGTCACAATGTTTAGCTGTGAAGATGATCCAGAGGTAACCTGCATGGATGATGTGTGGTACCGAGACATGGACGGAGACGGTAAGGGTGACAAACTGCACTATTTGTATTCATGCAATGTTCAACCGGCGGGTTTTGTTGCTGACAATACAGACCATGATGACAATCTTCCATGTCCAGAGGCATTAGTATTTTATGCCGATAAGGACGGGGATGGTTTAGGAGATCCCAATGATCCCATATTCGCATGTGAGGCTCCCGAAGGTTATGTTGAAAATAATGATGATAATGCAGATTTCCCTCCAATAGAATATAATCCTGTACCTGTACCTGATCCACTCTTTGCCTTTCACTTTGATGAAAATGGTGGTAACACTGTTGCCAACACAGGAACACTTTCAGGGACTGTTAGTGAACTTGGTAAAACTAATCCACCAGTTTGGTCTATGAACATACCCAGAAGTGGTGGGACTAGCTCAGTAGATTTTGGTGCCCAATTTGATAATTATTATGTCGAAAGCGCCTCGATAATAGGTGAATTAACTGGATTGGAAAAATTGACAGTAACAGGATGGGTGAACAACAAACTGGCGGAAACAGGATCCGGTGGTAATAGAATAGTCTCGTGGATCAATAACGGCGGCGACGGATTTGATTTGGTATACAATGCTGATGGCAGCATTAAAGTTGGTATTAATCAATGGCCAGATGGTTCAGAAGCTTTAAGCACTTCAGGAAAGATTACTACAAGTGAAACAGGAGGTGTTTCAAATTGGGTATTTTTCGCAGTTACCTATGATGCAACAGTTCCAAGTCTGACCTTTTATTTTGGAGACAATAGTACTGTTGCAAGTGAAGATAAATCATATGCATATGATGCTGGCGCCATCGCTCCTGATATTGGTAAGCTTTCAATTGGTCACTTCAATGAAGAATCCAGAAGAACCAGTCGAACTGACAGGATGTTCAGAGGTTTGATCGATGAGGTGGAAATTTTCCATTCTGTACTTACTTTGGATCAGATTATTACTGTTCAAAATGAGTAAAAATGACAACTCGATATATTCATTTGCAATTGCTGATTGTTTGATTTTCAATCCAGCATAGCTTCAATTCTAACAAAATTCAACAATTCAATAAAAATAAATAAAATTATGTATGAGATAATTTTTACGAATATCAAAAGACTCTACAAACCTGTATTTTATGGAGTTCTTTTGCAGATTGTCTTCTTAAGTTTTGCGGATGCCTCCTCAAAACTAGTTGATAAATCCGAAAATAACGGATATGAACAAATGCAATCATTTCAGATATCTGGTCAGGTTACATCTGAAGAAGATCCAAATGGTTTACCAGGGGTTAATATTGTAGAAGCAGGAACAACAAACGGAACTGTAACAGATATAAATGGAGATTTTAGTTTAGAAGTATCATCCGGAGATGCAAAAATCATATTTAGCTCTGTTGGTTATGTGACAGAAGAGATTGAGGTTGGCAATCGATCAGTAATCAATGTAAACCTAATTTCTGACATTACTTCTCTTGGAGAAATTGTGGTTGTTGGTTATGGAACAATGGAAAGGAAAGATGTCACCGGGTCTGTGGGATCCATGGAAGGAGAATCCGTTCAAAGCAGAGGTACTACAAATGTAATGGATGGTATGCAAGGTCTTGTAGCGGGTGTTGATATTCAGCAAACATCAGTCAGACCCGGTTCGGGGTTCAATATAAATATAAGAGGTCTGAACTCATTAAATACAGATATTAAACCTCTTTTTGTTGTCGACGGTATTGTTACTAATGACATTGATTTTCTTAATCCAAATGATATTGATCGGATTGATATCCTGAAGGATGCCTCATCCACTGCTATTTATGGCTCACGAGGATCAAGCGGAGTTGTAATCATAACAACTAAAAATGCAGATCATACACGCGCCGGTAAATTGAATGTGAGTTACGATGGATTTTACGGTATAAAGAAAACTGCGCGAATGCCAGATTTTATGAGTGGCAGAGAGTTTGCTGAATATCGTGCTTCGGCATATTGGACATTTAACAGATCTACAAACGAGTGGGGGTTTGCCAATGATGATACGGGAACCATTATTATGAGCCATACCGATGGCGTAACCGGTTCCCCTGTATGGGCTAACCGTCTATACGAAGAAGATTATACCGATTTTACTGAACTGGTAACACGTGATGGCTCACAACAAAATCATTATATAAATTTATCCGGTTCTAATGAAAACTTGTCCTACAATGTTGGGGTTGGTTACCAAAATGAAAAAGGTAATTTTTTAAATGAAGAATTAGATCGCTATAACCTCAAATTGAGTGTCAACCATAGGGCTTCTGATTTAATTGAAATAGGAGCTACCACTAATTTTGCCCTAACGGAGACAAGTTTCGGAAGTGGAGATGCAATCATGGATATAACTAGAATGGCTCCATTTTTTACACCCTATAATCCTGATGGCTCACCTGTGGTGCAACCTGGTCGTAACGGGCCTGAAAACATGACAGACAGGGGAATGACAGGAACTCCAAACCCTCTCGCAACAATGAATTCTCAAACAAATGACGCAAGGAGGTACGATTTTCTCGCATCTGCTTATATCCAGGTCAGCCCTATAGAAGGACTTGACCTTAGATCCACTATTTTACCCAGGTACTATCGTGAGCGTACAGGTTTTTTCCAGGACATCATCCAAGACACCTATTTGGAAAGGGAGCCTTATCAAACCATTCGCATTGGAAGAAGTGAAAACGATGAGTATTTCGAATATACCTGGGACAATATGATCAACTACAAAAAAACCTTTGGTGAAAGACATACAATTAATGCAACTGGGGTTTTTAGTGTGTACCGCACTAGACGAGAAGCATTGCAGATAGAAGCGAACACCTTGCCCTATTCCTCTTACTGGTATAACCTTTTTAGTGGAACTCCAGTGCTAAGTGGTGAATTAGGCGATGAAGGTAGCGCTTCACTATATCAGGAATCTGCTTTGATATCTTATCTGGGAAGGGTTAACTATGATTTTTCAAATAAATACCTAGCTACCGCTTCTTTACGATATGACGGGGCTTCTCGTCTTGCAGACAAGTGGGCAGCGTTTCCTTCATTTGCGTTGGCATGGAGAGTTTCAGAAGAGGCTTTCTTAAGTTCAAGTAAGATCAATGATTTAAAAGTTCGCCTCTCTTACGGGTACTCAGGGACAAACCAAGGAGTATCACCATATGCCACTATAACAGGACCAAATACTGCTTCTAATATTTTTTACAATTTTGGAAGCGAAGTTGTAACCGGTTTTCCTCCAGGAAGTCCAGTGAATTTGAACTTAACCTGGGAAAAAACCCGGGAGTTCAATATAGGAGTTGATTTCGGGATTTTCGGATCTAGAATTTCCGGATCTGTTGATATGTATGATAAACTATCAGATGGCTTACTCCTCGACCGTAATCTAGCCATTGAAAGTGGCGTAATAAGCATGGAAGATAACATTGGTTCGGTAAGTAACAAAGGTATAGAAGTAGCACTTAATACCGTAAATGTAGAAACAGAAGCATTTCAATGGACTACTAACTTTACCTTTTCCTTAAATAAAAACAAGATAGTCTCTATCTACAATGAGGATGAAGATGATACGGGTAATCGCTGGTTTATTGGAGAACCAGTTGAGGTGATTTATGACTACAAGTTTCTTGGAGTATTTACGCAGGCTGATTATGAAGCGGGCCAAACCGTTTATGACAATTATACTGCAAACCCTGGTGAAGCAAAAATTCTGGACAGGGATGGCAATAATATACTAAATGCGGACGATAAAATGGTGCTTGGCTCCCCGATGCCTAAATGGATTGGAGGCATAACTTCAACAATGAGATACAAGAATTTTGACTTCTCCTTTAATATTTTTACCAGACAAGGAATGTTTGTAAATGATGAGTTTTCAGAAACATTTATAGCCTATGGTGGACGAAGCAGACGCCATATAGATTATGATTATTACATTCCGGCTGGTGTCCAAGTACCCGATTGGGACAACTTTGTTTTCGATGCAAATGGGTATGCCATAGATATTACAACCAAAACCACGACAGAAGAACATATTGGTGAGTATCCTCTTTATCTTAATAATGGTGGAGCATTTTATGCGGCAAATGATTCACGTCTCCCCTATTACAAGGACGCTTCATTTGTGAAAGTTAAGAACATTACGCTTGGTTACACCTTTAACAAAGATATGTTGGAAAAGGCTGGAATTAGCAGGCTTCGCATTTATGCAAATGTGCTTAATCCATTTGTTTTCACAGAGTATGAAGGATACGACCCTGAGTATGCAGAAACAAGTGTTAATGCTGGTAATACTATAGCCAATATTACTTATCAATTTGGTGTCAATTTGCAATTTTAATTTATTGAACAATGAAAAAATTAATATATATAAGCTTTAGCATCCTTTTCTTTTTGACTTTTGGATGCTCCGATTTATTAGAGGAAGACAACTTGGGGGGTATAAACAATGAAGAGTTTTATAGCACAGAAGTTGGCTTTTCTACATTGGTGACTGCTTCCTATGCGTCATTAAGAACACTCTATGGCAATGAACCAATATGGGATCTTGGAGGTACAGATATTTATCAGGAGGGCAAAGATCCAGGTGGGCCATTTTATCGATACGAAAGTCTGAATGCTGGAAATACTACGTTAAAAGAATTTTATCAAAACACTTATCAAGCAATCCAAAATACAAATGCTGCTTTGTTTTACCTTGATGCACCAAACCTAGCCAGTTCTATGAGGACACAGGTTGAAGCAGAAATGCGATTCTTACGAGCATTTTATCATTTTATTTTGATGGAGCAATTTGGTGGTATCGTGATCAATGAGGAATACACCAATTCACCCAGGGTAAATATTCCAAGATCAGATTTAGCAACAAGCTATGAATTTGTGATTTCGGAAATGGAAGCAGCACTTTCTGGGGTCCCTTCTGATTCAGATCCTGGCAGAGTGAATAAAGATATTGTCAATCACTATCTTGCAAAGGCATACCTCACCAGAGCATGGGACTTAGGCTCAAACAGCGATTTTAATACAGCTATTTCTCATGCCGATGCAGTGATAGCAAATAAAGGTTCCATTGAGTTGGAATACTCAGAAGTTTGGGATCCATACAATGTGAACAATGAAGAGATCATTTTTACTGTCCAGTACAGCAACGAAGGCGTTGCGAATTTGCAGGATGCAGGGAATAATCAACAAACTTTGTACGCCGTATATTCCGGTTCTGGATCCGGAAATATGAAAAGGAGTGTTGATGCATTTGTTCCCGCACATCACGTGATATCGGGTTTTCAGGCGAATGATAGCCGTTATTGGTTTGACTTTATGCTTACCACTTACAATGAATATTTTAATTACTATCCCGATGGTCCAGGCTTGGGCAAAGGTGGAGTACTCAATTATTACCCTGTTATTAAAGATCCGAATAAAACATCCTTCACTCCCGCAGACAGTGCCGAGTGGGATGCTTATGTCGCCAGCGTAGGCGGCAAAGCTGATGGTTATATAGTTTTCCCAATATGGGCAGGAGCAAGCGATTTTCACAAAACTCAATACGAACAAAGGGCTTGGGGAAATACAGACAGAAGGCTACCAGCATTTAAAAAGTTCGACAACCCTCAAAATGCCGCTAATAGTATCAACAATAACGGAAGCACAAGGAGTATTGTCTTAGCTCGGTTGACAGAAACTTACTTTTTAAAAGCTGAGGCCCTAATCGGACTTAATCAGTTTTCACAGGCCAGAGACATCGTGCAGGAAATTGTTGATCGTCCGGGCAACAAAGTAGATTCGGGAGGAGAGGATATTACTAACGCTTTGGATGGGGTAAGTAACCAAACGGAAGCTTTGGAGGCTTATTTCCTGGAAAGTGGTAAAGAAATGCTGGGCGAATACAACGGTAGATGGCCAATGCTGAGACGTACTAACATGTTAGGGCACATGCTAACAAATTATAATGCTGATTTTGAAAGAAATGGTATTACGTGGGAAGAACATTGGGATTTACGACCAATACCTCAGGATGCAATTCAATTAAATGAAGCTCTGACATTTGAAAATGATCAAAACCCGGGATATTAAGAATTGAATATATAAAACGCTTGTTAAGATTCTTAAATAATAGAAGAAAGGCCTTAATGGAATGCAACCTTAAAAAAATTTTTGGAGAGTATAAGTAACTGTTGCTTATTGGATCCAAAATGTTTAAGTAAATCATTGAGGGTTCAACCTTAATTAAGGTTGAACCCTCTTTTCTAAATTAACATCAACACCAAATAGCCATAAAGACTATTAGATTATTCAAACATGAAAACAATGAATGAAAAAACCTTCTTTCTTTTAACAGTACTTTTTCCTTTTGTGGTTTGTTGTTCATACAAGGAAAAGGAAAGCAACACGAAATCAACTGGTTTGAAAAGTAAACCAAGGGTTGTTGTGTCGACAGATATAGGGGGAACTGATCCCGACGATAACCAGTCTATGATCCACTTTTTAATGTATGCTGATAAATTTCAAACCGAGGGCTTAATTTCATCGCCATACGGAGAGGGAAGAAAAAGTGAAATTTTAAGAATGATAGACATGTATGAAAAAGACTATACAAAATTAAAAGCCCATGGCGATTTTCCGGAAGCAGATGAGCTGCGCAAGGTTACAAAACAAGGCGCATTGGTAGCAAACCTGGCCAACGGATGGGGTGAGCCAACAGAAGGTTCTGACTGGATCATACAAAAAGCAAAAGAAGATAATGAAGATCCATTATGGATACTTGTCTGGGGAGGATTAGAAGATGTGGCCCAGGCGCTACATGATGCGCCGGAAATTGCTGCGAAAATCAGGGTGTACTGGATAGGCGGCCCCAATAAAAAATGGAGCGTCCACAGCTATCTATACATCGCCAGGAATTTTCCCGATTTGTGGATGATCGAAGCAAACTCTACCTACCGGGGATGGTTTGACGACAGGAATTCGAAAGGTGAAATGGAAAATGATTTATTTTATGATAATTTCATGAAGGGTATGGGAGTATTGGGAACCGACTTTATTCATTATTACAAAGGATCCATAAAAATGGGTGATACCCCTTCCCTGGCCTACCTTCTAAATGGAGACCCTAGTGATCCCACAGGCGAAAGCTGGGGTGGCAGCTTTACCCGCTTACCCTACAGTTCATTCAGGGTTTTTACCAGCAATACTTCCCAATCCGATACAGTTCCGGTTTACGGTGTGATTGAATTTGAATTCAGATCTGATGCGCCAGAAACCAATGATTCACCTGAGATTTGGATGAAAATCGATGGCCAGCGGATCGATGGCTTTTATGAAGGAAGCGGCGTTTACAAGGTTCGTTTTGTACCCAAGCGGATCGGCAACTGGGATTATGTCATCAATTGTGAGGATGAAGGTATTGATGGCCAAGCAGGAAAATTTGTCAGCGTAAACCCCTGGCCAGGCAAGGAGAATGAAAATAATTTCACATTGAATAACTGGTGGAGCGACCGGTCGGATCCCGATCTTTACCTGGGTGAATACCAGGGAGCTAAAACTGTCTCAAAATGGCGTGAAGAATACCTGACAGATTGGGTTGAGCGTCTATCCTGGTTAAAAGAACTTTAGTCAGTTATATTTCAAAATTTTAAAAACTTGCAATTCCGTGAAAGGCATCTTGCGAAAGGAAGTTTTACGATCAATTATGAAAAATATACTAACCATAATACTTGCTTTGTTAGCCCTGAATTCCTGCACTTCATCAAAAAATCAACATGATGAGGTGCCACTATTGAAAATCTCAGAAAACGGACGTTTTTTTCAGTATGAAAGTGGAAAGCCATTTTTCTGGCTGGGTGATACAGGCTGGTTATTATTTTCAAAGCTAAACAGGGATGAAGCTGTCACCTACCTCGATGACCGAAAAAACAAGGGTTTTAACGTCATCCAGGCAATGGTTTTGCACAGCATAAAAGCTGCGAACATCTATGGGGATTCTGCTCTGATAAACGGGAATGTTACTCAGCCTCTTTTGAAAGAAGGTAATTCTTTCGAACAACCAGAAACCTATGACTACTGGGACCACATGGATTACATCGTACAACTGGCGGAAGAAAGAGGAATGTACATGGCCTTGGTTCCTGTTTGGGGATCAAATGTGAAAAATGGTAGTGTCAGTCTGGAACAAGCTGGCACCTATGCCACCTGGCTGGCCAAACGCTATGCAAACAGACCAAACATCATCTGGCTAAACGGAGGAGATACCCGCGGCGACCAAAACACCGAAATCTGGGATACAATTGGCCGATCCCTCCGAGCGAACGCTCCGGAACATCTCATAACCTTCCACCCTTTTGGCAGGACAAAATCCTCCATGTGGTTTCATGACGAAGAATGGTTGGATTTTAATATGTTTCAATCAGGACATCGAAGATACGACCAGGATGATTCCGACCTGGCATACGGGCAGGACAACTGGAAATATGTGAGAGATGACTATGCCCTTTCCCCTGTAAAACCGACCCTGGATGGGGAGCCCTCTTATGAAGGAATACCACAGGGATTGCACGACCCCTCCGAACCATACTGGAATGAGGATGATTTACGGAGGTATGCCTATTGGTCTGTTTTTGCCGGAGGATGTGGTTTTACCTATGGACATAACGCCATTATGCAGTTTCATAAACCTGGAGACGAGGATCCGGCGTATGGTGTTAAGGAATATTGGACGGAAGCATTGAATGCGCAGGGTGCAGGTCAAATGAAGTATTTGAAAGAGCTGATCCTTTCAAAACCCTATTTCGAACGAGTACCTGATCAATCGCTTATTGCCTCAAATCAAGGCGAAAAATATGATTACCAGATAGCCACCCGTGGTGAAGAATATGCTTTTGTTTACAGCTATAATGGACGTGACATCGCTGTCAACATGGAAATCCTAAAAGGAGAAATCGTTACAGCTTTCTGGTATAACCCTCGTAATGGAGAAACTGCAACCATTGGAAAATTTGATAATACAAGTACGAAATCATTTGACCCACCAGGAGAAATGGAAGATGGGAATGATTGGGTGTTGGTGTTGGAATCAGAATAATTTAATTCGGAAAATCCACAAAAATTTCTGTCCACCTGACCGACGATTTGTAAAACCCTGGTTGTGATAAAATTATTTCAATGGTGTTAGTTAATTGTGAATTTATAGTTGAAGATCAGAATACCTCAAATACAACCGATGTTTCGTAAGGAATTTCATCCGGACAAATGATGGATAACCCGTCGTCTTCCTGCTTCCATTGCAAATCACCTTCGTATCCGATTAAACGAACTGATTCAAGAGTCTGACCTTTGTTAATCTGATTCGTGCCTAATGACTTTATTTTTATTTTTTCGCCAGGTTCAAGTACTCTCATACAAAAGGCAAAAATAGCATCATTTTTACCTACCGTAAAACGAAAATCCTGTGTGTCAAATTTAAAATCAGCATGTTTGGCCCCCAGTTTTCCTCCTGGAAGCATTTTCAGTTTTCCATCTATTATCTCGCCCTCACCGTCAACCTTCCAGGCACGACTACCATAGATCGATTCACAGTTTCTACGCATCCAGAAATTTACCTCTTCCAGCATTTTCTGACTGCCTTCGTCTAAAGAGCCATCAGGCAAAGGAGAGATGCAGATCGCTGTATTTCCATCGCGGGATACAGCCTCTATGATATATCGAATGACCATGCCCGAATGATAAGTGAAATCTGCCCCGTAGTACCAATCACCCATCGGAATTTCGACAATCCATGGCTCATTATCTTTTATTTCTTCCGGTGCACCAAACTCTTCTGTTGTCACAGTTCCATTCGTCTTTTGTCTAAACTTCACAATACTGAACGTGTTGACCTTTCCACGACGTTTCAATGTCTGGTTGTAGTAATAGGCGATCACCTGTTGCATGACATCTGCCTTGAAGCCAGCGCCGGTTCCATAACCATAGAATCGTTGCTGCGAGGTGCCGTCTGTATAGATAAAATCAGGATCATACTTGTCAACGGCATCCATCATCCGCAGAGCCCATTGTGTAGCATACCAATTTGCGTAAGGCATGTGGTTGACAAATATCCTTCTCCAGTGGTTGTCCAGCTTTCATAGGTAGCTTTTTTAATCCCTTTATATTCGCGTAGATTGATGCCATAAAGTAATCGTGGATCCAAACCTTGCCACCACGTCCCTTTACCATCTGCCAGGGTGAGGTTGCCATCATAGGGTACTCCTTTCAGATCACCGATAGAATCACTTCCAAAAGCGGTTTGCCACCACCAGGTGTATTCATGATGAAAGGTGATGCCGAAATTCATTCCTTGCTCCCTGCAGGCCTTGGCCCACTCTCCTACTAAATCCCTTTTTGGACCAATATTAACTGAATTCCAGGGTTGAAACCGCCGTATTTTGAAATGCTCATCGAAGTGAGCTGTGTGGACCGGATTGGGTTTGAGGAAAAGTGTTGTATTTGAATGAAGTGCGTTCCAGTAGGTAGTGAACGATGGCTAGTCCTATCTTCGACAAAAAAGTACTTAACATTCGAATTTCGCTTTTTATCTCTTCGTAACCTTATACACCTTCCCTTCACCATCATAAGTGATCCATTCGCCGACCGGTTCGCCCTTTTCGAAATGTCCGGAGCGTTTTAAGGTTCCGTCAATACGGTACCATTCCCAGTATCCCTGCGGCTGGCCTTCCTCTATTTTTCCCTTCGACCAAATGGTCTTTCCATTGGCGTGGTACTTAATCGTCAGCCCATCAATTATTTCAGACTTCTTATCTCTCATTTTGGATTCTAAAGCTAAAGGCTACGGAGTTTCTTTTCAAAATATTTGCTGAGTTTTATATCATTTAGCTCACCTAATGAAGTGGTAATTGTGAATGATTGAGAGCTGGTGTTGGAGGCAAATTGATAGGGAAACTGTAAACATTTCTAAGCACATCCGGAAAAGACATCATGCCTCAGCGTTTCTCCAATGGAGACCCTTGGACCTGCGGATAACGCTGAGGGTGACAAGTTAGTGGTCTACGACAAGGTATTCTAACGGAGCGGTCAAATATGGGGCCTAAGGATCCATATTTGGTTTATGGTTTTGTTCGTGAAAACACCTATAAAGAATTAGAATACCCGTTCACATTTTCTTTTTTTAATTCAATTGTTTTCCTAGATTTGCGGCTTCAAAATGAACGCGGTGAACATCATATATTATTTCAATCTTCCTCCGGTTACTCCACCCTGAGTTCTGCCTGTAGACCCACCGCATAGGCTCAGATTGAGCCACTTCCATACCATTTATTCAATATCAAATTAATTAGGTGGGTTCCACCTGAAACGGAGTAGTCATGAAGAAATACTTAAACTTATTCGATTTTAAACAAAAAGTAGATTATAAAACGGAAGTCCTTTCCGGGCTTACTGTGGCGTTGGCACTTGTGCCGGAAGCAGTAGCTTTTGCACTAATTGCAGGTTTGTCACCCCTAACAGGGCTTTATGCAGCTTTTGTAATGGGACTGGTCACATCCATACTGGGCGGCCGTCCGGGAATGATTTCTGGAGCGACAGGAGCTGTTGCGGTGGTCATAGTGGCATTGGCCATTTCTCACGGTCCCGAATATGTATTTGCCACAGTAGTATTGGCAGGCATCATTCAAATAATAGCAGGAGTACTCAGATTGGGCAAGTTGATGCGCCTGGTACCTCATCCGGTTATTTTTGGATTTGTCAATGGTCTGGCAATCATTATTTTCATGTCACAACTTGACCAATTTAAAGACCCATCAGGTAATTGGTTAACAGATCTGCCATTATATATCTTGCTTGAACTGGTATTATTGACCATGTTCATTATTTGGGGACTACCAAAGATCACAAAGGCCATTCCAGCTTCGCTTGTAGCTATTCTGGCCGTATTTGGGATTGTTGTCGGCTTTGGAATTGACACAAAAACGGTAGGTGACATTGCTTCCATCCAGGGTGGATTTCCGCCATTTCATATCCCCGATGTGCCCTTTAACCTGGATACGTTGATTTTGATACTTCCTTATGCAGCAATAGTGGCGGGTGTGGGTTTGATCGAAAGTTTGCTGACCCTGAATATTATTGATGAAATCACCGAAACCCGTGGTCGTGGAAACAAGGAAGCCGTCGCCCAGGGAACGGCAAATATTCTATCCGGTGTATTTTCAGGAATGGGTGGTTGTGCCATGTTAGGTCAAAGCCTCATCAACATTTCCAATGGTGCAAGGGCGAGGCTTTCCGGAATTGTTGCCGCTGTGGCATTATTGCTTTTTGTCATGTTTGGAGCCGGCCTGATCGAACAACTACCCATGGCCGCCCTTACAGGTTTGATGATCATGGTAGCCATAGGTACTTTTGAGTGGGCAAGTTTAAGAACCTTCAACAAAATGCCAAAATCGGACATTTTTGTGATGGTGGTCGTAACCCTTGTCACTGTGTTTTTACACAACCTGGCCCTGGCAGTCGTGGTTGGAGTGATCATAGCTGCATTGGTTTTCGCATGGGATAATGCCAAACGTATCCGTGCCAGGAAATCCATCGATGAGCGGGGCATTAAACATTATGAAATTTATGGACCACTGTTTTTTGGGTCTACTACGGTATTTAATGAGAAGTTTGATGTCCTGAACGACCCGGATGAAATTATCATTGATTTCAAAGAAAGTCGGGTAGTCGATATGTCTGCCATCGAAGCTCTCAACAAGATTACGGAACGATACATGAAAGTTGGAAAAATAGTTCATTTACGTCATCTAAGTCCTGACTGTCAGAAGTTGCTCAAAAATGCTGACAAAATCATTGATGTCAACGTGATGGAAGATCCAAGCTATAGGGTCATGGCAGATAAGGTGTAAGTGAATTGGCTGTACAGTTATAGCTCCCCAAGTTCTGCTTTTTGAGCAGAATTTGGGATAAATGAACCAAACAATTAAAGATTTGTGCTTGGGTTGCAGGTTGTCTATTCACCATGTATCAATGCAACTTCCGTCCTACCGGCAGCCAAACCGACATTTCCGATTTTCCACGATTACCCCATGCAAAGTAGGGAATTAACCGGATGGACTGTTCAGCCATTTTTGCATTGGAATTGATCGAAGTGTACAGGCCATTGATTTCATCCTGTGTTTGTTCAATCAGTGCTGTTCCCTCCAAAGCGGTCATCTCTGCTCCATTAATCTCAAAATCAACAGGAGAAAGCTGAATGTCTGATGGAATGATTACATTAAAAATATCACCATCTGGCAAGTCTGGCGATTCCAGGCAATACACAATAGGGCCTCGTTTAACAGCGACCTGATTCCGGGTTTCCTCCACCAGTCGGTTGGCTACCATCAGCCTGGTTTCCATTCCTAAACTTAATTCAATCACATCACCCTTTTTCCATTTCCTGCTTACACTAACATATTTGCCCGATGCAAGTGATATATTCACTTCTTCATCATTGACCCTGATCGAATTGCCCTGATCTGCCCATGCCGGGATCCGCATGCTGATGTCCAAAGACCCTTTCGGCACTTGCTCTACCGTGATTTTTATCTTTCCATCCCATGGATAATTTGTTTCCTGCTTTAAAGCAATTTTGCCGGCATCCGGCAATGTGGTAATGACCGAATTGCTACCGTACAGATTGACTGTGATACCGGTTTTGGTCAGCGTGTAGGCATAATTACTTGTTTCGGCAACTGTTCTCACCAAATTGGGTGGGCAGCAGTTCGACCATGAAATGTAGGATTCTCGTTCTTTCTTCCAACGCAGCTCAAAAGGTAGAGAATGATCGACACGTAAGGGATTGGTATAATTGAAAAGTGTTCCCCCCAGATCAGTACCTGAAAGCACACTGTTGTACAATGTCAACTCCAGCATATCTGCGTATTTGGTGTCACCGGTAGAAAGCAGCATCCGGTAATTCCACAGCACATTGCCGATATTGGCACAGGTTTCATTGTGTCCGGAAATATTGGGAAGCTGGTAGGCCTGCCCGTAGGCCTGATGTACTTGCTGAATACTGGGCTGATCATAAGTAGTCGCGTTGGGCGAAACACCATCGTACAATGCTCCGCATGCACCCGTGATATACAATTTCCTGCTGGCAACGTCCTCCCAGATGCTCTCCAGCGCCATCATCAACGAGTCCTCACCTGTTTCGAGGTACAGGTCTGCTACGCCAGCATACAGGTAATTGGCACGAACGGCATGGCCGACCGCTTCGCGCTGCTTCCTGAAAGGTATGCGATCCTGGTTGTGGTCGGTTCCATTATCAATCAGGCCACGGATGTCGATCATTTTTTTGGCCAGCGCCAGGTATTCGTCCTTTCCTGTGGTACGATACATTTCGATCACACCCATATAATGGGAAGGACAAATGGCATTTCGAGCCTGCTCTGCCGTGGCATCTTTGTGGTAATCAACGAGGAAATCCGTTGCTTTGCCAGCTACATCCAGCAGATTTGTTTGGCCGGTAACGCGGTAATGCAGGCATGCAGCAGTCATCAGGTGCCCCATGTTGTAGGTCTCGAAATTCATGCGGTCTTCAAATTCACTTGTACTTAGCGAATCATTTCTTTGCTTGATGACCGTTGGTGTATGGATGTACCCATCGCTTCTTTGTGCTGACGCGATCACTTCGATTATCTGCTCCAATTCGTCATAATAGCGTTGGTCTTTTGTCAGGGCATAGATGGAAATTACCCCTTCAAGGGTTTTGTAGAAATCCCCATCATGAAAAGGAGCCCCTTTGTGCTGACCGGACTTTAGCCCCGCAGCTATCTCGAAATTACAAAAACCATGACACAACTCATCGTTTTGATACAGCTTCAGCATATTCATAACCATGGTGTCCCTGCTCACCTTAAACCACCTTCCCCAAAAACCATCTGTCCATCGTACGCCATCCACGTCCAGGGGCACCTGAACAGCAAAAGGGCTCTTTGAGGTATTAACCAATGCTCTCTGCTGTGCAAATGTATGATTTTGCAGAACTACCAGAGTAAATATGGAAGTGAGTATACAGGAGTTAAACAATGCTCTATGCATGTATTAGAATTTTGATGAATGGCTCTTTACTTTTGACTACTAATTTGCTTTGGTTTTTCTTTTCCAACCAAGTAACCGGTAAGCGGGATATCGGCCTCCTTCAATCCCTGAACCGCCAGTCCGGCAATTCTGAAGGCGCCTTCCTGCGATAAATGTGTGTTATCTTCTAATCCTTTTGGACGAAGCGGATAAACATCTGATTCAAAATGGAGGTACAAACGGGTTGATTGTTCGGGCCCCATACTTTCTACCAGCTGTTTGGTCTTTTCCTCCATATCTATAAAGTATACATCATTTTCTTTGGCTACCTGCCTTGCTGCGATCAGGTAATCACCGTGAGTATCCTTTAATGTGCCATCTTCCTTAAAATGTCGGCGTACGATGGAGGTACAAAGAATAGGTATAGCTCCTTTTTCCCTGGTTTCGAGGACGTATTTCTCCAGGTTTTCCTTATAAGTTGTAAACGGATTGGTATATCTGGCTGTATCAGGCTTGCTGTCGTTATGCCCAAACTGTATGATCACGTAGTCACCTTTCTGAATCCTGGACATGACTTCCGTCCATCTTCCCTCATTGATAAAGCTTTTGGAGCTTCTACCATTTCTGGCATGGTTGTCAACAATGACAGAATCGTTAAAGAAATAGTGCAGAACCTGGCCCCATCCGTACTCCGGAATGGCCTTTTCCGGTTTGTCAGCCATGGTAGAATCACCTATCATGAATACGTGGACCGGGCGAAAGACGTTGGTGATTGAGAGACAGATGATTGATAGTAAAAGGAAAAGATATTTCATCATTTTTATAATTAAATTCTAGTTGATAATCTCTTTGAGAAAAATCAGATGAAAACATCTTTTTGTTTGAAACCTACCCCGTTACCCCTCCAATGGAGGGAAATAGCAGCGTATTCATCTGATTTTTCAATATGCAAAACCATCTTATTTAACAAAATGTATTAAGATTAAATTTTCTTTCGTTTAATAACCGCCAGCCAGTCTTCATTCTCAGAAGGAGCCACAAGCGACACCTGTCTGCCACCTCCAATCGACGTACCATTTTCCAATGATCCACCTTCACGAGGATTAAACCATGAAAGCTCGAATTCACCGGGAACCTCACTCAAATCAAGTGTAGATTTTCCCCCATCAGGAATATATACCAGGTAGATTTCACTCTGTTTGGTGAGGCAATACACCTCGTTGTTGCGTGCATAATTCCCTACCAACTGATCAGCATTGATCATATCCCAATAAGGGATATCTTCATTTTTAAAAAATTCAAGGGCAATGCGGCAGTAATTCCACGATTGATCCCTGCTTCTGAAATCCTCTGCCACGAGGTCATTTTCAGCCAGCCTGTATCCGAAATAATATTCCACACCGGCTCCTCCGGCCATCAGGTTCCCCCATAGTGTGTATTTTCGAATTCCATGCAGGTTGTATGACTCATATCCTTCCTCAGAAGTATCCCCGCCAAACCCTTTATAACCAGGGTCTGGTGGAACACCTGTTCTTGCTGATCCCTGCTCGTCATTAGCTACTACCCATGGTCTTCCGGATTGCACGGATGCAGTAACCCATTTCCACGTGCGTTCATGAACAATATCCCACATGTTTTGTAAAGAGGCACCAGTTAGTACGGAACCATAACCCAATAGCGGCTCATACACGCGCTCTTGCATATTCGGGTATGAGTGAATCACAATATTGTGATGGTAGGGATCGGTAACACTAATGTATCTGGCCATCTCCCTGTGTTCTTCGGGAGATTGTGTATTTTCTTCACCCAAATTCCAATTAAGGGCCAGATGGTGTCCATATCGGGCAATAAGCTCTCTCAGGTACAGCTTTCGTTCCGGGCCGGTTAAGCCACCATCCAACGATTCTGTCACTGGGTTTTCGTAATCGACTATCAGTTGTCCCTTGCGTCTTCGGTTATCATCGTTTTCGGTTTCCTGCAATTTGAAATGAAGGTAAAGTCCTTGCTGCTGGGCATGGGAAAACACAATACCCCATTGATCGAGCTTGGAACAATCATAATGAAACTTGTCATCCCGGTTGATAAACGGCCAGACATTGTCTCCATCCCCACCAGCGTTGTAGGGAAGAAACGATATTGAATTCAATCCTTTACCTGCCAGATAATTCAGTGCACCGATCAATCCTTTTCCTTTGTCGTGTTTCCAGGTTGGATCTCCATCTTTCCAATCACCCACATGGGGGTCATAGTTTTTTAGGGGCACCTTTTCCTTCATGGCGATCGTGTTGTCAAAGTCCGCATAACCCAGCAAGGTTTCTGGTGAATCCGGTCCTGCTTTCAGGAAGTATTCCCCGTTTCCGATAAATTGGAGGTGGTGTTTGCCTACATATTGGAGTCTTCCTTTACTTCGAAAATCACGCCCCTTTTTGTCGGTAGGTGAAACTTCGAAACTGCCGGTCGTACCGTGAAAAGGTGCTACTTCGTTTCCCGGTGCTTCAGAAATTGCGATGTTTGATCCCTGGACGAAGGAGATGTGGTAATTCCATTGTCCAGCTTTATCTGGTGAAAGGTGCGCACGCCACACATTTCCTGACTGAGAGCCTGATTCACCAGCATTTCCATCTGCTGCAAAGTATCCCGGTACCGAGTATTTGTGTGTGCCTGATTCGTGCTCAAAGGTGATAGTAAACCGATAATCTGTAAAAGGATTGGGCTCAGTATCTGTTTCTTTTGCAAAAGGGCCTGAGAGGTTGAGGGTGACAGCGTGCCATTGCTTTAGTTCACCAGTGATGCTAACAGAGCCATCTCCGGTTAATTTAGAAGTGTTTTTCCGTTGTGCCTGGACATCGTTTGCGAAAGCAACTGCCAGCACAATGGCGATACAAGAAAGTACTTTTGAAAAACGCATAATTTTATTTTTTTAGTAGCCATTCATCAATAGACAAATAATTCATACTGCTTCCAATGACCAATCGTCTGCACATCACTAGTCTTGCGGACTAATTGTTGACTTGAAAATCCTTTAAGTAAAAAACGGCTTCCGGAGCCACTTCATCTGCCATCGGCTCGTCCCATCCGGGTTTAAACTTATCTCCACTCTTAAACTTTTGGACGTCATCGGTCAATCGATATTCGCCAGTTCTGAAAACGATTCGTTCAGGTTTTCCTTCTATAGCGAATTTCAGTTTTTTCCCTACTTCTTCACCATCAACCAACAGGTTGTAATGACCTTGTTTCGCATTGAAATTCAATTCTATCGATACCCATTTACCAGTGGGAAATTTCGATATGGATGACCAATCTTCTTTACCATTTTTTACCAGAAACGCGCCATTTACATCCAACTGTGTTTGAATACACCTGGAACCATCAGCAGCAACAACTTCAATAGCAAGAATTTCAGCGTGTGTTTCAACAAACAGTTGAAAATGGATCGTAGTGTTGTCTGATTTCTCAAACACTCGTACCGCTTTCGCGTAATCATACGGGTCGAAATCTTTCAGCATCAATACCTTTTCTGATTTGTCAGGTGAATTGCTTATTTCGACAGGACACCAGCTCGGAGAGTAAATGTTCCAATCTTTCACCACCCCACCGATTTCCATTAGGTCAAAATCATCATTTACGGGCCCGGTAACATCTCCTTTTATTGGCACCGGAATTCTGGAGACCCACATATCTTCCTTACTAACCGAATATACTACCCATAAATCATTGTCCGGAGGATTACCATTTCCTTCGACAATTCCCCTGATGTATTGTGGCCCAGGTCGTTTCTCCGTTCCCCAATAACGTTTTGGCGGTACCTCAGTATGGATATTTAGTAAATTGTCATAGTTAATACCGTCATCACTTGTGGCAACACTCAATGGATGTCGGGACATGCTGTTCGTAGGATTATACACCAAAGCATACCTCCCGTCATCTGTTTGCTGACCCCAGATTTTGGCTCCCAGATACGTTAATGAATTACATTGCACAGGTTGTGACCATGTGTCTCCATGATCCGCCGACGTTGTTACCCATCGACCTTTGAAAAAGCCGACCAGAGTGCTATCCGGCAAGGTGTAAAAACAAAAGGCCTGGCCTGGCTTTTTTTCACCGTCATCTCCTATCATTGGAACTCGAAAAAAGTCCTCTGGATTTTCAATCAATCGGTTTTCTTCCCACCATTGCATTCGTCTGACTTTGTCGTCAAGAAAGGAGTTACATGCCTCAATGAATTCGTTATCTTGGGATTCGGTGTAGAAAGGGAATTTTACCTCGCCTTTCCAATTGAGATTCATTTTAATAAAGTAGACAGGACCCAAATCCCCATTCTTGTATATTTCCCGAACCACACGTCCGATGCCTTCTCCATAAGGATCTCCGTAGAAACCAAAGGTCAACAAGCGGCCATCAGGAGCGACATAAAAGCCCATTCGCTGATGCATATAATGATAGGTGATTTTAGCTGTTGAGTCGGCTGTAAAATAGATCGGGAACAACACCTGAGGTTTCCCCCAATTTTTCCCATCTTCCGAGCTAACCAAAAATGTCACCCCGGGTGGAATGTGCTCCCCTAGCGGATTGGATAGGTAATGATAGTAAAACCGGTTGTTCCAATAGGCTAAATTGGGCGCATGATTGTAGGTCCATCCCAAGCCGTCCGATTTCTCAGGATAGTTTCGATTCGCCCGCATGACCTGGTAATTTTGCACTCCAATGGCAGGTCTCAGTTGTCCATCGTGATAGCCTGTCTGATAATCACTATTGGAGGTATTGTATTCTCCAATAAAGCGAACGGGTTCTTGTTGATCGATTTCCTGGGCGAGCAACTTACCTGTTACCATACAAATCAATGCAAATGTCAGAATGAGTAATCTATTGGTTGTCATCGCTTTAAATTTTATTTGAGAAATCACGATCACTCTTCTTTTTCCTTTATTATTTTATCTTTCGGAATACTGCTATCGATGAATATACTCTCATCGGATCCAGAAATTTTCACCAAATCCTTCTTTATATCAGATTTCACATTTTGCAGGTTTAAATGACTAACATCAACCATCGAAAAAGGAGTTTTCTTTTGATCGGTGGCCCTGATTTCGATTTTATTGATTGAAATACTATCGCTAAAGGATATGCTCGCAAGTGAGCCTTTTTCATTTGAAACCTGGATGTCTTCGAGGGAAATATTTTTGGTATCGCTGATCTCAATCCCCGTCCTGCCGTTCAGCCGGATGTTTTTAAGAGACACCTTATTTACCGGCATTTCCGGTATACCAATAATCTGGATCACATTTCTCTTTGAATAATCACAGCTAATGTTTTCGTAATTAATGTTTTCAATTATAGGTGTGCCGGAGTCTACGGATTGTGCTGGAAGGCGGTCCCCTCCGGTATACATCATGTTGATACGGATGGCTTCCCGCTCGATGGTATCGGCAGAAATATCCTTGAACCAGCAATTTTTTACATAACCACCTCTTCCCCGAGCTGTTTTGATACGGATGACCCTATCTGTGCCATTAAATCGACAATCATGGGCAAAAACATTTTCCACTCCACCTGACATCTCACTTCCTATTACAATACCGCCGTGTCCCTGAAGGCCTTTATTATGTCGGATCAGAATGTTTTTACATGGCGCTGCCAACCTTCTACCATCCTTATTTCTTCCGGATTTGATGGTAATGCAATCATCTCCGGTATCGAGCGTGTTATATTCGATCAGCACGTTCGTACATGAGTTGGGATTAATACCATCACCATTAGGTGTATCCCCGTATTCACCGTTTGTCAGAATATAAAGGTTCCGGGCAATGATGTTGTCGCAAAAACTCGGATTGATGGTCCAGAATGCGCCATACCGGAAGGTAACGCCTTCGAGTAGAATGTTTTTGCAATACAAGGGCCCAAAGAATACCGGTACAAGTAGGCTGTCTGGCGTTTCGAATCGTCTTTTTTCAACGGGCACCTCATTTTCATTCATATCCCGTATGATCCCGCTGTTTCTAAATTCCAGTTTCCGGCGATGTTCCCACCAGGGCTTGCCCTGACCGTTTAACACACCTTTCCCTGTGATGGCAATGTTTTCCTGTTTGAAGGCATAAATAAACGGGGAATAGGAATAGACCTCCGAACCTTCCCAGTTGGTCAACACGGCCGGCAGGTAATCATCAAAATCCTGGCTAAAAAGCAATTCCGCGCCCTCCTCCAAATGAAGATTAATATTGCTCAACAGAACAATGGGACCTGTGAGCCACGAACCTTTCGGTATGATCACTGTACCACCACCATTTGCTGATAGTTCTTCAATGGCCTTATTAATGGCAAATGTATTCTTTACTTCGCCACCATCCTTTGCTCCAAAATCAATGATATTTACCTGCTTATCTGGAAATTGTGGTCGCTTAAAATTAAATTCCCCGAAAGGGGTATTGAATGGTGCTATTTCAATCGGCACCTGGGCCAGCACACTGACTATTGAAAAAAAAGACAACATCCATAAGTGCAGTATGCACACCACATGTCTTTGCTTTTTACTAATTCGAGTTTTTTCCATCGTTTTTTTCATAATAATCTTCACATGAAATGTTTAATCAAAAAGATTTAACTTCTGATTATTCCTTAGTCAGAAAGTCCTCTCTTAAGGGATTGAAGCTATCTACTAATCGTGCTTTTTTCGAGAGCAGCTTTATCGTATGGAGCTTGCCGGACGGTACAAAAAACATATCGCCGGCCTTCAGACGTTCATCAGGCTCTCCTTCACAATAAAAGATAATTTCTCCTTCGGCGATATAAGATGTTTGAACATGCGGATGGTTGTGAGGAGGTTCTCTTTCTTCCCAGGGCCCATCTGAAAAGTCCAGTAGAACAGTCATGAGGTCTCCTGTAAATACAATTTTTCGTTTTAGTCCTTCCCTTACCGTTTCATAGGGTACCTGATCAAATTTCATTACTGCCATAGTAGTTTTATTTTATAGTGAATTCTGTTTATTTATTAAATCAATAAGAATATTAATGCTTCAAATAGTTTTGTTCAATTATTTGCTCACTTCAATGATCACTCGCTTATATCTGGTAAGCGCTGGGGTACCATGATCTGTTACAGCAAGAATAATGTGCATGGTCCCCATTTTTGCATTTGAAGGAGCAATGAACCAGGCATTGGCCATGTTGTCATCTTTGATGGTCAGTGGATCGCCGGTCCTGGCGGTTGACATGGCAAATGTTCCCGGCTCGCCATACAGAAACCATTTATATGATAAATTATCACCATCAGGGTCAGATGAACCTGCTGCACTTAACTCCACACGGACTCCGGCCTTAACTGTTAAATGCTCATCGTGGCCCAACATTGGCACTGGAGGGTGATTTGCGTCATCATAATTCTTGATGGTCCAATCCATTCTGGCTGCAAAATCATTTTGATAGTGTTCCCTCCATCGCCAGATGGTGGCATGATTGGTCGTATGCCATCTGCCATCATGGCCCAATACTTCATCCATGGTATTTGTCCATAACGGACGGGTTTCGGGCTCTAAAAACCATTTTTCATATTTGGGATGGTAATATTCATATCGACCTCCCCAGCCTCCCCAGTCGGGATGTTCAGGGCTGTTTAAACCATTTTCGATCAAATACATGAAACTGGGTGAATCACCTTCCATAAGGTAGGTCATATACGGGTATTGTTCCCCGAGCGGGCCTTTGCTTCTGATGTGCTTGTCAAGCCAGGCATTTTCAACCAGGCTGTAATTTCCTCCATCACAACGCGCATGGAAAAAATCCCCGCTGATACCACTCCAGGTAGCATGGTGATACCCTCCGTACTGGTGGAACCCCGGACTTGCGATATAATACAACTTCGGAAAAGTTTTTCTCATCCACGGACCACTATTGTCCTGATCAGAAATGGTATACACCCTGATTTTTGCAACAAATTGATCCAATTCTTCAGTTGATCGCGTTTTTTTTACTTTCCATAAAGCCTGTGCAAGACAATTGGGTCCACCCCAAACAAGTACCCACACCGGACGGGTATCGCTTTTGTCAACCATGCTGATGATGTGCTCGGATCCTTCTGAGTCCATGCCCTCCCCCACAGCATTCATTCCGTAATCCGGCCGTCCTTCTTTCACCACAGTCATCAACTGATCTTTTGTGGGATAGCCCTGTTCATGTTTTTCCAGGTTATCCCGTACTTCGCCATAGGCTTCTACGATCTCGCGAATACGCCAGGTAGCAATTTCATTTTGCTGATGGATAGAAGTGGTTGCAATAAGCCCATCTACATCCCATTGGTTGGAGTAGGTTAGAAACCTCACCAGTGACATCGCATCGTCCGGTTCATTTTCTATGTCAGTGAGGACGATGATCCTTTCTTTCTCCTGGGCAACGGCATATGTACCGATACATAAAAAACAAAAAGTCAGTATAAGCAGATTTTTCATAATCGTATTTTCAGTTAAATTATTTCATTTGTTTCAGGGCAAAATGATCAATATTTACCAAACCCTGCGTACTAAGCGCATTCAAACGGATGATATTTTGACCAGCTTTTAACTCGACAGGGGTAGTAAAAGTTGTCCACACGGTCCATTCTCCAGTAGGGCTGAAATCAAGAGATGAATGTGCTACTTCACCGTTCACCTGCAATTCGGCAGGTCGCATATCAGGTTTGCCGTGAACATATCGGATCCCCAGGTTGTACGCCCCTGCATTTTCAACATCCACTGTCACTTCTATAAAGCTCCCCGTCCTATTGGAAGTGTCTACATACCCGCTGCCGGTAAATCCCGAATGCGCTGAATTTATCTGGGCGATATAGTTCCAGCAGCTATGGTGGTCGATTTTTCCGGAATAGTTTCCATCCTCAACTTCCATTACCCGAACCCGGGGTAGCAAACCATCAGGGATATCACGAATTTCTGCCACTTTTATATAATCAGTATTTGGAAGCCCACCATCTTTAAGAGCCTCCAGTCGAAGGGTATTCATTCCTTCCTGAAGTTCAACCTCGATTGATTCTGTCTTCCATGCAGGAAGAGCTTCACTCTGCGCCAATTTAAGTTTCCCAACTTTTTTGCCATTGATGTACAGATCAGCAGGTCTGGGATCAGATTTGATATGAGTATATCGAACTGTAATTTTATGGGGCCCCGACCAGGTCGCATTGTAGTAAACCTCCACGTAGCTGCCTTTTTTGTTGTCGGTATCCACCAGTCCGGTTCCGGAGTGGGTAGAAAGTGGAGCGTCACTCAGCATAACATTGTGCCAGCAGCTGTGCCGATCAATGATGCCGGAAAATTCTCCATCTTCAGCTTCAATGAGTCTTTCCTGATACTGTAGCTGATCGGTCGTTTTTCCGTAATTCTGCTGCCACAAAGGAAAATCTGTTTCGATCAAATGAACTGGCCAATAACCATGGTACCCGTATCCCGATCGTCTTTCATAGCTAATTTCAGAAAAGTCGTACCGGAATTTAGAATCCCTGTCCAGGTAAAGGGGACGGTTTGTTTCCAGTTCATAAAACCGGGCCCACAAACGTCGTGCTTTTTCATCAGGAACGAGAAATTTTTCCGTACGTCCGTCCGGGTGGCGTATTCCTTCCAGCCTAACTCCTTCAATCGCAACCCTTTTTAACCAATCTACCCCAGACTCGACCGATTCAATTATCTCCGGGGAGGGATTTTTGATGGTCATGAGGTATTTTAAAATCCCAACGCTTTCGCTTCCTGAGAGGGATGGTGGTTCATATGCACGGGCCCAGGCTGGCTTAAGTGTATTTTCATCATGCTGCGCACACCAGACGGTGAGTTTACCGTTTTGCCACACCTGTGTTTTCAGTATACAATCTATTCCCAACTCAACGGCTTGCCCCGCCAATTTTTTTCGTTCATTGTCCACAAATGCGTATGGTTTCTTACCGTTTGAAACATCTGTCAAGAGGTTCATTACTCTTATCATCGCACCGTCATTGTATGTAATCCTCGAATAGTATTTATCACCTCTTAGCGGCCAGAATTGTGGCCAACCGCCATTTGGATATTGAGCGGCAAATAGATAATCAAGGCCTTTGTTAAAGGATTCAACATATTTCTCATTTTTTGTAGCATCGATCACACGAGCCAGGAACTCCATGGGAAGCGTGGTGGCCTCATTATCGAGGCTGTTGGCTCGCCCACCACCTTCAGGCGGAATATCACCTGGGGTTAGAGGCGTCCTTGCCAGATCTGTACTTTTAGGCCATCCTCCCTGAGGAGATTGATATTGGATAACATTGTCAGCAATTTTTCTGGTGTCTTCCGAAGCATACCAGGCTCCATCATGATCAAGTACATGATCACCCCAGATCAATTCCCGCTTCACACCACTTTCAAATGGCTTAGCCAGGTATGCTTCCATATTGGCAATCATCTCGTTATGTGTTGTGTTTTTATTTTCAAAGCCAATGATACAGATATGCTCATTTCCGCTCATCCCGTAAACTTTGTAATAGTGTTCTTTTCCTGTCCTTCCAAAGCTGTAGAGGTCCATGTTGTGTTCGCCATTGGGTCTTATTTGACGGTGGTTTTCATTGGGTGCGTCATCTTCCGGTGATTTTGCCAGGAAGAGCACGTAGTCGGATTTTGGATCTCCCAGGTATAACCATTCTGGTGTAATGTCACTAAACTCTCCCGTAGGAATGTGTTTTTTACCATCAGCCGTTACAAAAAAGTCCTCCTTATCTGCTGTGCCACCGGCTACACATTCCAAAAGGAAACAATATTCACCTTCTGATTTAAGCACTTTGATCGCGATGCGATTGGCAAAAAACCAATATTGAAAAGTAAATTTTTCATTGGTTGATTCAAGAATAACTATCTCACCTTCGGTTATCCCGTCCACGATGGTCGTTTTTGACCCACTGTCGCGACCAGCGTGTCCGAAGTTGTCGATGCTATTTGGAAAACCCCTGAAGTCGCCATTCGGACCTGGGTCCATATAGGAATCGATCCAATCATTTCCATCCGGGTCAATGAAACTTTTAAAACCTGAAACGCCATTGTCTTTCTCAAAGTAAACCGTACCCATGGTCATTTCTATCTTGTAGCATCCGGCACCATGCCATTCTTCTTCCGTGAGCTTGACGTTCTGGCCATACGCCCTCATCCCACAAAAAAAGGCTGTTAGTAAAAGTAGGTTTCTGATAAATTTTATGTTCATATTAGGTATATATTTTATTCTTCATTTTTTATAATCGTTCATTGACAATTGAATTAAACATTGATCCGAAAGTATAGCGAAGGCCGATCTCACTTGCCATTTCAAAGGAAGTGGGTAATTTCCTTAGGTTCAAAAGGAGGTCTTCTTCGCTTAATTCGCTGGAGGGAAGATAGAACTGGTTGTTTATTTTTTTCACTTCTAATCCCAGTTCCACAAATAAACCACGTGCCACTCTTACTGAGAGCTCACACCCTGTCTCAATAAGGTGATATTCCAAATCCTGGAGGTATTGACTTCCTTCCAGCCAAAACTCAAAGCTTCCCCAGGTTTGAACTACCTCTATTTGTGACTTTATCGTATGAACAATCCTTTTCTCGTTAAGTCTGTTGAGAATTGTGTTTTCATAGTATCGATAGAATTCGGGGCCCACATAATAGGCCACTGTGAATAACCTTCGGTCAACCTCCCTCCAATTGAAAAAATTATATTCCAGGGCTGGTTTAGGTGACAGACACCCTTTAATATTTCTATAAGTGTCCTGATCAGCACTTAACAGCATGCCTACCGACCAGTGGTCCGTAATGGTATAAACTATTTTTGATCTATAGTTTTGCTCTTGATTGAGTGAATGAATCTCATGCTTTCCATTTTCGTCTTCCGTTGTAATGACTGTTTCTTCCCTGTCCAGTGTATATTCATTTAGGATACGCCATGTTTCGGTTACTCTATTTGCAGAGAGGGAAGTTTCGTAGGAATACTCCTTTTTGCGTTCCTCTGCTTCAAATCCGCCTTTCAGTTCGATGGAAAAAATCCAGTTATTCCACGGATCAAGTGACACGATATCCTGTATGTTTTCATTCTCTTTTTTTGTCCTGGAAACAGAAACCTGATAATCAGGATTCAGGTTATTAATAAATGGCAATAACCCAGAGATAAGTGTCTCTTTAAATTTATTTCTTTGAATGTCATCCGTATCGGTGGCAACAATGTCACAAATGAGGGTAAATCCCGCTATGCTTTGGTGATTGCGCCCTTCGTAATTCAATTTGTATTGTTGGCCATTTGCTGTCGATGTCCTGGTGACCAAAATATACACCTCACAGACCTTTTGGTCATTCACGTAATCAACAATATCAACTGATCTTCTTAAATAATCAAAATCAACTACTTCCCCTTCGATAAAGACCTTAACTTTACCGGAGTTGTGCTGCGCGTGAGCGGCGTAATTGATTATTAAAAATAACAGTAATACTCTAATCATTTTATCAAATCTGTTGTCCTGATTTGACCTTGGTTTTTTCAATATCAAACTGAGAGGATTTCAATCTTCCTGAATTTTATGGTTATTAAATTGATGTCAATTCCATATATCGTCTGGTGCATTATTCCATTATTCACATCGTATTTCCAAAAGGACTTTTAGCCTTCCTCATTCTAACAATTCAGAATTCACCCCAGCCTCCTCACTTTCCCTGCTTACTACCCATGGCATCTTATCTTTAGGCCACTTTCCGTCAATGATTGGGAAAGTAACAAGCCTTGCTGGATCCAGTACCACATGTTTGATCCGCTTTCTATGCCACGAATAGGTGATATGAATTAATCCGTCTTCGGTTTGAATTACTGCCGGATAAGAATACTGAACAGAACCGGTTCGATATTCAAGAACCGCTGCTGCCTCCCAGTTGATCCCATCATTGGAGACGGCAACAGTCAGGATGCCCCGACCTTTTCGTCCGCCAATTGAATCTTCTCTTGTTGAGTGATTGTAAACCAATAATTGACGTCCATCTTTCAGTGTTACCCCGTCTATCGCAGAGTTATTGTTTGGTAGCGTAGCATCTGTTACCGGTGACCAGGTTAAACCACCGTCTTCTGACCACGTTTGGGCCATTTTAGCGTCTTCGTGCTTTTCATTGGTACGAGCCAGAATTTGTAGACGCTTTGGAGAATAAACAAGAATCGTGGGTTGTATGATTTCGTATTTGGTGTTGACGGGATCACTAATTGGTCCGACCTTTGTCCAGGTCTTTCCATTATCGGTGCTACGCTCAACATGAATGCGCTTACCGGGTTCTCCCTGTAAACTCGATCCTGCTACTATAGTGCCATCAGCCAGGTATACAGGCTTGTTAACAATGGGACCTACAAAACCTTCAGGAAGAGCCGATGGCTTGCTCCAGTTGTAACCATTGTCATCTGAAGTAATGACCTGGCCATCATCAATACCCGGGCTGACAAAATAAATCTGAATATCATCTCCTTTCGATTGAACTAAAACAGGATTAAACAAAGTTTGGTCTCCCATATCACAGATGCTCACCGGTGGTTGCCACTTACCGTTCCTGGGCTTTCTTGCCAACCAAATATTGACGTCATGATGACCTTCTCTTGTACCTCCAAACCAGGTACATAAGAGATCTCCATTTTCAAGTTCTAACAGGGATGATGCATGACAGTCACGTGTTGGTCCTTTCGTAAACACAAATTCTTCCTGGACAATTGCTCTTTTTCCAGGTGACAGGCTGGTCATATTTGATGCACTAATGTCAACCAGGCTGTTAAGATATTCTTCAAGATTGGTATAACCGTCCTCGTTTCGATCCTTGGTGCCATCAGAGGCATCATTTGGATTGAGAGACATTTCTTTCTCCCAGGCATCGGGCATTCCGTCATGGTCGGAGTCTATTGGGGCAGGCACACTCTTCAACTCAGGCCATCCACCGACTTGCTCCTGGGAATCGATGATGCCAGTTTGTCTGGAGCGGTCAGCAACTTTATGATCTTTCTTATACGTTTCTCCTTCGTAAGTCGCAAATCCATTTTTCACCTCATCGATGATTCGAATATCAACTGCATCGCGATTTGGCAAGGATGCTCCGGCATGTTCCAAAACCGATTGGTAGGTTTCTTCAGCGGTTTCCTGGTTGATAGGCATGGCTTCCCAGGGCCGGTCAAGTTTTAACCTGTGTATGGCTGAAGGATTTTTTGGCATCTCTTCCTGTACCCCTTTTATTGCTGTTAAGGAAGGCATGACACCTTTCCAGTTATCAGCAGTAACCTCCTCACTATCTTCCATTATATTCTCGCCAATAAACCATTTACCATAGTCGGCATCGCCATTACGGGACCATGGATTGGCCAGCTGAGAAGAAACTTCGCCAGGAACAGTTGCCGGGCCCGGTTTGTAATAATTGGCAACCATGTTGATGTTGGTAAAATTAAATTTTGAACTTCCTACCTGCTGTACTTCGCCACCGTACGTGCTTTTATAGCCCCAGTTATACACGACATTATTTCGGTAATCTGTATTACCACAACCTGAAGCAAACCGTGGGTTTCGGCTGGAGTGGTGGGCAATCAGGTTATGGTGATAGGTGCTGTAATCAGATCCCCAAATGCCACCATAGCCATGGTCGCTACCTTTCGTGTGGTTGGATTCATATAAGCTCTCTGTTATCATGCACCATTGTACTGTGACGTTCTTGCAATGGTATATTGAGAGCGTTTCGTCGATGCTCCAGCTGGCCGACACATGGTCCAGAATAATATTATTAGTATACCTGCTGGTAATGGCATCTTCAGCCTCGCCAGTTTCATCGCCAAGACGCACACGGATGTATCGAATGATCACTTCATCTGCTCTGATGATCAGCGGATGCCTTTTCAATGTAATACCATCTCCAGGTGCTGTTTGGCCTGCGATGGTGATATGAGGGTTTTTGATCTCGAGGTTACTCTTAAGATCAATGGTCCCGGATATCCTGAAAACAACTGTTCGTGGGCCTTCCGCCTCTACCGCTGCTCTCAGGCTACCCTCTCCGCTGTCGTTTAAATTTGTCACTTCGTAGACTACACCGCCCCGGCCACCTTGGGTGTACTTTCCATAACCCTCTGCTGTGGGAAAGGCCAGTTGCTGCGCCAGGGTAGTTGACAAGGCCAGTGCGATCAATATTGCGCTAAATGTTAAAACTCTCATTTTTACGTTTTTTAAAATTATATCTCTTTAACTATTTCATCACTTTCATTACCAGTATAGCATCCTCCCATCTGGATGGGGGCGCTACAGTTCTCGATTCGTTGTAACTAAATTTTTCTACAGAATCAATTTGTCCGTCCCTAGGATAAAACCAGTATGCCTCTGCATCTTTTCCCAGAATGTTTTTTACCCGGGTAGAAGAGTTGTTTGAAAAATATACCAGCGCGATATCCCCGGATAGCGTAGTAACCGCCGTTTTCAGGCCTTCACCCTGACCAGTGCCTGAGATGACATTACCATTGGGCACCCATTCATGCCATTTGTGATCGAGCAGGAACTTTTTCGCTATTGTGGCGACCTGGATAGCGCCCGGAAAATCAAGCGCCTGTTGCCAGGTGTAACCGCAATTGTAATCACCTTCATTTCCCCGCATTGCCCAGATAGGCCCTGCACCATAGGTGTGTCCGGCGCCACCAGCAAAAAAGGTATGGTAAAGCTGCCGTCGTACCATCACCGGGGTTACCCATCCGCATTCGTGGCGATAAGTCCCGTATTCATAAGACCCTTCCAGGAACAAGCTCGGTTTTACCGGGTCGGTCAGTTGGTAGTCGTCTATCATAGCCCGATAGACATCCTGAACCTCTTTCCAAACCTCCACACCATTTGCATCAAGCCAGGCATCCTTGTGAAACCATTGGGATGATCCGTAGGGATAGTCCCCGTTTGGATGGTAGGTAATAAGTAGTTCATCCCAGGCTTTGTTTGATTCGTTCCATTTCGCTGACTTACCTGTAACTCCATTTAGTAGACCTTCAGCCATGGCCCTGTAAACACCCCGATGGTCATATTCACTATACTTTTGGTTCTTGTCGTATCCTTTAAACTGTGCTTTGGTATCTCCACCCATCACCCAAATGATATGCGGTTCCTTCCCATATCTCTTGCCTAAGAATGTACCGTATGATTTAGCTTCGTCAGCAGTATATTCGTTGTTACCAGTAATGAGCTCAGACCCCCAGCAAGGCAACAGGGCGAGGTACAGCCCCCTTTTTCTGGCAGCATGAACAACATAGTCTACATGATCCCAATAATCATTGGGAGATTCAGGGCTTCCACCCGGAGTCACCAACGGCTCTGACGTGTTGGGTGATTTTTCATCACCACTAAAAGGCCGGTGTCCATAGGCATTGGGTGCATTGTCCGGGCTTCTCCTCATGCCACCCCCATGTGGAGACCAGTGAGCCACGGTTTGAATAATGGTAAATCCTAAATTTTGTCGGTGGTCAAGGTACTGGTCTACCTCTTGACGTGTCAGCTGCTGGATCATGCCCCATCCTGTATCACCAATCCACAGAAACGGGGTGTTGTCTTCATGGCAGATGTAATGCCCGTTTTCAGCAACTTCCAGCTTCCCATGATTCTCCCATGCGGGTTGGGCTGTCAGATTATCAGTAAAGACTAGTAATATCAAAAGGATAAAGGAACAATATGATTTCATCTTTCTAGATTTTTTAATTTTACTTTACTGTTCTTATGATAACACGTTGATACCTGGTCAATTGAGGACTACCATTGTCCGTCACTTCGCAGACTACATGAATCGTCTCACCTGGTGCCACATCAGCGGGAACTGTAAATGATATTTCCTGATTTTCCGGATCATTGATTTCGATGTGCCCGGCATAGGTATCAGCTTCTGCATATTGCCACCAATTAAATGAAATTTTGTCTCCATCCGGGTCATAGGTTTCTTTGGCACTTAGCTGAATATGCTCTCCTGGTTTGGCCGTCAAATCAAGTGCATTTTCAAGTTTCACGACGGGTGGATGATTGGCATCCTCATATGATTTCACACACCAGTCCGCCCGGGCAGCAAAGTCATTTTGAAGAACATCCATCCAACGTACCAGTGGTTTGAAATACACATTCATTTGATCCTGGTTTTCGGGGTAGGTGTTTCTCATGTAGTTTCTTCCCCAGGCCGTCCCTGTAAACCACCTTCCTTCAGGGTATTGATAGCCTTCAAGTGGCACCGGATCCAGCCATGTGTTTTCCCGGACTTTTGTGTATCGGCCACCCCAGCCACCGAAGTCCGGGGATTCCATGTTTCTAAGCCCTGTAGGAATATTGTGAAGGAATGCCGGCGAATCTCCTTCTGACCTAAAAGAACCTTTTTGCTTAGGACTCCCTGCACTCCATCCTTCATTGTCTTCACCACCCTGGTAGGCCTGATACAATGAACAAAGAGGCCCATGATTTTCCAGAATGTTAGACTTCATCCAATCGACTTTGAAATAGTCAATTTTGTCTTCAGGAATGATTTTGTCCCACTGGTAAGCAATTGCCCAAAACTGGTCGCTGATAATAGTTGGGATATTGTATTTACCCCAGTGTGGACGGATGTATGCCTGATAGGTGGAATCCTGCTCCCAGATAAAAAAGAATCGCATTTTATTAGCAGCATACTCCATTTTTTCAGGGTGATCATCTTTAATGGTCCTTAGCGCCCTGGCAATGGTGTTTGTTCCACCCCATGCCTGGAGCCAGACGGGTCGGTCGTCTGATTCGTCCAACAGGACTTTTACGATGTGTTGCGAACCTGCTGTGATTGAATCCATTTCACCTTTTGATGCGACATTACCAAGTAAAGAAATGGATTTCAGGTAAGCAGGAGAAGGATAAGCAGGATCATGCAGAATCAGGTTTGGATAAACCTCCGAATAGGCTTCCAGGTAAGGGTCAAGCCAGTCATCACCTGCCCACCGGTGTCCTTGCCAATGGTATTGCGAGCTGGAAGTGATGATCCCCTCCACATCCCATTCATTGGTGTAGAGAAGGAATCGCACCAGCGAGCACTCATCATCTATTTCACCATCGGATGTCACAATGACCCGGGGCTTGTTGTTTTCAGCAGGCTGTTCTTTTGCTGAATTGCAAGCTATCGAAATGATAAAAAGCGTTGCTATCAGGTAAGTACTTGTATTTTTTAAAAATGTCATGTTCATTGTGTTTAGGGGATTTCTCTACAAAAGACTGTTTATGTACTTCTCCAGCATGGTGTATCCGTCAGGAGCCAATGTATTTCTATCTTCGGGATCCTTTTTGTCCAGGTTGTTCTCATCTTCCCAGGCATCAGGCATACCATCATGGTCCGAATCAACAGGAGCAGGTAATGATGATAGTTCTGGCCAGCCACCTACATCACTTTGGGAATCAATGATGCCACAAATTTGAGTGGTGTCTGCTACCTTTCTTTTCTGTTCGTATCCCTTGCCCTCATAGGTAGCGTACCCACCCCGTACTTCGTCAGCTATTCTTATATCGAGAGCGTCCCTGTTTGGAAAACTACAGCCCGCACCATTGAGGACAAGTTTGTATGCCTCCTCCGCCGATTGTTCTGTAATCGGCATAGCAGGCCATGGTTCTTGCAATTTCAATTTAGGTAATGCCAGATCGTTGTTTTTGGTCTGAATACCACCATCCCAGTTGTCGGTGGTCACTTTTTCGTTGCCTGCCATGTAATTACCTGCTACATACCAGGAACCGTGAACAACCTTGTCTTCACGAAAGGCCGGATTGGCAATGCGATAGGACACTTCTCCCGGCTCAGTGGCCGGACCAGGCTTGTAATAGTTGCCAACCATGTTTACCGTGAAAAAAGTAAAGCGGTCCGGATAGCTATTCTCATACAATTCACCACCATAACAACTGTTATATCCCCAATTGTAGATCACATTATTACGATAGTCGGTATACCCAACACCCGAGCCCCATCGTGGGTTTCTGCTGGAATGATGAGCCAGCAGGTTATGGTGATAGGAAGTATAATTTCCGCCCCATATCCCTCCAAAGCCGTGATGACCTTTATCATGTTTTGATTGAAACAGGCTTTCTGAGATGATGCACCACTGAACGGTCAGGCTGTCAACACGATAGATTGACATGCACTCATCTATGCTCCAGCTTGCCGACACATGATCAAGGATGACATTTTTAATATACCTGCCCCCGATGGCATCGTGCCCTTTTCCCGCAACATCTCCTGGTCTCACCCTGATATAGCGGATGATCACCTGGTTGGTATCTATACTCAATGGATGATTTTTAAGACAGATACCGTCACCGGGAGCGGTCTGACCTGCAATGGTAATGTAGGGGTTTTTAATTTTAATCGAACTCTTTAAATCAATATTCCCTGAAACCCTGAAAACTACCGTTCGCGGACCTGAAGCTTCTACTGCCGCCCGAAGGCTACCCTCACCACTATCATTCAGGTTTGTTACTTCATATACATCGCCTCCACGGCCACCCTTTGTAAATTTGCCATAACCCTCTGCCCCGGGAAATGCAATGGGCTGAGCGTCAATTTCAAATGTTACCGCTGACAGCAACAAAAATGCTATTGCTATTAATTGTATTCTATTCATGATTTTTCTATTTGATATCATTTTCTTCTCATTTATATGTAAAAAGTGACCATTGATCATTCCTCCATAATCTCCAATAAAGCAATACATGGCCTGTTGGAGGGTGTCTCCAGTGTAATCAATCCCCTGAATCCCCAGTCGTGCTTGCTACCTTCCCACCGGACTTCGACAATCTCCGGCTCAGACCATTCAAGGCTATTGATATCCAGCCATTGAAGCTTTAGTTTGCCTGCATAGACCCATGGGTCCAGATTGACCTTGAAACGTCCTTGTGGGAAGTAAATGGTGTATTGATGTCCGATGTTTGCAGTGGCATAGGCCTCCATCATGGATGGTACAGATACACACGGTGATATGAGGTCATTATGAGGTGTACAGCTAAAAATATTCAGTTTCTCCAACAGCATGTCCAGGGCTTTTAGATTCGTTTGTACACGTTCATTTAACCCTGATCCCCAAAGTTTATTTGGGCTGGACGGACGGTGAAACCGGGCGGATGCACATCCACCAAAAATATTCCGCCAAAAGCGGTCGATGGCTTCTGTTTCTGAGCCTGCCGAAAAATTGGTGCTGCCGTCCGAAGCCCCATAAATTTTCACATTGTTCATCGGAACCGGTCCATAAGAGGCAATCTTTTCACGAAGGAACATCAGATAGTCCCAGTGTGCCGGACCTCTGGCGCCTTTTGAGTCCTGGTTGTTTTGTGATATATCCACAAAGTCAAACACATCCCCATAGGACATGACATGGCGGACAGCATTGGTCGCTGAAAGCTGCATATTGGTTACATAGATTTTCTTCCCAGATTCAGCTGCCACTTTTTTGATGTATCGTGCCCAGTAATTCTCCCAATCCCCGCTTTCACTGCTCTCATTGTTAATGTTATAGAGCACGTTGTCATAGACAAGGGTGACGGAAAGCAACTTGTCAATGTAGTTTTGCTGGAATGCTATCTGGTCGCTATCATTTCTATCAACAGTTGAATAGAAATCTTCTCTACCGTTAAGTGCGCCAGCCTTTATATTGGCATTGTTCTCGGGATTCCATGGATGCTTTCCCCATTGACTGCCACCAATATCAAACTGATCCCACAACGTTAGCTGCACGATGATTCCTCTTTTTGACGTTTCATCCAAGAAGAATGTAAGGCGTTTCCAATACTCGTCATTCCATTTGGTCAGGTCATATTTGTCATTTTTTACTTTTTTGAATGCGTAAATATTTCCCTTATCCCGATCTGACATTGTATTTCGGATGTAGTTGCCCCCTACGGATACAAGAAGATCAAGCTGATCTGTCAGTTGTTTTCCTGTCCACTGATAAGGATTGTCATCGTCACTTCCACCTCTCAAAACAATGGGCTCTCCTTGATATTGCCAGTACCAGGGATTTTGGGATAGGATGTGCACACCTTTGTATCTATCTATTGAATTAGAATCATTTTGGCCGTAAAGGGTAAATGATTGTGTCAATACTGCTACAGCCAAAAGCATGTTGAATTTGAAAGTTGATTTATTTATAGTCATCAGTTTAATTTTTAGAAGTAGAATAAAATCACAATGTTGAGTTTGTTAAGAATCTATTACTCACTATAAATTTATCTAAGGCTCTACTGTTACAATGACACGCTGGTAACCTTTTAGCGAAGGGCTACCGCTATCGGTCACCTCAAGTATTAAATGGATGGTCCGGGGCTCATCTACTTCGGGTGCTTTGAAAGACACCTTGGTTGATTCAGCGCCCTTAAGTTCTACCAGGCCATCATAGCTACCAGCCTCTTTGTATTGCCACCACCTGAATGATATTTTGTCACCATCCAGGTCGTTTGTTTTATCCGCGTTGATGGTCAGCATTTTACCTGAAGCAATGGTTTTGTCGACCTTACCGGAAATGCAGACAATGGGTGCATGATTGGCATCTTCGTACCTGTCAGCCACGCACCAGTCCATCCTGGCTTCGAAATCACTGTTTACCTGATCTACCCAGATCTTCAGGGATTTCAGTTTGTCACCTTCATCCACAGCGTCTCTATACACATGATCGAATTCTGTGGTTTTTTCAAATCGGCCTCCCCATCCTCCAAAGGTTGGATCCTCGTAATTCCTTAAGCCATTTTTCAGCGAATAAAAAAAAGCCGGACTGTCGCCTTCACTTACATAATCCTGTGGATACAGGGCGCCAAGAGGACCGTGATCATTTTTTACATTGTGCTCGATGAAATCGTAGGTATTTTTTTGACTTCGGTAGTTCCAACTCCCCGCGAAGGAACCGCAATAAATCATCGTAACATCCGGGTGTTCTTGTTCGATGTAGTTGCCCGCACCATCCTGATACCATATGTTGTACATCACGACTTTGGAAACCGCTCTTTTATAGTCATCCGGATATTCGGTTTTCAGCTTATAGAATGCCTGTGCAGCGGTATTGCCACCACCCCAGGCTTGCAGGTAAATGGTTTCGGGATTTTCGTCCAGCAGTATTTCAATAATCTTGTCCGAACCGGGTGTATCTTTCCAGTCGTCCGGTCGGAAGGTGATTTCCGCGCCGGGAATAAGTTCCCAACGCTTATCCCGTAGTCCCCTCAGATGATCTTCGTCTTCATCACCAATCACGCTGATCTCCCGCAGTCTGTCAGCTGTAGGATAATCGGGGTTGTGTTTAATGAGATTGGGGTATATCTCAGCATACGCAGCCAACTGCTTTTCATACCAATCTTCATCGCTATGGCCTACCCGTTGAAAAATTGAATTGGTTTCAATGATGGCCAGTACTTCCACATCGCAAGTGTAAAGCAAAAACCGGATCATAGAACTATGATCATCCACTTCACCATCTGTCATCACGATCACCCGTGGTTTTTGAGCTTCAGCATCCGTAATATTCGCACCTAAAAAAGCAATGAAGCACAGGAACCAAATGAATGATTTTACATTTCTCATTTGAAGGATATTATTGTTTCTCTTTTGCATCGTTGAAATTTCATTTTTAAAAAATTTTAATCTTGACTCACATACCCAAACTAGGGCACTACTTCGATTATCAGCCGCTTATAGCGAGTCAGTCTGGGACTACCATGATCTGTGACAGCAAGAATGATGTGCATCGTACCGGTACCCGGAGGCATGACCCTGCTGGATTTTACTTCGAGCCATGCCTCAGCCTGGTCGAACGCATATATGTCATGCTTGACGCCCGTACTGGAATTTGACATCCTTCTGGTACCCGGTTCTTCGTAACAAAACCATTCATAAGAAAGTGCATCACCATCCGGATCGGTCGTGGCCTTCGCACTCAATTCTACGCGCTCGCCTTCTTTTGCTCTGATGTAATCCGGATGATCAAATTTGACTACCGGTGGATGGTTAGCTTCTTCATAAGACTTTACCGTCCAATCCATTCTTGCCGAAAAATCATTCTGGTAAGCTGAACGCCATCGCCAGATCGTGGCATGGTTGGTGGTATGCCATTCACCATCCACTCCAAGTACTTCATCCTGCACATTGGTCCAAATGGGGCGGGTTTCCGGTTCTAAAAACCACTTTTCATGCTTTGGTGTATACAGTTCATAGCGACCACCCCAACCACCCCAATCGGGACGTTCAGGATTGCTCAGGCCATTGTTGATCAGGTGGAAAAATGAAGGTGTGTCTCCTTCCATCATAAATTTCCATCGAGGATACAACTCTCCAAGCGGGCCTTTGGACCTGACGTTCTTGTCCAGCCATTCATTGGTAACCAGCGAGAAGTCTGCACCGCCAAAACGTCCATGAAATTTATCACCTCCGATAGCAATCCAGGTTGAATGGTGAAAACCCCCACCGGCATTGACGCCAGGAGTGACGATGTAAAACAACCCGGGAAATTCTTTGCGTATCCAGGGGCCGCTGTTATCCTGATCTGAAATGGCATACACCCGTAGTTTTGCAACAAACTTCTCCAATTCCTCCACGGACCTTGTCTCACGCACTTTCCACAAAGCCTGGGCAAGCACATTGGGCCCACCCCAAACAGTAACCCAAAGAGGTCTCTCATCTTCTTTGTCAACCGACTTGATCAAAAGATCAGAGCCAGGTGAATCCTTGCCTTTTCCCACGGCATCCATTCCATCAAGCTCTTTCCCCTCGGATATTTGTATCTTCAGATAAGCCTCGGTGGGATATCCGGGTTCATGCAATTCCAGGTTATCCCTTACTTCACCATAGGCTGCAACAATGCGTTCAATATATTCCGGCTCAACATGATTACTTCCTCCATGAGGAGTGGCAATAAGCCCTTCTATGTCAAAATGATTCGCATACGTCATCAAACGAACCATAGACATTTGATCATCAGGATCTCCACCAATATCAGTCAGGACAATTAGACGATTTTTTTCTTGAGCTTCTACCTTTATCGTTAAACTAATTAGCATGGGGAATATGAAATAGAATATTGTTTTTAAATACATAATTTGAAGGATTACAATGTGTCTAATTCAATGACAGTTTAACTTATATTCAGAGGTTTTTCTGTTTCAATTGATGCTGTTTAAATATTTCTCCAACATGGTATAACCATCATTTGCTACCGTATTTCTATCATCCGGATTGCTAGGATCGAGCCCTTGTGTTTTTTCCCATTTGTCTGGCATACCATCCTTATCCGTGTCCTTCTGAGCTGGTTCACTTTTGAGCTCAGGCCAACCTCCTACATCTTCCTGACTTTTGATGATTTTTCCGGTTCTGTTTTTGATATCCTTGACGATTCGCTCATCAACTGCGTCCCTTTTTGGTAAAGTTGCACCACCGGATGCAAGTACTTCCTTAAAAGCTTTATCAGCATCCCGGGTAGTAACCTGACCTGTTTCAAATGGAATGGTTTGTTTATATCTTTTAATATTTTCCTCAGTCCAGGAATCGTTATACTTAACAATGGACCATTGATCTTCTGGTTGAACTTCATTGTAATAGTTGCCAGCAAAGTAAGACTTATTATGCGGAGAGCCGGTTCGATATGCAATTCCATTATTTTCAGAATCAGCACCCGGAATCAGGTAGTTTCCCACATAGTTAAGTTTAGTAATGCTTTCGGAATCGTTGTTGTACCCGGCATAATCTCCTCCCCAGTTGTAAATCACATTATTTCTGAAATCTAAAAGAAATCCTTCTGGGTCTTTGGTGTAACTATTGATGCTGTAATTTCCAGGACGTGGGCTTCTTCCACGGTGATTAGCGTATAAATTATTAAGAAAACTGTATTTTGCTCCTCCAGTTCCGCGTATCAGTGAGCCATATCCATGATTGGAGGGGTTCAATCCTTCAGTAATAAAGCACCATTGGACTGTTACATTCCTAAGTGTGGGGTTACGTGTGGAAGCTGAAAGTACTTCATCAAGGCTCCAACTGGCAGAACAATGATCCACGATGATGTTTTCACCTACCGATAAGCTAATAGCATCTTTACCTTGTAGGCTACCCTGACCATGCATGCCATCACCTAGTCTAACCCTCAAATAGCGTATAATGACATCACTGGCGGAAACAAGAAGTGTTTCTCCTCTAATACAAATCCCATCTCCGGGAGCTGTTTGACCTGCTATTGTAATAAATGGATTTTCGATTGTCAACCTCTCTTTTAAATCAATGATTCCGGAAACCGCAAAAACTACGGTGCGGGGGCCTTCTTGCTCAACGGCCCAGCGTAAACTCCCTGGACCTTCATCATTGAGGTTGGTGACGTACAATACTTTTCCATTTCGACCACCTTTGGAATATGCCCCGAATCCTTCCGCTCCAGGGAAAGCAAGGATGTCTTGCGAATAGGAATAGTTTGAATATACTCCCAATACTAAAAATGTGATAATAATGTAAATGACTTTTTTCATAATTTTTTAGTTTTCAATATTTTGAGCAGAGAAGTATGTAGTAATCAACTTTTGTTTCTCTTCAATACTTTCTCCGTTTTCTGTAATACTTATGGCAAATAATTTATTTACTGCCTCTCCTTTAAGTTCATAGTAAGTAAGATCATGATAGGTGACTTTTTTGATGCTATTCATCATAAAGGGGTTGGTTTCTGTCTTCAAATGATTTCCCAATGCAGACAAAACCTTTTCAGGTAAATCCGCATAGGTGATATCTTCTTTTTTCCGCAATACCTTACCGTCTAACTGAACAAGCACTTCAATGTCCAGATCGGTTTCGGGTTCAAGATTGATATCATAAATCGCGTTATTGCTGGTAATGATCCGGTCAATATCAGTGATGAGCATGAGTGGAAATTCTGACTCGACTGTTTGCTTAACCAATTCAGGAACTTCATCTAGTTGAATGTCATCAGAGTCAAGAATATCGTCCTCGTTACCATCCAATTCTATTCGTGGAATTTCGTTGTCTCCTTTGTGGTAATTCCCATTTATTTCGCTTCCATTTTCATTGGTATTGGATATGCTGAAATTATCCATGTTTTTGATGTAGGAGCCTTTTGCTGCCTCAAATGTAGAATTGGTAATACTCACATTTGAGATAAAATTTTTGCTGTGACCTGAAACAATAAAGGAACGAGCACTGTTTCGGACATCAAACCCTTCCATATGAATATCAGATATAATAGCAGGGCCTTCATCTGCTTTGGAAATTCTACCATAAAACACCTGGCCATAAACCCGGTCAATACTAAAATCTTTTAAAAAAATATTTTTGATCGGTCCTTTCCTTCCTCCATAAACGCGAAATACCATTTCGGTACTGTCTATTTCTATATCTGAAATAAAAACCTTGTTTACACCCGCATAGGTATTTGAACTTATGATGATCGGGGAGTAAAGGATGTTGTTGAATCGGCTTTGACGTATCAGGATGTTTTGTGAGGGCCGGTTACCCGGAATTTCTGTTCTTCCTGAAAGTATTTTGATACCATCAGCAACCGACTCAAAGTAATTGTTTTCAATCAAAACGTCATTGCTGCTTTCAAGAGCAACACCAATCTGGTCATACCCCTGGCTATTGATTGTACAATTTTCAATGGTAAGATCGCTGGTAAGGACCGGATGTACGGACCAATAAGGCGCGTTAATGATATTCAAACCGGAAATATTGACCCTGGTGCACTCGATAAAGGCTATTAGATCAGGACGAAGAGAATGGCCGGTTCCAAATTTGCGGTTTATAGGGTTCACACCTTCCTTGTCCAGTTCCCTCAATAACTCCCAATCTGCCTTATCATTAAATTTCATTTTTTTCCAGACTGTCTCGTAACCCTGTCCATTAATTGTCCCTTTTCCACTGATTTTAATATCCGTTCCATTATTGGCATATATCATGGGGGAATAGTTCATACAGGGATAACCACCAAACCAGTTATATTTTAGTGGATATAAACCGGGATCAGCAATGAACCTTATTTCGGCACCTTCTTTCAAATGCAGGTCAACCCTGGTTTTCAATTGTATCGGGCCAGAAAGGTAAATACCGGCCGGAATTACTAATGTTCCTCCACCTCGCTGATCTGTTTGATCGATCGCTTGTTGGATGATACTATGATCATTGGTTATATTAAATTCATATAAGTGAAAGGTATCTATGGGAATCTGTACCCGGCTAATTTTAGATAAGAGCGAATCTGCATATTCCCAGCCAATTGATAATGCAACAGGGGATTTACCATCAAGGTTCTCTTGTTTTGTATGACAACCTATTAAGGATGTCAGTGTAAGGATGCAAATCAATATTCGCATAGCGTGTTTTTTTTGTAAATGTATTGATTTGGGCCTTTGTTTATCCGTCATTTGACGTCAATAACGGTTATTAACACTTTCTTTTGGTTTCTTTTTATGCTTTTTATATTTTCGTTTAATTTTTATTTAAATTTCGATTTATTGATTTTTTCAAATGAAAAGTAAGAACGAAGATGACATATGGATAGCGAAAATTGCTGACAGTAAGCATTTTACATCCGAAAAAGATGCTAAATTACTTCAGTACCTCATCACATCGACCCGTGAAGGCAAGAGCCTTAAGGAAAATGTGATCGCAATAGATGTGTTCCATCGTGATACTTCATTCGATTCAGGATCCGACTCAATCGTCCGTTCCAGCATTTATAACCTAAGAAAAAAACTGGATTCATATTATCAGTTAGAAGGAAATAGCGATCCAGTACGTTTCATCATTCCTAAGGGAAGTTATAAAGTAGAATTCAAAACCAATCCGGAAAGTAAAAACGGATTTATAAAAAATCTCGCTGACAAAGACTCTTCCATATTCAAGTGGCTGTTCGGAATAACGCTATCATTTTCAATACTTTTTGCATTTCTCTATTTAAGCAATAATGATGTTGAGACGAATGAACCTACCGTTGAAGTAAATAACCCCGTCTGGAGTCATTTCATAGAATCCCCAAACCCATTGATCATCGTTTTGGGAGATTATTTTATGATGCAAAAAACGCAATACCCGGATAGCAGCTTAAATTTTATCCGTGACCCGGAAATCAATAGCCAAAATGATCTCGCTTCCTTTCTGGAAAAAAACCCTAATCAAAAGGAAAGCCTCAAAAAACTGGGGCAAAGCTATTTCGGGGAGGAAATTCCAGAGTGTTTATTCGAGGTGAATCGTATGATGATGGCTTCAGATAAACAGGCAAAAATGAAGTATTCTTCTCAATTGACTTTATCAGACATCCGGGAAAATGATATCATTTTTATTGGTGATTTTGGTACGCTTGGCACACTTAATCCCTTTTTTATGAAGCCAGGGATCAGGTATTCCACGATGCCTCCAGGCATAGTTATTTTGAATGAAAAACAAGATACATTAGAATCCATTACCATGAATAATCCTAATCAATCAATTTTCGAAAATGACTATACAGTGGTTTCTTCTATAGAGGCGTATGAAGGAAAAAAGATCTTGTTCTTTACTTCATTTCTACCATTTGGTAAAAAGGAGGCTTTATACAAACTTGGTGAGATGTCCTTTCTTTCTGAAATAACAGACAGCTTGTCGGCTTTTTCCAACGAATGGAACCTGTTGATGAAAATTTCCGGATTAAAATCAACCGGGTTTTATTATGAAATAATACGATTTGACCATGTAGAAAAATGATTTCAATCAGGTCAAAAGCATTTAAAAGTTTGTGGCTATTTCAGCATGTAAGCTAAAAATACAACGGAAATGGCGCTGAAAGTAATGATCTATTATAATAATGCTTGTTTAATTTGTGCTCGAATCTGATTTTCTGTCAACAATCATTGAATTTACTATCACCGGGAGTTAATACCAATAAACAGACTTTTCTAAGCCGTCGGGGTATTTTACGGATTCCACATAATTGATAAGGGTTTTCATGTTTCTGATGTACTCCCGTGTAGAAATATACTCTTGATCCGATTCATCACGATATGGCGATGTGTCTGTTGCATCCCCAACCATTGTTGATACATATTCATCTGTTTGATCTTGTTTCTCACCATCTCCAATATAGGGATTGCTTATCATTGCGTGTTTGGTTAGCCATCGATATTCATTATCAAGTGATCCGAGAACCTCCAATACTTTAGACTCATCGGGTTTACGCCTGTCATCGTATCGGTTATTGTTATAATAGCTTTGTGGAGAGCCTATCTCAGTAAATTGTTTTGGAATAAGTGGTGAATCTTTGATCACTTCCTCCGGAGAAATTTTGGACATTCGCTTATATTCATTTTTCAATCCTTCTAAATCCACCCCACCTTTTCCATAATAATGGGCGAGAAGCTGAGTGTGGTTAGTATCAGTATAATACCTTCCATATTTCACGTTTGACCCTTTTCGATGAACATAAATTGGTTTATTAGTCTCCGGATCAACAAAGGTGGGGTGCGTTCTCCTTCCCTCAACCTGATCGTCCGGAAGTCGTGCTTCCTCCAGCCATTTGATAGCTTTTGGAATCGGAGCGAGAAAATTCGGATCACCTGTGTATTCATAAAACTTTAATAATAAAAACGCATTTTCGCAGGTAGTACCTGGTAAAAAAGCTTTCGGCTCATAAGTTCTGGCTCCCGCCACTTTCATGTTCATATCGACCTGCTGGCCCCATGCCCCACAACTGTCTTGTGAAATAATGTAAAAATTCATTCCACGCTGAATTGGTTCAAGGTATCTCTCTTCTCCTAACGTCAGATAACATTGAATGAGAAAATGAACATTTTCCCAAATCACATCATCATTAAAGGTATGAAACGAGGTATAGTCGGGATTGCCATTTTTTGAAAATTCATCCATCAAAGGATAACGCTGTGGCCAGCCACCATTCGGGTACTGGCTTTTGAGAATGAACTCTATGGATTTGTCAAGCGCTGGTTTGTAGGCAGGATCCAATTTTTCCAGGTACATTCTCAATAAAAATCGCGCAGCATCCGAAGTGACATCATCATCAAAAGTTGAATTCCCGTAATAGTGTTGAAATTCCTCCAGTCTCCAGGCATTTTTTCCAATCGTATTGTACCACTGTTTCAATGAACGGTCACCGGCAAAGTCGACTACATAATTCCAACCTCCCTCATGGCTCTGCCCCCAAATAATGGCCGCTGCAGCTTTCTGAGCTGCCTGGTAATAGTATTCATTTTCTGTAACGCGATATGCATCCAGAAATACATGCCCCATGCTGATCGTCCCCGGGTTTTGCAACCAGATCATCGTTTTGTAAGCCTCCATTTCCCCCCATTGACGTGAAAAATCAGGCATATAGTACCAGACATATCCACCATTATTGCTGACCGTTTCAACCATGAAATTGGTTGCATTTAGCATAGCCGCCTCAACCTCTCCAACGGTCAGTTTTGACTGGCCTTGTACGTTTTTATCTACAAGAAAAATCAAAAACAAAAGTAAAATTATGTTAAAATACCTCATAGTTAAATGTTTTACCAGGTGATTGAATAATTCATATTTTGGTTAGAAGGCTAAAAAATCTTCACGATTGAGTTGCTTAGGAGTAATCCGGATTTTGTAAATTTCCCCTGCAAACCAGGACACCTCATTTTGTCGAACACCAATTGAACATTGACCAGATTCAAGTGGCTTGAAATCAAATGGTTCGGTTAATTCAAGTTCTCCATTTACAAATGTTGACATGGCTGATTTTCCAACCACAAGAGCCACATGATACCATTTGCCAAGTGGGTGTATAAGTTTTTCATCAATCAGTGCTTTTTTATTCTTCCCTGAAGTCACATATCCATCAAAATACCAATTTTCATTTTTAGCACGGATTTCAAGTAATATTCTATCTTTTGAGATTTCACCGATATGTAGAACCCGCTGCTCAAAAATTGTGGATTTGTCCGGAGCGAAAATCATTTCCACAGTGAATTCCTCCATTGATTCAAGTGGCATTTTATCCACAAAAATGGCATCACCATCGCCATTAAAACTTACAGCTTCCCCATAAGGAGAGCTGACTAATTGTGGTTTTCCTTTTATATGCACACCGTCTGTTTTATCCTGTAGCAAATCGGACAGCAACCACTCAGTTTGGTGGCTTATCGGCATTTTGTTATCCGGGATTTGTCCAAATGCCATGAAAGAAAAAAATAGAAGAAAAAGATGCATTTTTATTATCATTCAATATGAAAGTTTGCCATCAATGGGAGTTTTCCACACATATTTAAAATTTCCGCTTGTTATAGAATTCGTTTGTTACTTAAACCAGATTCAATTTTCTACCTAACATTTCAATGTCGTAAGTTTCGCCTTAAATGTTCTTTCCCATTGTTTCTTCAGATCTAATTATAACATCCATGCATAGATCATTTTCACCAATTACTAAACTCGTAATATTAGACTAAAATCAGGTGTGATAAACTGTTTGAAACAGGGTGTTTAATTGTCATTAATCCAAAAATTATGTTCTAAATCACCGTTATTTTCAATATTTTTAATTGTTAATATTATTTTTACTAGTTCGTCAAATACATGGTGAGTTGCACTAACATTTCTGCTTTCAGAATATTATGCCAAATGGTTATTTTTCTTTTTCTGTCCACAACAGAAAATTTGTTTGCCCAGAAAATCCACAAATTCGAGCACCTGAATATACCTGAAGGATTGTCTCAAAACTTAGTGCAAAGCATGCTTTGTGATGACAAAGGATTTTTATGGTTTGGAACCTGGGACGGGCTCATTCGATATGATGGGGAAAATTTTAGAAAATTCAAAGTAAATCCGGATCTGGAAAACTCTCTTACAAATAACAGAATTGCTGATCTATGGCAGGATAAGCAACATAAAATTTGGATAAAAACCGGTGATTCATATGTCCATTATTTTGTGGAGGAAACATATGAATTCATCACTTACCCCAATTACCTTAACTCATTAGAAAAAAAGACCAGCATCGTAACATGTTTCACAGAAACTGATCAGAAGGAAATTTTCCTTGGTACAACAAATTCCGGTCTGTATTATTTAAAGCATGACGATTTAAGCAAGAGATATATCGACCGTCAATTTAAAAGCGGTGCACCAACGAATCTCAGTAATAATAGCATATCTTTTGTTACCATCGATGAGCTTGGTGATATTTGGGTCGGAACAAATCGGGGTTTAAATCATGTATCAAAAAAGGAATTGACTAACAATATTCCGGAGTTTTCGGTCTACCAGCCAAACGATAAGTTTACAGTCGGATTCAGTTTGGATTCCATCCTTCTGGTTGGTACCGAAAGGGATGGAATAAAGTTAATAAATATCGAAAACCATATTTATGATGATAAGCCAGAAATATTTAAAGATCTATCTGGCAGAACAATCACCCTCATACAGAAACCACTACCCGGGAAACTTCTTGTAGGAACTAAATCTGCCGGGCTCTATGTATATGACCTCAATGAAAAATCTCTTCAAACTCAACTTTTTAAAGGAAAGGAAATAAAAAAAGTGTACTGTGATTCTTATCAAACGCTATGGGTAAATACACCTGAGTTTGGCATATACAGGGTTGACCCAACATTTCAAAATACTAAACACTTTGACCTTGTTCCACCAGAAACACAAAACATTGTAGATGATGAACGGCAATTCATTTATGAAGACCTGAAAAATAATTTATGGATAGGCCTTCATTTTGGCGGTTTGGCTTACTACAACCGCCAAGCTGATGAATTTCACTTTTACCGGCATACACCTAATGATAATACCACCATTAGTTCTGACATTGTCTATTGCATGACTGAGGATAAAAGTGGTCTTCTGTGGGTAGGAACCGGTCAACCTAATGGCGGGATCAATAAAATTTATACAACAAGTGAAGCATTTAAATTAATACAGCTTGAGAAACAAGATATTACAGATAATGAAAATGTTGTAAGATCAATTTTAGTGGACAAGAATGGATACACCTGGGTTGGTACAAAAATGGGTAATATCTACATTCTGGATCAAGATTACCAATCAATTAAAAAATTTCATAAGATCCCTTTGGTTAATGGTTTTCACCCCGGACAAAACACCTATACGATGATGCTTGATAAGGATGGGTTTATTTGGATAGGTACCAAGGGGGCAGGAGTCTTCGTTAGTGAGCTTTCTATCAATAGTCCAAAATTCAAGTACGAAAACCTTAGATTTATCCACTATTTCCATGATGTGAAAGATAGTCTTTCTCTCTCCAGTAATATCATTTATTCCATATTTCAAGACAGTAATGATCGTATTTGGATCGGATCTATTGGAGGAGGGCTAAATCTCGTCACCAACCGAAATGGTTCAAATCTAAATTGCCTGAGATTTAATGATGGGAATTCCGGTTTATCCAGTAATAGTGTAAGGTATATTATGGAGGACCATACTCAAAAGCTTTGGGTTGCAACATCTTTCGGCCTGAACTTTTTGGACTTGAATTTTTCAAGTGTAAACAATATTAAAATCAAACAACATTTATTTGATCCCAGGCGGGCATCAAGCCTCTCTTATAACGATGTCATACATGTCTTTGAAGATAGCAAAGATCGACTTTGGATAGGGACTTCAGGAGGTGGGGTCAACAAATTGAAATCAATTGAGCATGATAGTCTATATTTTACTTATTTAGACAAAAGTAATGGATTGATCAATGATGTTGTATTTGGTATCATCGAAGACGATGCAGGAAGTATTTGGTTTAGCACTGATAATGGTCTTTCCAAATATGATGCAGAAGAAAAATTCTTTGAAAATTTTGATCAAAGGAATAACCTGAGTTTTGATGCTTTTAATGAGAATACCTGTGGCAAGTCATTGGATGGTAAACTATTGTTCGGATCGAATGACGGCTTGGTAGTAGTAACACCCGGACTAATTAAAAAAGACAGCTTTGAGCCATATGTGGCGTTAACTAATTTTCAGTTATTCAATAAAGATATCGATATATGGGATCCAAATTCCCCAATAAAGCAAGATATCGAAACCCTGGACGAAATAGAATTAACATACTCTCAATCCAGTTTTAGTATTGAATATGCGGCGCTAAGCTTCTTTGCTCCAACAAAAAACAGGTATTCGTTTAAGTTAGAGAATTTTGATGACAACTGGAATGAAGTAGGAAACCAAAACAAAGCAACCTATACGAATCTAGCTCCAGGTAAATATATTTTCAACGTTAAAGCAGCCAATTGGAATGGCAACTGGAGTGATCAAACAAGGAGTATATCCATAACAATTTTACCACCTTGGTGGAAAACCAACATCATGTACTTGCTCTATGCAATTTTACTAATTATAATTTTTGAGACTATAAGACGGTCATATGTGAGGTATTATAAAATGCAAAACGACCTCCAAGTTGAAAAAAGGGTTAGTGACATTAAACTACAATTTTTCACCAACATCTCGCACGAAATACGTACACCACTTACTCTTATTTTGGGCCCCATCCACGATATCATGGAAATGAAAAGCATCCCAAAAAATATATTGAACAAACTTTCTTTGGTTGAAAAAAATGGGAAGAGAATGTTGAGACTTGTCAATCAGCTACTCGATTTCAGAAAGATACAAATGAAAAAGATGGACCTGAAAGTACAAAGGACCGAGCTGGTTTCTTTCATTCGCTTAATAATCGAGAATTTCGAATTAATTGCCAGTCACAAAAAGGTTGAAATTGTTTTTAACACAGATATTGAAGCTGTTGACGTTTGGGTTGATCCGAATAAATTTGACTCAGTAATTTTCAACGTAGTTTCAAATGCATTAAAATTTAGCCCAAAGGCCTCACTGGTAACAATCGCAGTAGATAGCCATTCTGCGGATTATATTGATATCGTTATAAGCGACCAGGGTTCCGGAATACCAAAAGACAAAATGAATTTGTTGTTCCAACGTTTTTCGCCACTTTCGGAAGAAAATGAAGAATTTGGAAGCTCCGGTATTGGCTTGGCATTTTCCTATCAGATTATGAAGCTTCATCATGGAGATATCATGGTAAACAGCGAGTTGGATATGGGTTCAACTTTTATCATAAGGCTATTGTCCGGGTCTGAGCATTTTAACCATGAAGAAATTCTAAGTGATGAAACTGAGTCGCTTTATGTTCACGAAAAAGTTATTGAGGATGAAGAAGATGTAAAAGAAATACAAGTCTCCGAACACAATGTAAAGGAAAATTACGTGCTTGTCGTCGAAGACAATTCGCAAATCCTTAATTACTTAAAGGAAAACCTTCAAAAAAAATACCATGTTTCTATAGCTACGAATGGACAAGAGGCTCTTTCCTCCATTCAGATAAAGCAACCTGATGTTGTTATTACTGATATTATGATGCCAATAATGAATGGAATAGAATTAACTAAACATCTTAAAAACTCATTTGAAACATCCCATATTCCCGTGATCATGTTAACCGCCAAGTCCACAATCGATGACCAGGTAGAAGGAGTTGAATCGGGTGCGGAAGCTTATGTATTAAAGCCATTTAATATGGCATACATTCATGCTGTCATCGACAACCTGATAAAACAAAGAAGGCTAATCTATTTGAAATATGTGCAGGAAAGAGACAATGGCGGCCTGGATCTTAAGATCACTAATAAAGATGAAAAATTTCTGAATGATGTAACCAATTTAATAATGCAGAACTATTCTGATCCTGAATTTAACATAGACAAACTTGCAGAAAGCAGTTATGTGAGCCGAACCGTTTTCTATCATAAAATCAAATCGTTAACCGGTCTGACACCGATTAATTTTTTAAGACAAAAACGATTGGAAATTGCATCTAAGTTAATCATTGAAACAGATTATAATGTATCTGAAATTGCTTTGATAACCGGCTTCAATGATACCAAAAACTTTAGTAAGAGATTTAAGGAAATTTATAAGCTCACTCCTTCACAATACAAGCAGGAGATGCTAAGCGAGAAGTCTTAGGGATGATCGTAATCCCAAATTCTGCTCAGCAAAAGACACTATTTCAAGTAAAGTAAAAACCCGCCACGAAATCGTAGCGGGTTTGTGTTTTTCAAATACTTAAGTTGGATTCTATTATCCTCCTCCTCCAACATCCACAGGGTTTGCGTGCCCATAGCCCTGAGTGATCTTACCATTTGATTTTAAGATCGTCTCGGATGGAATGGCCCTTACATAACGTGGAGGTTGACCTGCATCATAATAACTATCCGGATATCCACGGAAAATATCTGAAGTATACTGACTTTCATTGGCAACGATGTTTGCTCCCCATGGTGACAACTCATAGCCATCTGCTAAAAGTGCCAAACCTTCAGGGCTTTCTGGATCAATATATTCGTACATACCTCGTATGGCAAGATTTACCTCATCAGAAGGAAGAGTAGCTATATAATCTGTCCATAAATCACTTGTTCCTCTCCATCCGGGTACTAATACAGGATATGTCGGATCCGCTGTAGTGATATCATCAGGCGTCTGCGTAGTAAGCAAGTTAAGTAATGGATCGATATCACTCATTCTCACATACTTAGTGTAGATATAATTAGAAATGGTTACACCATTCGGAAATGTATAATAACCATCTGTTTTTAATCCTTCTACCATCGCAATTTGAGTATCACGGAGTTTTTTAATTCTTTCTGGCATGGTACCACTGGTAATCATATCCCATCGGGTATGACCTTCAGTTGCCAATTCAAGCTTCCTTTCTTCCAGAATCGCATCAATTAATGATTGTCCGCTCAAACCAGTGATATAATCAATTACTTTTTCCTGTTGATGTTCAGCTGAAAATGCCCTGCTACGCACCTTGGTTAATTCAGCTTTAGCAGGACCTTCTTCACCAGTCATGGCATATGCATAAGCAAGATTCAGTATTACATCCGCCATTCTCATTTGCTGCCAGTTGCAACCGGATTTTCTTTGTGCAATGGTATATGGGCTTGCAAATCTGGATTCATCCAGTTTATTATTTGCCAAACCACCTTTTTCACGGCTTCCAGGAGTAAAGTCAATCAACAATTCTGATGCAGCTCCTGAATTGGCTGTAACACAGGCGGTGACATCACGGCGCATATCTTCAGGATCGTAAGCTCCGTAGTAAAAACTAGCATAAATACGTCCCTGTCCATAATTTTTTGCCGGATAGGCATTTGAACCTCCTCCTCCGGAAGGACGACCAAATGAATAAGGAAAATCAGAATTGTATCCTCTCGTATACCCTGATTCATACAATGATTCCGGGCTTACCTGTAAATCCATTAAATACTGAAAGTTACGCTGAAAAGGGTTATCGAAACCAGATCCACGTTCGTCAGTTGTAATAAGCGTGGCTGCATTAGACATAACTGTTCTATTCAGATAATCTTTCGCGATGTTCATAAAAGTTTCCCAATCAGTCCTTCGAACATATTTGGCTTTCCAGGTTTCATTTTCGATACCTTTTTGTTCGAATGATACCCCTCCGTAATCAAAATCAGTTCTTCTGGTCTGCCAACCGGCTGCATCCAGGGCGATTCCTCCAATAAGGGCCAAGGTATAGGTACGGCTAAATCTCTCTGCATTGATCGCTCCCTCCCCGATGTGATACATCAATGGTTCTACACTTCTAAGCGCTTCGATTTCGCTTTCGTAAATTTCATCACGGGAAACTAAACCAAGCTCGTTACCTTCGTCGGGAGTTCTGACCGGAGTGACATAATACGGGACGTCTCCAAAATAATGTACCAACAACCTGTATAAATGCGCGCGCATGGTAACGGTCTCTCCGTAAAGGTGTGTCCAGTCATTTGGAATTCCATTTGCCACCGCTTCAAGATATTCCGGTCTTTCTTCCAAAGCCTCCGTAATTAAGTTACATCTATTAATAACTTTATAACTTCGGTCAAATGTGCTTTTTGAGTTACCGTCATCTATCGGAAATTCTGAAGCAAAGAGTCCTTCCGGAATATGACGACCTTGAGAACTGTAATTCTCCGGGTGGCATTCCGAGTCAGAACCAACAGCTTCAGTTTCATAGTGCAATAGCCTGTTGAGGTCATATGCCTCCTCGTAATTTCCCATTAATACTTTCGTAGCTTCATCGACCGAAGCAAACACAAAGTCCTCGTCCACCTGTGAAGGTGCAGACACATCCAAAAATTCATCGCATGATACACTTACCATTAGGAGTGTAGCAAGCATAAAATATATTGATCTTTTCATGATTCTTTCTATTGTGAATTAAAATTGAACATTAACTCCTAAAGTAAATCTTCTGGCCCTGGGATAGAAGTTGTAGTCCAGTCCAGGAGTTGGATAGGTTCCATTGGCATCTTCCATTACATTCACTTCTGGGTCCATACCTGTATAGTTGGTTATGGTAAATGCATTGTAGATAGTTCCATAGATGCGGAACCTGCTAATCTTTGCTTTTGAAAGCATGGATTCTGGCAAAGAATAACCAATCGTAACCGTATTTAGTCTTAGAAATGAACCGTCCTCAATATTATAGGTAGTATTCATTGCACTTTCCGGATATGGTAAATGAACCGTTGAATTGGCATTAAGCGCTGCTAATGCAGCCGGCTCAACCACGTTAACAAGCTGGCCATCTACTATGTCGTAGATTTTATGGGCGCTGGCAAGCTCCTGAAACCTGTTTCTATACAGACCTGCTTCTTTATTTCCCAAAAATGCCCTTGCATGATTGGCATTGAATATCTCATTACCTACACTCCAGATGAACTGCATTCCAAAATCAATATTTTTCCAATTTCCGGAAAAATCAAATCCTCCTGTGTGAGTTGGATTGGCATCGCCAATTATGGTAATATCCAAATCATCTATTATACCATCACCATTTAAATCTTTGACTTTTTGAACACCAGGATAAGCGGTTTGTGAACCGGGCTTGTTCTCAAAAGTGCCATAAATATTTGGCAGCAGGCCACTTGATAAATCAGGCACTCCAGGTTTCAATGTGTAAATTTGGGCATCCTCATCATAAGTAAAATCATCCAAGGTATATACTCCATCATGTATCCATCCTCTATAAAGTCCTACCGGTTTTCCTACAGTAAGAAAGTAGTCCCCGGTGCTTGGGGCCTGGCGAACCCCACCGTTTCCTGATGAATAGAAACCAGTCACTCCTTCATCTAATTCGTCGACATTGTTTCTATTGAAATTGATATTAAACCCTGCGCGCAGGTTAAAATCCTCTGATGAAACAACGTCATAATTAAATGAGAATTCAACTCCTTTATTACTGGTACTTCCTACATTGTCTTGTGTGTCCGGAAATCCTGTAAGAGGTGTAACTGCAGTGGTTACTAACAGGTCTTTCACTGAATTGTGGTAATAGTCAATCGTACCACTCAGCTTTCCATTAAAAATGGTAAAATCCAAACCGATATCCCTCGTAATAGTAGTTTCCCATATTAAATTGGGGTTGGCTATGATACTTTCATTTGCTGGTATATAACTAGGTTGTCTTGCTTCATTGATTGAGAATTGGGTGATTTTGGAAGCCCAGGTCTGTTTCCATAAATTTGACTCGATTTGATCACTACCTACTGTACCATAAGCAACACGAAGTTTCAAATCATCTAGCCAGCTGGAAGTTCCGCTCATGAATGATTCTTTTGATAAACGCCATCCGAACGATCCTGCCGGAAAATATCCCCAGCGGTTGTCAGGTGCAAATTTTGAAGAACCATCCGCACGGAAAGTACCTGTCAATAAATACCTGTCTTTATATGCATAATTGACCCTTCCGAAGTATGACATCATCCTGTAAGGAACAATCACTTCCGTACTTAAGCCGCCATGAACCGGTGGTAAATTAGTTGAGCCGGGCGCCAGTTCTTCCACTAAATAATCCTGCATGTTGGCAAAAGCGCGATCGCTGTCATACGTAACTGGATATTTATCACCCCACATGGTAGATCTTTCTCCATATGAGTTGGCTAGTTCCATACCAGCCAGAATATTCAGTTTATGATCTGTTCCCAAACCCTGGAAGTGATAGTCAAGGGTGTTGTTCCAACGATAGTACCACCCATCTGATGTATTGATCTCTGCATCACCAGAAAATGTTTTCTCTCCACCCAATAAATAGTTGCTGGCAACTGCTCCATCCCAATTTTCTGATTTTGACCAGTAAGTAGTATGACTAAAGTTTGTACTAAAAGATAATCCATTTACAATATCCCAGTTTAAACCGATGTTGTTGACGAGTTCATTTCTTGTATTGTCCCTAACCTGATCATTCAGAATTGAAACTGGGTTAAACTCGTCCTGAAGAATCCTGTTGTAGTCTCCAAGTTGGGTATTGCTCGTAACGTCCATATCTCCCAATACATCGCTCGTTGCGATTGGCCGGAAATAATATGCCTCTGAATTACCTTCATTATCTGTTGAATTAATCTGAGCAAATCGGGAGTTCAATGTAAAGCTCAGATTCTTGCCTAAATTCTGATCTAGTTTAATTTGAAAATTTGCACGATTAAATCCGGATGCCGCCTTCATACCCTCATCATCAATGTAATTCATCGCAATGAGAAATTTGGTATTCTCTGTACCGGTAGAAACACTTAGATTATGGCTTTGAGTAAAAGATTCCGTATACAATTGTCTACTAAAATCTTCACTCGGAACGTTTCTGTAATGGTCGATACCAGCAGTATTGCTTCCTTCATGGCGACCTATTGCCCACATTCTTTCCCAGGCATCTGCATACTGGTCACCAATCGCCGCTGCATAAGCCCAGTTGTAAGCTATATAGTCGTAGCCATCCATTACATCCAAATACTTTGGAACGGTATTCCACTGTGCAAACCCGTCATATGAAACTACCGGCCTGCCTACTTTGCCACTTTTGGTTGTAACCATAATTACTCCATTTGCTCCACGAGCACCATATATAGCCGTGGCAGAAGCATCCTTTAATACATCGATGCTTTCAATTTGACTAGGCGCAATGGTATTCAAAGATGTTGCAGGGAAACCATCAACAATAATTAATGGCTGGTTGCTTTGTGAAATTGATCCACCACCTCTGACACGAATACGCATGTCGGCTCCTGGACGTCCATCCTGAGAGGTAACGCTTACGCCCGGAAGCCTACCCTGGATTGCCATTGCGGCATCCGCGACCGGGGTTTTCGAAATATCTTCTGAAGAAATTGAAGCTACAGAACCTGTAAGATCACGTCTTTCCTGTGTACCATAACCTACAACAACAATTTCCTGAAGTTGAGTTACATCAGCGGATAAAGCCATGTCGATGACAGATTCATTTCCTACTACTCTTTCTTGGGTAATATAGCCAACTGAGCTAAATAGCAGGGTGGCTCCCTCAGACACAGAAATAGAATAGGCCCCGTTAAGGTTTGTCACTACACCATTTGTTGTACCTTTCTCAAGAATAGTTACTCCTGGTAATCCTTCCGGATCCTCAGGGGAAGTTACCTTACCTGTCACATTTACTTGCTGTGCCAGAAGCACGTTCACCCCAATTAACTGGAGTGCAAAACCCAGCGAAAAAATTTTCGCATAGGTTAGAAACATTTTTCGTAGAGTGATTTTCATAAATAACTAAATTTTAATTAAAATTTTTTGCTAAGAATTTTCCCATAATCTTACCTGCCAACTTTAAAAAATGTTTGTTTGTCAGTAAACAAGATTTAACCAGCAATTAACCAATCAAGAATTGCTAGTAAAAAGCCATTTTAATCAAAACAATATTTAAGTAGATTAAGTAAGATTAGTTAACATTCGAAAATAATAGTTAATATTCGAAAAAAATGATTAGACACATGTGGGTTAAATTGTTGGAATTAGGGGGGTAAACTATCAATTATGCCCTATTGATGAAAAACAGCCCATATCCGAAAGATTATTAATCAAAAAACTAAGATTGTTGATCGGTGGATTGAGCAGCTAGCTAGAACAAACTTGTACGCTTTGAATTTAATTGGCCCCAACTGACTGAGAATACAGTTTGATCTTGATAAGTGATAGAAGAATAAATCAATCGGGCAATTGATGATCGATGGATAAAGCAATGGTTATCCTACCAATATTTTTATTCACAAAAATCTTTAACCAACTTTAATTATATGAATCTATTGGTTCAATAACCCTCTTTAGAGCCGGACTGTGAACGAGGAGCTTTCCATCAACATACACAGACAATCCTTTTTTCTTGTGATATTTTTCTCCTGTCTCATCCCAAAATATAGAAAGCTCATATCCATGATACCTGACCCCTTCCAGGGCAAACCAAGGCCAATTATCTTTTGTAACTAAGGGATTGACTTCAATTACATGATCATCTCGTGGAATCAATCCAATCAGCCCTGAAATTACCAGGTCACAAAATGTAGAATGATTGTAAAAAATGCTACGGGGATTGTCGCCTTTTAACCATTCACCGGTTTGTTCATCAAGATACTCCCCGATATATGGCTTTCCATTTTTAACATGTGAATCTGCATAAGCCAACAAAGCATTGTAATAATCTTGTTCCACAAGGGTATGTTGATCATAATTTCTAATAAAATTGGCCATCCCAACTAACGTTTGGGAGGAGGCAAAAGGCCATACTGCGCCATCCCATTCACAGGTACCTGTACCATGCGACCGGAATTCCGGATGTCGTTGTTCAGCCGTCGTAATTCCTTTCGGCGCTTTAAAACCATCTGTTTGGATAATTTGTTCCCAGGCAAAATTCTGTTCGGTTGAAGGAATATTGAAATACCATGGGATAAAGCCTATGGCTTCCCTGGCATCAGATATTGTGCCGGATTCCAATTTAACTTTGTAAAATTTCGAATCATTGTCCCAAAGGCTGTCTGTTAGTAATTGAGAAAGCCTTTGTGCTTTTTGTAAGTAATGGCGACCTGTATCTTCCATTTTTCCCATAAAAGCAAAGGATGAAATGGCTTTTGCATTCGCTACCATGTAACTATTGATGGTTGGACGTATGTTCCTGGCGGTTCTGGATCCACTAATTGACTCTTCCATTCCGTCCCGAACATCAAACTGCCAGAAAAGACCATTATCGAGCTGTTTCTCTACTTCCCATAGTCTATAATCTTCTATAAGATCTGGTAAGAGGTTAAGAACAAAGGAACTATCAAGGTCGACAAGAAACTTTTTGTGAATTGCATCCGCTACCCAGCTGCTGAATTTATGAAAATGGGGTTGAGGCTTATTGTCATTTCCTCTAAACCAAAAACGGATATACTCATTCAGGAATCGGGAATTGTGTAACCACCTTCCTTCCATAATATGATGTCCCAGCGCACAACTGATCGTATTATACGCTCCAGCATGAGAAACGGGAGTGATAAATTCTGTGAAGACATATCCTTTTGGAGTTTGTTTCAGATGTTTTCTGAACGTCCACCAACGGTAGTAATATATCCTTTCTATTGTTTTATCAGGACATTCCAAAAATGGTATATTTTCAATCAACCACTGCTGGCTTTCAGCATTAGATATGGCGTTAACCACATCTTCGGCATCATTCTGATTAAATAATTTAATGTACTGAATGAACGGGTCTTTATCTATTTGTGGAGGTGAATTCTCAATTCTTTTTTGACAGTTCGTCAAAATGTGTATGAACAATATGAACAGGATGTATCTTAAAGATTTGATCATTTGATTCATAAAATTTGGTTTGATAATTATATAATCTTTAAGAAAATAAAGAGAGTAAATAAACCAAATTCAGGTCAAAACTTCTTGACCACAACTCCCTTCCCTATTCTTGTTATAAAATTGATTTACAGATAATTATAATTTTTAATCCTTTGATTAGAATAACTTATTCCTTTTCCGACTCATTGTATTCATTTGTGAGCCAATCTATGTGAAGTCCTTTCCAAGCATTTTAGAATAATTTCACTAGCCAATCCCTTGGAATCAATGATAAAGTCAGGATCAACAGATCATTATAGTTCTAATCATAATACTCCAAGAAATTAAACTCACTACAGAGTAATTGTTTTTTGATTCTAATCAGGCCACTCGCTTTTCAGCTTAAAATGATAGGTGCTGTTACGTGCATTGATCCTGGCTTTTTGAACTTCTATCTTATCATTTTGTAAAAGCCGGATCATTTCTGCCCCTGCGTACAAAACCGGACCATAGCCATGTGTGGCATAAATACTTTTTCCCCGGTAATAGTAGTAGGTATTATCATGCGCAAATGTGGTCCCTTCGCATGTACCGTCTACAGCTCCACTTTCCATTATGCGGGTCTCGATGGCATTCCATCCGGTAATTGCTACAGGGCCATATACATGATTTATCCATCCTTCGTTGATGCCTTTCGCAACAGCAAATGTGAACATAGCCGTACAGGATGTTTCTGTATAAGTATCAGTTTTGTCTAACATATTATGCCAAAAACCTGTTCCGTCTTGAATCCCTGCAAGACTACGTATCATGGATCTGTATAAATGTAAGATCTTGTCACGCCCTTGGTATTCTTCAGGCAAAACATCTAAAAGCTCAGCCATGGCCATCAGCGTCCAGCCGTTCGCACGACCCCAGTAAAAGCGTGGGTCATAATCGCCTGAAGTGACGCTCCACCCATGATCAAAAAGTTCTTTTTCAGCAATGTAAAGCCTTTCAGCCATTTGAAGAATCTGTTTGACAGCATCATCAAAGTACTTGTTGTCGCCCGTGAGAACTCCCATATTCGCAAGAAACGGCACACTCATATAGAGGTCATCTGCCCAGATGGATTGATATTGAGGGCGGTGGCGCGCCAAAGTTCCGTCATCCAGTCGAAACTGTTTATTGGAAATATAATCTGCAGTTATGTCTATTAACTCCAGATAATCGTCATTTTTATCTTTCAGATAGGTTTTGATCATGGCAGCTCCAATTGATCCGCAGTCATCCAACGCATGAAAGTTGGGTGTCCTATTCCACCCATTTTTTGCTTCGTCACCGAATTTTTCTTTGTTTTTTATGAAGTAAGGTAGTGTTTCAATCACCAAATCATAAAAACGCGTATTGTTGGCAAAAAAGGCCGGGTCATCGATAACATCATCAATGTATTCAAACGCTGAAAGAACGACCCCATTGGTATAAGTCCATTCACTCGCGAAACCTTCTTCTACTACAGCATTTTTGTTTGGTTCTGTAAAGTCAGTAATTTCTTTTCCAGTTTCACTGTCAATGATCTTTAACGAACTGGTTGACTCGTAATACTGTCTTACCTTGTTCAATGCTTCCGTAATTCCTTCAACCGATGGGTATTCATAAGGAACAGGATATACCGGAATCCTTTCTGGCGCATTTTCCTGAGCAATAGACGTGAAATAAAATAAAATGATAAAAATCAGTGTTAAAGCAGGTCTAACTATGGATTTAAGTTCAAGGTCCTTTCCTCCATAAGTTTGAATTTGATGATTCTCTTTCATGATGTTTTCCAATAAATGTTATTGTATTTTTCCTAATACTTTCGTAATGTTTAAATAGATATTTTTAATATTTTCTTTTTATATATAAAAACAAAACTAAACATAATTTTATGAAAAAATATATTAATATTAAGTTTAGGGAATTTTTCTATTGGTTTATGAAGAATCAACATGATATACTTATAAATTAGAAAATTTTATAGTTGATTTTTCTAAATACATATAATCCATTAGTTGATTTTTCAAGCTCAAAAAATGTTTCATTATTAAGGGTGAAATTGCAATAACAAATGAATCAAGTCAGTGCAGCATCCCCAACCCTTGTCGAACGGCTGGATGCCCTTTACGAATATGACCGGGAGCCGGTGGCGGAAAATAAGCTACATGGATGGAAAACCTTTATCGCCATGTTTGCCGGTGAACATGTCGCCGGAACGGAATTTGTTCTTGGTCCTTTGATGGTGATGCATGGCGTATCCGCATTTGACTTTTTCGTTGGGTTGTTGATTGGCAACACGCTGGCAGTATTGAGCTGGGCTTTTATGTGTGCTCCCATAGCTGTAAAAACCCGCTTAACCATCTATTGGCAACTTCGCAAAGTATGTGGGCCCTATCTGACTGTCGCATATAGCGCTTTTTATGCCATTATCCTTTGTCTGTTGGCCGGAGCCATGGTCAGTGTGGCTGTCACCGCTATTTCCATACCCCTGGACATTCCTAATCCTGATTATCATGCAGGCGATTTGGTACCCACCATCCCCTGGATGTTGTTGGCATTAGTTGTAGGTACTGTTATCGCTGCATTGGCTGTTTTGGGATTTGAAAAAATAGCACACTTCTCCAAAATATGTGCTCCCTGGATGGTACTGGTGTTTTTTGCTGCAGGGCTAGCGGTATTACAAGACCTTGGAACAAGTGGGTTTGGCGATTTTTGGAGAGTTGCCAATGAAAAGATTTTTACCGGTGTTCCGGTCGGGGATAATTCTAAATACACCATCTGGCATGTAATCGGATTCGCCTGGCTGTGCAACGCCACCCAACATATCGGTATGTCCGATATCACCATTTTCAGGTATGCAAAGGGTTGGAAGCAGGGGTTTGCCTCTGCATTTGGGATGTTTCTTGGCCACTATATGGCCTGGATTGCTTCCGGAATTCTTTGCGCAGCCTTTTTAGCAGAAGGATTTACAAATCCTCAACCGGGAAATATAGCATACTTCGGAGCCGGAATTGCGGGTTTGATTAGCGTAGTCATTGCAGGATGGACGACGGCCAACCCAACCTTATACAGGGCGGGGCTGGCCATTCAAGTAGCAACCCCCAATTGGAAAAGGTGGAAAGTAACTTTTGTTGCCGGTGCTTTTATGATAATTACTGCTTGTATACCGGCTGTAAACACCTACCTGGATAGAATAATAGGGTATTACGGCTTGTTCTTTATGCCTTTAGGTGCATTTATTTTCGTTGATATCTGGCTATTTCCAAAGCTTGGATTGGAAGCCTATTATGCTGATAAAAAAGGATTGCTACTAAGCTGGTCTGCGATGTTATCCTGGATCATTTCATTTGGTATCATTTTATTCTTTTACGGCAAAGACCATTATCCCTGGTTATCTGAAATATTAGGAAACCAACCCAGCTGGTTGGCTGTCATAAAAGCCGATTTGTTGTTCATGGTAGCTCCCGAGTGGGTATTATGTGTGATCCTGTATATTGGGTTCAGCAAGATTCAACAGGCAAATCAATCAAATAATAAAACCTAAATCGATTATGAAATTAATTCTAAAGATCATATCTCTGACAGGGCTACTATTAACCGTAGTTCCATCTTTTCTGGTATTTTATGAAGTAATTGACAAACAAACACATTTTAATTATATGATAGCGGGCGTATTACTATGGTTTGCAACAGCTCCTTTTTGGATGAGAGGCACATCGCTTGATGACGTGGAAGAAAAGTAAAAGGATTTTTATGGAAGTTTTCGACCTTAGAACGGAATACAAACACAACCCTATAGGTATTGGCACAACAAGCCCAAGGTTAAGCTGGAAATTAAAGTCAAAAGATAAGAATACAAAACAGGCGGCTTATCAAATTTTGGTTGCCAAACCTAATACGGAATTATCGTCTGAAGAAAACTTTGTCTGGAATACCGGTAAAGTGGTTTCTGATCAATCCGTACATATTCCCTATGAAGGGCCAAAGCTACGGTCGGGACAAAGGTTGTACTGGAAGATCAAAGTTTGGGACAATTATGGAAATGTAGCTGAATCCGAAAAGCAGGCGTTTTGGGAAATGGGAATGCTAAATCCTGAAGAATGGGAGGCAGAATGGATTACCTTGCCTTGGTCTGAAAACCCAAATGCATCATCTCCTTGCCCTTATTTCAGAAATGTGTTTTATGCCTATGAGCCAATTATTGAGGCTAGGATTTATGTATCCGCCTTAGGACTCTACGAGCTGGAACTGAATGGTGAGAGAGTGGGTGATGAGTTATTTACACCCGGCTGGACAAACTATCATAAAAGGCTCCAATACCAGGTTTATGATGTAACGAAAAATATAAAATTAGGAAAAAATGTTATTGGAGCAATCGTGGGTGATGGATGGTATAGAGGTCACTTTGGTTGGTGGGAAAATAACCGGAATAATTATGGTGAAAGACTTGCATTATTGGTGCAATTGAAGCTGGTCTTTCGAGATGGATCGAAAATATTAATCAATTCTGACGACACATGGAAATCTAATACAGGCCCCCTCTTAAAATCTGACATATATAATGGCGAAACCTATGACGCCCGACTTGAGATGGAAGGTTGGTCAACTTCTTCATTTGACGATTCTACCTGGGAAAATGTAAAAATATTAAACCATCCGAAAAATATCCTTGTCGAATCTGTTGGTGAAAAAGTAAAAAAGGTACTAAAAATTTCCCCAAAAAAATTGTTAACAACTCCAAAAGGGGAAAAAGTATTTGACTTAGGTCAAAACATGGTCGGATGGGTGAAATTAAAGGTTGCAGGGAAAGCAGGAGACAAGGTGACGTTGAAATTTGCTGAAGTGTTGGACAGCGATGGCAATTTCTACACCGAAAATCTGCGAAATATCGAATGTTCGGATCAATACATTTTAAAAGGATATGGTGAAGAAACTTATGAGCCCCGTTTTACCTTCCATGGCTTTAGGTATGTCATGATACAAGGCTACCCTGCAGATTTAACACTTAATAGTATCAAAGGAGTTGTCATTCACTCTGATATGGATCAAACCGGTAAGTTCCGCTGCTCTGACCCATTAATTAACCAACTGCAAAACAACATAGAATGGGGACAACGGGGAAACTTTCTGGATGTTCCAACGGACTGTCCGCAAAGAGATGAGCGTTTGGGTTGGACTGGAGATGCACAGGTTTTTGCACCAACAGCCAGCTTCAACTTCCAAACTGCATCTTTTTTTACCAAATGGTTAAAGGATCTGGAATCTGAGCAACGGGAAGATGGAAGTGTACCCTGGGTAGTTCCCAATATTATTAAAGATGGTGGTGGTACCGGTTGGTCCGATGGCTTTGGGGCAACAGGATGGGCCGATGCAGCAGTAATCATACCCTGGACGTTATATCAATATTATGGAGATGTCAGGATACTAGAAGAACAGTTTTCCTCTATGAAAAACTGGATTGAGTATATGCGCAAACATGCCGGCGACTCTTTCATATTTAAATATGGGTTTCATTTTGGAGACTGGCTTTCGTTCGCGGAGTACCATTCTTACCAATATAATGCCCCTGACTATGGTTATGCCGGCGCTCATACAGATAAGGAGTTGATTGCAACAGCATACTTTTATTATTCCACATCTATTGTTGAAAAATCAGCCAGACTGATAGGTGAAAACAATTATGCCGATGAACTCCGATTGCTACTTCCCAAAATCAAACAAGCCTGGAACAATGAATTTACTACCAATGCCGGAAGGCTTGTTTCCAATACTCAAACAGCCTTTTCCCTGGCATTGGTATTCGATCTTATTTCCGACGAAAAAAAAGAAATGATAAGTAGGAGACTTGCTAAAGATGTCGAGCATTTTAGCCATTTAACGACAGGTTTTCTAGGTACGCCAATACTGAATTTTGCTTTGTCAGACTCCGGGAGAACGGATCTGGCATATTTACTATTAAAAAACAAAAGGTACCCCTCCTGGCTTTACCCAATTACAAAGGGCGCAACAACGATATGGGAGCGATGGGATGGAATTAAACCTGATGATACCTTTCAGACTGTTGGAATGAACAGTTTCAATCACTATGCTTACGGGGCAATAGGTGATTGGTTATACTCCAGATTAGCTGGTATCAGGATTGATCCAGATCAACCCGGATATAAAAATATCATCTTCACCCCATCTATCTCAACAGGCATTGAATTTGTAGAAGCAGGTATCGAAACAATGTACGGCCTGGTATTTGTAAAATGGAAGATTGATGGAAACAAGGTGCGATACGACATTCAAATCCCACCGAATTGCACCGCTAAAATTATGCTACCATCCTCGGAAAAGATTGAAATGGATGGCATGAAAATCAATAAAAGTGATCTCACCAATTTAGAAATTGGTTCTGGTAATCATACTGTTACCTGGCTAATATGAATAGATATAAAGCATTTGATTTTCTCAGGATTTTTGAGCTATAATCAGCTCAATTTCATGTTCTTCAAAAACCTTCTTATCTTTTTTATTGATGTCCTCATCTGTAATAATATAATCTATTAGTGAGAGCGCTCCAAGGCTGGCCAATGCGCTTTTACCGATTTTGGATGAGTCAGCTACCAGGTAGGTGATATCAGCCGCATCAATCATTGCTTTCTTTACTACAATATCGCTCAAGCTGGGATAAGTCAAACCTGATTTCAATGAAATGCCAGCTGTTGCTAAAAATAATTTCTGCACTGCCAGCCCTTTAAAAAAGTCGGCCGCTTTCTGGCCGGTCAAGGATAAGGTAGGTGGTTTAAACTCCCCACCAGTTACAATGATTTCAATACCCGGCTCAGCACCGAGCATTAACGCAATATTTACTGCATTAGTAATAACAGTAAGATTTTTCATGCCTCTGAGCTTTTTGGCAATTTCTGTAGTCGTTGAACCCGAATCAAGAATAATTGTATCTCCACTTTCTATAAATTCCAGGCACTTTTCTGCAATCAATTCCTTCTTGTCCATGTTTTCCTGGTGCTCAAGAGAAAAACTTCTTACCTGATCTTCCACATTTTTTAGGAAAGCACCACCATGTTCCCTGACTATTAAATCATCATGCTCTAACTTTTCCAAATCTTGTCGAATGGTCACCTCGGTAACCTTAAATAGTTTGGCAAGGTTTGTAACCTTAGCAGAGCCGTCTTCGCGTAGGAGGTCCATTATTTTCTCACGCCGCTGGTTGGCCATTAAATTTTCTAGTTTCATTTACTGAAGTTTATAAACAAAAGTGATTCACTTTGTTTGGAACAAATCGGCTATTCATTCTATTCTCATTCACTTTAATCCTCTTGTTGGTAAAAAATTGTGATTTTCATTCAATTAGAGTTTGAACCTTATGATTAATATTCATGATTCAAGGTTTAAAATTCAAAATAAACATTTCAATTTACAATTGTTATGATAATTTTCATTTGATTTCTTTTTTGGACTATTTGGCTTTAGATTATTACAGTAAATTATAATGAAAAGCTATTGCTTAATTCTCATATTGAGTAACAATCGTAAGATTATGGGGTCTAATAATTCCACCTTTATTGTTAACATCGTTCTTATACTGACCTTCATTATATCTATTATTGAACAGTTTTAATTTATTTCAAAATGGACTTACAATTTTTTCTAATGTATTTTAAAAGTGAATTAATTCCGTTTATCTTTTGACTTGCGATCAAATGATATTACGTTAAGTATCTCTCTCAACCTACTTCTTACCCTATTTCCATAAGAACCCTCCAATTCACAGGCAGAAAGATTTGTCGTAACATGGGTTATAATTTTCGAATGGATAAACATGTCATATCGGGATAAAAGGATCTCCGCCATGACATTGGTATCATTGCCATAATATTTAATATTTGATTCTACTCCCAGATCATCGAAACAATAGGTCTTGGGAAGAAGATCTCCTTCTTTTCTGTGGAAAGCTCCTTTGGAGTATTTGTTGATTATAGGATATCCTTCCTGGATGAATTCATAGGTGATGTCTCTACTGGATTTGATAAAAAACTGTTCTTTTGGTGAAAGAAAAAATCGCATGATGGTCATGAGACTTGTTTTGCCACAACCAACCGGGCCGGTGAGGAGAATGCCTTTATGGAGATCGATGTTTTGAGATTCGGCATTTTTGGTGTCCTGGTAGAAATAGGTTAGGAGTTTGAAAATAATCGGTAGATCCTCCTGGTATAATTTGAATTTTGGATTGAAATTGGCTTTACCTGCTTTTTCAATAAATTCGAGGCATTGGTCGAAGGCGAATTTAGAGGTGTTGAAGGAGGTGTCGAGCTTAATTTTTGATTCTTCTAAAAAAGATTTAGGGGGAATATTATCGTTGGACATTAGAATTTCATTTAAAAAGTGTGATTAGTATTTCTATTGTCCTATGGCCGGACAGGCCCTTACTTTGCTCATACGCTCTTTCATGCCACACAACCTTTCGCGAATCTGTGATTTCTGTCTTGATACAGAAAGTAAGCAAAAGAATCCCCGCCTGCCGGACGGGCAAGAAGGAAAAACAATACTTCCTCGCACAGGCCCACCTGAAGCCCGCTGTTTTTCCAGGCCATCGCTCATGGTGTGCTTCGCACGGTTTTTTATAGTGGTTCATCATAGTTTTTGTTGTTATTAATGTGGAGGTGGTTGGGTTCAGCTGGTTGATGGTTCTTTGGATTAGAATATTTTCCGGAATTGAGGATCCAGTTAGTAGCAGCTGCTTGCCAGTCTTCCATTTGTTTGTTATTGCCTACTTTCCATCCGACTGATTTGAAGTAGTTGAAAAATTTCCGCGCCTCGAGCTCCGCATTTTTTTCTGTCTTCAATATATCTTTTAAAAGAGGGAACTGCGATTGAAAAAATAGTAACACTTCCTGTTCATTGGGAGGAAGGAAATCACTTCCTTCTTTTTTTGAATTGACCTTTATCACATCTGATAAAGGTGTTCGTTCGCCTTTGCTTTTATTATTGTTTATATAGTTTATATTGTTTAATGAAGGTCTCACTGGCTTTATCAGCAGCTGTCCACCAGCTTTATCACTACCTTTATCAAATCTGTACAGGTAAACCTTGCTTCCTACCTGTGGATTATAAGAAGGATCGTACCGAATATAGCCCCATGAATGAAGTTCTTTCATGCACCTGGTGTAGGTGTTTACTGATCCGATTTTTGACATTATCATGATCTCAGATCTGGAAATTGAAATTGGATTTCGGAAGTGATTCATGTTCCAGGAATTAAAGAGGGCGAAGTAAAGGCTTACATGGTAAGGTGTAAGCCTTTCATCTTTCATGACAAAATCCATAAATTGTAAAAAGTGCTTGATAAAATTCATTCACGCTATCCTGGAAAAATATGATTTGATATTCTATTTTCAGAAAGCATTTTTTGAACATCTTCATATTTGTAGAAGATCACTCCACCAATTTTAGAAAAAGGTAGGGTTCCGTTTACCCTGAGGTTTTGAAGTGTTCCAGGAGAGATTCCTAAAAACTCGCGGACCTCATAAGATTTTAACCATTTCTTCGTGACTTGTCCGGAACTTTCCTTTAGAAGTGTTTTTAATTCTTCTAATAATTCGATCTTGAAATCTCGCAGATCGTCAGTTGTAATAATTGTAGCTGGCATAATATTTAGTTTAATTTGATTCAAGACAAATCACGACAGGAAATGAATATCAAAACAGTTGCAGGGGTTGCAGGACCCTTTGTAAGAGGTTGGTTTTGAGTAGGATATGAGTTTAAAAAATATTAATTCATTGAGCGGTAGAAGACCGAATCAGACATGTCAATTATATTTGCTTGCAATAGTTACGTTCCTTCATTTAATGTCCTATGGCCGGACAGGCCCTTACTTTGCTCATACGCTCTTTCATGCCACACAACCTTTCGCGAATCTGTGATTTCTGTCTTGATACAGAAAGTAAACAAAGAAATCAAGACAAAACGATGCTTCTACACACATGCCTACACACCCCCGCCGTTTTGTCTGGCCAGCGCTCTTAAAATTAATTTTTACGGACTTGGTTTAGTATATTGATGATGAGATCTTTTATAGTTTCTCTGGTTGAATCTTCAATATTATAAAATTTGGATCTCATGCTTTCAACAGAAATGTTTTCAGCTCTTTTTGTTTGGGTTCCCATTGAGATGAATTTTAAGACCTCCCTATGATTTTTATTGATAATAATTCCTGTGTCAAAAAAAAGCCTTACAAGGTATGCTAATTGCGATACAGACAAACTGGTTAATACTTTAAAATCATTGTGAATCGGCTCTTTCCTTTTAAAAGGGATGTTTAGAGAAAGTTGATTTCTTTTCTCAAGAAAGTACATTTCTTCATCCAGCCATTCCAATAAAGCATCCTTTATCGATATACATTTCGGTTTATAAGCGAATCCAGGTTTCACATGGTCCTGGTTCAGTGTTTTAATGAAATAGGCAAGTTTCTCTATCTGGCCACAAAGTGAATCCTCCTTTAGATATAGATCTTTGAAGTTAGATGTGCAGTAATTAAAAAATTTGAAGGAGTTGTAATTAAGATATATCATTCCACAACACACTTTCTCATCAATACTTTTATCCGTTGAATTGTTGAATGAAATATCTACTAATTCCTTCAACATCGTTTTCAAATAGATTAATTTTCTGAATGAGATGCATTCTTCATTCCGTGAAATAATGAGCTTTTCAAAAGGATGAAATACTACTTTATTCAATTCCTGAGAGATCCCTTGTTCCTTTAACTCCCTTTTTAATATTGGTAACTCTTCTTTGAAATCACGTACAGCTATGATCATGTAACTGCGGGGAATTTTAGCTTTCAGGCTGAAATATTGTGAGAAGTGCTTTTCGATATAGGTGAGTAAATCTTCTAATTGGACATAAATGATCTTATAGAGATTTACCGGGTTAATTTCATCACTTGTAGAATAAATTTTCAAAGCTTCTTCCGGAGAAATGTATTGTAGAAGATGATCTGTTAAGCGAATTAATTCCTGTTGGTGACATTGAATATATTGCTCAAACTGTTTTTCCCTTTTAATGCTGAATAATTTATTTTTGAATAACAGTTTTATTCTATTTACTTCTGATTGAACCTTCGTGCACCATTTTTCAAATTGTTGGTTTGATAGGGGGTGATTTTTAAGGTTGTCAGGAGCTAAATCGTGATGGATTAATGCATCCAGTACTTCTAATTCGTATTTCAATTACTAGGGTTTTGGTCTAAAAAGTGAGCTTAATTAATGGTTAAAAAATGATATAACCCCCTCCAATTCTATTCCTCAAACTCCGCAAATGATAAGCAAATCGTTGAAAATCCAACCAAATATAATTGAAATAGTAAAATGTACAAATTCAAACAGTGAAAAATATGTTAATATTATTGAAATGTTATTTCTAATTTTTTAAACAACCTTCTTAGCCTGGTTATTGCCTCTATTTGATGAAAGCTTTTGCTCCAATTTACCCATGTCCTCACTTAGTTTTGTTTCGACTACTTTGGCATAGATCTGCGTGGTTGTGATCTTGGTATGACCGAGCATTTTACTAACTGATTCAATGGGGACACCATTGGCCAGGGTAACGGTGGTTGCGAAAGTATGCCGGGCCAGGTGGAAAGTTAAATTTTTCTCGATACCGCATAAATCGCCGATTTCTTTTAGGTAAGAATTTAATTTTTGGTTGGAGATACCAGGGAATAGACTTCCCTCATTTAAAACCTTTGGATGTGTCTGATATTTTTCAATTAATATCTTTGCTTTTGGAAGTAATGGAACCTTCACTAACACCGAAGATTTTTGTCTGCTTGTTGCTAACCATTTTTTACCATCCATTCCAACAACAATATTCTCCGGCTTGAGTTTAATGACATCGATATAAGCTAATCCGGTATAGCAGCTGAAAATAAACAGATCCTTCACTTGTTGTAATCGAGGAATTTTGAATTCCTTTTCTTCTAATTTACCTAACTCAATATCTGACAGATATCCCCTATCCACTTTATCATATGAAGGTTTGAATTTTGCAAAAGGATCATGAGCCATCCATTCCAATTTGATCGCCAGATTAAGCATCTTTCTAAATCGCTCCATGTGTTTCATGATTCCATTATTTCCTAGAGGCTTCTGGTGATCAACAGGCTCCCATTTTCTTAGGAAATATTCAAAGTCTGTAATGAATTGATAATTAATCTGAGATAAGTATATATCAGATGTTTTGAATCGTTTATTTAGAAATCGATTGAGGTATTTCTGTGTAGTAAAATAATTTTTCAGTGTGCCCCAGGCAAGTTTGTCCTTTAAACTTGTGTTATGGTATTCAATGATCTTATTCAGAGTAAATTCATGCTCATCAATTCCCAGGAATTTATTTTTAAGCGCATCTGCAGAAACAAACTTCCTCTGCAGCGTCATGTCCTGGTAGTAATCAAAAAGTGAAAGTTTTATTCTGGTCAGATATTTATTCAATGATTGAATTTCGGCACGACTACCTTTTGCCTGATTTTTTGCACTATCCCAATCTTTGACATCAATGTTTCTTTTAGTTGAAATATTAACTCTTTTACCATTGACATTTAACCTGGCATAAATTGGAGCAATTCCATTTTTAACTTTCTGTTTTTTAAGATAAAATTTGACTGAAAAAGTGCTACTGTTGGTTCTCATCATAATTCAATTTTAGTGTGAATGAATTGGTTTGAACCTCATAGGTCACCAAACAAACCCAATTAAGAGACCAAATTGAATCAAAATGACTCAATTTTTATACTTGTATATAATTGATAATCAATGAATTACAAGCGATTTGGTTACCCAAATATAAAATTTAAAAGAGGTAACCAAATAGGTCACATTTTTTATGAAAAAAAATGGTGTGAATTGATATGATAAAAACAAAAAAGCCCCTAAATCATAAGATTTAGGGGCTTTTAATACCGACTATTGTCCAATGAGTCGGGGTGGCAGGATTCGAACCTGCGACCCCCTGGTCCCAAACCAGGTGCGCTAACCGGACTGCGCTACACCCCGATGAAATTTGGTGATATTATGATTTTTAAATTTGTGATAAAACAAATCACGAAATCACTAGATATCCTTGTGATCCTGCCAGGACTCGAACCTGGAACCTACTGCTTAGAAGGCAGTTGCTCTATCCAGTTGAGCTACAGGACCATTATCTTTTTTTTACATCTCAATATTTCAATTCAATAACCCCTACTCCAACCTGAAACCTTCCCGACATAAAGTCGGGATGCTCTATCCAGTTGAGCTAACGGACTTATTTGTCTTCAGCTTAATACTATCCTTCAAAATTCTGAGCGGAGAGAGCGGGATTCGAACCCGCGGTACCTTTACAGGTACGGCAGTTTAGCAAACTGCTGGTTTCAGCCACTCACCCATCTCTCCAGGTCAGTATTATCTGAACTTTTTATTTCATTAATCTAAAATTTCGGTAAGGCTGTTTATCCGCCAGCTAGCGGATGGTTTCAGCCACTCACCCCTGCCTCGCCGGCAGGCGGGCATCTCTCCTTAGAGAAAATACTGATTTTTTATTGCTGAAATAGAGTAAATCAACCATTTCAAATCTTAACTTTTCGGCTGCTCCGAAAAATGAGTTGCAAATATAGAATTTTGTTTTTCATTTAACCAAAAGACAACAAATTTTATTCAACTTTTTTCACCCAATAATTGATTGATCGCTAATTATTCTGAATGAGCTAACTTTCCATCTTCATCCATTTCAACTATTTTTCGGACTATTCACTAACTTAACTTCTTTGACATCAACCTGAATAGGGCGAACATCCTCCTTTCTTAATCCTCTCAACCCAAATAATGGTCTTAAGGAATGAACCCTTCGAATCACCCATTCATAAATAACAAAACATCCTGCGAAGGTTGCTGTTAATACGAAAACATACTTAAGCCAAACCGGAATGTCCATTGGGAAGATCCAGTAAGAGCTGAGAAATAAGAATATCATGTGAATAATATAGATCGGGTAAGCGCCTTCGCTCAAATACTGGAGGGTTTTACCAGGCCTATTGAGGTGTTTGTGAGCAAATCCGAAAACCGCAAAGATCCATAAATTAGATTCGATCGCCGTGAGGACGTTCGGCGCATTCAATTCATATTCGAAATACCGCAAGAAAAATAGGGCTATTGCCCCAGCCAGGAACAACCACCTCCAGGACAGAACAGTTTGCCAGAACGAATGGCCACTTTGTATGCAAATAAACCCGAAGAAAAATGCGAGCAATCCCAGGAAAAAACCATGGGGTGTTAACACGTACAGTTCAAATATTTCAGGTTGAAGAATCAATACTTCCAAAACAAAAAATCCTATTATCAACAATATCCCCAAAGGAGTTTTAAACAGGTTTTGAATCCATTTTACAATCCATCCATTATCATTCTTTTTCAGATAAAAGAATACCGGCAACAGGAGGATCACATAGATAAATATATTACCCAAAAACCATAAATGACCGGGATGAGGTATATATTGAATCTCCTGGCTGTAGTATTTTTGCCAGATAAGCATATGGAGGGGAACGATGCACAGCGCCCCAAAAATAAATGGCAGAAATATCCTCCGTGTCCTTTCCAGCAATAATTGCTTCCAGCTTCTCTTCCTGATGGCAAATGCCACGCCCATTCCTGATACAAAAAATAAGAGGGGGATCCTCCAGACATTCAGCATGGACATGGGAATCCATAGGGATTGAAGCGATTCATTGTTTTGAATGAATTGGATAAAAACACCCCAGGGTTGAAACCCAATGGTCGTATGGTAGATCAATAGTAGTCCAATAGCGATGACTCTTAGCCAATCAATATCGTATCTTCTTTTTGCAGCTTCCATTTTCAGTGAAATAGAGATCAGTGATCAAACAATTAACGCAACATTTCAGCTATTTGAGGACGAGTAGATTCGATCCGCACATAGTCAAGTTTTAATCCTAAAGGACCAAGATCACGGCTTAACTGGTCATAGATAGGTTTGACATCCCTGAAAGGAACCTCAATGGATTGCAGAGCCGTTGAACCATAATTGTTTACAACACTTTTGTCCACCTCATGATCTAACAAGGATTGGACAACTTCCTTGCGACAAAAGAATACTGCGGAGTGAAGAGGTGTCGAACCATCATTGTTTAAAAGGTTGACATCTGCGCCCGCTTCGATCAGTGCTATAGCCACATCCTTTTTCCCAAAAGTTATGGCAATGACCAAAGGAGTGGAACCGTAGGCGTCTTTCTTATTAAGATCCGTACCTGCTTTGATGTGCTGGCGAATAGCGTCGAGATCTCCCGTTAAAGCAGCTGCATAAATATCAACTTTAGGGGAAGTTTGGCTTACTTTGGAAACCTGGGTCTGATCGGTATCCGATGTTTTTCCACATGCGGATGTAACCATTATTAGAGCTAAAATAATAACACTTACTAATAATGAATTGAATTTTTCTTTCTGATTTTTCATGACTTTTTAGTTTTTAGTTTGACTTAAATGAATACTGTAAAGTACCGTCAAAATCAAAGGCACGACTAATCAAAAAAGAGCCTAAACGTGTCAATTTTGGGGATTTGATAGTAATTATGATGCAAGGGTGTAAATTATGATGCAAAAGGGACTGGAAGATAAAGTATATCACTCTGATCCAACTATATTAATTCGCAGGATAGAAAGTATAAAATTCCTATCACCTAAAATCAATTAGGCATATATCGACCTGATTATCATCAATCCTGAACCAAACCCCTTCATTCAATTGTTAATTAAATGAGTATCTTCAATTGTCAATAGCCTTTTTAACATAAAACTTATATAATTGAATGAACCTTAAATCGAATGCCTGAGCCACCAGTAAATAATGACTTTTTAGAAAAGCTTACACAAATCATCGAGGCCAACATCTCGAATGAGCTCTTTGGAGTTTCTGAGCTGGCTGAAGAAATCAATATGAGTCGCTCCAACCTGTTGCGCAAGATAAAGAAACACACTAATCTTTCAGTCAGTCAGTTTATCAGCCAGGTGCGCCTGAAACGGGCGATGGAAATTTTGAAACAATCATCCCTTACCGTTTCGGAAGTATCCTACCAGGTGGGTTTCAGCAGTACTTCTTATTTTATTAAATGCTTTCGCGAATACTATGGATACCCTCCGGGCGAGGTAGGAAAGGGGATGGAATCTCCCTCTAATTCATCCGGTCAGATCACCCCTACCCATCAGCTCGCAGCGATCATGTTTACCGATATTGAAGGATATACAGCTTTGATGCAGCAGAATGAGGAAAAAGCCATCCGATACAGGTCACGACATCGGGAGGTATTCGAATCCATTACACAAAAATACATGGGAAAGATCCTGCAATACTACGGCGATGGCACCCTGAGTACCTTTGGTAGCGCCATCGATGCAACAAAATGTGGCATTGACCTTCAATTGGCATTTCGGGAAGAACCCAGAATTCCCGTTCGGATCGGTATCCATACAGGCGATATCCTGTTTTCGGAGGACGGGATCATAGGAGATGGCGTCAACGTAGCTTCTCGAATTGAATCATTGGCTGTGCCGCAAAGCGTCTTCATTTCGGAAAAAGTCCATGATGAGGTTAAAAATCAACCGGATATTCAGACCCGCTCTATGGGGGTCCATCAGCTTAAGAATGTTGATAAGCCAATGGAGGTGTTCGCCATCGCTAACACCGGTTTGATTGTTCCTGACAAACAGCAGGTACAAGGCAAGGTTCGGATAAAAGATCCTAAAAAACAGAAAGAATCTGCTGGCAAATTTCCGGTCCTGCTATGGTCACTAATCATAATAGCTGTCGCTGCAATTGGATTTGTTATGATAAAACTTGGAGTATTTAAAACATCCGATCAGATCCATGCCGATACAAATCCTGCTTTGGCCCAAAGCTCGATAGCTGTATTGCCTTTCATGAACGACAGCAATGATTCCAGCAATGTGTACATCATAAACGGATTGATGGAAGCCACGCTCAATAATCTCCAGAAGATCAAAAACCTTCGGGTGATCAGTCGGATGTCTGTGGAGAAGTATCGCAATAATCCTAAATCAATCCCTGAAATAGGTAGAGAATTAAATGTTCGATACCTGATCGAGGGCAGCGGACAAAAGATTGGCGACCAGATCATGCTACACATCCAGCTGATTGATGCTACAAATGACCAGCATATCTGGTCGGAGCAATACAAACGGGAAGTCGGGGATATATTCGACTTGCAAACCGAAGTGGCGAAAAATATCACAGATCACATCGAAGTATTTATTAGTCCTGAGGAAGAAAAAAGCATCAGCAAACAACCAACAGAAGATCTTGTCGCATATGACTATTTCCTGAAGGGCCTTGAATTTTTTCGTCAGGAAACAGCCGAAGGTCTTCACTCAGCTATTTCCTGGTTTGAAAAAGCAATCGAGCAGGATCCGCAGTTTGCTCAGGCGTATGCCAATATTGCTATTGCTTATTATTTCCTCGATGCCTACCAGGTGGAGAAAAAATACACGGATCAAATTAACCACTATGCCGATCAGGCGCTCCTGTTTGATGATACTACTCCTCAGAGTCAAATGGCTAAAGGGCTGTATTACATTCAAATCAAGGAATATGAACTGGGCATTTCTTTTCTTGAAAAAGCATTGGAATACAACCCGAATTCCATACCGATCCTTCAGATACTTTCAGACATTTATGCTAATGTGGTTCCCAATACTGAGAAATATTTGCAGTACGCATTGAAGGGAATCAGCATGAATATTTCCAATAATGATTCATCATCAATCAGTTTTGTTTATTTGCATGTGAGCAATGCTTTTATGCAATCCGGATTTGTGGATGAGGCTGAGCATTATGTCAATAAATCTTTGGATTTCAATCCGAATAATATTTACTCAAATTACCTGAGGGCATATATCTTATTGGCGAAGGACAAAAATTATGAACGAACAAAGGATCTATTGCTTGAAACCCTGACAATGGATACAACCCGTCTTGATGTGATCCAGGAAGTTGGAAAGATCTATTACTATCTCAGGGATTTTGAATCTTCCTATTATTACTATCAAAAGTTCCTGGAAATAAAGGAAACCCATAACCTGGATGTATATCACGCAGAAAACGCCAAAATTGCCTATGTCATGTCAAAGTTGGGAATGGAGAATGAATCTGAAGAATTGATGACTAAATATCAGTCGTATGTGGACCTTGATCACTCCATTTACAAAGATCTCAGTCTTTCGGCTTATTACTCGTATCGGGGAGAGGTGCAAAAATCCCTTGAACATCTAAGGTTATTTTCCGAACAGGATGATTATTTTTATTGGGTTATCCTTTTTCTGGATGATGACCCGCTGCTGGAGAACATCATCCGGGAACCAGAATTCAAAAAAATTTCTAAAAAGATCAATAACAAATTCTGGCAGTACCACGAAAGGGTGAAGAATTCGCTGGAAAATGAAGGGGTGATTTGATGAGGGAAATCCTTCCTGATCAACTCTTAAAAGTCGACCGTATCTAATTTTCAACATCCATTTCAATTATGAAAATCTATCCTCAGAGAGAATAGGGTCTGAAATATATTTTTCACACTAACAAATCATGATTTGATATTCTAATCGTAAATTATCCCTTCAAAATCGCAGTCACATATCATGAAATACTTTCTGTTATTACTTTTTTCTTTTCACCAGGTCATTGCTCAAAACCCGAAGGGTGATCAGGATATTGTTATTCGACTCAATCAATACGGCTATTTAACTCAGGAAAACAAACACGCTATCCTGCTTTCAAATTCACATGTCAACGAAAAATTTGAAGTTATTTCAGAAGACACCAACAAACCGATTGCATCATTCAAACCTGAAAAATCTAAGACAAAAGGCTGGGGAACATTTACTTATTACCATGACCTGGATTTTTCTGAAGTTGAGGAAACAGGAACCCACTATTTGCAAGGCACTAAATCAGGAATAACTTCTGTTAAATTTTCCATTTCCGATCAGGCTTACCAGGGAACTACTGATGATCTACTGACATTCATGCAACAACAGCGATGTGGCTACAATCCCTTTCTCGATATGGTTTGTCATCAACGGGATGGCCGGTTGTTTTATGGAAAAATGGCGGATTCAACCTATGTCGATCTTTCCGGTGGCTGGCACGATGCGGGTGATCAGCTTAAATATTTAATAACTAGCAGTTATGCGACGGCCCACATGCTGATGGCCTATCGGCTCTATCCGAAAAAGTTTTCAGACAAGGTGAATGCATTGGGACAGCCCTTTCCTAACAACGTTCCTGACGTGCTGGATGAGGCAAAATGGGGATTGGATTGGATCCTAAAATTGCACTTTGCACCCAATCAGCTCGTTCACCAGGTCGCCGATGACAGGGATCATCGTGGATGGAAAATGCCGGATCAGGACTTGTCGGATTATGGTTGGGGACCTAACAGCTACCGTGTTGGTTACGTGGCAAATGGGCAACCACAGGGACTGAATAAATACAAAAGCGAAGCCACCGGGATCGCCAACCTGGCAGGGAGAAGTGCTGCTGCCCTTGCCATAGGAGCCAATACCTGGATGGCAATTGACTCTATCTATGCCTTGAAATGCCTTCAGGCGGCAATTACGGTGTATGACCTGGGGAAATCCATGGAAGGTTATCAGCAGGGGAATTCTTATGGTGCCCCGTATCGATACCTGGAGCAAACTTGGGCAGACGACATGGAGTGGGGAGCAGCAGAATTATACCGTTTGACCAAAGATCCAAAATATCTGTCAGATGCCAAACGATACAGCCAAATGGCGAATACGGATAACTGGCTAATGCTCGACTCAGCTTCCCATTACCAGTATTATCCGTTCATCAACCTCGGTCATTTCGCTTTGTTCGATCAGGTAGGAAAATCATTTCAGGACACACTTGTTTCCTACTACAAGGCAGAAATCGAAAATGTGGCCAAACGAGCAAAAACGAATCCCTATGGCATTGGTGTACCATTTATCTGGTGCTCGAACAACCTCATTACATCATTTATCACCCAGATCTTGCTATACGAAAAGATGACAGGAGACAGGCAGTTTCATCAATTGATGCTGGATCACTGTGATTGGCTTTTCGGAAGAAATCCATGGGGAACATCGATGTTCACCGGAATGCCGGGAAAAGGAGAATATCCATTGGATGTGCATACCAGTATTTGGGCAATGACCCATCAGATGGTTCCAGGTGGATTGATAGACGGCCCCATTTTCAAAACCATCCATCAAAAACTAAAAGGACTTGAATTGACTCAACCGGATGAATTCTCGAGATTTCAAAACAACTTCGTGGTCTATCACGATGATATTGGCGATTATTCCACCAACGAGCCCACGATGGACGGTACAGCAGGCTCCATGATCATGATGGCACACTGGTCGCCGGATGTGGAATAACTCTTTTTTCAATCTGACAAAGTTTATTTTGTCATTTCAAATGAACCCAATACTTCTTCCGCATATTTATCCGCAAATCGCTTCCCCATTTCCCTCTGGGATTTTGAGTCAAAATGCAGATGATCTCCCTTGTCCGTTAAGTCGTTTGTAGAAATGACAAACCTGCACTTATCCGCTGCAGCACTTTCATGAATGATCGAATTGATCGAATCAACTTGCAGTTGAACCTCTACTGGCTCCCTGAAGGTCCCCAATTCGCCCACTAAAATGGGTAGTGTATCATTTTTCGCTATATTTCTGAATGTCTCAAACAAGGTCTCTATCCCATTCTTATACAGTGGGATTTTGCCGCTATGCGCATCACTTTCTCCCTGATGCCATAAAATACATTTGATCATCCCCTGGTTTTGTGCGGACTTAACCCTTTCCTTAAAATTACTCAAAAGGACTACATCTTGGTGGGTAGAGTCGTTGTTCCACTGTTCAACGGAAGAACCTCCAACAGCACATGGAATTAATCCGATCGAAATGCTATCAGGAACATATTTTAATAATTCACGGGCAAATGAAAGGCCACAGTCTAAACCGGTGAGATCCGGTTGGTAAAAGTGTAGAGGTTCTTTGGCATAGTACCATTCTTTATCTTCTCCTAAACTGAGTATTCGCTTATCAGGAACTGTATCCTTCGGTTCTACAAATCCTCTTCCTGCCATGTTGGATTGACCGGCAAGTACGAAGATCCAAAAATCTTCCTTATCGGGAAGTTGACTTACTTTTTCCCGGTATACGGGGAAATTAATTTTTCTAATATCATCAGATTGAAAAGATGAGAAAACTATTAAAAACAGAAGTAAGGAAAAGTATTTCATGAAGTAGCTCTTATTCTTGGAATCCCTTAGAACTCAGAAAAAAACAATCATAAAATAATAAAGATTTCATTTTCAGCAGTTTATTAAAATTCAATGCATAATATAAGTCGAAGCTAATGTGAACTTATCCTATATCAAAATCATCCGATGAAGCCCCTAATAACCATACTAACAAAGTCCATCAGATTGCTTTGCGAGCATCTCAGATGGGATGAAATTGACATGAATTCTGTAAAAAGGAAGATTGGATGTTAAATAGAATAATCGAAATTTCTTAATTACAATATAAAGAGAAGCTTAAACAGATTTATTCAAAAGTCTCATTTGGCCTGATTTTATACTCTGAGATAAAGTTCTCAAGTTCTTTCAGTTTATAAATGTGAGGAAATGTTTTCTCATTATTGATAACTAATCTGGCGTATTTTTCTGTTGAAGTTATTTCTTTACCTGTAAATATATTCCAGGAAGTAACAATTTCTAATGACAAATTGTACAATTTGAATTGTTTCGTATTGTGAAAAATTAACCATTTGTGAGTTACAAATAAATAGTCGCTTTTTAGTTCAATTACCTGTAATGGGACTCTCCAACCTCCTGTCTTTAGATTATAATTAATGACAACACATAGAAGAATTATCATAAAAAATGGTAGCAACCAAGCAAAATTGTTATTTCCTGGCATTAATGACATTATAAAAACAAGTGAAACTGTCGTAAAATAAAAAAATGTAAATAGATTCGAAAGGTATAGAAACACCTTCCTAAGTACTGGATGCTTTGCACCATAAAGATTATTTGATATTGATTTTAGTTTCACTAAAAATGTGTTGCTATTTTTTAACCGAAAAAATGGATTGTAGAAATTGTATTAATCCGTATCTAATTTATGATTCGCAATTTAAATATACGATAAATTAACTCTAAGGCAATGCCAAAATACCTAATGCCCAATGCCAACCCATCAACCCGCAACAAAAAGCCTGCACTCAACTTTCTAACGCCTTTTCAATTTCACCCCAAGTAGCCATGTGTAAAGTGGTATCTGCTTAATTAACCCGCACCCCTCTTGCTTATCAAAATCCAACACTTAATTTTGCCTTCTGTTAATATATTGGTTTTTTGTACGTTGCTAAAATAAAACGGAAGTTTGGCCTGGTATAAATCACTTTCCTGGACGGAGATTATCTTTATTCTTGGATTCATCATCGCTTATGGTATTTACATAGGCAGGATGATCTACATCAACCGTATCCTGGAAGTGAACAAAGACCGCCTCATCTTCAAGATCATCCTACGCACGCTTTACTTTGCCTTGTTCATAGTTGCATTGCTAGGCCCGTCTTTTGGAGATACCTCCAGGGAAATCAAATCAATCGGGAAGGACATCATGGTATGTGTCGACCTCTCAGAGTCGATGAATGCTGGTGACATTGCTCCCAACAGATTGGAGCGTGTCAAATTTGAGTTGAAAAAGATCGTCGATGCCTTTAATTCCGACAGGATTGGCATCATTATTTTTTCCTCTGAAGCCTTCATGCAATGCCCTCTCACGCTTGATCAGAGTGCTTTATCGCTTTTTATTGAAACACTTTCTACAAGACTTGTCCCCAATGCAGGTACGAATTTCGGTCCGCCGTTAACAATGGCTTTGCAAAAACTCAATAGCGAAGAATCAACTGTGGCCCAACAAAAATCTAAGATCATTATCCTGATCAGTGATGGAGAAGATTTTGGCGACGAAACAGAAGGCGCCCTTTCTGAAATTGAAAGTAGTGGAATTAAACTCTTTACCCTTGGTGTGGGGACGGAATCCGGAAGTACCATTCCAACCAGCGGTGGCATAAAGACCGATCGGTCAGGTCAGGAAGTCCTTACCAAATTAAACAGCCGGGACCTGAAAAACCTGGCTTTGCAGACGGGAGGCAAATATTTCGAGATCAATGAGAGTGAAAACGAGATCAGTAAGATGATCAATCATATTGACAACATCGAAGGAGAATTGAGAGATGCAAAAAAGATCGATGTTTCAGCTAACAAATATTTTTATTTTCTGGCGTTTGCTTTGTTATTAATGTTGCTCGATCTGATGTTCCAGTTTAAAGTTGTGAAGATTTGAAAGCACTTTTACTCATCATTTTTCTTTTTCAGCAGGATGGGATCAGCAGGATTGCTGAGATTAATAAATATAAAAAGGAAGGCAGCAGGGCCTATATGGAGTCCGACTATTCCACTTCTGCTTCGCGGTATCGATACCTTGTTGACAGCTTAAACGTAAAGGAAGACCCGGTCATTCTCAATCTTGCTCATTCATATTTTCATCTGAATGACACAACGAATGCCATAAATTTTTATGCTCAGCTTACTGAAAGCAAAAACAGGGAAATTAAATCTGTTGCTTATCAGCAAATCGGGGTGATCGAATTCAATCAAAAGAAATACAACCTGTCGTTGGGTCATTTGAAAAATGCACTAAAGGCCAATCCCCAGAATGAGGAAGCAAGGAAAAACTATGAAGTACTGAAACGGTTGATGCAGGAGAACCCGGAAATGCAGGATCAACAGGACGATCAGGATATCGAGCCATCCGAGTATGCTAAGAAATTGAAAGAGCAAGCGGAAATGCTCGTGCGCAATAATCGCTTCATTGATGCGTATAATTTGATGGTGAACGGAATGCAGGTTGATCAAACAGTTAGCGCATACAATGAGTTTATTACGAAGTTAAAAGATGTCGCCGAAGTAGAAGGAGGAACCCAATGAAAAGACCTATTCTCATATTTTTAATTATATTGATTGGATACACCATTCAGGCGCAATCCTTTGAAAGTCCACAGTTGGCTTTCAATAAAGCTGCCAATGAATACATCTTCGACCAGGTTGACCAGGCTGTAAAAACGCTTAATGTCGCTTTAAAGGATTATCCCAGTGACAAAAAACTGCGTGATCTTTTGGACAAAATCATGAAGGATAGAAAACAACAAGAACAACAGCAGCAACAACAAAACCAGGAAAAACAAGACCAGGAAAATAAAGAAAAACAAAATCAGCAAAACCAGGAACAGCAGCAACAACAACAAAAAGAAGAACAGCAACAGCAGGAACAATCATCCGAACAAAAAGAAGAGCAGAACGACGAAAAGCAGCAACAAAGCGCTGATGAAAATCAGGAAGAAAAAAAGGAAGGAGATCCGTCTCAGCAACAACAAGTAGAACAATCCGAGGAAAATGATGAGAACAAGGACAATAATGAGATGCCTCAGATCCAGCAAAACCTGGAAGACCTTAACATCAGCCCGGAAAAAGCGCGGATGATCCTCGAAGCCATGAAGAACAATGAGGTGCAATACATCCAGCAGATGCAGCGAAAACCTACTAAACGACCGGATAGCGATAAACCAGACTGGTAATAACTAAAAAGTTCATACCCTTCCGGTAAGATTCGTATATTAACATGAGTTCGATAAAAGAAAATTAGTTTTTTACTTGAAATGCCCTTAATCCGCCAGCTGGTGGAAATAAGTGGTGTTTTGCTTAAGGTTTTTATTTGAACTCAGGTTATATTAAGGTATTGTGTTCCTAAACTAATCCTAACGATAATGAAAGAAGTTTTTATTGCCTCGGCAGTGCGAACGCCTATAGGAAGTTTTGGAGGAGTTCTTTCTTCAATTTCCGCTGTTCAACTGGCTTCCATGGCCATCAAAGGGGCATTGGAAAAAGCCAACATCAATAGTCACCATGTAGAAGAAGTTTTCCTGGGAAACGTCATCTCTGCAAACCTCGGCCAGGCTCCTGCCAAACAAGCAGCCATAGGTGCCGGTATCAACCATAACGTACCCTGCACATTGGTCAATAAAGTTTGTGCTTCGGGCATGAAGGCTATTATGCTAGGAGCACAATCAATTATGTTAGGAATTAATGAAGTGGTCGTAGCAGGGGGTACGGAAAGTATGTCCAACATCCCCTATTATATACCAAAGGCCAGATTTGGATACAAATATGGAAATGCGGAACTGGTAGATGGATTGGTCAAAGATGGTCTATGGGAAGTCTATCACCAGTTTGCAATGGGCAACTGTGCGGACAATACCGCCAGGGAAATGAATATCTCGCGTGAAGAACAGGATGAATATGCCATTAATTCCTACCTTCGCGCAGAAAAGGCAACTAAGGCAGGCTTCTTCAGGGATGAGATTGTTCCGGTAAATGTCCCGCAACGAAAAGGCAATCCTCTTAAAGTGGAGGAAGACGAGGAGTTTAAAAATGTTGATTTCGAAAAAATACCTAATCTCAAGCCTGTTTTCGATAAGGAAGGAACTGTAACAGCGGCAAATGCTTCTACCATTAATGACGGAGCATCGGCCATGGTACTGGTCAATAAAAACATTTTGAAAGAACTAAAATTGGAGCCTATTGCCAGAATTGTCTCGTTTGCCGATGCATCACAGGAGCCACTTTGGTTTACTACAACGCCAAGTTTAGCTATTCCAAAAGCATTAAAAAACGCAAAGCTAAAACCGACTGATATTGACTACTATGAAATAAATGAAGCCTTTTCCGTAGTAGCCATAGCCAATAACAAATTACTGGAACTGGATCCGGAAAGAGTGAATGTGTTTGGGGGAGCGGTTTCTCTGGGACACCCATTGGGCTGCTCAGGGGCAAGGATTTCTACTACATTGGTAAATGTTTTACACAAGAAAAAGTCCAAATATGGGGTAGCAGGAATATGCAATGGTGGAGGCGGGGCTTCTGCTATGGTCATAGAAAACCTGAATAACAATTGAGAATTGAATTTTAAATCTGTTTTTCATAAATAAAAAATTGTTTAAAATTTGTGCTTAATTGTAGGTTCTCTTGAGAAAATCATCGTCATTCTGAAACTCGGAACAAAAGACTTTGATTCATATTGGAATGACATCAGTTTATGTCATTAGTGTCGTGTCAAGCATACTGAGACTCTTAGGTTTGCAAAAAGTCAACTTATATACCCCTCTTGAGAGGGGCGAAGGGGTGTGTATCTAAAAAATTCGACTTTTTGCAAATACGTAAGCCCATCCTTGACACAACACTAGAAACTTATCACATCGCGATCCCTTCGGGGTTTCAGGATGGGTAAAATACTGACAATCTGATCAAACGATCCTGATCCGCTAGCTAGCGGACATGATGACAATTTTTTTCAGTGTCTTTCTTTTTTCATTTAATCAGAAGATTCAGTTGAATAAAATAAAAACAGGTTATGCATAATAAAGTTCTGCTATTGGTTTCATTTTTATTGGGGGTTTCTCCTACTCTTTTCGCACAGACAAAGGTCATTATTTATCATGACACCCTAAAAATCAACATCAAAGCAGAATACAACATCCTTGGAAATGACAGCTCCCGGATCGATGGGAAATTTATCACATATTATAAAGATGGAAGCATAGCTCTGGAAGGGAATTTTAAAGATGGCAGCAAGGAAGGTATTTTTAAAGAATATTATCCCGATCAGACATTGCAGCGAACCGTGCTATACAAGGACAACCTGAAAAATGGCAAAACGGAAGTTTACGACCAGGAAGGATACCTTCTCCAATCCGGCACTTTTGCAAATGATACACTTGTTGGCGTTTTAAAAGTCTATGATGAACAAGGCAATGTGAAGAATGAAACCGAATTCGTTAAAGGAAAGCCCAATGGTAAAGTGAAAGAATTTTACCCTGAAGGATCCCTGAAACAGGAAATTGCATATGAGGATGGTAAACCCAATGGACTTACAAAATCCTATTATCCCGACGGAACAGTGAAATCGGAAGCCATGTTCGTCAATGGTCAGGTTGACGGATATTTTAAAACCTACTATGAGAACGGCAAGCTCGATACGGAATACAACAATGAGAAAGGACAAAAAACCGGAGCTTATAAATCATACTACAAGGATGGTTCTGTGGCATTAACCGGCCAATACAAAAACGGTCAACTGGATGGTGATAACATAGCCTACTTTCAAAATGGGAATAAAAAGCATCAGTTTAACTATCAGGATGGCAAAAAGGCTGGTAAAAACTACACCTATCATGAGAATGGAAAGGTGAAGGAGGAAATGAATTATGGTTCCGGAGGTGAAGAAGAGACCATTACAGAATACGACGATTCAGGAAACCTGGTATCAGAAAGAAAGCTGGTGAATGGAAAACCGGAAGGACATTGGAAATATTATTATCCCAACGGAAAATTGAAAAAAGAAATCCACTACTCAGAAGGGAAATACAATGGAAACCTGGTAGAGTATTATGAAAATGGGCAGGAAAAATCCATTACCCCTTATCAAAATAATCTGATCATCGGACAGTTGATCGAATATTACGACAATGGCAAGGTTAAATCTGAAACTAATTATAAATTTGGCCGCAAGCACGGCCCATTCCTGGAATACTATGAAAATGGTAATCCTAAAACAGAAGGTGAGTTTGTAAGCAACAAAAAAGTGGGCGATTGGATAGAATACAATCAAAAAAAGAAAAAGATCAAAACCAGCGTGTACCAGAATAATCAACTAGTTGAAGAAATAAACCATTAAGAATTTTTAAGTAACATGAGGCCTGCCATCAAAGAAACCAATTACAATTTTCCAGGACTAGAAAAACTATATAAAGGAAAAGTAAGGGACGTATACTTTTTTCCAGATAAATTGGTGATGGTCGCTACGGACAGAATTTCTGCATTTGATGTCATCTTACCCAAACCCATTCCTTACAAAGGAATGATCCTGACTCAAATTGCAAGGGAAAACCTGGAAGCCTCCAGGGATATTGTACCGAATTGGCTGGAGCAATCCCCGGATCCGAATGTTTCGATCGGCAAAAAGTGTGAGCCATTTAAAGTAGAAATGGTTATAAGAGGGTATGTGGCAGGACATGCTTGGAGAGAATATCGTGCAGGAAAAAGAACCCTCTGTGGAGTTGCACTTCCGGAAGGACTGAAAGAAAATGACAGGCTTCCGTCGCCTATCATTACCCCTGCCACCAAAGCAGAAGAAGGGCATGATGAAGATATTTCCAGAGAGGAAATTATCAGACAAGGAATTGTTTCCGAGGAAGATTATATTCAACTGGAAGATTTTACCCGAAAGCTATTTGAATTGGGTACAAAACGAGCAGCAGAGAGAGGGTTGATCCTTGTTGACACCAAATATGAATTTGGCAAAGCCGCCGGACGAATCTACCTGATCGATGAAATACATACTCCCGATTCCTCTCGTTATTTTTACAAGGAAGGATATGAGGAAAGACAGGCAAAAGGTGAAAAACAAAAGCAATTGTCAAAGGAATTTGTCAGGCAATGGCTGATTGAAAATAATTTCCAGGGACTTGAAGGTCAGACTGTTCCGGAGATGGATGAAGACATTGTGAACATGATCTCTGATCGTTACATTGAACTATATGAAAGCGTTACCGGCAATAAATTTGAGGAACCCGAAATAAAAAATAGTTTAGAAGATCGAATTTATCATAATATTATGTCGACGTTGACGTAAAGACTTCTGAAAATTCAACCACAATTTTAAAAATTGATCATTAATTTTACATTAAATAAAACCGAAAGGTATTTTTGAAGCATAAAATAAAAAAGATGAAATATTCAATAGATAAAAAAGAACAATATTCAATTATGAAGCTGGAAGAGGAAAAACTTGATTCCATACTTTCACCAGCTTTAAAATCAGAATTAGTAACGATCCATGCAGAAGGCAATTCCAACATCATTCTTGATTTGACTCAAACAAAATACATCGATTCATCCGGGTTAAGCGCTTTACTTGTAGGGAACAGGATCTTCAGTGAAGACGGGGGGATTTTTATTCTGGCCGGACTTACGGACCACGTGATGAAGCTGATAAAAATATCACAGTTGCATAATGTGCTGAACATTCTGCCTACCATTCAGGAAGCAATCGACGCGGTATTTATGCATGAAATAGAAAAAGATATTACAGACGAAGAAGAGATGGAATAAGTAGATTAATGTCCCATTTTGGACTTTCGAATTAAAATCTTAGGCAATAACGCCGCGGTTCCTGCTCATGGCAGGAACCAAACTTCCCAACTTGTTATCATTCATAATCAATATCTCCTGTTGGACTGCGGGGAGAATACCCAGCAAACCCTGCTCAAGTCAAAGGTCAACATCAACAAAATCCATCATATTTTTATCAGTCACCTTCATGGTGATCATTATTATGGTTTGATGGGGTTGATATCAACCATGCAACTATTTGGAAGAAAGCGGGAATTGTCGATTTATGCGCCAACCATTCTGAAAGAAATTATCGATCTCAATCTCAAAGCTTCAGATACCCGGCTAAATTTTCCAATTACATTTCTTTCGTTGGATCAGATCAACCAGGGTATTATTCTTGACCACAAGCACTTTATTGTTAAACACTTCCCACTTACCCACCGGATTGTTTGCAATGGATTTCTTATCAAAGAAAAGTCAAAACCCTATCGGATTGTCAAAGAAAAACTTCATCGTGGAATCAAGTTAAGCCACATTGCACAGTTTTTAAAAGGAAATGATGCCCGAGACGATGAGGGGCACCTGCTTTATAGCAAAGAAGACTATACATTGCCACCTAAAAGATCTCTTTCCTATGCCTACTGTTCCGACACTGTCTTTGATGTGAATATTATTCCAACAATCAAAGGTGTTGATGTATTGTATCATGAATCGACATTTCTCGATGATTTAAAGGATCGGGCGAAAGACACCTTCCATAGTACAGCTTCACAGGCAGCAACAATAGCTAAAAAGGCGAATGTTGGCAAGCTTTATCTTGGCCATTATTCGACCCGCTACAAAGAAATTGAACCTTTTCTGGATGAAGCCAGACAGATTTTTCAAAATTCTTTTCTTTCTTTGGAAGGTGAAGAAATAACCATAGCAGAACCCAAATAACTTGGAAACTCATCTGGATAGAAAAAAGAATAACCTGTTCATCATTCTTTGTGGAATTTTCATTACCAATGCCCTTGTCGCGGAAATCATTGGAGTAAAAATATTCTCTCTCGAACGTACATTTGGTTTCGAGCCAATCGGAGACCAGTTTGTCTCATTTTTAAATATTGAATTCTTACTGACTGCAGGAGTGATCATCTGGCCTGTGGTGTTTATTACGACGGATATTATCAATGAATATTTTGGAAAAAAAGGTGTTCGGAAGATCACACTGATTACTGTCATACTCATTGCTTATTCTTTTATCGCTATTTTCCTCGTCACTAGGCTGGAACCTGCTGAATTCTGGCTCGATGTGAACAGCACAGATGATGAAGGTAATCCCTTTAACATCAATTTTGCTTTCAAAAAAGTGTATCTGCAAAGTGCAGGAATCATTGTAGCATCTCTTATAGCTTTTCTCATTTCCCAGCTTCTGGATGTTTTTATCTTCCAGAGACTGAGGGCCATTACCGGAAAGAAATGGATTTGGCTCAGGGCGACCGGTTCGACGCTCATCTCCCAGCTCATTGATAGTTTTGTCGTTTTGTTTATCGCATTTTACCTGTTTGGAAACTGGACTCTCCTCAATGTCACCCAGGTTGCCACCAACAATTACATTTACAAGTTTATCGTTGCGATTCTTGTAACACCATTAATCTATCTTGGACACTTTTTAATAGACCGGTACCTTGGCCAGAAAGCAGCTGATGAAATGGCCGACAAGGCAAGTGAGGATAAAACATTCCTTTAAACTCTTAGTGAAGATTCGGTTGCAATCTTCTTAAATTGTCACAGATAATCGCTACAGACATGGCTACATTCAAGGATTCAGCCCGGCCGAATTTGGATATGGTGACCCTTTCATTCAAATACCTCTCAAATTTGCTGTTAATGCCCTTCGATTCGTTTCCGAATAAAATCCCCATTGGCTTATGGATGGTCATTTGATGAACCGGCTTGCCGTTAAAAACTGCTCCGGAAATAAATAAGTCCGGATAACTTTGAAAAAAATTGTCAAGGTCGTCATAATAAAGATCAACTCGTGTAAATGATCCCATACTTGCCTGGATAACTTTCGGATTATACATGTCCGCAGTTTCACTGGATGCAACTATTTTTTTAATTCCAAACCAGTCTGCTGTCCTGATAATGGTACCGAGATTTCCAGGATCACGGATGTCATCCAGAATGAGGATGACATCATTGTCAATGACAAGTTTGTTCAATTGGGGAATTTCAACAACTGCAAGGGCTGAATTATTGCTCTTCAAAGCGCTGATCGATTCAAGCTTTTCTGTCTTTACAGGAATTACTTCGAGAGTTTTGTCTTTAATTAAATAATCATATTCCTTCATAAATCCATCAGAAACTACAAGAAGTTCAGGTTGGTATGAGGATTGCAAAAGTTCAAGCACGTTTTTTGTACCTTCAACCAAAAATCTGCTGTGGATATTCCTGTATTTCTTAATTTGCAGGGATTTGATAAATTTTATCTTTTGAGTCGAGAGCATGTAGAATTTGAGTAAAGATTGATGAGGGTAAATTTCGGTATTTTTTGGCTATTCATAATAAGCTTATTTCTTTCATCCTGTATGGGCACACGACACCTTCGTGACAACCAGCTTTTATTATATAAGCAAAAGATCAAAGGAAATGAAGAAATAACCAAAGAAGAGCTGGAACAATTCTACCGCCAATCCCCAAATAAAAAAATCCCGTTGATCCCCTTCGCTCCATATGTTTGGGTGTATTACATGGGACTAAATAATTATGACTCAGCAGAATTCTATAGAGAAATAGAAAAAATTGAAAATAAGTTTGATAGGAAAATAGCAACAAAACAGCAAAAGGGAAAAAAGGTAAAACGACTTGAAGCTAAGAAAGTAAAAAAAATAAAAAAGAAAGAGCTGGCTTTGGAAGAAGGCAATACCCTGATGCGATGGGGAGAGCCACTGTCTATTTTTGATGAAGATAAAACCAGCGAAACGCGCGATCAATTTGACATATACCTTAAAACCAAAGGATTTTTTAATTCTCATGTAGATTATCGCCTGAAAAGAAAAGGGAGAAAAATATCTGTCACATACCATATCCAGGAAAATATTCCCCATAAGGTAGATACGTTTTATATTACCACCAAAGATGATTCAATCCGGCAGGTAATAGACGAAAACATAAAAGATAGTTTTATTGACATTGGAGATAATTACGACCAGGAGTTATTGATCCAGGAAAGAAACCGCATCGAGGCCCTGCTTCAAAACAATGGGTATTATGATTTTAAAAAACAATTTATTGAATACAGAGTAGATACTTTGGGCGCTCCTTATCAAACCAAAATTGAAATGGTAATCAATAAGCCCAGAAGAGGTTATCATAAAATATTCAATATTGACTCAGTGATCTTTGTGACAGATGCCGGAGATAGAGAGGCAGGAGATCGTAGTTCTATGACGTACAACAACATTAAGTACAGTTTTTATAAAAAGAGATTTTCCAAGAAAATTCTGGATCAGCGCGTATTTATTTATCCTAATGAGAAATACAGCAAATTAAATACTCTTAATACACAAAGACAGCTGGCTAATCTCAATAACTTTAAATTCATCAATGTCAATTACGACACTACCGGAGGTTTCTTTATTGCTAATATTTTCGCCAGCAAGCTGCCCAAGTACCAGATGACCAATGAATTGGGTGTAAACGTTACCGTGGGTATTCCAGGTCCTTTCTACCGATTTTCATTGGTTGACAGAAATGTCTTTAGAGGATTGGAAAACATGGAATTTTCCGGGTATTTTGCTTTTGAAGGGGTGGCCGGTGTGGCCGGAACAGACAGCTCATCGGTTTATAGCTCAACGGAAGCCGGGTTAAATCTATCCTTGTATTTCCCCCAATTTATATTTCCTGGATTCAAAAAGTGGAAAAGGAATAGCGGTACCCTAAACCCGCAAACCGTATTGCAAACAGGGGTGGACTTTACAAAAAGACCCGAATATGTGAGAACTGGTGTGAATGCCTCATGGGTTTACAATTGGAGAAATTATGATACCAAAACGCTGTATAATTTTACTTTTCTGAAGATTGGCCTGATCAACTCTGACCTTGACTCTGCTTTTAATGCCTATCTGGAGGATTTGCAATCAAGGGGAAATAACCTGAAGACTTCATTTGACCCATCCTTTATTACCAGCTCACAGTTTCTTGTTACTTTTAATTTTGACCCAATTGACAACATTGACAATAGTGCTTCCTTTCTTCGCGTTTTTGCGGAATCAGGAGGAGTGATTTATAATTTCTATCAACCGAAGTTTCTCGAAGCCAATGACCTGGAATCCTATCAATTTGTAAAAGGGAGTATTGAATACATCCGACATGTTCCGGTCACTGAAAACGGCGTCTTTGCGAGCAGGGTGAAATTTGGCAGCGCCTATCCTTATAGTGACAACCGGGTTCTTCCTTATGAAAAGTACTTCTTTTCAGGAGGTAGCAACAGCGTCAGGGCGTGGTACCCCCGCAGACTAGGACCTGGGTCCTACAATCATAACCTGTCAGATGATAATTCGGAGGATGTAGAAAACCCCTATCAATACAGCAATAAAATTGAACAACCAGGAGAAATCCTCATTGAGGCAAATCTTGAGTATCGCTCAAAGTTAGTGGGCTTTTTTGACTGGGCTTTTTTCGTTGATATTGGCAATATCTGGCTCATTAACGAAGACAATACCCGACCGGGTGGAAACTTTGAGTTCAACAGGTTTTATAAAGAATTCGGGATTGGCTCAGGTTTGGGATTGCGGTTAAATTTCAGCTTTTTGATTGTACGTTTTGACTACGGAGTAAAAATATATGACCCGATCCGGCCTGAAGGAGAGCGCTTTATTGGCGACGATTATTCCATCTTCCAGTTTAAAGGGCTCCCCGATCAAACTAGACTTAATTTTGCAATAGGTTATCCTTTTTGACATCATGACTATAGACAAAGAGATCATCGCAGACTGGTTTAAATTGCTTCAAAATGACATTTGCCGTCAATTGGAGCAGGAAGATGGAGCTGGTAAATTCAAGGAAGATCTTTGGGAAAGGCCCGGTGGTGGTGGTGGTAAAACAAGGATCATGAAAGACGGGCAGATCATTGAGAAAGGCGGCGTTAATTTTTCCGCTGTCTATGGTAAAATGCCTGAGAAAATCTCAGATGCATTACAGCTTGAAAACGGAGAATTCTTTGCTACGGGGGTTTCGATTGTTATCCACCCACACAATCCTTACATTCCTATCATTCACATGAATGTCCGATATTTTGAGACACTATCGTCCAGCTCTTCAAAATGGTGGTTTGGCGGCGGGATCGATCTAACCCCGCATTATGTCAATCCAGCTGAAGCGGGGTACTTCCACAAACAATTAAAAAGTGTTTGCGACCAACACGATCAAGACTTTTATCCGGAATTTAAAAAATGGGCAGATGATTATTTTTACATCCGGCATCGGGAAGAAACAAGAGGCATTGGAGGGGTGTTTTTTGATCACCTAAATGGTGAAAGAAACAAATCGAAAGAAGAATTATTCGAATTCGTAAAAGATCTCGCTAATGCTTTTGCCCCCACTTACAGAAGATTCATGAAGGAAAATAGAAGGAAAGCATTTACTGAAAAGGAAAAACAATGGCAATATTTACGCAGAGGCCGATATGTAGAATTTAACCTTGTTTACGACAGAGGAACCAAGTTTGGATTGGATACAAGTGGAAGAACAGAATCGATCTTAATGAGTCTGCCATCTACGGCTTCCTGGGAGTACAACCATCACCCAAAAAAGGGGTCAAAGGAAGAAGAAACATTGAAATATTTGAAAAAAGGCATAAACTGGTTGGATCATGATTGATTGGCTGGAAAAAATCGACCAGGAATTGTTTCTTTTCTTAAATGGTTTGCACAGCCCTTTTTTTGATCAGGTGATGTGGGTTATTTCTGCCAAAGCTACGTGGATACCACTGTATCTAGTTTTGCTTTACCTGCTTTATAGAAATTATCAAAAGGAATGGTTCTTTTGGCTGATTGGAATTGGGTTGCTGATATTGGTAACTGATCAAATTACTTCCAGCTTGCTTAAGCCATTCATTGGCAGACTCAGGCCCTGTCACGATCCGGAAATCAATTACCTGGTACATAATGTAAAGAAATGTGGAGGGCTGTATGGTTTTGTATCGGGGCATTCCTCCAACTCATTTGCTATTGCCATCTATTTTTTCCTGCTTTTCAAAAATCGGTTCGCTTATATTTGGCTGCTATTTATCTGGGCAGCAATTGTTGCGTACAGCCGCGTTTACCTGGGTGTTCATTATCCCGGCGACATATTTACAGGTGGTTTGCTTGGAATACTTTTTGGTTGGTTAATTTACCGGTTTTCATCTTCAATGATCAACCGGTACCAAAATAAAAAATCAAAGTAGGTTTAACCTTTCCATCAAAGCTTCCTTATACGAAGCACCAATAGGAATAAACTTATTGTTTATAAGAATAGAATTGTCTTCGAGCGATTCAATCTTTTGAGTATTGATAATAAAAGACCGATGTATCCTGATAAAGGTTTTTCCCGGCAGACGACTTTCAATCCCCTTCATGGTAAAATGTACAATATGCTTTTTGTCGGGAGTATGGATGATAACATAATCTGCCAGCGCCTCAACATATAAGATATTGATCAAAGGTATACGGACAAGCTTGGATTCTGAACGAACGTACAATTCGGTCATCTCATCATCCGTTTTGATCTTCTTCTCAATGTTGTTTCTCGCTTTTTGAGCTGCCTTTAAAAACCTGGGATATTCAGCCGGTTTGACCAGAAAATCCGTCACACTTTTATCGAATGCCTCAACGGCATAGTCACTCTCAGAAGTGATGAGAATAATCTCATAACTTTTCTCAAGGGTCTGGATAAATTCCATCCCGGTCATTTCAGGCATTTTGACATCCAAAAAAAGGATATCTGTATCCCCTTCCTTTAAAAAATTTGATGCCTCGATGGCATTATCAAATTCCTTAACAAGTGTTAAAAAATTTGTCTTTGTGATAAAATGCTTGATCACATTACGCGACATTTCATCATCATCGACAATAAGGCATTTAAATTCCATTCCCTCCGGTATTTTCTGTTTAAGAGTGTTTGATTTTCACCCGAAATATAAAAATTATCTGTATTGAATTTAAAAAAATATTTTAAGATTCAAATTAGCTTTAAAATAATCCAGTAATTATGGTGCATATTTAATTTGCTCGATTCAATTTTAAGGATCTAAAATTAGGTATTTTTACGTATCAGTTAATCATTATTTTTTGACACATGGTAAAAAATTTACTTGACACTTATAAACATAAGGGAATGAGGAGAAAGCTGGTCAAGAAAATTTCTGAAAAGGGAATCAACGATCAGAAGGTGCTCGATGCCATTGACAAAGTACCACGACATTTTTTCTTTGAGAATGCTTTTCTGGAGCATGCTTACCAGGATAAGGCCTTTCCCATCGGACAGGGACAAACCATTTCACAACCATTTACAGTCGCTTATCAAACGCAACTTTTGCAAGTTGAAAAAAACGATAAAGTGCTGGAAATTGGAACAGGGTCAGGGTATCAATGTTGTATCTTACTTGAAATAGGGGCTGATGTTTATACTATTGAATACAACAAGGTACTTTTCGAAGAAACCAAAAAATTTCTACCTTCTATTGGCTACCTTGCGCACTTCAGGCACGGAGACGGAACCCTAGGCTGGCCGGTATTTGCGCCCTATGATAAAATCATTGTCACTGCCGGCGGGCCAAAGATCCCGCAATCACTGATTGATCAATTAAAAGTTGGTGGTAAAATGGTCATTCCGATCGGTGATTCTTCCAACCAGGTTATGTACCGGCTGACAAAAGTGAGTGATGATAAAATCGAAAAGGAAGAATTTGATTTTTTTAAATTTGTACCACTTCTTGGAAAAGAAGGCTGGAATAAAAAATGATAATATGTCTACGAATAAAAAAACGGTAAAAGAATCACTGGCTGTAAAATCTGAGTTGCTACTGCCCAACGATACCAATCCACTTAATAACCTAATGGGAGGAAAGTTGATGCACTGGATGGATATTACAGCAGCTATTTCAGCTCAGAAATTCTGCAATAGCCATGTAGTAACTGCTTCCGTTGATAATATTTCCTTTCAAAATCCCATTCCTCTTGGACATGTGGTCACACTCTCAGCCAAAGTTACCCGGTCATTCACGACTTCTATGGAAATCCATATTGAGGTAATTGCCGAAGACATTCCAAACAATACCCGATTTAGGAGTAACAGTGCTTTTTTTACTTTTGTGGCAGTGGATAAAGAAAACAAACCATCTACGGTTCCGGAAGCTGTCCCTGAATCAGAAGAAGAAATAGAAATGTATAATGGAGCGTTGAGAAGAAGGCAGCTAAGGCTAGTACTTGCGGGCCGGATGAAACCAGATGAGGCAACTGAATTAAAATCTATCTTTTTTTAATCAATGGATAATCAACAGGACTACTACAACTTTCTGAAGATCTTTTTTAATGAGGAAATTTACCTGATCGATGAAGAAGATGTTGAAATTCAGACTTCTGCTGAAGATGAAGTTTCTAGTAACATTGTGAACGAACCTGAGGTCATACCGGTCCAATCACCGGAAATAACAGGAAATCACAATTCTGAGTTTGCCTTTATCATCGATGAAACCTTTTCAGAAACCCTCCAGGGAAGGTTTGAAACAATGATTTCCAGGCTGGGACTTTCTGCAGATAGCATTGCTTTAATTAGATTTAAAGAAGGAAAATCACCGGATAACCTGACAGAGTATATTAAAAGCCTAGACGCAAGTTATGTCGTGATACTTGGAATGAAAGATCAGATGAACGGATGCATTTCTGCGGGTGAAATGAAAATAGTGGACCTGGACCAAAAACATCTACTTTTTGCCCCATCTTTTCAATCCATCACGCAAAATCCTGACCTTGTCAAATCATTCTGGAAGGAACTATCATCACTGATCCCAAACAGGAACAATGGCTAAAGGTAGTAAGCTGGTAACGATCAAGGTCGGTTCTAATGTGCTGACAAATGAAAAAGGATTGCCCAATGAGGAGGTTATCAGCCGTATATCCATTCAGATAGCTGAATTAAAAAAACAGGGCCATCAGGTCATATTGGTTTCATCGGGAGCCGTAGCAGCCGGAAGGAGTTTATATCAATTCAGAAAAAAAGTAGATACAATCGTCCAGAGACAGGTGCTCTCCTCCATTGGCCAGGTAAAGCTCATATCCCTTTACAAAGAAAAGTTTGAGCATCTTCAGGTGCTTTGTTCCCAGGTATTGGTAACAAAGGAAGACTTTCGCAGCAGGAATCACTACCTCAACATGCAAAACTGTCTGACAGCTTTGTTGAACAATGGTATCGTGCCTATCATCAATGAAAATGATGTTGTCTCGGTTACGGAATTGATGTTCACGGATAATGATGAACTTGCCGGTCTGGTCAGTGCCATGATGAATGCCGACAAGTTGATCATCCTCACAAATGTAGATGGCATTTACAATGGCGACCCCAACCATCAGGACACACAACTGATTGATGTTTTTGATGAGAAAAATGTCAATCTGGAATCCATTAAAGCCAACGGAAAAAAATCAGAATTTGGCCGAGGAGGCATTTTAACCAAATGCAATACTGCCCGAAAAATCGCCCGTATGGGAATACCGGTTTACATTGGCAATGGAAAGTCAACGGACATTATTTTGAAGATCAGTAATGGGGAAAAAGCAGGTACACTTTTTCCGGCAGCCAAACTAGCCTCCAATATTAAAAAATACATTGCCCACGCTTACGAAGAGGCAAAGGGAAAGATTAAAATCAACCAGGGCGCTGTTCAGGTTTTACGATCTGAGCGAGCCAACAGTCTGCTACCCATTGGTCTAATACATGTGGAAGGCAAATTTAAAAAAGGGGATATCGTTAAAATTGTTGATGAGCATGATGAAGAAATCGGACTGGGACTTGCCCGATACGGGTATAAAAAAGCGCAGGAAGTTGTCGGAATCAAAAATCAAAAGCCCATAATCCATTACGATCATTTATATTTGCACTGAACCAATCAAAATAATAAAAACTTTATTCCATGTTGGAAGAAACCTTTAAAAAAGTCCAAACTGCAAGTAGAAAACTGGCTTTGCTGGAGGAAGAGAAAATTAATGACATTCTCGTTTCCCTGGCAGAAAAGGCCGAACAAAACATTGAAGATATTCTCAAGGAAAACAAAAAAGACCTTGACCGCATGCCGGAAAGTGATCCGAAATTCGATCGGCTGAAACTTACCGAACAGCGAATCCGTGATATAGCAAATGATTTGAGAAATGTGGCCAGGCTCCCCTCGCCACTTGGGATAAGCCTCGAAAAAAAGGATCTTAACTCCGGCCTGGAACTGCAGAAAATCACCGTTCCCCTGGGAGTGATTGGTATTATTTACGAAGCCCGTCCCAATGTCACTTTTGATGTCTTTTCCCTTTGTTTAAAGTCAGGAAATGCCTGCCTGCTAAAAGGTGGAAGCGATGCGGAATATTCCAATCAATTCATTGTCAAACTGATCAAGGAAGTCCTTCAGGAAAAAGAAGTTAATACGGACATCCTGGAATTACTCCCCTCCGATAGATCAGCAACAACAGAAATGCTCAATGCCGTTGGTAATGTAGATATCATTATCCCACGAGGCAGCCAGAACCTGATCAACTATGTAAGAGAAAATGCGAAAGTTCCGGTCATCGAAACAGGTGCCGGAATCGTCCATACATATTTCGACAAAAGTGGCGATCTGGAAAGTGGTGCCAACATCATATTCAATTCCAAAACCCGGCGGGTGAGCGTTTGCAATGCATTGGATTGTCTGGTTATCCATCAGGACCGGCTTGCCGACCTTCCTGAATTGACCAAAAAGCTTGCTGAAAAGGACGTTGAGATCTTTGCAGATGAAAATGCATTCAACTCACTGAAAAACCACTATCCGGAAAGTTTACTTATCCATGCGGGAGAAGAACACTTCGGCACAGAATTTCTGGATTATAAAATGAGTATCAAAACCGTTTCTGACCTGGATGAAGCGCTCAATCACATTGCCAAATATAGTTCAAGGCACAGTGAGGCCATTATCGCGAAGGATGAAGACACCATCAACATTTTTCTAAAGAGCGTCGATGCTGCTGCTGTTTATGCCAATGCATCAACCGCTTTCACCGATGGTGCGCAATTTGGCCTTGGAGCGGAAATTGGCATCAGCACACAAAAACTTCATGCCCGAGGCCCCATGGCACTTCGGGAAATGACCTCTTACAAATGGGTCATCAAAGGACACGGGACGGTAAGAATTCCGTAGTCATTAAACATTTTATCAAAAGGACATCATTGAAGACTAAAAATTCACATACAAAAAAAGTACTTCTTATTTTTTTGCTAGCCACACTGGTAAACCTGAGTCTTTCATGCGGCGATAAAATCGAAGGTTTTGAAGGTTTTCTAAAACCCGAGATCATTCATTTATTGAGCAGAGATTCATCCAAAAACTGGATTCGCATAGAATACTCTGCCAATGGAGAAATCATCACAGGAAATTGTTCGGATAGCCTTACTTACAAATTCATGGCCATTGGAAATAAAGAAGATACGTCCGGTTATTTATTTGTCAGGCCAAAGCTTCAAAATTGCGGTCTGTCAAATTTTTGCGACAATAATCCTCTTCTTTGCGAATACAATATGGAATTTTGCGAAAAAGATACCGTGATTTGCCCGGAGTTGGAGGAAGATTTTTTATTTGCCGGTGCGTGGTATGTTCCCAATCCTTTGAGAGAAAATGACAAGATCGATGTGATGCTCCTGACAAATTACAATGGATTATCCCGGTATCAGATAAATTATATTACTTCCATCAACCTCGAACTCATTCACGAGGAAGGGGAAACCGGGTTTTTTGAGAAATTTAAAGCTGAATAATGGCAGTTGACGTAGATTCGATTTTAAGCGACCTGAAGAATAATAAGTACTCTCCTGTGTATTTTTTACAGGGAGATGAACCCTTTTTTATCGACCAGGTTTCTGATTACATAGAAAAAAATGCTTTGGATGAAGCTGCAAAAGGATTTAATCAAATGGTGATGTATGGTAAGGATGTCAGCATCAACGATGTAATTAGCAATGCCCGTCGTTTCCCAATGATGTCTGAAAGACAAGTGGTAATTGTCAAAGAAGCCCAAAACATAAAAGACATAAATAAGGAAGAAGGTAGCAAACGGCTTTTGGAATACATTGAAAATCCCCTACCCTCCACCATTTTGGTGATGTGCCACAAATACAAAAAAATCGATCAACGCAAAAAGCTGGGCAAAGAAATCGCCAAACGGTCTGTTTTTCTCAATACCAAGAGAATGTACGATAACCAGCTCCCCGACTGGATCAAAAAATACGTTTACAGCATTGGCTATAAAATAAATGATGAAGCCGTTCACCTCATCAATAATTTTATTGGCAACAACCTTGAAAGGATCTCCAATGAACTAAAAAAAATCCTGATCAATTTCAAAGACGAAAATGAGATTGCATCAGAGCATGTTTACCGCTACATAGGTGTTAGCAAAGAGTACAATGTATTTGAGTTAACGAAAGCACTGGCCAATAAAAATGCAGTAAAAGCGAATAGCATTATCAATTATTTTGCTGCCAATCCAAAGGATAATTCTGTCATTGGCGTTATTGCTGTCCTTTATCTTTTTTTCTCCAGGCTTATGCATGTCTATTATATGGACAACAAATCAGAGGGAAACATAGCATCCGCTTTTAAAATTCCTTTTACAGCCGGAAGGGATTTCAAAATTGCACTTAACCATTATGATTTGCGAAAACTGGAATCAGTCATTTCCGATTTAAGAAATGCTGATATGCAGGCCAAGGGAATTTCTGCCTCTTCCCTTGACGAAGGACAAATACTAAAGGAACTTATTTTCAGGATATTACATTAATCCTTAATTTGGCCCACGATTTGATGAATGAACAATCAGAAAGGTTTGTCGCGCGTTCAGAACAATTTCGGATAACAGACTTCGTTTTGTGAAATGACTTTAAAAACTTATTTAACAGGTGTATTGATGAGGGTTTTATCAATTTTTCTCTTTCTTTTTTTGGCTTTTTCTCATTTTAATCTTTACTCCCAAAGCTCTTTGTACTTTACCAGTCCTGACCTTCATTACAAGGAAGGAATTGCTCTGATCAACGAAGAAAAATACGGAGCCGCTAAAGAAGCTTTTTCAAAATATGTGGAGTACAAAGAAGAAGGTGAAAATGTAGCCAACGCAGAATACTTCATTGCTTATTGCGGCATCCAGCTGGAAAACAATGATGCCGAACACCTCGTCGAGACTTTTATCAACAAATACCCCAACCATCCGAAATCTGAAACTGCCTATTTCGAACTTGGAAATCTGAAATACGACCGCAAACAATATTCGGATGCGATCAAATTTTATGAAAAGGTTTATCTGCCACGGCTACCGTCTGATTTGGAAGCTGAAGCACGGTTTAAATTGGGATATTGTTATTTCACCCAACAGGAATTTGATAAGGCCTATGAGCAATTCAACGAGCTGAAAAAGAAAGATAACCGATTCAAGTATGCATCCAATTACTATTCCGGATATATAAACTTTGAAAAGGAAGAATACGACCGCGCTTATCATGACTTCATAAGAGCAGCAGAAAATGACTATTACGCACAAGTTGTGCCCGAGTTGATCAGCAAAACTCTTTACAAGCAGAAAAAATATGATGAACTCATCAGTTACGCAACGAAATCCCTGAATGAAGGAAAAGTTAAAAATTCAGATGAATTCTTTTTATACCTGGCAGAAGCTTATTATAAAAAAAACGATTTTGAAAATTCAGGGAAATATTTTAATCAATACCTAAGCATCACGCGAAAGCGAATTTCACCGGATGTGATGTTTCGGGTAGCAGACGCAAAACAGCGGTCAGGTGATCTTGAAGGAGCGATCGAAGGATTCAAGCAGGCAGCATTGGAAAATAATGAACTAGGACAAATAGCTTCCTATTACCTGGGAAATCTGTACATAAAAACCAAAAGAAAAGAATTGGCGCCGGCTGCTTTTAAAACTGCCATGGATCTTGAATATGACAAAGACATCCAAAAGAAATCCCACTATCTATTTGCCAAGGTAAATTATGAGCTAGGCAATTACAGCGCTTCTATCAATGCTTTCAATTCTTACATGGAAAGATATCCAACCGAAAGAAATTCCATGGAGCTCAACGAATTATTAACAGACGCATATTTTCGCACCAACAATTACGACGCTGCTATCAGACATTTTGAACAACTGGAGGTAAAAAGTGATAAGGTGAAAAGGGCTTACCAGCAAATTACCTTTAACGAGGGCGCACGGCAGTTTAATTCCGGAAATTATTACCAGGCGATCGATTTATTCGAAAAATCAGACGATTATGCTATAGACAAATCTGTACAAATAAAGGTCGCCTACTGGAAAGGTGAAACCTATTATTTGATGGGTCAATACGATGACGCACGAAACAGCTATTCCTCTATTTTTCGGGAAGATCCCAACGGAAGAACGGAAGAATATTTGAAATCCAGATATAGCACCGGATACATCTATTATAATGAAAAAGAATACGGAAGGGCTTTACCACACTTTAAATATTATGTAGATAATGGTTTTGGCACAATCAATTATACGGATGCTTTGACCAGGTTGGCAGATTGTTATTATACCACTAAAGACTATAATGCCGCTCTGAATTTCTATGACAAGCTGATCCAGATCCGGACTCAGAATATGGATTATGCTTATTATCAAAAAGGACTGATCAACGGCATCAACAACAATATTGCAAGGGCCAATAATAATTTTGATGAGGTGATCAATAACTATCCCCGATCTGTCTATATTGATGATGCTGTTTTTCAAAAAGCACAATTCAATTTTGAAGGAGGAAATTATGATGTAGCTATTTCAGGGTTCAATCATTTGCTAAATGCCTATTCATCCAGTCCATTCAGGCCTTATGCACTTCAAAGCAGGGCGCTGGCCAAATCCAACAAAGGAGACCATCAGGGCTCAGCGAATGATTACAAGCAGATCCTGCAACAATTTCCTAATCATTCTATATCGGAAAATGCATTGCTGGGACTGCAACAGGAGTTAAGCTCCCTTGGGCAATCAGATCAGTTTGGTGACTATTTATCCGCCTATAAAGCATCCAATCCGGATAAAACCAATCTGGAAAACATCGAGTTCGAATCGGCAAAATCCCTTTATTTTAGTCAGAAATACCAGCAGGCTATTCCGTCTTTGAAATCCTTTCTGGATGCTTATCCACAAAGTAGCTTTTCCGGCGATGCCACTTACTATTTGGCTGATTCGTATTACAGAATTCAGGATCTCGGATCTGCCCTTTCTGAATTTCAAAAGTTATCGGACAACACTAATTACCTGAGATATTCGCGTGTGATTGACAGAATAGCAGAAATCAATCTGGCACAAAATAATTACCAGGAAGCCATTGGTTATTTGAGGAAATCAGAAGCTTTGGCAAAAAATAAAAAAGAACAATACCAGGCATGGTCTTATTTGATGGAAAGCTACTATGAATTGAAAAAGTATGATTCTGTGAATTATTATGCAAACCTTATTCTCGATCAGGGTTTGGTGGTCGCAGATGCCGAAAACAGGGCTCTGTTCTTTTTAGGCAAGTCAGCTTATGAAAGGAAAAATTACGACGCAGCATCTGACTATTTCCTCACCGCGACCAATACAGCAAAAGATGAATATGGAGCCGAGTCTCAATATTTACTGGCAAGGATCTACTATGAAAAAGGAAATTATCAATCTTCACTGGAAACCCTCTTTGACCTGAGTAAAAATTTTTCCATGTACGAGTATTGGCTTGGTAAATCATTTTTACTGATCTCAGACAATTACATCGCCATGAACGAGCAATTCCAGGCAAAAGCAACCTTGGAATCGATTATAGAAAATGCTTCCGATGCTGAAATTGTAGATGAGGCAAAAACGAAATTAAATAAACTGGAGCAAACCATTGAAGTGGCTGATCAAGCTCCCGACACATTGGAAATTGTTAACCCGGAATAAACAGTTATGCTGAAGAGACTTTTATACTTAATCGTTACAGCCAATTTTTTCCTGCCCGAAGTTTATGGTCAGGACGTTCCCGAAGAAGGAAGTGGGGAAATCGAAGAACGACAGGTTGTCATAGACAAAAATCTTGAAATTGAACTACCTGAGGCTGACAGAAACTTTGAAAAAGTTCCTCCACCACCAGTTATACAGTCCACTTCAGAAAACTTAAATTACGATGTTTCCTATGTAGATAATTCCATTATTCCGGATCTGACCCCTACGCTTCGGGTCTTGAAAATAAAAACTGAACGTCCTCCTCAGCTGTATGGAAACTATGTGAAGGTAGGAATTGGAAATTATATCAGTCCATATCTGGCACTTTACTTTAACAATGTTCAAAGCAACTCACTTAGCTATGGCGCATCAGCTTTTCATCACTCAGCTTTAAAAGGCCCTGTAGATGGCAGGAATTCAGGAGATGGACAATCCGAATTAAGGCTTTTTGGAAAATACATGACAAACAATGCAACCGTTGGCGGGTCGATTGGCTATAACCTGGATGCTTATCATTTTTATGGTTATGATGATGGGATTGAAGTTGACAGAGACACACTCCGGCAGGTATTCAATACTTTCAAAATTGGGACGACAATAGAAAACTCCAATCCTGACTCAGATCTGGACTTAAAAGCTGAAATAAAGTATGCCTACAAAGGAGACAAATTTGATGCTTCTGAAAATATGTTCAATGCGAATATTTTTGGGTACTATCCAGTAACAGAAGATATTGGCGCGGGAATGGATGTAGAGTTTGACTATCGTTCTTATAACAATGTATTAAAGGCAAACAGGAATCTGCTATCCTTCAATCCCTATGCTACCATTGAAGAAGGATTATGGAAAATAAAGGCAGGATTCAGGGTAATCTCAAACAGCGATGACCGTGACAATGTCCGCAAAATATCCATCTTCCCGGCGGTGACAGCGGATTACTATCTTTCTGATAACCTGATAGCATTTGCACTATTTGATGGCAATGTTGACAAAGTGAATTTTATCAGCATCACTGAGGCTAACCCTTATATTGCCCAAAACACGCCTATTTTCAATACCATTAAAAACCTCGAATTGGGAGGTGGAATAAGAGGAACAGTCCTGAATAACCTCGGCTATAAAGCGCTTTTGACTTTTTCAGGATACAAGAACATGTATTTCTTTGTCAATGACAGCGTTGAAACAAATAAGTTTAATGTGATCTACGACGATGACAACACAACACTTTTGAAATTTCAGGGATTTTTAAATTATACCATCGCAAAAAAATACGGTGCTGAACTCAGCTTTAAATATTTTGGTTATGGAACCGGAGATCTTGAAGAAGCCTGGCACAGACCTAAACTGGATATGGGCATAAGCGGCTGGTATAACATCTTTGAAAAGATAATTGTTTCTACGGATTTCAGGGTGCTGTCCGGAATCAAAGCTCTTGATCCAAATACTTTAGAAACAATATCCCTGTCTAGTTCTCTTGATCTGAATGCGGAGATTAATTACAAGTTTTCAGAACGTGCGGGGGCCTTTATTATGCTTAATAACTTGCTTGGGAAAAAATATGAAACATTATACCGTTATCCGGTCAGAGGATTGCAGGTAACAGCTGGTGTGAATTTTTCATTTTAAATTTTGAGCATTCGAACCTTTAAGGGAGAAAAGTTGTCTTAGCGTAAATGGTCTGTTTTAGAAGACCAGAATTTGACTTTAACATTTAAAAATTTTTAAAAATTGAACATTGTTGGTATGAACAGAATTGTAAAAGCATTAATGCTGATGGCGTTATCAGGATTAATTTTTTCTTGTAATGAGAAAGAGGGGGATAATTTCAATGAGCAGTTAAACGCCGATTCGGAAATGATTGAAGCGTTTTTGACGAATAATAGCATTCCAAACCAAAAAGTGATAGATGGAATTTATGAAGCTAGTATAACAGATGGAACAGGTACTGAAATCAGCCCATCGCAAATTATTGAGATATCTTTTACATTGAGAAAATTTGATACAGGCGAAGAGTTTTATGAAGACACTTCGTATACCTTCATTCCGAATAAGGGCTTTTTTGTAGAAGGAGTCGCAGGTAATTTTATCGGGTTGAATGAGGTGGTAAGACACATGAATGTAGGCGACAAATCCGATTTTTATATCGCTTCAGGATACATGTTTGGCTCTCTTTCCGGAGAATTCAATGACATTACAATTAACTCTAACCAAATAATTGTCGCTCAAATCGAAGCGATCGCACAGCGAACAGAGAATGAACAAAAAGACCACGAAGATCAGGTCATCAACTCGCTTATCACTGAAGCAGAATTTACTGACCCGGAAGAATTGGCTAACGGTGTTTACAGGATAATTACTGAAGAGGGAACCGGAGATGAAACAATTGCCTCAAACTCGGGTGTAACGGTTGCTTACAAAGGATCATTGATCAATGGCGAGACTTTTGACGAAAGCAATAATGCCACTTTCACTAACATTGGCAATTTAATCGAAGGTTGGAAAATCGGTCTGACTGGTTTAAAGAAAGACACCAAAATAGTGTTATTTATCCCTTCACATGTAGCTTATGGAGAAAATGGGAGTTTCACTCAGACAGGATATGTGGCCATACCATCGTTTGAAACATTGATTTTCGAGGTGGAAATCCTAGATTTTTAAATGAATTGAGCTAGTGCTCTATTAAAAATAGAATGCTGAAAAAGCCTGCTGATAATATTATTCAGCAGGCTTTTTGTTTTTTTCTTTTAGTGGTCATGATTGAGTTTTGTATATTTTATTTACGAGGCGTACTTGCCTTCCACTCCAATATAAAACGATTTTATCTCTTCGAGGTCATGCTGTAAATTCCCACTAGTATAGTAAGGTTCGGAAATTTTTACAGTCTTGGTTCCATAATCCAGGGCAGATATGACAATCGGAATAGCAGCTCCGTGGGCGATATAGTAAAATCCGGTCTTCCATTCCTTTACTTTTTTTCTTGTTCCTTCCGGCGCCATGGCTAACCTGAATTCTTTATTGGTTTGATAAATCTCAATAACCTTATCTACCAATTTGGTATGTTTTGATCGGTCAACCGGGTGGCCCCCCAACGCTCTGAAAAGGTATCCTTGTGGGGGGTTGAATAGCGAAGATTTTCCAAGGAAATTGGCTTTGAGCTTGGTAGCGCCTCTTACCAGTACGCATAGATAAAAATCCCAATTGCTCGTGTGGGGAGCAATGATAATCACATATTTTTTTAGATCAGGAAAAGATCCGTCGATTTTCCATCCCCATAGCTTCAATAATAATTTGCACAAAGCGCTGAACATATGCTTTTCCTTGAATTGTTGGAAAAGCTAAAAATAACTGAATATGTTAAGTTTTAGGTGTTTTAGTGATAATTAATAAATTTTAATACCCTTCCATCGGTTTTGGAGGTTTCCCGTCACGTTTCAGTTGAAATACCCTGATTAAATTAAACCCGATATGAATATCTCCATCCCAAAAATCACCATCCGTATCCGCAATGAATTCCTTTTCAATCATACCCCTGGAATTTGTGACGTGAATTTGAAAGACGTGTCCACCTGTCTCAATATCGATTCCAAGTCCAATAGAATTATAATTGGGCGAATCAGTCGTATTATTGAATTGATAATAATATTCAAATGTCAAGGCTGAACGTCGTGAGATCTTTTGCCTGCCCGCAATACCGAGTGCGAATACATCATTGACATCTTCTGGTGTTTCTACCAGGTTTCGATGTACCCAAACTGGCATCATTTGCAGGGAAAATCCAGGACTGAACTTACGTGCGATCAGGATCTCTCCGACATAAGAAAGTGTGTGTTTAAAATCCACCTCAACCGGCCGATCGCGGGTATCACTTGCAGCGCTAAAAAACGCCGTAGCAGTAAATGGAAACCCTCCATTACTTTTTTGTTCCAGAAATTTATATTTCAGGAAACCATCATAAGTCGCTTTTTCCGAGCTTCTGCCAATACCTACTGTCAACTTATCAGTCAGGCTGAAATCGAGTCCTATCCGGATGTATGCCTCATCCAGACCAAAGAAATTTTCAATACCGGAGTTGATGCGGCCAAACCGGTGCTGAATGATGACCTCCATGCTACCGGCTTTCCTGGTTTCAATCGAATGTCCGTTGATGATTCTTGTAGATTTAAATGTAGCACTTACAGGAGTAGACTCGGGTTCCTGCTCTTCTTCCAGCATTTCCAGCAAATCATCCTGAGCCATCGTACTCAGATTAAATAGTAACAATATTCCTATCGAGAATAAAATTCGTCTTGAGTTGGGATTAATTTTTCGCATATTCAAAATTTATGGTTACTTCTACTACTTCAGCTATGTTATAAAAAACCACTTTCGGGATTTCGATTTCGTAATCGGCTACGGTTACAGGAAATACCGATTTGATCTTAACATTACCATCACTTATCTGTAACTCTCCATCGATTTTCAATTCCTTTTCTACACCATGAATATTCATGGTTCCATTTGCCGTACCGGGTTGCCAACCGGACTTGTTTTGATCATATCCTGAAATTTTCCCCTTGAAGGTTGCTCTTGGGTATTTATCCGACTCCATGAAGTTTTCGTTGAAATGTTCCTGCATAAGGGATTTTGCAAATTGAAAACCCTTGATGGGAATAGAAAAAGCAATCTCTCCGGTTTCTACATTGAAGGCGCTTACTCCCTTTTCATTCACTGCTTCGATATCCTCCAGTGGAGCATCTGAAAAAAACCTGATATAGCTTTCAGTAGACTTATATTGTTGAGCCACTGAAACGTAAGGCAAAATCGCCATCAGTAATATTATTTTGATTGTTTTCATGTTGATAGTTTTTAAATGGTTGTAATTAATTATTTGGAGCTCCGGATTCCACCCAGCACTGAATTTCTTGTATTTCATCAAGCGATAAGCTGTATCCTGAAAAAGCAGGTGGCATTTCTCCATTGAGGGTTCTTTCAGCGATCCTATCTGCGTATGCCGAAATTGTTTCATACGAATCCCAGACTGGTATTCCATTCCCAGGTACATGACAACCAGCAACTGCACAATTAGCATCAATAACCGGTTGTACATCATTGCTAAATGAAATATTGGCTGTGGCACAAAAGTCATTTTCATCCAGATAATACTCCTCATAATTATCAGATGCACACGAATACAAAAAGCCCAATGCGGAGATGATCAATAGTATTTTTTTCATTTTCGATTTCTTTTCAAATGGATAATTTTCATCATAGTTTGGCGTAGTCAAACAGCACGGTCACTTCTATGATCTCGGAAATATTGTAAGTGACAATACTGGGTACTTTGATATTGTAATCTTCTAATTTGACCATGAATTTGGATTTTACTTTTATGTAATTCTCTCCAGGTTTTAACTCTCCCTCAATCACAACATCTTTTTCCACTCCATGAATACTGAGTTTTCCTTCTGCTTTCACTTGCTGCGTGGCACTGGAGTTAGGGTCAAGTCCGACAATCTGGCCGCTAAATGTTGCGGTTGGATACTTTTCGGATTCCATATAGTTCTCATTAAAATGCTCCTGCATTAGAGCTTTGGCAAAATAAAAATCCCTGATTGGCACAGAAAAGGCAATCCGTTTTGAGCCGGCATCAAATATGCTTGTGCTTTTAGTGTTAACCGCCTCAATGTTTTCGACCGGGGCCTCCGAATAAAACCGGACATAGCTTTTAATCGATTTGTACTTTTGAGCAAAACAAAAAATCGGAAACGTTAATACGATAAGTAGAAAAAATGTCTTATTCATAATAAATCAGTTATTGGGCGCTCCTACATCTATCCAGTTAAGAATGGTTTCAATTTCATCTTCAGTAAGACTGTTTCCGGATGTTTCAGGAGGCATTGTCTTCCCCTCAACCCGAAAGTAAATTCTATCTGCATTTTCCGCTATAGTTGTATAATCATCCCAAACAGGTATTCCATTGCCAGCAACATGGCATCCGGATACTGCACAATTAGCCTGGATTATGGGAAACACTTCATCGGCAAAACTGACCTCGGGAAATTCCAATATTTCAAAATCAATAGAAGAAATACAATCACTCTCATCTGTTGCAGTTACCGTATAATTTCCCGCGGGAAGATCTGCGAAAACCCCAGTTGTATTAGAAGTTGTGCCGTCCAGCGTAAACTCCAGTCCTCCATTTCCTCCACTAAATCCTATTTCTACTCTTCCAGTACTTTGATCTTCAAAGGAATGTATAAGCTCGTCGATGCTTAATTCGGCAGTATTTTCACACGGGTCATTGTTATTTCCATTACCATCGTCTGGCGTTTCCTCTTCCCCACAGGAATGCAAACACAGGGACAACGTGACCAAAATCATTAATAAACCGGATAATTTCATGTATTTATCTTTCACTGCTATTTATATTTCGTGATACCATATTCTTTATTTAACCTGTTTGAAACCTTACTATTTTATCCTTTATCTTACTCTAATTCTTTTTTCACAGTTCTTTTCCACCTTAAACAGAATGTTTAATCATATTCCAGCGACCATAATCTTAAAAACACCTAAAAAATATTAATTGCTCATCATTCTTTACTTTTATAAAAGTTCCGCTTTATGGTAAAATAAGACCCAACGGAATAGAGATCTACATTACCCCAGCCGATTCCCGTCACCGGTATATTAATAAATGGCTCTACCTGAAAAGACCATTTTTGAGAGATGAAGTGTTCATAACCAATTGATAGGTTGACCAATCCAAAAATATGTGCAGATGTGCCATCAGATTCCCATGAATCAATAGCGTTTGGTGGTTTATTATTTACATAAGTGAAATCGTATTTTTCGTCCAGCATGACATAGGATGTAAACCCTCCCATCAAATACCATTTGTGCCTTCCGGCCTGTGAGAAATTGTACCTTAACGAAATGGGGATATCTACAATCCTGCATTCACCAGTTGCTGCTTCAGGAGTTGGAAATGAACCATAGCCACCACCAGAGCCGGGTTTGTATTGATCCCCTGATGCTGAGTAGATATTTTGCGTTAAAATGGCCCCTGTTCTGAGAGCAAATTTTTCTGATAGGGAAAAGGTAAGTAATCCTCCTACACGGGTTCCCGGTTTGGAATATCCCTGAATCCCTACCGTACTAAAATCCGGAGATATGGTAATACCAACAGAAAAAGTGGGTTGATAAATAGATTGATCTTTTTCCTCTTCAATTAATTCACCTTCCGTCAACACCGCCTCCTCTTTTGCCCCTGCATTCTCCAAACCTCTAATTTCCACCCCTGTCAGGATGATTTCATTTTCCTGCAAACCAATTGGAACGATGCTGTAGACTTCATATTGATTCTGGCCAGTTCCGTAAATCAAGTTCTCATTTGATTTATTAAAGGAGGGGACACCTGCACTTGATGATTTCTCTTCCTCCAATGTCAAATTACCATGATCAGAAATCTGGCCTTGAAAGGAATTTTGGTTGTTTGGTTGATGTTGAAATTGATTATTTATGGTTGGGTTTTCTTCATCCAACTTATTGTCACCTGATTTACTTTCCGGCACTTGGCCAGAGGAAATAGCGCTTTGCCTTTGATTATCCTTGTCATTATTTACCCTACCCTCCTGAACATCCTCATCATTGGATTCAAGTCTGTCTGAATCCTCAATTGTCAAACGGGGGTCAGTAGAAGCTTTCTCAGTAATCTGATCATCTTCATCAAGGAATTTATTTACCGGTAAGAATAAAATAGCAGCTATCACCACTGCCAGTGATGCCAAAAATATTTTAAAACCGTTACTTCTCCAGAAAGGCACAAATCCCCCGTTGTCGACCTTGTTCAGCTTTTTCTCAAGCTTTTTCCAGTCGCCTTCATTAAACTCAAAATTGTAATTCTGAGTGCCCTTAATGAAAAATTCTTCTAACCGATCCTTATTTTGTTTTGACATAATCATCCTGGAAAAACTCATTGAGAATTTCCCTTAAATTTTTCTTCGCTTTCGCCAAATTTGATTTACTGGTTCCAACCGAGATACCCAGCATATCGGCAATTTCTTCGTGTTTATACCCCTCTATTACATATAAATTAAAAACTGTTCGATACGCCGGAGACAGCTTTTGGATCATTTCAACAATTTCCTGATAAGAAATCCCGCTTATGATCTCTTCCTGAACTTCTTTCCCTTTAGACTCTTCAATTGATTCCTCCAGGAATTTTTTCTGTTTGGCTTTGAAGTTATTGATCGAGCAATTGATCAATATTTTGCGAAGCCAGGGTTTGAACGGTTTCGACAGATCAAACTTTTTTAAATTGGTAAATACCTTCATAAATCCCTCATTTAATATTTCTACAGCTTCATCCCTGTCATTTGAATACCTGATACATACGCTCATTCCGTATGAATAAAACATCTGATAGATTGCCTTTTGACTCCTCCGGTCATTTTTAAGGCATCCTTTCAAATGCTTGTTGATTTCGTTATGGTTATCGAGGTTGGACAATATTTGCCATCATTTGTTGCCTATACAATAAGAAAAAAATAATAGTTGCCTCGGTTGATGAAAAAAGTCGCTAACAGGACGGATTTGACAACTTACGAAGTAAGTAAATATCAATCACAGTATGTGCCAGCATCGAACTGATTATACCGACATATTCCGTAATGTAACCAATAATTGCTATTGCAAAGGTCATGAAGATACCATATACAAAAAGTCTGTAATTGAGTGGATTAAGGTATCCGTGAATGAAAACAAAAATAATGGATGTCACCCAAATCCCTAGTAAGGGCTGAATGGCACCTCTGAACAAAAATTCTTCTCCAACCCCCGCACAAAAGCTGATGAAAATAATTTGAGGAAGTGTAAGTTCCAGGTTACTGATCAGGTTAGTAAAAAAATCCCGAACCGGTTTTGAAAAAGGCAATTTTATAATTCTCCAACCAATAAAAGCTAAAATCCATCCTGAAGCTATTCCAAGGATGATCTGGTAGAACCAGTGAAAAATCCCCTTCAAAAAATCAAAAATATTCTGATCACGGGTAAGTGGTGTAAGGTAAAATCCCAACCCACCCATGATGATCAAAGTTGCTAAAGCCAATAAAATTATTTTATGACGGCTCATTTCAAATTACCAGCCGCTTCTGAGTCTAAATACCAGGTTAATTTTTTTGAGGAAGGGCTGACCAAAGCAGCCGGAAAAAGGTTTTTCACCTCTTGCCGGCTATTTAAGATCTTTTCCACCACATCTTTTTTATTTCCACCAGTTACCAGAAAAACAACAATTCCCGAATTGTTGATCATCCTTCCGGATAAGCTAACTCTTTTTTGCCCGGTATAGGGATGAGTTGCTACCACACAATGTTCAGTTGAATCCCAGAGTTCGATCTGATGAGGAAAAATGGAAGCTGTATGTCCATCGTCACCCAAACCCAGTATCATGATATCAAATCGTGGCAAACCATCTTTCTGAGGTAACAAATCATCAAGGATATTAGCATATCTCAAGGCTTCTTCATCGGGATCATTTTCACCTTCTATCCGATAAATATTTTCAGAAGAAATTTGTAAAGGATCAAAAAGAAATTTCCTGGTCATCCCATAATTGCTCTGTTCATCATCGGGAGGGACACATCTTTCATCTCCCCAAAAAAAACAAATGCTATCCCATCTGATGTCCGATTGATGCTTTTCAGACCAAAACTGAAAAAGGGATTTGGGTGTGGATCCTCCTGATAAGCTTATGTTTATTCTGTCGTTTGAATCTAATTCCGATTGGATCAGTTGTGTGAGTTCTGAAAACAAATCGGCCTTACTGTTAAATATTTTTATTTTATCCATATTTATAATTCACAATAGATCCCATCATCCGCCAGGTTTTTACAAGGGTATCTCCACGTCAGGTGTTTCTCTTCTATCAAAGTATCTGCGACATCAGGCCCCCAGGTTCCACATGGGTATTGGTACAAAGGAGCATCCGAATTGTTTTTCCAAAAATCCAGGATAGGTTGAACAAACTCCCAGGCTTCTTCCACGCTATCCCCCCTTGCATATAAAGTAGCATCACCGATCATACAATCCAGAAGTAACCGCTCGTATGCGCTAGGCACATAAGTTTCCTGCAGATCCTTATAGTGAAAGTCCATATTAATGTTTTTGACGTTGTATCCGGAACCTGGAATTTTCATACCTGTCTTCAGCAATATACCTTCGTCCGGCTGGATCCTAATGACCAGAATATTACCATCTGTACAAAACTCCTTATTTTCAATAAATAACTGATGAGGCGTGGGCTTGAAGTGAATAACAATTTCTGTCACCCTGGTTGGAAGTCGCTTACCGGTCCGTAAGTAAAACGGCACGCCCCCCCATCGCCAGTTGTCGATAAAAAGTTTGAGGGCAACAAAAGTTTCTGTGCGCGAATTGGGGTCTACACCCTGCTCTTCTCTATATCCCTTTTGATATTCACCCCGTACATTCGCTGCACCATATTGTCCTCTGATCACATTTTTGAAAAGTTCATTTTCTTTAAGAGGTCGCAGGGACTGAAATATTTTTAATTTCTCATTTCGGATAGAAGTTGCATTAATGACTGTCGGAGGTTCCATGGCAATCAAAGCAACCAATTGAAGCAGGTGATTTTGAAGCATGTCGCGCAAAGCCCCTGAATCTTCATAGTATCCACCCCGACTTCCAACTCCTATATTTTCAGCTGCGGTTATCTCAACGTGATGAATAAAATTCCTGTTCCACAAAGGCTCGTAAATGCTATTGGCAAAGCGGGTCACCAGGACATTTTGTACTGTCTCCTTTCCCAGGTAATGATCGATCCGGTAGATCTGGTCTTCTTCGAAATTGTCGAGTAAAAACTTGTTCAGGTCTCTGGCGCTTTCCAGATCAGAACCAAAAGGCTTTTCAACAATCAACCTCCTAAATGACTGACCATTTTTAGTCAATCCCTGCTCAGAAAGAAAACCTGGAATCATCTTGTAAAGAGAAGGAGGAACAGATAAATAAAAGATATAATTGCCTTTAGTATTATGCGCTTTATCCAGTTCAACTAATTTATTAGATAAAATACCATAATCATTTGATTCTTTGGTATTTATAGATATGTAATAAAGGCATTGGATAAACTCATGTAATGTTTTATCATCAGCTTCCTTGAAGAGTGCAAACTCCTTGATACCCTGTGACATACGAGTTCGGAAATCTTCATCACTCATCTCGCTCCTGCTTACTCCAAGAACAGCAAAATTATCTGGCAATAGTCCCTGCATGTGCAGATCAAATACGGCAGGGATCAACTTTCGATAGGTCAAATCCCCTGATGCTCCGAATATGACAAGTATCTGGTCTTCGGCGTTGATGTTTACTTTCATGGATTGTTTTAATCAGATTTTTTCATTGCATGTCCACCAAATTGATTACGCATAGCAGCGAGCATTTTCATGGCAAACGAGCTATCCTGTCTTGATTGAAAACGGGTATAAAGAGATGCAGTTATGACATGAGCCGGCACATCGAAATCGATGGCTGTCTGAATGGTCCACCTACCTTCTCCGCTATCAGAAACATAGTCTTTGATCTTGCTTAGTTCACTATCTTCTTCCAGTGCGTTTCCAATCAATTCGAGCAACCATGACCGCACAACTGACCCTTGCATCCAAACCTTTGACACTTTCTCGAGATCGACATTGTAAGGAGAGCTTTTCATGATTTCAAAACCTTCGGCATAGGCTTGCATCATTCCATATTCGATTCCATTGTGAACCATTTTTACAAGGTGCCCGGCTCCACTCTCACCACAATATAAATAGCCATTCTCTGGTGCTAATGATTTAAAGATTGGTTCTGCATAGTCACACGCATCCTTGTCACCTCCGTACATCAGGCAGTACCCGTTTTGCAATCCCCATACTCCCCCACTTGTTCCGCAATCTATGTAGTGTATTCCTTTATCCTGAAGTTTTTCATACCTTTTTATGCTCTCTCTCCAAAAGCTATTTCCTCCGTCAATAACAATATCTCCGGGCTCAAGCACATCCTCGAGCTCTATGATGGTCTGGTCGACTGGTGCACCTGCCGGCACCATCAGCCAAACGATCTTTCTGTCGCGAAGCTTACTCACCAGATCTTCCGGATCATTGGAAGCGATAGCGCCTATTTTAACAGCTTCGTCCACTTCCTTTTTTGTCAGGTTATAAACTACAACTTCGTGTTTATCTTTTAAAAGGCGTTCCACCATCTTGCCGCCCATTTTGCCTAAGCCAATAAATCCTATTTTCATGATTTTAAAATATTTTTTGTGTAATGAGTTACCACCAACTTAAAAGAAATATAAAGGTAGGTTGAATAAATATTTCTAAAATTAATACGGTCTAGGAGATAAAAAAAATTTGACTGTTTAATTGGGTTTTTAGAAACTAATTTTGATAAATTTTGTAAGGAAAACGATATGTAATTTATTCATAAAAAAATGTCTTTCTTAAGATTAGAATACAGTATTTTCGTAATGGAAAAGGCAGTTTACCAGTGGTTTTTTAAAAACTTTAAACTTAATGCAATTCAATAGAAATTATAGTAACTGATTTAAAAGAATTAGATCAAGAATGAAAGCTCAAATCTACAAAAGCAAAGACTTCGAAGAGTTTGAAGAAAATGCTTCCTATGTTATCACAAATGCACATAGCTATGATGATGACTACGATGATTTTGATGATGACGATGAGGATTTTGAAGAGAATAATGATGATTACGACGAGAAGGATGATTATTCTGAGAAAGACGATGACATGGATTGGGACAACTTCGAAGTCGATGAAAAAATGGAAAAGGAATTTGAAGATTTTGAAAACTTTGAAGAGGAAGACGACCCGGGTTATGATCCCTGGGATGAATTAGATTAAAAATCCTGAAACAAACTTCCTGAGTTCCGGTTATAAAAATTACAGTATAATCGGAACCATGCAAACCATTCACACCTCTCAAATCCTGCCGGTTTCCATAGCTGAAGCCTGGGACTTCCTGTCATTACCTGAAAATTTAGCTCATATTACACCCGCATACCTGGGGTTCAACATTCTTAATAAGGAAGAACTACGAAAGATCTATCAGGGACAAATCATTCATTATAAAGTAAGTCCTTTGTTTAACATACCTCTTGACTGGGTAACGGAAGTTACCCACGTGGATGAACCTAATTATTTTGTTGATGAACAGCGATTTGGGCCTTACAAGTTTTGGCATCACAAACATTTTCTGAAAGAACATGAGTTAGGCGTTATCATGGAAGATCTTATCCACTATTCTCTACCCTTTGGGTTTATTGGAAATCTCATGAATGGAATGATTGTTAAAAAGCAATTAGGTGAGATCTTTCAGTACCGATTTAAAAAACTGGAAGAAATGTTTGGAACGGTTGATCACCATAGCAAACCAATAAAACAAACAACCATTTTGAACAGATGAATTATTGAGGAAGGGATTGACTTAAGTTTTGAAGCATTTGTCGATATTCCTGATTATTGGGATAGTACTCAACCAGCTGTTGTGCATAATATTTGGCTTGACTCATATCTTTTAGCTGATTTCCATAATAAAAAACCAGTGCATAAAGAATGCTTTCGTTTTGTGGATCCTTTTTAAGACCATTCAGGAATATTTTTTCTGCTTTGTCCAACTCACCAGTGTTTTGATAAATCAAACCGAGATTGTAGTAGGCTCGCATATTTTCAGGCATTTTTTCGATACCAGTCTCTAAAACCGGAATTGCCTGGGAATATTTTCCTTTTTCTGCCAGCAGCAACCCCAGAGAATAATAGGTATATCCATATTCAGGCTCCTGCTCAATTATTTTTCTAAACGCTTTCTCAGCTTTATCAAGTTCTCCTTTTTGATAATACAGGTTTGCCAGATTATTTCTAACCCGGTTATTATGGTCGTCAATTTCAAGTGCTTTTGAATATGCCCTAATGGCATTATCCACATCGCCAATGCGCTCGTAATAAAGAGCTTTATTTGCTTGCCCACCTGAAAAATCTGCCGTAGCTTCCAGGTAATCCAGAAATTCTACTTTAGCCATTTTATAGTCCGAATGATATTGTTGAGGTATTTGATTCAAGGGAAGACCTACCAATGAATTAAATGCCTTTATCCTGATCGATCGCTTTTCGTCGGAAAGCAGTGGATAAATATCATTTAGGAACTGGGCTGGCACTTGATAGGGATTGAGTGCATCAAGTGTTGCACCTCTTACCAGGGGTTCTTCATCTTTCAAATATTTGACAATCGACATACTTGCCTGTTCATTCCCCATATTTCCCAGGTAATGAATCGCAGTTGCCCGTACAATAGGAGGTGAATGGGAGTCAGATGATAACTGTAAAAGATTATGGATAGATGATGCATGTCCTTCTCTTCCTTCAGCCAAAATATCTGTATGGTGAATGCTATCCCTGGTTCCATACCATTTTTTGTAATTCTCCCATGCCCATTCATTCGTTTGATCGGTATGACATTGAATACAGGCATTAGGCGTTTGATACTTAATGCTCAAGTCAGGACGTGGGATTCTGAAACTATGATCCCTTCTGTAGTCATTGACCATATAAGTGTTGCCGGTCATGTGACAATTGACGCATTGTGATCCTTCGGTATCAGGTTGATGAAAGGTGTGTTGCGGCGTATCAAACTTCTCAGGGACATGGCACTGCTGGCAAAGTTTGTTTCCTATGAACTTTAGTTCCATGGAATGCGCATCATGGCAATCCGTACATTTCACATTGTTCATGTACATTTTACTTTGTATGAAAGAGCCGTAAACATACACTTCGTCCAAAATCTGCCCGTCTGCATGGTACATTCCCTGTGTCAACAATTGCGGAAAATAATGATCCACAAAGGTTCCGTTGAAATTATAACTCAGGGTCATTTGTTCCCGTCGGGCATGACATCGGGCACACTGATCAACCTGTACTTTTGGAGAAATATTAGTTGTCAGCATAAGCTGTTCATCTTCAGAATATGCATAACTCCCTTCTCCTTTTCTTGCATTTTCAACGTGCCTTTTTCCAGGGCCATGACATGCCTCACAGCTTACATTAATGATGGAATACTGTGTGTGAAATGAATCCGCTCTCTCGATAAAATTCTTTCTGACATTCGTTGAATGGCAATCCGCACACATCGTGTTCCAGTTCAATGCACCTTTTGATTGATGAAGCCATTCCGAATGAATGACGTGTAAGCCGGGATATAGATCAAACCACTTTTTTTCAACCGAATCCCATGCTGTACTCAGGCATTGGTATTTCCCTTTCGGAAATTCAATGATGTATTGCTGAAGTGGGGTTACACCAAATGTATAGAGTATCTTACAATCGTGATATTCCCCGTCACCTCCTTCCGTATTTACCCAAAATTCATCTCCCACCCGGTAAAAGCGGGTTTTCATTCCTTCGGGAGTTGTATAGGTTTTATCAGCAAAATCACCCAAAACTGTGGATTCATTTGCTTCCTGCATAGCCAGATCATGGTGTGATCCCTGCCATGCTTCAAATTGCTCTGCATGGCATTCACGACAGGTATTTTCACCGACAAATATTTCGTCACTAAGGAATTCAAATTCGGCAGGTTCGGATGGATTACCTGTTGCATTCGTGTTTTTATCCTGATTGCAGGCTGAATAAACAGAAACAATAAATATGAGAAGGGAAACAGATAAAATGGAAGCTATCCCGAAACGGTTGTTAATTTTCATTCAATGCGGTTTATGGGGTGAAAATAGATTTTTGTTTTTTATCAAAAAAGAATTGTGTGAGAAAACAGGAATCGTGAAGGGCGGGGGGGCAGAGAGCAAAGGGCAGAGAGCGAGCCCAATTAACTCAATCAATTCAATAACAAGTTTGCAAAGTAAAAAGTGGAAATTATGATGACCTCAATTCACTTAATTAACCAATTCACACAATCAACCCAGTAACTTATCAAAGAAAAACCAGCAACAAGAAACCAGCAACCAAAATAGCCAGAAACTCAATCAACTATTCAACCAATCAACTCATTAACTCATTAACTTAATCACCAAATAACTTATTAACTCAATAACCAATTTTCTATTTTTGCGGCCATATGGAAATGATGTGATTCATGCATGACCAAAAAAACAAGAAGAGAAAGGTTAAATGGAAGAAAAGGTTAAACAGCGGATTGCTTTAAGCATTTATTTCTTTCTCGCCGGAATATGCTTTTCCAGCTGGGCGGCAAGGATTCCTACCATAAAATTGGAATTCGGATTGAACGAGGCTGAATTGGGATCCATTCTTTTGACAATGCCCATTAGTTCCATTTCAGGCTTACCCATTTCAGGCTGGCTTGTTGCCAAATTTGACAGCCGATGGCCATTGATTGGTGCATTCATGATCCATTCATTGTTCCTTTACATGATCGGCATCTCAGAATCGGTCACCTTTTTGGTGATTGCAATCTTCATTTTTGCCTTCTCCATGCGAATCCAAAACATTGCGATCAACACACAATCCATTACCCTACAGAAAAAATTTAAAAAAAAGATCGTCGGCTCATTTCATGCCCTGTGGAGCCTTGGTGGAATTGCAGGAGTGGGGTTCTCAACACTCATGTTGGCTTACGACATAAGTATAGAAACACATCTGATGATCGTGTGCATTTTTACCTTGCTGGTATCTTTCGCCACATTCAACCATTTACAAAAAGGAGATCGTTCAACTTCAGGGAATAAGATCGTACTTGGAAAACCCGATCCACATATTATGTCACTGGGATGCCTCACACTTTTTGCTGCAGTTTGTGAAGGAGGAATGTTTGATTGGAGCGGACTATATTTCAAAGAAGTGGTGAAAGTCGAAATTTTTACGGCAGGATACCTGATTTTCATGGTTTGTATGGCTTTGTCACGGTTCGCCAGTGATTGGTTCATTCAAAAACTGGGAATGCCAAAAATGTACACTATCAGTGCTTCATTAATTTTTATAGGGATTGGACTGGCGATCATTTTCCCGACATTCTGGATCTCTATGCTAGGCTTTTCGATGGTCGGAATGGGAACAGCATCGATCATACCCATGACATTTGTCCTGGCTGGAACTTCTAAAAAATACTCCCCCGGTTTGGCCATTTCTATTATTGCAACCTATGCCATGGTCGGGATCCTGGCCGGACCTCCAATCATAGGATACATCGCACATTCACTCAATCTCAGGTACTCTTTTGTTTTGCTGGCCCTGTCGGGAATGGCGATAATTCCCATTTCTCGGTGGTTTTTCAGGGTACAAGACAAGTAAGGAAAATTCCAATAGGCAAAATACAAATAACAAATAAGCGTCACTTATCAATAATAAAAATTCCAAACAATTCTCTATATCCTATTTTGATTTTTGAAAATTGAATTTTGAATATTATTTGGGATGTGTCATTTGAAAATGGATCATTCTGAAATCCCGTCCTGACCCTGAGGCTGTTGCATTCCATAACATTGTTAAACTTTAACATGCAAAAAACACAGATATTCTCCGCCAGTATTCTAAGACTTAAGCAATAAAAATATTACAATTTTTATGCTGCGAACCCATATGTATCCACATAAGGAGTACCTCTTTGTACCACTGCAAAGATCCTTGACAATAATTTGTTTCTGACGA